>Ga0213876_10000011_pt1 | contig 414473 bp, 316 predicted proteins | sample BarmaccomBMRX_R9_FD_160113 | JGI IMG/M metagenome (GOLD analysis project Ga0213876, IMG submission 160113) | Root-associated microbial communities from Barbacenia macrantha in rupestrian grasslands, the National Park of Serra do Cipo, Brazil - RX_R9 | ecosystem: Host-associated > Plants >... | reverse complement strand
GTGGGGCGAGTGGGTTAGCCCCGAGACCATCGACTCGCGCATCTGGCCGCGCGCGGCGGCCGTCGCCGAGAGGCTCTGGTCGCCGCGCGAGGTGCGGGACGTCGACGACATGTACCGCCGGCTCGCCGTCCTGAGCGTGCGTCTGGAGGAGCTTGGGCTCACGCACGAGCGCAACCAGGCGATGATGTTGCGGAGGCTGGCGGGCGGCGCTTACCCACCGGCACTCGAAACGCTCGCGACGGCGGTCGAGCCGGTCAAGGACTACAGGCGCTACCAGCAGCGCCCGCAGACGATGGTCTCGCCCTTAACGGGTCTCATCGACGCGGCGCGGCCGGACGCCGAAGGCGCGCGCAGCTTCACGCGCAGAGTCAACCTCCTCCTCTCCGACGCGCCGCGCTTCGCGCTGCACTTCAGCACCCTGCGCGACACGCTCACGTCGTGGCGCGACGCGGGGCCTGTGCTCGAAGCGCTGATCGACCGCGCGCCGGCGCTCGCCGAGGCGCGCCCGCTCGCGCGCGACCTTTCGTCCGCGGGGGCGATAGGACTCGAAGCGCTCTACTACATACAGCAGGGGATCGCGCCCACGGGCGAGTGGCGCGACGCGAAGCTCGCCGCGCTCGAAGAGATTTCGAAGCCGAAGGCGGCGCTCGAATTCCCGTTCCTGCCGGCGCTGCGCGAGCTCGTGCACGCCGCATACGAACAGCCGCAGCTCAAGACCGAGCCGCCCGCCGACTGGCGCAAGCGCGTCCGCGAACTCGCCAACCCGCCGAAGCAGAAGCAGTGAAAAGGGAGACATCATGAGAAAACTATTAACCTCGACCATCGCCGTCCTATCACTCTTCGTCAACCTGACCCCGCTCGCGCGCGCGCAGACGCAGCCGGGCGTCGAGCAGAAGGTCGAGGCCATCCTGAAGCAGTTGACGCTCGAAGAGAAGATCGACCTGCTCGGCGGCACCGACGGCTTCTTCGTGCGCGACATCCCGCGGGTCAACTTCCCGCGCCTGAAGATGGCCGACGGCCCGATGGGCGTCCGCAACTTCGGCCCCGCGACCGCGATGGCCGCAGGGATAGGCCTCGCCGCCACCTGGAACCCGCAGCTCGCCGAGCGCGTCGGCACCGAGATCGGCCGGGACGCGCGCGCCAAGGGCGTCCACTTCCTGCTCGGCCCCGGCGTCAACATCTACCGCTCGCCGACCAACGGTCGCAACTTCGAGTACTTCGGCGAAGACCCCTTCCTCGCCGCGCGCATCGCCGTCGGCTACATCAAGGGCGTGCAGTCGCAGGGCGTCTCGGCCACCGTCAAACACTTCGCCGCCAACAACTCCGAGTTCGACCGGCACAACACGGACTCCGTCGTCGACGAAAGGGCGCTGCGCGAAATCTACCTGCCCGCCTTCGAGGCCGCGGTCAAGGAGGCGCGGGTCGGCGCCATCATGGACTCCTACAACCTCCTCAACGGCGAGCACGCCTCGCAGAACCGGCACCTGCTCACCGAGATCGCGCGCGACGACTGGGGCTTCGAAGGCCTGATGATGTCCGACTGGTTCGCCACCTACGACGGCGTCGCCGCCGTCAACGCCGGCCAAGACTTGGAGATGCCCGGCCCCGCCTTCATGAACCGCAAGACGCTGATGCCCGCCGTCGAAGCGGGCAAGGTCTCGGTCGCCACCATCGACGAGCACGTCCGCCGCATCCTGCGCACGGCCGCGCGCTTCGGCTGGCTCGACCGCGAACAGACCGAGACCTCCATCCCGCGCTTCAACCAGACGGGCCGGCAGGCCGCGCTCCAGGCCGCGCGCGAGGGGCTAGTGCTCCTGAAGAACGAAGGCGGCCTGCTCCCGCTCGACCGCAAGAAATTGAAGACCGTCCTCGTCGTCGGCCCCGACGCCTACCCGGCCGTCCCCGTCGGCGGCGGCAGCGCGCGCGTCGAACCCTTCAACGCGGTCAGCTTCATGGAGGGTTTGAGCAACGCGCTCGCGCCCTCCTCGGTCAACGTCTACTACCAGCGCGGCATCCCCAGCCCGGCCGAGATGGCGCAGGCGACTACCTACAGGACGACCGCCGCGGCCGACGCCAAGCCCGGACTCACGGCCGAGTACTTCAAGGGCGAAGAGCTGAAGGCGCCGGCCGCGGTGACGCGCACCGAGCCGAGCCTTGCTTACGGCCCGGGCGAGCGCGCGTGGGGCGCGCCCGCGGGCTTCCCGGAGGGCACGATGTCCGGGCGCTGGACGGGCTTCTACACGCCGCAGGCGGCCGGCGACCACGACGTCTTTCTACAGTCCACGGGCGAGGACGGCGGCTTCTACCGCCTCTACATCGACGACAAGCTCGTGTTCGACAGTTGGAAGGTCTCGCGCGCGCTAGTGAGCACGACGACGTTGACGCTCGACGCGCGGCCGCACAAGGTCGTCGTCGAGCAGCACGGCCGCTCGGGCTGGCTCGGCGCCAAGCTGCGGTTCGGCATCGTCAGGCGGGGCACGGCCGTCCCCGAAGAGGTGAAGCGGATGGCCGCGAAGGCGGACGCCGTCATCGTCGCCGCCGGCTTCGACGCGGAGAGCGAGAGCGAAGGCGCCGACCGTACCTTCTCCCTGCCCACGGGGCAGGACGACCTGATTCAAGAGATGGCCGCGGCGAACAGGAACACGGTCGTCGTCGTCACCTCGGGCGGCGGGGTGGACATGAGCGGCTGGGTGGAGCGCGTGCCCGCCGTCCTGCAGGCTTGGTACTCCGGGCAGGAGGGCGGGACGGCGCTCGCGGAGGTTCTGCTCGGCGACGTGAACCCTTCGGGCCGACTGCCCGTCACCTTCGAGCGCCGCCGGGAGGACAACCCAGCCCACGCGAGCTACTACCCCGCGTCCGACGACTCGCGACGCGTCGAGTACAGGGAGGGCGTCTTCGTCGGCTACCGCGGTTACGAGAAGAACAACACGAAGCCGCTCTTCCCCTTCGGCCACGGCCTCTCGTACACGACCTTCAAGTATGACAACCTGAAGGTGACGCCCGTATCCGGAGTTGTCGGGACGGACGGCCCCGCGTTCGAAGTCTCCTTCGACGTGAAGAACACGGGGGGCCGCGAGGGCTCGGACGTGGCGCAGGTCTACGTCTCAGACACGCACGCCTCCGTGCCGCGCCCGCCGAAGGAGCTGAAGGGTTTCTCGAAAGTGACCCTGCGCCCCGGCGAGTCACGCCGCGTCACCGTCCGCCTCGACGCGCGCGCCTTCTCCTACTACGACACGACTTCAAAGGGCTGGCGCCACGACCCCGGCGACTTCGACATCCTCGTCGCCCGCTCCTCCGAACAGGTCGAGCTGCGCGGCAAGGCGGCGCTGAAGTAGACAGTAGTCATACCGACTTGCAGATTGAAATAAGGCTGCTTAAAGCTGGGAGCGCGGGCATCCCTGCCCGCCAGCGCGCTTCAGCGCGCCGACCGTCTGACTCCTTACCTCAACCTTGAGATATGAAGTCTCACGGCCTTCGCGCTGCGCGCTCATGCGGGCTGTAGGGTGTCCCGCGCTCCCAGCGAGAAAGGGCCTTATTTTATCTCGCAAGGCGGTATCAGTAGTCAGTAGCCAGTAGAAAAGAGAGGCGGCGCGCTCCGGTCATCAACCCGGGCGCGCCGCTCTGTCTTCCTACTGCCTACTTCCCCCTTCAGTTCTGCCTGAGCGGCTGCATCGGGATGGGGACGTTGTAGGTGCGCGCGCCGGCGCCGACGCCGTTCTCGCAGGTGTTGGGCGGCGTCGTGCAGATGCGTCTGGTCGAGGGGCACTCGGCCGCCCAGAACATGTAGCCGAGCATCCCGTTGGTCGTCCCCACCTTCGTCTGCACGCTCTGGACGTAAGTTCCCGTCGAGCTGATGAGCGAGCCGCCGAAGTTCGTGCACTCGGGGCAGGGGTTCGTCCCCGTCACGATGTAGAGCGCGCCGGTGAACTTCGCGGCGGCCAGCGGAAGTATCGGCGGGCTGAACTGCGATTTGCCGTCGATGTGCTCCTGCCAGTCGGCCTGCGCGGCGGAGGCGTTCGTCGGCTGCTTGCTCGACACCATCGCGTTGGCGTAGTCGAGCACGGGTGTCGTCGTGTTCAGCCAGTCGGCCGTCGCCTTGCGCGTCAGGGCGATGAGCCAGCGGTCGCCCGCCGCGAGGTCAATCGTGAGGCGCGCGGCGTGGTTCCCGCCCGTCGCGTCGTAAGGGAGCTGCGAGCGGTACGCGTTGATGAAAGACTGAAGCCCCGTCAGGTTCGGGCTCGTGTTCTCCTCGTAATCTATCTCGATGCCGACGCCTAAAGTCTGCGCGACCTGCGCCGCGTTCAGGCCCAGCTGGGTCGGGTTCGCGGCGAGCGCCTGGTTCCAGGCGTCGACGTACGTGATACCTCCTATCGAGAGCATGACGCGGACGCCGCGGTTCTTGAAGTAGTTGACGACTTCCTGCGTCATCCCGCGCGGGACGCCGTTCAAGGTCTGCGCGTCGGTCGTCCGGTTCAGGAGCTTCAAGGGCTGGACGAAGCTGAGGACGACGAGGTTGACCGAGGGCAGCCCGTCGCCGCGGTTGACGAGCCAGCGGTTCTTCGCGTCGAAGTCGGTCATGTCGCGCACGCTCGCCCAGGTGCAGGCGTCGTTGCCGCAGAGCCACGCGCCGTAGACCGAGACGGGAGTCGCCGCGGCGGCCGAGGGCAGCGCGACGAAGAGTGTGAGCAGCAGCAGAAGCTTTCTGAGCATACGCGTCTCCTTTCCTTCGGGTCGGACGAATGCCTTTGAGGTTCGCGGGGCTTCGCTTCCGCCAGTCGAGCCTACTGCGCGCGGTAGACGCGCACGTAGTCCACGTACATCTTCTGCGGGAAGACGGTGGTCGAGTCCGGGTCGCCGGGCCAGGAGCCGCCGACGGCGAGGTTGAGGAGGACGAAGTGCGGGTGGTCGAAGACCCACGCCGAGCCCGCCGGCAGGTCGGCCGGCGTGCGCGTCTGGTAGAGCTGGCCGTCCACGTACCAGCGTATCTGGTTCGGCTCCCACTCGACGGCGAAGACGTGAAAGGCGTCGGAGAAGGCCCCCGAGGTCAGTGCGTACGGCGCGCCGATGCCGCTCGCGCCGGAGTAGCCGGGGCCGTGGAACGTGCCGTGGACGATTGAGGGCTCGCGGCCGATGTTCTCCATAACGTCGATCTCGCCGCAGGTGGGCCAGCCGGCGGTCTGGATGTTGTTGCCGAGCATCCAGAAGGCGGGCCACATGCCCTGCCCGTAGGGCAGCTTGATGCGCGCCTCGAAACGGCCGTACGCCTGCTCGAACTTGCCCTGCGTCTTGAGGCGCGCCGAGGTGTACTGGCAGACGCCGTACCAGCAGCGGTACTTGTTCCCGAGCTGTTCTTTGACGGCCGTGATGACGAGGTTGCCGGCGCCGTCCATCGAGGCGTTCTTCGTCGCGTTGGTGTCGTACTCGCGCTGGTGGTTGCCCCACCCCTGCGAGCCGTTGCCGACATCCGCGACCCACTTCGAACCGTCCACGGCCGACCCCGAAGGCCCGTTGAACTCGTCGCTCCAACTGAGCGTCCAGGTCGTCTGCGCCGCGGCCGTCGGGCCGGCCACCGCGAGCAGCAGGGCCGCCGCCGCGAAGCGCAATCCGATTCCCTTAAACATGAGGGTTCCCTCCCCTGTCAGAAGTCCGAGCAGAACTGCCGTGAAGGATGAACGGGGCGGGCCGGATTATAACCCAAGGGGGCGCGGACTTGCGCAAACGCGCGGGAAGGGGTAGTAATTTAATCAAACCAACAATCAGGGAAGAAAGCCGTGGAGTTTTACGCCGCCCTCGTTCTCGCGCTCACGCTGGCCGCCATCGCCGGCGTGCTCTACTTCTACGTGATGTTCCTCGAAGGGCGCTCGCGCCAGATGAAGGGGCACATCAACGAACTCGAACGCTCCAACACGGAGCTGCGCCGCGAGCTGGAGCAGACGCGCGCCCTGCTCGACCGCGAACTCGAACACAGCCGCACGCTCTGGCCCGAGCTGCTCGACGACGCGGGCGACGTGTCACGAAATTAAGGATGAAGGATGAAGGATGAAGGATGAAGTTCAGACCTTCTTCCCTTCATCCTTCATCCTTCCTTTCACGCGCTTGATGATGCTGACAAGAATCGCGGTCAGTTCTTCGGCTTCGGCGCGGAGCGGTTTAATTCTCTCTTCCGGAAAGATTCCGGCCTCGCCGAGCAGTTCAAGCCAATAGCAGGTCTCATCCAACTCCTGCAAGCCGCCTTCGATCTTACTGACAAAATCGGCGTCGGACTTGGCACGCTGCGCCTCACGATAATGCGCGCCGACTGAAGTTCCGGAACGAAGAACCTGCTTCCCGAGGACTTGAGCCTCCGTTGTCTTCGGTAGAGCCACATACAGACGAACGACCCGCAAAGCAAATCGCTTCGTCCTTTCCTTCAGGTCTCGTCCTTCATCCTTCATCCTTCATCCTTCATCCTTTGCCTCCACCTTCCCTTGCAACCTTATCTCGCGCGGGGCGGCGGGGTCGGCCGTCAGCTCGACGGGGACGAGCCAGACGAGCGTCTTGATGCGGCAGGTGCCCGTGTTGTCCTCCCGACAGTAGTAGAGCCGGAGCGAGACGCGCAGGCGGGCCGCGCCCGCCGCCGCCGCGCGCAGGGGCACGCGCACGGGCAGGCGCAGGTCTTTGGTCGTCTTCCCCAGAGACTTCGGGTCGGCGTCGGCGAGCGCCAGACTCTGCGCGCCGTCCTCGACCGTGACGGCGTAGCGGTTGGGCGCGTCCGTGTTGACGTGGTAGCCCGCGGGCAGGGCCACTTCGATGACGAGCGCCGCGTCGCCCGCCGACGCGAGGCGCTGCGCAGGGACTTTCGACTGCTCGGCGTTGGGCGCCGCTTCCTCCGGCCCGGCCGTGTCGGCGACCGCGGCGCTCGCGGCGGGCGGCTTGAGGCCGCGCAGCATGAGCGTCGTCGTCTGCTTCGTCTTCAAATCTAAAACACGCACGGCGTGGTTGTTCGTGTCGGCGACGTAGAGCTTGCCGCCCGCGATGGATAACCCGCCCGGCTCGTAGAACTCCGGGCGCGCGCCGTCCGCCTGGCCCGGCCTGCCCGTGCCGGCGAAGGTCTTGACGGTGCGCGCGCGCGGGTCGAGCACCTTGAGCTTGTGGTTGTACGTATCGGCGATGTAGAGGCGACCCGCGTCGAGCGCGAGCCCGAGCGGGTGCTGCAAGCGCACCTCGTCGCCCTCGCCGTCGCGGTCGCCGAAGTCGAAGAGGTCGCCGCCCGCCAGCGTCCGCACCTCCTCGCCCGAGACGGCGCGGACGATGTTCGACTCGGCGTCGGAGACGTAGAGCGTCTGCGCCCCGGCGGCGGCGAGGCCCGAAGGCTGCGCGAAGGCCGCGGCGCCCGGGTCTTCGAACTCGCCCACGCGCTTCCCGTCGTTGCGCGCCTCGCGCCCCGTGCCGGCGTAGACCGAGACCTCGCGCGAATCTAAATCCAGCTTCCAGATTTGGTGCGGCCCGGCCATCGCCACGTAGAGCGTGCGCCCGACGAGCGCCAAGTCCCACGGCGAGTTGAGCGGCGTGGTGAGCGCGGGGCCACTTCGGAAGTCGTAGTCGCGCGCCTGCGCGCCCGTGCCGGCGGCGGTCTCGACCGAGCGCGCTTTCAAATCGACGCGGCGCAGGAGGTGGTTGCGCGTGTCGGCGACGTAGAGCGTTTCGCCATCCAGCGCGAGTCCTTGCGGGCCGTCGAAAGTCGCCGTGTCGAACGTCCCGTCGCGGCGGCCGCGCGCGCCCGAGCCGACGGTGTAGAGGAGAGTCCCGTCGAGCTTCGTCACGACGACGCGGTTGTGGTTCGAGTCGGAGACGAAGAGGCGGTCGCCCCTCTCGTCGGCCAGAACCTTGCCCGGAAAGGCGAGCGGCAGGTCGCCCGTCTTCGCGCGCTCGAGCGCAAACTTGACGGGGCGCGTGTCGAGCGTCCCGCGCTTCTTCGCCTCGTTGACCAGCTCGTTGACGGCGCCGTCGAGCACGTCGAAGTGGCCCTCGCCCGCGACCTGCCCGACGACGTAGCCGGAAGGGTCTACGAGGACGAGCGTCGGCCAGGCGTGGACGGCGTAGGCCTTCCAGATGCGGAAGTCGGCGTCGTTGACGACCGGGTGTTCGAGTCCGTAGCGGAGGATGATGCGGCGTATGTTCTCGGTCTCCTTCTCGTTCTCGAACTTGGCCGAGTGGACGCCGATGACGACCAGTTCGTTCGGGTACTTCTCCTCCAGGCGCTTGAGGTCTGGGATGACGTGCATGCAGTTGACGCAGCCGTAAGTCCAGAAGTCGAGCAGCACGACCTTGCCGCGCAGGCCGGCGATGGAGAGCGGCTTGTCCGTGTTCAGCCAGCCGCGCCCGCCCTCCAGCTCCGGCGCGCGCACGCGCCCCCTCTCCACATCCTCACCGCCTTTCTCACCTTGCGCGCGCGCGCCCGCCGCGAGCAGCAGGCAGAGCGCGACCGCCGACAGCAGAACTCTCTTCATTACTCTTTCGGCCCCTCCAAAAGCTGGTCGAGGCGGTCGACGGCGCGGCGCAGGTGCGGGATCGTGATCGAGCCGCCGACGACGAGCGCGACGTTGAAGGCGTCGATGAACTCGGCGCGCGTCACGCCCACCTCGACGCACTGCTTGATGTGGTAGGTCACGCAGTCGTCGCAGCGCAGCACGGCCGAGGCGACGAGCCCCAACAGCTCCTTCGTCTTCTTGTCGAGCGCGCCCTGCTCGTACGCCTGCGTGTCGAGCGCGAAGAAGCGCTTGATGCCGAGGTGGCCCGCGCCCAGCAGGCGCTCGTTCATCTCGGCCCGGTAGCGGTCGAATTCGTCCATCGTCCTTCCCTTCTTTCGGCCCGCGGTTTGCCCACAGTTTACCAGAGACGGAGTGGCAGAAGCCCGACCGTGAGGGAGGGCGTACGTCTCCCTTCACAGCTCAAGCAAAGGGAGACGTACGCCCTCCCTCACGGTCGGGCTTCTGCCTCGCGCCCGCTCCCTTGCCTCGCGTCTCCGGCGCGTGCTAGAACCGAGACATTCCCCCTTACGAGATGGACGAGCACGCAGACAGCCACGCCAACACGACGACGCGCTCGGTTCTGCTCCTGCGCGCGGGAGGCCGGGCCTTCGCCATCTACGCCGAAGAGTGCGAGTGCGTGACGCCCTGGGCCGAGCCGGCGCCGCTGCCGCACGCGCCCGCGCCCGTCCTCGGCGTCGCCCCGGTGCGCGGCCGCATGCGCACCGTGCTCGACCCCTCGAAACTTTTCGAGGCTTCCGGCCAGGCGCGCGAACACAACGCGCACGCCTTCATCGTCTCGCTCACGGGCGACGAACAACTGGCGCTCGCCTGCGAGTCCTCGACCACTTCGACACTCGTCGCCGAACATTTATCCCCTTCCGACCCTCCCGCATTCCCCGCCCTCGGAACTTTTCAACACGACGGCGAGACCGTCCACCTCCTCGACCCCGCGCGCCTCTTCGACGCCGCCATGAGCGGCACCGAACGGAGAAGGCAGAGGGCGGTGAATAGTGAATAGTCAATGGTCAATAGTGAATGGATAAAACCGGCTCTTACCATTCACCATTGACCATTCACTATTCACTATTCACCATTCACCATTTACTATTTACCAATCATGAACGACCAGGCATTCGGGACGTTGGAGTACGAGGGGGCGCGTGCGCTCGTGCGGCGGTACGCGCAGACGCCGGTGGGGCGCGCGCGGGCGGAGGCGCTCGAGCCGCTGTCGTCGGTTGAAGAGGTGAGGCGCGCGCTGCGCGCGGTGTCGGAGTGTGCGGAGCTGCGCGCGCGCGGGGCGCGCTGGTCTTTCTCGGAGTTGAGCGACCCGGCCGAGGGGCTGGCGCGTTTGAGAATCGAAGGGACGGTGCTCGACCCCCTGGCGCTCCTGGAGCTGGCGCGCCTGTGCGAGCAGGCGGCGGACGCGCGTGCGGCGGTCGCCGCCGAGCGCGAGGCCGCGCCCGTCCTGTGGGAGGTCGTGGAGCCGCTGCCGCGCACGCTGCCCGGTCTGGCGGCGCGCGTCTTCTCGAAGATTCTGCCGTCGGGCGAGCTGGACGACCGGGCGAGTCCTGAGCTGGCGCGCATCCGCGCCGACATCGTGCGGATGCGCTCGACCATCACGCGCTCGCTCGAAACCTTGATGCGGCGCTCCGAGGAGTCGATTCAAGACCAGCTCGTCACCGTCCGCAACGAACGCTTCGTCGTCCCCGTCCGCAGCGACCACCGCGGCCGCGTCCAGGGCGTCGCGCACGGCTTCTCCTCCTCGGGCGCGACCGTCTTCGTCGAACCTTTAGAGACCATCGAGTCCAACAACGAACTCCAGGCGCTGCGCGAGACCGAGGAGCGCGAGGTCACGCGGATTCTTTCGACGCTCACGGAAGAGCTGCGCGCGGAGCTGCCTTCAATCGAACTCGCGGCCGACGCGGTGGCCGAGCTCGACTTCGTCAACGCGAAGGCCGCGCTCGCCGCGCACCTGCGCGCGGTCGAGCCGGTCATCGACGAAGAGAACGCGCTCGAACTCGTCGAAGCCAGACACCCGCTGCTCGAAGAGAACTTGCGCGGGCAGGGTTTGGAAGTCGTCCCCGTCTCACTTCGCCTCGACCCGGCGCGTCCCGTCATCGTCATCTCGGGCGCGAACGCGGGCGGCAAGACGGTCGTGTTGAAGACCGCCGGGCTGCTCTCTCTGATGGCGCTCTCGGGGCTGCACGTCCCGGCGCGCGCGGCCCGCGTCCCGCCTTACGAATCCGTGCTCGCGGACGTCGGCGACCGGCAGTCGCTCGCCGCCAACCTCTCGACCTTCACCTCGCACGTCTCGAACATCCGCCGCATGGTCGAGGAGTGCCGCGCGCCCGCGCTCGTCCTGCTCGACGAGGTCGGCACGGGCACAGACCCCGAGGAGGGCTCCGCGCTCGGCGTCGCCGTCGTCGACCACTTCCGCCGCGCGTGCGGCGCGCACGTCATCTCGACGACGCACTACTCGGGCCTCAAGATGTACGCCTCGAACGAAGAGGGCGTGCAGAACGCGTCGGTCGAGTTCGACGAGCGCACCTTGCAGCCGACCTACCGCCTGCTCGTCGGCGTCGCGGGCTCCTCGGCCGGGCTTGAGATCGCGCGCCGCTTTCGCCTGCCCGAAGAGATTATCGAGGCGGCACGCTCGCGCGTGGACGAGCGCACGCTCGCCGCCGAGACGTACCTCCGCCGCATCCAGCGCGAGTCGGAAGAGGCCGAACGCTTACGCCGCGCGCTCGAAGAGGAACGAAGGGCCGTCGCCGAGCGCTACAACTCGCTCGACGCGGAGGCCGCGCGCCGCGAGCGCGAGCGGCAAGCCGAGTTCGCGAAGACTCTGGAGCGCTCCGTCGCGGACTTCGAGCGCCAGGCCCGCGAGCTTTACTCGAAGATCGAAGACCGCGCGCAGCGCGTGCGCGTCGAGCGCGAGGCCGAGCGCCGGGCCGCGGAGCTTCGCCGCGAGGCGCAGAAGGCGCGCGCCGAAGTCCGCGCGGCCACCGCGCGCGGCGGCGGCGCCGGGGAGACGGGCGGCGGCGTCCGCGTCGTCAAGGGCGGACGCGAAGAGGCGGACGCTCAAACCCGAACGCCTTCATCAACCGACGAGCCGGCGCGCGACATCGCGGCCGGCGACGAGGTGCGCCTGAAGACGCTCGGCATGACCGGCACGGTCGAGCGCGTCAGCGACGGCGAGGCCGAGGTCAGAGTCAAGAACCTACGCTTCCGCGAGAAGCTCTCGAACCTCGAAATCGTCAAGGCGCAGCCCCGCAAGTCGAAGGAGGACGACACGCTCGCCGCGCGCCTGCGCCGCATGCAGGAGCGCGGCACGGAGGTCAAGCTCAGGGGCGGGCGCGAGTCCGTGGACGCCGAACTCAACCTCATCGGCCAGACCACCGACGACGCGCGCGACCGCGTAGACCGCTTCCTCGACGAGGCCTTCCTGCAGGGCCACGCGCACGTCCGCATCATCCACGGCCACGGCACCGGCGCGCTACGCCGCGCCGTCCACGAAACCCTGCGCCACCACCCGCACGTCGCGAGCTTCGAACTCGCCCCCGAGAACCAGGGCGGCGCGGGCGCCACGGTCGTCGAGCTGAAACAGTAGGTGAGCCGTTGAAGCCGCGAGTGAAGGTCTGCTGCATCGCGAGCGTCGAGGAGGCGCGGCTCGCCGTCGGGTGCGGGGCGTCCGCGCTCGGGCTCGTCTCGGAGATGCCGAGCGGGCCGGGCGTCATCTCCGAAGAGTTGATCGCGGAGATAGCGGCGCGCGTGCCGCCGCCCGTCGCGACCTTCCTGCTGACGTGCCGGCAGGACGCCGAGTCCATCGTCGAGCAGCAGCGCCGCTGCCGCGTCAACACCTTGCAGCTCTGCGACCGCGTGCCCGTCGGGGCGTACGCGGAGCTGCGCGCACGGCTCCCCGGCGTCTCGCTCGTGCAGGTCGTCCACGTCGGCGGCGAGGAGTCTTTCGACGAGGCGATGAGCGTCGCGCGCCACGTGGACGCGCTGCTGCTCGACTCGGGCAACCAGAGTCTCGCCGTCAAGGAGCTGGGCGGGACGGGGCGCACGCACGACTGGCGCGTGAGCCGCCGCGTCGCCGAGTCCTCGCCCGTGCCCGTCTTCCTCGCGGGCGGCCTGAAGGCCGAGAACGTCGCCGAGGCCGTCGAGACCGTCCGCCCCTTCGGCCTCGACGTGTGCAGCGGCGTGCGCGGCGAAGGGCGTTTGGACGAGGGGAGGCTGCGCCGCTTCTTCGCGGCGCTCGGGGACGCGGCGTGAGACTTCACACGGCCGCGCCCGGTCGGCTAACATCTCCGCAGGCGAAATCGTTTCTCGGGGTGAAGTGCTTTGAAGTTCGGGCGTGAGATTTGGCGTGGCCTCTTCGTCGGGTTCGCGGTGCTCCTGTGCGCGCACGTCTGCGCGCCCGAGGCGTCGGCGCAGCTCGACCAGTGGGGCTTCTGGGAGAACGGAGTCACGGAACACTGGTGGCTCTCCTCCGAAGACTTCACGGCCGAGGACGCGGCGCAGGCGGTCGCGCGCTGGAACCGCGTCGGCAAGGTTGCGGACGAGAAGGCCTGGGCCGGCGACTACCTCCGCGGCGGCGAGACGTACGGCACGTACATGCGCTGGTCGCCCGAGGGCTTCGTCATCACGCACGTGGACAAGTGCGCGGCGCGCGTCACGGGCCTCGTCTACGGCAGGGTCGTGGTCACGCCGACCGTCGTGCTGTTCTACCCCGAGCTCGACAAGACGTACTCGCACTCGTACGCCAACGGCCATCCCTCGCGGCCGCGTCTGGTGCCGCCGCGCGAGGTGCTCCGCTTCGTCCCCGTCCGGTGGCGCGGCGAGCGACTGCTCGTCGACGAAGCCCTGATAGACGACTTCGGCGACTATGCCGCGGGCCTCGGCCACTACAATCAGTGGGTCAGTTTCCCGTCGGGCGGCTCCACGAGCTTTTTCACTCACTCGGAGGTGGGCGCGCCGGGCGACGTCGCAGAAGTAGATAACAGACCGCCCGCCGTCCCGCCCGGCTACGAGCGTTTCCTGAAGAAGCCTGTCGAAGCACACATCACGGCGGTCGGCCGGAAGGTCTTACGACGCGACTACCGCATCGAGAGCAAGAGTGCTTCGCTTCTGTTCGAGCGCGCCTCGCTGACCTACGTGACCATCGACGCGGGCACCGAGCACGGGGTCAGGGCCGGCATGATCCTCCGCGTGGCCGGCGGCGGTGACGAAGACGACTCCGTCGTCATCACCCGCGCCGGCCGGCGCGCCTCGACGGCGGCGGTCGTGCGCGAGGTGCAGGGGCGCGGCGCGGAGACTTACTACGACCTTTCGGAGGGGCGCGAGAAGAAACGCTCGAAGGTCGTGGCCGGATGGAGGCTGACAACCGCACCCTTCTGAAGACCAAGACCGCGCCCGCCGCAGATGCGGCCCGCGGCCCCGCGACTCATGCGCTACCCGCAGACTTTCATCGACGACCTCAGGCGGCAGGCGGACATCGTCCGCGTGGTGGGCGACTACGTCACGCTCAAGAAGAAGGGCGCGAACTGGATGGCCTGCTGCCCCTTCCACCAGGAGAAGACGCCCTCGTTCTCGGTCAACCCTTCGAAGAACATCTTCTATTGTTTCGGCTGCGGGAAGGGAGGGTCGGCGTTCAACTTCGTGATGGAGATTGAGGGGCTCTCGTTCCCGGAGTCGGTGCGGGTGGTGGCGGAGAAGGCGGGGGTGCCGCTGCCGGAGTTGGTTGACGACAAGCGTTTCGAGACGAAGCGGAAGGAGGCCGACGAGGTCATCCAGTTGAACGCCTGGGCGCTGGAGTTCTGGGAGCGGCAACTCGTCGAAAACAACGCGGAGGCGCGGGCGGCGCGGGAGTACGTGGAGGGGCGCGGGCTGAACGAAGAGACGGTCAAGGCTTTCCGTCTGGGGTACGCGCCGAACAGTTGGGACGCGCTCGGAAATTATCTGAAGAGCAAGGGGGCGACCATCGGACAGATCGAGCGCAGCGGCCTCGTGGTGAAGAAGGAGCAGGGCGGTTACTACGACCGCTTCCGCGGGCGTTTGATCTTCCCCGTGATGGACGCGCAGGGGCGCCCCGTGGCCTTCGGCGCGCGCGCGATGCGGCCGGGCGACGAGCCGAAGTATCTGAACTCGCCCGAGACGGCCGCCTACACGAAGGGGCGCCACCTGTTCGGTTTGAGCGTCACGCGCGAGGAGATTCGGAGGAAGAAGTTCGCCATCCTCGTCGAGGGTTATCTGGACTTAATCGTCCCCTTCCAGCACGGCGTGCGCAACGTCGTGGCGAGCCTCGGCACGGCTCTGACGAACGAGCAGGCGAAGCTTCTGAACCGGTTTGCGCGCAAAGTGGTCGTCAATTATGATGGTGACCGCGCCGGCGTCAACGCGGCGAAACGCGCAATAGAGGTTCTGCTGCCAGAGGACTTTGAAGTCAAGGTGCTCGTCCTTCCCGAAGGCGCCGACCCGGACGAGTTCGTCCGCGCGCACGGCGCCGACGAGTACAACCGCCGGCGCGGGGAGGCCGTCCCGCACATGCAGTTCGTGCTCGAACAGGCCATGCGCGACCGCAACCTCCACAACCCGCCCGAGAAGTCCGACGCCGTCGCAGAGGTGCTCCCCTTCGTCCGCGCCGTCCGCAACCCGATCCAGAAGCGCGAGTACTTCGACATCTCGCTGGACTCCCTGCGCGTCGAAGACCTGAGCCTCAGACAGGAACTCTGGAAGTCGGTCAGCGCGCGCGACCCGAAGACCGCCGCGGGCGAGGAAGAGATTAAGAAGAAGGTCGCGCGCGCCTCGGTCGGCGCGCCCACGGTCGCCGAGAAGCGCCTGCTCGAACTGCTCCTGCACGACCCGGACTTGAGAAGCTACGTGCTGCCGCAGGTGCACGAGAGCGACTACGAGGGCCTGGCGACCGCGGCCATCTACGAGGCGCTCAGCCGCGCCGAACGTGAGGGCGTCGAGGTCGGCTTCGACTCCCTGAACGAGATGATGGGCGGCGACCCGGCGCAGGCTTTCCTGCCGGAGCTCTGGATGTACGAGCCGGAGCGCGCCGAGGGCGAGGCCGTGGACGCGTTCCTCGCCGAGGCCGAGGGGTGCCTGACGACGCTGCGGCTGATGAGCTACGACCGGCGCATCAAGGAGCTGGCCGCGGAGATCGCCGCCGCGGGCCGGGCCGGCGACGAGGAGCGCGGCGGCCAACTCCTGATGAAGATGTTCGAGCTGAAGAAGCAGCTCTCCGCGCTCCGGCCGAGGGCCGGCGGCCCCGCATCACCCTCAACGACCTGAACCGACGAACGCCCGCGTAAGCCCGGGGACGGGACTCCCTTTCGAGCAGAGGTGGACACGGAACGATGAGCATGGAAGAGAAAGACCAGGACGACGTGATGCAGCGCCTGCTCGAACTCGGCGGCGACAAGAAGTTCCTCACGTTCGACGACCTCAACCGCGAGCTGCCCGACAACTTCGTCTCGCCCGACGACATCGAGGACGTGCTCCAGAAGCTCGAAGGCTCGAACATCACGGTCACCGACTCGGACGAGCGGCCCATCGAAGTCTCGGCGGCGGTCGCGGTCGCGCCCGAGGACTTCGACGGCGAGCTGGACGAGGACATCGAACTCGACCTCTCGGCCGGCGTCCTTGAGAAGACGAACGACCCCGTCAGGCTCTACCTGCGCGAGATGGGCATCGTGCCCCTGCTGACGCGCGAGGGCGAGGTCTCGATAGCCAAGAGAATCGAGCGCGGGCAGATTAAGACTCAAAAAGCCATCTCGCGCTCGCCCATCGCGGTCAAGGAGCTGTGCAAGGTCGGCGAAGAACTCGAAGCCGGGCGGCTGAGCATCAGGGACTACGTCACCTTCTCGGAGCAGGCGGAGCTTTCGGGTCAGGAGGACAAGGCCGACGAGTATCTGCGCTGGACGCTGGAAGGCGTCGAGAACATCCGGCGCATCTTCAAGGCGGGGCTGAAGGAGTGGGAGAGGCTGCGCGCCGAGCAGAAGCTTCTGAAGGGCAAGAAGTCGAAGAAGCTCCTGCGCCTGAAGCGCAAGGTCGCGCGGATGCGCCTCGAGATCGCCCACGAGATGAAGCAGCTCAACCTGACCGAGCACGCGCGCCAGCGCCTCATCAACTCCATCCGCAAAGTCCACAAAGAGATTCGCATCGCCGAGAACGAGGCCGCGAGCTACACCGAAAGGCTGAACCGCAAGAAGCTGCGCCCCGACGAGGAGAAGGACTTCAAGCGGCGCGTGGCCGGCGCGCGCAAGCGCCTCCAGCAGATCGAGGAGGAGCACCAGATCGCGCCCGTCGAGATCAAGCGCTCGCTCCAGTCTATCGTCACCGGCGAGACCGAGACGGCGCAGGCCAAGCGCGAGTTGATTGAGGCTAACCTGCGGCTGGTCGTGTCCATCGCGAAGAAGTACACGAACCGCGGGTTGCAGTTCCTCGACCTGATCCAGGAGGGCAACATCGGCCTGATGAAGGCCGTCGACAAGTTCGAGTGGAGACGCGGCTACAAGTTCTCGACCTACGCGACGTGGTGGATTCGGCAGGCCATCACGCGCGCCATCGCCGACCAGGCGCGCACGATCCGCATCCCCGTCCACATGATCGAGACCATCAACAAGCTCATCCGCACCAGCCGCGCCCTCGTCCAGGAGCTGGGGCGCGAGCCGACGAGCGAAGAGATCGCGCGCAAGATGGACATCCCGGTCTCGAAGGTGCGGAAGGTCTTGAAGATTGCGCAGGAACCCATCTCTTTGGAGACGCCGATTGGCGAGGAGGAAGACTCGCACCTCGGCGACTTCATCGAAGACCGCTCCATCCTCAACCCGGCCGACGCCGTCGTCGCCTCGAACCTGCGCGAGATCACGGACGAGGTCTTAGCCACGCTCACCCCGCGCGAGGAGAAGGTCATCAAGATGCGCTTCGGCCTCGGCCCGAACGGGAGCGAGCACACGCTCGAAGAGGTCGGCCAGCACTTCGCCGTCACGCGCGAGCGCATCCGGCAGATCGAGGCCAAGGCGCTCCGCAAGCTCCGCCACCCGTCGCGCTCGCGCAAGCTCAAGGCGTTCCTCGAAAGCGTCAGGCAGTAGGAGGTGCGCCCTTGAAACGTACACTCTTCGGCCTCAGCCTCGGACTCGCGGCCTTCGCGGCGAGCCTCTTCGCGGTCAACGCCTTCGAGCGGGCCGTCAACGTCCGGGCAGACCTCGTCGCCGCGCCCGCGGTCGAGGAGCTGAAGTCCGCGCCCGCGCCGCAGCCGCTGACCTGCAGGCTGCACGGCGCGGAGATGTGGCCCCACCGCACCCACTTCGAGGCCGTGGCGGTCTACTCGCAGGACTGGGGCTTCGCGGACGAGAGGTCGAAAGGCGAGAACAGACGGCGCTTCCCGAACTTCTTCGTCGCCAGAAAGACCGGGGAGAAGGACGAGTACGGCGAGGTCTACCTGCTCTACTCCTGCGAGCGCTGCCGCGCCGCGTACCGCGAATGGGAGCGGCGCGCCTGGGAATGAGGCCCGGCGGCGACTGACGCGGGCCTCCCGCGTGCGGTAAACTGACGGCAGGGTTCGGGCATCAAACCCCGTCTTGCCGTCTTTAGTTTTGGCCGAAGTATGTCGAAAAAGGTTTTAGAGAGTTACCGGCGGAAGCTCGCCGCCGAGAATGGTTGGGTCTTGAAGCGCGGCGCGCAGTTGCGCGTGGCCTTGTGCTACCCGAACGTGTACGCGGTCGGGATGGCGAACCTCGGCTTCCAGTCGGTCTACGAGCTTTTCAACCGCGTCCCCGAAGTCTCCTGCGAGCGCGTGTTTTTGCCCGACGACGCGGAGCTGCGCGAGTACGAGCGGACGAACACGCCCCTGCTCACGCTCGAGTCGCAGACGCCCGTGCGCGACTTCGACATCCTCGCCTTCTCCATCTCCTTCGAGACGGACTTCCTCAACATGGCGCGCATGCTGAAGCTGGCGCGCGTGCCCGTCTGGGCGAAAGACCGCACGCACCACGACCCGCTCGTGCTGATGGGCGGCGCCGCCTCGTTCCTCAACCCCGAACCCATCGCGGAGTTCACGGACGTGGTCGCCGTCGGCGAGGGCGAGATACTCGTCCCCCGACTCGTTGACCTGCTCCTTGAGAACGCCGAGGAGGGCGGGACGAAGGAAGATTTGTTGTTGAAGCTCGCGCGCGTCGGGAGGGGCTTCTACGCGCCCTCGCTCTACGACGTGACGTACAAGGCGGACGGGACGGTCGAGGCTTACGCGCCGAGGTTCGAGGGCGTGCCCGCAAACGTCGGGCGCATCGTCGCCGCCGAGAACCCGAAGGAAGGTTCTTTGCGCCGCGCGATGCGACGCGGCGACACGGACATCGTCGAGAGGCTGAAGGAGCCGGAGGTCTTCGCGCCCTCTTCCATCATCTGGGCGCCCGAGGCCGAGATGGGCGAACGCTTCCTCGTCGAGATTTCGCGCGGCTGCTCGCAGGGGTGCCGCTTCTGCTGGGCCGGCTTCAACTACTGGCCGCCGCGCGTCGTGCCCGCGCGCGACATCCTCCGCAAGGCGGAGGAGTGGCGCCCGCGCACCGACAAGATCGGGCTGGTCTCGACGGCCGTCTGCGACCACCCCGAGATCAGCGACATCCTCAAGGGCCTTCGCGAGATGGGCTACAAGATTTCCGTTTCGTCGTTGAGGCTCGACCAGATCGAGGACGAGTTGTTGGACGCACTCGTCGAATCCGGCGACCAGCAGATCGCCGTCGCGCCCGAGACGGGGAGCGACCGCCTGCGCCGCGTCATCAACAAGAACCTGACGAACGACGAGATCGTCGACATCTGCGGCGCGGTCTTCGACCGCGGCATGCTCACCGTCAAGCTCTACATGATGGCGGGCCTGCCGACCGAGACTGACGAAGACCTCGAAGCGATGGTCGAGCTGGTCGGGCGCATCAAGGACAGGATGCTCGAAGCGGGCAAGCGCTTCGGCCGCGCGGGGAAGATCATCCCGGCGCTGAACGGCTTCGTGCCGAAGCCGAACACGCCCTTCCAGTGGGAACCCATCTGCGAGGAGCGCGAGCTGAAGCGCCGCCTGAAGTGGCTCTCGAAAACGATGGCGCGCATCCCTAACGTCGAGGTGCGCGTCATGTCGGCGCGCGTCGCGCACGAGCAGGCGCTCTTCTCCTCCGGCGACCGCCGCGTCGCGCGCGTCATCGAAGCCATGACGCGCCACCGCAACGACCTCGACGCGGCGCTCCGCGAGACCGGCGTCGACGCCGCCTTCCACACCTCGCGCGCGCGCACGTACGAGGAGGTGCTGCCCTGGGAGATCGTCGATTCCGGCATGGGCCGGCCCTTCTTAGAGAAGGAGCACGGCCGCGCGCAAATCTCGCGCTCGACCGCGCCCTGCCCTTCGGTCGACACCTGCACGCGCTGCGGCGTCTGCCCCACCACCTGGCTCGCCGCCGCCCCCGCCGGCCTGATTCAGTTGCAGAAATCAGTGGGCAGTAGGCAGATGGCAGTAGGCAGTTGAGCCTGTAACGGAAGATAATTTCACCACAGAGACACAGAGGCACAGCTTGAAGACTTATGACTTCAAAGCTGTGCCTCTGTGTCTCTGTGGTCAATTTCCGTCGGCTATATGCGCCTGCGAAGAGGAACAGGCCACTCTACTATCCGAACTGCCTACTGCCATCTGCCTACCGCCTACTGCTTACTTATGAACCCGCTGCTGCGCGCCGTGTGGTCGAAGTTGTATTCGTAGACGTAGCCGGGGAGTTTGACGGGGCGCGTCCAGGTGACGCGGGCGACGATCTGGCCGCCGTCGTTCTGCACGCGGATGTCCGCGTCTTCGGGCAGGTCGTGCTCCTTGGCGGCCTCGCGCAACTGCTGCGTGACCCATTCGTTGCTCTTGGCCGGCGGGTAGGCGGCCTTGTTCACCAGCTCCTGCATGAAGTCTTTGTAGAGGTAGGCGTGGTACGCGACCGGCGCGTAGTTGTAGGCCGAGTAGACGCCGAGCCCGATGAGGACGAACACGACCAGCATATTGAAGCGCGAGCCGCCGCGCTCGCCGCGCCGGGCGGCGCACGCCTTTGCTGCGAAAGCCATGTGACGTTCCCTCTGATTCACTTCGGGGGGTTCGGGGGCGCCGCGAGCGCCGCACGGATTGCGGCGAGGACGACCCGCTCGGGGACTTCCCTGCCGTCCACGACGCGCGCGCGCCCGAGGCTTTCGAGGAGCACCCAGCGGACGCTGCCGCCGACGGCCTTCTTGTCCTTACGCAGCGCCCGCCCGACGAGCTCGGCGTCGAGGTCTGCGGCCGAGGGCAACCTTCCTGCGAGCGCCACCGCCTCGCGCAAAGATTCTAGCTCCGAACCGTCCAGCAGTCCTAGCCTTTTCGAAATCTCGCCGGCCGCCACGCACCCGTAGCCGACCGCCTCGCCGTGCCGGAAGCGCCGGTAGCTGGTCACCGCTTCGAGCGCGTGCCCGACCGTGTGGCCGAAGTTCAGAATCTTGCGCGAGCGCGCGTCGTCGCGCTTCAGAGACTCGCGCTCGTCGCCCGCGACGATGCGCGCCTTGAACGCGCACTGCGCCGCGATGATGCGCGCGAGTTCCCCGTCGCGCCCTCCGTCTAACTCTACGACGTTCGCGCCGGCCGCGCGGTTACTGCCGCGGCGCGACTCCTCTTTCAGAAACCTCTTCGTCCGCTCGAAGAGGCGGAGGTCGCCCGCGGCCCCCTGCTTGACGGCCTCGCACCAGCCGGCGGTCAGCTCGCGCCGCGGCAGAGTCTTGAGAGTCGCCGTGTCCACGACGACGGCCGCGGGTTGGTGAAAAGCGCCGACGAGGTTCTTGCCCGCGCGCGTGTTGACGCCCGTCTTGCCGCCGACCGAGGAGTCTATCTGCGCGAGCAGCGTCGTCGGCGCCTGCACGAAGGCCACGCCGCGCAGGTGGAGCGCCGCCGCGAAGCCCGCCACGTCGCCGACCACGCCGCCGCCGAGCGCGACGACCGCGTCGCTCCTCTCAAGCCCCGACTCGGACAGGAACTCCAGCACGCGCTCGGCCGTCCGCAAAGTCTTGAAGCGCTCGCCCTCGCCCATCGAATAGTGCGAGACTTCGAGGCCCGCGCCCTTCAGCGAAGAGACGGCGCGTTCCCCGTAGAGCTTAAGCACGCGCTCGTTCGAGACGAGCGCGACCTTGCGCGCCTCCTTCGGCAGACTCTTGCGCGCGGCTTCGCCGAGGCGCGCGAGTGCGCCCGCGCCGATCTCGACCCTGTATCCGCGCCCGCCGCCCAGACGCACGGGCACGCTCAACGTCTTCGCCTCTTCCGTCATCAACCGTCCCTGCCCGCGAGCGCCGCGCACGAAGCGTCGGCCAACAACTCGAAGCCGGCCTCGCCGCCCCAGAGGAGTTTCGACAACTCCTCCGCGCGGTGGCGCGAGGCCGTGTTCCAAACGTCTATCAACTCCTCGCCCGCGCCCTTCGACTCGAACCAGCGCCGGCCGTGTCGCCCGCGCAGGTGCTCGCGCAGGCCCGCCGCGAACAGGCGCGCGCGCAACCTCGTCGCCGACCCGAACCATTCGTCCGCGTCGAGCGGGTGCGTCGCCGCCTCGTGCTTGAACCCTGTCGCCTCCGTGAACCGCGCCGCGTACTCCTCGGCGAGCTGCTCCGAAAGATCGCCCCCCGCCCCGTCGAGCGCGAGCGCCGCGGCGACCGACGCGCACTCGCGCCGCGCTTCGTAAAGCCCTAAGAGCGCCGCCCGGCGCGCGAGCGCGGAAGTCTCCGCCGCGCGCACCCCGCGCCGCGCCTCGACCCAGGACTGTTCTCGCAAGAGGCCCGCGAGCAGGAGTCCGTGCCCCCCTTCCGTCGCGCGGTCGGGCGCGTGTACGAACTCCGGGTGACGCCGCGCAGTCTCGCGCGACGCCCACGCGAACATCTGCGCCCGCCCGCCTTCGTCGAGACTCTTTCGGAAGAACCCAAGCCCGCCCGCGCCCGAACCCGGGACGAGCCGCACATCCTCTGGCGGCTCGACGGCGAAGCAGGCCGTCTCCGCAGACTTGCCCGCGCGCGGCACTTCGTCAACGCGCAGGCCGCGCTGTGACTCGACGCGGACGCCCAAGCCCGCCATCGTCTCCGTGTAGAGCCAACGGAAGTCCCGCGCGGGGAGCTGCGCCTCCGTGTCGGCCGCGCGTTCGAAGAAGAGGAGGTCTGCGTACTCGGGCGTGCGCCCGGCGGCCGGCCCCAGCTCGCGCGCAGACCACTCGGCCAGCGCAGACATGTAGGCCGACTCCGTCCTGCGCAGGAAACTCTCCGCGCCGGCCGCGAGGGCTTCGAGGCTCACGCCCGCGAACGATTCGTAGAGCGCGCGCCGCCCCTCGAACCCGAGCTGACGCGCCGCCCCGTCCAGCGCCTCGAGCCGGGCGGCGCGCAGGTCGTCGCACGCGCGCACCGCGTCGAGCACGCGGCCGTTCAACTCCCTGCGGCGGGCCGCGTCACGCTCCGCGGCCAGAAGCCACCGCGCCTCAGACGCGGAGACACGCGCGCCATTCCACTCGAACCCGCCCGACGCCTCGCAACGCCGAAGCTCCTCCGAGACTTCGCGGGCGCGCGTCTCGGCGTACTTCAAAGCGGCCGCGCCCGCGAGCGCGCGCAGGCCCGCGCGCTCCGTCTCGAACTGTTCGGGCGTCCCTTCGAGTTTGCGGCGGAGGTCTTCGAACGCGTCGCGCGTCCAGAGGTCTGCGTAGCGCTCCTCGGCGGGGCGCAGTTCGAGGCGCGGGCTGAGGCCGGCGTGGTGCTCGAAGCGTGCGCGCTCGGCCGCCGCGGAGTAGGCTGCGTAGTCGCGTCGGTAATCGCTCGGGTCCATCATCCGCCGAGGCGCGCCTGGCCCTTCCCTCTGGTCTTTAAAAGTTCGGCCGGATTGTAGCAGGCGGAAGGGACGGACGAGAACCGCCGGGTCTGAAAGGTCGGTCGGAGAAAAATAAGGAGGGCGCGGCAAACTTGGGGAATGCCGCGCCCTCTTAATGTGTGGTCACTGTCCTCACCCCAGCAACCACTGAGACGGAGGATCCACCAACCGTCTCTCTTGCCCCACACTCCCTATTGCAACGCCGATGCCATGAAATCGCTGCGCCCGCACGCAAAAATTTTGGCGGTTTTGCTGGGCTTTTGGCATGTGGCCCCGCGGAGCACCGAAGGTAAGAACCGGCCCGCGTGTAACTCTTACATTGGCTCCAGAGTAAAAACTTCACGCAGGGCGGATTCAGCCTTCGCCGAGGCTGCGGCGGATGACGGCGGCGAGTTCTCCGGCCAGCCCGTCAATCTCCTCCTGGCTCTGCCCCTCGATCATGACGCGCGCCAGAGGCTCCGTCCCCGAGTAGCGCAGGAGCAGCCGCCCGCCCTCGCCCAAGCGTTCGCGCACCTCGCGCGAGGCGCGGGCCACCTCCTCGACTTCATCGAACGGCAACTTCTCGCGCACGCGCACGTTGACGAGAACCTGCGGGTAGCGCCTGAAGCCTTCGGTCAACTCTGCCAAAGGCTGCCCCGACTCGACGACGGCGCGCAGAAGGTTGAGCGTCGTCAGCATCCCGTCGCCCGCGAGGCTCAGGCGCGGGAAGATGATGTGCCCCGACTGCTCGCCGCCCAGGGTCGAGCGCGTCCGCAGCAGCTCTTCGAGCACGTACTTGTCGCCCACGTCCGTCCGCAGCAGCTCTATCCGGCGCGAGCGCAGTGCGATCTCGAGCCCGATGTTGCTCATCACGGTGGCGACGACGCGGTCGCCCTCAAGCTCGCCGCGCTCCTGCATCCGCTTCGCCAGAACCCAGAGCGTCGCGTCGCCGTCCACGAGCTGCCCGCGCCCGTCCACGAAGAGCGCGCGGTCTGCGTCGCCGTCGTACGCGACGCCGAGGTGCACGCCCTCTTCGACGACGCGCCTCTGCAGAACGTCGGTGTGGAGCGAGCCGCAGTCGCGGTTGATGTTGCGGCCGTCGGGCGCGTCCGCGGTCGAGACGACGCGCGCGCCGAGCAGCGAGAAGAGCGCGGGCGCGAGCTTCGACGCCGCGCCGTTCGCGCAATCGAGGACGACCGTCAGCCCTTCGACGTTGAGGCCGGCCGCCACCTCGCCGCTCAGATAGTCGAGGTAGAGCGCGCGCAGCTCGGCCACGCGCAGGCCCGCGCCCTCGGCCAGTCTCTGACCGAGTACGACCGCGTTCTCCGCAAGCCGCTCGGGCGCGGCGGCGCCCTGGTCGAACGCCGCGTAGATGTCCGCCTCGATGAGCCGCTCGGTCGCGTCGTCGAGCTTGCGACCCGTCGGGGCGAAAATCTTGATGCCGTTGTCGTGGTAGGGATTGTGCGAGGCGCTGATGACGACGCCCGCGTCCGCCGGGAGCGCGCGCGCGAGGTAGGCCACGCCCGGCGTCGTGATGACGCCCGCCGAGACGGCCTCCGTTGCGCCGCCCGCGAGCGCGCCTTCGAGGAACGCCCTCTCAATCCACGCGCCCGACTCGCGCGTGTCGCGCCCCGTGACGACGCGCGGCGCGCGCCCTAATTTCTCCGCGAGGTGTCGCGCGAGCGAGCGCCCGGCCGTGCGAATCGTAGCGGCGTCGAGCGGGAACCGCCCCGCCTCGCCGCGCATTCCGTCCGTCCCGAAAAGTCTCTTCATCTGTTAAGCGTAAACTCCGAAGGGCTGGTGTTGACAAGCTCTACTCTGCCCTGCGCGTTGGGCGGGAGCGCGAGGTGTGCCGCGATCCTGCCGTCTTCGCCGGGCGTGACGACGAGGCGCACGTCCTCGGGGCGCAGGCCCTGGACGACCGAGCGCGGGCCGCGCAGCGTGACCGTGGCCGTGGCCGGCGAGACCGGGCCGTTTGCTTCCGTCTTGACGGCGACGTTCGTGAAGCGCTGCTCCGACTGCTCCTCGCCGATCTCGACGCGCACGGAGACGGTCGCGTCGAGGGGCACGACCTTGTGGTCGGGGATGTCGATGGCGACCTGCGGGAGCGCGAGCGGCTCGCGCCGGAGCGCGAGCGAGATGGTCTCGGTGTAGGCGCGCTCGACGGCGTTGACGTGGCTCTGCGGCCCGCGGACGCGCGTGCGCTCGGGCGCGACCGTGACGGCGCCGCGGACGAAGCCCGGGGGCGGCTCGCCCTCGAAGCGCGCCTCGACGGGCACCTCGCGCTCGGTGACGGGTTCGAGGTGGAGCGTCAGGCTGCGCGGCGTGATCTCGCGGATGCTGACGCCCTCGGGCAGCTCCATCGAAACGTTCTTCTCCGTCAGCCGCGGGTTGCGGTCGCCCGGCAGCAGCCCCGTCAAGTCCAACTGCGCGACGAGGTCGCGCGCGGTCAGCACCGCCAGCTTGTCCTGGCTGCCCGCGAGCAGCACGTCGACCTTGTCGACGGGGTCGTTGCCGATGGCCACGCCGTCGGTCAGGAGGAATTCGAGGGGCACCTCGTGCAGGCGCTTGGTCGCGGGCGCGCGCTGCGTCGTCACCGCGTACCAGAGGCCGAGCGTGATGAGCAGCGCGAGCGCCTTCAGCGTCCAGTCTTCGAGGAAGAGCGCGCGCAGCCAGCGCCGCGTGACGCCGCCCCGCTCGAAGTCCTTCGTCGTCTGCCCGGTTGCCATCGCTCAGAAGTTGGAGGTCAGTTCGGTCTCGGCCTGCCGCTCGCCGTCCGCCTCGGCGTTGCGCGAGCCGGGCTCCATCGCGTCGATGATGGCGGCGCGCAGGCGCGTGCCGTCGAGGCCGCGGCGGATCTGCCCGCCCTGCACGAAGGAGACGAGGCCCGTCTCCTCGGAGACGACGACCGCGACGGCGTCCGTGTCCTCGGTGATGCCGATGGCCGCGCGGTGGCGCGTGCCGAGGTCTTTCGAGAGCAGGGGGTTCAGCGTGAGCGGGAGGAAGCAGGCGGCGGCCGCCGCGCGGTGGCCGCGGATGACGACCGCGCCGTCGTGCAGGGGCGTCGCCGGGTTGAAGATGGTGACGAGCAGGTCGTACGAGAGTTCCGCGTCGAGCAGCACGCCCCCCTCGATGACGTTACGCAGGGAGACGCCGCGCTCGACGACGATGAGCGCGCCCGTCTTCGTCGAGGCGAGCGTCGTCGCGGCCAGCACGATCTCGTCGTAGACGCCCTCGCCGAACTGACCCCTGTGGCGGATGAGGAAGGGCATGCGGAAGCGGTTGCCGAAGTGGACGAGCGCCTGCCGTATCTCGTTCTGGAAGAGGACGACGACCGCGACCGAGACGACGAACGGCGACAGCCGCAGGATGCTTTCGAGCGTCGCCAGGTCGAACCGCACCGCCGCCCAGTAGAGTAGCGCCAGCGCCACGAGCGCCAGCGCCATCGGCGCCGCGCGCGTGCCGCGCAAGGCCCGCAGCAGCGCGTAGACCAACAGGAAGACCAGCGCGATGTCCACGAGGTTCCGCGGCTCGCGCAAGGACTGCCAATATTGGTTGTGCGCCTGAAGAAGCATTTTTGATTTTAGATTTTTGATTTTAGATTGTTTGAAATAGCTAAAGCTGAACGCGACAGCCTCAAATCTCAAATCAAAAATCTAAAATCAAAAATTCAGCCAATGTGCTGCGGTATGGGGGCGTCGGGGCCGGGCTCGCTGCGGCGCGCCGTCTCAAGGAAGATCATGTCCACCATCGGCTCGGCGGCCTTGATCTTCTGCTCGACCTCGTTGATCGTCTGCTCGATGTCGTCGGTCGCCAGCTCGTCGCGGAAGTTGACGTGCGCGTTGATCAGAATCTGCTTCGGCGCGAGGTGCATCGTCAACAGCTCGACCACCTCGCAGACGTTCGGGTGCGAGAGGATCGCCGAGCGGATGGCTTCGAGCGACTTCGGCGTCGCCGCCTCCCCGAGCAGCAGCCCGCGCGACGAGCGCGCGAGCGCGAAGGCGACGAAGGCCAGCACGAGCCCGATGGCAATCGAAGCCACGCCGTCCCAGTACGCGCCGCCGCCCGGCCCCGCGTGATGCTCGGTCAGGTACAGGCCGGTCGCCGCGATGACGATGCCGATGAGCGCCGCCGTGTCCTCGAAGAGCACCGTCTTCGCCGTCGGGTCTTTCGACTCGCGGAGGTACTCCCTGAAGCTCATCCCCTCGTGGTGCGCCTCGCGCACCTCCTGGTAGATGGCGAGCCCGATGGAGCCGGACTCGATGACGAAGGAGGCCGCGAGCACGCCGTAGGCCCAGCCCAGGTTCTCCGGCGGGTGCGGGTGCGAGAGCTTGATGATGCCCTCGTAGATGGCGTAGGTCGCGCCGACGCCGAAGATGAAGACGGCCGCGATGAACGACCAGAAGAAGCGCTCCTTGCCGTAGCCGAACGGGTGCTTCTCGGAAGCGGGCCGGCGGTAGAACCTCAGACCCAGCAGCAGGAAGACCTGGTTGGTCGTGTCCGCCAGGGAGTGCAGCGCCTCGGCCATCATGCCCGAGGAGCCGGTCATCCCGGCCGCGATGAATTTGAGTACAGTGATAATCCCGTTGGCGAACAGCGCACCGAGCACTGCCAACATAAGCGACCTCCGCCTTGCTGAGTTTGCACGCCTCCGCGCCGATTATGACGGAGAAACCGGCGCAAATCAACGCACCCGATTTCCAGGCTCGGACACGAAGGGGCCGCGTGCGGCCTCTCCAGCGCGCACACGGCCCCGCGGCACAACCCGTGTGAGTGCGGGCGTGCCCGAGGGTGCGTTGCCCAGACGTACCCCCGTTACTGACCGCCGACCAAAATGCCCATGTGAGACTCCTGTGGTATATTCCCGCCGGTCTTTGATAAGGCAACGGGTCTGATGCGTACGTTTGCTCACCCTCAGAAGAGATGAGCATCGCCGTTGAGCAAGGAAGGTTCCTACTCACGGCGAACAGATTACGCAGATGCATCCTACTATCAGTTGATAGTGAAAGCAAGAGCCGAATGCTGTCAGGAGGTGATTCCTGATGGCGCGGCGCCCGGCCCCGAAACGTTTAGGGGAAAAGCTTCTACAAATCAGGACGGCGTTAGGATTGAGCCAGACGGGAATTGTTGAGAGGCTCGACTATCAAGAATCTCCGCTCTACGCCGCGCAGATATCCAACTTCGAGCAGGGAAAACGCGAGCCGCCGTTACAATTGCTTCTGGCTTACGCGAGACTGGCTAACATACCTCTGGAAATCCTGGCCGACGACGAGCTAGACCTGCCCGCACAGCTACCCGCCCCGCGCACCCGGCGTTAATAGTTCGATGAGTAAATCACAGCGGCGTGTTGTTGGACGCGACCTCAAGCTGGGAGCGCGGGCATTCCTGCCCGCATGAGCGCGCAGCGCGAAAGCCGTGAAGCTTTAAGATTCAAGGTTGAGATAAGGAGTAAGAAGGTCAGCGTGCTGGCGCACGCTTGCGGGCAAGGATGCCCGCGCTCCCAGCTTAAGGTGCGTGCTGTTTTACTACTTGGAGTTGGTGCGGCGCTTGATGCGGCCGCGGAGGATGAGGCCGACGAGCAGGCCGCGCTCGTCGACGACGGCCAGCGCCCCGGCGCCGTTCTCGTTGAGGAGTCGCTCGGCGCGCGCGAGCGGGGCCGCGGGCGGGACGAAGAGTTCTTCGGAGACGGGGCGCATCACCTCGCGGACGCGCGTCTGGTGCCAGCGCTCGCGCGGCAGCGCCTTGAGGTCTCTGAGCGTGAGGATGCCGTGGAGCCGCCCTTCGCGCGCGACGGCGAAGGCCTCCTGGCGGTGGAGCGTGAGGACGTGATCCACGAAGTGGCCGACCGTCGAGTCGGGCTCGACCGCGACCGCGGCGGTCATCGCGTCGCCGGCCGTGCGCGGCTGCTTGCGGCGGCGCGTGACCGAGCGCGCCGCGTCGAAGAGGAAGAAGCCGACCAGCGCCAGCCACAGCCCCATGAAGGGGTCGTGCAGGACGAGGTAGAAGTAGCCGCCGAAGACGACGAGCGCCCCGCCGATGAGCTGCCCGCCCAGACCCGCCACGCGCGTCGCGTCGTCCAGCTGCCCCGTCCGCTTCCACAGGAAGGCGCGCAGCACGCGCCCGCCGTCGAGCGGGTAGCCGGGCAAAAGGTTCGAGGCCGCGATGGTGAAGTTCCAGAAGCCGATGATCGAGAGCGCCGCGCCGAGCGCGTCGTATCCCGCGAGCTTCGCGACGTAGAAGCCGGCGAACGCCAGCACGCCGATCATGAAGCTCGCGCTCGGGCCGGCGATGGCGATGCGGAACTCGGCGCGCGGGTTATCCGGCTCGCGCCTGAGCCGGGTCAGCCCGCCGAAAGGGTGGAGCACGATCTCGTCGCTCTCGATCCCCTCGGCGCGCGCGAGCAGCGCGTGCGACAGCTCGTGGCCGAAGATGGAGAGGAAGAGCGCGAACGTCGTCAGCACGCCCGCGACCCACGACGCGAACACGCCGAGCCGGACGTACTGCGTGATGGTCGTCGTCCCCTCGCTGAAAATCTCCGCGAGCACCCACGCCGAGAGCGCGAAGACGACGAACCAGCGGTAGTCGATGCGCACGGGGATGCCCGTCACGCGCGCCACCTGTATCTGCCTGCGGAAGAGTCCGAGGATGTTCATAAACACTTTAGACGCCGGTTCGGGCTTCGACGTTCAACGGCGCGGCGGGATGAACAGAGGCACGTCGAGGTACGAACAGGTGCCGTCCCGCACCTCCACGTCGTAGAAGACGACGTAGTGCCTCCGGGTCTTCAAGGTGCCGCCGATCTTATTCAGAAGGTCTTCCGTCCCGCCCACGCCCACGTCGAGCGGGAGGTATATCCGCACCTTGTACCTCCCCGGCTTCGGCACGACCAGCCTGAACCACCCCTCCTTGTCCGAGGCGGAGCGGTAGAGCCCGCCCCCGCCCTCCGCCGTGACCCGGACGCCCCGCAGCCTTCTCTGCCGGTCGGCGAGGAGGCCCGTGATGAACGTCTCGGGCGCGGCGGACGCCAGGTTGTTGAGGTAGGCGAGGTCGGCCGACGCCTTCGACAACTCCGCCGTCCGCGTGCAGTAGGACGTGCCGAGCGTTTTGGTATTCGGATCGAGGTAGGCGTAAACCAGGTAACGCCAGCCGGCCTTAAAGCCGAAGCGGCAGGAGGTCATCCAGTCGACGACCTCGACGCCGCCGCCTTCGACGCCGCGGAAAGCGCGCTCCAGCCTGAAGTTCACTCTCTCGAACGCCATCCCGTACACACTGTCGGCGGCCTTCGCCACAGACTGCGGGTCATCGGCGGGAACGATGTCGGTGACCGAGCCGACGAACACCGCGTCCGCCTCCGCGTACTGCGAGCAGGGCGGCTGGCGCTCACGACACTGGCAGGCGAAGGCGCGGCCGGCGCAGGGGAGCAGGAGGAGCGCGGCCGCGAGGATGAAGTGTCGGAGCCTCATGGCGGTCTCCCGGCCGCGCGCCTACTCGAACGCGCCGGCCGCCTCGTCGAGGAAGTGCGACTGCTCGTTGCGCGCGACGCGGCGCAGCAGGAGCGGCTCGTCGAAGAGCTGCGAGAGGCCGTTGACGATGGCGTAGCGCGGGTCGTCGGGCATCCGCGTCCGGAGGTTCGTCTCGCGGCTGAGGAAGTCGGCCAGCCCGTCGAGGAGCGCGCCGCCGCCCGTCAGGATCAGCCCGCGGTCGTAGAGGTCGGAGGCGACCTCGGGCTGGAGGTCGCCGAGCGCGCGGTTGACGACGCGCGCGATGCGCTTGACGACGCCCTCGGCCGCGATGCAGACCTCCTCGCTCGAAACGTCCACCGCCCGCGGCGCGCCCGTCTGCACGTCGCGCCCCTTGACGCTTCTTGAGAGGGAAGGGTTCTCCGGCTCGACGGCCGACCCGAGTTCCTTCTTCAACATCTCGGCCGTCGGCATGCCGATGATGAGGCCGTGGTGGCGGCGCAGGCGGCGGATGATCTCCTCGTCGATGTCCATGCTCCCGACGCGCTCGGCCTGCGCGTAGACGATCATGCCGCGCGCGACGACTGCGACGTTCGTCGTGCCGCCGCCGATGTCCACGACGGCCGAGGCGTGCTTGTCCTCGATTGACACGCCCGCGCCGATGGCCGCGGCCAGGCCCTCCTCGACCATGTAGACGCGGCCGATGTGCGCCTGCTCGGCGGCCGCGAGCAGCGCGCGCTGCTCGACCTGCGTGATGCCGGAGAGGACGCTCATCACGGCGCGGCGGCTGAAGTGCGAGATGCCGCTGCGCGCGCGCCGCACGAACTGGTCGAGCATGTGCTTCGTCCGCTCGAAGTCCGCGACCACGCCGTCCACCAGGGGGTAGACGAGCGAGACGTCGCGCGACTCGCGCCCGAGCATCTCGTGCGCCTCGGCCCCGACGGCGACGGTCTCGCCCGAAATCTTGTTGACGGCGACGACGGCCGGCTCGTCCACGACCACGCCGCGACCCAAAACGGCGATGATGACCGAGGTCGAGCCGATGTCAATCGCCATCGAGTCCGACACGAGGTCGCGCCACCCCTGAAGTGAGAAGAGCGAACGCCGCCCGCGGATGAATGTGTTTTGAGACATAGGTGTCGAGTGATAAGTGATTAGTGATAAGTGATGAGAAGAAGACAGGAGGCTTTTCGTTCCCTCTTATCACTCATCACTTATCACTAATCACGCGCTTCCTTCCAGTCCACCTCGAAAATCGGGACGGGCTGGACGCGGTTCTTGACGGTGATGGGCTCGCGCGGGTTGAAGCCGCAGCCGGCCCCCTCGGCGGCGCGCGCCGTCGCCTCGCTCAGGATGATCTGGCCGGGCAGGGCGTTCTGCTCCAGCCGCGCCGCGAGGTTGACCGTGTCGCCGATGGCCGTGTACTCCGAGCGCCGCTCCGAGCCGATGTAGCCGACGGTGGCGACGCCGGTGTGGAGGCCGATGCCGATGGAGATTTCGGCGAGCCCCTCGGCGCGGAGCTGCGCGTTGATGTCCTCCATCCGCCGCTGCATCTGGACGGCCGCGCGCACGGCGTTGCAGGCGTCCTCGGGCGTCGCCGTCGGCGCGCCGAAGAGCGCCATCAGCCCGTCGCCGATGTACTTGTCGAGCGTCCCGCCGTGCGCGAAGATGACGTCCGACATCGCCGTGAAGTAGTTGTTCAAAAGCTGCACGACGCGGTCGGGGCTGGCGTTCTCGGAGAGCCGCGTGAAGCCGCGGATGTCCGCGAAGAGCACCGTCAAGGTCTGGTTGACGCCGCCGAGCTTGAAAGAGTCGGGGTTCTCGAGTATCTGCTGGACGACGTACTCGGGGAGAAAGCGGCCGTAGTTGGCGCGCGCCACCTCCTCGCGCGCGAGCCGCGCGTGCGAGCGCGCATTCTCGACCGCGACGGCCGTCTGCGCGGCGACCGTCGAGACCAGTTCGAGGTCGTCACGCGTGAACGGGGTGAAGGTGTCGAGCCGGTCGGCGTAGAGCGCGCCGTGGACGCGCGTGTCGGCGAGGAGCGGCGCGCAGATGGTCGAGTGCACCCCCTGCGCGACGATGGAGTGGACGCCCGCGAACTCCATGTCGGCGGCGGCGTCCTGCGAGAGCAGGGCCTGCCGCTCGCGCATCACCTTGCGCGTGATGGTGCGGCCGATGGGCTGCTTGCGCGCGCGGTCGGCGCGCGTCTCGTCGCGGAAGCGCATCGCGACCACGTCGAGGTCTTCCTCGCCCTCCAGCCCCGACTCGTCGCAGAGCAGCGCGACGACGCGGTCGGCCGGCGTCGCGCTGAGGATGACCTCGCAGGCCTTCTCGAAGATCGCGTCGAGTTCGAAGACCGAGCCCAAGGTCTTCGACATCTCGTAGAGCAGCGCGAGGATGCGCGCCTTGCCGCGCAGGTCTTCCAGCTCCGCGTTGAGGGCGCTAGCGAAGGAGCGCTCGGCCGTGGCGGACGCGCCCGAGGGGCGCGCGCTCAGGGCGGCGCGGATCACGTCGTTGGCCGAGACGAGCAGTTGCGTGTGGCCGAGCGGCCTGTCCTCGAACCGCGCCTCGGTCTCCTTCCGGCGCTCGTCGGAGAGGTCGAGGCGGAGGCGGCTCGCCCCGATCTGCACCGAGTCGCCGTCGCGCAGGGCCTGTTCGAGCCGCTGCTCGCCGTTGACGAAGACGTGGTTGGCCGAGCGCTTGCCGTCGACGCCCCCGTCGAAGAGGACGTAGGCGCCGTCCTGAAATTTAAGGTGGGCGTGGTAGCGCGACGCGCGCGGGTCGTTCAGGACGACGCGGTTATCGGGCGCGCGCCCGATGGTGCAAACGCCCTGCGGCGAGAGCGGCAGCTGCCACGCACGCCCCCCGGCGTCTGTGATGTGTAGAAGAGCCATAAGACCCAAGACCCTGTCAGGGAGGAGTACTCTGAACGCGGATTCTACCTTGCCAACCCTAAGGGTGACAACGGGCATGTGGAAAGGGATAAGGGTTTGAGAATTTTCGTGTCGCCGAGGGCCGCCACCGGCGCGGCGATTTTGTTAAGCTTCGCGTAACCTTCCGTTCAGCGTTCTGTGATATAGGGTTCATGGCGCGCGCCCGCGACGCCGTTCCGAGCGAAAGTCTTAGCCGCCCTGTCCCCCGGGGCGCGTTGGTCTGTGAGAGGACTCTTCACCGAAAGGATGATGCTTATGCGCCAGTTGATTCTACGCGCGGGCGCGCTGGCCGCGCTCTTCGCCTTCAACGCCGCGGGCGCCCGCGCGCAGACTGCGCCGGCCGACGCGAAGGAGCCTTCCTCGCCCGCCGCCGCCCGCGAGACAGAGAAGACCTCGGGGAGTCTCTTCGCGCTCGAAGAGTTCGAGCGGCAGCTGCGCGCGCAGCGCGAGGAGATCGAGCAGCTCCGCGCCGCCGTCCGCGAGCAGTCGCGCCTGATCAACGACCTCCGCTCGCGCGTCGAGAGCGCCGAGCAGCTCGCCACGGGCGCGCGCCCGGCCGGCGTCGCGGTCGTGCGCGAGGCGGCCTACGGCGGCGCGGACGCGAGCGCGAACTCAGCGCCGCAGGCGGCCGCGGGCGGGAAGCCGGCGGAGGGGCTTGAGGCGCGCGTCGCGCGCGCCGAGAAGGCGACCGAGGCGGTCTCCAGGCAGCTCGGCGGGATGACCTTCTTCGGCGACCTGCGCTTCCGCTACGAGGCCTTCTACGGGCAGGAGAACGTGCTCGCGAACCCCGAGCACCCCGGCACGGTCGGCAACCCGCTGACGACACGCCAGCGGATGCGGATGCGCGCGCGCTTCGGCGTGCGCGGCCGCGTCGGCGACGAGTTCGACTGGGGCGTGCGCCTCGCCACGGGCAGCTACCCCGACGTGATCTCGACCAACCAGACGCTCACCGACTTCTTCACGCGCAAGCCCTTCATGCTCGACCAGGCGTACATCAACTACCACCCGAAGGCGCTCCCCGGCTTCCAGGTGCAGGCGGGCAAGTTCAACACGCCCTGGACGCGCACCGAGCTGACGTGGGACAACGACATCACGGTCGAGGGCCTGAGCGAGAGCTACACGCGCGCCTTCAAGAAGTCCGCGTTCAAGAACTTCTCGCTCGTCGCGTGGGAGCTGCCCATGCTCGAACGCAACTCGGCCTTCGTGCTCGGCTCGGACGGGCACGTAGACCTCTTCGCCTCGGGCCGCGCCGGGCGCGACCTCGAACTCTACGGCGCGCAGGCGCGCACCGAGATCGCCTCGAAGCACGTCTCGCTCAAGCTCTCGGCCGCCGACCTCTACTTCTCGGGGACGCAGTTCATCACGCCCGCGCAGGTCTTCGCCACGAGCATCCAGTTCCCCGTCACCGTCGTCATCCCCGCCTCGGGCACCAGCCCGGCGCGCACGGTCACGACGCAGGTCTCCGTCCCGCGCGACATACTCGTCACGGGCAACGGCAACCTCGGGCTCTCGCTCGCGAACACGAACGCGGTCAACCGCGACGGCCGCCTCTCCTCGGGCTACAACCTCGTAGACCTCATCGCCCGCGCGGACATCACGCGCAGCCAGAAGTGGCCCGTCATGCTCCTCTTCAACTTCGTGACGAACACGCAGGCGCACGACGTGGTGACGGCGGGGCCGACGGGCGCGGACGTGCTGCTGCCGAACGACCAGGGGCAGGGCTACTGGGCCGAGTTCCAGGTGGGCAAAGACCTCCTGAGCGCCCCCGTCGAGAAGATTTCGCGCGGCGACTCCTTCTTCAACTACACCTTCATCCGCGCCGAGAAGGACGCGATCCTCTCGCCCTTCAACGGCAGCGACCTCGGGCAGTCCACGGACATGCGCGTGCACCGCTTCTTCGCGGGCTTCGCCCTCGACCCGCGCGTCACGCTGACCTTCACGGGCTTCTTCACGCAGCGGCCCACGGGTCTGCTTGGCGCCTTCAACCAAACGCCGCCCGGCTCGCTCAACCGCACGCTGACGCGCCTCCAGTTCGACACCGTCCTCCGCTTCTGAAAGGAAAAGTAAACAGTAGGCAGTAGGCAGTAGAAAGACAAAGGCGGCGCGGCTTTCATCCATCAATGATGAGAGCCGCGCTTCCAGTTTTTCTACTGCCTACTCGTTTTTCAGTGTAGTATTCGCCGTGCAGACTCACCCGGACGAAAGGAATCGCGGACATGCCGTTCAGGTCGATCCTCTTCCTCGCTCTTCTGCTCACGCCCTTCGCCCCTTGCGCGGCGCAATCCGATTCGAAGACGCCCGCACCCGAACCGGCCGCGCCGGCCGAGGCCGACCCCTCGGCCGAGCGGCGCGCGACGCTGCTCGCGGACTTGCACGCGCTCGAAGCCGAGTCGAAAGAGCTTCTGAAACCCATCGACGCCGCGTCGGCGAAGGCCGAGCTCGCCGCCGCCGCGTGGACGCTCGACCGCGCGTGGGCCGAGGCGCTGCTGCGCGAGGCGCTCGTCCTCACCTTCCCCGCGGAGGTTGACCGCGCGCGCCTGCGCGACCGGCCCATCGGCGCCCCGCTGGTGTTCGGCCCGGCCGAAGACCGCGCGCGCGGGCGCGTCCGCCGCCGCGTCTACGAGATCGCGAGGCGCGACCGCGAGTTCGCGCGCGAGCTGGGCGAGACGGAGGCGCGTGAGATGGGCAAGGTCGAGGAGGTTTCGACGCTCACCGCGATGGCCTCCGCGGCCGCCGAAGAGGGGCGGCTCGAAGAGGCCGGCGAACTCATCCTGCGCGCGGCCGAGTCGGAGCCGACGCTCGTCAGCGTGGGCGACACCATCAACCAGGTCGCGCTGCACGACCGCGCCCTCGCCGACCGCCTCGCGCTCTCGTACATCGAGCGCCTGCGGAGGCTCCCGCTCGGCGTCTTCACCGAGCGTAACCAGACGGCCCTGCGCCTGCCGCTCAGCTTCGCGTTGCTGCTGCGCCCCGACAACTACCCTTTCCCCGACGGGAAGACGGCCCCCGCGGCCGGGCGCGAAGTCGTGCGCGCCTACGTCTCGTTCATCGTGGACACGATGACGCGCATCGAGCAGTCGGGCGGCGACCTCACGCAGATGAACGTCTTCATCACCACCGTCTGGCCGAACATGATGCAGTACGCGCCCGAGTACGCCGGGCAGCTCGCCGCGCTCGAACGCGCGAGCCGGCGGCAGGGGCAGGCCGCGCCGCCCCTGCGCACCTTCAACGAGCTCAAGACGGCCTACGACCCCGACCGCAGGTACGAGGAGCGCGTCAAGACCGCGCGGCAGACGAAAGACCCGCTCCAGCTTGAGGTGGCCGCCTCGGCGGCGATGAGCCGGAACGAGTTCGAGGAGGCGCGCAAGCTCATCGCGCTGATGCAGGACGGCGACACGAAGACCCGGCTCGCGGAGGAGGTGAACACGAAGGAGTCTCTATACCTGCTCGGCAAGGGCGACCTCGCGGGGGCCGAGCGACTCGCGCGGCAGTTGAACAGCGTCGCCGACATCACCCATGCGTTCCCGCCGCTCGTCCGCCGGCTCGCGAAGGACGGCGACGCCGGCCGCGCCGCGCTGCTCGCCGACGAGGCGGGGCGGCTGCTGCGCGCCGCGGCCGAGAAGAGTAACAGCAACGACAGCTTCATCCCCACGGCGCTCGCGCCGTTGGCAGGCGCGGTCAGAATCTACAAGCAGTCGCGCGCGCTCGAAGGCATGAGTGAGGTCGCGCTCGCCGTCGAGCCAATCGCTCCGCAGTCGGCGCTCGACCTCATCGACGCGCTGGTCGAGACGGCCGCCAAGGCGCGCGTCACCTCCGAGCTGGGAAACCCCAACTTCAACCCCGAGGCGTTCGCGCGCCTCTCCGCGCGCGACGCGGGCCGCGTGCGGTCGGCGGCCGCACGACTCGAAGACCGACTCCAAAGAATCGCGGCCCTCGCCGCCGTCGCGCGCGCAGAGGCCGAGCGGCTTGAGAAGGAAGGGAAGAAGAAGAAAGCGACGCCTTAACGTTCGGGGCCGGCCTTCTCGTCCGTCTTCGTCCCCCTCCACGATGTGAGCGAGGTCAGCGGGCGGGCGTCGAAGCAGCGGGACTCTGACACGGCCGGGGGCCGCGGCCGAAATGTCCGTCCGCGCACGCGGTGAACGCGCGGCGGACGCTTTTTACTTTGAGGGCCGCGCCGGCTGTTGCAATTTCGACAAGAATTCCGGGGCGACTTTCGGGGCGAATTCGAAACCTTGACCCGCGCCGGGGGGCCTTGTTACACTTTCGACAGATTTGAAGAACCGCCGGCGCCGCGCCGCTTATCCCCTCAAGGGAGCCCCAACCCGACCTTGCGACGCGGCTATGTTTTTTGTAACACAGGAGGTGTGTGGTGGGTTTCAAAGTCGGCCAGAAAGTCGTTTACCCCAATCATGGCATCGGCACCATCGAACGGATTGAGCAGAAACAGATCGGAGCGTCTTCCCTGCCCTTCTACACGCTCCGCCTCGCCCAGACCAACTCGGTCGTCCTCGTCCCCGTCGCCAACGCCGGCGAAGTCGGCCTGCGCTCACCCATCACTTCCGGCGAGTGCGAGATGCTCTTGAAGCACCTCTCGGACGACTTCCGCGGGCCGGCCAACGACTGGAAGGATCGGTTCAAGGAGTTCTCCGACAAGATGCGCACGGGCGACGTCTTCGAGGTCGCCGACGTGCTGAAGAACCTGACTTACCTCAGCCACTCGAAGCCGCTCTCCTTCCGCGAGCAGCGCATGCTTGAGAGAGCCCGCTACCTCGTCGTCTCCGAACTCGCCGCCGTCTGCCGCCAGCCGGAGTGCAACGTCGAGCCCCGCGTCACGGAGGCTTTGGCCCGCGCCTGCGCGCGCCACGAGCGCCGCCCCGCGCGCGCCCGCGTCGCCGCCGGCGCCGTCGCCGGCCACTAAGCCGACCTAACAACCGTTAGACACGAACGAACGCCCCGCACTCTCCCCTTAGCGGCGGGTCTGTCTCTCTGTGCGAAGTAGGCAGTAGGCAGATGGCAGTAGGCAGTTGAAGACAGGAAACTTCTTAACGAATCTACATAAACGAGTCGGGGGCGGCGAAACATAATCTCGCCGCCCCCGATTCGTTTGACTTCTTTCGCAGACGGCTAACTGCCTACTGCCATCTGCCTACTGCCTACTCTCTTACCACACCTGGCAGCGATCCTTCTCGGGGCGCACCATCGGGTCGCCGGCCTTGCAGCCGTAGGCGGCCGCGAACTGCGGCATGTTCGAGAGCGGGCCGTTGACGCGGAAGCGGTCGAGCGGGTGCGGGTCGGCCTGCGTCACGAAGCGTGCGAACTCGGGCGTGTACTTCGACGCCCAGACCTGCGCCCAGCCCAGGAAGAAGCGCTGCTCCGGCGTGAAGCCGTCGATGTTGGCGGGGCGCGGCTTGCCCTCCAGGGACTTCTGGAACGCGTCGTAGGCCATCGCCAGGCCGCCGAGGTCTGCGATGGATTCGCCCGCGACGAGCTTGCCCTGGATGTTCAGGCCCGGCTCCACCTCGAAGGACGAGAACTGATTGACGACGCACTCCGAGCGCGACTCGAAGTTCTTCAGGTCGGCCGGCGTCCACCAGTCTTTGACGTTGCCGTTGAGGTCGAACTTCGCGCCCTGGTCGTCGAAGCCGTGCGTGATCTCGTGGCCGATGACCGCGCCGATGGCGCCGTAGTTGACGGCGTCGTCGGCCGCGGGGTTGAAGAAGGGCGGCTGGAGGATGCCCGCCGGGAAGACGATCTCGTTGCGGAAGGAGTTGTTGTAGGCGTTGACCGTGGGCGGCGTCATGCCCCACTCGGTCTTGTCAATCGGCTTGCCGATCTTGGCGAGGTCGCGCGCCTGCGCGAACTCGCTCGCGCGGATGATGTTCGCCGCGTAGGAGTCGCGCGTCATGGTCAGGCGCGAGTAGTCGATCCACTTCTCGGGGTAGCCGATCTTCTGGCCGAAGGCGGCGAGCTTGGCGAGCGCGGCCTTGCGCGTCTCGTCGCTCATCCAGTCGGCCTTCTGGATGTGCCCGCGGAAGGCCGCGATGAGGTTCGAGATCATCGTCTGCATCCGCGCCTTCGACTCGGGCGTGAACGCGCGGCCGACGTAGACCTGCCCCAGCGCCTCGCCCAGATTCTCGTCGGCCGAAGAGGTGCAGCGGCGCCAGAGCGGGTACTGCTCCTTACGGCCCGACAGCGACTTGCCGTAGAAGCTGAAGTTCTCGGTCTCGAACTTCGAGGAGAGCGCGGAGGCGGCCGCGTGGACGAGCTGCCAGCGCAGGTAGGTCTTCCAGTCGGCGACCGGCACCTCGACGAGCGCCTTGTCGGCGGCCAGGAAGAACTCCGGGTGCGCGACGTTGATCGTCAGGTCTTTGGGCAGGCCCAGGCCGGCGAAGTAGTCCGCCCACGAGAAGTCCGGCGTGAGCTTCGCCAGCTCGGCCGGCGTCATCAGGTGGTACTGCGTTGTCGGGTCGCGCAGCTCGATGGGGCCGCGCGAGCTCTGCGCGAGGCGCGTCTCAATCGCCATCACGGTCTGCGCGTTCTTGGCCGCCGCGTCCGCGTCGTCGCCGAGGAGCTGGAACATGTTCGCCACGTGCTGGACGAAGTCGGCGCGGAGCTTGACCGACTTCTCGTCGGTCTTCGTGTAGTAATCCTTGTTCGGCAAAGAGAGCCCGCCCTGGCTCGCGAGGCCGATCTGCATCGAGCTGTTCTTAAAGTCGGGCGCGGAGCCGAAGCCGAAGAGCGCGGGGATGCCCGCGTGGTGGAAGTACGTGATCTCGGACTCGACGCCCTTCAGGTCTTTGATCTTGTCGATGCGCGCGAGGTACGGCGCGAGGGGCTTCGCGCCCTCGGCCTCGCGCTTCGGCTCGTCCATGCAGGTGGCGTAGAAGTCGCCGATCTTCTGCTCGTTCGAGCCGGACTTGGCCTTCGTGTTCTTCGCGGACTCTTCGAGGATGTCGTGCAGCGTCTTGCGGTTGTTCTCCGCGAGGATGTTGAAGCTGCCCCAGGCGGGGTAGGCCGCGGGGATTTCGGTCGCCTTCAGCCAGTTGCCGTTGGCGTACTGGAAGAAGTCTGTGCAGGCCGAGACGGTCTCGTCCATGCGCGCCTTGTCGAAGCCGCGGCCGCCCCCGCCGTTTTGCGCCAGCGCGACGAGGCAGAGCAAGCCGGCCGCGAGGGCCGCGGACGCGGCACGGAAGTTAAATAAACGCATGATTAGGCTCCTTGTCTTTCTAAAGTAGGCAGTGGGCAGTAGGCAGTAGAAACCCCGCCGGAATCGGAACGTCAGCTTGTCGGCATCAACTGCCTTAGCGCGGAGCGCTACTGACTACTGTCTACCGTCTACCGTCCATTATATCCCCGCCCAGGCGAGTCCGTCGGGCTGCTGGCCGGTCTGGACACTGCCGGCGAGTGTCATCTCAACGAGGTTGACGGCCGTGACCTTGCCCGTCGCCATCGAGGCGACGTAGGCGCGGCGCGAGTCCGGCGAGACGACGATGCCGACCGCGGCCTCGCCCACCTGAAACCGCTTCAACTCCCTGCGCGTCGCGGCGTCGAAGACCACCAGCTCGCCCGTGCTCGGGCTGGAGATGAGGACGTACTTGCCGTCGCGCGTGAACTTCACGCGGATGGGCTGGCCGCCGGGCTTGATGGTCTCCTTCACTTTGTTCGTCTCGGTGTCGATGATCGAGAGGCCGCCGTCGGCGCGGTGCGCCACCCACAGCTCGCGGCCGTCGGGCGAGACGTCGATCCCCTCGGGCTGGCTGCCGACCGCGACGTTTGTGATGCGCGGCGGCGGCCCCGGCTGCTGCGGCTTGTCGAGTTCCATCACGGAGACGGTGTCGGAGAGGATGTTGGCCGTGTAGATGACGGGGCGCGTCGGGTGCATGACGAGCATGTGCGTGACGTTCTGCCCCGTCCCCGCGAGCCAGTCCACGCGGTCGGCCGCGGGGTCGTAGCGCGCGACGACGCGGTTGACCTCGGCCGTGAAGTAGACTTTGCCGTCGCGCACGGCGAGCCCGTGCGGGCGCAGGAGCGGCCCTAGACTGACGCGCTTCGTCTCCTTGCGCGCGGCGAGGTCGATGACGGAGAGGCTGTTGCCCGGCCGCTCCGCCCCGTAGTTAGAGACGTAGGCCGTCCGCCCGTCTGCCGAGACGACGACCTCGTGCGGCCCCTCGCCCGTGGGCACGCGCGCCGTGACCTGCATCGTCGAAGGGTCGACGAGCGCGAGCGTATTCTCGGCCTTGTTCAGCACGAGCAGCGTCGGCTTCGACGCCGCCGAAGCGGCGGGCGCAGTCTGCGCGCGCGCGGGTACTGCGCTTAACACCAGCAGCGCCGGCGCGAGCAGCGCGAGCGCAAGTAATCTCGAACCTCTCAAACCCATCTGGATGCTCTCCGCGGTGTCGTTTTGGATGCGGAAGCCGCCCGTCGAGGTTTCATACTTCGGGCTTCCTGCGCGTGGTACTTACGGGGGAGTTCCGCGGACTGTTTCAGCCCCGCGGCCCTTTTGTGACGAGCCGCGCCATTTCCGTGCCGAGCGGGACGAAAGGGGGGATGAAAAAAGTAGGCAGTAGGCAGATAGCGGTAAGAAGGTTTTGGTGTTGGGTGCTGGGTGCTGGGGAGGACGAGCCGCTCTTACCCAGCACCCAGCACCCAGCACCCAGCACCCTCTTCACCGCCTACTGCCTACTGTTCCCGTGCAGCTTCTTCCAGGCGTCGACGTAGCGCGAGGCCCTGGGGTTCTGCTCGTTCCAGCGCGGCTCCTGGGCCGAGTCCGCGAGCGCGAGCAGGGCGCGGCCGACGGTGCGGACGACGCGCGTCATGTTGTCGAAGTCTATCTTCTGCCACTCGTCGCCGACCGCGTGGTAGTCGGGGAAGTCGAAGGCGACGCCGGCCGTGTGCGCCGGCACCCCCGCGTCCGCGAGCGACTGGTTGTCGCTGCGCGAGAAGTATGCGTCCGACTTCGTCGGGTGCTTGTAGACGCGCACGCCCTCCGCCTCGCCCGCGCGCTCTAACGCCGCGCCCACGTCCGAGTAGTCGAAGCCGGTGACGGCGAGCGTCCCCACCTGCGGCCCCTCGCTGTCGTCCGTGCGCCCGATCTGCTCCATGTTCAACTGCGCGACCGTCTTCTCCAGAGGCACGAGCGGGTGGCGGCCGTAGTAGCGCGAGCCGACGAGCCCCAGCTCCTCGCCGAAGAAGGTCATAAAAAGGATCGAACGCTTCGGCCTCGGACTCAGCTTCGAGAGCGCCGACGCCAGCTCGACGACGCCGACCGTGCCCGAGCCGTCGTCGTTCGCGCCGTTGAAGATGCAGTCCTCTTTGGTCTGGTCGCAGTTCTCGCGGACGCCGAGGTGGTCGTAGTGCGCCGAGACGATGACGTACGTGTCCTTCAGCGACGGGTCGGAGCCGCGCAGAAGCCCCGCGACGTTGCGCACCTTGACGGGCGACTCGGCGGGCGCGGGGACGCGCACGTCGGCCGTCGTCTGCGCGGCGCCCGCGGGCAGAGAGTCGTAGAAGCGCGCGCCCGCGGCGCCGTGGACGAAGAGGACGGGCGCGGCCTGCGCGCCGCCGAATCCGAAGTCCGGGGTGTTACGCCCCGCGCCGCGAGTCTCGGGGTCGAAGACCCGCGGGCTGCGCCCTCCGCGCGCGCGCTCGCTCCGCCGTTCGAAGGCGAGGACGAGCGGCGCGCCTAAGCCCCGCATGCGCGAAAGGAACTCGTTCTCCTCGCGCAGCATCTGGAGCGCGCGCCCCATGTCGCCGCGCGGGAAGGCCGGCAACTCCGTCAAGACCACGCGCCCCTCGACCTGCTCGCGCGTGAGCGAGGCCGGAACATTCGCGTAGTCGACTTTGAAGACCGGCGCGCCGCTCAAGCTGAGGTCGCCCTCCGGCTCCCAGAAGTTGAAGCCGGCGACGCTGAAGCCGACGCCGATCTGTTCGGGCGCTACCGCGGGGCCGCCTTTGAAGGCGAGGCGGAAGGCAGAGGCGTCGCGCGCCGACAGACGCCAGTTCGCGGTCTGGAAGTAGCCGTCGTCGCCGGCCGGTTCGAGCTTCGCCGCGCGGAACTGTCTGGCGATGTACTCGGCCGCGAGGTCGAGCCCGCGCGAAGGCGTCTTGCGCCCTTCGAGCTCGTCCGAGGAGATGTACTTGAGGTGCGTGCGCAGGTCTTCGGCCGTCACGCGTTCGAGCGCCGAGCGCCAGCGCGCTTCACCGCCCTTAGCCTTCGACGCCTGCGCCTTCGTCTGCGCACGCGTCGTCTGCGCACGCGCGCCCCAGCCGGCCGACAGCAGGGCGAGGGCGACGGCGACCCTCGCCCAACTCTTTAACCTCGCCGCCCTCATTCGACCCTCACGCCCCGCCAGAAGGCGACGCGGTCTTTAATCTCCTTCGCCGCGTCCTTCGGCTCCGGGTAGTACCACGCCGCGTCCTTGTTCACCTCGCCCCCGACGACCACGTCGTAATAACTCGCCAGGCCCTTCCAGGGGCAGGTCGAGTGCGTCGCGCTCTCCTTGAAGTGCTCGCGCCTGATCGAGTCGGCCGGGAAGTAATGGTTACCCTCGACGACCACCGTCTCGTCGCTCTCCGCCAGCACCTCGCCCTTCCAGGTTGCTTTCACTACGGCCACCTCCAGAGTGTTCTGATTAACGGTAAGCCGACGATGCCGGCCAGCACCAAAAGTGTGGTTAACACATATAGCGCCAGCATACTCCTCTTACCGCCGGGGATGCTGGCCCTCTCCAACTTGGCTTTGAGTTTTCCCGTCCCGCCGAATTCTGCCGTCTTATCTTTCAGGTCGGCGACGGCAGCGTCAAGCCACTGATACATCCTGAACAGGTTGCAGGCGTTGATAACGCAGAACAGGGCGTAGATAACGAAGACGGCCGCTCGGTACGACGGCTCCTCGCTGACCCTCGTGCTCGTGGAAACGATTAAGGTCAGGACTCCCACGCTGGCGACCAGGAACATGTTCCAAAGCCTGTCCACGTGGTTGCCGACCTTGAAAGCGAAATCGAGCAGATCGATAAGCCGAAGACTCTGAGGCGAGCCGTAGAACGAGGGCTTCTCCGCCTCTCCGGCGGCGCCCGGCGCCGTTGCTTTTTCGATCTCCGCCGCCGTGTCCGCGCCGTTCAAGCCGAAGTCGTTTTGTTGATTCTCCCGCCCGTGCCCTTTCTGTTCTGTTACCTTCTGGGCCATGAGGATGCTCCTTAATAGACCGCTGGTGCACCGGGTCTGAGGTGGCGGCGGCGGACGGCCGGCGTGGCCTCACCCCCGAGTCAGTTGACGGTACTTGATGCGGTGCGGCTGCGTGGCGTCTTCGCCGAGGCGCTGGCGCTTGTCCTCTTCGTAGTCGGAGAAGTTGCCTTCGAACCAGAAGACCTTGCTGTCACCCTCGAAGGCGAGGATGTGCGTGGCGATGCGGTCGAGGAACCAGCGGTCGTGGCTGATGACGACGGCGCAGCCGGCGAAATTTTCGAGCGCCTCTTCCAGGGCGCGCATGGTGTTCACGTCGAGGTCGTTCGTCGGCTCGTCGAGGAGGAGGACGTTCGCCCCCTCCTTCAACATCTTGGCGAGGTGGACGCGGTTGCGCTCGCCGCCCGAGAGCTGCCCGACCTTCTTCTGCTGGTCGGAGCCGGAGAAGTTGAAGCGGCCGACGTAGGCGCGCGAGTTCACCTCGCGCGGCCCGAGCTTGATGGTGTCCGACCCGCCCGAAATCTCCTCCCAGATGCTCTTCTCGGGGTCGAGCGTGCGCGACTGGTCTACGTATCCCAACTGCACCGTCTCGCCGACGCGGATACTCCCCGCGTCGGGCTGCTCCTGGCCCGTGACCATCCGGAAGAGCGTCGTCTTCCCCGCGCCGTTCGGGCCGATGACGCCGACGATGCCGCCCGGCGGCAGCTTGAAGGTCATGCCCTCGACGAGCAGGCGGTCGCCGTAAGCCTTCGAGACGGCGTCGGACTCGATGACGACGGCGCCGAGGCGCGGCCCCGGCGGGATGTAGATTTCGAGTTCGCGCGCGCGGGCTTCGGTCTGCTGCGCGACCAAAGCCTCGTAAGAGCTGATGCGCGCCTTCGACTTCGCGTGGCGGGCCTTCGGCGCCATGCGAATCCATTCCAGCTCGCGCTCCAACGTCTTCTGCCGGTCGGACTCCTGCTTCTCCTCGCGCCGCAGACGCTCCTGCTTCTGTGCGAGCCACGAGGAGTAGTTCCCCTTCCACGGGATGCCTTCGCCGCGGTCGAGTTCGAGAATCCAGCCGGCCACGTTGTCGAGGAAGTAGCGGTCGTGCGTGACGGCGATGACCGTGCCCGCGTACTGCTGCAGGTGGCGCTCCAGCCACCCGACCGACTCGGCGTCGAGGTGGTTCGTCGGCTCGTCGAGCAGGAGGATGTCGGGCTTCTGGAGCAGGAGGCGGCAGAGCGCGACGCGCCTCTTTTCGCCGCCCGAGAGAACCGCGACCTTCGTCTCGCCCGGCGGGCAGCGCAGCGCGTCCATCGCCATCTCGAGGCGCGAGTCCAAGTCCCAGGCGTCGAGCGCGTCGAGCTTCTCCTGCACCACGCCCTGCCGTTCGAGGAGCTTGTTCATGTCGCCGTCGGACATCTCCTCGCCGAACTTCGCGTTGATCTCGTCGAACTCCTTGAGGAGCGAGACGGTCTCGGCCACGGCCTCTTCAATCGTCTCGCGGACGGTCTTCGACTCGTCGAGCTGCGGCTCCTGTTCGAGGTAGCCGATGGTGTAGCCGGGCGAGAGCACGGTCTCGCCCGTGTAGCCCTTGTCGCGCCCCGCGATGACGCGCAGGAGCGTGGACTTGCCCGAGCCGTTGAGGCCGATGACGCCGATCTTCGCGCCGTAGAAGTAGGACAGGTAGATGTCCTTCAGAACGGCGCGCTTGTCGTAATGGCGGCTGACGCCGACCATCGAGTAGATGATTTTGTTAGGCTGTGTGCTCATCGAGACGCGTGGAATCCTCTTTCCGAATGTCTAAGGGTTTGGAAAGTACAAGGTACGACACGGGCGGGCGAAAGGCAAAAGCGGTAGGCGGTAGGCAGATGGCAGTAGGCAGTATAGCCCCGACGTTCTCATCAAACCGCGCGCCCCGTCAGGGGCGACACGCACATGCCGCTCCTGACGGGGCTTAAGAGGTTAATAATCGGCATTTAACTATAAACATCCCGCCCCTGACGGGGCTCAAACCTTCTGAACTGCCTACCGCCATCTGCCTACTGCCTACTTCCCTTTCACTTCGATGACGTTGTTGACGTTCCCGGCCTCGTCTTCGGCCGTGTCGGGGTTGGAGGGGTCTAACAGCCAGTCGCCGTCGACGATGAACTTGTACTGGTAGACGCCCGGGTCTAGGTCGACGCGGCAGACCCAGCCGTCGCCCTCGCGCGCGAAGAGGAGCTGCGACTGGTTCCAGTTGTTGAAGGAGCCTGTGAGGACGACGAGCGAGGCTTCCGCGTGGCCCTTGAGCGTGAAGGTCGTGTTGCCCTTCGACGAAGGGGCGGGCAGCTCCACGCGGCGCGCGGTGTAGGGCTCGCCCTCGTAAGTAAAGGTGAGGCTGACGACGCGCCCCTCGTCGTCGCGCCCGAACCTGACGGGCGTGCCCGCCACCTCGTCCGTGAAACTGTCCTTGCCTTTACGCGCCAGCCGCCGCCGCTTCACGTTCGAAGGCTTCACCCAAAGCTCCGTCCCCGCGGCCGTCACGTCGAGCGTCGAGACCGGGATCAGCCCCACCTCCAGCTCGTAACGACCCGCGTACTCCTTCAGCGCCTCCGCCTTCTTATCTTCCGCCTTCGCCCGCGCCTGCTGCGCCCGGGCGCCCGCGGCGAGGTGTAGCGCGAGCGTGACGATAAGCGCCGTCAAGAAAGTCTTCTTCGTTATCATCCTTGAATGAAAGTATGAACGAGGAACGCCGAACGATGAACTGAAAGCCCCTCGTCTTCCAGTTCATCGTTCAGCGTTCATCATTCATCGTTCCGTCAGTACTGCCAGTTGACGTTGACGAAGCCCGTGCCCGAGGCGGGCACGGTGTAGGTGTGGTTGGCGCCGGCCTCCCAGGTGACGGCGCCGTTGGCGGCGATCTTGATGAACTTGAACTGGATGTTCTGGCCGGCGGGCATGCTCGTGCTGATGAACCAGTTCGGGTAGTTGGGCGTGAGCATCGGGCCGATTGCGGCGTCCCACGTCGTCGTCCAGTTGCCCAGCTCCACCGTGCTGCCCGTCAGGAAGATGTAGTCGCCCACCTGCGTCGGGCTGGCGTTGAAGACGGTGAAGGTGACCGGGATGAGCTTCGCCGTCAGCACCGTGAACTGGATGCCGTTCGAGACCTGGCTCGCGGAGTTCGTCACCGTCACCTGGTAGCTGCCGTTCGCCACCGAGGGCACCGTCGCCACGATCTGCGTCGCCGACCAGGAGTTGACGGTCGCCGTGGTCGTCCCGAACTTCACAGTCCCTTGCGTCGTCCCGAAGTTCTTGCCGCCGATGGTGACACGCACGCCGGGCTGCGCCGAGGTCGGGCCGACGGAGCCGACCTGCGGGAAGCCGCCCGTCTCGGTCGCCTGCCAGACGGCGACGCTGTTCGCCGGGAGCGAGAAGGCCGCCACGGGGTTGTTGCCGCCGGTGCCCGAAGTCACGTTGATGTTGACGCCCGAGAGCAGGCCCGTCAGGTAGTCGTTGTAGGTGCCGACGGGGAGGCTCGTGTTCAGCCCCGTGATGTTCGCGGCCGCCGCGCCCTTGTTGATGGCGACGAGGACGACGTTGCCGTAGAACTTCCGCTCGTAGATGTAGACGTCCGAGTTGATCCAGCGCTGCTGGTGCGAGCCGTAGGGGATCGCCGTGTTGTTACGCCGCAAAGTCGAGAGCCGGCTCGTCAGCGTGTAGGCGGTGGTGTTCGTGTTCCAGGAGCTCATCATCGGGCGGTTGTAAGGGTCGCCGCCGCCGCCGGTGTTGTTCACCAGGTACTGCTCGGTGCCGTAGTAGATGCAGGGGATGCCGCGCTCGGTGAGGATGAAGGCGAGCGCCTGGTGCAGACGCGTCTGGCTCGCGTTCAAGGAGGGGAAGCGCGTCATGTCGTGGTTGTCGATGAAGGTGACGAGGTCTTCGTCCCAGGTGAAGTCCGTCGCCTCCTGCGTGATGACGCCCTCCAGGTCGGACATGTTCGTGTTCGAGCCGAAGACGTTGCGGACGGCGGCGTTCAGCGGGAAGTCGAGCATCGAGATGCCGCTCTTGTTCGCGTACTTGTAGGAGTCGTGGTAGAGCGGGTCTGCGGTCGAGGCCTGATACCACTCGCCGAAGAGGAAGCTGTCCTTGTAGGTGTAGACGGAATTGGCGAAGGAGTACTGCCAGCCCCAGTCGAGGTGCTTGATGGCGTCGATGCGGAAGCCGTCCACGCCGTGATCCTGGAAGAGCTGGGCCGCGGACTTCAGGTAGGCGTCCACGGTCGAGTTCGTCTGGTTGAGGTCGGAGAGGTCGAAGAGCGTGTAGTACTGCACCTGGTAACGGTCGTCCCAGTTCGAGATGTTGCCGTTGTGGTGGAAGTAGCCGTTGGTGTCGTTGGTGTAGTTGCCGACGAGGGTGCCGTTGTCGTAGAAGGCGCCGAACTCGCCCGCGTTGTCCTGCGTCGTGTGGTTGGGCGCGAAGTCGATGATGACCTTGATGCCGTTCTGGTGTGCGGCCGTGACGAGGTTGTCGAAGTCCGTCCAGGTGTTCGTGGAGTTGCCGAAGTGCTCCTCGATCCGCTTGAAGTCGCGCCCCTGGTAGCCGTGGTAAGAGGCGGTCGGGTTCCCCTGGCCGTCGGGGATGTTGGCGTTGAGGTTGTCGACGGGCGGCGAAATCCAGATGGCGGTCACGCCCAGCCCCGAGAGGTAGGACATCTTCTGCTGGATGCCGGCGAGGTCGCCGCCCCAGTAGGCGCGCCAGTTCGTCTTCGTCGAGTCGTAGAGTCCGGAGGACTGCGGCGGGTTGTTGTTGGCGGTCGAGCCGTCGAAGAAGCGGTCGGTGATGATCTGGTAGACGACCTCGCGCTTGAAGTCCGCCGCGCGGGCGGCGAAGGGCGCGAGCAGGGTGACGAGTGCGTAGAGGAAGGCGGCGGCCTTCCCCCCGGGCAGTCTGCGCAACATGGTGGGAGTACCTCCTTGGCGTAGCCGTTCAAGAATGGCGGCGCGTGCGTCGCGACGCCGCGCGGCGAGGCTCGTTCGCGTACCGACTTCGGGGCGGATGGTGAAGCGTGGCGGAGTATAGCGCGCGTGCCGACAAAGGGGAAGGGCCGGAGCGGAAGGTGACTTTAAGGAATCTTTTATCTTGACAGTCGCCGGGTCGGGCCGTATCGTGCGGGCGTTCGGCGCGTCGAAGTCGGTGCCCCGCAAGCCCTCTCGGATTGCTCGCCACTCTTAATCATTCCGCCCGCTCGTTCTACCCGTACGCTCATTGAAAGGGGCAAGAGACGATGAGAGGCACACGGCTCATTAAACTCACCGCAGTCGCACTCGTCCTGTTCGCATGGCCGTCCGCGCGACTGCCCGTCGTCAGCTCGCAGGCCGCCGGCCCGCGCCTGTCCGGGGTCGTCCCCGACCCCTACACCCCGATCAAGCCGGCGCAGACGGACTTCGACAACTTCGCGTGGCAGGTCTTCGTCGCGCTGAACTGGCCCGCCAACCCCGACGGCAGTCCCGACCTGCGGGCCTTCATCGGCCAGCGCCCCGGCGCGCCGAGGGTCTGGGAGCTTTACACAGACCCGAACGACATCTTCTATAAAGACGGCTGCAACCAGCCGCGTCTCGCGAGGCGGCCCGCGTTCGAGCAGAAGGTGCTCAGCCGGATATCGAAGCGGATCGAGAAGCTCGCCGCCGGGACCGACACGCAGGCCGCCGCCAACTGGCCCCTCGTCGATCAGGCGCGCAACTTCGCCCTCTACGAATCGCTCATCAACGACACGCAGACGAACTACATCTGCGCCCAGCGGCTCACCTCGGCCGAGAAGATCGGGGACTTCGTCGCCGGCGGGAAGAAGGTCTCGTTCCCCTTCGGCTCGCTCGAAGTGAAGGCGGCGTGGCGTCTGTTCCCGGCGGACACGCCGCCCGAAGTCCTCGCGCGCTACCACACGCGCGAGGCGACGATTGCGATTCCTGAGGTTCAGCCGACGGGCCAGCCCGGCTCGGACGCGCCGCGCCCGGTTAAATCGACACTCACGGCGAAGGTCGGGCTGGTCGGGCTGCACATCACTTACAAAATCCGGAGCCAGCCGCGCTGGATTTGGGCCACCTTCGAGCAGGTGGACAACTACAAGGTCGACTACAAGCCTTTGCCCAACCTGAAGCCGACCTTCAGCAGCGGCAACGCACAGCCCGGAGCCGACACGAACAACCGGCAGCCGGCCCAGACGAATCCCCCCGACCTGCATCCGACTTCCTACGTCTGGTCGGGGGCGCAGCCGACGGCCGGCAACTACGCGCCGGTGGAGGTCGCGAGTTGTCCCAACGAAGTCCCGCCGTCGCCGGTCAACGCCGCGTGGCAGGAGCGGCTGGCTGGCGCGCGCGGCGTGGCGAACTCGCCCTGGCAGTATTACCGGCTCAACTCTGTGCAGTGGTTCGACGGGCGAGACCGGATTCAGCCGCGGAACACGGACGGCGCGGCCGTGCTGCGCAACTCCGTGCTGGAGACCTACCTGCTCGGCGACCAGACGATAGCCAATCAGGTTCCGGCCATCGGCGTCGTCGCTTCCGACGTGGTGCCGTTCCCGCCGCAGGGCACCCTGCCCGACACGATTGTGGCGACGGAGGAGGCCAACAAGTACCCGGAGAAGACGGGAACCTACACCTGGTCGAGCTGCGTCGTCTGCCACCAGATGGCCCTCTACGGCTACGCCGTGAAGGACTGCAAGACTCAGGACGTGATGACCGACTACAGCTTCGTCTTCCGTTCGTTCCTGCCACAGAACAACAAGCCGAGTACGTGCCCCAAAGGATAGTAGGGAGGACAGTACTCATACCGACTTGCGGATTGAAATAAGACCCCGCTTCGCTGGGAGCGCGGGCACCCTACAGCCCGCCTGAGCGCGAAAGCGCGAAGGCCGTGAGACTTGATGTCTCACGGTTGAGATAAGGAGTGAGGCGGTGAGCGCGCTTTTGCGCGCTGGCGGGCAGGGATGCCCGCGCTCCCAGCGAGGAGGGGCCTTATTTTATCTCGCAAGTCGGTATCAGTAGCCGGTAGAAAACCGAAGCGGCGCGCCCGGCCCGAAGGCTGAGACGCGCCGCTTTGTCTGCCTAGTGCCTACTGCTTCTTGTACTTGTCGATGAGCTGCTGCATGCCGTCGGCGGAGTTCTTGTGGCGGTACTTGTAGTAGGGGGCGAGGCGCTCGCGCAGGGCGGCGTTGGCCTGCGCGTAGTCGGCCTTGCCCTCGGTGAAGGCGATGGCCCGCGCGTAGGAGTCGATGACCTTGTCGAGCGCGGCCTCGGCCTTCTGCGTCGCGGCCGGCTTCTCGGACGGCGAGGCGACCATGCTCTCCTTCACCAGCCGCTCGTAGACCTCGTTGTTGAGGTCGGTGACGATGAGGTAGACGGCGGCGTCCGTGCTGCCCATCTCGACGGCCTTCTCCAGCAGCGGGAGGGCCGCCGCGTTGTCGCCCGTCTTGAAGGCGATGACGCCGGTCTCGCGGTAGAGCGAGACGAGCGACTCGCGCTTGAAGTCGGCCCACTTCGCCGCGTCGAACCCGGCGGGCATCTTGTCGGCTTCGAGCATGGCGATGGCCTGCTTGCCGTAAGTGCGCCCCTGCTCGACGAAGGCGTTGTTGCCCTTGATGGCCTCGCCCGCGGCGAGGATGGTCAGGTTCCGCATCACCGAGATGTCGTCCGGGTGCTTGGCGAGCCAGTCGGTGCCCAGCTTCAGGGCCTCCTGCGTCTGCCCCGTGTTGATGTAGGAGTTGAGCAGCGTGGCGGTGACGAGCGGCGCCTCCTCCGGCAGGTTGAAGATTTCGAGGAAGGTCTGCGCGAGCGAGCCCTTGGCCTGGGGGTCGGTCGTCTCGGCGATCTCGCGGGCGAGTGCGTCGGCGATCTGCCCGCGCAGGGGGCTCTGCGGGTACTTCTTGACGAAGGCGGCGGCCTGCTGGAGCTTGGCCTCGGTGCCCTTGGCCTTCTCGATCTTCTGCGCCGCATCCTTCTCGCCGCCCGAGACCTTCGGCGCGTCCTGCTTCGGCTTGTCCTGCGCGACAGCCGCGCACGCCAGCGCGCAGGCGAGCGCCAGCGCCGAAAGAATTCTGAACATCATCTCCTCGCTCCTTAAATGAAATTGCTTCTTTGAGCCGTCAGCCGGTGCCGCTAGGTTACACCAAGACCAATCATTGATGAAGCCGTTGAAGGGGTGCTGGGTGCTGGGGAAGAACAGGCTTTTACCCAGCACCCAGCACCCAGCACCCCTTCACGCTCTCCCCGTGACTTCGCCGGTCTGCGTGTTGACGCGGACGCGCTCGCCCTCCTCGATGAAGAGGGGGACGCGCACCTGGAGGCCGGTCTGGAGCGTGGCGGGCTTGAGGTCGCGCCCGGCGGCGGTGTTGCCCTTGATGCCCGGCTCGGTCTCGGCGACCGTCAGCTCGACGAACTGCGGGAGTTCGAGCGCGACCGCCTCGCCGTTGTACTTCAAGACCTGCACGACCAGGCCGTCGGTCAGGTAGCCGCGGTCTTCGCTAACCTGCTCGGCCGGGAGCCGGAACTGCTCGAACGTCTCCTCGTCCATGAAGTGGAAGCCGTCGCTGTCCGAATACATGAAGGACGCGTTCGCGTAGGCCACGTCCGGCTCCTCGAACTTCTCGCCCGTCTTGAAGCTCTTCTCCTGCACCGCGCCGGTCAGGAGGTGGCGCAGGCGCGTCCGCACCATCGTCGAGGCGCCGCGCGCCGAAGGCGACGCGAAGGTCACGTCCACGACGGCGTAAGGCTCGCCGTCAACTTTAATCATCATCCGCCGCTTCAACTCGTTCGCACCGATCAGGGCCAAAGTCTTCTCCCTCCGCTCTCTATAAACTAACCGCGCAATCCGGCAGGTGTCGGAACTTTCCTGCGCCCGCCCAAGCCCGCACTGAAGAGAAAGCCCGCATTCCTTCGTTTCCGACAGCGGTACGGGCGTTGCACTACGTCCCGCTTCCGGGCGCGCTTTCGGCCCGGGCCAACAAAAGAATTAAGCAGGAAAGGCTATCATGACAAACAGACTCTTCGCACTCGCGCTCACGCTCCTCTTCACCCTCGCCCCGGCCGCGAAGGTTTCGGCCAAGACGCCCGCGGCGCCCGCCGACTGGTCGGCCGTCCAGACCGTCTCGCAGGGCGAGAAGGTCGCGGTCACCACGAAGGACGGCGACCGCCTCAAGGGGCGCTTCGATTCCGCCAGCGACGCCGAGATCAACTTCACGCACGAAGGCCACAAGGTGACGCTCAGGCGCGACCAGATCAAGCGCGTCGAGGTCGGCCACTCCAGCCGCTGGAAGGGCGCGCTCGTCGGCGCGGGCGTCGGCGGCGGCGCGGGCGCGGGCACGGGCGCGGCCCTCCTCTCGCGCACGGATCACCTGACCCTGACGGCCATCCCCGCCGGCCTCTTCATCGGCGCCGGAGCGGGCGCGGCCGTCGGCGCCGCCCTCGGCCTCGGCACGGACTACGACACCGTCTACGAAGCCCTTTAAAGCTGGGAGCGCAGGCATCCCTGCCCGCGCTCCCAGCTTTAGCCGGCTTGGTTATAGTCGAACTTGAGTGGAGCGGTCGAGGGGCGGACGGTAATCACGACCGATTTTGAAGCCGGGGTGTTGCTCTTGTCGGCGACGCTGCGGACGGGGACGAGTGGGTTGGCTTCGGGGAAGTAGGTGGCGGCGCAGCGGCGCGGGAGCGGGTAGGGCACGACGAGGAAGCGGCGCGCCTCGCGTGTCTCGCCCTCGAAGTGGCTGAAGAGGTCAACGACCTGCCCGGCCGAGAGGCCGAGTTCCAGCACGTCTTCGGGGTTGAGGAAGACGACGCGCCGCTCGTTGCGGACGCCGCGGTAGCGGTCGTCCAGGCCGTAGATGGTCGTGTTGAACTGGTCGTGGCTGCGCACGGTCATCATCAGAAGCTGCCCCGGTTCGAGCTCGTGCCGCGGCAGCTCGTGGACGGTGAAGTTCGCGCGATTCGTGGAAGTCTTGAACACTCCCTCACGCGCGAGGTTCGGCAGGTAGAAGCCGCCGGCCTCGCGCACCCTCACGTTATAATTCTCGAACCCCGGGATGACGCGCTCGATTAAATCCCGCACGCGGTCGTAGTCCTCGACCAGCCACTCCCAGTCCACGCCGCTTCTCTTCCCCAAAGTCGCGCGGGCCAGACGCGCGACGATGACCGGCTCGCTCAGAAGCTCAGTCGAAGCCGGCTCCAGACTCCCGCGCGAGGAGTGGACGACGCCCATCGAGTTCTCGACGCTGACGAACTGCCCGCCCGACTTCTGAAAGTCGCGCTCGGTGCGTCCGAGGCAGGGGAGGATTAAAGCCTGCTCGCCCGTGACGAGGTGCGAGCGGTTGAGCTTGGTCGAGACGTGCGCGGTCAGGCGCGAGCGGCGCAGGGCTTCGGCCGTGAACTCCGTGTCGGGCGTGGCCGAGAGGAAGTTGCCGCCGAGCGCGAAGAAGAGCTTCACGCGCCGCTCGTACATCGCCTTGATCGTCTCGACGGTGTCGAGCCCGTGGCGGCGCGGCGGCTCGAAGTCGAACTCGCGCGCGAGCGCGTCGAGTAGCGTGTCGGCCGGGCGCTCCCAGATGCCCATCGTGCGGTCGCCCTGCACGTTCGAATGGCCGCGCACGGGGCACGCGCCCGCGCCGGGGCGGCCCACGTTTCCGCGCAGCAGCAAGAGGTTGACGATCTCCTGTATGTTGGCGACCGCGTTCTTGTGCTGCGTGAGTCCCATCGCCCAGCAGACGATGACGCGCTCCGCTTTGACGTAGAGTTCGGCGGCCGCGCGCATCTGTTCGCGCCGGACGCCGCTCTGCTCGACAATCTCGTCCCAGCCGATTCCGTCCAGGGCACGCGCGAACTCTTCGAAGCCGTGCGTCTTCTCCTCGATAAACTTGCGGTCGAGGACTTCGCCCGGCCTGCGCTTCTCCTCTTCCAGAACCTCCTTCAACAGGCCCTTCAGCAGCGGCACGTCGCCGTTGACGCGGACTTGCAGGAAGAGGTCTGTCAGCTCCGTCCCGCCGCCGAGGATGTCCGAGGGGTGCTGCGGGTGTTTGAAGCGCGCGAGGCCCGCCTCGGGCAGGGGGTTGACGTGGACGATCTTGCAACCGCGCCGCTTCGCCGCGCGCAAGGTCGTCAGCATGCGCGGGTGGTTCGTGCCCGGGTTCTGGCCGACGATGAAGATGCAGTCGGCCAGGTCGAAATCTTTAAGCGTGACCGTGCCCTTGCCGACGCCGATGGTCTCTGTGAGCGCGCGCCCCGAAGACTCGTGGCACATGTTGGAGCAGTCGGGCAGGTTGTTCGTGCCGAACTGGCGTACGAAGAGCTGATAGAGAAAGGCCGCCTCGTTCGAGGTGCGGCCCGAGGTGTAGAAGGCCGCCTCGTCGGGCGAGTCCAGAGCGTTCAGCTCGTCGGCGATAAGGCGGAACGCCTCGTCCCATTCAATCTCTTCGTAGTGCGTCGCGCCGCGGCGGAGCACGACCGGGTGCGTGAGGCGGCCCTGCTTGCCGAGCCAGTAGTCCGACTTCTGCGAGAGGTCTGCGACGCTCCACTCACGGAAGAAGTCGGGCGTGACGCGGCGCGTCGTCGCCTCCTCCGCGACGGCCTTCGCGCCGTTCTCGCAGAACTCGGCGTGCGCGCGGTCGCCGTCGGGGTCGGGCCAGGCGCAGCCCGGACAGTCGAAGCCGTCCTTCTGGTTGACCTTCAGGAGTGTGCGCGTGCCGCGCAACAAGCCCGTCTCGCGCCAGATGTGTTTGGCCGAAGACCACACGGCCCCCAGGCCGCCGGAAGTCTCGGCCGGGCCGTCCTCGAAACCACCGCCCGTGAACTCCTCCGGCGGCTGCGCGCGCACGCGCGAGACGTGTGCGTCGCTCTCCTCAACACGAACAGGCTTGTCGTCGCGCGCGGGCTCTTCCGCCTCCATGCGCGAGTGCCAGTGCGTCGCCTGTGCGGCGGCCGACTCTTCGGCCGCCTCGCCGCGCGCGGCGCGCGTGTCGCCACGTGTCTCGTTCTCCGCTGCCATCCGCCCGAAAGTTTACTACAGCCGCGCGGGATTCGACGTGGCACCGGGATTGTCTCTCTTAACGAACCGAGCACTTTTACGTACGGATACAGTTCAAGGGCGCGGCAGAAACCAACTCAAGGAGGAGAAGACATGAACGCTTTTCAACTGCTGAAGGAAGACCACCAGAAGGTCTCGGGGCTGTTCCAGCAACTGGAGCCGACGACCGAGCGCGCCGAGAAGACGCGCACAGAGCTTTTCGCCAAGCTGAAAGAGGAGCTGGACATCCACACCAAGATCGAAGAGTCCATCTTCTACCCGGCCATCAAGCAGGAGGCCGAGACGCGCGAGATCGTCCTCGAAGGCTTCGAGGAGCACCACGTCGTCAAGATGCTCCTGCAGGAGCTCGAGTCCATCCCCGTCGACACCGAGCAGTGGACGGCCAAGCTCAAGGTCTTGCAGGAGAACGTCGAGCACCACGTCGAAGAGGAAGAGGGCGAGATGTTCCAGAGCGCGCGCCAGGTCTTGAGCGAAGACGACATCAACCGCCTCGGCACGCAGATGGAGCAGATGAAGCAGCAGCTCAAGTCTCAGACCAAGTCCGCCGGGGCTTAGTCCCGAAGAAAATTTAACCACAGAGGCACAGAGACACAGCTTGGGGCCAACGCCTCAACAAGCTGTGTCTCTGTGCCTCTGTGGTTAATTCTTTTCCAGCAAACGACTCGCCTTGAGAATGAGCGCGCACGAGAGTCCCTGCGTAATCTCCCCGTCCATCACCATGCGGACGGCCTCTTCGAATTTAACCTTGAGGGGTTGGAGGCTCTCTGTGGGTTCCGTCTGCGGCTCGCCGAAGCGCAGGCCGCGGGCGAGGAAGAGGCGCGCGGGCGCGTAGACCTGCGAGGTGACGGCGTCCACGAGGCCGAGGTCTGTGAACTCCTCGGCCTCGATGCCGAGTTCCTCTTTCAGCTCGCGCCGCGCCGCCGTCTCGTGCTCCTCGCCCTCTTCGAGTCCGCCCTGCACGACCTCCACCGACTCCTTCCCGACCGCGTACCGGAACGTCCGGACGAGGTGCGCGAAGCCTTCGCCGTCCAGTGCGAGCACGGCCACGCCGAACTTCATCCGCATCGTCACGCGCCGCGAAGGCTCCACGCCCTCGCGCCGCACCTCGTCCACATACACCTCCGCGAACTCGTCCGCGTACAGGCGCTCCGAAGACTCCACCGTCCAAGGCCCGTGCTTTCGCCCCATCGAAGAGACCCTCCTTGAAAGTTTGTCGAAGGCTGCCGGCCCGTAGAAGCCCGACCGCCGCCCTCAAATATTCCTTTACCCGAGTGCGACTTTTTTGTACGCTACCAGACGGCGGACGACAGTTTTGTCTCCGCCGGCCCCGCACACGTCGAGCCACGGGTATTAAGTCACAGCACGCGCCGCCGCGCCCCGCGGCGGGTTTTCCTCTGAAAGATAAAGGCGTCCTCCCCCGGCACACAGAGTGCAATGGGCGCCCGAGTTCTGACGCCCTCCGGAGGGCACCAGAAGGAGGTAGCAGCGGCCCGATGACCGACACCGAGAGCAGCGTCAACCGCGCCCCCAACACCCCGTCCAACCAACCGCACACTTCCCAACTCTTCGACTACGGCGTGCACTTCGCTTCCCGCACGCTCTTCCTCTTCGAAGAGATCAACCGGCCGACGGCCGCGAAGATTCTGATGGGCCTGCAGGTGCTCGAAGGCAGCGGCCCCCTGACCGTCAAGATCAGCACGCGCGGCGGGTGCCGCGCGTCCGGGCTGTCGATCTACGACGCGATGCGCGCCTGCCCGGATGTGCGCGCCGTCGGCTACGGCGAGGTCTGCTCGATGGGCGCGGTCATCCTGCAGGCCGCCTCCGTGCGCGAGCTGATGCCGAACGCGGTCGTGATGGTGCACCCGGGCTATTCGAGCGTCGGCTTCGACCACGACGAGAACACGCAGCGCACGGCCGAGTACGCCAAACGCATGCGCGACCGCTGCTGCGAGATTCTGGCCGAGCGGATGGGCATCACCTTGAAGCGCTTCCTGCGCCGCTTCACCTGGGACACGTACCTTTCGGCGCACGAGGCGGTCGAGCTGGGCCTGGCCGACCGCGTGCTCGAGCCGCACGCTTCGCTGTCGCTGGTCACGACGCCCGCGCTCAAGGTCGGCTGAGCGTCGCCTACACTTTTGTCACGCACGCCCCGCGCGCGGACGTAAATGTCTTTCGCGCGCGCGGCCGTCCGAGAGTTTCTCCAGAGAGATTCCGAGCGTCGCGCCCCAGACGACGTGGGCCGCGACCATCAGGGCGTTGCGGCGCGGCGGGTGCTCGGTCGCGGACGCGATGATCCCCGCCGCCGGCAGTCAACCCAGGTAACTCCCCGCCCAGACCGCCAGGCCGAATCCGACTCCCGCGAGCAGAGGGTGACTGTCGACCCTCTCCCCGGACACCGCGCCGTAGAGGGCGCCGCACGCCGTGCCGTATGCGAAGTGCGAAAACCAGGTCGCCTTCTCGCGCTCCTCTTCGTCCAGGTGTTCGCTGACGCCCGCCTTCTCCGCCAAGCCTTCAGTCACCTGCCGCGGCGGCAGAGGGTACTGCTCCTCGCGCGGCAACTGCTCGTGCATCAACTTCATCGCCAGGGTCATCGGCCCCGTCGCCGCCAGCCCCGCCAGCGCGCCGAGTAGCATTCTCTTCATAAACCCCTCCGTCCGAAGGCCGCGGCCTTCCCTCTCAACGCTCTTCGTAGGGGATTTCGTTTCCGCACATCATACCTCATTTGCCGCCCGCCTTGCGCCGCGGCTAAACTCGGCGGCGATGACGACACCGCAGACGAAGCGCGCGGCGCTCTGGGACGTGGACGGGACGCTGATTGATTCGCGCGAGTACCACTGGCTCTCCTGGCGGGGCACGCTCGCCGAAGAGGGTTTCGACGTCACGCCCGAGCAGTTCGCGGACTCCTTCGGCCGGCGCAACGACGAAATCCTGCGCGGCTACTTCCCTTCTTATAATGACGAAGAGATCACGCGCGTCGGCGAGGCGAAAGAGGTCGCCTACCGCCGCCTCGTGCGCGAGCGCGGGATAGAGCTTCTGCCGGGCGTCCGCCGCTGGCTCGACAGGTTGCACGCGGGGGGCTGGCGGCAGGCCGTCGCCTCGTCCGCGCCGCGCGCGAACCTTGAGGTCATCGTCGAGGCGCTCAAGCTCACAGGCTACTTCGCGGCCGTGGCCGCGGCCGAGGACGTGACCGAGGGCAAGCCCGACCCGCAGGTCTTCCTCGTGGCCGCCGCCAAGCTCGGCGTCGAGCCTGCTCAATGTGTCGTCGTCGAGGACGCGCCCGCCGGCACGGAGGCCGCGCGCCGCGCAGGGATGCGCTGCGTCGGCGTCCTCTCCTCGCACGGAGAGCTCGAGGCCGACATCGTCGTCCGCACCCTCGAAGAACTCCCCGACACGGCCTTCGAGGATTTGCTGAGCCAAACAGGTCAGAACCACCCGCGGTAGCGGGTGGCCCTTTGTGACACGGCACATGCGGATAACAAAGGGCCACCCGCTACCGCGGGTGGTTCCGACCGCTATCCTGACAAAGACAGAATAATGAAACCTAAGGTCGTACTCTTCACCGTGCTGCTCCTGCTCGCGGCGCTCGGCTGCGCTATACGGACGGGCGCGCGGCCTGCCGCCTTCGTCGCCCGACAGCGGCCGCGGCCCGACCTCGCCTCGTACTTCAAGCCTTTCCCGGCGGGCGCGTTCGTGCTCTACGACCTGAAGCGGGACAGGTATCTCCGCTACGACGAGGCGCGCTGCCGCGAGCGCTTCTCGCCCTTCTCGACGTTCAAGATTCCGAACTCGCTCATCGGCCTCGACACGGGCGTCATCAAAGACGCCGAGTACGTCATCAAGTGGGACAGGCAGAAGTACCCGCCGCACGACGAGGACACGCTGCCCTTCAAAGACTGGTGGCAGGATCAGACCTTGCGCACGGCCATCAGGCGCTCGGTCGTCTGGTACTACCGCGAGCTGGCGACCGCCGTCGGCAAGCCGCGCATGAAAGAGTACGTGCACAGACTCCGCTACGGCAACGAGGACGTGTCCGGCCCGATCAATAACTTCTGGCTCGCCGACTCGCTCAAGATTTCGGCCGACGAGCAGGTCGAGTTTCTCAAGCGGCTCTACAGGGAAGACCTGCCCGTCTCCAACCGCTCGATCAAGATCGTCAAAGAGATCACCACCCTCGAAAAGACGCCCGACTACGAGCTGCACGGCAAGACCGGCGGCGGCCCGCTCGCCGAAGGGCGCTTCCTCGGCTGGTTCGTCGGCTACGTCGAGACGAAAGACGACACCTACTTCTTCGCCACGCAGATCGAGGGGCCGACCTACCTCTCCGTCCGCGACGAGCGCATCGCCCTCACCAAGCGCATCCTCTCCGACTCGGGTTATATACCGAAGCAGTGAGAGGAGCGCGAGAAGTTTGAACCACAGGGACACAGAGACACAGCTAAAAGCAATTCAAAAGCTGTGTCTCTGTGTCTCTGTGGTTAATTATCTTCCCGCTTTGACTGCACCCCGGCAGATTGATAGATTCTCCCTTAGATTTCTAATCCACATAATTCGAGGAGCGCGGCCTTATGAGCCTGATTGATTCCGTCCACGCGCGCGAGATTCTGGACTCGCGCGGCAACCCGACCGTCGAGGCCGAGGTCTACCTCGTTTCCGGCGAGGTCGGCCGCGCGGCCGTGCCCTCGGGCGCTTCGACGGGTGAGCACGAGGCGGTCGAGCTGCGCGACGGCGACAAGCGGCGCTACGTCGGCAAGGGCGTGACGCGCGCCGTCGAGAACGTCAACGACACGATTGCCCGCGAGGTCGAAGGGCTCGACGCCTTAGACCAGACCGAGGTGGACGCCACGCTGCTCGCGCTCGACGGCACGCCCAACAAGTCGAGGCTCGGCGCGAACGCCCTGCTCGCCGTCTCGCTCGCCACGGCGCGCGCCGCGGCGTCGTTCCTTGAGCTTCCGCTCTACCGCTACCTCGGCGGCGTGAACGCGCGGACGCTGCCGCTGCCGATGATGAACATCCTCAACGGCGGCGCGCACGCCGACAACAACGTGGACTTCCAGGAGTTCATGGTCATGCCCGTCGGCGCCCAGACCTTCGCCGAGGCCCTGCGCACCGGCGCCGAAATCTTCCACTCGCTCAAGAGCGTCCTGAAGAAGCGCGGCTATGCCACGGGCGTCGGCGACGAGGGCGGCTTCGCGCCGAACCTGCGCTCGAACGAGGAGGCCGTCGAGACGATCCTCGAAGCCGTCACCGCGGCCGGCTACAACGCGGGCGTCAACGTCATGCTCGCGCTAGACCCCGCGGCCAGCGAGTTCTACGACGGGAAGAATTACGTCTTCAAGAAGTCGGACGGCCGCAGGCTCTCCAACGCCGAGATGGTCGCCTACTGGAAGTCGTGGGTCGACCAGTACCCGATCATCTCCATCGAAGACGGCATGGCCGAGAACGACTGGGAGGGCTGGAAGCTGATGACGGACGAACTCGGGGCGCAGATTCAGCTCGTCGGCGACGACCTCTTCGTCACGAACGTCGACTACCTGCGGAAGGGCATCGAGCTGGGCGTCGCCAACTCGATTCTGATCAAGGTCAACCAGATCGGCACGCTGACCGAGACGCTGGACGCGATAGAGCTGGCGCGCACGCACCGCCGCACGGCCGTCATCTCGCACCGCTCGGGCGAGACCGAAGACACCTTCATCGCAGACCTCGCGGTCGCCACCAACGCCGGCCAGATCAAGACCGGCAGCCTCTCGCGCACAGACCGCATCGCCAAGTACAACCAGTTGCTGCGCATCGAGGAAGACCTGCGCGACGCCGCGCGCTTCCCCGGCCTCGCGGCCTTCTACCAGCTCGAACGCGCGGGCCAGAGGCCGAGCGCCGCGTCGAAGACGGCCGCGAAGAAGTCCGCCAAGAAGTCCGCGAAGAAGGCGGGCGCCGGCAAGTAAGAGGGGGACTCAGGATGTTCTTCATCTTCCTCATCGGGACGCGCTTCGTGACCTGGGGTTCGGAGCCTTCGGGCCAGCAGATGCGCTGCGGCAAGTGCGGCACCGTCGCCGAGTTCATCAACAAGAAGGGGATGCGCTTCATCACCTTCTTCTTCATCCCGGTCATCCCCGCGGGCGGCACGCAGCACCTGCTCCAGTGCCCGACCTGCGGGACGCGCTACCACGCGCGCTGAACAGAAGCTGTTAGCTTTTAACTTTTAGCTAAAAACAGAAAGCTAACGGCTAATAGCTAACAGCCAACGGCTTTCCGACAAGGAGACAAGGGGTTTGCTGAAACAGAAGGGGCCGCTCGCGCTCATCATCCTCGACGGCTTCGGCCACAGCGAAGCGCGCGAAGGGAACGCCGTCGCGCTCGCCAAGATGCCGTTCTACGACGAGCTGCGCGAGAAGTACCCGCACACTCTCATCGAAGCCTCGGGCACCTGCGTCGGCCTGCCCGGAGGGATCATGGGCAACTCCGAGGTCGGCCACCTCAACATGGGCGCGGGCCGCGTCATCATGACGGACATCCGCCGCATCGACTACTCGGTCGAGACCGGCGAGTTTTTCAAGAACGAAGCCTTCGTCAAAGCTTTGGACGACGCCAAAGCGCGCGGCGCCGCCGTGCACCTGATGGGCCTCCTGTCCGACGGCCTAGTCCACTCGTCTCAGGAACACCTCTACGCCCTCATCCGCATGGCGAAGGAGCGCGGCCTCGAGCAGGCGTACGTCCACTGCTTCCTCGACGGCCGCGACACGCCGCCCTCTTCGGCGCATCTCTACGTGAAGGCTTTGGAGAATAAGCTTGCGGAGATCGGCTTCGGCGAGATTGCGACCCTCTGCGGCCGCTACTACGCGATGGACAGGGACAAGCGCTGGGAGCGCACGAAGCGCGCCTACGACCTGCTCGTCAAAGGGCTGGGCGAGAAGGCGACAGACCCCGTCGCGGCGGTCAGACGCTCCTACGAGCGCGGCATCACAGACGAGTTCGTCGAACCCGTCTGTCTCACGCGCGCCGACGGCTCGCCGGTCGCAACGATTAAGGACGGCGACTCGGTCATCTTCTACAACTTCCGCGCCGACCGCGCGCGCCAGCTCACGAGGGCTCTGGCGGTTGACGACTTCGACGACTTCCCCGTCCTCGACCGTCCGAAGCTTGGGAAGTCCGACTACGTCTGCTTCACGCTCTACGACCAGACGTTCAACCTGCCCATCGCCTTCCCTCAGTTGCAGCACAAGAACATCCTTGTAGAGGTCTTCGCCGCCGTCGGCGTGCGCAACTACCGCCTGGCCGAGACGGAGAAGTACGCGCACGTCACATACTTCTTCAACGGCGGCACCGAGCGCGAGTACCCGCACGAAAGGCGTCTGCTCGTCCCCTCGCCGAAGGTCGCGACGTACGACCTGATGCCCGAGATGGCGGCCTTCAAAGTCACCGACAAGATTCTGCGCGCCATCGAAGAGCGCGAGACGGACGTCTTCATCGTCAACTTCGCCAACCCCGACATGGTCGGCCACACGGGCAACCTTGAGAAGACCATCGAGGCCGTCCAATACATCGACACCTGCCTCGGCTGGATCACGAAGGCGCTCAGGACGGCCCACGGCCGCTGCCTCATCACCGCCGACCACGGCAACTGCGAACAGATGATCGACCCCAACACCGGCCAACCCCACACCGCCCACACCACCAACCCCGTCCCCTTCCACCTCATCGACCCCGACTCCCTCGGCGTCAAACTCCGCCCCGACGGCGCCCTCGAAGACGTCGCCCCCACAATCTTAGGTCTGCTCGGCCTCGACAAACCCCACGACATGACCGGCCGCGACCTCCGCGAACTCTAAGGCAAACGAGCAAAGAGGCGGCTTCACCACTCAATGCCGCCTCTTCCCTCTCTCCCCCTCAAGTTCTATCTGACTCATACCCCGCTCGATTGCCCTATTGAGGAGTTGAAGCGGCTCGTCTTCCGGCTTTAACCATCCCGTGAGTGAAAGCAGATAAAGTTTGAGCGCCGCCCTGTGCGCCTCCGTGTGCAGGTAAACCGCCTCAATGTTGGCTAAGATTACGTCACTCGCCTCCCTCGCCCCGTCAGGCCCGCTGTCGATTGCCTCCTTGATGACAAATAGCCCGCGAGCTATGTACTCGGCCGTCTTCGAGTCATCGATAGCCCGCCAGGTTTCTTCGTCAATCAACAAATCCTGATGCTCTTCGGCTTGAATCATTTCAGGGGTACGCAAGATGACGCCGACGTATCAGTTTTGGTATCTTGCCGCCACGCTCTTTCGGTTACAGGCAAGGCCGCATGCGCAACTCGCCTTCGCAAACTGCGTGATGAGCGTCGCCGTCGAGCAGCAAAGTGTCAGGCTCACGGCGATACATGAATGCGGCCACATTATTCCCTCATTTGTGGGAATAATCAAGCTGCGAACGTCGTACGCCCATACAGGAGGCGCCTCCTGATGGGCACGAAGGCGCGACCCAAGCCGGAACGCTTGGCCGAAAAGCTCCGACAGATTCGACTGACGCTCGGATTAACCCAGATGGAGATGCCGAAACGACTGGGGGCCGAAAGCGTAATCAGGCACGCGCGAATCTCGGATTACGAGCTAGGACTCCGTGAGCCGTCATTAATGATCCTTCTCAGCTACGCGCGTCTCGCCGGAGTCCACATGGAAGCCCTGGTTGACGACGAACTAGACCTGCCGGACAGATTGCCGGGCACGACCCAACACGAAACTATCAAACGCCAGTACACCCCACGCCGCAAGGCCAAGCGATGAACGGCCCGAGCCACGTAAAGAATCGTTTTGGGTTCGCCATCAAACAGCGGCGGCAAAAGCTTGGCATATCTCAAGAGGCGCTCGCGGAGCGCGCCGGGCTGCACCGTACTTACATCGGAGACATCGAAAGAGGCGCGCGAAACCTCTCGCTGGAGAACATCGAAAAACTGGCTAAGGCGCTAGAGATACCCATCTCCGACCTCTTCGCCAACTACGGCGTCGAATAACATACCCATCATCTAAACCAGCCGACATGACCGGCCGCGACCTCCGCGAACTGTAGAAGCCTGCTTATACGAACTTGCAAAACTAAATAAGGCCCTCCCTCGCTGGGAGCGCGGGCATCCCTGCCCGCAAGCGCGCTGACCGTCCTACTCCTTACCTCGACGTTGAGTCTTCAAGTCTCACGGCTCTCGCGCTCTCGCGCTCATGCGGGCAGGGATGCCCGCGCTCCCAGCCTGAAGGGGCCTTATTTCTTCCCGCAAGCCGGTATTACAAACTCTCAACTGTGGGGGGTGTTGTATCGTTTGGGGTGGAGATGAGTGTAGAGGCGCGCAATAGGGATGCCGCACAGGTACGCCGTCTGAGGCGAGTAGGCCACGCCTCCTCACCCTGATTTATACAACAACGCCTGCCGCGGCACGTTAGCGAGACCGCTGCTCGATGATCTGGGCTAACGCGCGCAGGGCCTGATTCACCGCCTCGGAGTCCGGGAATACTTTCGCCACGTCAGGGTCGAGTAACACGACGTTCGTCCCTTCGGCATACTGCTTCGCGTATTTCCCGACCGCGCCCCGGCTGAAGTCGTACTCGTCCAGCATCTCGGCCTCTTCTTTATTCAGCTCCTCGCTCATAATCTTTCCTCTCGCGCGGTGTCGCCTTCCGCGCGCTGATGATTCTGATGACTTCTCCACGGTGGGCATGCGCGACCACTAGCTGTGTCCCGCCGATGACTCCCCTACGATGATGAATCTCTCTTCATCATCCGAGTGCAAAGGGTCGGGGATCGTTCTCGACAGCGGGTCGGCGAACACGGTTGATGCCTCCGAGAAGGAGACTCCGTGCTTCGCGAGATTCCCCGAAGCTTTCTTCTCGTCCCACTCGAACGACAGGCTCATAGCTCTGAATATACGATGAATCGCGTGAAGGAGGAAGGCATCTAACTTCGGATTATCCGGCGAGAAGTTTATGGCACTCCTGAGTGCGAAACCGTTGCGCGTGTTGTATCGTTTGGGGTGGAGATGAGTTTCGAGGCGCGCAATATTCTGGTGATTGATTTCGGGCAGTTGGGGGACGTGATTTTAAGTCTGCCGGCGCTGAGTGCAATCCGGCGGAGGTTCCCGAGGGCACACATCACCGTGGCGGTGGGCGGGGCGGCGGCGGCCGTGGTGGAGATGGCGGGCGTGGCCGACGAGGCGCTGCCCGTAGACCGCGTGGCCCTGCGCGACGGGCCGAAGCACCTGTCCGTCTGGCAGATCGGGAAACTCGTCCTCGAAGTGCGGCGAAGGAAGTTCGACTTCGTCGTAGACCTGCACAGCCTCTCGGAGACGAACCTGCTCGGCTTCCTCTCGGGCGCAGGGCAACGTCTCTACGCGCGCAGGCCCGGCCGGTCGCTCGACTACCTCGCAAACTTCCGCCCCGCCCCTCCCGTCGAAGACCGCTCGAAGCACGCCATCGACAGATACCTCGACGTGGTCTCGCCGCTCGGCGTGGGCGAAGTCTCGCGCGTGCCGCGACTCGCGGTGCACGAGGAGGACGGGCGCGCCGTGGACGATTTGCTGCGCAAGGCGCTCGCGGGCGGGAAGACCAAGGGCAGGAAGACAACAGGCGGCGGCATCGTCGGCGGCCCGCTCGTCGGCATCTTCCCCGGCGCGGGCCACCCCAGCCGGCGCTGGCCCATCGAGCGCTTCGCAGAGCTGGCCTGGATGCTCGAACGCAACGACACCGTCCGCTCAGTCCTCTTCGCGGGGCCAGAGGAGCGCAAGCTCGTCCGCGAGGCGCTGCCGAAGTTCCCCCCTTCCACGGTCGTCCTCGACAAACTGACCGTGCCGCAGCTCGCGGCCGCGGCCGCGCGCCTCTCGGTCTTCGTCTCGAACGACACGGGGCCGATGCACGTCGCGGCGGCGGTCGGGACGCCGGTCGTCATCCTCATGCAGCACCACCCGATGTTCAACTGCTACATCCCGCTCGGCGAGCGCCACCGCGTCGTCGCCGCACAAAAAATCGAAGAGATTTCCACCGATTTGGCCTACACGGCCGCGCGCGCAGCCTTCACGACCGAGCGCGCCTCCTCGCTTTTCGAGGCTTAAAAAGGCCGCCCACAGCCAGTCTCTTTGCATCTGCATTGTTTGGCAAATGTTTGGTATAGACAAACAATGTTCCGTATGTATAATATTGTCGCTGCCCGTGCTCTGCTGCGGGCGGCGGGTGCGAGACCCTTTTGCGGGCTTCGCGTAGGCGCTCTGAAGGGGACTTAAACGTCTCGGCGTCTACCGCTTACACGTCGGACTGACATTCCCGCCCCGAGCTTTAGAAGGACGCCGCAATCCTCAAACCTCCGCCGTGCCCTCGCGCCGGCGGACTGCGCGCGCCGCCCCGACCCTCGCACCAGCCCGCCGCGACCGCCCGGTAAGCTTTCGCCCACGCACATCTTGCAGGAGTGACCGTCATGTCGAAACGTTTGAACCTGACACTGCTATTCGCCCTTCTCCCACTCGGCGCCGTCGCGGCCGACGCGGGCGTCCCGCGCGGCGTGCTCGCGCTGCGTTCCGGCGCGGCGCACCTCGCGCCCGACACAGCCTCGACCGAGCGCGAGCAGGACGGGCTCGCCGGCCCCGTCCGCCGCGTGAAGACCGAGACGGCCAAGATCACCGTCAAGGGCGGCAAGCCCGTCGAGGGCGACCGGCAGGTGCTTGAGACGACGACCTACGACCAGAGGGGCAACCGCGTCGACAACGCGTACTTCCTCGCCGCGGGCGGCTCGCTCACGGGCAAGGAGGTCTACAAGTACGACGACCGCGGCAACATCGTCGAGATGACCCTGCACAACGACGACGGCACGCTGCTGGCCAAGGAGGTCTACACCTACGAGTACGACGCGGTCGGCAACTGGGTGAAGATGACGACCTCTGTCGCGATGATGGAGGGCGGCAAGGTCACGTTCGAGCCTTCGGAGGTGACGTACCGCACGATCTCCTACTACCTCGACCAGAACATCATGGCGAAGATGTCGCAGCCGGCCGCCGCACCCGCCGCCTCTGCCGCGGCCGCCGCGCCGATGCCAGGCCCTACGACTTCCAGCAACGCTCCGGCGGCCGCCGCCCCTCAGAACACCAACGCCGCGAGCGCGCAGCCGCAGCCCGTCTCGAAACCGCAACAGCCTGCCGCCAACAACAACGCGGCCGCGCAGCCGCAGCCCAAGCCTTCCAACGCGAACGTTGCGAAGCCCGCGCCCACGCCCGCGCGTAACGCGGCCGCGCCGCTCGTCGTCGCTTCGCTCGACAAGGGCAGCGTCTCCGCGCCGAGTGTGCCCTCGGCCTCCGCCGCGAACGTGCCGCTCGCCGAAGGCGGCCCCGCGGTGAAGTCTGAAGGCGAAGCCCCGGCGGCGCCGCCCGCGCGCAGCGGGCCGCTCAAGCCAGTCTCGGGCGGCGTCCTGAACGGCAAGGCCCTCAGCCTGCCTCCGCCCAGCTACCCCGACATGGCGCGCCGCGCCGGCGCCGGCGGCATGGTCGAGGTCGAAGTCGTGATAGACATCAACGGCAAGGTCATCTCGGCAAGGGCCACGAGCGGCCCGGCCGTGCTGCGCCAGGCCGCGGAGATGGCCGCCAAGCTCGCGCGCTTCAACCCGACACTGCTCTCGGGCCAGCCCGTGCGCGTCTCGGGCGTCATCGGCTACAACTTCACTCTGCAGAGATAGCCTCCGCGTCACAGGACTCGTGCGGCGCGACCGCAAAGGGCCGCGCCGCACGAGTCCTGACAAGCCCCCTCATTCCAACCCCCCGCCAGAAGCTAGCCCCCACACCGAAACGAGGAATCATTCATGGCACTTACCGGACAGTTGAGCGACATGTCGCTGGCGGAACTGATCGAGTTCTTCTGCAACCAGCGCAAGACGGGCCGGCTCAAGATCGACTACCCGCGCGGCCACAGCGTCTTCTTCATCAAGGAGGGCGAACTCGTCGACGCGAAGGTCGGCGCGCTCTCCGGCCCCGAGGCCGTCTACTTCTCCCTGACGCTGCCGAACGCGGCCTTCGACTTCAGCCCCGACGTGCAGGCCACGCGCCGCACCATCCAACAGGCCTGGACGCAGGTCGTGCTCGAAGGCCTGCGCCGTCTGGACGAAGGACTCTCGCCGACCGAGGCCGACGCCTTCGGCAAGTGGGAGCCGAGCGAGACCGAGCTGGCGCAGATGCTCGACCAGGTCGAGCGCCTCGACGACACCAAGCACGCCAAGGAGAAGGAGCGAGGCGCTTCGCAGAAGAGTGAAGAGCCCGCGGCCAAAGAGGCGTCCGCCAGGGAGAGTGCGCCCGAGCCCTTCTCGATGATGGTCGAAGGTGCGAGTGCCGGCGGCGGCTCGAAGAAGAAGTTCGTGCTGGCGGGCGTGGCCGCGGCCGTCGTGCTCGCCTGCGCCGTCGCGGCCGTCCCGCTCATGAGCCGCGCGCCCTCGAAGCCCGAGGCCGGCGCCGCGGCACCCGCGCCCGCCGCCGCACAGCCCGCGCCGGCCGAGGCGCAGCCGGCGGAAGCGCCCGCGGAAGCGGCACCCGCCGCCGAGTCGAATCCGGACGCCGCCGCCGAGGCCGCGCGCCGCGAGGAGCGCGAGCGGAAGGAGCGCGAACGCAAGCGCCGCGAAGAGGCCGCGAAGAGGGAAGACGCGGCCAACCAGCTCAACGCCGGAGACCCGGCCCAGCCCAAGCCCGCGCCGCCTTCCGGCCCGAAGTCAGTGCGTGTCACCGTCACCTACGACGAGGCGGGCCGCGTCACCGCGGCCTCGGTCGCGGGCGCCACGCCGGGCGCCGAAGCCTACGGCGGGACGGCCGTCCGCATCGCCCGCGGCAGGCGCTTCCCCGCCGGCAAGGCCGGCTCGACGGTCGTCACCATCCCCGTCAACTGAACAGTATGCGGTAGGCAGTAGGCAGATGGCAGTCAGCGATTAGACAAGAGGCCAAAAGAAATGGGGAGGCGAGTTATGAAGCTCGCCTCCCCATTTCTTTTGAACAATCTTCTTACTCTTAACTGCCTACTGCCATCTGCCTACTGCCTACTGCTTTAACCCGACGACGCCGAGCGCGACGAGGAGGGCGCGCTTGAGGCCGAGGTCGCGGCCCGCGGGGTCGTACCACTCGTCGAGCGTGTGCGTGTTGCCGGAGGTGCCGCCCGCGCCGATGGTGACGGCGGGCAGGCCGCGCGAGATGGCGATGTTCGAGTCGGTCGAGGAGCAGTCGAGGTAGGGTTTCGCGCCGAGAGAGCGCGTGGCCTCGGCGGCGAGCCGGACGAGCGGCTGCTCGGGCGCGGTCGCGCCCCCGGGGCGGTCGCCGATGAGTCTGATCTCAATCTCGAGCGCGGGCGCGCCCTGCCTGCGCGAGGCGTTCTCGTCCTCGGCCGACTCGCGCGCCGCTCGGCGGAAGAAGGCGTCGAGTCGGCCCAGCTCGGCCGGCGACTCCGAGCGCAGGTCGACGTCCATCCGCGCCTCGCGCGGGATGACGTTGACGCCCGAGCCGCCCTCGATGCGCCCGACGTTGAAGGTCGTGCGCGGGCGCTTCGGCGCGGGGTAGGCCGCGAGCCTTGCGACCGCGCGGCCCAGAGCGTGGACGGGATTGGGCACGCCGAAGTCGCCCCACGAATGCCCGCCCGCACCGCGGCACGTCACGCGGTAGCGGCGTGAAGCGAGCGCCGCGTGCGTGATGCGCTCAAGGCCCGGCCCGTCGATGCTGATGAAGGCGTCGGCCGAAGGCCCCCACTCGGACGCGGTCAGGAGATGTCGCACGCCGCGCAGGTCGCCCTCGCCCTCTTCGCCCACGGTGCCGACGAAGAGGATGGAGCCGTGCGTCTCGGCCTTCAACTCATTCAACGCGCGCGCGAGCGCGACCAAAGCCGCCAGCCCGCACCCGTCGTCTGCGACCCCCGGCGCGCGCATCAGACCCGAAGGCTCGCGCCGCACCTCGCAGTCCGTCCCTTCCGGAAAGACCGTGTCGAGGTGCGCGCTCAGCACGAGCAACGGACGCAAGGCTTCGCCGCGCCTCAACGCGACGCAGTTCCCCTCGCCGTCCAGAGACGCGCCTTCCAGCCCGCACGCCTCAAGCTTCTCGCGCAGCAGAGCCGCGCGCTTCGACTCGCCGAACGGCGGCGCGGGCACGCGCACGAGCGCCGCGTGCTCCTCGTCGAAACTCTTCGACTGCTCCTCGAAAAACCGGAACGCCCGCCGCACACACTCCGCCCCCAGGAGACCCCTCACCATCTCCTCCGGCGTGGCTTGAGTTACAGACGGAGTAGCCATAAGAGAAGAGTGATAAGTGATGAGTGATGAGTGATAAGAAAACCTGGGACGGGCCTGGCCTTCTTCTTATCACTCATCACTCATCACTTATCACTACACAAGAGCCATCACCTCTTCTTCGCTCAGCACGCCGCGGGCGCTCTTGGCGCGGTCGTAGATGCGTTGGACGCGCTCGTCCGTCGCGTCGAGGCCGCGCGATTCGAGCCAGTAGACGACGTTCGACTTGCCGCTCATCGGCCCGACCTCGATCTGCTGGCGCATGCCGAAGAGGCCCGCGGGCACGCCCGAGTAGATGAGGTCGGCCAGCTCCGTGTCGCCCTTCCTGAAGCTCTTAATCACCGCCGCCGCGTGGACGCCGGTCGCCGTGCGGAAGGCGTCGCGGCCGAAGACGGGGTAGTTGAGCGGGATCGTCCAGCCGCAGCTCTCGGCCGCCTTCTCGCAGTAGTCGCGCAAAGATGAGAGGTCTTTGTCGATCCAGCCCAGCAGCTTCAGGTTGACGAGCAGTTGATCCATCGGCGTGTTGCCGACGCGCTCGCCGACGCCGAGCGCCGAGCCGTGCACCTGGTCGGCCCCGCCCTCGATGGCGGCGAGGGAGTTGATGACGCCCAGGCCCCTGTCCTGATGCCCGTGCCAGTCGAGACGCACCTGCTCGCCCTGCTCTTCGATAATCCTCTTCACAAAGCGGACGACGGCGCGCGCCCCGTCGGGCGTGGCGTGGCCGACGGTGTCGCAGACGCAGACCGCGCGCGCGCCCGCGCGGATGGCCGTCGTGTAGAGCGCGCGGATGGTGTCCGGGTCTGCGCGCGTCGTGTCTTCGGTGACGAACATGACGGGCAGACCTTCCGAGACGGCGAACGTCACGGCCTCCTCCGTCAATTGCAAGAGCTTGTCGAGCGTCCAGCCTTCGGCGAAGAAGCGTATGAAGGAGGAGCCGAGGAAGGTGCAGGCTTCGATGGGTATCCCTGCGCGCTGCGAGATTTCGGCGATGGGGCGGATGTCGTTCTGGTGCGTGCGCGCGGCGCAGTTGGGCCGAATCTGTAACTTCTGTTCGACGATCTCGCGCGCCAGCCTTTCGACGCCTTCGGCGTGCGTGCCGCCCGCGCCGGGGAGGCCGATGTCCGCGGTCTCTATGCCGAGATCGTTCATGAGGTGGAGCAGCTCCACCTTCTTCTCGACCGCGGGCTCGCAGACCGAGGGCGATTGCAGCCCGTCGCGCAGCGTCTCGTCGTCCAGACTGATGCGCCGGCCGGGCGTTTGATACGTCGGCTCCACGCGGTTCCAGTCGTAGATTAAATCACTTGCCGGCACTTCCGTCCCCACCTCCGTTGTCTCGGCGATTTAAACCTCTTCGGCGTGTTTCGAGGAGGCTTCGATTACAGCAAGCGGCGTGTTTGAAGTCAAGCAGGCCGCCCCTACTGCGCGACCTTCTGGTCGAAGGGCGTCCAGGCCGCGTCGTTCGACGCCTGACAGCGCGCGAGCGTCGCGTACTTGCACACGTCCACGGAGTAGACGGGGTGTATCTCCCAGACCGAGATGCGGACGGGGCTGCCCGAATGCGGCTTGCCGTTGACGCAGGGCAGGTGCTCCGCGTCGAAGGTGAGAGCGCCCGTGATGCGCAGAGGGTATTTGGCGAAGAGCGTGTTGCTCGAAGCCGCGGCCAGCTTGCTCCACGCGGCGGGGCGGAAGTGCGGACTCACCTCCGCGCTCACCGAGTTGCAGCGCGGGTCGGTCGCGCCCGGCGGCCGCTTGAGGATGAGGCGGGGCTTCGTCCGCAAGGTGAGGTGGATGTCGTTGTTCTCGTCGCCGCCCAGGTCGCAGTTCACGTCCTCGCCCTTCTCCGCGTCGGCGAACTCGTAGGCCATCACGTAGCCGACGAAGGAGACCTTCGAGCCCTCGCCGACGGTCAGGCCGCGCCCGCCGTCTTTGATCTTCAGGTTCTGGAGCGGCGAGCGGTCGGCGGGCATCTTCTCGCCGGAGCCCCACGTGAAGTTCGACATCTTGTTGACGGCCGCCTGCAAAGCGACGAAGGCGTTGTAGCTGATGGGCGTCGGGTCGTCGGTCACGCAGAAGTTGTTCTTGGCAAGGTTCTGCAGGACGTGCGGCTGACTGCCGTCCGCGGCGAGCGACGCCTTGCCGCCCGAGGGGCAGGTTCCGTCGATTGGGTGTTTCGCCTCGATGGCGTCGAAGGGGAGCGCGCAGCCCGGGCCGAAAGGCTTGGCCTGCGCGGGCGGCGCGGGCGTGACGTTGGCCGTGCGCGCGGCGTGCGCGGAGATCAGGAGGCAGAGCGCCGCGGCGGCGGCCGCGGACAGGGCGAGAAGTCTCATCGAGTGAACCTCCGTTTAGGTGGGGCGTGCGTGGGAAAGCCGTCGGGGCGCGGGCAGCGGGCGCGCCCCCCTTCCAGGTGCGCACGGATTAGAGCAACGCCCGCGCGCGCGTGTCAAGCTTTTCCCTTTGAGCCGCGCGCGGGCCGTACGAAACTCACGCAAGCCTGACTCGGACAAGACACGCCCCGCGGAAGGAACGGACGATGAAACCCAGAACCCCGACCCGCGTACTCCTCCTCCTCATGCTGCTCTCGCTCTGCTACTCGGTCGAAGACATCAGGTTCATCGTCGAGGAGGCGCGGGCAGCCGGCCTCAAGGTCGCCGCGCACTGCCTGACCGAGCGCGGCGCGCGCAACGCGGCCGAGGGGGGCGTCGCCTCCATCGAGCACGGCCTGCGCATGTCGGACGAGACGCTCGCGGTCGCGAAGCGCAACGGCGTCGTCCTCGTCGGCACAGACTTCCCCGAGAAGACCGCCGGCTACCTCGGCGCCGGGCCGGAGGTCGCGCGCGTGTTCCACACGCTCTTCCTCGACCGGCTGAAGCGCGCCTACAAAGTCGGCGTGACGATGGCCTACGGCACCGACGCCTTCTTCATGGTGCCCGGCGAGACGCGCGGCGCGCTCGCGCTTCAATACCTCATACACATGCCGCCCCTCCGGAGCTTCGGGTTATTTAGAACCTCGAGGCTCTAAACATCCCGCCCCTCCGGGGCTCTGCACTGCCTCCTGCCATCTGCCTACTGCCTACTTTTCCTGTATCATGCTTTCAAATGAAAACCCTTAGGAGACTGTTCGAGCGGAACCGCGCGTGGGCGGCGGAGATCAGTGCCCGCGAGCCCGACTTCTTTCCCGAGCTGGCGCGGCAGCAGACGCCGGAGTACCTTTGGATCGGTTGCTCCGACTCGCGCGTGCCCTCGACGCAGCTGGTGGACTTGTCGCCCGGCGAGATGTTCGTCCACCGCAACGTCGCCAACGTCGTCGTCCACACCGATTTGAACTGTCTCTCCGTCATGCAGTACGCCGTGGACGTTCTGAAGGTGAGGCACGTCATCGTCTGCGGCCACTACGGCTGCGGCGGCGTGCAGGCGGCGCTCGAAGGCGCGAGCTTCGGCCTCATCGACAACTGGCTGCGCCACGTGCAGGACGTGGCCGAGAAGCACGCGGACGCGCTCGCCGAGTTGCCGGACGCGGCCGCGCGCCTGCGCCTGCTCTGCGAGCTGAACGTGCGCGAGCAGGTGACGAACGTCTGCCGCACGACTATTGTGCAGGCGGCGTGGGAGCGCGGGCAGGAGCTTTCGGTGCACGGCTGGGTCTACGGGCTAGCGGACGGGCTGCTGCGCGACCTCGGCCTGTGCGTCACCTGCCCCGAGGACTTGGTCGGCCCGGAGAAGAAAGTCGAAACCGTTTCGTGAAGCGCGCAGCAAGCGCCGTCCCGTATACTCGGACGACATCTCGCCGAACCGGAGGAACCTTTGATGTCCGCCAACGACAGGAAGACGGTCGTCATCGACGGGGCCAACGTGGCCTACGAGGAACGCAGCGCGGGCGGCAAGCCGAAGCTCGCGAACCTGCTCAAGGTGCGCAGGGAGCTTGAGGAGCGCGGGCAGGAGGCCGTCATCATCGTGGACGCGAGCCTCAAGTACGACATCGACGACCAGGAGCAGTTGGAGAAGCTCATCAAGTCGCAGCAGGTCAGGCAGGTGCCGGCCGGCACCGACGCCGACTACTTCATCATCCAGTTCGCGCACGAGCTCGACGCCCTCATCGTCACCAACGACCGCTACAAGGACTACGCCGAGCAGTACCCCTGGGTCAGCGACCGCCGCCTCCCTTACATGATCGTCAAGGGCGAGGTCGTGCTCTACGAAGAACAGGAGTAAGAAGGCGCCGTAAAAAGTTTGAGGCCGCGGCCGGGAGCGTTGACCCCGGCCGCGGCCTCTCTGTGTCCGGCTGACGCCGGACTGCCTAATTACGAACCACGAACTGCACGGCGTGGGGCGTCGGGTCGCCGCCCACCGTGAAGCCGAGGTTGTAAGTGCCCGCGGGGTAGCCCGTGGTCTTCAGGTTGAAGATGTAACCGCCGCTGTCGAAGCGGAAGTAGTTACCGGGGTTCGCGTTGCCCGCGTCCTGCACCGGCTGCGCGGCGTTGGTCGCCGCGTTGACGACCGAGACGGCCCGGACGGCTATCGAGGCCGACGACAGGTTCGCCCCCGAGGCGTCGCACAGGCGGAACTTGACGGGGACGGTGCTCCCGCTCTTCTTCGCCTGCGTCTGGTCGTAGTCGACGCAGACGTTGAAGCCCACGTAGAGCGTGCCGTTGACGAAGGTGATGTTGTAGTTCGGCGAGGTCAGGCCCGAGGGAATAATCGGGTAAGTCCCGGCCGGGCTGGCAAGGGTCGCGGGCGTCGTGAACGTCAGCGTGCCGCCCAGCACGCCCGGCCCCTCGCCGAACACGAAGCCCGAGTAGCTGGCCGTGAACACGGGGTTGGCAGCGCCGACCAGGCGCGACTTGTCGTCGGCCTTAACCGTCAGCGAAGCCTTGCCCACGTTCAGCGTCCCCACGACGAAGTTGAACGAGTAGTTTGCCGACGCGAGCGTGCCCGCGGCGGCGTTGATCGGATACGTGCCCGCGCCGCTGTTCGCGGGAGCGGTCGAGAGTGCCGGCGCGCCCGCGTAGGCCGTGGCCGGCGTGTCGCCGTTGACGAACCCCGAAGGCGTGTACGTCAGCGCCGGGTTCGGGTCGCCGTAGGTCTTCGCCTTGTTGTCGGCCGTGATGGTCAGCACCGCCTTCTGGACGTTGATGCTCACGTCCTTCGAGGCGTTGGTGTAGTTGACCGTGTCGGCCGGCGTGAAGGCGACGTGCAGGTTGTGTCCGCCCGCGCCGAAGACGGTGCCCGCGGCCGGGGTGTAGACGAAGCTGCCCGGCACGTTGGCGGTCGCGTTCAACTGCGCCGCGCCGAGCGCCGCGCCGTAGACGATGTCGGCGGGGTTGGCCCAGGTGATCGTCACCCCGGCCTGCGTGATGACGATCTGCACGCTGCCGTTGGACGGGTTGTGGTTGGCGTCGCCCGCGAACGCCCAGTTGGCCGTGCCGCCGGGAACGTTCGTGTAGCTCGCGCCGAGGTTGAGCAGGCTCGTCAGGTCTTCGCCCTTCGCGCCCGTGGCCGTCCCGGTCGCGCCGTGCGGGTTGCCGTCGTAGGTGCCGTTGTAGCCGTTGACGACGACGACGGCGTTGGCCTTGTTGATGCTGAAGGGCTGAGGCACGTCGGCCGCCGCCTCGTAGTTGGCGTTACCCGCCTGCGAGGCGGTGACGGTGCAGGTGCCGGCACCCGTGATGGTAATCGTCGCACCGTTCGTCCCGCCGGAAGTGCAGTTGCCGGCGGCAGCGAAGGTGACGGGATTGCCCGAGTTACCGCCGGTAGCGCTGACGGTGAACGGCGCGTCGCCGTAGGTCTTGTCGCCGAGGGCGGCGAACGTGATCGTCTGCGAAGCCTTGCCGATGTTGAAGGACTGCGGCACGTCGGCGGCCGCGTCGTAGTTAGAGTTGCCGGCCTGCGAGGCGGTGACCGTGCAGGCGCCAGCGCCCGTGACGGTAATGGTCGCACCGTTGGTGCCGCCCGAGGTGCAGTTGCCGACGGCCGCGAACGTCACCGGATTGCCCGAGTCGCCGCCCGTCGCGCTGACGTTGAAGGGCGCGTCGCCGTACGTCTTATTCGCCAGCGCGCCGAACGTGATCGTCTGGCCCGCCTTCGTGACGTTGATGACGACATCCTTCGACGCGCCCGTGTAGTTGGTCGTGTCGGTCGGCGTGAAGTCAACGTGCAAGGTCTGCCCGTCGCCCGCGTTCAGCACCGCGCCCGCCGCCGGGGTGTAAGTGAACGAGCCCGGCACCGAGGCCGTTGCGTTGAGCTGCGTGCCGCTCAAGGCCGTGCCGTAGACGATGTCGGCCGGGTTGTTCCAGCTGATCGTCGGCGTCGCCTTGTTGATGGTGACGGTCGTGGTGTTCGAGGCCGGGTTGTAGTTCGCGTTGCCGGCGAACGAAGCCACGACGTTGTAGACGGCCGCGCTCACGGGCTGCGCGGCATTACCGTTGTAGGTGAAGGTCACGGCCGGCGCGAGCACGTCGGACGCGCCGCCCACGCCGTAGGCGAAGCCCGTGGCCGGGTGCGGGTTGCCGTCGTAGGTGCCGTTGTAGCCGTCGACGACGACGACGGCGTTGGCCTTGTTGATATTGAACGACTGCGGCACGTCCGCGGCCGCGTCGTAGTTAGAGTTACCCGCCTGCGACGCGGTCACGGTGCAGGCCCCCGCCCCTGTGATCGTGATCGTGGCGCCGTTCGCCCCGCCCGAGGTGCAGTTGCCTGTGGCCGCGAAAGTCACGGGGTTACCGGAGGCGCCGCCCGTCGCGCTGACGTTGAAGGGCGCGTCGCCGTACGTCTTGTCGGCGAGGGCGCCGAACGTGATCGCCTGCGAAGCCTTGTTGATGTTGAAGGACTGCGGCACGTCCGGGGCCGCGTCGTAGTTGGAGTTGCCGGCCTGCGAGGCCGTCACCGTGCAGGCGCCCGCGCCCGTGATGGTGATGGTCGCGCCGTTCGTGCCGCCGGAGGTGCAATTACCGACTGCGGCGAAGGTGACGGGGTTGCCGGAGGCGCCGCCCGTGGCGCTCACGTCGAACGGTGCGTCGCCGTAGGTCTTGTCGCCGAGGGCGGCGAACGTGATCGTCTGCGAAGCCCTGTTGACCGTCAGCGAGTTCGAGCCGCTGCTCGCGAGGTAGCCGCCGCCCTGCGCGAAGCTCGCGCCGACGCCCGCCGGGTACGAGCCGGCGTTGATGCCCGCGAGGCTCACGTTCGGGAGCGTGGCGACGCCCGAAGCGTCGGTCGTGGCCGTGCCCGCGGGCGAGCCGTTGAGCGTGAAGGCGATGCTCTTGCCGTTGACGGGGCCGGCGGCCGAGGTCAGCGTCGCAGACAGCGTGGCCGTCCCGCCGTAACTGCCGGTCGCGGGTGCGACCGCGAGCGCGGTGGTGGCGAGGTCGTCAACGCAGGCGGTCACGTCATGAAGAACGGGCGTGACCTGATTGTTCGTGGTGCTCAGGGACGCCTTGTACCTGAGGTAGCGCAGGCCGTTGAACTGCGAGAGCGACCCGCCGTTGGTAAAGAAGGTCGCGGCCGTGCCGTTGGGGCCGACGAAGTTGAAGGGGCCGTTGACGTTGTTGCTCGCCGCGACCTGGAACGTCACGGCCGTGTTCGCGGGCGTATCGGCCGTCCAAGAGAGCGCGCCCCAGTTCGGGATGCTGCCGACGGCCGGGTTCGCGTCCTTCGTGCCCGAGACGAGGTTGCCGTTCAGGAAGAAGGCGGACGGCGTCCTCACGTAGGTCGTGAAGTAAAGGTCGTTGGTGGTGGCCGTCCACGCGCCGCCGCTGTTGGCCGTGGTGAAGAGCGCGCCGTTGGCGTAACCGTTCCCCGAGCCGCGGATGGCGAAGACCGTGTTGCCGACGCTCGTCCTGAGCACGACGGCGTAGCTCGTACCGGCGACGACCGCCGCCGGGGTCGCGAAGGTCGCGGTGTAGGCCCCCGCGGTGCCGACGTTCGTGACCGGCCCGAACGTGCTGGTCGCCAGCACGGTGTTGCCGGGGGCCGTCCCGTTCAGGTTGCGAATCTCGACGGTGATCGTGCCCGACGTGCCGCTGGCGAGACCGAGCAGCGTATCGAGCCTTGTCAGGTTGCCGGTGACGCCGGCGCGGAAGGTCTGACCCACCCATGCCGTCCCGGTCAGGTTGCCGGCGCTGAACAGAGACGTGGGGTTGTAGACCTGGTCGGCCACCTGGCTGGAGGAGTTCGAGAGCTTCACGTCGCCGGGGCTCGTCAGCATCTCGACGCCCGTCGGGACGCCGGTCTGAAAGTCGGCCTGCGTGGTGTCGGTGAAGCAGGCGCCCGCCTGCTGCGCGCCGTCGAGCGCGAAGTTGACGGTGCTCGTCGCGTTGTCGGCGACGAGGACGCTCGTGGTCGTCTTCGGCGCGTAGCCGGGGAAGCTGGCCGTGATGGACGGGTAGGTGCCCGCGGGAATGTTCGTGAACGAGTAGACGCCCGAGGCGTTGGTCGTCGTCGTGCGACTGCCCAAAGCGACGGTCGCGCCCGCGAGGGGCGCACCGCCCGCCGAGACGGTCACGGTGCCCTGCACCGTGCCGCCCGCGCCGACCGGCGTACACTGCGGGTAGGTGAAGGCGCCGACGCGCGTCAGCCAGTTGCGACCCGTCACGGCGAAGTACTCGCTCGTGAACCAGTAGGTGCAGCCGTTGGGGTCAACCGACATCGCGGCGTAGTCGCCCCAGCGCTGGCCGCCCGTCGCGGTCGTCCCCGTCTGCGAGCCGGTGCCCGCCATCAGGACGGACTCGGTCTGGGTGATGGAGTTGGCCGCGTCGCCCGCGAGCCGTCCGGCGTAGCGGATGCTCGGGAAGGTCGCGCTGGTCGTGGCGCTGTAGCCCATCGCCATGTTCCCCGCGCGGTCGATGGCGAGGCTCGGGATGAGGCGGTTCGTCGTGTCGGGGTTGTAGGTGAACGCCTGCGTCGTGTTCGCCGCGACCGTGCCGCCGTTGACGTTGACCTGGTAGTAGCGCAGCGCCGACTGCGTCGTCGTGCTCCCGCGCACCGTGTGCGAGTTCCAGAGCGACTCGGTCCCGCCGAAGTTCGTGTACTGGTTCTGCATCATCAGACGGTGGCCGAGCGTGTCGAGCCCCGTCGTGCTGCCCGAGGCCGGCACCGTCGAGGGCGGCACGGCGAAGCTCGCGGGCGCTAGCGTGTCGAACGGCCCCGTGAAGGTCGAGAGCGAGATGCTGTTCCAGTCGACGTGGAACTTCCAGACGCTGATCACGTTGGCGAAGTTCCAGACGGTGGAGAAGTAGTTCGGCGCGCCCGGCGGCGGCGTGCCCATCTGGAGCCGCGCGTTACTCGGCAGCAGCGTGAACTCGCTCGAAGGCGCGTCGAACGAGACGACCTGCACGGACGGGGCGCCTGCGTACATCTGCGCCTTGTTGAGCGCGTAGACGCGCGCGTTCTGGAACGCGGCGCTGGCCGCGTAGCCGAACATGTTGACCGACATGTAAATGCCGTCGGGCCAGATGCCGAGCTTCGGGTAGTCGCCGAGGCCGCCCGCCGTGTTGATGGAGTAGTAGTTCCAGCCGCCCGCGAGGGGGTCGCCGCTCTGCGAGACGGCGAAGCACTGGAACGAGCCCGGCGGGTTGACGACGTTGTTGCTGGCGTCGAGCTGGAAGGCGAAGTCCGAGATGACCCAGCGATCCTCGAACGTGTCGTAGAGGATGACGGGGTCGCCGAAGTTGCTATTGTCGCACAGGTTCCCGAAGTGGCCCTGGCTCATGAAGGTGTTGAAGGTGAAGGCCGCGACGCGCACGCCGTCCGACTTGCGGTAGATGCCGAGAGAGGTGTTGACGGCCTGGATGTAATAGTCTTTGCCCACGTCGCCGACGGTGTCGGGCGGGCGGCCCGCGCCGAAGTTGTTGAAGTCGAGGCCGTCGAAGTTAGCCGTGGTCGCGGGCGCGGCCGCCGCCAGCGCGCTGATGGCGTCCGCCGTCGGCGCACTCTTCCCCGCCGACGGGCCGGCGTTGTCGGTGCCGCCGGTGTCGACGTCGCCGGCCGCAGGCTCCAGGTCGAGGAGGCTCGGCGGGGCCTCGCGCTCGGGCTTCTCCCGCTGGATCGGCTTCTCGTAAGGGAGGTCGCGGAGGTCGCCGCGGAAGGAGCGCGCGCGGTTGATGCGCAGCTCGCGCGGGCGCATCGGCCGGTCGCGCTCGCGCATCCGCTCGCGCCAGCCCTGGAGGGCCTCGTCCTCTTGGGCGTTACGGTTGGAGCCGCGGCGCGCGCCACGGTCTTTGTCCTTGTCCCGGTCGTAGACTTCGCGGCTCGGGGCGTTTCTCTTCAGGGCCGGCACGTCGCCGAGCGGCTTCAGCGGTGACTCGGCGCGCTGGATTCTCTTCCCTGACTGCGCCAGTGAGACGGCCGCGCCCGCACCGGACGACAGTACGACGGCCAGCACGAGCAGTGAGGCCAGCCGGCCTCTTACGGTAGTCGGTAGTAGTTTGCGTGAAACGGAGCGGGGTCTTCTCTTCATAAGGGGGATAGTTCCTCATCCAGCGTAAGCCGGGGTTAAGAGTTTTCGTTTTGGGGCTTGCCGTCCTGCGAGGGGCGCGGACGCAAGGGACAGGGATGCGTGTGAGACTGCGGGTTCCATTCCCCGCGGCCTGCTTAACTATGGTGGCGGTAATACTGAGGCCGCTCTGGCGGCGTTCGACAGGAAGAAAGGTAAGGCCGCCCTTCAGCCTGAGTTGCGGGTCGATTCCCTTCGGATAACCCTTCGGATAAGATGGGGCCGCCGGAGCCTTCTCCCCTCAAAGGGTTGTCGGAGGCATCTCTCGCGGCACAGGGCCGATCTAAAGGTGCGTGAGAAGATAGACCGAAATCGGCCGCGCGTCAAACCGCGAGCGGCCCCCAAGTGTTAGAGGGCTGACAGATGACGAGAATTGCCACAACTTTTACACTCTGCGCCGCGCTGCTCCTCTCGAACTTCGCGGCCCGGTGCGGCGCGTCCGGGACGGAAGGGGGGCGTACGCCCTTGAACGAGAAGCTTGCGTCGGGCATGTGGGGCGGCCAGCACGTGCGGATGGACGTGACGGAGGGCGGCGTCGCCCTCGAGTTCGACTGCGCGAGCGGCGAGATCGAACGGCCGCTCGCTCTCGACGCCGAAGGGCGCTTCGACGTGGGCGGGAAGTTCTACGCCCAGCACGGCGGCCCCGTCCGGCGCGACGAGGAGGCCCACGCGCGGGCCGCGCGCTACCGGGGACGCGTGCGCGGCGAGACTCTGACGCTGACCGTCACGCTCTCGGAACCCGAAGAGGACGCGGGCACCTTCACGCTGACGCGCGGCCAGGAAGTCCCTCTCACGAAGTGCCGTTAAGAAAGTCTTCGCGCACGGGCGAGAAGATGTCGATGAGGACGACCTCCTCGTCGAGCATCGTCGCGCCGTGCCAACTGCCCGGGGGGAAGTGGAGCACGTCGCCGGCCTCGGCCACGCGCTGCTCTTCGCCGACGGTGAAGAGGACGCGGCCGCGCTCGACCAGGGTGATCTGCTCGTGCGGGTGTTCGTGCGGGGGCGTGACGACGTTCGGCGCGAAGCGCAGGCGGCAGACCATCACGCGCTCGCCGACAACCATCTGCCGCTCGATGCCGCCTTCCAGACGCTCGACGGGGACGCGCGTCCAGTCCGTGTGCTGCGGGTGCGTCTCCAGTTTCGACTTCGCTTCCATTTAACGTGCCTCCCCTTCCGCCTTCAACGTGATGCGCCAGCGCGCGGGCCGTCCCGCTTTCAGATTAATGTTAAGCGCTTCGTAGACGAGGTGCAGCGGCACCGCGCCGCGCGCGCCCCTCGCGAGCGCCCCGCCGCCCGCGGCCTGCAAAGAGACCGCCAGCGGCCAGTCCGCCGTCGCAGAGACTTCGAGCGTACCGGCGTCAGAAACGAAACGGTCACGTCGCGCTCCTCGTTCCGACACGACCTCGTTGCGCGCGGCCGTCGCCGGCACGACCACCCACCAGCGCTTAATCGTCACGTCGGCCGACGCCTTCAAAGTCTCCGCGCGCGTGAGCGTCGTGCCTTCGTGATTCAGGACGACCTCACTTGAGATGCCCGGGTCTACCAACTGCCCCGACTTGCTGCCCACGAGAGCCCACCGCCGCCAGACGACGCGCAGGCTCTGGCCGTCCGCCGAAGGCTCTATCTCGTCGGCGCCGTCCGCCGCTACGAGCGTGCGCCCGTCCGCGAGTTCGACGAAGGGGACGAGCGCGGGGTAGACCTGCTCGACCGGCGCGGCGAAGCCCGGCAGGCCGTGCGGCGCGGGCAGATAATCCGCGACGCCCGGCTTCGTGCCCGTCGTGACGGGCAGCGTGAAGTAGAGCGGCCCCTGCCTGACGAGCCACACGCCCGCGGGCCTGTCGCCGCGGCGGAAGAACTCGAAGCGCGCGAGGTCGGGCCTGCCCACCTCGCTCGGGAACTGCTTCAGGTTCTCCTTCGCCAGCGCCTCGGTAAAGAGCATGTGCGCGAGCGCGGCCTTGCCGAAGAAGCCCGTCGTCTGCTGCCACTCGCGGTCGGGCGAGATGTAAGAGTAGTTGCCGCGGCCGAAGGCGAAGACCGAGAGCTTGTGCGACTTCGTGTCGTAGTCGTGCCGCAGCCAGCGCCAGGCCTGGTAGTAGGCCGAGGCGAGCTGTGCGAGCGGCGCGGGCCGGAACTCCGGGTTCTGCGCGAGCCACGCGACGATCTCAAGCGTGTCGAGGTAGGAGACGACGCCGAGGCTCCGGCCCCACGCGTAGCCGTAGCCGTCAGGCTGAATCAAGTCCCACCAGAGTCTCATCTGCGCCTTGAGCGAAGGGCGCAGCTCGTCGAGCACGTCTTTGCGGCCGGCGTCCTCGGCCGCGTTCCAGACGAAGCGGGCGTACTCGTTCGAGTAGCGGTCGAAGCGCCCCGTGGGCGGCGCGTCGTCGGCGTAGAGGCCGCCGCCCGCGAACGGCCGCGCCGCGCGCGTGATGACGCCGTCTAAGAGCGCGCGGTCTTGTAAGAGCCCGAGCTGGTAGCTCACGCTCGCGATGCGCGCGGCGACGCCGAGGTAGTTTTCGGGAAGGTTGATGACCTTCTGCGCCTTCGCGTCGTAGAAGGCGGACACGTCGAGCAGCTTCCGCCAACTGGCCTTCTCGTCCTCGCTCAGGCTCTGCCAGACGGCGTTGCGCGAGAGGTCGCGCCCGAAGTGCCGGAGCGCGAGCACGCAGTAGAGCTGCGAGAAGCGCGTGCTCTTCAGGCGGTATTCGAGCAGGCCCACCTCGCCCACCGTGCGCGCGAGGTCGCGGCCCGCGAGCGTCCGCTCGCCCGACATCTCGGCGTAGGCCGCGAGAGAGCGCGCCCAGGTGCCCCAAGTGTACTCGCCCGACGAGCCCGCGCCCAGAACCTTCTCGGGCGGCGGGTCGAGCGACTTGATGTCCGCGAGGTGCGCGCCCACCTCCGCCCCGAGGAAGGTCTTTACTTCACTCCCCAGCGCGGCCGTGTCGACCGTCGCGGCTTCCTTAGAAACCGCGCCCGCGGGCGGCGCGAGCAGCGAGAAGGTCAGAAGGAAGAGCAGCGAGGCTTTCTGCATTATCGTTCGTCTACAGACCTATCACGGAAAGGTGTTAACCACAGAGACACAGAGGCACAGCTTGTTGAAGTCTAAAGATGAGGCTGTGTTTTAGCTGTGTCTCTGTGCCTCTGTGGTTAACTCTGCCTGCCATATTCCCTCAACTCAGAAGTTGAACTTCATGCCGAGCTGGATGGTGCGCGGCGGGCCGGACGCGGTCAGCGTGCCGAAGGAGGCGTTGGCGAGGTTGACGTCCATGTCGCGGAAGTTCGTCCGGTTGAAGGCGTTGAAGACGTCGGCCTGCAGTTGCAGCCGAACCTTCTCGGTGATGCCGATGCGGCGGCGGAACGAGAAGTCCCAGACCTGCGAGCCCGGCCCCTCGACGGTGCCGACGCCGGACGTGCCGCGCCGCGTGTCGGGCGCGCTGGCGAAGGCCGCGCGGTTGACCCACGCCGCCTGGCTGCGCGAGCCGTTCGGCAAGAGCACATCGCCGCCGACGTAGTCCGCGCGGCGGCTCCCCGTCGAGGTGTTGCCGACGACCGTGAAGTACGCGCCCGACTGCAGGCGCGTGATGCCGCTCAGCTCGTAACCGCCGAAGACCGCGCGCAGGAGGCCGTTCGAGCCGTTCAGGGACGGGAGCGTGTAGGTGTAGGTCGCGGCGAAGATGTGGCGGCGGTCGAAAGTCGCCGGGCCGTAGTTGTAGTCGCGGTTGAAGGCGTCCTCGGGGTTGTCGTTGAAGCCGCTCGCGTCGGTCAGAACCTTCGACCAGGTGTAGCTCAGGGTGGCGCGCGTGCGCCCCGTCCGCTTCGCGGCGAAGAGCTGCAGGCCGTGGTAGTTCGAGGTCGAGTCCGACAGCCGCATGCGGATGGCCGAGTAGCCCTTGTAGGGGCGGAGCGCGTTGGTGTTGACGTTCGGCCCCGGCGGGACGTTGGCGACGAGCGCGGCGAAGCTGACCTGGTTGATGTCGGGCTGACGAATCAGGTGGCGGCCGAGGTTGCCGACGTAGGCCGCCTCGGCGAAGAGGCCCCACCACATCTCGCGCTGGACGCTCAGGGAGAAGCTCTCGGTGTAGGGCGTGTCGAGGTTCGGGTCGACGGCGTTGATGGTGTCGAAGGGCGCGAGCGTCGTCGAGCCGCTGGTGATGTTCGCGATGTTCGCGTTCGAGTACTGCGAGCTGGTCACGTAGGGCGGGTTGCCCTCGGACGGGAAGATGAGGTTGCCCTCGACGCGGTCGTAGTACATGCCGAAGCCGCCGCGGATGGCCGTCTTGTTGTCCTTGAACGGCGAGTACGCGAAGCCGACGCGCGGCATGAAGTAGTGGTGCCCTTCGTAGAGCCCGCGCGGCGCGCCCGCCGGCACCGACTGCACGAACGCGCTGTCGCCGCCGGGCACGCGCCCCAGCTCCTCGGGCGGGACACCGCCTCCCGCGCGCACCAGGCCGTTGAGGCGGTTGCCCCCGCGCGTCGGGTCGATGTTGCCGTTGGCGAGCACCGTCACGGCCTGCGCCGGGTCGTAGAGCCGCGGGTCGAAGTTGGCGAGGTTGTTCGCCTGCGTGTAGATGGGAGTCCCGAACTGGTAGCGCACGCCGAGCTCGAGACTCAACCGCGGCGTCACCTTCCAACTGTCGTTGACGAACGCCTCGGTCTGCGTGAAGCGGAAGAAGCCCATCGGGTCGAGCGACGACTCGCTGTAGGTGCGGAAGTTGCCGAGCAGCGCGTCGGCCAGGGCGTTGCCGGTCGTGCGCGTGTTGCCGCCCGTGCTGAAGCTGACGTTGCCGGCGTAGGTCGTGCGCCCGTTCTGGTCGATGCGGTTGCGGTAGACGAGCCCGCCCGCCTTCAGGGTGTGTGACCCGCGCACCCACGTCACGTTGTCGCCGACCATGATGTCGGTCGTCGGCGAGACGAGCGAGCGCGCCGCGCCCGCGAAGCTGGCGAAGCCGGTGATGGCGGTGTCGGGGATGCTGTTCCCGTAGACGCCGCCGCCGGGGAAGAGCTGCGCGTACTGGAAGCCGTAGGTCTCGCGCTTCCAGAAGTCGCTGGCCGGCGGGATGTGCTGCGACACGATGCTGACGTTGGCCTTCGCCTCGTTGATGAAGGTCGGCGTGACGAGCCACGTGTAGGCGAGCTGGTACGAGGTGCCGGGCCTGGAGCGCGCGCTCGGGATCGTCGGGAGCTGCGACGTGATGAAGGTGCCGAACGGGTCGATGAGCTGGTTCTCGTCGTGGATGTAGCGGCCGTAGATGCTGTGCGCGCCGTTGAAGCGGTAGTCGAGCCGGAGGATGTCCTCGCGGTAGTCGAACGGGTTCGGCTGCTGGAAGGTCGCGTTGTTGGCGACGGGGGCGTTCACGTACCTCGTCGCCAGCCCGATCATCTCGCGGTAGACGTTGGCGATGGCGCGGCCGTCCGCGGTGATGCCCGCGGGCTGGCCGTTCAGCCTGAGGTTCGAGAGGTTGCGCCCCGGGATCGGCTGGCCGGCGGCGACCGCCGCTCCGGTCGCGGGGTTGACGGCCGTGTAGCCCGCGGGGACGTTGAGCGTGCCCGAGCGCCCGCTGAAGTCGCCGTTCAGCTCGGCGAGCGTCGGGATGTTGCGCACGACGGGGTTGGCGAGGCGGCGAATCTTCTTCCACTCCTGCCCGCCGAAGAAGAAGAACTTGTCCTTCTGAATCGGCCCGCCGACGCTGTAGCCGAAGTCGTTGTAGCGCAGCGTCGGCCGCACGGCCGCGAAGGCGTTGCGCGCGTCCAGCTTGTCGTTGCGCAGGTACTCGAAGGCCGAGCCGTGGAACGAGTTCGTCCCCGAGCGCGTCACGACGTTGACCTGCGCGCCACTGTTTCTCCCGTACTCGGCCGAGAAGTTCGAGGTCTGGACTTTGACCTCCTGGATGAAGTCGATGCCGACGTTGTTGATCTGGCTGGCGTTGCTGCCGGACTGGAGGTTGGTGCCGCCGTCCACGGTCATGTTCGTCATCTGGCCGCGGTTGCCGTTGATCGACTGCTGGTTGGTGGCGAGGCTCGTCGAGAGTTCCAACTGGTCGTCGGTCGTCTGCGCGACGCCGGGGATGAGCGAGAGCAGCTGGATGTAGTTGCGCCCGTTCAGCGCGAGGTTCTGCACCTGCTGGCTGTCGATGACGCGCGCCACCTCGCCCGAGGTGTTGTTGACCGTCTCGCCGAGCGCGGTCGAGACCTGCACGGTCTCCGTCACCTGCCCCGGCTCGAGCGCGAGGTCAATCGTGAGCCTCGCGTCGGCCGTGAGCGCGATGCCGCGCTGCTCGGCGCGCTTGAACCCCTGGCTCTCGGCCGCGACGACGTAAGTCCCGACGGGCAGGTTCGTCACCGTGTAGAAGCCGTCGGCGTCGGTGGTCGCCGTGCGTACGAGGTTCGTCGCGGCGTTCGTGACGGTCACGCCGGCGCCGGGCACGACCGCGCCCGAGGCGTCCTTGACCGTGCCCGAGACGCGGCCGACGACCGTCTGCGCGGACGCGTTCGCGCCGCACAGCGCGAGGGCGAAGAGGAGACAGCAGAGCGACACCCTTGGGCGGCGCGACCTGAAACCGTGGGCGAACAGCATGACTCACACCTCCGACGTTGAAGTTCTTTTCCGACCGCGGGCAACACTACGCCGCCGAGCAGCAGCGCCGAGGCTTGCCCCGAAGAGTTCCTGAGTTCCCTTTTGTTCGGCCGCCCAGCAGGGACGCGGGGCGGAATCCTTTACGGCCCGCCGCCTCAGGCCACGCGCGGCGCCGCGAACGTCGGCGCGGCGATGAGCGCCGCCGCCCCGCGCAGGCGCGGCTGCACCTGCGCGGGCGAGACGCGCATCGGCGTGCTCTCCGCGGAAGTGATCAGGACGCGCTCCGCGAGGCTCACGCGCACCGTCTCCTCGATCAAGTCCCACGCGGTCGTGATCTCGCCCGCGAGGTAGATGCAGTCGGGGTTGAGCGTGTTGACGACCGTCGAAAGCCCGAGGCCGAGGAAGCGCGCCGTGGCCTGGACGGCGGCGTTGGCCTTGGCGTCGCCGCCGCGCGCGCGCGTGACGAGGTCGAGCACGTTGAAGGAGTCGCTCCCGGCCTCGTGCAGCGATTTTGGACTGAGTTTGGACAAATTCCACCCGAAGTAGCGCGACAGGGTGGCCAGGTTCGAGACGTAGGCCTCCCAGCAACCCGTCATCCCGCACATGCAGCGCGGCCCGTCCAGGCTCAGGGGCATGTGCCCGAACTCGCCCGCGATGTGGTCGCGCCCGCGCACCAGCTCGCCGCCGACGACTACCCCGACGCCCACGCCGTCCGACACGCTCACGTAGACGAAGCTCTGCGTGGCCGCGCCCTCGCCGCGCTCAAGCCACAGGTGCGCGAGCGAGCAGGCGCGGCCCGAGTTCTCTATCTGCACGGGCAGCCCCGTGGCCGCGGCCAGCTTGTCGCGGACGTCCACGTCGCGCCAGCCCAGCGTCGGCGCGTTCAGCACGCGCCCCGTGCGGTGGTCGACCATGCCCGGGACGACGACGCCGACCCCTTCACAATTCCCCGCCCCGCCGTGTGTTTTCAGCATTCTGCGCACGCGCGCGGCCAAATCCTTGATGAACTGCGGCAGCGCGAAGACCGTCTCGTAAACCTCCAGGGCGAGCTGCCGGCCCGAGAAGTCCGAGAGCATGACGTAGGTCTTGCTGAAGCGCACGTCCACGGCGACGGCCAGGCGATCCTGCGTCCTGATGTGGAGGAAGGTCGGCTTGCGGCCGCGCGTCACCTCGCCGGTCGCGCCCTCGTAGATGAGGCCCTGCTCGATCAACTCCTGCGCGAGCACGCTCACGACGCCGCGCGTCACGCTCATCCGGCGCGCGAGGTCCGCGCGCGAGATGGGCTGGTGCTCGCGGATGAGGTTGAGCGCGATGCGGCGGTTGATGTCGCGCGAGGTCGTGCGCGTAGCCACCTTGAAGTCGTGCGTGTTGATCTTTCTCATGGGGTGCCGCCCGGCATTTGTTCGAAGTTTGGACAAAATATCCCTGCGCGGGCCGCCTGTCAAGAAATTTTTTCGCGGGCGCGCCCCGGCCGTACGCCGCGGGACACAGGCGGCCGGCACTTTCGCCCCCTAGCCTTTTTACTTTTGACTTACGTTTGTTGTAGCCTCGTCGCGCCCCACGGCCGCACGACTCCCCCGCGCGAGGGCCACCCGGCGCCAAAGGTGAAAAGGATGCTCATCGCACTCGGCTCGGCGCGCCCGGCCAAGATCATGGCGCTGCGCGCGGCCTGCGCGCGCGTGGCCGAGGTGGACGCGCGCTGGCGGCCGTGCGAGCTGGTGGCGCGCCCCGTCGAGACGGGCGTGGCGGCGATGCCGCTCAACGACACGCAGCTCATGCGCGGCGCGCGCAACCGCGCCGAGGCCGTGCGCGGGCTGCTCTTGACGGAGGGCAACCCGGCGGACTTCTACGTCGGGCTCGAAGGCGGCTTCCACTCGATCACCTTCGACGGCGAGCGGCGCACCTTCCTGCACGGCTGGGCCTACGTCACGGACGGCGCGCGCGGCTACTTCGGCCACGCGCCGGCCGTCACCGTCCCCGCCTCAATCGTCGCGCGCGTCGAGCAGACGGGGCGCGAGTTGGGCGAGGTCATCGACGAGGTCGCGGGGCAGACGGACGTGCGCAGCCGGCAGGGCGCGTGGGGCGTGCTCTCGAAGGGCCTGCTGACGCGCGCGATGAGCTTCGAGACGGCGCTCGTCGCCGCCTTCACGCCGTTCTACAACGCGCGCCTGTACGAGTGAGATTTAAGTCTGAAAGGTTTTTAGAGAAGGATGGTCGAGAGACTTACGGCGGAAGGTAACGACGAGCACCTCGTCAAGGCGGGGCAGAACACGACGGGCTGGGTCGAGGTCATCGCCGGCTCGATGTTCTCGGGGAAGTCCGAGGAGCTGATTCGGCGTCTGCGCCGCGCGAAGATCGCGCGCCTCAAGGTGCAGGTCTTCAAGCCCGACATCGATAACCGCTACTCGAAGGAGCACATCGTCTCGCACTCCGAGATGCGCCACGAGTCGAACGCCGTGCGCAACGCGAGAGAGATTCTGGCGCTGCTCGACCCCGAGACCGAGGTCGTCGGCATCGACGAGGGGCAGTTCTTCGACAACGACCTCGTGGACATCGTCAACGAGCTGGCGGGCCGGGGCGTGCGCGTCATCGTCGCGGGACTCGACCAGGACTACACGGGCCGCCCGTTCGAGCCGATGCCGCAGCTCCTCGCGGTGGCCGAGTACATCACCAAGACCCACGCCATCTGCGTCCGCTGCGGCCAGCCCGCCAACTACTCGCAGCGCATTGTCGAGGTCGAGGGCCAGGTCGTCGTCGGCGCGTCGGACGCCTACGAGGCGCGCTGCCGCCGCTGCTTCGTCCCGCACGCCGACGCCCCCACCCGCCACGAAGACTGAATGAGACACATGAGACCGGTTCTTCTCACGCTGCTTCTCGCGGCGCTCGCCGCGGGGGCCGCGGCGCAGGCTCCCGCACCCACCACGCGCGCCGCGGATGCCTACCTCCTGGGAAACCGTGAGGTCATCATCCCCGCGCCCGCCGGGTACGTCGAATCCACCTCGCGCTCCGAGCGGATAAAGGAGTTCTTCGCGAAGACCGAGGGGCCGGGCTCCGACTTCCTGGCCTCCCACCACTCGGCCGAGGACATGGAGAGAATCCTGCGCGGCGAAAAATTTGACTTCGGCATCTACACGAAAGTCTCGATTCCGAAGAGGCTGCGCGCGACCGACATCACGCGCAAGGACTTCCCGCGCGTAGTCGCCGGCCTGCGCGCCAACAGCCCCAGGGCGCTCGACCTCAAGAACCCCGAGTTCCAGGCGGAACTCAAGCGCCTGAATCAGCGGCTGGATGAGAAGCTCATGCGGTTAGACCTTTCGCAGCCGGTCAGCCTCGGCGAGTTCCTCAACACGGCGGACGCCTTCGGGATGCTCATCCTCATGAATTTTAAGATCAAGGGCGTTAACGGGGAGAGGGAGCGGGTGATGGTCGGGAGCGTTTCGCTAGTGTGGGTCAGAGACCGAGTGCTCCAGGTCTACACCTACAAGAACTTCCACACGGAGCAGGATGCCGACGACTTGCGCGAATTCACCAAACGTTGGCTGGCGGAGATAATCCGGGCCAACGCCTGAACACGCCGGCCGCACACCGCGCCCCGAAATTCATCTTGTCCCCGCGCCCCGGGCGGAGTAGCATGCGCCTCGTTATGAGAGTCTGCGTGCTGCTCCTGGCGTTGGCGCTGTTCTACGGCTACAGGGCGTGTGGCCCCGCGAAGCTCTCCGACGACGCCCCGGCGTTAACCGGTTTAAGCGCGCACGCGCCGTCCCCCTCCGCGACCACGCCGACGCACGTAGACTTCAACACACAGGTTCGGCCTCTCCTTGAATCCAAGTGCTCGCCCTGCCACTTCACAGGCGGGACGATGTACGCACGCCTGCCTTTCGACCGCCCGGAGACGATTGAAAAACTCGGCACCAAACTCTTCACACGCATCAGGGACGAGAAGGAGCAGCGCCTCATCCGCGACTTCCTCGCGCAGCAGGCCGAGAAGGGTCAAGACCGACCGTAGCGAAGCCGTAGTCCTGCCTCTCCCTTCCGGCATGCTTGAAGATGCGTCTTGCCTACACGCGCGGTTGGTACTACAATCCGGGCTACCCCAAGAGTCAGGCTTCCCCAACAACGCTCAGATGTCTAGCCCGTAGTGTCGCAGCGCACTACGGCTCACGCCACTTCACCCCGGGACGGGTGTCACAACCCGCTCCGCCAGCACTCTCACAACCTCGAGGAGAACAAGCCATGACCAGTCCGAGAATGTATCGCGCAGTGCGGTTCCTCGCGTTGGCGGCTTTACTGGCCGCCGGGATTTTGCTCAGCCCTTCCCAGCGCCTTCAGCCGACCGCCCGCGCCACCGGCGGGTATTACGACGTGTTGTATGACTGCGACGACGCTTACTTCGAGACAATCTATAACTGTACCAACCCCGACTGGAACCAGTGCAGGGCCAACGCCTACAGCGCGTACAGCAACTGCGTCTACAACGCCCGCCTGACCCACCAGATGCCGGACTTCTGTGATAGCGCGCGGCAGGAGTACTACTCACACTGCCTGCTGGAGTACGGCCCGGAGGGATGGAGCCCTGACCCCGACGCGTGGAGCACTTGCCGCGCGGCCAGCGGCATCGACCAGTGCGAGTAGCGTGACGCGTCGGGGTGGGGAGGCGGTGGCGGGTAAAGGCCGCCGTGTGCTTCGGCCTCCCTGCTTCCGAACGGGGCGCGCGATTTAAGAGAGGCCGCCGCGGGCACACGCGCCCGCGGCGGCCCGCCTTTTTAAACGCCCGCGGGCGGCTCAGGCCCGTTCGGCGGGTTGAGTTCTTCGGCGAGGCGCGTCCAGACCTGGGCGAAGGTCTCGACGTCTTGGCGGGTCTGTTCGAGGGCGCGGCGGCTGTCCATGTAGGCGGCCCAGTGGGGCGTGTTGACGAGCGCCTCCTGCGTCTCGTCGCCGAGCGCCTGCGCCATGAGGGCGACGAGGTCTTGCGTGACGCGCGTGTGTTCGAGGAGCGCCTGGATGATGTTGTAGGCGAGGCGCGCCTGCTCGTAGGCGAGGCCGTGCGGGCCGGCCGTCGGTTGCTGTTCGCTCCCGCCGGGCATCATTCGGAGTCCCCCTCGCCCTCGGCCTGCGCGTACCAGCCCCCGCGCACGAGCGGGAGCGGCGCGACGTGCGCGCCGCAGACCTCGCCGCCTTCGGAGAAGACCTTCAGCTCGGTGCCCGGCGCGAGGAAGTCGTACTTGACGACGGCGAGCGCGACCCGCCTCTGCAGGCGCGGCGAGTAGACGCTCGAGGTGATGCGGCCGGCCTCGCGCCCTTCGTCGCCGGCGCGCAGGCGCGCGTCCGCGGGCGGCTCCGCGTCGCGCTCGAAGATGACGCCGGCGAGGCGCTTGGCGACGTGGCCGCGCCAGTGTATGCGCGCGATAATCTCCTGCCCGGCGTAGCAGCCCTTCGTGTAGCTGACCGCCTCCGCCTCGTCCACCACTTCGAGCACGACGTTCGCGTCCGAGGCGTCCAGGCCGTAGCGCGGGATTCCGGCTTCAACGCGCAGAACTTCAAGCGTGTCTATACCGCATGGCTTCGCACCGGCGTCGAGCAGCGACTGCCTGAGTGGAGATGCCTCATCCGCGCCGACAAAGATGTCAAAGCCGTCTTCCGCCGTGTGCGTCGCGCGGATGACTGCCGGCGGCCGTCCGACGCGGCCGTCACCCACGTACGCCGCACGGCCGCGAGCCAAGCCATGAACATCTTCACCGGTCGCCGCGGTTACTATGTCCGCCGCGCGCGCACCTTGGACTGAGAGCAGAGTGGTCTCTTGGGTCAGGTCGCGGACGTGGAAGTCCCCGGCGAGCGTGAAGCGTTCGAGATGCTTGAGAACCGTCGGGTAGGTCTCGGCTTCGGTGTCGAAGAGGAAGGCGCCCTCGCGGCGCAGCACGCGGACGGAGGCGAGCAGACGCCCCTGCGGGTTCGGGAGGGCCGCGTGCATCCACGCGCCCTCTTCGAGCTTCGCCACGTCGTTCGTCAGCATGCCGTTCAGGAATATCACGGCCTCGCCGCCCGACACCTCGACCCGCCCGCGCGCCGACAGGTCGAAGAGGCCCGCGCCCCCGCCGCGCACGGCCTCGTACTCCGCGGCCGACTGACTCTTCACTGCTTCAACCATTTCAAAAGAGGGTGCTAGGTGCTGGGTGCTGGGTGCTGGGGAAGAAGGGGCTTTTAACCAGCACCCAGCACCCAGCACCCTCTTCACTTCAGCTTTTCCAGCTCGGCGCGCAGGGCGTCGTAGTCCTTCTTGTCGCCGGCCTTGAAGGCGAGGTTGACGTAGCGGACGACGCCTTCCTTGTCGATGAGGTAGACGGTGCGTTTGTTGAAGCCGGCCTGCTCCATGAAGCTGTCGTACATGCGCGCGACGCGGTGGTCGTGGTCGGAGAGGAGCGGGAACTGTAGCTTGTGGAACTTCGCCCACTCGTGGTGCGAGAAGACGTAGTCGCCGCTCACGCCGAGCACGGACGCGTTCAGCTTCGACAGCTCCGCGAACGTGTCGCGCAGGGTGCAGACCTCGGTCGTGCAGCCGCCCGACCAGTCGGCCGGGTAGAAGGCGAGGATGACGTTCCTGCCCTTCAGGGAAGAGAGCGACATCTGCTCGTCCGGCTTCATGAAGATCTTCTCCAGCGTCGCGTAGGGGAGCTTGAAGTCGGGCGCGGCCTCGCCCACCTTCGGCGCCGCTACGACGGCGACGGCCGTCGCGCCCTTCGACGCCGCGGACGCGGTCTCCTGCCTGGGGTGACTGCCTTCACCGCTCACCTTCGCCTGCGCGAAGGCGGAGGCGTTGGCGAGGAGCGCGAGCGCGACGGCGGCGAGTAGCTTGGGGGTTCTGTTCGTCATGGCTTAATCCTCTTCACCTTTTTACGTCCGGGCGGCGGCGCGTCAGGGCGAGTGCGCGCGCGACCGAACGGTAGTCTTCGAGCTGTTGTGGCTCGCGCCGGTGCGAGGCGAGCACCTGCGGGCTCGGGTGGTAGAGCGGCACGAGCAGGCGCCCGCGCCAGTTCTGAACCTGTCCCACGTTCTCCTTGAGCGTGAACGGATGATACTCGACGGCACGGAGCGCTTCAAGCGCGACCGCCCCGAGGGTGACGACGACCGTCGGGTCGATGGTCTCGACCTGGCGGCGCAGGAAGTCCGAGCAGTTCGAGACCTCAAGCCGCGTCGGTCTGCGGTTCGCGCCCGTCTCCGTGCGCGGGTTGCAGAGCGCCGAGTTGGTGATGAAGAGGTCTCCGCGCGCGAGGCCGATGGAGGCGATGTAGCGCGAGAAGTTCCGCCCCGACTGGTCGCCCGAAAACGGCACGCGCGTGCGGTCGCCGCCCTGCCTTCCGGGCGCCTCGCCGACGAACATCACGCGCGCGCCGACGCGCCCGTTGCGTGCGCTCAGCACCGCGCTCCGCCCGCACATCGCCTCGCAACGGCGGCACGCGGCCGCCTCCGAGACGAGCGCCGCGAAAGCCTCCTGCCTGTCGTTAAGCGCCATCGTGAGGATTGTACAACGGCGGCGCGGGTCTTATCAGGCGGCGGTGCGAATGTCCGGGACGGTGACGAGGCGGAAGTCGGGGCTCGGGTCTTCGACGGCGCGCAGGAGCGCGGCCGTCATCTGCGCGTGCGTGACGAAGCCGAGGCGTCGGGCGCTCTCGCGCGTCGAGGGCAGGCGCTCGCAGACGAAGTAGAAGGGCTTGAGCAGGTAGGGCCAGCGGTGTCCGGGGCCGAGCACGTACCAGGGGCGCAGGACGGTCGCGGGCAGGCCCGAACTTTTCAACTCGGCCTCGACCTCGGCGCGCACCTCCCAGTAAGCCTTCATGACGGGCGCGGGCTGCGCGACGCTGACGTAGACGAAGTGTCGGACGCCGGCCGCGCGCGCGGCTTCGACCGAGGCGCGCCCCGCGACGAGGTCGATCTCGCGGAACTGTTTCGCCTTCGCGGGCGAGGGGCGCGGCACGCCGACGAGCTGCACGAACGTGTCGGACGGCGAGACCTTGTCAACAAAGCTCGACGAGTCGAGCGGGTCGCCCGTGACGGCCTCGCAGCCCGCGGGCAGCTTCGACTCCGACCCTTTGCGCACGAGCGCGCACACCTCGTGTCCGCGCCCGAGCAGCAGGGGGATGAGCGCGCGCCCGAGATAACCCGTGCCGCCCGTGATGAAAACTCTACGCCGCTTCATCGGTTAAAGACTCTTTCCGTCACGCAATCTACTACGCCGTCCCGGCCCCGTGCGGATTCGAACCCAGGCGCCGGCCCGTCTGTCGCATAGACCTTGACAGCGCGCGGCGACGGGTGCGATAACCCTCTCACTCACTTGATAAGCCTTGCCCCTTCCAGAGCTCGCCCCTCTGGAAACCCGAACCGCCCTGTTAGGAATAAGCCTACATCTCGCCCCGGCTTCAACGGCCGGGCGTCGGCATGATTCGCATGCGACAGGGGTGCGCCCGTTCGCGGGCACGCCTACGTAGGCCCTTTGCGGCCACCTCGCTACGCCTCTGGGAGGTTCGATGAAAAGAGTCCTGACCGTCACCTTCGCGGCCGCACTGGCGGCCGTCCTCTGCGCACTCACCACAGCCCGCCTGCCGCACGGCACGACCCGCGCGCAGTCAGCGCAGGGCCTGAGCCACAGGCCCGTCGAGGTCGGCGAGCCCGACCTCATTGACCACGGCATGAACCCGCACCGGACGGAAACGGGCTTCCTGACGGCCGGCGGCACCGGCAGCCTGTCGCCCATCTCCTACCACAACGGTCAGCTCATGCAGACGCCGACCGCCTACGTCATCTGGTACGGCAACTGGAACCGCGGCAACGGCACCGACACGCCCGCGGGTCAGCAGATCGTCCGCGACTTCCTTTCGAGCGTCGGCGGCTCGAACTACTACAGGGTCAACACGACCTACTCGGCCGGCGGCTACAACGTCAGCGGCAACGTCACGCGCTCGACGCGCGAGGCCGCGCCCGGCTACTCGCATGGCACAAGCCTGAGCGACGCCACCATCCAGACCATCGTTAAGGAGGCCATCAACTCCGGCGCGCTCCCGGCCGACGGTAACGGCGTCTACTTCGTGCTCACCTCTTCGGACGTGGCCGAGTCTTCGGGCTTCTGCTCGCGTTACTGCGGCTGGCACACCTCGACCTCCTCCACGCAGACCTCGAACGGGCGGCTGCGCTACTCCTTCGTCGGCAACGCCGCGCGCTGCATCACCTCCTGCGCCGCGCAGTCGGTCGGCCCCAACGGCAACGCCGGGGTGGACGGGATGATCTCGGTCGTCGCGCACGAGCTGGAGGAGGCCAACACCGACCCCGACCCGGCTTCGGGCTGGGTGGACAGCAGCGGCGCGGAGAACGCCGACAAGTGCGCGTGGACGTTCGGCTCGCGCCAGTTCACGGCCTCCAACGGCGCCGTCTACAACATGACGCTCGGCTCGCGGAACTACCTCATCCAGAGGAACCTCTCCGCCACCGACAACAAGTGCTACATCGACTGGATCAACCGGATTCAGTAGATTTAGCCGGGGGCTTTTCACCACAGAGACACAGAGGCACAGCCTGAGGCCTAGTTGCTTCAAGCTGTGCCTCTGTGTCTCTGTGGTGAATTCTTATCGAACTAAAGGATGCCGCCGCCCAGGCCGAAGACGCGTGCGCGCGGCGTGGCGCGGAGGCGCGGGGCGGTCAGGAGTCGCGGCGTGACGAGGGTGCGCGGCCCCGTCAGAACGTCCGGGTGCATCTGCATGCCGGGGAGCGTGAAGGCTGCGACCGGCCTTTCGAGCACGCGGAAGGCGCCGGGCGCGAACATGCCCTGCGGGGCCGCGCGCCGCTCCGGCGTGACGCGCACGCTACGAGACTTGCGGTCGCGGAAGACCGTCAGCGTGACCTCGCCCTCCTGCTTGGCCGAGAGCGCGCGCGTCAGGTCTTCGGAGTCCTCGACCTTCTGGCCGTCGGCCTCGGTCACCACGTCGCCGGCCTTGAGTCCGGCCTTGTCGGCCGGGCTGCCCTCTTCGACCGAGCTGATGAGGACGCCGTTCGTGACGCCGAAGTAGTCCGCGAGCTGCTTACCCAGAGTGTTCGTCGTCACGCCGATGCGGCGCGAAGCGCCCGTGAGCAGGCCGGGGTATTTGCGCGCCATCTCGCCCCACTTCTTCTGCGCCTGCTCCTGCGCGCGCTTCCACTGCTCCGTGTTGCGCGCCCAATCGTCGCCGAGCCGCATCGTGTCGCCGAGCATGTCGGGCGAGAGTCCGTAGAACCCTTCGCCGTTCACGCTCACCCACGGCTGGCGTTGCGCGAGCGTGGCCGAAAGCTCCTGCTCCGAGCCGCCGCGCAGGACGCCTATGCGCGCGACGTGGTCGGGCGCGGACTCCTGTATGAGCCGCGTCAGCTTGCGGACGCTCGTCACGGCCTCGCCGTCGAAGCGGACGATGACGTCGTTCGCGCGCAGGCCGGCCTGCTCGGCCGGGCTGCCCTTGACGACCTCGAGGACTCCGACGCCGCGCGGCTCGCCCTTGAGCCCGTAGCGCTGCGCGTTCTCGCGCGTGACCTCTTCGGTGCGCACGCCGAGGAAGCTGCCCGAGACGAAGAGGGTCGAGGCGATGGCGGGCGGCGCCGCGGGCGCGGGCTCCTGCGGCGGCAGGGGCGCGTCCGGCGGCAGCGGCGCCACGTCCGCGAGCGCGGCGAGGGGCGCGGGCGGGGCGGACAGTGAAAGTGGTGCCGCGGGCACGTCCAACACATCCGGCGCGTCCTCTATCGCCTCCAGCACGTCTGCGGCGAGAGGGGCGGGCGGGGCGGGCGCGACTGCCGGCGCTGCGGGCGCGGCCGGAGCGGCGGGCGGGGCCGGCGGCGTCTGCGCGGACGCGGCCGACGCGGCCAGGAGTACGAGGGCGGCGAGCGGTGTTGCTTTCGGTTTCACGGCTTGACGAGACCTCCTCGGGGAAAGTTGAGCGGGAAGACTGCTTCAACGCGCTTGCACGCCGCCGGGTTCCCGCCGGTTCCGAAAATTTCCGTCGCGCTTGAACGCCCGCGCCGCCGCCCGCTACACTGCCCCTTCGAATGAAGATACTCGACATCGGGTGCGGCAGGCACAAGACTCCGGGCGCCGTCGGCATGGACTCGAACCCGCGCTCGGACGCAGACGTGCTGCACGACCTCGACCACGTGCCCTACCCGTTCCCCGACGACGAGTTCGACCTCGTCGTCGGCAACCAGGTGATCGAGCACGTGGGCGACGTGCTCGCCGTCGTCGCCGAACTCCACCGCGTGACGAAGGCGGGCGGGCTGATCCGGCTCGACACGCCGCACTTCTCCGACGTCGCCTCCTACACAGACCCGACGCACAAACGCCACCTGACGACCGAGTCGTTCGCGTACTTCACGGGCGACCGACCCGATTTCGACTTCTACAGCCACGTCCGCCTGCGCCCGCGGCTGATACGGGTGACGATGCTCAAGCTCTGGCGCCTGCTCGGCTTCGAGCTGGCCGTCAACTCCTGCAACCGCTACCCGGCCCTGCGCTTCCTGCGCCGCTTCTGGGAGCAGTACCTCTGCTTCGTCGTGCGCGGGAAGACAATCTATTTTGAGTTCGAGGTGGTGAAGAGCGGTAGGCGGTAGGCAGACGGCAGTAGGCAGCCGCCACGCGCTACGGAGGTTGAAAGATGAAATCCAAAGTTTCGATAGCGGGTCTTCAACTGCCTACTGCCATCTGCCCACTGCCTGCTGTTATACTTTCTGAAAAACAGGAGCAGGGAGGGGATAAGCATGAGCAGCAAGGCTAAGAAGTCCGCGGACGCCGCGCCGCCGCAGCCGCGCAGGTCTACGTCGAAGCCTTCGAAGAAGGATCAGATCGTCTCGCTCTTCCTCTCGGGGATGGGCGAGATCGAGGACATCGCGGTCATCACGGGCGCGCGCCCTTCATACGTCGCCTCCGTGTTGCAGGGGGCGGGACTGCACTCGGGCTACTTCGACCTCTACACCTCGACCGCGCACCCGCAGAACGTCTACTCGAAGTTCTTCGCGAACAAACTCGGCTTCAAGGACGTGGAGACGGCGGCCGAGTCCGTAGGCTTGATCGACCGCCTCTACCGCCAGTTCGAGTTCGCGGGCGACCGCGCGGGCCAGCACCACGCGCTCCAGATGGCGCTGACCATGTTCGACCGCGCGCGCTGGACGGGCAAAGGGCGCGAGGCCGAAGTCTTCCTCAACTGGCTCACCGCGCGCCTGGGCGAAGCGGCGCTCGACCTCGAAGAAGCTTCGGGCGAGAACCTCGACGAAGACACCGGCGCGGGCGACCCGGAGACTCTGCCGTAAACACAGGTCAGTACCGCCCGCGGTAGCGGGAAGGAAAGGGTGAAGGCGGAAGGATGAAGGATGAAGGTCAGACCCTCTCACCTTCATCCTTCCGCCTTCGTCCTTCATCCTTTCTTCCGGCGGCGCTCGTCGCGCTCTACGTCGCGGCGCGCCTGTGGCGGCTGACGGATTCGTGCCTCTGGTTCGACGAGCTGTTCAGCGTCCACGCCGCGCGCCACGACTGGCCGTCGCTCTGGCGCTTCGTCGCCGCCGACCTCATCCACCCGCCGCTCTCCTACGCGCTCTTGAAGCTCTGGGTCGCGGCGGGCGGCGAGTCCGTCTACTGGCTGCGCCTCTTCCCCCTGGTCGCGTCGGTCGCGGCGCTCGCGCCCCTGCTGCTGCTCGCGCGCGAGCTGAAGCTGGGGGCGGCGGCGACGAACGTCGCGCTGCTCGTCGCGGCGGCGAACGGCTACCTCATCAAGTATGCGCAGGAGGTCAGGATGTACGGCCTTCTGCTCCTGCTCACGCTCACCTCCCTGTGGCTCTTCGCGCGTCTGCTGAACAGGGAAGGCCGGGCGCGCGGGACGCTCTTCATACTCTTCTTCGTCAACTTACTTCTCGTCTACACGCACTATTACGGCTGGCTCGTCGTCGCGTGCGAGGCGACGTTCCTCGCCTTTAGAGAGAGGCGCGGGCTGGGCCGCTTCATGTTGACGGTCGCCGGGCTGGTCGCCGCGTACGTGCCTTGGGTCTTGGCGTGTGCCGGCCGGGCGGGCGTCGGGGGAGGGCTCGCGCAGAACATCGGCTGGATCGGGCGGCCGGGGGCGGGCGACCTCGTCGAGCTGTTCGCGCTCTTCAACCAGCCCTTCTACTTCCGGCAGAGTTCCGCCGACCCGCTCTTCGCGCGCGCGGGCGCGCTGCTCGGGCTGCTGCTCGTCGGCCTGCCGGTCGTCGCCCTGCTGTTGCAGAGGGTGAGGCGGAGAGGCGAAGGCGTCGAGGGTGAAGTCAGGGCGTCAGAGTTTCTGCTCACGTTCACGCTACTGCCGGTCGTGCTCGCCTTCGCCGCGAGCTATGTGCTGCCGCAGTCCGTGTGGGGGACGAGGCACCTGGTCGTCTCGGCCGGCCCTTACGCGCTGCTCGCGGGGCTGGCGCTCACGCGCCTGAGTCCCGCCTGGTGGAGGCAGTCGGCGCTGCTCGTGCTCTGCTGCTGGCTCGCGCTCTCCGGCGCGCTCGTGCTCGCGCGGCGCGAGCCGCCGCACGTCTGGTGCGCGTGGGAGGGGCTTGCCAACTCCGCCGCGCGCGACGAGGCGGGCGCGGGCGACGTGTACGCCTTCGAAGACCTCGTCGCCTACCACCTCTGGTTCGCGCTCTCAGGCTCGGGGCGCTTCCGCGTCGTCTCCGTCAAAGGCGCGGGCGTCTCCGAAGACCCGGCCTACTTCCTCCCGCGCGACTTCGACGCCGTCGCCACGGCCAACGCCGACTCACTTCAAGGCGAACGCTTCTGGGCCGCCTTCCGCGACACCGACTGGAACGAGACTCACCAACCGCTCAGGCTCATCCTCGAACGCGGCTACCGCCCCGAACGCGTCTACGAAACAGCCGCCCAGGGCCAACGCGCCTTCCTCGTCCTCTTCACCCGCATGGACGGCGTGAGGTAATCCCTTGCGTGTCTAACCACCTGCCGTCAATCGTTGACCGTCTCGCCTATTCGGGAATATGCTTCCGCCCTCCGAAGTAACTTTCGCCGTCTCACATCCTGCAAGCTGTCGCAGAGGTAAAAACAATGGCCCAAGACCCGAACATAGCGTACAGGGATGCCGAACGAAAAATTGAAGAGGCGCGACGGTCGGCTACGACTGAACTTGACCTCAGCTCTGATCAGGTAGGTAGCCACAAACTTACTGAACTGCCGGAGTCACTGGGTAGGCTCACACAGTTGCGCTCGCTCGATCTCACTGGCAATCAACTCAAGGAATTGCCGGAGTCGCTGGGCAGGCTCACACAGTTAGAAGATTTGAGCATTTCCAACAATCAACTGACAGCGCTACCGGCTTGGTTTGACCAGTTCACCCGGCTAAACGCGCTGTACCTCAGCAGCAACCTACTGACAGAGTTGCCTGCCTGCCTGAGTGGCCTTACAGAGTTAAAGAGCCTGACGTTTACAAACAATCAGGTAAAAACTCTGCCAGAGTGGCTCGGTAAATTAAGCCGTTTGCAAGACCTTAGTGTTGGCGGGAATTTCTTAACATCGCTGCCTAATTCATTGACTGAGCTTACATATTTAGAGGAACTTTGGTTGGGTCACCGCGGCCGCTCTGTTCAGAACTCTTTTAAACAAATCCCTACTGTCGTGCGACATCTGAGGATGCTACGCGTCCTTGGGGTCAGCAATTGTCAGGTAGGCGAGCTTCCTGACTGGCTGGCTGAACTTTCAGCCCTAAAGATTCTATTCTGTGATGACAATCGTGTGACTGAGCTGCCGAAATCGCTAGCGCATTTAAGACTTCAAAAATTATCGCTTGAGAATAACCCTCTTAATCCTGAACTATACGCTGCTTACAAAGAGGGGCTTGACGCTGTCAAGCGTTACCTGCGCGCGAAGGCGGAGGGCGGGCAGATTGTTTTGAATGAGGCGAAGTTGATTTTGATAGGCGAGGGGGAGGTGGGGAAAAGTTGTCTGTTGGGGGCTTTGCGGGGCGACAAGTGGGAGGAGGGGCGGCCGACGACGCACGGCATCGAGATTAAGCCGGTGAAGGTGACCGACCCGGAGAGTAAAAAGGAGATTACGCTCAACGGGTGGGACTTCGGCGGTCAGAGGGTCTACCGACCGACGCACCAGTTGTTCTTCAGTTCGCCGGCCGTCTACCTCGTCGTGTGGAAGCCGCGCGAGGGGCCGCAGCAGGGCTTCGTCAAGGACTGGATCAAGCTGGTCAAGCACCGCGAGCCGGACGCGAAGGTCATCGTCGTCGCCACGCACGGCGGCCCGAAGGAGCGCCAGCCCGACATCGACCGGCAGGAAATCTACGACCTCTTCGGCCGCGACATGGTGCTCGACTTCTTCCTCGTCGAGAGCAAGCCCGACGACGCGACCGGCGAGCGGGCGAACGTCGAAGCCCTCAAGCTCGCCGTCGCGCGCGCCGCCGCGAGCCTCCCCGAAGTCGGGCGCTCCGTCCCGCGCCGCTGGGATGAGGTGCGCCGGAAGTTGAAGGGTACGGACGCGGCCTACATGGCTATCGAGAAGGTGCTTGAGCTCTGCCGCGAACGCGGGATGGGGGAGGACGAGGCGAAGGACTTCGTGCGCGTCTCGCACCGGCTCGGCCACCTCATCCACTACGAGCACGACCCGGCGCTGCGCGACATCGTCGTCCTCAAGCCCGACTGGCTCTCCACCGCCATCAGCTTCGTCCTCGACGACAAGCAGACGCGCGACGCGCACGGGCTGGTCGAGTTCGAGCGCCTTTCGCAGCTCTGGAACGACCCGGCGCGCCCGCCCGAGGCGCGCTACGACCCGACGCTGCACCCGCTCTTCCTGCGCCTGATGGAGCGCTTCGACATCTCTTACAAAGTCTCCGTCCCGTCGGAACCCGAAGACGCCATCAGCTTCTGGCAACGAATCGGCAGCGCCGTCAAATCTGCGGTCGGGGCGGCGAGAAAACTTCCGCGACTCAACTACACCAGTCTGGTCGCACAGCTCGTCCCCGACATCCGCCCGGAGCAAGACCTCGAACGGGTCTGGCGCGCCGAACCGGCAGACGGCGACGAGCAGCAGGTGCAAATCTGCCGCATCGTGGACGCGAGGAACGGGCAGTCGGCCAACGCCGAAGGGCTCTTTTACCAACTGATCGTACGCCTGCATAAGTTCTCGCTGGGACGCGTGAACTACAACGACAGCGTTCACTGGCAGCGCGGGCTGGTACTCGACTACGACTACAACGGGCAGGCGCTGCTCGAACACATCGGCAACGACGTGCGCATCACCGTGCGCGCCCCTTCGCCCGTCACGTTCCTCTCCATCCTCACGCACGAGGTCAAATGGCTGGTGGAGAACTTCTGGGAGGGACTTCGCTGCGAGGTCGTCGTGCCCTGCGTCGAGCCGTGCGGCCTGAACGAGCCGGGGCGCGGCGTCTTCGAGGTGCAGAAGCTGATCGTCTTCAAGCGGAAGGGGATGACGATGTTCCCCTGCACCGTCTCCGCCTGCGACCAGGCGCAGGAGATCGACTGCCTTTTGCAGAACGCGCCGGCCGCGCGGCGCACGTCCATCGAGCAGCTCGTCGCTCGCGGCTTCGACGAGGTGCGCTCAAGGCTCGACGTCGTCCGCGCGCAGCTGAACCGCCAAGACCGGCGCGGCGACGAGCGCTTCCGCGCCTTAGACCTCAACGACCGCCGCATCATGAGCCAGGTCGAGGACGCCTTCCGCGGGATGATGCAGGCCATGGTGGACGAGGCCAGGGAAGGCCCGCGCCTCTTCAGCTTCGAGCCGGTCGAGCCGGGCTTCTTCGACCGCCCGAACTGGGTCGGCGAGAAGTTCCGCATCACCCTCTGGTGCGAACACTCGCGCATGCCTTTGCCGGCGCTGAACGGCGAGGGCGACGGCCGCGGCGTCTACGAGTTGACGCTGCCGCGCGAGTGGGTCGTGAAGGCGGCGCCGTGGCTGAAGCTGCTCACGGGCGCGCTCAGCCTCATCGTGCCCGTGGCGGCGTCGGCGACGAAGCTCGCGTTAGACGACGCCTCTTATAAAGGCATCGAGGAGCAGTTAGACCTCGGACAGAAGAGCCTCGACTCGGTGCTCAAGGCCGGCGGCGAGGTCGGGGAATGGCTGGGGCAAGGCGCCGCGCCGGACGTAGAGCGTGGCGGGGCCGTGCGTGCGCAGGGTTCCACGCTGCGACAACTCCACGCGTGGCTGAAGGAGAAAGACCCCGGCTTCGGCGGCCTCGTGCGCGTGCAGAACAAGCGGCAGGAGTTTCTGTGGGTGCACCCGCAATTCGAGAAGGAGTATTGAACGTCCATCCCGGCGAGGGCGACCGCGAAGCGGCGGCGCAAGGCCGGCGCCCTCGGGATTGGCTTCCCCTTTGAGTCGCACCTGTTTATTCTTTCCCGCACACCGACGGGGAGGGACGAACGTTGTCAGAGGCGAATTCGCGGGGCGCGGCGGCGCGCTGGAGCTTGGCGGGGCGGACGGCGCTGGTGACGGGTGCGACGCTCGGGATAGGGCTGGCGGTGGCCGAAGAGTTCCTCTCCTTCGGCGCGCGCGTCCTGGCGGTGGCGCGCGACGCGGCGCGGCTCGATGCGCAGGTCGCATCGTGGCGCCGCGCCGGCTCGGGCGCGGAGGGCGTCGCCGCAGACCTCTCGACGGCCGAAGGGCGCGGGAAGGTTCTGAAGCACCTCGAAGGACTCGGACGGCTCGACGTGCTCGTCAACAACGTCGGGACGAACGTGCGCAAGGCGGCGGTCGAATATTCACCGGAAGAGTACGAGCGCGTCATCTCGACCAACCTCACCTCCGCCTTCGAGCTGACGCGCGCGGCGCACGCGCTGCTGAAGAGGGCGGGCGGCGCGTCGGTCGTCAACGTCTCCTCCGTCTCGGGGCTGACGCACACCTCGACGGGCGCGCCCTACGCGATGAGCAAGGCCGCGCTCCTGCAGATGACGCGCAGCCTCGCCGTCGAGTGGGCCGCGGACAACATACGCGTCAACGCCGTCGCGCCCTGGTACATCCGCACGCCGCTCGTCGAGCCCGTGCTCGCGGACGCCGAACGCCTCGCGCGCATCATCGCGCGCACGCCCATGCGGCGCGTCGGCGAGCCGGAAGAGGCCGCGGCGGTCGTCGCCTTCCTCTCGATGCCCGCGGCCTCCTACGTCACGGGCCAGTGCGTCGCCATCGACGGCGGCTTCACGGCCTACGGCATCTGAAGGCGCGGCCGCCCGCACACGGCCACCGTCCTCGGCGGGCTGCTCCTCGTCGCCTCGCACCCGCTGCGCTTCGTCGTCGGCAACACGCAGGCCTGGCTCTCGTTCGCGACGTGGCTGACCAGTCGGGTGGGTTGGGAGAGAAGCGGCTTGACAGGCGCGCGCGCGGCTCTCTAGTATCGAAGGTAAGGCGACACGACGCCCGCGGCGGCTCGTCGAAATGCCACGTCGCCCTCGCCAAAAGCCCCACGCCGCACGCGCCTCAGCGCAAGTAACCCGAGCGCCCCCGCTAGGATCATTACGCCATGAAAAGGTTCCCTATGTTCTGCTGCGTCTTCGTGACGCTCGCGGCGGGCGTGTGCGCGCAGTCTGCCAAACCCTCGAACGCGCCGCAGCCGCTCGAACACGGCGGCAAGATCGAGACCAACTACGACGGCTTCGCGCACGAGACGGTCGTCTCGCTCAAGCGCATGAGCGTCACCTGCGAGATGGCGAAGGGCTCGGAGAGCATCCTCAAAGGCGTCTGCGTCAGCCTGCAGGCGGCGCTCCGCTGCCCCGGCAAGCAGCTCGACTACGTGCGGAGCGCGACCCTTCGGCTCAACTTCGAGACGAAGGACTGGGACGCGCGCCACAACCCTTCGGAGCGCGACCTGACGGCCGTCGCCGACGGCGAGACGCTCCGCCTCGGCCGCATGACCCTCGTCACGCAGGGCGTCGGCGACGGCTGGGCGGACGAGGATTCGAAGGAGGCGCTCGAAGTCGCCGTCCCCTACGAGACCTTCCGCAAGCTCGCCCGCGCCGGCTACGTCGAGTTCTCCGTCGGCAAGACCGCCTTCGCGCTGCGCGACAAGAACGTCGCGGCGCTGCGCGACATGAACAACCGCGTCAAGCTGCCGCCCGCGACGGCCGGCGCGGGCAACTGAAGCGGTCTTCATCCGGGTGGTCAGGCCGTAAAGCTCTTAACACGGAGACGCGGGCGCATAGCTTGTCGAGTCATAGACTCCGAGCTGTGTCTCCGTGTCTCCGTGTCTCTGTGTTAAATTGCTCTCGCTCACACTTCGGAGGGGGGCATGAAAAAGAGTTCGGCGTTTAAGTCCTCGGCGGCGCTTCTCGTCCTCGCACTGGTCTACGCCGCGTCGCCTTTGCCAGCCGCGGCGCAGTCTTCCGAAAAGCCCAAGCCCTTCGGCGCGAGCCTGAAGCGGCCGAAGGCGGAGGCCGCGGGGGAGGACTCGCCGCCGCCGGAAGAGGTCGTGAAGGTCGACACGTCTCTGGTCAACCTCGACGTGCTGGTCACGGACGCCAAGGGCTCCCGCTACGTCGAGGGGCTTACCAAAGACGACTTCGTCCTGACCGAAGACGGGCGGCCGCAGACGATCTCGAACGTGTTCGTGGGCGACGACGCCGAGCGTCTGCCGCGCTCGATTATCCTCGTCCTCGACCGCAGCCAGAGCGAGCTGCCTTACCTCGAAGCCAGCGTCGAGGCCGCGAAGACGCTGGTCAACCAGCTCGCCCCGTCCGACGAGATGGCCGTCGTCACGGACGACGTCGAGCTGGCCGCCGGCTTCACCAAGGACAAGAAGAGACTCAGGCAGACGCTGGACTCTCTGAAGAAGCTGACGTTCGACGGCTACCGGACGCACAGCCGGCAGTTCAGCGCGCTGCTCGCCGTTCTCAGGGAGCTGATCGACGGCGAGACGCGCAGGCCGATCATCATCTTTCAGACCGACGGCGACGAGGTCTCCAGGCTGGACGGGACGAGCGGCCAGAACGGGCCGGCCGAGTACGACATGGAGACCGTCTACTCGGAGGTCGAAAAGTCGCGGGCCAAAATCTACACCGTCATCCCGAACGTGCGCCTGATCGGAGTCCCCGAGGAGGAGCTCGGCCGGCGCTTCACACAGAGCCTGGAGAGGTCGAAACTGGCGCGGGAGAAGCATCAGGACATGTGGTTCGGGATGAAGCGCGTGCCCGAGGAGAAGGAGAAGAAGTCGAGCGCCGCGCCGCAGGGCTTCCCGCCCTCCTTCCCGCTCGGCTCAATCGACTTCTCCAAGATTTTAGAGCGCAGGGTCGCGGAGGCGGTCAAAGAGCAGACGGCCGCCGCCCGCGTCGCAGACCTCACGGGCGGTTGGACTTCCTTTCTGGAGGAGCCCGGGCAGGCGGGCGAAATCTACGGGCGCATCCTCGCAGACATCAACCACCGCTACGTCATCACCTACTACCCGACCAACCAGGCGCAGGACGGCAAGCTGCGTCGGGTTCACGTCGAGGTGCGCGGCCACCCCGACTACGTCGTCCAGGGCCGCACCAGCTATTACGCGACGACCCGCTGACACACCTCGAACCGGCGCAGGATAGAACGTGGCATTGAAGGTGACCTTTGTGGTCAAGAGACGTGTGGCAGATACCATCGGACTTTCTGAAGGTCGTAGAGGAGGCTCGTCTTGAATCTCTTGCTTAGAAGGGTGGCGTTGGGGGCGTGTTGCGTCGCCCTCTTCGTGGCCGGCGGCTGCGGGCGGGGCGCGAAGACGCCGGGCGGCGACATCGTCGTCTCGGCCGCCGCCTCCCTGCGGGACGCCTTCCAGGAGATCGGCCGGATATACGAAGCTCGCACGGGCCGGCGCGTCAGCCTCAACACAGGCTCCTCCGGCGCGTTGCAGGCGCAGATCGAGTCGGGAGCGCCGGCGGACGTGTTCGCCAGCGCGGGCGTGAAGCAGATGGACGAACTTGCCGCCCGCGGGTTCGTCGAAGGGGAAAGCCGCCGCGACTTCGCGCGCAACACGCTGGTGCTCATCGTGCCGCGGGCCTCACAGCTCGACCTCAAAGAATTCGCCGACCTCGCCGACGCGCGCGTGCGGCGGGTGGCGGTCGGCAACCCGAAGACCGTCCCGGCCGGGCAGTACACGGCGCAGGTCTTCGAGCAGGCAGGGCTGAGCGGGAAGCTCCGGGAGAAGCTGGTCTTCGCCGAGGACGTGCGGCAGGCGCTCGCGTACGTCGAGCGAGGCGAGGCGGAGGCGGGCGTCGTCTACGCGACCGACGCCCGCGCGGCCGGCGACGGCGTGCGCGTCGTGGCGACCGCGGCCGAGGGGACGCACGACCCCGTCCTCTACCCCATCGCCGTCGTCAGGAACAGCAAACAGCAGCAGGCCGCGCGGGAGTTCCTGGAGTTGGTCGTCAGCGCGGAGGGGCAGGCCGTCCTGCGCAAGTACGGCTTCGAGAGCGCCGGCCGGCAGTAACGCCACACGCGAAGAGACTTCAGGGAGATGACCATGAACGGAATCATTCGCAGACTTTGCCTCCTCATACTTCTGACGCTGTCGTCCCAGGCTTTCGCGCAGGGGCAGGCCGCGACGCAGGCGGCCGGGGCGCTCGTCAGCATCGGCGGTGAAGTCGAACGCCCGCTCAAGCTGACGGCCGCCGACCTGGCGAAGCTGCCGCGCCGCACCGTGAGCGCCAAAGACCACGACGGCAAGGAGACTTCTTTCGAAGGCGTGGAACTCGGCGAGGTGTTGAAGCTGGCGGGCGTCAAATTCGGCGAGGCGTTGCGCGGTAAGAGCCTTGCGCTGTTTCTGGTCGTAGACGCCTCGGACGGCTACCGCGCCGTGTTCGCTCTGCCCGAGCTAGACCATGCCTTTACTGACCGCGTGATCCTGCTCGCCGACCGGCGGGACGGCAAAGCACTACCGGCTACGGAAGGCCCTTTGCGCGTCGTCGTCCCCGACGAGAAGCGGCAGGGGCGCTGGGTGCGTCAGGTGATTACGCTAACGATTCGACGCGCAGATTAGCAAAGGGCAAGGCCATGTTATTCCCCCAAAATTACGGCCTGCGGTAGACTTCGCGGCCGTCCGCAGAGAGTTCGACGGCGAGTTTGTTTTCGGAGTGTGCGAGGTCGAGGTGGGCGATTGATTCGGAGACGGCGAGGAAGCGGTGGACGTCTTCGGCGCCGGGGAAGAGTTGTTGGGCGATCTCCCAGGCGGTGGCGCCGGTCTTCGGGATTAAGCGGACGACTTCCGCCTGTCTGTCGTTGATGGCGCGCAGGTAGCGGTTGAAGAGTTCTTCGTAATCCTCGACCGCGTCGCCGTGGCCGCCGTAGACGAGCGTCGGGTGGAGCGAGCGCAGGCGCGCGAGGCTCACCAGATACTCTGCCAGTGAGCGGAAGCGGCGTGAAGGGTCTACGGGGTCGGGCGAGAGCACGGGGTTGGGCGTGATGCGCTTGAGCACGCAGTCCCCGGCGATGACGGTGCGGTCGGCCTCGCGCAAAAACGAGCAGGAGCCGGGCGTGTGGCCGGGCGTGTGGACGACGCGCAGCGTGCCCTTCTCGAAGCTTATCTCCTCATCATCCACCAGCTCCGCGTGCTCGTGGTCTTCCAAGGCGTCTGCGTAGCGGCGGACGCCCTCGTACATCCGGCGCATGCCCTCGACCTCGTCCGCGGGGACGCCCGCACGTTCGAGCAGCTCGCGGTTCTCGCCGTACTCCAGACGACCTTTGCGGTGCCCGGTCTCCCAGCCGTGAACGAGCACCCGCGCCTCCTTCGCCTCGTCGCGCAACTGCTTCGCGAGGCCGCAGTGGTCTTCGTGCGCGTGCGTCAGCACGATGCGCTTGAGGTCGGAGACGCGGACGCGCTCCTTCCTTAAGCCGTCGCGCAGCGCCTCCATCGCCTCCTTCGTCTTCGGCCCCGTGTCGATGAGCGTTAAGGGCTCTTCCGCGATGAGGTAGCAGTTGACCGGCCCGACGTAGAAGGGCGTTGGGACTTTGATGGGAATGATGCGCATGGAAGTCTTGACCTTATTGCAGTCGGCAGTTGAGTGTAAACGGGAGCGATTTAACACAGAGACACAGAGACACAGCTTTGAAGTTATATCGCTTCGGGCTATGCCTCTGTGTTGAAAGCTAACTTCATATCCACGCGAATGAAAACCGCTTTAGTGTCCGCCGGCGAGCGCCTTCAGGAGACGGTACATGAACTCGACACCCTCGAAGTATGAGCGCACGCCGACGCGCTCGTCGCGGCCGTGCGCGCGCGTGTCGTCCACGTCGAAGAACATGCCCGAGACGCCGTAGGCGGGGACGCCCGCCCCGCGCAGCCAGAGGCTGTCGCTCGCGCCCGTCTCCATCACGGGCACGACGTAGACGCCCGGCCACATCTCCTTCGTCACGCGCTCGACGGCGCCGAACAGTTCGGGCGTGAGCGGCGAGGCGGGACTCGGCTTGGCCGGCGAGACGGTGCTTATCTTTATCTGTTCGTCGGCGAGCACGCGCCTGAGCGTCTGCTCGACGTCGGCCGCCGTGTCTTCGGGGAACAGGCGGCAGTTGACCGTGGCGCGCGCCGTCTGCGGCAGGGCGTTCTCGGCGTGGCCCGCCTGGAGCTGTGTCGCCACGCAGGTCGTCCGCAGGAGCGCGTTGTAGTAGACCGACGAGGCCGACAGGCGCGCGGCGGCCGCCTCGTCCGCCGGCGTGCGCGCGACGGCCAACATGTCGGCGGCGGTCTGCCCCGACTCGCCCGCGGCCATGCGCTCGAAGTAGGCGCGCGTCGTGTCGTTCGTGCGGACGGGGAAGTCGAACTTACTCAACCGCGCGAGCCCTTCGGCGAGGCGGTAGATGGCGTTCTCCTTCGACGGCAGCGAGCTGTGCCCGCCCCTGTTCTTCACTTCGAGCGCGAAGGTGAGGTAGACCTTCTCGCTCGTCTGCACGGCGTTGCGCACGTGCCTGCCTTTCACGATCTGGCCGCCGCCCGCGTCCGTGTTGACGGCGTAGGCGGCGTCGATCAGCTCGCGGTGATTTTTGAGGAGCCACGCGACGCCGTTGTCCGGCCCGCCCTCCTCGTCGGCCGTGAGCGCGAGGATGAGGTCGCGGTCTGGTTTGAAGCCCTCACGTTTGAGGCGGATGAAGTTGGCGACGAGGTCGGCGGCCTCCTCCTTGATGTCGGAAGTGCCGCGCCCGTAGAAGTAGCCTTCCTGCTCGGTGAACTTGAAGGGGTCGAGCGTCCAGTCCTCGCGCAGGGCCTCGACCACGTCGAGGTGCGCGAGCAGGAGCAGCGGACGAGCCGCGCCGCCCCCGCGCAGGCGCGCGACGAGGTTCTGCTTGCGCGCGTTCGGCCCGACGATTTTCACGTCCTCTTCCGCGAAGCCCGCGGCGCGCAGGCGCGCGGCCAACGCCTCGGCGGCCTTCGTCGTCCCGACCGGCTCGGTCGTGTTGATTTCAATCAACTCGCGGAAGATGTCGCGCGCGAGCTGCTGCTCCGCCGTCGGCGACTGCGCGCGCGCCTTTGGAAGAAAGGTGACGGCCAGACAGAGTGTGACGAGGATTTTCAGACGAGGACGATTCACGACTTCGTTGCACCTCAACTGCGTTATGGAAGCTCGCGTCGAGTATAGCGGAGATTTCTTTAACCACAGAGACACAGAGACACAGCCCGAAGAAATATCTCGACAGGCTGTGTCTCTGTGTCTCTGTGGTTAATGAATCTTAGTAGACGTACCGGTTCGCCTTGATCATCGCGTCGGCGATGCGGCGGCGGGCGGCGACGGTGTTGACGGGCGTGTTCTTGGTGAAGCGCTTGAGGGCGGCGAGGAGCGTGCGCAGCTCGTCGCCTTCCGCGACGGCCGCGAGCGTGTTCTTGGCCTCGGCCTCGACGCGCTCGACCGCGTCGTTGCAGAAGACGCGGACGATGTCGAGGTAGAGCGCCGACCGCTCCTCGCCCTGAGAGGCCGCGAGCTTCTGCGCGCGCAGGATGGCCGACTCCATCGCGAAGACGTCCATGATGATGTTCGACGCGCCGATGAGCACCTCCTGCTCTTCGGCCAGGGCGGTCATGTACTTCTGCGCCGCCGTGCCCAAGACCATCAGCGCGACCTTCTTCGCGTTCTTCGTGAGCTTGGCCTCCGCCGCGAGCACCGCCTCATCTTCATCCAACGAAGGCATCGAAGGAGACAGAACCTCGTCCATCAAAGCCTGCGCGGCCGGGAGCAGCGCGAGTTTGCCGCCCATCGCGCGGCGCATGAGCATGCCGGGGATGAGCATGCGGTTGATCTCGTTCGTGCCTTCGAAGATGCGGTTGATGCGCGCGTCGCGGTAGGCGGCCTCGGCCGGGTAGTCGTGCGAGTAGCCGTAGCCGCCGTAAACCTGCACCATCTCGTCCGTCACGTACTGGCAGTACTCGGAGAGCGAGACCTTGATGGCCGAGCACTCGGCGGCGTACTCCTCAATCGCGCGCAGCTTCGACTCGGGGTCTGCGGCGTCGGCGGTCGCGTTAATCGCGCCTTCGATCAGCCCGAGCGTGCGGTAGGTCATCGCCTCGCCGACCCAGGTGCGGACGGCCATCTCGGCCAGCTTGTGCTTGATGGCCCCGAAACTTGAGATGGACTTGCCGAACTGGTGCCGCTCGTTCGCGTAGCGCACGGACTCGCTCGTCGCCAGCTTCATCCCGCCGAGGCACATCGCGCCGAGCTTGAAGCGGCCGATGTTGAGGATGTTGAAGGCGATCTTGTGCCCCTTGCCGACCTCGCCGAGCAGGTTCGAGACCGGCGTCTTCACGTCGTCGAGCACGAGCGCGGTGGTCGAAGAGCCGTTGATGCCCATCTTGTGCTCCTCGGCCCCGTTCGAAAGTCCCTCCTGCCGTTCGACGATGAAGCCGGTGAACTTGTCGCCGTCAACCTTGGCGAAGACGACGAACAGGTCTGCGAAGCCGCCGTTCGTGATCCACATCTTCTCGCCCTTGATGACGTAATGCGTGCCGTCTTCGCTCAGGCGCGCCGTCGCCTTCGCCGCGAGCGCGTCCGAACCCGAGCCCGCTTCCGTCAGGGCGTAGGCCGTAATCAGCTCGCCCGAGACGACGCGCGGGATGTACTTCTGCTTCGCCTCCTCGGTGCCGTAGTAGACGATGGGCAGAAGGCCGATGCCGCCCTGCGCGCCCATCGTCGTCGCGAACGAGGCGGCGCGCCCCAGCGCCTCGCCGATGATGCAGGCCGAGACCTGGTCGAGGCCGAGCCCGCCGTACTGCTCGTCCACGGTCGCGCCGATGAAGCCCAGCTCCGCGCCCTTCTGCACCAGCTCGCGCGCCAGCTTCCAGTCCTTCTTCTCCAGTTCCGCTGTGCGCGGGCGCACCTCGTTGTCCATGAACTGCCGCGCGGTGTCGGCGATCATGCGGTGCTCTTCCGTGAAGTCCTCGGGCGTGAAGACCTCCTCGGGCGTCCGCTCCTCGATGAGGAAACTCCCGCCCACGACCATCTTCTTATCTTCGGCAACGGCACTCATAGACTCGTCCTTTCTCTATCTGATGTGATGACCGATCAACTCAAACGTTCGAAGATGCCGGCCGCGCCCATGCCGCCGCCGACGCACATTGTGACCATGCCGTAACGGCCGCCCCGGCGCTCAAGCTCGCGCAGGATGGAGGCCGTGAGCTTCGCGCCCGTGCAGCCCAGGGGGTGGCCGAGGGCGATGGCGCCGCCGTTGACGTTGACGCGCTCGGGGTCGAGGCCCAAAGTCTTGATGACGGCGAGCGACTGCGCGGCGAAAGCTTCGTTCAGCTCGATGACGTCGATCTCTTCGAGCTTCAACCCGGCGAGCTTCAAGACCTTCGGGATGGCGTGGACGGGGCCGATGCCCATCTCCTCGGGCGGGCAGCCGGCCGTGGCGTAGGCGACGAAGCGCGCGAGAGGCTTCAGGTTGAGTTGCCGCGCGCGCTCGTCCGACATACAGACGACCGCCGCCGCGCCGTCCGACATCTGCGAGGCGTTGCCGGCCGTGATCGTCCCCTTCGCGTGGAACGCGGGCTTGAGCTTCGCCAGGCCCTCCTCCGAAGTGTCGCGCCGCACGCCCTCGTCCCTGCTGAAGGTGACCTCGCGCGAAATCTTCTTGCCCTTCTCGTTCAGCTCTTCAAACGTGACCTTGAGGGGCACGATCTCTTCGTCGAACTTCCCCGCGTCCTGCGCCGCCGCCGCGCGCTGATGGGACTTGAGCGCGAAGGCGTCCTGCTCCTCGCGCGAGACCTCGTACCTGCGCGCGACGTTCTCGGTGGCGAGGCCCATGTTGAGGTAGAAGTCCGGGTAGTGCTCGACGAGGTAGGGGTTCGGCCGGATGATGTGGCCGCCCATCGGGATGAGCGACATCGTCTCTAAGCCGCCCGCGACGATCACGTCCGCGCCGCCCGAGCGGATGCGGTCGGAGGCCAGCGCGATGGACTGAAGCCCCGACGAGCAGAAGCGGTTGATGGTCATCGCGGACGTTTCCACCGGCAGCCCTGCGCGGATGGCGGCGGCGCGCGCGACGTTCATGCCCTGCTCGGCCTCGGGCATCGCGCAGCCCATGACGACGTCCTCGATCTCCGCCTTCTCCAAGCCCTCGGCGCGGCGCACGGCCTCTTCGATGACGGCCGCGCCCATCTCGTCGGGCCGCGTGTTCTTCAGAGTCCCCTTCGGGGCCTTCCCGACCGCCGTGCGCACGGCGGAGACGACGACTGCTTCTTTCATGTTCATCTAACCCTCAATCCCCACTTCCACCTCTTCGGCGTGCAGGACATCCTTCAGAACCTTCGGGTCTACCGAGACGAGGAAGCCGCGCTTGCCGCCGTTGATGTAAATCAAGGGCAGCTCAAAGATCGTGCGCTCGGCGTAGACGTGCAACTTGGTGCGCGTGCCGAAGGGGCTGGTGCCGCCGACGAGGTAGCCCGTGTGCTTCTGCGCCTCCGCGAAGTCGCAGGGGTGGACGGCCTTCACCCCCATGTGGCGCGCGAGCTGTTTGGTCGAGACCTCGCGGTCGCCGTGCATCAGGACGAGGAAGGGCCTCTTCCCCTCCGCCTCCATCACGAGCGTCTTGACGACCGCGTGCTCGTCCACGCCCAGCGCCTCGGACGAATGGCTCGTCCCGCCGCGCTCGACGTAGTCGTAGAGGTGCGGCTCGAACTCGACCTTCTTCTCGCGCAGGAGTCTGACGGCCGGCGTGATCGGATAATCCATAAGCTTTACGCGGACGGAAAACCTTCGGATTGCGTCACGCGGCGCGCCTGCTCGAAGTGGCTGCGCTCGTGCGCGACGACGATGCGGTAGGCGTCGAGCAGGCTGTAGGTAGCGACCGGCGAGACGGGCGACGTGACCTTCAGGCCGCGCAGGTCTGCGCGCTCGGTCGCGCGCATGTGCGCCGACAGCTCGTCCTGGTGCGCGACGAACTGTCGAATCACGTCCGCGGCCACGTTGCTCTGCGCCGGCTCGAAGACGCGCGGCGCCTTCGTCTTCCGCCCCTGCTCGGGGTCGAGCGCCTTCATGATGAACCGCGCGAAGAAGCCGGAGAGCGGCGAGACGCGCCCCCACAGGCTCGACCTGTATGTGCCGTTGGCGACGCGCTCCATGTCGGGGAAGAAGCAGCGGTTCGTCACGATCAGGTGGTCGAAGCACTGGCCGACGCTCCACTGCCCGGCCGAGGGCTTCCAGTTGAGCTGCGCCGCCGAGAGACTCCCGAAGACCTTCGACGCGTCCGACGCGACCGCCCCTAGCTCCTTAACGAAACCGTCTATCTCGCCGTTGTTCTGACTCATCGCACGCTCCTTTTAATTGCGAAGGGGCTTGCCCGTCTTGAGCATGTGCGCGATGCGCTCCTGCGTCTGGCGCATGCCGCACAAGCTAAGGAACGCCTCGCGTTCGAGGTCGAGGAGGTACTGCTCGGAGACGCGCGTCTCGTGGTTGAGGTCGCCGCCGGTCAGGATGCGCGCGAGCCTCTCGCCGATGACCGCATCGTAGTCGGAGATGAAGCCGCCGCGCTTCAACTGGTGTATGCCGAGCTTGAGGGTCGAGAGGGCGGCGTTACCCAGGGCCAGTACGTCCGCCCTCTGCTGCGGCTGCGTGTAGCCCGTCGCGGCGAGCGCCAAGACCTCCTGCTTCGCGTCGGCGACGAGGCGGTCTGCGTTCATCGAGTAGGAGTCCTCTTCGCGCAGGAACCCGAGCGCCTTCGCCTCGGCCGCCGAGGTCGCCACCTTCGCCAGCGCGATGGTCTCGAACGCGCGCTTGACGAAGGGGAACGGGTCGGCCTCCGTCACGCCGGGCGGGATGGAGTCGAGCGCGCGCACGAGCATCTCCTTCGTCCCGCCGCCCGCGGGGATGAGGCCGACGCCGACCTCGACCAGTCCGATGTAGGTCTCGGCCGAGGCGCGCGCGCGGTCGGCGTGCAGCGTCATCTCGCACCCGCCGCCGAAGGTCATCTGGAACGGCGCGACGACGACGGGCTTCGGCGAGTAGCGCAGCGACATCGTCGCCTGCTGAAACTGGCGAATGCCGAGGTCGATCTCGTCCCACTCCTCCTCCTGCGCGCCCATCAGGACGAGCATGATGTTCGCGCCGACCGAGAAGTTCTGCCCCTGATTTCCGACGACGAGGCCGAGGAAGTTCTTCTCGACTTCGGTCAGAGCCGCCTTCACCATCTGCAGCGTGTCGCCGCCGATGGAGTTCATCTTCGAGTGGAACTCAAGGCATGCCACGCCGTCGCCCAAATCTATCAGCGACGCGCCCGCGTTCTTCCTGATGACGCCCATGCGCTCTTTCAGAGACTTGAGGACGACGACGCCCGGCTGCTCGTTGACGGGCTTGTACTCGCCCGACTCGAAATCGAAGAAGGAGTCTCGGCCCGCCTCCGATTTGTAGAAGGTGTGCGCGCCCGCGTCCAGCATCTTCTGCACGTTGGCGGGAACCGTCCTCCCCTCTTCCTTCCACCGGCGGACGACCTTCTCGACGCCGACCGCGTCCCAGGCCTCGAAGACGCCCAACTCCCAGCCGAAGCCCCACTTCATCGCGCGGTCAACCTCGACGACCGTGTCGGCGATCTCCGGGATGCGGTTCGCGGCGTAGGCGAAGACGCGCGAGGAGGTCTTCCAGAGGAACTCGCCCACGCGGTCTTTGCCCCAGAAGAGCGACTTGACGCGTGCGCGCGTGTCCTCGATGTTCTTCGCCGCTTCGAGCGAGGGGAACTTCGCCTTCTGCGGCGGGCGGTATTCGAGCGAGGCCACGTCGAGCGTCCAGATGTCGCTCTTCCCGCCCTCGCCCTTCCGCTTCTGGTAGAAGCCGCCCTTCGTCTTGTCGCCGAGGATGCCACGGCCGACCATCTGCTCGAAGAACTCCGGAAGCCGATAGACCGCGCGCTCCTCGTCTTCGGGCACGGCCTCGTACAGGTTGCGCGCGACGTGTGCGAGCACGTCCAGGCCGACGAGGTCGAACGTGCGGAAGGTCGCGGACTTTGGCCGCCCCATCGCCGGCCCCGTAATCTTGTCCACCTCCTCGATGGTGAAGCCGCCCTCGCCGAGCACGCCCAGGGTCACCAGCGCGCCGTAGGTGCCGATGCGGTTGGCGATGAAGTTCGGCCTGTCCTTCGCCACCACCACGCCCTTCCCCAGACGCTGGTCTAAGAAGCCGTAGACGGAGCACGAGACTTCGGGCTTCGTCCACTCGGTGCGGATCAGCTCGACGAGGTGCAGGTAGCGCGGCGGGTTGAAGAAGTGCGTGCCGAGGAAGTGCGCGCGGAACTCTTCGGAGAAGCCCTCGGCGATCTGGCGGATGGGGATGCCCGAGGTGTTTGAGGCGACGACCGAGCCGGGCTTGCGGAACTTCTCGACCTTCTCGAACAGGCTCCGCTTGACGTCGAGCCTTTCGACGACGGCCTCGATGACGAGGTCACAGTCCCTGATGCGCGGCAGGTCGTCTTCGAAGTTGCCCGGCGTGACGAGTGCTGCTGCGGCGGCGGTGAAGAACGCGGCGGGCTTGGCCTTCTTCGCGGCCTCCAGCCCTGCGCGCGCGACGCGGTCGCGCACCTCTTTCGATTCGAGCGTCAGACCGCGCGCGTGCTCTTCCGCGGTCGGCTCCTTCGGCACAATATCTAGCAACAGCGTGGGGATGCCCGCGTTGGCGAGGTGCGCGGCGATCTGCGCGCCCATCGTGCCCGCGCCCAGGACGGCGGCCTTTTCAATCCGAAGCATAAGGGGATTTCGACTCCGAAGCTTTTTTAGAATTTCCCTGCCGGTTCGAACCCCATCATACTGAATGAGCATTCATTCAGCAAGGCCGCCCGCGCCCGTTCGCTGCCTGCGGCGGCCGAACTATCTGTCAGTTCGGGCATGAATCCTGAAGTGACGGAGCATAAAGTGAGAAAATTTCGGGAAGTAAGAACTGCTGTGAGGTAATTGCTATTGTGCTTGTTCCCGAACGATTCGAATGCCATCCCACGCTGGCAGTCTGCCTTCTTCGCGGGCGACGACTATTGTGATCCACCAAAAAATCTCTAATACTTCTTCAACCGTCAACTCTCTGACGGGTTTTCGGGTGGGGAATGCGGGGGCCGCGGGTTGCACTGACGGACTAAATTGATAGAACTTCTCCTGATAACCTGAATAAGCGTATTCAAGAATGCGCGCGACGTACTGCCGCTGAGCCCGCCGCCTGTCGATTTTAACCTTGGCGGCAACCGCTGCTGCGATGTCTCGTATCAGATGAGCCCGTTGCAGTAGAACCTCCTTTGAGTCAATCGGGGGAGGCACGGAGGCCATCTGGTAATAGTGTGATGAGATATCGCCGAGCGCGAGAATGGAGTTAAGAATCTCGTCCGCATAGCCGACGATTGAATCCGATGACTTGGAGTTATGGATATTTTGGGCGAAGGCGCTGGCCTCGCTAAAGGCGCGCGCACGTTCTGTCTCAAAAGCAATTACGCCTGCCCGATCACGGTTCAAGCTACGATCAAGCCGCGGCGTGCGGGCTCGCGCAAGGTCAATCGAACGAATGAGCTGTTGCGCGAGTCCGCGGGCGACGGCTCGGCACGCGCCCCCATCGTCGCCGTGGGCGTTCCCCAGCGTCCGATCCATCGCCCCTTCGAAGATGCTATCGACGGCCGTGGCCTTATCGAGTTGACGGCCTAAGTAAAGCACCACCACTTGAAAAATTTTACCGCCGAAGCTTAGGACGGGAACGTTGGAAAGACCTATAAAACTTTCGACCACGGGGGGCAGGGGGAGGGTCGAGAGACTGGAAAGGTGCTGCCTGATCGTGTTCCTGCACGCATCCGTCAGTCCCACGATACTGAAGGCCGAACCGTCGTCATCAACACACCATGAGCCCAGTTCGGGCGTTTGCGCTGGGAATTGGCTGGCCTCCTCGGGACGAGGTAAACGGTAGCGGGTGCTGCCGCCCTGCCTTTGCGTGAGCCACAGGCAAAACGCCCTAGCGTCTTCAGCCCGCACTCCTGTCACAGGCTCACTGGCCCGGCCGGAGGGGAAAGATGCTTGTGTCCAATGATCCGGCTGGTGATGCTTGTCCTGCGAACGCATCTCGTCCAGGAACAGTTGATATTCGGCGCAGGTCAGATATTGGAGGTCAATATCGTCCCATTCGGACATGCGGTGCAGGGATTTAAGGCGATTCGATAACTGAACTTCGGCGGCTAACTGTCGGCGCTTGTAGTCGGGTGACTCCAGGTCGGCGACGATACGACTCTCGGCCATACGGCGCACCGCCGGGTCGAGTTTAAGCGCTTCGCGCAAGCAGTCGGCGGCAAGCGTCAAGGCCAGCAGGTCGTCGACCTCCAAGCAGGCTCTAACCAGTTGTGTGGCGTCGCCCTGTGCGGCGTACAGCCGTAGCGTCTCGTGCCACCAACTGTCGCCGACCATTGTGCTCCAGTTGTGAGTCGCGGTTGTCTGTTCCAGCCAATGCGCGGCGGTGAGATACTCCTGGAAAGTGAGATGCGCGAAGCTCCACTGTCTGGTTTCACGTTCTAATAACAGGCCGCTACTACTTTGGAGTTCGAACAAAAACTTGCCGGCGGTTGCCTGGCCCCACCCGACCTCCTCCAGCGGCACACGGATAACCGACTCCGCGTCTGTGGCGTTAATCTTCCGCAGTTTGCGCCTCATCATCTGAGCCGCCAGAGGTCTCAGGACGACAAGCTTCTGTGCGGCTTTAAGTTGATCCTGTAGCCCCCTAGTCTGCCGCCAACGGCCTAGCAGCACCTCACATATTTCAGCGTACAGTTCAACCCGGCTGCCCGGCAGCGCGCCGTGATAACGGTGCACCATCGCTATCATCGTAAGTAAGAGGGGGTTGACGGTCAGCTCATTTAAGGAAGGTAGTTTGCGCAGGCGTTGAAGCAGGTCGTCGGCATCCTTTTGAGCCCTGTTTCGCACGCCCTCGTCGTTGCGGTTGCCGGAACTCATTATTTCGTTAGCCAGGTACCAGCTTTCAATAAATCTCTGGACTTGAACGGGATTGAACGGCTGCACCTCTAAAACGTGCGCCCGCTGCAACGGCGCGTCAAGATAGCCTTGCGGGCGTGCGGTAAGGATGAACCGGCACCGCGGGTAGTTCTTAATCTGATTATCGACCCATGCCGAGACGACCTTCCTTTGCTGGAGTTCGGCTACTTCGTCTAACCCGTCGAGGAGCACCATGCAGCCGCCACGCTCAAGGCGCGCCTTGAACCAGCCTGACGGCGGCTTGAGCGTCGCAAACTGTTTCCTGTTCTCAAAATAATCTTGAACCAGGTCGCCCAACGACGGACAGTCTTCCTGTGTGATGGCCTCTATGTGATCGCGCAGGAACAGCAGCACAGGGATATACGCCCGCACCCGGTAGAAGCGCTGGCGATTGCCGGCCAGGGTCACAGCCATGTGTTGAAGCAGCGTCGTCTTGCCGCAACCGGGCGGCCCGATGATGGCAAGCGCAGTCGCCTCGGACGCCTTCGATTGTGTCGAACGTAAAAAATCCCAGATCGGCCTGTTTCCGGAAACGTCGCTTTGGGAGATAAGGTCTCTGTTAAATTTTTGAGGGTTACTGGGGTGTATGCGCAGGTCTACGAAGACCTGGTCAAGCGATAACGTGTAAGTGTTGACCAGACCTAAACCGCGCACATTAAAGACCCCGTGGTCGCGGATGACTTGTTGTTTATACCGGCGACGAAATCCTGAAAGTAAGGTGGCTGTGTATACCTTTACACGGTCGGCCGTCCCTTCGACGATATCGGGCTCAAGCTTACTCCAGACCTTCCTACCGAAGGCGAGGGCGAGGACTCCTGCCTCATACGCCAGGACGACGAATGCGGTGAGCCCGGGATTTTGACGCGCGCTATCCCACCAGTTGGCGGCCGCCCCGATGAGAGGTACCTGAGAGGCAGCCACAATCACGGCAAATCCCAAACCCCTCAGAGCGCCGTTCTTGAGCATCTCGTCGGACATAGATTCTTTATGGTGACGTGGGCTTGGTGGGGCCTCATCTAGCCGGGTTAGAAAGGGTAAATGAGTCCACGTGAGCTTCTAAGACGATTACCGTGTGCGTGATGTTACGCTGGCAAGATATTCCTACCGATGTAGGGTGTCAATAGTCAGAATTCCTGGCCGACACGTCCGGCGGATTGCCTCGCTTTGTGAGCGAGTGTGGTTGATGTCTGATGGAGGTGGCTCTCACTTTGTGTTAGAACCGACAACGGTTATCCGGCCACGAAGTCTTTCACTTGTTAATGGAGGAGACGTCTTGAGAGTAAGCTTGCTGACTAGATTTGCGATTGGGCTCTTATCCCTTCACCTCTTCGCAGGGGGCGCGGCGTTCGCGCGGCAGGACGAGGGGGCTTACGACAGTCTGGGGAAGGCTCTGCGCGAGCCGTCGAAGGTGCGGCGTCTGACGCTGGGGCCGGAAGACCCGGAGGCGAAGCACCTGCCGCCCGGGCTGGGGCGGCTCGTCAATCTGGAGGCGCTGGAACTCGCGTGCATGGAGAAGCTGGTTGACCTGCCGGAAGAGCTGGGTCAGTTGCGGAACCTGCGGGAGCTGGTCATCGACAACGGTAACGGCTGCTCGATGAACGTCGTGCTGCCGCGCTCAATCGGGCGGCTGTCGAACCTGCGCGTGCTGCGGCTCTACGGCGCGCTCGACCCGCGCGACCTGGAGAGTAAGAGGCCGGGCAAGAGTAAGCCCCTGCCGGACACGCTCGGCGAGTTGCAGGGTCTGGAGGAGCTCGACCTCGGCCGGAACGGGCTGGACGTGGTGCCGCCGCAGGTCGCCGGGCTGCGCGGTTTGAAGAAGCTCGCGCTCGACTACAACAGCATCCGCCAAATCCCCGCCTTCGTCGGCGAGCTGCCGAACCTCGAAGAGCTTTCGGTGAACGCGAACGGAGGCGTCGCGCTGCCGCAGTCCCTGGCGAAGCGAAGGGGCCTGAAGGTCTTCATGGGGAACAACCGGCTCACGCTGGCCGCGCAGAAGCAGCTGCGCGCGCGCTTCCCGCAGGCGGTCTTCTCCTTCGAGAACGAGTACGACGACGACGCGGCGAACCAGGAAGCGCCGAAGCCGGGACGGAAATCAAGGCGGCGTTAGACGGTACGCGGCGGGCGTGGCCCGAAACCTCCTCTGATCCTTTCGCGGCGCGATTTGCGCGTATGTGAGTGGCCGGGATTTTCCCCGGCCCAGATTGAAGGGATCTGATTCGGAGGTTTCATAAATACCATGTCCGTCATACGTCGCATACTTGCTATCTCTACGTCTGCCTTGCTGCTGGCCGGGCCGGTGCTGGCACAAGACGCCGCGGTGAAGCGGGCCGAGGGGGGCCCCGCCGTCGCCGCTTCTTCGACCGCCGCGGGCGTGCGTTTCGTCGCGCCGGGCGAGGCACGCCGCGTCCGCCTCGAAGTCTACGCGGCCGACGGCTCCCGCCTCTTCGATTCGGGCTTCCGGGCGGGCGGCATCTACGACTGGGACGGGCAGGGGCTCGCCGACGGTTCGTACCTGGCCGTGTTGACGGCCGAGGACATTCAGGGGCAGGCCGGCCGCAGGCTGAGCGGCGTGACCGTCGCCTCGGGCCGCGCCTCTCTGGGCAAGGAGGGCGAGCCGGAGCTGAAGGCCTCTTACGCGAAGGCGCTCTTGGCCGCGGGCATCGAGTCCGACGACGTGCTGGCCGCGGCGCGCGCGAAGAAGTCGAACGCCGTGACCGTCACGGCGCACGACGGCACTGACGGCCAGGTCACCTCGACCTCGGGCGCGCTCACCTTCCGCACGGGCGACGTCTTCTCGGGCCAGGAGCGCGAGCAGATGCGCGTCACCGCGGACGGCCGCGTCGGCATCGGCACCGCCAACCCCGAAGACACGCTCGACGTGGCGGGCACCATCCGCGCGCGCGGCGGCATCCGCTTCGACGACGGCACCGTGCTGACCTCGGCCGGCGGCCTCAAGTCGGGCACCAACCTGCTCCACACGAACACCGTGACCGCCGGCGGCCCGACGGCCGCCGCCCTGGCCGGCTCGGGCACGGCCAACAAGCTCTCCAAGTGGCTCGACGGCGCGGGCACGCTCGGCGACTCGGTCATGACCGAGTCCAACGGCAGGGTGGGCGTCGGGACGGCCACCCCGGGCAACGTCTTCGAGGTGCGCAAGGATCAGCCCTTCAACGGCTCGTCCTTCGACACGATGACGCAGCTGGTGGTCAGGAACGACGACCCGAACGGCTTCTCGGCCATCTCCATCTGGGGCAACGGCGCCGAGCGCGGCCGCTACCAGTACAACAGCGCGCAGCCCAACATCTTCCTGACCTCGATGGGGGCGGTGCCCTTCTACTTCGGCACGAACGCCCAAGTCCGCATGTCGGTCGACGCCAACAACGGCAACGTCGGCATCGGCACCAACTTCACGCCCGCGACGCAGAAGCTCGAAGTCAACGGCGGCAACATCAAGATCAGCGGCGCGGGCAACGGCCTTATCTTCCCCGACGGCACGAAGCTCACGTCGGCCACGGCCGGCGGCGGCACGCCCTCGGGCACGAGCATCGTCTCGGCCATCAACGACGTGGGCACGGCGGGCGTCATCAGCGAGGCGCGCCTGTCGCCGAACGTCGCGAAGCTCAACGCGCAGAACGCGTGGACGGGCCAGAACACTTTCGTCAACGGCCTCTCGTCCAACGGCGTCGCGATCACGAACGTCGGCAACCCCGTCAGCGCGACCGACGCGACCAACAAGGCTTACACGGACGCCAACTTCGTCAAGTTCGTCCCCGGCGCCGAGCAGCTCTCGGTGGGCGACGCCAACGGCACGGCCCCGATGATCAACCTGCGCGGCGGCTCGACCTGCTGCTCCGGCCCCGGCGGCCACACGCCCGCCTGGTTCAAGGTCTTCCAGAACGGCAGCTTCGTCGCCACCGGCAACCTCGGCATCGGCGTCTCGCCCATGCAGGGCAAGGGCTACCGCACTTCGTGGGACTCTTACAAGGGCGCGTTCCGCTCAGGCTACGCCGACGCGGAGTGGGACGACGCGAACGTCGGCTTCTTCTCGTGGGCGGGCGGCTCGAACTCGACCGCCATCGGCCTCTACGCGCTGGCCTTCGGCGACACGAACTCGGCCGAGTCCACCTCGTCCATCGTCTTCGGCAGCGGCAACCAGGTGAAGGGCGCGGCCGGGTTCTCGGCCGGCGCGGGCAACCGCGTGTGCGACACCTACGGCGTCGCGCTCGGCAACAACGCCAAGTCGGGCGGCCCGCTCATCAACGGCAAGTGCGACCCCGACAGCTTCAACATCCACGGCCTCGCGGCGGTCGCCATCGGCTACAACGTGACGGCCGACCAGGATCACACGACGGCGATGGGCAAGTTCGCCTCGAACAACGGCTTCACCGGCACGTTCGTCTGGTCGGACGGCTCGGCCACCGCGAGCGCCGACACGTTCCGCAACACCGCGAACAACGAGTTCGCCATCCGCGCCACGGGCGGCGTCCGCCTGCGCACGAACCTCGCGGGCACCACGGGCTGCAACCTGCCCGCAGGCTCGGGCGTCTTCAACTGCACTTCGAGCCGCACGACGAAGGAGAACTTCCTCGGCGTGGACGGCAACGACGTGCTCGCGCGGCTCCGCAAGGTGCCGGTCTCGACCTGGAACTACATCGCCGAGGGCCAGCAGTCGCGCCACCTCGGCCCGATGGCGGAGGACTTCTACGGCGCGTTCCAGCTGGGGACGACCGACAAGGCCATCGGCATCCAGGACGCGGTCGGCGTGAGCCTCGCGGCCGTCAAGGCGCTCGACGCCAAGACCCTTGAGCTTCAGGAGAAGGCCCAGGAGGTCGAGCAGCTCCGCAGCAAGGTGAACACCCTCGAGCAGCGGCTCGCCGCCCTCGAAGCTCTCGTCCAGAAGCAGGCCGAGTCGCAGCAGAAGTAAGACTCCCCGGCTTCCCCCAAACGCGCGAAGGCCCGTCCAGGAAAATGGACGGGCCTTCGTGTTTCTAACCCGCGAATGCGCGGTTGCGCAGCCCCCCGGTCGCGTGTAAAACTTTCGGGCGCTACGCTTCGTAGTAACGTCGCTTCCGCCGTCTCCTTATAAAGACTCCGGAATCACAACCCACAATCTAAATCCCCTTAGAAGGATTCGAGGTAAGCAGCATGAGAAGATTTACCCTAGCCCTGCTCGCGCTCTTCCTGTGTGCCGCGGGCGCGCGCGCGCAGAACGTGCCCGTGCAGGAGGTCGTGTTGGATAACGGCCTGCGCGTGCTGATGGTGCCGCGCAAGGGCGACCCCAACATCGCCGCCGGCTGGATCACGCGCACCGGCTCGGTCAACGAGCGCCCGGGCATCACCGGCCTCTCCCACCTCTTCGAGCACATGATGTTCAAGGGTACGCGCACCATCGGCACCAAGGACATCGAGGCGAATCTGAAACTCCTCAAAGAGATGGACGACGTGCGCGCGCAGATGCGCGCCGAGGATAAGGAACTCATCCGCCGCGCGCGCGTCGGCGAGATCGACGACCCGAAAGACCCCAAGAACCGCTCCGATAACTACAGGCAGCTCCTTGCCCGCTTCGACGAGCTGACCAAGCGCGAGAAGGAGCTGATGGTCAAGGACGAGTTCGACCGCGTCTACACGACGGCCGGCGCGTCGGGCATGAACGCCGGCACTTCGAACGACTTCACCGTCTACTTCCTCAACGTCCCGGCCAACAAGCTCGAGCTGTGGTTCTGGATGGAATCTGACCGCCTCCTGAACCCCGTCTTCCGCGAGTTCTACTCCGAGCGCGACGTGGTGCACGAGGAGCGGCGGCTCCGCACCGACTCGACGCCGACGGGCAAGTTCGACGAGCAGTTCGACGCTCTGTTCTGGATGTCCTCCCCCTACGGCTGGCCCGTGGTGGGTTGGCCCTCCGACCTCGAAGCCATCACGCGCGAGGAGGCGCTCGACTACTTCGCCGTCAACTACGCGCCCAACAACCTGACGGCCTGCCTCGTCGGCGACTTCGAGCCGGCGCAGGCCACCGCGCTGGCGAAGAAGTACTTCGGCCGGCTGCCGCGCGGGCCGCGCGAGCCCGAGCCCGTCCGCACGCAGGAGATGAAGCAGCTCGCCGAGCAGCGCATGATCGCCTACGCCGAGACCAGCCCGCAGGTGCGCGTCCGCTACCACACGCAGGCCGACGGCCACCCCGACGACTTCGTGCTTAGCGTGCTCGGCGACATCCTGAGCGGCCGGACGGGCCGCCTCTACAAGTCGCTCGTGCTCCAGCAGGAGGTCGCCAACAACGCCTCCGCCAACCAGAACGGCAACAAGTACGAGGGCTACTTCGAGCTGCGCGGCACGGCCAAGCCGGGCAAGACGCCCGAGGAGGTGGAGCAGGCGCTCTACCGCGAGATCGAGAAACTTCAGAAGGAACTCGTCCCGGCCGAGGAGCTTCAGAAGATTAAGAACCAGTCGTCCGCCGACCAGTTCCGCGGGCTGCAGTCGAACTTCGGGCTGATGGTGCAGCTGCTCCTGCGCGACGCCAACCGCAGCTGGTCGTCCATCAACACCGACCCCGCGCGCGTGCAGGCCGTCACGGCCGAGGACATCCGCCGCGTCGCCAACAAGTACTTCACGCCCGAGAACCGCACGGTCGCCATCTACCGCACGAAGGCGGCGGCGGGCGGCGACGCGGAAGACGCCACGCTCGCCGGCCTCTCCGACCAGGAGAAGGAGCAGGTGCGCCGGCTCCGCGCCGCGCTCCCGCAGATGAAGGCCGAGCAGGTGCGCGCCATCCTCCAGCAAGTCGAGCAGATGGGAGCCTCGGCCCCCGCCGACAAGCAGAAGGGCCTACAGGTCGTGAAGAAGATGCTGGAGGATCGCCTCAAGCAGCTCGAAGGAGGTACGAAGTAAGTCATGAAGATCAGCAGAACCTTTGCGGCGCTGCTCCTCGCGCTCACGCTGCTCGCGGCCGCGCCGGCCGCCGCGCTGGCGCAGACCGCGCAGCCTTCGGGCATCCCCGCGCACCCGCGCGAGCTGAAGTACACGCCGCTCAACTACGCGCCGCCGAAGCGCGACAAGTATCGCCACGTCCTCTCGAACGGCGTGGTCGTCTACGCGGTCGAAGACCACGACCTGCCGCTCGTCAACATCTCGACGCTCGTCCGCACCGGCTCTTACCTCGACCCGGCGGGCAAGGAGGGACTCGCGGCCCTCGTCGGCAGCCAGATGCGCGCCGGCGGCACGCAGAAGATGACGGCCGAGCAGTTCGACGAGGCCGCCGACTTCCTCGCCGCGCAGATTTCGAGCGGCGTCAGCTCGACGCAAGGCAACGCCAACCTCAACCTGCTCGCCAAGGACGTCGACAAGGGGCTCGCGCTCTACTTCGACATGCTGCGCACGCCCGCGTTCCAGGAAGACCGCCTCAAGCTCGCCAAGAGCCAAATCCTGCAGGCGATGGAGCGGCGCAACGACAACACGTCCGGCATCGAGGCGCGCGAGTGGAACCGCCTGCTCTACGGCGCCGAGCACTTCTCGACGAAGGAGACGACGAAGGCCTCCGTCGAATCGATCACCCGCCAGGACTTGGTCGACTTCCACCAGAAGTACTTCCAGCCGGGCGGCTTCATCATCGCCGCCTCGGGCGACTTCAAGACGGACGAGCTGTTGGCGAAGCTCGAAGCGGCCTTCAAGGGCTGGCCCGCGAACAAGGCGGCCGTGCCCGACGTGCCGAAGCCGACGCAAGTACCGGTCGCGGGCATCTACACGGTCAACAAGCCGGACGTGAACCAGGGTCGCGTCAGCATCGGCCACACCGGCTCGATGCGCGGCAACCCCGACTCGTACGCCTTGGAGATCATGAACGACATCCTCGGCGGCGGCGGCTTCACGTCGCGCATCATGTCGCGCGTGCGCTCCGACGAGGGGCTCGCCTACTCGGCCGGCTCCTCGTACGGGATGGGCGTCTACTACCCGGGCACGTTCCGCGCCTCGTTCCAGTCGAAGAGCGCGTCCACGTCGCAGGCCATCCAGATCGTGCTGGACGAGATCGGCCGCATCCGCACGTCGAAGGTCTCGGACGAGGAGTTGCAGACGGCGAAGAACTCGGCCATCGAGACCTTCCCGCGCATCTTCTCGACGGCCGCGCTCGTCGCCGGCACCTTCGCGCAGGACGAGTACACGAAGCGGCCCGCGGACTACTGGGACACCTACCGCCAGCGCGTCGCGGCCGTCACGGCCGACGACGTGCAGCGCGTCGCGCAGAAGTACCTCGACCCCTCGAAGCTCGTCATCCTCGTCGTCGGCAACATCGACGACATCACGAAGGGCAACCCCGACCACCCCGAGTACAGCTTGACGAAGATCGCGGCCACCGGCCAGATACGCCGCATCCCGCTCCCCGACCCGCTCACCATGACCTACCCGCCCGCTCCGTAAGGGGAATGGGGATAAAGCCCCGAAGGGGCGGAATGTGAAAGCCAGGGGCAACGCCCCTGGTGATAGTCGTAAGAAAAGGTTATAAGCCCCGAAGGGGCGGAATATCGCCGCATGATATTCCGCCCCTTCGGGGCTTAAACGTTTGTGCGTCCCGTGACCAGGGGCGGCGCTCAGGCTTGCGCCTTCGCTCTGCCCCTGGCTATCTCATGACGCCCCTTCGGGGCTGCTTAAACTTCTATCAGTAGTTCGTCAGAATCCGCTCCGGCTCGAAGCCCATCTCGTGGAGGCGGTCGCGCGTCTGCTCGATCATCTCGCGCGAGCCGCAGACGAGGGCCACCGGGTCGGAGAGCGTCGGCAGCACGTTATCCAGCAGAGACTGGACGTAGCCGGTCTGCCCCGCCCACTCGTAACCGTCCGGCCTCGAGATGACCTGCCGCAGCTCGACGCCGGCCGCGCGCCACGCCTCCACCTCGTCGCGGTAGCAGAAGTCCTCCGGCGTGCGCGCGCCGTAGAGCACCACGACCTGCCCGTACTTCTCGGCCCGCGGCAGTACCGAACGCAGCGCCGAACGCAGGGGCGCCACGCCCGTCCCCATCGCCACGAAGACGAGGTCGCGCCCCTCCTGCGCCTTCAGGTCGAAACCGTGCCCCGCCATCTCGGCCAGGCGCACGCGCCCGCCCGGCGGCGTCTCGTAGAGCGCGCGGCTCACGGGGTCGTTCGAGCGCTTCACCAGGAACTCGAGCTCCTCGTCCTCGGGCGCGCTCGCGATGGCGAAGTAAGCGCGCCCCAGCCCCTCGACTTCGAGCACCGCGACCTGCCCCGGCACGAACGGCAAGTCGTGGCAGTCCGACGCGCCCTCGGGGAGCACGTCGAACGCGCGGATGTCCCGCGCCTCCTCGTGCACGCGCTTGATGACGAGGACGCGCCCCTCCCCCTCTTCAGTTGGAGCCACCGACATTTGAACCCTTCTCCCGTGATTTTGGTAACTGCCCCGAGTGTAGCGCAAGTTGGCGCGTCGCGCGAAGGCTGTGTTAAAAAAGCTGTCAGCGGTCAGCACTCAGCTTTCAGCCAAACCCAAAGCTGAAAGCTGAGTGCTGACCGCTGACAGCTATTCATGAAGCGCTCTCCGCTGCTGGTCATCTTCGTCACGGTCTTCATCGACCTGGTGGGCTTCGGCATCGTCATCCCCGTCCTGCCGTTCTACGTCGAGGGGACGAAGTTCGACGCGAGCCCGCGGGTCGTCGGGCTGCTCTTCGCGTCCTACTCGGTGATGCAGCTCGTCTTCACGCCGATCCTGGGGCGGCTCTCCGACAGGTACGGGCGGCGCCCCGTTCTCTTCTTCAGCCTGCTGGGGACGGGCCTCGGGTTCTTCGTCATGGGCTTCGCGACGACGCTCTGGATGCTCTTCGCGGGGCGCATCATCGACGGCGTCACGGGCGGGAACATCTCGACCGCGCAGGCCTACATCGCCGACGTGACGACCGAGGAGAACCGGGCGAAGGGGATGGGACTCATCGGCGCGGCCTTCGGCCTGGGGTTCATCTTCGGGCCGGCCATCGGCGGCGTCCTGTCGCGCTGGGGCGTGAACGTGCCCTTCCTGTTCGCGGGCGCGCTCTCCTTAGCGAACGCGACGCTGCTCTACTTCGTGCTGCCCGAGACGGTGACGCCCGACCACCCGGCGCGCGCGTCGGCGGCGACCGGCCGCTGGTCGCAGCTCCTGAACGCGGTGAGCCAACCGCGGCTCGCGTTCGTGCTCGCCGTCTACTTCCTGTTCGTGACGGCCTTCTCGGTGATGACGACGTCGTTCGGGCTCTTCACGCTCTACCGCTTCGGCTTCGACGCGCACGACACGGGCTGGGTCTTCGCCTTCGTCGGCGTCATCGGGGCGGCGGTGCAGGGCGGGCTCATCGGCCGTCTGGTGAAGGCGTTCGGCGAGCCACTGCTGGTCATCGCCGGGGCGCTGCTGTTCACGGCGAGCCTCGTCCTCATCCCTCTGACGGGGCCGCACACGGGGACGCCGGCGCTGCTCGCTTTGGGGGCGCTCTTCGCTCTGGGGAACGGTTTGGCGACGCCTTCGCTCACGTCGCTCGCTTCGAAGAGCGCGGGCGCGGGCGAGCAGGGCGGCGTGCTCGGCGTGACGCAGTCGGTGGCGAGCCTTTCGCGCGTCGTGGGGCCGCTCATTTCGGCCGCGCTCATCTACAGCGCCGCCGCCACGTTGGGCTACGACGGCAAGCCGCACAGGATGAGCGACGCCTCGGTGGAGCGCACCTTCTGGGTCGCGGCCGGCATCATGTTCGTGGCCTTCCTGCTCGCCGCCTACTTCGCGCGCGCCTACGCCGGCGAGTACCGCCGCGGCGGCGCCGTCGCCGAGGGCACGTGAGAACTTTGGCATTCGAAATTTCAAATTTGAAATTGCTTTAAGGCTCATGTCGAGAAGCTTCATTCGCGCGGTCGCCGCGTCGCTCCTGCTCTGCCAGCCCGCGTTCTCGCAGGCGAACAACCCCGTCCGCGAATACCGACGCGCCAACGAGCACCGCGTCCTGCGCGAGTTCGTCGAACTGCTCTCCATCCCGAACGTCGCTTCGGACTCGGAAGGCATCAGACGCAACGCCGCGCGCCTCTCGGAGATGATGCAGGCGCGCGGGCTCAAGCCTCGACTGCTCGAAGCTTCGACGCGAGGCGCGCCGCCCGCCGTCTACGGCGAGTGGCTACGGCCGGGCGCGACCAGGACGGTCATCTTCTACGCACACTACGACGGCCAGCCGACCGACCCGCGCAAGTGGACGGGCACGCAGCCGTGGGAGCCGACGCTGCGCACGGCGCCTTTCGAGAAGGGCGGGACGGTACTCCCGATGCCTTCGGAGGGTGAGGCCATCAACCCCGAATGGCGTCTCTACGCCCGCTCCTCGTCGGACGACAAGGCGGGTGTGATGTCGATCCTGACGGCCTTCGACGCGCTGCGCGCGAAGGACATCCAGCCGACCGTCAACCTCAAGTTCTTCTTCGAGGGCGAGGAGGAGGCCGGCTCGCCGCACCTCCCCGAGATTCTGTCGAAGTACAGGGAGCTGCTCTCGTCAGACGCCTGGGTCATCTGCGACGGCCCCGTCCACCAGTCGGGGCGCAGGCAGGTCGTCTTCGGCGTGCGCGGCGACACGAACGTCGAGGTCACCGTCTACGGCCCGAAGCGGCCTCTGCACAGCGGGCATTACGGCAACTGGGCGCCGAACCCGGCGATGATTCTGGCGCGCCTGCTCGCCTCGATGAAGGACGAGCGCGGCCGCGTGACGATTAAAGGCTGGTACGAAGACGTTGCGCCTCTGGGTGAAGCCGAGCGGCGCGCGCTCGCGGACGTCCCGGCCTACGACGAGGAGTTGAAGAAGGAGCTCGGGCTCAACCGTCCGGAAGGCGCGGGCCGCCCGCTCGTCGAACTCATCAACGAGCCTTCGCTCAACGTCAACGGCCTTTCGAGCGCCGAGACGGGCGCGCTCGCGCGCAACGTCATCCCCACGACCGCGGTCGCCGCGCTCGACCTCCGCCTCGTCCTCGGCAACGACCACCGGCGCCAGGTCGAACGCCTCCGCGAGCACATCCGCGCCCAGGGCTTCTACGTCACCGAGCGCGACCCGACCGACGAAGAGAGACTCGCGCACCCGCTCGTCGCTAAACTGAGCGTCTCGCCCGGCGGCTACAACGCCGAGCGCACGCGGATGGACTTGCCGGTCTCGCGCGCCGTCGTCGCCGCCGTGCAGTCCACCTCGGGCGAAAGAATCGTCCTCATGCCCACGCTCGGCGGCAGCCTCCCGCTCTCGCTCATCCGCGAGACTTTGGGCGCCCCGACCCTCACCGTCCCCGTCGCCAACTACGACAACAACCAGCACGCCGAGAACGAGAACATCCGCCTCCAGAACCTCTGGGACGGCATCGAGACCTACGCGGCGCTGATGACGATGAATTGAAAACGGGTGTTAGGTTTTGGGTGCTGGGTGCTGGGAAGACAAAACCAGAACCCAGCACCTAGAACCCAGCACCCGTTTCATCGCATGTTGTCTTTCGGGAAGCCGACGCGTTCGGATTCGGCGTTGAGGCGTCGGAGCATATGTTGGATGAGGCGGGTCTTGACGCGGCCGGCTTCGCGCGGCTCGACGAGGTAGCGCACCGTCGCGTCGATCCAGGTGTTCTGGTTGACGCGGAAGACGACCGAGGGGTACTCGCGCACCTGTAGCTCGTCCACGGGCGTCTGCGCGAGCAGCTCGCGGTAGGTGCGGATGCGCTCGCGCATCGTCTCGCCGATCTCGGCCTCGGCCACCTCGCGCATTACCTCGGCGACGAATTCGAGGTCGCTGTTGTAGGCGACCTGAAACGTGATCTCGTTCCAGATGTACGGGAAGAGCGGCCAGGAGTAGTTGTAGACGGGGCTCGACAGCACCTGCGAATTGGGAAAGCGGATGACGCGGCCCGAAGGGTGGTCGGTCGAAAGGTAATCCCCGCCGAACTCCCAGAGAGTAGTGTCCAGATAGCCCACGTCGATCACGTCGCCCGCCGCCTCGCCGATCTTGATGCGGTCGCCGACGCGGTACGGCGCGCGCGCGATGATGTAGACCCAGCCCAGGAGGCTCGTGAAGGGCGTCTGCACGGCGAGGCCGACGACGAGCGAGAGCACGCCGAAGGAGACGGCCGCCGTGTACCAGTTGGCGAAGAGCACCGAGACGACGATGAGCACGATGGCCGCGCCAGCGGCGAGCTTCAAGACCCGGTGGAGGTTGTAGCGCGAGACGGCGTCCGAGAGTGGGTCGATGAGGAAGGCGTCCACGAGCCGCGCCCCCGTCAGCACGAGGAGGACGGCCATCGCGCCCGAGACGGCGCGCAGCACCGGCGGCCGGTAGTCGTCGGCGAAGTCGAAGAAGTGCAAACGCACCGCGTAGTGCAGCGCGGCGAGCGCGACCAGCCCGAAGAGGTACGTCCCGATCCAGAACTTGTGCCGGCGCCTCTCGCGCGGCGGGCGCTCGGCCTCCTCCCTCTCGGCCTCCTCCTGCTTGAGCGCCTTGCCGCCCGTCTGTTCTAGCGCGCGCCTCACGTCCTCGTCGTGCGCTTGCAGCCGCTCGGCCGCGGCCTTCTCCTTCGTCGCCATTCGTCGCCCTCCGCGAAAGTTCTTCGGGAGATTATTAAACCACAGAGACACAGAGGCACAGCCTAAAGCAATAGCTCGACAGGCTGTGCCTCTATGTCTCTGTGGTTTTCTACTACCTACCTACTGCCCACTTCTCTCTCAGTGCGTGCGGTCGTACTCGATGCCCTTCTGCACTTCGTCGATGGCCTTGTTGACGTGTTCGAGCGCCTTGACGCGGTGGCCGCCCTTGTCTTCGGTCGCGGCTTCGAGGTTCGAGCGCGCGCCCCGCAGCTTGTCGAGCGCCGCCTCCATGTGCGGCTGGTCGGGCAGGAATGCCTCGTCGTCGTGGCGACGGTCGAAGCGGATGCCGGCGTTGACTTCGGCGAGGGCGGCCTCGACGTGTTCGAGCGCGCGGGCGCGGTGGCCGCCCTTGTCGTGGGTCGCGTCGCGCAGTTGCGCGCGGGCGGCCTGCAAGTCCGTGCGCGCGGCCTGCATGCGCGGCTGGTCGGGCGTGAAGGCGTAGGCGGCGGCCGAGGCGAACAGCAGCGCGGCGACACACAGGGTGCTCTTCGTAATCCTCATGACAGGGTTCTCTCCTCACTCTCCTTATTCGGTCTGAAGGGGAAAGCGCGCGAGGGTGTCGGGCATAAAGACGCGGGGGCGAGGCCCGCGGTCTTAAAATTTTCAAGGGCTACCAGATTGAAGGGATCGAAGACTCGTCAACTTCGAGCGCGTCGCCGTCGGGGAGGATGTGGATGAGGCGCGCGCCGCGGGCGCGCAGGGGGGGGCCGAGCAGGCCGACGCGGTGGCAGTTGGCGCGCGGCTCTTTGTGTGAGGTGAGGGGCCTCGACTCGGAGCACATCAGCACGACGCGCGAGTCGGCGGCCAGCTCCATGATGCGCTCCAGCCCGCGGTTCAGCTCCTCGGGCGGCGCGACGACCTTGCCGCCGCACTCGGGCAGCCACTCGTAGCCCAGCCCCGCCTGCTTCAGACTCGCCGCCAAGACCTGCCCGTTGAACTGCGGCCAGCGCGAGCGCGCGGCGCTGCGCACGTCGCACAGCAGCTCGATCTCGTACTGCCGGAGCAGCGCGAGGAAGTCCGCCCACGAGTGGCGGCCGTGGCCGATGGTGTAGATGACAGTCGCCGGGTTCGACATCTCACTTCCCCTTCTTCAACAGCGCGGCGCGGGCGACGGCGACGACCGCCGCGGTGCGCGCGGCCTCGCCGCCGAAGCTCTGTGCGAGCTGGACGGCGCGTTCCCAGTTGTCGGCGGCGAGCGCCGCGAGCACTCCGGGGAGGTCGGACTCCTCCACCTCGAAGTCGGTCATCGAGGCCGAGTGCTTCGTGCGGAACTGCAAAATCATTTTCCCGTCCTCGCCCGTGAAGTCGGGCGCGGAGTTGGCGGCGCGCGCGGCCTCCGAGATGATATCCCACGCGCGCGGCCGGTCGAGCTTCTCGTAGCGCGTGGCGACGGCCACGAGCGCGCGTGCGCGGTCGGGGTCATTGTTGTCGATGCGGCGCGCCTCGTCCGCCGCCTCTTCCAGGAGCGAGACGGCGCGAGCGCGGTCGGTCTTGCCGAGTATCTCCGCGGCGCGCTCGAAGGCCCAGGCGCGCTGGAACGGCGTGAGGTCGCCTTTGCGCGCGCGGGCCAGGGCCGGCTCGGCCTCCTTCCGGTTGAGCGCGGTCTGGACGAAGGAGAAGTCTATGAAGCCGCGCACGCGCCGCGCGAGTTCGGAGTCGTTGATCTTGTCGAGCAGCTCGTCGGCGCGCGCGTCGTTGGCCCACGCGGCGCGGACGGCCGTCGAGGCGTAGATGCCGTCGCGCGCGTCCACCCCCTGCGCGCGCTCGGCGCCGTCGAGCGCCTCCTGCACGAAGTCGCGCTCGGGCGCGGCCTCTTCGCGCCGCGGGCGGAAGGCGTAGTCGCCCGCCGCCTCGTTCGCGCGGACGCTCTCGGGCACGTCGGCCGCGAGCAGGGCGGCGCGCGCGTTGAGCGGCGCGGTCAGGTCGGGCGCGTACTGCTCGAAGAAGGGGAGCAGGCGGCGGATGATGACGTAGGTGCCCGTGCGCCCCGAGGAGGTGCGCTCGTAGTCTTCGAGCGTCTGCGGCCGGAGCAGGACGCGCGCCGCCGCGCGCAGCACGTTGGCGCGCAGCTCCGCCGACACCTGCGGGGGCGTCGCCGCGTCGCCACGCAGAGTGCCCGTGCCGGTGGCGCCGCCGCGCGAGACGTTGAAGAAGGTGTAGGGCGTGAAGAGGTACGACATGAAGGCGGAGACGGCGTTGGCGTCCGCCGAGGGGTCTGCTTCGACGCGCGCGACGAGCGCGGCATAGAGGCGGTCGGCCGTCGCCGAGTCCTTCTCGCGCAGCGTCGAGAGGAACCCGACGGTCTGCGAGTTGGCGCGGACGAGCGCCGGCTCGGCGAACTGTAAGGCGTGCTCCGTGTCGCCCTCTTCGAGCAGTTGGCTCGCAAGGCCGAGCCGCTGCGCGGTGTCCGCGCCCGGCCTCGGCTTCGCGTCCGCGGCCTCGTCCGCTTTGGCCTTCGTGAGCTGCGCCAGCAGCTCCTCGCCGAGCGCGCGCTCGCGCCGCGCCGCGAGCCGCAGGACTTCTTTGCGCAGGTTGGGCGGCGTCGAAGACATGGCGGGGCCGCCGCGCTTGAGCTGCGCGTTCATGTCCTCGTCCATCTTGCGCTGCGCCTCGCGGTCGGCCGAGTCGGCCGCCTCCCACGCGCGCCGGAAGAGCTGCCGCGCCTTCTCCACGTCCGTCTCCCACAGGGCGTCCGCCGCGCGCGCCTGCGCCCGCGCGCGCAGAGTCTCGTCGCGGAAGCCGGCCGCCTCGTCCGCCAGAGAAGTGAGCAAGGCCACTGCCTGCGCGCGCCTCTGCGCCGCGAGCGGGTCGGCCTCGGCCGCCGCCGCGGGTTTGGTCTTAGGCCGGCCCTCGCGCTTCGTCTGCGCGGGGGCGTGCGCGAAGAGCGTGAGAAGCAGGAGGAACGTTGCGAGGGTTTTGGTGTGAGTCATAGAGAGTGTTGCGAAGGTCTGGGTGCGAGTCATAGAACGCAATCACGCCGCGCCGCGGGTTCATTTAAGGAGGGGCGCGACGGGGCCGTCCGTCTTGAGCACGTCTTTCAAGTCCGCGTAGGGGAGGACGACGGACGGGGCGCCCGCGGCGTATGCGCCGAGTTGATAGTAGTCGAAGGTGACGGCGAGGCCGCGCGGCGTGAGCGTCCAGTTCTGGTAGTTGTCGGCCTCCGGCTTCGCGCCGTCCGCGATGCCCGCGTCGTCGAGGTAGGGCTGGCCGCCGCCGCCGGGGTATTCGGCCGAGTCCCTGTTCCAGCGGCGCACCTGTCTGACGGCGACCTCGGAGACTTTAGTCAAGTAGTTCGAGCCGGGGCGGAAGAGGTCTGCGAGCGAAAGCTCGCGGCCCGCCTTCACGTCGTAGTTGATGACGTGGAAGGCGTGCGAGGGGTGCGCCGCGCCGTGCTCGTAGTAGTCGATGGGGAACTCGACGCTGACGAGCGAGTCGTTCAGGAGGCGCACTGTGTATCTGATGGTGAGCGAGTCCTCCGAAGCCTCGGGCATGGTCTCCTTCTCGCCCTTCTCCGGCCCCGCGTCCTTCTTGAAGTCCGCGACCTCTTTGGTCACGAAGGCCTGGGCCAGGCGGTTGAACCCTTCGACGCCCTCGACCTGCGGGTACTCGACGTTGACCGAGTAGCCGTGCTTCCTGCCGCCTTCGTCGAGCCTCTTCGTCGTGACGACGTGGGCGCCCGCCTGCCAACGCTGCTCGACGAAGTAGAAGAACTGTGTCGTGTCGCTGCCGCCGCCCGGCTTCGCCCAGTCGCCGGAGATGGACGCCTCGGGCTCGTAGTCCTTCTCGTCCCACCAGCCCTTGAACGCGCCCGTCTGCTTCGCGCCGTCGAACTCTTCGAGCGTGAAGTTGCCCTTCGCGTCCACGGAACCCTTGAGCGTCAACTCGCCGCCGCGCCCGTCGTAAGAGTATGCGCCCGAGAGCTTGCCGTCCGGCGTGCGGCGCAGGTGCATCGTCGCGGGCCGGTCGGCGACCGAGCCGTGAAAGACTCTCTCTTCGCCTGTCGCCTGCGCGGGAGGCTGCGCGTTCGCACCGCCGCCTGAAGCGGGAGTCGTGCTGCCGCTCTGCGCCGGCGGCGCGGAGACGTGACCGCCCGTGCCGGCCGAGGCGCACGCGGGCGCGAAAAGGAGCGTGAAGACGAGAAGGGTCGCGAGGGGGCGTGTGTTCATCTCTCTACTCTTTCGCAGAAGATTTAGCCGCGGCGGGCGATCTCGGCGCGGAGGTCTGCGGCCGTCAGTTGGACGAGGCGCGCGCCCGTGAACAGCTCTTCGCGCGTCACGTCCGAGTGTGCGAAGGAGGGCCTGGGGAAGTCGTCCATCTCCGCGTCGGTCTCGAAGTCAGTTTCGGCGAGGACGAGGCCGCGCAATGGCCCGAGGAAGACGTCGACGGCGTAGAGCCTGCCCTCGTGCTCGTAAGGGTAGCGGTTCTTGCGCAGCTCGTTGCCCTCGAAGACCGAGAGCACCTCGTACTCGTACGGGCTGAGGTAGATGTTTGTGATGAGCGTCCGCGAGAAGTCGGGCGCGTCGGGCGCCTGCTTCTGCGTGAGCTTGAGCGTCCACTCGTTCGTGCGCGGGTCGCGCACCTTGCGCAGGCGCAGGCGCGTGCCCGTCACGTAGTTGTCCGTAATCTGCGCGTGCGGGTCGGAGAGCTTGAGGCCGGGCGGGAGGCCTTGCAGAAGGTAGCGGCGCTCGCGCTCGACGCGCGCGTATTTGCTTCCGCCGGGCGCGGCCAGCTTCATGTCGGAGGGTGAAACGACGCCCATCTTTAAGCTCCGACCAGCTCGGCCTCCGGCTCTTTGAGGAACTCTTCCGGGGCGACGATGTGACCGGCGACGGCCGAGGCCGCGACGACGTAAGGGCTCGCCAGGTAGACCTTGCCGGGGCCGGAGCGGCCCGGGAAGTTGCGGTTCTGCGCGCTGACCGTGACCTGCTCGGGGTTGCGCGAGGCGCCGGGGCCGGCGTTGATGCACGCGCCGCAGGAAGGGTCTATCAACTCGGCGCCCGCGCGCTCGAAGATTTCGATGTAGCCTTTGGCGCGCGCGTACTCCTTAATCTTCTGCGAGCCGAACTGTAAGTAGAGGTGGACGCCGGGCGCGACGCGCCGGCCCTGCTCGACGGCGCGCCGCAAGACGGCGGCGTACATGTCCATGTCGGCCATCTTGCCGCCCGTGCACGACCCGCCGTAGGCGATGTCGATCTTGACAGCCTCGCTCAAAGCGGAGATGGGCAGGCCGTTGCGCGGGTCGCCGGGCGTGGCGACCATCGGGCGCACCTCGCCCAGGTCGATCTCGAAGGTCGCGGCGTACATGGCGTCCGGGTCGCTCTTGAGGAAGCCCTTCCGAAGCTCTTCTTCAGAAAGACCGCGCGTCCTCTTCAAGTATTCGAGCGTGACCTCGTCCGGCTCGATGATGCCCGTGAAGCCGCCGGCCTCGACCGCCATGTTCGTCAGGGTCGCCCGCTCGTCGATGTTCCAGCCCGCGAGTCCCTCGCCCGCGAACTCGAGCACCTGCCCGATGCCTTTGCCCTGCTTCATGTAGTCGGTCGCGAGGATGACGAGCATCACGTCCTTCGCCGAAACGTCCGCGCGCTTCTCGCCCTTCAAGACGAACCGGACGACCTCCGGGACTTTGACCCTGATGTCCTTCGTGTACCAGGCGTTCGCCATGTCGGTCGAACCGACGCCGAAGGCGAAGCAGCCGAGCACGCCCGCCATGCATGTGTGCGAGTCGGTGCCGATGACGAGCTGACCCGGAAGCGCGATGTCTTCGACGACGGCGTTGTGGCAGATGGCCTCCGAGCCGCGCTCCTCCGTCCCGCCGTAGAGCCGTATGCCCTGCTGCTCGGTGAAACTCTCCTGCGTCGTGGCGAGGCCGTTGGCGCGGTCGAGCAGGCCCATCCGCTTCTTCTCCTCCGGCATTACGCGCCCGATGAAGGTCAGGTGGTCGCGGAAGGCGTAGACCGACTCCGCTTCGGTCACGCGCGCGTCCTTGCCCAGCGCCTGTTTGAAGAGCGACTCCGCCATCGGCGTCACGTACTCGTGCGAGAAGCGCACGTCCGCGACGGCGAAGAGCGCGTCGCCGGGCTTCACGGCCTCGACGCCGATTTCGCCCGCGCGGACGAAGGCGTGGCGCGCGACGATCTTCTCGACGATGTTCATCGGCCGCTGCTTAGTTTCGAGGGCCGGCGGCGCGACCTCGCCCGCGAGCCGCGCCTTGTTGTAGTTGAAGAGTCCGCCGTACTCGACGATCTGCCGCGAGATGGGGTCGAGGCCGCGCGTGAACTCTTCGAGCGGAATCTCCTCGCCGCGCTTGATTCTTTCAATCAGCCCGAAGTCGGTCGAGGTCAAAAGCCCGATGTTCTGGCAATTCTGCCCGTAAATCTTCTCGATGGTCTTGGCGATGACGAGCTGCAACCCGGCGGCCTTCTCCGCGAACGGCGCCGTCTCGCGCGAGCTGCCGCAACCCTTCGAGAGACCCGAGACGACGACCGCGAACCCGCCCTGCTTGACCTCGTCCTTCTTGACCGCGCCCTCGCGCATGCCGACGTAGACGTACTCGCCCAAAGTCTCGTCGTAGTAGAAGCAGACCCAGCCCGGCGTGATCTCGTCCGTCGAGATGTTATTCATCAGCGCGCGCGCCGGGTCGTACTCGAAATTCTCTCCGCCCTCCAACTGCCGCCTGATGAGCGACACGTCCTCCGTCAGGTAGAGCACGCGCCCCTCGAATCTCAAACGCTCGGGCCGCTTCGCCGTCTTCTCAACCGTCATCTTCATTCCCCTTACGCAATGCGGATTATGTGATGGTCTGCGAAAGGACGATTATAAACGACGCCCGCCCAACCCGCACCCGCGCCGGAACCGTTGTATTCCGCCGCAAGCCGGGGCATGATATACACAACGGGTTTCGTAAAATCCTCCGGCTTGTGCCGGAGGAGGGTGCTCTGAGCGACGCCCTAGAGTTTCACTTCTCAAGTACATCAGCGAGGTAATTCACCTGAACTCGCTAACGATTGAGTCCGACTTCCTGTTCTCGCTCGTCGGCAGTACCCTGTTTTGGCTGACACTCGCCGGCATCTCGATACGCGCCCTCAAGATCGACTTCAAAACGCTGGAAGCGTACCTCGGCAGCTTCTACCTCAAGGCAGACCAACTCAGTTTCCCTCTACTGAAAACGGCGAGCTTTTTTGCCGACCGGACGTTCGGCGCAGTTTACGGCCGGGGGATGCGGCGCATGTTTCTGGCGACGCTGTCGGTGTGCCTCGTGAGCAGCACGTACATCATGGCCACGCTCGTCTCCGATTGGCACCGGAACGCGCCTCAGGTGGACAGCGTGATTCGCCAGGTCGTTAAGGACGTTGACCCGGAGTACTTCGACCTTGTCAATTCCGAAAAGGGGCGCAAAGAGCTGGCCTTGGCTTACGAGATGCAAGGGAACGAGGGAGGCGTCTTTTATATCAATAATGACGAGAGGTCTGTCGCCCTTCGAGACTTGTACGAGCGATTCTCCCGGCGTTACATGGATCACATCTCCAGCCATCAATTGGGCCGGTTCGACGCCTTCGACCGTTACTTCGGCAAGGCGTATTCGGAGCCGTTCGGACGGAAGGGGACGCTAGATCTTATCTTCGGGCTACTCTTTACGATTGCCGGTTCGGCCCTCATCGACTTTCTAGCCGTCTGCGCGACCTTCCGGTTCTACGAAGACGTCAAGAGTCGCAGGGAGCGCTCGCTCGCATACCTGCCCGCCATCCTGGTCTGTTTCCTGCTGTCCGAAGCCAGCTACATAACGTTCTTCGAGGGGCACGTGGGGACAGCACTCATCGTTCTCCTCTCCCCACTAGGGATCTTTCCTTACGTGCTCGCATGCGGCTTTGTTATTGGCTTCGTCGCCTCGATAGAAGATGTGGGGCTGCGGTGCTTTGCAGTCTCGGTACTGCTCGTCGCCGCAGTGGTTGTCAGTATCGCCTGGCCCTCTACAGTGTTCAAACCGCTCCTGCTGGCGTACGAGTGGTATCGGAACATCGCTGCCGTTCTCGCTCACGGCTTTAGCAGGGAAGCCGTTCTGATGGGGATGATGGCCGCGTACCCGCTCATCCTGTTGCTCGCCATCTTCGTGGCGACCGGCCTCTGTAAGATTCTGTTTTCGGTCAGTAAGACGATCCTGCTGGGACAGGTGTACGGGGCTTCCGTGTTGTCCGGCAGCACATTCTTTCTGGGATTCCTGACGACGATCATTACGAGCACGGCGGTCGCCTACACGGTAGTGCGCGCTCTGCTTAATTGGACGGCCCAGCGATAAGGCCCGAGTTAAAGTTAACCACGTGGTATATGCCCGAGAACCTTTGCCGCCCTCACGTTGCGCCGCCGCGCCGCGCCGCGGTATAAACGCGGCACTGAACCTCGAACAATCAAGGGCGTGACGCGAGACGCGGCGGGACTTCTCTACCCCGGCCGGCATCTCCGCCAAAGACGGACACCAGAAGGAGGAAAGCATGGCGGTCAAGTTAGCAGTCATCTACTACAGTTCGACGGGGACGACCTACAGGCTGGCGCAGGCGGTCGCGGAGGGCGCAGAGGGCGCGGGCGCGGAGGTGCGCCTGCGCAAGGTCAAGGAGCTGGCGCCCGAGCAGGCCATCGCCTCGAACGAGGGCTGGTCGCAGCACGTGCAGGAGACGCAGGACGTGCAGGAGGCGACGCTCGATGATTTGACCTGGGCCGACGCCATCGTCTTCGGCACGCCGACGCGCTACGGCCTGCCGACCGCGCAGCTCAAGCAGTTCATCGACACGACCGGCCCCCTGTGGGCGACGGGCAAGCTCGTCAACAAGGTCTGCTCCTCTTTCACGAGCGCGGCGACGCTGCACGGCGGGCAGGAGTCGACCATTCTCGCGCTCAACAACACCTTCTACCACTGGGGCGCGCTCATCGTCGGCCCGGGCTACGCCGACCCCATCCAGTTCCAGGCCGGCAACCCCTACGGCGTCTCCTTCAAGAGCGACAACGGACAGGCGCGCCCCGACGAGACGGCCCTCAACGCCGCACGCTTCCAGGGGCGCCGCGTCACCGAAATCGCCGCGCAGTTCTTGAAAGGCAGTGAATAGTGAATGGTAAATGGTGAATAGTTAAAGCCGCAGTTTCTATTCACGATTTACTATTCACCATTTACGCTTCTAAAGTTTTCCACAAAACGGCGATGAATTTTCCACCTGTGGAAATTGCCTGTTGATGAACTTTTCAGATGCCTTGAAAAGCTCAAATATCGAGGGAATTTCGCCTTAAAAATTTTTCGAAAAAAAGTCTTGACAGCCCCGACGGGCATACGTATAGTCCGGCTCCCGTCGCGATTGTTACGGCAGTCGTGACCGGCGAGGGGATCGGCAGATTGGGGTGGAAACACTTCGATCTGAGGACAGCGACAAGCGGCAAACGTCGCTGCCACTGACGCCCCGGCCGAGGCCGAAAGGCCTGCGCAGGGAAGTTGCCGACGGGTACTTCCCGAGCCGCGCGGATAAAAACGCGACGGCGCTCTGACGGAGTAATTAACCGACGGAGTAGCGAACGCCGCTCAACTTCGGTTGAGCCTCGTTGTCCAGAACGTAGACTGGAGGTGGAGGTAAAGCCACCAGAACAAAAACCAAGAGGCACCAGGTCTTCGGACTTGAGAGGTTGACTAAGTTAGCCCGTGCCGACCGGGGGTGAGCCGCCGCAGGCCACGCTTCGGAATATAAATCAGGCAGCCTGTCGCGTGTACATGCAAGGGTTGCCGTCCCCCCGAATCGCTTCGGCGGTTCAAAGGGATACCGGGATCGGGCTGCTGCCTTCGGGTAGCAGCCCGGTTTCTTTTTTGCCCCTACTCCCTTCTCACCCTCTCTTCAACTCCGACGCAGCTTCTCGGAAAAACTCTGTACCGGCCGCGGCGCTCGGGATATGATGCCGGCCGCCCTTTTTCGCCCGGACGACGCACCGGAGGAGCACACGCATGGGTCGGATTCTCTCAACCGTCTTTCTGTTATTGTTCTCTTCGGCCGCCGCCTTCGCACAGGCGCAGGCGCCGGACGCGGCGGAGCTGAGGAGGCTGCTTGATGAGTTCCTCGCCGGGGCCGGGCGCAACGACGCCGCGGTGCACGACCGCTTCTGGGCCGAAGACCTGATCTACACGGGCTCTTCGGGGCGGCGGGTCGGGAAGGCCGACATCATGCGCGACGTGCGCTCGGCGCCGCCGCCGAAACCGGGCGACCCTCAGACCGTCTACACCGCCGAGGACGTGCGCATACAGCAGTACGGCGACACGGCCGTCGTCGCCCTCCGCCTGGTCGGCACGACCCAAAGGGGCGGCGCGACCGAGGTCTCGAAGTTCCTCAACACCGGCACTTTCCTCAGACGCGGCGGACGTTGGCAGGCCGTGAGCTGGCAGGCGACGAAGCTTCCGCGCGCGGAGGAAGAGGTCAGGAAAGAGGTCGCCGCCGCCGAGGCCGCCTTCCAGCAGGCCACGCTCGCGGGCGACGTGAAGAGACTTGAGCCGCTGCTCGACGAGACGTTCGTCTGGACGCGCAGCGAAGGCACGCGGCAGACGCGGCAGCAGTTACTCGAACAGCTCGGGTCGGGGGTTTTGAAGTACTCGAAGCTGGAGACGAAGGACGTGACGGTCAACGTCTACGGCGACACCGCGGTGGTGCGCGGCGTCTCGCCGCGGCAGCGCTCCTCTTACGCCGGCGCCGAGGGCAAGGGCGACGCCGCCCCCCTCACGGTCTTCTACACCCTGACCTTCGTTAACAGGGGCGGGGCGTGGAAAGCCGTGGCGATGCATTCGAGCCACACCCCTTAAAGATGAAGCGAAACATAGACCGCAGGGACTTTCTCAAACACGGCGCGCTCGCGGCCGCGGCGCTCGCCGTGCCGGCGCGCGCGCAGACGGGTTTCGGGCGCACAAGCTCGCCGCGCAAGGTGGTCATCTTAGGCGGGGGCTTGGCCGGGCTTTCGGCCGCTTACGAGTTGACGAAGGCCGGGCACGACGTGAAGGTGCTCGAAGCGCAACAGCGGCCGGGCGGGCGCGTGCTGACCTTGCGCTCCTTCGAAGAGGGGCTGTACGGCGACGCGGGCGCGGCGCGCATCCCCGACAACCACGACTGGACGCTGCGCTACGTCAAAGAGTTCAAACTGCCGCTCCTCCCCTTCTACCCCGACGCCGGGGTGTTCGCTAAGGTCAGGCGCGGGCGGCGGAGCGAGGTCGGGTGGGACGAGTTCGCGGAGGCGGTCGAGGACTACGTCGGCATCGAGCTGGGCGAGACCACGCGCTGGCACAAGATCGAGGGCGGCAACGACCAACTGCCGCGCGCCTTCGCCGAAAGGCTCAAGGGCAAGGTCATCTTCGGCGCGGTCGTCTCGAAGGTGGGGCAGGACGCGTCGGGCGCGCGCGTGACCTACAGGCGCGCGGATACGGAAGAGACTCTGCCGGCCGACTACGTCGTCTGCGCCATCCCCTTCGCCGTGCTCGGCCGCGTCGAGTTCTCGCCGCGCCTCTCGGAGCAGAAGACGCGCGTGCGCGACGAGATGACTTACGAGCTGGCCGCGCGCGCCTTCATGCAGACGCGCGAGCGCTTCTGGGAGCGTTCGCGCTGGAACGGGTTCGCGGCGACGGACTTGCCGGCCGAGTTCTGGCCCTCGACCTTCGGCCAGCCCGGCCGCCGCGGCGTGCTACAGGCTTACGTGCGCCACCGCACGGCGACCGACTGGGCGAAGAGGAATGAGGCGGGGCGCATGGACGCGGCGCTCGCGCTCACGGAGCAGGCCGTCCCGGGCGTCCGCGCCTCGTACGAGCACGGCGAGGTAAAGTGCTGGGGCGAAGACCCCTGGGCGGGCTGCGCGTGGACTCACCCTTCGGGCGTGCAGCTAGTCGCCGTCAACGCGCCCGAAGGTCGCGTATACTTCGCGGGCGAGCACGCCTCGGTCTACGCCTCCTGGATGAACGGCGCGCTCGAATCGGGCAACCGCGCCGCGCGCGCCGTGGACGAGGCCGCCGCGCGCGAGGCCAGGGTTTAGGGCAGGCATTCGGTAAGAGAGTTGCTGACGACCGTCCTTATCATCACCTCAATCGTGCTGAGCGTCGCCGCCTTGTGGGCGGCGCTCGTGCGCGCGCGCGCCTCCCGCCGTGAGGGCACGCGCGCGGCGGGCGAGCTGCGCGACTGGCTCGGGGTCGAGCTTTCGTCCCTGCGCGAGCGCATGGACATGGGGCAGCACCTTCTGGAGCGCCACGACGAGGAACTCGCCGCGCTCAAGTCCGCGCAGGCGAGGACGGGCCACGGGCTGAACCTGCTGCGCGAGAGTTTGACGCAGAACGGTCTCGCCGCAATCGCCGGAGAGACGCCCGGCGCCGGCCCGGCGCGAGATACTTCGAAAGACGACAAAGACGACGACGCCATCATCTTCAAAACCGAAGGCGCGCAGAAGGCCGACGAGCCGGCCGACGTCTACGCGGTCGCGCGTTCGATGGACGAGTTCTTCAACGACACGTCGCACCCGCGCGAGCTGCTCGGGCACGAGGCGTTCCGGCGCGGCGTCGAGCTTTCGCTGGCCGAGGCGTCGGTGCCGCGCGAACTGCTCGCGCGCGCGGCCGAGGGCAACGCCCTGGTCGCCTGCATCTCGCTCGAAGCGCTGATGAAGTGTCAGGGCTTCGACGAGGAGATCGTCGAGGCCGTCCTGCGCGACATCAACGCCTACTACTACTGGCCGCGCTTCTACGCGCTGCGCGCGCTCGCGGCGCACGCGGGCGCGCGCAACATCCTCGCGCCGCTGCTCGTCCGCCTCAACTCGACCTGGCGCGAGCCGATGCCCGTGCAGGCGCTGCGCGAGTTCGTCTCAGAGCGCGTCGCGGCCGGCGACGTCCTGACCCCGCGCGCCCTCTCCGAAGAGGCCCACGCCGTCACGTTCGGCACGGCGGAGGAGTGGAACGAGGTCATCGCCAACATCGACGCGATAGTCACGCAACTGCCGGCCGACGCGCGCGCGGAGTTTTCGCAGTGGCGCGGCACGCGCCAGACGGCCGAGTTCGTCAAGGGCATCGGCCGCGTCTGGACGGACGAGGGGCGCGAGGTCTTCGTGCTCGACGCCCTGGCCGAGCGCGTCTCGGAGTTGGAGGCGGCGATCAAACGCGAGCCCGCGCGCTCGGTGCTGCTGGTCGGCGAGTCAGGCTCGGGCAAGACCGCGCTCGTGCGCGCGCTGGCCGCGCGCCTCGGCGGGGACGGCTGGCTCGTCTTCGAGGCCGCGCCCGCCGAGGTGATGGCCGGGCAGACCTACATCGGCCAGATCGAGGAGCGCGTGCAGGCCATCGTCCGCAACCTCGAAGGCAAGCGCGTGCTCTGGGTCATCCCGAACTTCCACGAGGCGCTCTGGGCCGGGCGCCACCGCTACAGCCCGACGGGCCTGCTCGACCTTCTGCTGCCGCACATCGAGAGCGGCGCCGTCAAAGTCATCGGCGAGGTGCCGGCGCGCGCATACGAACAGCTCTTGCGGCTGCGGCCGCGCCTGCGCACGGCGATGCAGACGTGCCGCGTCGCGCCGCTCTCGGACGAGGAGACTTTAGAACTCGGGCGGCGCTGGGCGAAGAAGTACGGCGACATCAAGCTCGAACGCGAAGGCGTCGCCGTCCCCGGCACAGGCATCAAGCCGCGCGTCCCCGAGAAGACCTTGCGCGAAGCACTGCAACTGGCGAAGCAGTACCTCGACGAGAAGGCCGCGCCCGGCAACCTCCTCCTGCTGCTCGACACGACGCGGCGCCGGCAGCTCGCCGACGCGGACAGCTTCCGCGAAGAGATCACGCTCGACGCCCTGCTCGTCACGCTCTCGCAGTTGACGGGCCTGCCCGTGCAGATACTCGACGAGCGCGAGGGGCTCGACCTCTCCGAGCTGCGCGCCTTCTTCGAGAAGCGCGTGCTGGGGCAGCCCGAGGCCGTGGACTGCCTCGTCGAGCGCGTCGCGATGATCAAGGCGGGCCTCACAGACCCGACGCGGCCGCAGGGCGTCTTCCTCTTCGTCGGCCCGACGGGCACGGGCAAGACCGAGATCGCGAAGACGATGGCCGAGTTCCTCTTCGGCTCGCCCGAGCGGATGATCCGGCTCGACATGAGCGAGCTACAGACCTGGGAGTCGCAGGGGAGGATACTCGGCGAGGCGGACGAGACGAGCGACAGCGCGGCCCTCGTCAACCAGATTCGCAAGCAGCCCTTCTCGGTCATCCTCCTCGACGAGTTCGAGAAGGCGCACCCCTCCGTCTGGGACTTGTTCCTCCAGGTCTTCGACGACGGCCGCCTCACCGACCGCCGCGGCAACACGGCCGACTTCCGACACTCGGTCATCATCATGACCTCGAACCTCGGCGCGACGCTCCCGCACGGCGCGTCGGTGGGCTTCTCGCAGGAGCAGGCGCAGTTCGCCGCCGGCTCGGTCGAGCGCGCCGTGGGCCGCGCCTTCCGCCGCGAGTTCGTCAACCGCATCGACCGCGTCGTCGTCTTCCGCCCGCTGGGCCGGGGCGTGATGCGCGACCTCCTGCGCAAGGAGCTGAACGACGTGCTCACGCGGCGCGGTTTGCGCACGCGGCAGTGGGCGGTCGAGTGGGACGAGTCGGCGGTCGAGTTCCTCCTGGAGAAGGGCTTCACGGCCGACCTCGGCGCGCGGCCTCTGAAGCGCGCCGTCGAGCGCTACCTGCTCGCGCCGCTCGCGCTGACCATCGTTAACCACCAGTTCCCCGAGGGCGACCAGTTCCTCTTCGTCCGCTCCTCCGCGGACGGCGGCTCGCTCGACGTGCAGTTCGTAGACCCGGACGCGCCGGCCGAGGGGGAGGCCGTCGTCGAAGAGGTCGAGGAGGTCTTCGACGAAGAGGCCGCGCGCGGGCTGTGCCTCGAATCAGTCACGCTCGACCCGAAGGGGACGCCCGAGGAGCTGCGCTTCCTGCAGGAGCAGTTCGACGAGGTCGCGGCGCGCGTGGATGACGAGGACTGGCGCGGGCGCAAGGAGGAGGCGCTGCGCGAGATGCAGTCGTCAGACTTCTGGTCTTCGCCGGAGCGCTTCAAGGTGCTCGGCGCCGTCGAGTACATGGATCGTATCGAGGCGGGGCTCGACACCGCCGGGTCGCTCCTCGCGCGCCTGCGCGGCGACCGCAAGCGCCTCCCGCCCGACCTCGTCGCGCGCCTCGCCGAACAGCTCTACCTGCTGGACTCCGCCTGCCGCGGCATGGCCGAGGCGCAGCCGCGCGACGCCTTCCTGCTCGTCACGGCCGTGCGCGAGCCGGGCGCCGACCGCGCGCGCAGCGACGACTTCGCGCGCACGCTCACGCGCATGTACCGGCGCTGGGCCGAGCGCCGCCGGATGAGAATCGAGTTGTTGGAAGAGCGCGACGGCGCGAGCTCGAACGGCTCGGGCGCGGAGGAGTACCGCGCGCTCTTCGCCGTCTCGGGCTACGCGGCCTACACCATCCTGCGGCACGAGGCGGGCCTCCACGTGCTTGAGACGCCGCAGGACGAGAAGTCCTCCTTCCGGCGCGTGGTGGCCGCCGTCCGCGTCGTCGGCCAGCCCGAAGAGCCGCCCGGCCGCGGCGGCCGTGAGTCCCTGCGCGAACAGGCCGAGCGCGCCCTCGCGGCGGACGCCAACGCGTCGCAGCAGCAGGTCGTCCGCCGCTACCGCGAAGAGCCCTCGCCTCTCGTCCGCGACTCCGCCCGCGGCTGGCGCACGGGAAGGTTGGAGCGCGTCCTCGACGGCGATTTCGACCTCTTCGTGTGAAGAGAAGCGTGCGGCCGTCCTGCTTCGGGCCGGCGGGAGGTTTTCGCCAAATTGAGGGCAATAAACTCTAACTCACATGCTGCCTACCAGATGGCGCTCTACGGCCGCCTTTTTTCGCCCGCGAGCCGCTTTTTACGTCTTGTTTTCCCAACAGGCCGGGTTTACTCTGCCAAAACCTGTGCAGCGCGGCGGCCGCGGCTTCGGATTGCACGGGCTTTCACACCAAAAGCACGACCGACCCCGGTCGGCAAAGCGCCCGCCCGAGGCGTGCCGCGTGAGACGGGGCCGCAGATGTCTCAGAGTTTCCAACCTTCTTCCGTCAGCGCCGGCCCCGCCGGCGGCTGTACTTCGAGGCGCGTCGCCGACGCGCCGGTATCGCGCGTCGGCGCGATATTAACCTTAACCCTTTAACCGGACTCGCGCGTCGCTCTTGCCCCAAACCACTCATTCGCTACTGCGCCGCGCGACGAAACCGGAATCAAAAGAGAGGAGGGAGAGTCCTCACATGGACTTCTCGAACAGCCACCGGGCGACGACCGCCCAGGCCGTGGCCGGCCACCCCGCCCCCCGCGACGAGGACGCGTTCCGACGTTGCACACTTTCCAACTCATTCCTGAAAGCAGGCGATTACGAGGGCGCCGTCGCGGCGCTCGAAGAACTCTGGCGCGGCCCGTACGAGCGGCCCCTCGCCGAAGGGCTGGGCGCGCGCGCGACCGCGGAACTGCTCGTGCAGGCCGGGAGGCTGACGAGCGCGCTCGGCGGCGCGCGCCGCATCGAGGGCGCGCAGGAGGCCGCCAAGAATCTCATCAGCGAGGGCGCCGGCCTCTTCGAGCAGCTCGGCGACGCGCGCAAGGTCGCCGAGTCGCGCGCAGACCTCGGCCTCTGCTACTGGCGCGAGGGCGCGTTCGAGGAGGCCCGCGTCGTCCTGCGCGCCGCGCTCGAAGGGCTCGCGCACGAGGAGGCCGAGTCGCGGGCAGTCGCGCTCATCAGCCTCGCCATCGTCGAACTGTCGGCCGGCTGCAACCGCGCCGCCGTCGAGGTGCTCGCGGAGGCCGCGCCGCACGTCGAGGCCTCGGGGAGCGAATTCATTAAGGGCATCTTCCACAGCGAGCGCGCCAACGCCTTCGTCGCTCTGGCCGACGCCGGCGACGCGGAGATGCTCGACCGCGCGCTCGTCGAGCACACCGCGGCCAGCTATCACCTCGAACAAGCCGGCCACACGCGCTACCTCGCCAACAACGAGAACAACCTCGCCGTCCTCTTCAACCGCATCGCCCGGCACGAAGAGGCACGCCGGCACCTCGCGCGCGCTCGCGCGCTCCTCGTCTCTCTGAAGGACGCCGTCATCGTCGCGCAGTGTGACGAGACGCTGGCGCGCGTGCTCGTCAACGAGGGCCACCTCGACGAGGCGGAGCGGGTCGCGCTCTCGGCCGTGCGCGTCTTCGAGGACGGCGACCGGCAGGCGCTGCTCGTCGAGGCGCTGACCACGCTCGGCGTCGCGCAGGCGCGCGCGGGCCGCGGCGAGGAGGCGCGCCAAAGCTTCGCGCGGGCCGTCGAAGTCGGCGAGGCCGCGGGCGACCGGGCGGGCGCCGGCCTCGCCGCGCTCACGCTGACCGAGGAGCTGGGCGACCAGCTCAGCCACGCGGAGATCTGCGAGGCGTTCGCGCGCGCGGAGGGGCCACTCTCCGGCACGCGCAGCCCCGAGATGCTCACGCGCCTGACCGCGTGCGCGCGCCGCGCCTTCGAGTCTTTCAAGAGCACGCAGGCCGGGGCCGTCACGTTGGAGGTGGGCACGGCGGAGGAGCGCTGGGAGCGCTTCTCCTTGAAGGCGGAGGTGCTGCGTTACGAGGCCGAGCTGATTAAGCGCGCTCTGCGCGACGCGGACGGCGTGGTCTCGCGCGCGGCGAAGCTGCTCGGCTTCAGGCACCACCAGACCTTCGTCGCGCTCCTCAACAACCGCCACAAGGGCCTGCTCGGCGAGCGCCGCCCCGTCATCCCGCGCCGCCGCAGCCTCATCCGCCGCCCGCGCCGGCCGGGCCAATACGCCGCCGGCAAAAAAGGGTAAGAGCTCTTAACCACAGAGACACAGAGGCACAGCTTGAAGAGGTATTAACTCCAAGCTGTGCCTCTGTGTCTCTGTGGTTAATCAGAGAGCTTCACTAAGCGCTCTGTCTAATGTAATCCCGACAGGCGCGATTTGACGCGGCGGAACTCTACGGAGTCGCGCGCGCGCTCGTGCGTCTGCCCGAGCGTGGCGACGACTTTGTCGATGGCCTCGACGCGGCTCGCGGGGTCTGGGTGGTCGCCCGCGGCGTCCGCCTGTTCGCGGCCGCCCCCGCGCTCTTCGAGGCGCTCGAAGAAGTTTGCCATGTCGCGCGGGTCGAAACCGGCCTCGGCCAGAAGGCGCGCGCCCTCCGCGTCGGCCTGCAACTCTGCCGCGCGGTTCGACCTCAGGAAGAAGTTGTTCGCGCTGGCCCCGAAGGCCGCCGCCGCCGCGCGCAGGAAGTCGCTGTGCCCGAAGCCGGCGACCGCGTTGAAGGCGCCGACGGCCGTCTTGGCTAAGTAAGCACGCGAAGCCTGCGTCGTGCCGTGGCGCAGAGAGACGTGAGCGACCTCGTGCGCGAGCACGCCGGCCAACTCGCCCTCCGTGTGCGCCGCCTCGATGGCGCCCTTGTTGACAAAGACGTAGCCGCCCGGCAGCGCGAAGGCGTTGACCTCCGAAGAGTCCACGACGACGAACTTGTACGGGAACTTGTAGCCGGGCGCGCGGGCCGCGACGCGCTCGCCGAGGCGCTGGACGTAGGCCTCCGTGCGCTTGTCGCGGAGCACGACGACCTGCCCCATGATCTCATCGGCCGAAGCCTCGCCGAGCTGTATGTCCTGCTCGGGGCTGAAGAGGTTGAAGCCCATCGAGGGGCGCGGCAGCGCGCCCCCGCACGCCGCCTGCAATGTCAGCAGGGTTATCAAAACCCACCCCGTAACCTTGCCCGCCCGCATCGTCCTCTAAAGCCTCCCTCGCCGTAAAACTCTTTCGCGCACAGCGCCTCACACACGGCTTTGCAAACACCGGGCCGCGTGCGCTTTGAAGGGGCACAGCTTCAAAGTGCGCGCCCGTGCGTCTCGTACTCAGACAGAAGCGTCCGGAGGGTCAAATATCGAAACGATACGTCGCCCGAGACGGGTCGGGGGTTGTGGCGGATTCGCCGTCGCGCGGTCTCAATCCTCCGGCAACCGAACTGCAATCATGTGGCAATCATGCAAGTGACACAGACTCCGCGCCGCGCGCACGTACGCTCGTCCTATCCTTCTGATGGAATCAGGAGGCGTATATGAACGAGCAACTTTCAACGAAACCCTCAAACGTAAACCTCGCGTGCCTCACCCTCACGCTTCTCTTCTTTGTGGCGTGTGCCTCGGCGGCGCGCGCGCAGGGGAGCCCGCCCGTTTTGCGGAAGCAGAACGCGGAGCAGCAGCAAGCCGCGCGTGAGAAAGATGATGAGAAAGATGATGACGAAGACGAACCGGTCGCGCCGCCGACGGCCGACCCGGCGACCGTCTTGCGCAAGGCGCGCTTCGTCCTCGTCCGGTCGGAATCGATCTTCGTCAGCGGCAAAGAGGTCGAGGCGTCGCTCCTCAAGCGGAAGGAGTTCAAGGCGTGGGGCATGGTCGTCACGCGCAGCGAGGTGCAGGCCGACCTCATCATCGAGGTCACGCGCAAGCCCTTCACGCGCCGCTTCACCTTCTCCGTCATCGACCCGCGCACCGCGGAAGTCGTCGCCAGCGGCAAGACCCGCTCCGTCATCCTCGGCAAAAAGGTCTCCAACAAGATCGCCGAGAAGTTCGCCAACCGCGTCAAGGTCTACCGGCCGTACCCGCCGAACTCTTAGCTCAACGTGCGGATTGAGGAAAGCCGATTTAACCACAGAGACACAGAGGCACAGCTCGTTGAGCTATTGCTCTAAGCTGTGCCTCTGTGTCTCTGTGGTTAAACTTTCCTACTCCAAACGCATCAAGCGCTGACGGAAGGCGCGACCTTGCCGGAGAAGTCGGAGGGCGTCTCCTTGTCGCCGCCTTCGGGCCTGGCGTTGAACTTGTCGGCCCAGCGGACGCGGCCCGTGATCTGCATCACGACGAAGAGCGTCAGTATGGAGCCGACGGTGACGGCGAGGCCCGTGAAGCCTTTGAAGAAGAAGGCGTACGAGAACATCACGAGGTAGATGAACTGCGCCAGCCCCGCCTCGCGCGCCGCGAAGCGCGTCCCGACCACCAGGCGCAGGTAGCTGATGACCAGGAAGATCGAGACCAGAGACGACACCGCGAACGCCGTGTGAATCGAGACGTGGTCAACCATGTACGCGAGCAGCAGGTGGAACGAGAAGAAGGCCGCCGCGAGGAAGAAGTAGTTCATCGGGTGCAGCTCGATGCCGCGCATCGTCGTGATGATGAACATCAGGAAGAAGAAGAAGAAGAGCGAGACCGGCGCGAAGAGGCTGATGCGCCCCGCGAGCGGGCCGGGCTGTAACTTCTCGGGCATCGCCATCCCGATCTGGAAGCCCGAGACGAGGTTCTTGTAGTTCCACTCAAGCTCCCAACCGCCGTCCGTCTCGCGCTTCTCCGAAGGCGAGAGAGTGTTCTCGGGGAAGTCTATCTCCTTGAAGTCGGTCCGTATGCGCATGCGGAAGTCGCGCACCTGCGCTACGCTCACGCCCGTCTTCGCGTCGCCGCCGCCGCCGAAGTTGTAACGCCAGTCGTTCAGGCCCTGCGACTTGTAGGCCACGTGGAGCGTCGCCGCCTCGCCCGGCTTGACCGCGGCCGTGCCCGTCGCCTCGTTGTTCTCGTTCGTCAGGGCCAGGGCCTGGCCGTTGACCGTGAAGACCAGGTCGTCGTAGATGGCGCGCTCGGCCGGGAACTTCAGAGCGAAGGTCACCTTCTCCTGCGCGGTCGCGTTGCGGAAGACGTACGTGCCGTCGAAGCCGACCTTGTAGGTGCTGTACCAGAGCAACCCCTTCTGCCTGTGTTCGAGCCCGAGCGACACGTCCACGCGGCTCGACTCCAGCGGCAGAGTCTCCGTGACCGTGACCTGCTCCGTGACGGTCTTCTTCTGGCCGTCCACGACGGTCTCGGTCGTCTTCGGCTCCGTGTGCTCGGACGTGGCCGCGGGCGGCGACTGCGTCTGCGGCGTGCCCCAGAGCGAGGCGACCTGATTCCCGAGCTGCTGGTCTGAGTCGTACGTGCGCGCGAAGATGGTCGCGCCCAGAATCGCCCAGGCCGCGGCCGCGCAGATGAAGATGAAAGCGATGGCTATGATGCGCTTCAACATGACTCTCGACACTCCTCACTTCAGGCGTTCGTGCCCGACTGCGAATTGAACCCCGACCGCGCGACCGCGGCCCGCCACGTCGGGGAATGAGCCGCGCCCGAAGAAGACGTGGCGCGCGAGACTGCGGAACGGCGCGCGCCGCAACACCGCGCACGCCGCTTCGACGAGGAAAGGGCTGTTGACGGAAGAGAGCGCCCTTCTCATCCAAAGTCTTGAGACGAAGCGCGAGCGGAAACCCGCCCCCGAGTAACGCGCGAGCGCCGACGCGTCTCCGGTCGAGAGAAATTCCTCGGTGACTTCGGCCGCCAGCCCCGACAATCTCATACACGGGTCGAGTCCGCCGGCCGTGAGCGGCGAGACGGCGCCCGCCGCGTCGCCGACGAGCAGACCGCGCTCGCACGCGATGTTCCTCAACACGCCGCCCACGGGAATGCGCCCGCCCCTGCGTTCGACTTTACGCGCGCGCGTGAAGTCGAACGTGCGCGACATCTCCGACCTGAACTCTTCGAGCGCGCGCGCGGGGTCGAAGCGCTCGGCGTAGCCGCCGACGCCGACGTGCGTCTCCTCGCCGTCGCACACGACCCACGCGAGGTAGCCGGGCGCGAGCCGCGGGTCGAGGAAGCAGTGGAAGCAAGGCTCTTTCAACGTGGCGACGCCGCGGAACACGTCCTCGACGCCGACGATCCACTCCGTGTTCTCGTCGAGACCCAGGTCTTGCGCCACGCGCGAGCGCGCGCCGTCGGCCCCGACCACGAAACGCGCCGAGACCCTTCTCGTCAGCCCCGCGCGTTCGAGCAGAACCTCCGTGCCGCCGGACGCAGTGCCCTTAAACTCCGCGCCCACGTAGCGCGTCGAGGGCGACCACACGGCGCGCGCCTCGATGCACTCTTCGAGCATGCGCTCGTAGAGGCGACCCATGCGGCCGACGCGAAACTCCTCGTGCTCACTCTCCAACTCCTGCGCGCGCCGCGCGGGCGAGTAGAGCCTCACCTTCCGCACCGCAGGCCCGAGGCAGTCGCCCGGCAGGTCGAAGTCTTCGAGCGTGCGCCGGACGAAGATGCCCGTCGTGTGCACCGAGTCTTCGAGCGAGTTCTTCCTGTCGGCCAGAAGCACGCGCGCCCCGCCGCGCGCGAGCAGCCTCGTCACCTGCAGCCCCGCCAGCCCGGCCCCCACGACCACCACGTCGAAACTCTCCACGCAAGGCCCCCTTTCAGTCCAGAAGAATCTCCAGCCGCCGCTTGATGTCGCCGCCCACGGTGACCTCCGCGTAACACTTCGCCAGGCGCGCGCGGCGGTACGCGTCCGGCTCGCCGTAATACTCCCAGGCGATCTCGTCGTAGGCGGACGAGCCGGAGACCGCCGCCGCCGCGCGTAAAGCCCGCAGCCGCGCGGGCGAAATCTCCTCCCCCTCGCACACGTCTTTCATCGCCGCCTCGACCTCGTTCTTCACGGACACGCGCGCGACGGCCGGCGCGCCCAGCGCGAAGAAGAAGCCGAACGCGAATGCCAGCGCCGTGAGACTCGACAGGCCCACGCCCGCGTGGCTCACCGAGCAGGCCGCGCGCCAGCCGTTGCGCAGGTAGACGAACGCCGTCAGGAAAGGGACGAAGCCGAGCACGCCGATGATGAAGAGGAGTCCGAGGAGGCTGAACGGCAGGATCGCCAGGCCGACGACGAACGAGAAGAGCGCGCCCGCGAAGAGCACGCCCGCCAGCGCGGCCGGCCTCCGCCCCGCCGCGAAGAGAAGCCACGCGCAGAGCGCGACCATCTCAAGCGCGCTGAGCGTGTAGACGTAGAGCTGGCACTGCGGGTAGAGGCCGCCGCCGTACTCGCCCCGGCCGCTGAAGACGAAGGGGTCGAAGACGAAACAGAGGACGGGCAGAATCACTCCGAACGTCACGTCGAACCTGCGCTGCGCCCTCGTCGGCGCGCCGCCGAACTGCCTCCGCCAGAACTCCCGCACAGTCCGCCGCGGCCGCGGCGTCGCGTAGCGTGTGTGTACCGCCATCCACTCGTTCATGCGCCTCCTCCTCTCACGTGGCCTAAGCCTCGCCGGAAGGCGGCGGCGGGTCGAGCGGCATACCCACATCGCCCTCTTGTGGGCAGCGCGCCCGGCGGCCCCGGCACGCCGAACGCCGACGGGCTGACGTTCGTCTCCACGCCCCTCCGCCCTTTCGGTTCCGGCGAATCCCGAACGCCGCGGCCCCACGCCAAAAGCAAAGCGCTTTGCTTTATAAAGTACGCGGGCAAAAAAATATCGGGCGACGGCGGCCCGACCTCCTTTCTCTCGCCTGCCTCACCCGCCGCGCGCGGCGCGGATGACGCTCTCCATGTGTCCGAGATACCTTTCGAGCGCGCGCCGGCCGGCGGTCGTCAGACGGTACTCGGTCTTCGGCGTGCGCCCGTCGAAGTACTTATTGCAGACGACGTACTGCGCCTCTTCGAGTTTGCGCGCGTGCACGCTCAAATTTCCGTCCGTGGTGTTGAGGAGTTGTTTGAGGTCGTTGAAGGTGAGCGACTCGTTGACGGCGAGGGCGCTGACGATGGCGAGGCGGACGCGCTCGTGGATGAGTCTATCAAGTTCGGCGGCGGCCGCCGGGCCGTCGGTCGGCTTGTTGCGCCGCGGCTGTTGTTGATCTCGTAAGCCTTCGGGCGCACTTTGCGCGCCCGCCTTCTTCGCACCACTTTTCGCCAAAGCGTTCTGTCTAGCCACCGTAGTTCCTCGCTATGTGCAGCCCGAAGATGACGTGGAGGAGGCCGAAGCCCGCGGCCATCAGCGCGTCGCCCCACGCGGCGGGCAGAAAAAGAGCGCCAGCCCCCAGGAACATGAAGCAGAGCCCCATGAAGGGAACCGGGCGCACGGAGAAGGCACCCCCCGTGACGACGCCCGTGCCGTAGAGCAGGAGCCACAGCCCGGGCAGTTGCGCCTCCATCCCCGCGCGGTAGAAGACGACCGTGAGCAGCGCGCCGACGAACATCGGCGGCGAGAGGTTGATGATCAGTTTCCTGCCGGGGCGTGAGAGGAGCGAGGTGTCTGAGGCGTGGGCCTTGCGGTACATCGTCCAGCCGGCGATGCCGGCCGAGACGGCGGCCTCGGTCATCCAGACGGCGAACCACGCGCCGAACGTCTTCTGCTGCGACGCGACGAGCGCGGCGAAGAGCGCGGTCAGCCCGATGGCGACCTGGCCCCAGCCGGGCACGGCCGTGAACGCCGAGGCGCGCTCCATCGTCTCGCGGATGAAGCGCAGGTTGTCCATCGCGCGGTCGTGGAGCGCGGGCGGCTCGTCGGGCTGCGTTCTTTCGGGGAATGTGTGGACGACTGCCATGCCGCGCCGAAAATACACTGGCGTCGCCACGACTGTCAAGTGCTTTACAGAGCAAAGCACCGGCGGAAGCCCGACCGTCAGGGAGGGCGTACGTCTTTCGCCATTCTTCTACTATGAGAGCCATACGTCCTCCCTGACGGTCGGGCTTCCGCCGACCTTCCCCATTTGTTAGCATGGTCAGTCTAAACCACTTTAAGGAGACGGCCTTTGACCGAGCGGAAAGGGCGGCTGCCCGAGGGGGTCGAGTTCGTGGCGGAAGGCGAGGGGGTGCGCGAGTTCAGGCTGGCGAACGGCCTGAAGCTGCTGCTGGCGGAGAACCGCGTCGCGCCGGTGGCGACGTTCCTGGTGCTCTACCGCGTCGGCTCGCGCAACGAGGCCGTCGGGCACACGGGCGCGACGCACCTGCTTGAGCACATGCTCTTCAAGGGCACGCCGACTTTTAACAAGGCGAAGGGGACGCAGGTCGCCGCCACGCTCCAGAGAGTCGGCGCGGACTTCAACGCGACCACCTGGTACGACCGCACCAACTACTTCGAGACCGTCCCTTCGGACGCCCTTGAGCTGGCCGTCCACCTCGAAGCCGACCGCATGCGCAACTCCTTCATCGCCGACGAAGACCGGCGCTCGGAGATGACGGTCGTGCGCAACGAGCTGGAGCGGGGGCAGAACGAGCCGATGCTCGTTTTAGATGAGGCCGTCTACGCCGCGGCCTTCCGCGAGCACCCTTATCACCACCCGACCATCGGCTGGCGCGCCGACGTGGAGAACGTGCCGACCGCGCGGCTCAAAGAGTTCTACGACACCTTCTACCACCCGAACAACGCGACCGCCGTCGTCGTCGGCGACTTCGAGGAGCCGCACGCGCTCGCGCTCGTCGCCAAATACTTCGGCGCCTTCCCCGCCTCGGACGCGCCCATCCCCGAAGTCTACACGGACGAGCCGCGGCAGGAAGGCGAGCGGCGTCTGGTCGTGCGGCGCGCGGGCGAGCTGCCGCTCGTGCAGGTGGCCTTCCGCACGCCCGCGGCGCTCGGGCACGACAAGGTTCTGTCGAACGCGGAGCTGGCGGCGCGCGCCGCCTCTCCGCCGCCCGAGAACGACATCTACCCGCTCGCTGTGCTGGCCGGCGCGCTCTCTTCCGGCGTGACGAGCCGTCTCTATCAGGCGCTCGTCGAGTCGGAGCTGGCCGTCTCGGTGGACGCGCGCGTGGATCAGTTCCGCGACCCCGGCCTCTTCAACGTCTACGCGACGGCCGCGCCCGGCGTCGAGGCGCAGAGGTTGGAGGAGGCGATACACGTGGAGCTGGCGCGCGCCGCCGAAGAGTTGAGCGAGGAGGAGGTCGAGAAGGCGAAGCGGCAGATCGGGGCGCGCGTCGCGTACGAGCGCGACGGCACGCACAACGTGGCGATGCAGATGTCTGAGGCCGAGGCGGTCGCCGACTGGCGCTTCTACAAGGACTACCCGCGCAACGTCGAGCGCGTCACGGCGGATGAAGTCCGTCGGGTCGCCGCCAGTTACTTCAGAGAGGAGGCGCGTACGGTCGGCCACTTCATCCCGAAGAACGGCGGCGCGAACGGCGGCGGCGGCGCGGACGCTTCCGCGGCGAGGTCTTTGAAGAGCACGCCGCACGGCCCGAAGTTTCAGCACGAGCCCTCGAACCAGCAGGAGGCCAGAGCCGGACAAGCGGGCGGCTCTTCGAAGACGACGGGCACGGGTCTCTCCTCGCGCGTGGCGCGCGAGGAGTTGGGGACGGGCGCGGTGCTTCTGCTGGTCGAGAATTCTTCGACGCCGACGGTCGCCCTGCGCGGGAGCTTGCGCGCCGGCTCGCACTTCGAGCCGAAGGAGAAGCCCGGACTCGCGCGCCTCACGGCCGAGATGTTGAAGCGCGGCACACAACGTCGGGCCAAGCTCGAACTCGCGGGCGCGCTCGAACGCGTGGGCGCCGACATCGACTTCGACGCGGACGTGTTCGCCGTGCAGATTCACGCGCGCTCCCTGGCCGCGGACTTCCCCGCCCTCGCCGACACGCTCGCGGAGATGCTGCGCGAGCCTTCGTTCCCCGCCGACGAGCTTGAGAAGCTGAAGCAGCAGACCGTCGCGGCCGTCCGCGAGAAGCAGTCGGACACGGGCTGGCGCGCCTACGAGCGCCTGACGCAGACGCTCTTCGACGAAAAGCATCCCTTCTACACGCACGCGGGCGAACGTCTCGTCGAGAGCATCTCGTCAATCACAATCGCCGACGTGCGCGGCTTCTACGAAAGGTTCTACGGGGGGCGCACGCTGATCCTCTCGGCCGCGGGCGGCTTCAAAGCTGAAGAGGCGGCGCGTGTCTTACGTGAGGCGTTCGAGGACTTCGGCGGGCCGGAACACGCGGAGGTCGAGGTCACAGACCCCGCGCCGCCCGCCAGCATGCGGCGCGAGGTGGTGCTCGTGCGCGACAAGGCGAACGTGGACGTGATGCTGGGGACGGCCGCTCCGCTCCGGCGCGACGCCTCGGACTACTACGCGGCGATGCTCGCCAACCGCGCGCTCGGCGAGTCGACGCTCTCCTCGCGTTTGGGGCTGCGCGTGCGCGACGCCGAGGGGCTGACCTACGGCATCGCCTCGCGCTTCCGCGCGCCCTCACTCGCAGCGGGGCCTTGGTACATCGCCGTCTCGGTCAACCCCGGCAACGTCGAGCGCGCCATCGAGTCCGCGCTCGGCGTGCTGCGTGAATACGTCGAGCACGGCATACGTCCAGAGGAGTTGGAGGACGAGAAGAGCTCGGCCGTCGGGTCTTTCAAGGTCTCGCTCGCGACGAACGCGGGGCTGGCGGCGGCCTTGTGGAACGCGGAGTTCTACCGGCTCGGCCTCGACTACGTCGAGCGCTACCCGGAACTCGTCCGCGCCGTCACGGTCGAAGAGGCCAACGCGGCGATACGGAAATACTTCCGCCCCGAGCGCCTGACGGTCGTCGTCGCCGGCGACATCGACCCGGCGGCCGGCGAATGGGCGCCGGTGGAGTGAGGGGAGTAGACATACCAACCTGCAAATCAACATAAGGCCCCTTCACGCTGGGAGCGCGGGCATCCCTGCCCGCTAGCCTGCTCAAGCAGGCTGACCGTCTCACTTCTTACTTCGACGTTGCAATTTAAAGTCTGACGGCTTTCGCGCTGACGCGCTCAGGCGGGCAGGGATGCCCGCGCTCCCGGCGACGAGGGGCCTTATGTTGATTTGCAGGTTGGTATCAGTAGACAGTAGAACTACAAAAAAGCGGCGCGTCCGACCCGAAGGTTAAGACGCGCCGCTCGTTCTTTCTACTGGCTACTGCCTACTTCTTCTTTCTAGCTCGGCCCGAAGCGCTGGCGGTACTCGGACGACGAGATGAAGGCCTTGACCATCTCGGCGTTCTGGAAGTTGCCGTTGAAGGCGTTCAGCTTGTTGAGCCAGAAGTTGAAGCCGGCGGTGTCCGGGTCTCTCCTCAAGTACCCGAAGTACTCCATCGTCACGAAAGCGGCGTTGAACTCGCGCGAGTTCAGCTCGTCCGCCTCGGCCACCATGCGGAGAATCTGCGCGCGCGTCGCCCCGCCGTTCATGGCCGTCACGAGCTGGTTGCGGAAGGTGTCGGCCGCGGGGAAGTTGCCGCGGATTTCGCCGCCCGCGAACTGGCGCGTGTGGAAGTTGATGTAGGCGCGCCCCGAGCGCAGGTTGTCGAGCTGCGCGGCGAGCGTGGTGCTGTTGCCCTCGGGCGCGTCCCACTTGCCACTAAACGTGCCGCCCACGGCGCCCGCGCCCGCGGTCGGGAAGAAGACCTGGTCGTTCGGGTTGTTGTCGTTGAACGGCGACCCGAAGAAGCCCCAGACGACGGGGCCGTTAACGCCAGGCGCCACGGACGGCCCGGCGTGGATGTGCGCCGCGACGAGGTTGTCGTTCGTGTCGGCCGTCTGCGAGCCCGTCACGTCGATGTTGCTGATGGTGGCGGTGAAGGTCATGGCCGTCTGCGCGTCGTTGAACTGGAAGCGGGCCGTGCCGGACGAGGCCGGGCGCGCCGCGCCGGTCGTGGTCGTCGGCACCGTCGGCGGCACCTCCTGCCCGTTCGTCAACTGCACGACGAAGAGGCGCACCTGACTGGGCGAGAGCCCGGCCGAGGCGAGCAGGTTGTCGACGAACTGGTCGTTCGTCAGCGTCGACGGGTACTTCGAGACGAACTCGGGCCGCGTGACGAACTCGTTGAAGTAGGCGACCTTGTTCGCTTCGAGCACGGCGTCGGCGCCGGGCTGGCCGAAGACGAAGCCGCGCTGGAGCGCCTGCACGTCGCGCTCGAAGTTGCCGTAGAGCACCGGCGCGGGGCTCCCCTGAGCGTTCGCGCCGAAGGCCGCGCGGTGCGTCAGGTAGGCGAGATAGCCCGTGCGCTGGAACTCGATGGAGAGGAAGAAGGCGGCCGAGACGTTGACGCGCTTGTTCTCGATGCAGGCCGCGTTGCCGCCGCACGAGGTGATCTCGTTCGTCCAGAAGTTGAGGCCCGCCGTGTCCGGCTCGCGGTTCAGGAAGTCGAGGTAGTGCTGGCGGACGAAGAACGACGGGTCGTCGATGGGGTTGGTCGTGGGCGGCGTCGTGTCGTTGTCGAGGATGGTGACCTCGGCCGTGCTCGGGCTGCCCAGCCCGACGCCCGCGCCCGTCGGGTTCGAGAGCAGGAGGTCGATGGTCTCGTCGCCCTCGACGAACTTGTCGTCCACGATCAGGATGCGGAAGGTCTTCGAGGTCTCGCCCGCGGCGAAGTTGAGCGTGCCGAGCGCGATCTCGTAGTCGGACTTCTGCGAGGCGTGGCCGGCCCGCGACTCGTCGAAGGTGTTGTAGTTGACGGTGGCCGTGCCGGAGGTGTCGCCCGTGCGGACGACGGTGAAGTCCACGAACTTGCCCGCCTCGTCCACGGCGAAGTTGTCGGTGGCGAACTCGATGAGCGAGGTGGCGGTGGCGGTCGTCGGGTTGAGCTTGCCGAAGAGGCCGTGCTCCTCCTCGCCGGGGCCGGCGGTGAAGTAGAGCGTGTTCGGGTCTCCGCCGTTGCCGCCGTTGCCGAACTGCAAGGCCCACAGCTCGTCGATCTCGATGCCCTGCCCGTCCTCGTTCTTGAGCGCGTTATCGCCGCCGTCGAGGGGCGCGCCGGTCGAAGGGTTGTAGGCGTGGATGGAAGCGTTGCCCTCGCCGAAGTTGCCGACGAGGAGTGCCCCCCCGTATCGGCCGAAGCTGGCGGGCGCAATCGCCAGGCCCCACGGCGCGTTGAGCTGGCTGGACGCGTCGGGGGAGGTGCCGTCGTTGCCGTTGATGGCGAAGGACAGGTCGCGGACGCCGTCGGTGCTGAACCTGCGGACGAAGCCGAGCCCCACGCCGGCCGCGCTCCTCCCGCCCATCCCGACCTTGGCGTAGGTGACGTAGAGGGGGAAGCTGCCGCCGAGGTTCTGGATGTTGAAGGGCGCGTAGCCGGCCGGGATGGTCGCGTCGATGAAGCCGCCCGTGACGGTCGTCGGCGTGAACGTGCCGGTGAAGACGTCGATGTGATTGTTAGCGAAGTCGGCGGCGTAGAGCCGGTTGCCGCCGGTGGCCGCGCCGATGGCGAGGCCCGTCCAGACGTGCCCCGGCATCGCGACGACGGTCTGCGCCGCCGGGCCGCTGTTGCCGTTCCACGCGGTGATGTTGCCGGTGATCGAGGCGAAGAGGAAGTTGGCCGGGCCGGGCGTGGGCGTCGGCGTGGGCGTGGCCGGCGGCGGGATGACGAAGTCGGTCGTCGTGTTCCCCACGGTGCCCGTCGGGAGCCCGCCCGGGATGCTGATGGTCTGCGGGTTCGGGTTGAGGACGACGGGGTCGCCGCCGCCCGTGGCGGTGCGGATGAGCTGCGTCGTGCTCGTCCCGTTGTTGGCGACCCAGAAGGGGCTGGCGTTCCTGACCGTCAGGCCCCAGGGGTTGACGAGCAGCGGGTCGAGAATGGGCGCGAGGCCAGGCACGTCCGAGATGAGATTCGTCTGCCTGAAGGCGGAGCCGGGCGCGATGTTGGGAATCAGCGCCCCCCCCGAGTCTTGCGCGACGGCCACCGACCCGGTGGCGCGCTCGACGGCCGGCGGCGGCGGCAGGAAGGCGACTATGAAGAGGAGTGACAGGGCTAGGCTCAGCGATCTTCTGACGCGACGCTTGCTCGCGGGTGAAACTGTCATAGCGGTACTCCTTCGGGCCTGATGGCGGAGAGCGAAAAGGAAGTGCGGCCGCTGCGGACGCCGGGCCGCCGACACGGGGAGACGTTTTCATCAAGGGAGACGCGGCCCCGCCCGGCGGACGGACACGCTGGCTCCGCGGACATGCTCCTCAAGACTGTACAGAACTGTTGATTGGAAAGCGCGTCGAAACTCTATGACCGGCGCGCCCCCGCTGTCAAGATTTTTCCGGCCGACGCGAGCGAGGTGGGATAAAATGTCTGCCGCCCGCGACGCCGCCAAGTCTCGGAGATTTTGAGTAAGACCGGAGGAGACTGGTGATGGCGTCGAACCCGAAGGACGTGCCGCAACACTACTACTCACTCGAAGAATACTTCGCGCTCGAAGACGCGAGCGACGCGCGCTTCGAGTACTGGGACGGCGACATCGTCTGCATGAGCGGCGGCAGCCGCTCCCACTACCGAATCTCAGGGAACGTCTACTACAGGCTGGCCCGCGCTTTGAACGGTGGGCCGTGCGAGGCTTTCACCGGCGAGGCACCCGTCTACACGCCGACGCTGCCGCCCTACCGCTACCCGGACGCGAGCGCCGCGTGCGGCGAGCCCGTGTTCGAGCACATCAAAGGACACGACGCGCTCGTCAACCCGGTAGTCGTCGTCGAAGTTCACTCGCCGAGCACGGCCGCGGCCGACGAAGGGCCGAAGTTCGAAGCCTACCAAGTCGTCCCGACTATTCGCGACTATCTGCTCGTCTCGCAGGACGAGCCGCGTGTAGTGCGTCACACGCGCCTCGAAAGTGGAGCGTGGATGAGGAGCGAAGTGGCTGGTCTCGACGCCGCGGCGGAGCTTGAGTCGGTCGGCTGCACCCTCGACCTCCGAGACATCTACGACGGCGTCACCTTCAACACCTAACCAACTCAGCCCATCGCGTTGATGACGGCCTGCGCGAACTCGTCGGTGTGCGAGGTGCCGCCCACGTCGCGCGTGCGCACCTGTCCGTCGGTGTAGACCTTGAGCATCGCCTTCTCGATGCGCTCGGCGGCTTCGCGCTCGCCGAGGTGGCGGAGCATGAGGATGGCGGATTGCAGCAGCGCCGTCGGGTTGGCGATGCCCTGCCCGGCGATGTCCGGCGCGGAGCCGTGGACGGCCTCGAAGACCGCGCCCAGCTCGCCGATGTTCGCGCCGGGCACTAACCCCAAGCCGCCGATGAGGCCCGCGCACAGGTCGGAGACGATGTCGCCGTAGAGGTTCTCAAGCAGCATGATGTCGAACTGCTCGGGGCGCATCACGAGCTGCATGCAGGCGTTGTCCACGATCTTGTCCTCGGCCTCGACCTCCGGGTAGTCGGCCGCCACCTTGCGGAAGCATTCGAGGAAGAGGCCGTCGGAGAGCTTCATGATGTTGGCCTTGTGGACGGCCGTCACCTTCTTGCGCCCCTCGCGCCGCGCGAACTCGAAGGCGTAGCGGGCGATGCGCGTCGAAGCCTTCTCCGTGATGACCTTGATCGACTCGACGACGCCGGGGACGACGACGTGCTCGATCCCCGCGTAGAGGTCTTCGGTGTTCTCGCGCACGACGACGAGGTCGAGTTCGGGGTAGCGCGCCGGGATGTTCGGGAGCGCCCGGACGGGGCGCAGGTTGGCGTAGAGGTCGAGCGCCTTGCGCAGGCCCACGTTCACGGACGTGAAGCCCTTGCCCACGGGCGTCGTGATCGGCCCTTTGAGCGCGACCCGGTTGCGCTTGATGGATTCGAGCAGCTCTTCGGGCAGCGTCGAGCCGAACTTCTCCAGGGCCTGCGCGCCCGCGTAGTGCGTCTCCCAACGGATGTCGACGCCCGTCGTCTCGATGATGCGCACGACCGCCGAAGAGACCTCCGGCCCGATGCCGTCGCCCGGAATGAGTGTGATAGTATGTGCCATGTCTGCTGCTAGAAGTCAGGAGTCAGAATTCACAAGTCAGAAGGTTTGAGGCAGAGAAACATCGGGCGCGGAAGTGCCCCCGCTTCTGAATCCTGACTCCTGACTTCTGACTTCTTGTTTTTCCGAATCATACCAGCAGTCCTTCAAAATGCGAAAGAGTTTGGGCGAGAGGGCGGACGTGGCCGTCGTGGGCGGCGGCGTCGCGGGGCTGGCGGCGGCCAGGGAGCTTGCGCGGCGCGGTTTGAGCGTCGTCGTCGTCGAGGAGAACCGCACGGGCGCGGCCTCGCGCGCGGCCGCCGGCATGCTCGCGCCGCAGGCGGAGGCCGACGGCGCCGACGAGCTGTTCGAGCTGCTCTGCGCCAGCCGCGAGATGTACACGGACTTCGTCGCCGCGTTGGGCGAAGAGTCGGGCGTCCGCGTCGAGATCGACAAGGCGGGCACGCTCTACCTCGCGCTCGATGAAAGGGACGAGGAGGAGGCCGAGCGCCGCTTCGCGTGGCAGTCGCGCGCGGGGCTCGCAGTCGAGCGGCTGACGGCCGACGAAGCGCGGCGGGTCGAGCCGAACGTCACGCCGGGCGTGCGCGTGGCCTTGAGGTTCCCGCGCGACTGGCAGGTCGAGAGCCGCCGCCTGGTCGTCGCGCTCGACGCCGCGGCCGAACGCCTGGGCGTGCGCATCGTCCGCGCGGTCGAGGCGTTGGGCGTCCGTGTCGTCGGCGAGCGCGCCGCGGGCGTCGTCACTTCCGAAGGCGAACTCGAGGCGGGCGCGGTTCTGTTCGCCGCGGGCACGTGGACATCTCGGCTCAGGAAGTTCGTCGGCGGCGACGTCGAAAATCTGAACGACGACCCGCAGGTCGAGCCCGTGCGCGGGCAGATTCTCTGCTACCGTCAGCCGGAAGGTCAGCCGCCGCTCTTCCGACACGTCGTCTACGGCCCGCGCGGCTACGTCGTCCCGCGCAGGGGGGGGCGTCTGCTCGCGGGCTCGACGACCGAGCCGGGCCTCTACGACTGCCGCGTGACCGAAGAGGGCGCGCGCTCGATAGCGGCGCGCGCGGCGGAGCTGGCGCCCGCCGTCGCCGCGCTCGAAGTCGAAGACTCCTGGGCGGGCTTGCGGCCGCGCGCGGCGGACGGGCTGCCCGTGCTGGGCGAGTCGGCCGACGTGCCCGGCCTCTTCTACGCGACCGGCTTCTACCGCAACGGCATCCTGCTCGCGCCCGCGGCGGGCGAGATCGTCGCAGACCTCCTGACGAACGGGGCAACCCGCCTGGGCACAGACGCGCTCAAAGCCTTCTCCCCCGAGCGCTTCCACACGGCCGCCGCCCCGCCGCACCTGCTCGCGCCGCAAGGGCGCTGATTCGAAGTTCCAGAGAGTGAGCCCGGACAGATGAAGAGAGTTTCAACCTCCGCCCTCGCCCTTCTGCTCGTGTCGTGCGCCGCCGCACGCGGGCAGGCTGGCGCCCGCCCCTCGAACGCGCAGGGGGCGGAGAAGGGGCAGAACAGCAGGGACGCCGGCGCGGCCGCCTCCGAGGCGCAGACGCTCTACGACCAGGCGGCGCAGTACGCGCAGAAGAAGTTCGACGAGTTCAAGAAGAACAACGTCCCGTACGACCCCCTGCTCGAACAGAAGACCCTGCAGGAGCAGAAAGACCTCGCGCTCCAGAACGCGGCGCGGCTGGCCGTGCGCGCGCCGCTCCACGGCACAGACCTCTACTACGCGGGGCTGCTCTACGTGCTCGCGGGCAAGGGCGAGGGCGCGCTCGACTCGATGCGCCGCTTCCTCGACGACTCGGAGCCCGCGCCGCCCGCGCTAAAACAGCGCGCGCGCTCCGTCCTCGCGCAGCAGGCCGCGCAGTTGGGCCTCACCGAAGAGGCCGAGCGCGTGCTCGCCGAATACGCGAAGTCGGAGCCGCGCGTCGCCGCCGACCTGAACCGCATGAACCTCCTGCTCGCCTCGGCCTACGTGAAGAAGAAGGACTACGCGCGCGCGGCGGCGCCCGCGGGCGAGGCGTACCAGGCGGCGCTCGAATACGCGCGCACGGCGACCGACCCGCAGCAGCGCGACACGACCATCTACGGCGCGGGCTCTTTCTATTCGAGCGTGCTCGTCAAGGCCGGCCGTCGCGAAGAGGGCGTCCGCGTCGCGCAGGAGATGCGCGCGCGCGCCTTCGCGATCCCCTCGGCGCGCCTCTACGGCCGCGCGACCGAACTCGTCCTGAGTCAGGGCGAACCCTTCGGCCCGCCGCCCGAGGTCGCGGGCCTTGAGCCGCCCGTCCCGCCGGAGCTGAACGTGGCCGAGCTGATCGGCCGCGGCCCCGTCAAGCTCTCGGAGCTGCGCGGCAAGGTCGTGCTCCTCGACTTCTGGGCGACGTGGTGCACCTACTGCGTCAAGACGATGCCGCGGCTGAACGCGCTGCAAGAGAAGTACAAGGATCGCGGCCTCGTCGTCATCGGCGTCAACGAGTTCGAGGGGAACGTCCAGGGGCAGCCCGCGACGCGCGCGCAGGAACTCGAATACTTCCGCCAGTTCAAGCGCCGGATGAACGTCTCCTACGACTTCGCCGTCGCGGCCGACGGGGCCAACGACACGCCCTACGGCGTCGCCACGCTGCCGACGGCCGTCCTCCTCGACCGCCGCGGCCGCGTCCGCTTCCTCAGCATCAGCGCCAGCGAAGCCGAGGCCGAGATGCTGAAGAAGATGATCGTGAAGCTGCTCGACGAGAAGGAGTGAACGGGAAATAGTAAATGGTGAATCTTTGATGAGCTGCTGACGGTCACCATTTACCATTTCCCATTCACTATTCACCGGTTTTCTGTTGTACTCTTGCACCGCTATGGAAGGCTCTAACATCACCATCGCGATTGCTTTCGTCGCGGGCATCATCTCGTTCCTGACCCCGTGCGTGCTGCCGCTCGTGCCGGGCTACATCTCGATGATCTCGGGCGTGAGCGTCGAGAACCTGAAGGGCGAGGGGCGGGGGGCGAGCACCTGGCGCGCGGTCATCTTCAACTCGCTCGCCTTCAACGCGGGCGTCTCGCTCATCTTCATCCTGCTCGGCGCGACCGCGGGCTGGATCGGGAACGTCCTCTTCTCGACGCCGTGGGTGCGCTGGGTCGGCGGCGCCGTCATCATCGGCTTCGGGTTGCAGATGATGGGCGTGCTCAAGATCGGCGCGCTCTACAAGGACACGCGCAAGTTCTCGGAAGACAAGCCGAGCGGGCCGCTGAGCGCGGCGCTGCTCGGCGTCGCCTTCGCGGCCGGCTGGACGCCGTGCATCGGCCCCATCCTCGCCGGCATCATCGGGCTGGCGGCGACGAGCGGCGGCTGGAAGAGCGGGCTGATCCTCTCGGCCTTCTACGCCGCGGGCCTCGCGCTCCCCTTCCTCGTCGTCGGGCTTCTGATGAACGCCTTCCTCAGCTTCTACGCGAAGTTCCGGCGCCACCTGCACAAGGTCGAGATCGCCTCGGGCGTCCTGCTCATCGTCATCGGCGTGATGGTCGCGTCGAACAACCTGACGTGGGTCGCCTCGGTCATCTCGCGCTACGGCCCCGACCTGGAGGGCAGGTTTAAGAACAGCCTGCCCGGCGACACGGGCACCAAGACTCCGCCCGTCCCGCCGCCCGCCCCGCCGGCCTCCAACGCCGAGGCAGCGCCTGCGCCCGACGTGGAGTTGAAGACCTTAGACGGCAAGCCCACGAAAGTTTCCGACCTGCGCGGGCAGGTCGTGCTGCTCAACTTCTGGGCGACGTGGTGCGTGCCCTGCCGCTCCGAGATTCCGAGTCTCAGCGCCATGCAGCGCGACCTCGGCGGGCGCGGCTTCAAGGTGCTCGGCGTGACGACCTACGACTCGGCCGACCTCGTCCGCGACTACCAGAAGGACGTGAAGCAGGACTACACCGTCGCCCTCGGCGACGACTCGGTCGCCAACAAGTACGCCGTCGGCACGCTCCCCACCACCTTCATCATCGACCGCCAGGGCCGCGTCCGACACAAGATCATCGGCGAGCGCTCCCGCGCCCAGTTCGAAGCGCTCATCACCCCCCTGCTCGAAGAGCCGCCCGCGACCGCCGCCGCGCTCAAGAGCGAATAGTCGTCGGCTATCACGAACGAGAGAAAGACCCATGTTCAAGAACTACAGCCGCACCGCCGTCGCCGTCATCTTCGCCGCTGCGACGTTCACTTGCGCGCACGCCGCGCGGGCGCAGAGCGCGATGCCCATCCCGACCGCGCCGACGGCGACGCCGAGCACGACGCCGATCCCGCTCGCGCCGGGCGTCGGCGCGCCGGTCTTTAAGACCCCGGTCGCGGCGCAGCAGCAGCCCGCGCCTCAGCCGACGGCGACGCCGCAGACGCCGCAGCCGCAGGGCGGGACGATGCTCATGCGCAGCGAGGGGCACGAGTGGGCGCCGCTGCTTGAGCAGAAGCTCGACTACAAGGACTGGACGTTCAAGAGCCTCAAGGACGGCACGCCCACCAACCTGCGCGAGCTGTCGAAGGGCAAGAAGCTCGTGCTGGTCGTCTACTTCGCGCCGTGGTGCGGCAACTGGAAGGCCGAGGCGCCGACCGTCTGGCGGCTCTACGACAAGTACAAGTCGCAGGGGTTCGAGGTCGTCGCCGTCAACGAGTACGGCTCAATCGACGACTCGAAGAAGTACTTCGAGAGCCAGGGCGGCGCGCCCTTCCCCGTCGTCGTCGAGTCGGAGGCCGGCGACCAGAAGGAGAAGACGACGCACTACGCCTACCGCAAGTCCATCGGCGACCCGCGCAACTGGGGCTCGCCCTTCAACGTCTTCCTCGAGCCGGCGAAGCTCAACGCCTCGGGCGAGCTTCTGACGGAGAAGGCTTACGTCGTCGGCGGCGAGCTGATCGAGAAGGACGTGGAGCACTTCGTCCGCGAGCGGCTGGGCCTTAACGAACAGGGCGCGGTCGAGCAGTGCAAGGACGAGCCGAAGGCCGAGGCCAAGAAGGAAGAGGCCAAGAAGCAGTAAAAGAAGTAGGCAGTAGGCAGACGGCAGTAGGCAGTTAAGGCAAGACCTCTTCAACTGCCCACTGCCATCTGCCTACTGCCTACTGAGTTGACGCCGCGCGCAAGTTTCTGCCGACAGTTGCACGCAGCAATCCGCGGAAGTCCGCTCCGCATCAAACGCCCTCCCCGACCAGCCGCACGCGTCCTCGTCGCCTTTCAGCCCGACCCGGCCGGCGCGGCCTGAGAATTGCCCGAGTCCTTGTGAACGCGCGAGGGGCGAGTTTGCGCGCCCACTTGCGCGTTTGCACCCAGTCGAAAAAGTATAAACGCCCGGCCGGCGCCCGAGAGCGCCGAAGCCCGGAACACTCTTCTCTTAAGGATTAATGCCCATGCATCCCCCTCGCCGTCCGCGCGCCGCACGCCGCGCCCTCCTGCTCCTTCTCTCCTTCACGGCCTTCGCCGGCCTGACCTACGCGCTCGCGCAGCGCGTCGCACGGGCCGCGCGCGCCGCGCAGGGAGTCTCCTCTTCGGATAAGAAGTCGCGCCCCTTCGTCCCCGGCGAGATTCTCGTGCGCTTCCGCGGCGAGTCGAAGGGCCTGGCCGCGGCGAGGCAGGAGTTGACCGCCTTGCGCGCCGCGGACGGCCGCGACATCCCCGTCGAGTTGGAGACGCCGCGCGAATTGCAGGTCGTCCGCGGCCTGAGCCTCGCGCGCGTGAAGCCCGAGGACACGCTCGCGGCCGTCGAGTCTCTGCGCGCGATGCCCGAAGTGCTCTACGCCGAGCCGAACTACGTCCGCCGCAAGTTCGCGACGCCGAACGACCCCTCCTTCTCTTCGCAGTGGTCGCTCAAGAACACGGGCCAGTCCGGCGGCGTCGCGGGCGCGGACATCGACGCCGAACCCGCTTGGAACACGACGACCGGCAGCTCTCAGGTCGTCGTCGGCGTCGTGGACGAAGGCATCGACATCAGCCACCCCGACCTGCAGGCGAACGTCTGGACGAACCCGGGCGAGACGCCCGGCAACGGCGTCGACGACGACGGCGACGGCCTCGTCGACGACGTGCACGGCTGGGACTTCTTCCACGACGACGCGAGCGTCTACGACGGGCACGCGGCCTTCCCCGCGGACGAGACGGACGCGCACGGCACGCACGTCGCCGGCATCATCGGGGCCTCGGGCAACAACGGGCAGGGCATCGCGGGCGTCGACTGGAACGTGAAGCTCCTGCCGATCAAGATTCTCGGGCAGGAGAATGAAGCGGCCGCGCCTTCGAACGTGCTCCTCACCCTGCGCGCCTACGGCTACGCGAAGACTTTGCGCGACCTCTACAACTCAACGGGCGGCGCGAAGGGCGCGAACCTGCGCGTGCTGAACAACTCTTACGGCGGCTACGGCGAGTCGCAGGCCGAGCGCGACGCCATCCGCGCGCTCGGCGACTCCGGGATTCTCTTCGTCGCCTCCTCCGGCAACGACGGGCGCAGCGACGACCGCACGCCGCTCTTCCCCGCCGGCTACAACGAGCCGAACGTCATCACGGTCGGCGCCTCGAACCGCTACGGCTCGTCGGCCGGCTTCTCGAACTACGGCTCGCGCACAGTCCACATGGTCGCGCCCGGCGACGCCATCCTCTCGACGACGCCGGGCGGCACTTACGCCAGCGCCTCCGGCACCTCGATGGCCGCGCCGCACGTCTCGGGCGCGGCGGCGCTCGTCTGCGCGGCCGACCCTTCGATCTCCGTCACGCGCCTGCGGGCCGCGCTGCTCTTCGGCGGCGAACAGTTGCAGGGGCTCGCGCCTCAGCAACAGTTCGACGCGACGGGCTACGTCACGGGCCGGCGGCTGAACGCGGCGGGCGCGCTCGCCTCCGCGGCGGAGGCCGACTCGACGCCGCCCGCGACGCCCGGCAACTTCCGCATCACGAGTCAGAACGGGCGCTTCATCGGCCTCGACTGGACGGCGCCCGCCGACGACGGCGCGGCCGGCGCGCGCGCCTCGCTCTACGAAATACGCTTCACCGAGACCGACCCGCGCGCGATGGACGCGGCGCAGTACCAGCGCTCGTTCGTCATGTTCGCGCCGCTCCCCGCGAACGCGGGAACCGTGCAGACGCTCTCCACGAGCGTCCCCTTCCGCCACCTCTCGGGCTTCGTCGGCATCCGCGCGCTCGACAACGTCGGCAACGCGAGCCCCGTCGCGGCCGTCGCCGTCAGCGTCGAACAGGACACGGCCGACCCTTACGTCATGACCACGGCGGCGGCCGAGCCGCTCTCGACCGGCGGCGAGAAGCTGAACCTCGTCGGCGACGACCTCTACACCTCTTCGCCTTATCAACTCCCGTTCGACTTCAACTTCTTCGGCCAGAACCAGCGCGGCATCTACGTCTCGACGAACGGCGCCATCTACCTCGGCGAAGCGCCGCGCACCAGCGCCGTCTTCGGCAGCTTCTCGCCGGACGACGCCGTCTCGTCCGTCCCGCGCCTCGCGGGCTACCGCATGATCGCCGGCCTTTGGGACGACCTGCGCACGGACCGCCGCACGGGCGGCGACGTGTACGCCGTCAAGCCCGACCCGACGCGCATCATCTTCCGCTGGGAGGGCACGACCTACTACTCCCCGCAGGGCGGCGTCGGCGGGCAGGACGAGAACCCCGTCAACTTCGAGGTCGAACTCCGCCGCGACGGCACCATCGTCAAGCGCTACGGCGCGGGCAACAACTTCGTCTTCCCCGTCGTCGGCATCTCGAACGGCGAACCGGACACTTACGTCGCCGCGTCGCACACCTCGCAGTTCGCGCCGGTCAATCTTGCCAACGCGCCGACGCTCGTCTACACGCCGCGCCGGCCGACGCCGATGCCGACGCCCGACCTCGCCGTCGGGCTGCGCGCCTCGCCCGACCCGGCCACGTCGGGCCAGCTCCTGACCTACCAGGTCGACGGCTTCGTCCGCGACGGCTACCCGGCCGAGCTGTCGCGCGTGACGACTCAGGTGCCGGCCGGCACCACGCTCGTCTCCGTCACCTCCACGCCCTCCTCGGCCGTGCTCACGGCGCCGCCGGCCGGCGCGACCTCGGGCAACATCACGCTCGACCTCGGCACGCTCTACTACTACGGCTCGGGCGGGACGCTGACCGTCACCGTGCGCGTCGACGTGCCGCCGGGCTCGACCATCAACAACACGGCGAGCATCCAGAGCTTCTGGCAGGACGCACACCCCGCGGACAACACCGCGACGACCTCGACGCAGGTGGTCGCGGCGGCGCCCTTCAACAACGTGAAGTCGGTGAGCGCGGGCGGCGTCGGCAGCCCCTACTACAGCCACACCGTCGCGGTGAAAACGGACGGCACGGTCTGGGGCTGGGGCGGCGACATCCAGGGCGAGCTGGGCGACGGCACGGGCTCGACGACGACGACCGTGCCCGTCCTCGTCTACGACTTCGGCGGCGTCGCGGCCGTCAGCGCGGGCGGCACCCACACCGTCGCCTTGAAGGCGGACGGGACGGTCTGGGCCTGGGGCGACAACCAGTTCGGGCAGCTCGGCTATCAGGAGCAGTTCAGCGGAGGCAGCAGCCGGCCGAGGCAGGTCTCGGGCCTCTCCGGCGTCGTCGCCGTCTCGACGTTCGGCGGCCACACCCTCGCGCTGAAGAACGACGGCACGGTCTGGGCCTGGGGCACGAACACGAACGGGCAGGTCGGCACGGGCACCTACACCGATGTCGTCTGGAGCGCGACGCAGGTCGCGGGACTCTCGAACGTCAAAGCAATCTCCGCCGGCCCCGGCTACTCGCTCGCGGTGAAGACGGACGGGACGGTCTGGGGCTGGGGCCTGGGCCGCCAGAACTCTTCGCAGGCGGGCGTGCTCGGCCTGCCCGCCAACTCCTTCAGCACGGCGACGCCCGTGCAGGTCGGCGGCGCCACGAACGTCGCCGCGGTCGCGGCCGGCATGACCCACGTCGTCGCCTTGAAGACGGACGGGACGGTCTGGGCCTGGGGCGACAACACCTACGGGCAGCTCGGCAGCGGGACGAACACTTCGAGCGCGACGCCTAAGCAGGTGCCGGGCCTTTCGAACGTCGCGAGCGTAGCGGCCGGAACCGAGCATTCGCTGGCGCTCAAGGCGGACGGCTCGGTCTGGACTTGGGGCCACAACACCGCGGGCCAGCTCGGGGACGGGACGACGACAGACCGCAAGTCTCCGGTGCAGGTCGCGCTGGGCGGCGCGGCCGTCGCGCTCGATGGCGGCCCGCAGCACAGCGCGGCCGTGCTCGCGGACGGCACGGTCAGGACTTGGGGCAGCAACGACTCGGGGCAGCTCGGCGACCGGACGCGCGTCAGCCGCAGCTCGCCCGTGGAGGTGAGCGGCCCGTTCCCGACCGCGCCGCCGACCTTCACGCCCGACGGCGGCTCGTTCCAGTACCAGCAGGGCGTCAGCGTCTACGCCGTGACGGCCGGCTCAATCATCCACTACACGACGAACGGCAACGACCCGACCGAGGCCGACGCCATCATCCAGTCGGGGCAGACGCTCGTCCTGAACACGACGACGACCTTGAAGGCGCGCGCCTACAAGCCGGGCTGGCCGGCGAGCGCAGTCAAGAGCGCGACCTTCGCCTTCCCCGCGCAGCAGCCGACGCCCACGCCGACGCCCGTCCCCGGCGCGGGCACTCAGCCGCTCGCCGTCGTCCGGCAGGTGTCCGCCGCGGGCAACGTCGGCGCGGACATCTTCCTCGTCAACCTCGACGGCACGGGCGCGGTCAACTTCACCAACACGGACAACGACGACACAGACCCGGTCTGGTCGCCCGACGGGAAGCGGCTCGCCTACACCTGCCGGCGCAACCCGGACGGCAGCGTCGGCGGCCCGCGCCGCATCTGCCTGCGCAACGCCGACGGGATGGGCTTCACCGTCTTGTCGCAGACGCCGGCCGAGGACTTCGCCCCGGCCTGGTCGCCCGACGGCCAGCGGCTCGCCTTCGCCACCCCGGGCGGCGACAACTACATGTCGATCTACCTCATCAACGCCGACGGCACGGGGCGCTTCCCCTTCAACACGAGCTTCCTCGGCACGGGCTACCCCGACTGGGCGCCCGACGGGCAGGCAATCGCCTACGGCAACGTCAACTCGATCTGGGTGCAAAGGCTCATCGGCGGCAGCGCGCTGCGTTTGACTACGGGTGCGGGCGACTCGCACCCGCGCTACTCGCCCGACGGGAAGAAGGTCGTCTTCCAGAGCAGCCGCGACGGGCAGGCCGAAATCTATCTGGTCAACGCCGACGGCACGGGGCTTTTGCGCCTGACGGTCAACGCGGCGCAGGACACGGCCCCCGGCTGGTCGCCCGACGGGTCGAAGGTCATCTTCTCGACGACGCGCGAGGGCGCGGCCGCCGTCTACACGATGAACCCCGACGGGTCGAACCAGGCGCGGCTGACCGACGGCTACCCGCTCGGCGGCTCCGCGTGGCGCAAGGCGCCGAACGCCATCGAGGGCTCGGGCTTCTTCGTCGCGCAGCACTACCGGGACTTCCTCTCGCGCGAGCCCGACCAGTCGGGCCTCAACTTCTGGACGCAGGGCATCGACTCCTGCGGCGCAGACCTCGCCTGCCGCGAGGTGAAGCGCGTGGACACTTCGGCCGCGTTCTTCCTCTCGATTGAATTTCAGGAGACCGGCTACCTCGTCTACCGCAGTTACAAGGCGGCGTACGGCGACATGCCGGGCAAGCCCGTGCCCCTGAGGCTTTCGGAGTTCACGGCCGACTCGCAGCGCATCGGGCAGGGCGTCGTCGTCAACGCGCCGGGCTGGGCCGAGCTGCTCGAGTCGAACAAGCAGCTCTACTTCAACGGCTTCGTCGGCACCGGTCGCTTCGCCGCCGCCTACCCGGCCTCTTTGACGCCCGCGCAGTTCGTAGACGCCCTGAACGCGAACGCAGGTCAGGTGCTCTCGGCGGACGAACGCAACACACTTATCGACGGCCTGACCAACGGCACCAGGACGCGCGCACAAGTCCTGCGCGCCGTGGCCGAGGACGCCGACACGCAGCGGCAGGAGTTCAACCGCGCCTTCGTGCTGATGCAGTACTTCGGTTACCTCCGGCGAGACCCGGACGCCGCGCCCGACGCGGACTTCGCCGGCTACAACTTCTGGCTCTCGAAGCTCAACGAGTTCCGCGGCGACTGGCACGCGGCCGAGATGGTCAAGGCGTTCCTCTCGTCCATCGAGTACCGCCAGCGCTTCGCGGGACAGTAGGCGGTTAGGAGTTCTGGAATGATGAAAGCGATGCTGTCGGCAGTCGTCGCCGCGTTGCTCTTCGCGGCGGCGGGCGCGCAGGAGATTAGTCGCGTCTCGCTCTCGGAGCGCGTCCGCGCCCTGCTGGCCGAGTCGGGCGTCGAAGTCGGCGTGGCCGCGGACACACCTGCACCGGCTTCGCGTGCGCACCGCGAGCTGAAGCTGACGTGGGAGGCGGACAAGGCTGCGCTCCCCGCGCCCGCGGCCGTGCAGTACAAGAATGCGAAGGGACGTGTCGCGCTCGCGCAGGCGTCGGTCAGCCGCGAGGGCGGCCTGCCCAGGCAGCGCTCCGCCGAACTCTCCCCGACGCAGGTCGTCGTCGTCGCGCTCGACGCCGCGGGGCGCATGCGCTGGTGCGGACTCATAACAGACCCGCGGCTGCTGCGCGCCGAGCTGCCCGGCCCCGACGGCGAGCTGTCGGGCCAGGTCATCTACAAGGAGTCGGCCGAGTTCGTCCTGCAGTACCCGGACGACGACGCCGTGACCGAGGTGCGCCTCTACCACCCCGACTGGGACGGGCAGAAGTTCTCGCTTGAGCTGGTCGGCGCCGTCGCGCCGCGCTGAGGTCGAACGACATGGGCCAGAGTTTTTTAAGAACCGCGTTGTGCCTCTTCGCCTTCGTCGCTTTCGCGCGCGCGGCCGCGGCCGAGCCGGTGCAGACCATCGTCAACAACGGCGACCCCGCGAACCGCGTGGACATCGTCCTCATCGGCGACGGCTACACGGCCGCCGAGATGACCAAGTATCAGACGGACATCCAGCAGTTCGTCCAGCTCATGTTCCAGCAGGAGCCTTTCCACGAGTACCAGCGCTACTTCAACGTCCACCGCATCGACGTGGTGAGCGCCGAGTCGGGCTCCGACCACCCGGAGACGGGCACCTTCCGCAACACCGCGTTCGACTCGACCTACAACTGCTCGGGCATCCAGCGCCTCATCTGTGCCAACACTTCGAAGGTTTCGCAGGTCGCCTTCAACAGCCTCGCGCCGAATCAGATCGACCTCATCATCCTCATCGTCAACGACGCGACGTACGGCGGCTCGGGCGGCTCCATCGCCATCGCCTCGACGAACTTCCAGGCGGTAGAGTTGGTGCTGCACGAGTCGGGTCACACCTTCGGCCTGCTCGCCGACGAGTACGATTACAGCCCGCCGGCCTGCTCGAATTCGACCGAGCCTTCGGAGCCGAACGTGACGCGGCAGACGGCGCGCGCCTCCGTCAAGTGGAACGCCTGGATCGGAGCGTCCACCCCGCTGCCGACCACCTCGACGCAGCCCGCCGTGCCCGGACTCTACGAGGGCGCGCGCTACTGCACGGCGGGACTCTACCGCCCGACCTACAACTCGAAGATGCGCGTGCTCGGCACGGCCTACGAGCAGGTCAACAGCGAGCAGCTCGTCCGCCGCGTCTACAACCGCGTCTCGCCCGTGGACACTTTCTCGCCCGCGAGCACGACCGTTTCCTTGACGACGGCGCAGGCGCAGACCTTCGGCGTCACGACGCCCGCGCCGCTCACGCACGCGCTCGACGTGAGCTGGGCGGTCGACGGCCGCGCGGTCGGCACTTCGACCTCTTTGGGCGTCGGCGCGGGCGCTCTCTCGCCCGGCTCGCACACGGTCGAGGCGACGGTGCGCGACCTGACCCCGTTCGTGCGCACAGACCCCGAGCAGTTGCTCGTCGAGCGCGTGCGCTGGGCGGTCAACGTGACGGCGGCGAACCCCGCCGACGGCCCCGAGTTCTTCGTCACGCAGCACTACCGGGACTTCCTCTCGCGCGAGCCCGACCAGTCGGGCTTGCAGTTCTGGACGCAAGGTATCGAGTCCTGCGGCATCGACGTGGGCTGCCGCGAGGTGAAGCGCGTGGACACCTCGGCCGCGTTCTTCCTCTCGATTGAATTTCAGGAGACGGGCTACCTCGTCTACCGCGCCTACCTCGCCGCGTTCGGCAACATCTCCGTTGACAAGCCGGCGCCTCTGCGCTTCGGCGAGTTCCTGCCCGACACGCAGGCGATAGGTCAGGGCGTCGTCGTCAACACGCCCGGCTGGGAGCAGGCGCTCGAAGCGAACAAGAAGTCTTACTTCGCGGCCTTCGTCGCGCGCCCGCGCTTCGCGAATGCCTACCCGACAACGCTCACCCCTTCGCAGTTCGTCGGCGCGCTCTTCACGAACGCGGGCGTCGTCCCCACGGCCGAAGAGCGCGCCGCGGCGTCGGGCGAGTTCGGCGGCGCGGCCGACACGGCGGACGCGGGCGCGCGAGCGCGCGTCCTGCGCCGCGTCGCCGAGAACGCCGAGCTGGCGCGCAAGGAGTTCAACCGCGCCTTCGTCCTGATGCAGTACTTCGGTTATCTGAGGCGCAACCCCGACGACGCGCCCGAAGCGAACCGCGACTTCGCCGGCTACAACTTCTGGCTCGGCAAGCTCAACCAGTTCGGCGACTACCGCTCGGCCGAGATGGTCAAAGCCTTCGTCACCTCGATTGAGTACCGCCAGCGCTTCGGAACACCATGACGTGAAAGGATGAAGGATGAAGGCGGAAGGATGAAGTAGAGTCTAATATTCATCCTTCCGCCTTCATCCTTCATCCTTTTATTGCTATGATGTCCCGCTTTGTTAGGCCCTTAATTTTTGACCGGCTTTATTCGTAAAGGATGAGACTTCGCCTGCTCTACCACGGCCACTGCTTCGACGGCGTGGCCTCGGCCGCGCTCTTCACGCGGTTCTACCTCGCGCGCGTGCGCCCCGGGGCCGACGTGTCCTACGGGCCGCTGCTCCACACGGCCGGCGCGCTCTTCGACGAGGCGATGTTCGACGGCGACGAGAACGCCATCGTCGATTTCAAGTACAGCCCCTCCGACCGTCTGACGTGGTGGTTCGACCACCACCAGTCGGCTTTCCTCTCGCCCGCGGACGAGGCGCACTTCCGCGCCGACGCCTCGGGGCGCAAGTTCTGGGACGCCGACAGCAAGTCCTGCACCGAGTTCATCGCGCGCGTCGCCGAAGAGCGGTTCGGCTTCCGCGAAGCGCAGACCGACACGCTCGTCTCCTGGGCGCACACCATCGACGGCGCCTTCTACGAGTCGGCCGCGCAGCCCGTCGAACTCAAAGAGCCGGCGCTCCAACTGATGCAGGTCATCGAGAACGTGGACGACGAGTTCATCGAGTGGGTCATCCGCCAGCTCGTCACGCGCCCGCTCGAAGAGGTCGCCGCCGGCGAGGAGGTGCAGGAGCGCTTCCGGCCACTGTTCGAGCGGCACAAGGAGACCCTGGAGGTCATCCGCCGCAAGGCCGTCTACGAGCGCGGCGCCGTCACCTTCGACCTCGTGGACGAAGGGGTCGCGGCCTTCAACAAGTTCATCCCCTACTACGTCTGCCCCGAGACGACCTACTCGGTCGCCATCACGCGCGGCGGCTACCGCACCAAGATTTCGGTCGGCTCGAACCCCTTCAGTCCGCGCCCGCGCCGCCACAACCTCGCCACCATCTGCGAGCGCTACGGCGGCGGCGGCCACGCCGTCGTCGGCGCCGTCTCCTTCAAGCCCGACGAAGTAGACCGTGCCCGCGAGGTCGCCCGCGAGATACTCGCCGAATTGAGGGAGGGGTTTGAGGAGTAGACAGTAGGCAGAGGTCATACCGACTTGCGAATTGAGATAAGGCCGGCTCTTCGCTGGGAGCGCGGGCATCCCTGCCCGCGCTCCCAGCGTGAAGGGGCCTTAGTTCAATTCGCAAGTCCGTATCAGTAGGCAGTGAGCGGGTTACGGAAGAGGTCAAAAGAATCGTGGGCGGCGAGTCACTGAGCTTCGCCGCCCACGATTCTTTGTTGCAGATTCGTTCAGGCGCTTCTCGCCTTAACTGCCTACTGCCCTCTGCCTACCTGCCTTCCTAGAAGTCTCCCTTGCAAGTGTCGTGGCCGCAGTCGCAGTCGATCTGGATGTTGTGCTCGGTGCTCTGGCAGTGGACGCTACAGAACTTCTCGCCCTTCTCGACGGGGCAGGTGCAGGGAGCATTCTTGCAGCTGTTGGCGGGTTTCACCTCGGCGTTCTCGTCGGCCATCTCGCTTCTCCTCCGTGTGGTGCTGTACTTGAAAAGATGCCTTCGGTTCTATGCCAAATCGCGCGGAGAGTCAAGACGCAGTAGGCAGTAGGCAGATGGCAGTAGGCAGTTGAAGAAGGGTTGTCTTCAACTGCCTACTGCCATCTGCCTACTGCCTACAGATTTTTCCTCAGGAAGCCGACGATCTTCCAGCCGTCGAGGTAGACCCAGGGGCGTTCGCCGCTGGTGTAGTGTCCGCAGGGCAGCCAGGAGACGTTGACGGGGACGCCCGTTGCGCGCACGGCCGCGATCACGTCGCGCGAGAGGTCGGCCGGGAAGGTCAGGTCGTGGCGCGCGGCGATGAAGCGCACGGGGCGGCGCGGCAGGCGCGCGAGTCTCTGCACGTAGCTCAGGGGGCTGATGGGCAGCCACACCTCGCGCAGCTCTTCGAGCGTGAGCGCGCCCCCGATGCCGGCGCGCACGTGCTGCGTCGAGATGCCGCGCCAGACCACGTCGGCGACGTAGCCGGAGACGTGGTTGAAGACGCCCGCGTCGATTCTTTCGTCGTGCACGAAGGCGAGGAAGGCCGTGCACGAGCCGATGCTCGTCCCCATCGCGCCGACGCGCTCGTACCCCTGGGCGTCGAGCCACGCGACGGCCGCGCGCGTGTCGATGACGGCCTGCCTCAAAGCCTGGAGCGTGCGCCCGACGTTCGGGCTGACCATGTACTCGGCGCGCTCGAACCCCGCCGGGCGGCGCGCCTCGTGGTAGGGGAGCGTCAGGCGCAGCGCCGCGATGCCTAAACGTGAAAGCAGGCGGCAGAGCGCGACGTGGCTCTGAGCGTCGGCGTTCCACTGCGGCAGGACGACGACGGCGCGTCGCGTCTCGTCCCGTCTCTTACCTGTGCGCTTCGGCGGCTGCGCGGGGAAGAAGCGCGCGCACGCGGTGTTGTTCTCGGGCGTCGGCGTGCGGACGGCGCTCGTCCAGGTGAGGAGGTCGCCGTCGAGCTCGTAGTCTTTGACGGGCGCGAGCGCGTAGAACTCTTCGCTGTGCGCGACCGCGCGCCGCGCGGCGTCGAAGACGGCCTCGCGCGGTTCCTGCCCGTTCACGATGTTTGAGACGTACTCCGCGCCCCACTCGAAGGGCAGCACGACGCGGTTCGTGTCGCGCGTCGCGCGCCGCCGCTCCTGCGCCCTGATGATGTTCCCCAGCAAGTCTTGAGTCCGGCCCCTTAACGAGTAATGATTGAGCGTTGAATCCTAAAGGCCGGCGCCGACGAAGGCAAGCGGGGCGGTTCGCCACAGAGGCACAGAGGCACAGCTTGTCGAGTTATTCCTCTTCAAGCTGTGCCTCTGTGCCTCTGTGGTTAATTGCTTCCGCTATCCGCTCAACTGTCTACCGCTCAAGGCTGGCCGAAGCGCTGACGGTACTCAACCGAGGTGACGAAGGCTTTGACCATCTCGGCCCGCCGGATGCGCGCCAGCGCGACGCGCTCGTCGCGCACGTTCTCGTCCGGGAGGCTGAAACTGTCGAGCTTGGCGAGCCAGAAGTCGTAGCCGTCGAAGCTGTAGTCCGGCGCGGCGAAAGGGTTGCGGCGCAGGTAGCCGAAGTACTGCGAGAGGACGAAGCCCGCGTTGTAGAGGCCGCGGTAGACGGAGTCGGTCTCGACCACGCTGCGCAGGGCCGCGGCGCGCCCCGCGTCGCCGCCCGCGCCGTAGGCCGCCAGCGCCGCCGCGCGCTCGGCCGCCGTGGGCGTCACCTCCGCGTTGAGGAAGAGCGAGTCCACGTACTCCTCGGCCGTCTGCCTGTCGTGCGCGGCGGCGAACTCCGCGCGCGCGACGAAGGCGTTGGCGAACGCCTGCTTGTTCGCTTCGAGCCGCGCGTCCGCGCCGGGCGTGCCGACGACGACGCCCTGCCCGACCCGCTGCGTGTCACGCAGGAAGCTCTGATATCCCGGCGTCCACTTCGTGTTCCCGAACGCGGCCTTGTGCGCGCGGATGACGAAGTAGCCGGTCTGCTGGAACTCGATGGACAGGAAGAACGCGGTCGAGACGTCGACGCGCTTCACCTCGCGGCACTGCACGTCCGAGCCGCAGGACTCGATGCCCTGCGTCCAGAACTGCAGGCCCGCGGCGTCCGGCTCGCGCGAGAGGAAGTCGTGATAGTGCTGGCAGACGAAGCGCTGCGTCTCGTCCAGGGGGTTCGCCGTCCCGTCGGTCGCGTCGTCGTCGGCCACGGTCAGGATCGCGTTGGCCGGCGTGCGGAAGTTGACGTTCAAAGAGGCCGAGACCAGCTCGACGCGAATCGTCTCGGCGCCCTCGGCGTATGCGTCGTCGTTGACGGGGACGGCGAACGTCTTGCTCGACTCGCCCGCAGCGAAGAGGAGCGTCCCCGCGACCTCCGTGTAGTCCGCGGACTGCCGCGCGGTGCCGGCGCGCGTCCTGTACTCGACCGAGGCGGGCGTCGAGAGGTCGCCCTCGCGCAAGACCGTGACGGACGCCGCCGCGCAACCTTCCGTCCCGCCGAAGTTCGCCGCCGAGAAGCGGACGAACGAATTCGACGTGGCCCCGCCCCCGTCGAAGCGCGCGAGGGCGATGTCGGAATTTTGCTCGCCGGATTCGCCGACGACGACCACCTTGCCGTCGGGCTGCGCGGCCATCCCGCGCGCCACCGCGTACGCGCCCGAGGAGAAGCGCGTGGTGGCCCGGCCGCCGACGCCGAAGGTGTTGTCGGGCGAGCCGTCGGCGTTGAAGCGCGCCGCGCCGAACTCGGCCCTCGTCGTGTCGAATTCGGGGCCGCTGACGTAGCCCGCGGCCACGATCTTGCCGCCCGGCAGGACGGCGACGCCGTAGGGCATGTCCGAGCCGGACTTGAAGTCGGCCATGACCTTCCCGCCGGTGCCGAAGGTCTGGTCGAGCGAGCCGTCCGTGTTGAGGCGCGCCAGTCCGAAGTCCGGCCCGGTGATGTCAAGCCCCGACATGGCTGCGCCGGCGACGACGACGCGCCCGTCCGTCTGGAGCGCGAGCGCGGAGCACCAGTCGTTCCCTGCGAAGTTGACGATGGTCTTGCCGTCGCCGTCGAAGCCGTTGTCGGGCGAGCCGTTCGCGTTGAGGCGCGCGACCGCGCAGCCTACAGGCTCACCCAGGTTGCCCTGAATATTCCATGCGCTCCCCGCCAGGACGACGCGACCGTCAGCCTGCACGGCGACGCCGGCCGCGCCGTCGGTCTGGTTGAAGTCAACGGAGGCGAGGCCGTCCGTCCCGAAGGTCTTGTCGAGCGTCCCGTCGGCGTTGTAGCGCGCGACGCCGAAGTCGCTCGTGTAGTTCTCGAAAGAGGCCGTGATGTATTTGACGCCCGCGACCACCAGACGCCCGTCCGCCTGCAAGGCGACCGAGCTGGCACCCGCGGCCTGGCTGGAAGGGAAGGAGGTCGTCACCTTGCCGCCCGTCCCGAAAGAGCTGTCGAACGTGCCGTCGGGGTTGAGGCGCACGAGCGCGAAGGCCGAGAAGGCCGTGGTGGAAGAGTAGGTCGTGCCGACGACCACGATCTTCCCGTCCGGCTGGACGAGCACGGCCGAAGGACTGTCGGCCGAGTCGTTGAAGTCAACTAAGACTCTCCCGTTGGTGCCGAAAGAGGTGTCGAGCGAGCCGTCCGTCTTGTAGCGCACGACGCAGATGTCGCCGGCCGGCTGCGCGGGGCCTCCGCCGCCCGGCCAGGCGATGCCCGCGACGACGAGCTTGCCGTCCGGCTGGACGGCGACGGCCATCGCCGCCTCGCCGCCGCCGAAGTCGGTTGTCACACGGCCGCCCCGTCCGAACGTCGGGTCGAGGTCGCCCGCGGCGGCGCTCGCGGGCGTCGTCGGGATCGCCAGGGATAGAAGAAGAATGAGGAGCGCGGCCGCGGCGGCGCGGAGGCTGCTTGAGAGTGTTTTGAGGTTCTTGCGCGCGAGGGTGCTTCTCATTTGGGGCCTGCCTTCTGGTGAAGCGACTTAAGCGGGTGCGGCGGGGAGTGGCCGCGCGTCGCCGCGGATGATATCAACCCGGCGCTCGGGCAACAAGCCTTATAGATGGCATTTGAGAATTGGTGCGGACGCCAAAGCGGTCAGGGAGCCGCAGGTCTGTAGGGCAGACAGATTCCTAGCCTGGCTTTGATTTACTCCGGCGGTTGGGTGCCGAATGAAGCGAGGTTCGGGGACAAGGACAAGGCCCGTGAGGAGCCTCCAAAATACTCGGGGGTTTATAAAACCGACTTTGGGGAAGGCGAATCTGTTTCGTACGTTAACGCTCGGCCGTCGAGGCGGGCCGGCTTACGAACCTTTCACGAGCGCGAGAGAAGCTGAAGAATCTGATCCAGCCTGGCGGCAAGCTGAGCCTGATTCTCCATGATCTGGTTCTGGTTGTCGAGAATCTGAATCAGCTGGTTCTGGTTCGACTTGATCTGCTCCTGGTTGGCCTTGATGGCCTCCTGGTTGGCGATGATGGTCTGCTGGTTGGCGAGCAACTGGTCGTCGGACATAAAGGGGGATGACCTCCTGCGTCGTTTGGGTAGAGCGTGAACTTGATACCTGAACCCGCCCGCCGCCTACTGCTGGGGGGCGGCGGGCGGGGCGCCGGCGGCGCTGCCGTCGAGGAACGGGCGCATCTGGCCGACGTACTGGTCGAGCGGGGCGATGCTGTAGAGGACGACCTCGATGGCCCGGTCGGGGAAGCCGGATTCGAGCGTGAAGGTGTAGCCGGCGAAGACGTCGTTCGTGTCGTCCGCGCCCCAGAAGAGGAAGTTGTGGTCGGACAGGTTGAGCAGCTTGCGCATCAGCCCCGCGCCGTCCCTCGCCTTGTCGAGGTTGACGTAGTTGCCCTTGTAGTAGGGGTAGATGCGGAAGCCGATGGTCTCGTCGTTCGAGACGCCGACGACGATCTCGAAGCCTTCCGCGTTGGTCAGGCCGCCGCGCTTGACGCCGACGAAGTTGAAGGGCTGCTTGTCGCTCTGCCGGAAGGCGATCTCGATGCCCTTCTTCGGCCCCGAGGCGGCGAGGAGCGCGCGTAGCTTCTCGCGCGTGGCGACGCGCGCGGCCTCCTTCTGGGCCGGCGTCTGTGGTGTCTGCGCCGACGCGACGCCCGCGCACGCGAGCGCGGCGAAGATGATGACAAACGGGAACAGTCTGACTCTCAACATGGGGAAGCCCCTCCGATTCGGCCAAAGTTTAAAGGCAGCGAGGATGTCATGCTTTTAAATCCGTTCCGCCCGCGAGTCAACCGCGGCGCGCCCGCTCAGCGCTTCCGCCGCTCGCGGAAGCGCGCGAGCATCTGCGGCGAGATGAGGAGCGTCTGCAGGAGCGACCCCGTCGCGAAGCGGCGGGCGAGCGAGCGGAAGAGCGAGGCCGCGCCCGGCGTGTAGGCGAACCACCAGACGTCTTGCAGGAAGGCGAGCCGGTTCACGTGGACGTGGTGCGGCGCGACCATCTCAAGCAGGCCGAGCCGCCCGTGCGTCCGCCCGAGGCCGCTCTGCTTGACGCCGCCCCAGGGCGTCTGCGCGATGCCGTGCGTGTAGAGCACCTCGTTGACCATGACCGTGCCGGCCTCGATCTTCGAGGCGACGCGGCGGCCGCGTTTCAGGTCGCGCGTCCACACGCTCGCCGTCAGACCGAACTCACTGTCGTTGGCGAGGCGGACGGCCTCGTCCTCTTCGCGGAAGGTCATCAAGGGGAGGACGGGGCCGAAGGTCTCCTCGCGCATGATCGTCATCGAATGGTCGACGCCTTCGAGCACGGTCGGCTCGTGGAACCAGCCGCGCTCCGAGCACCCTCGCGCACGACCGCCGCCCGCCAGGACTCGCGCGCCGTGCTCGACCGCGCTGCGGACGTGCTCTTCGACAATCGACAGTTGCCGCTCGCTCGACATCGAGCCGAGGTCGCACGCGGCGCCCGGCTCCTGCCTGAGCGCCTTCGTCTTCTCGACGACGCGGCGCGTGAACTCTTCGGCCACGCGCTCGTGCACGTAGCAGCGCTCGACCGACGCGCACGCCTGGCCCGAGTTGGCGAACGCGCCCCACACGGCCGCCTCCGAAGCGGCGGCGAGGTCTGCGTCTTCGAAGACGATCATCGGGTCTTTGCCGCCGAGTTCGAGGACGACCGGGAGCAGCTTCCGCGCCGCCGCCTCCGCCACACGCCGCCCCGTCGGGACGCTGCCCGTGAACATGACCTTATCGACGCCGGCTTCGACGAGCGCCGCGCCGGTCGAGCCGTCGCCGGTCACGACTTCGAGCAAGCCTTCGGGCAGGCCCGCACGCTCGAACACGTCTCCGACCTTGAGGCCGACGAGGGGCGTCAGCTCGCTCGGCTTGAGCACGACGGCGTTGCCGGCCATGAGCGCCATCACGACCTCGCCGAGCGGCGTCGCCCAGGGGAAATTCCACGGCGAGATGATGCCGACCACGCCGAGCGGCCGGTACTCAATAACCGAAGACCGACCCATGAAGCGGTAGAGGCCGATGTCAATCTTCTCGGGCCGGAGCATCTTCTCCGACCTGCGCGCGAAGAACTGCATCAGGTCGAGCGTCGGCACCAGCTCCATCGCCAGAGCCTCGGCCGCGGGCTTGCCCGACTCGCGCGCGACGAGCTCGGCGATCTCGTCCATCTCTTCGAGCACGAGCGCCCGCGCGCGCATCACGATCCGCGCGCGCTCCCGGAACGACAACGCGCCCCAACCCTTCTGCGCCGCCCGCGCGCGCGCCACCGCCGCCTCAACTTCTTCCGCCGAACGAAGGCGCGCGCGCCCGACCTCTTCACCCGTCGCCGGGTCGTAAGAGATGACTTCGCGCTTCGCCTCGGTCTGCGTAACGGCGGTCGCGGTTTCCGTGATTTGAGTCGCCATAGGTTTAGCCTCGCTTCCGCCGTGAATTATGTAGCCAAATCGCGCTAGAGAAAAGCTCACCACAGAGACACAGAGGCACAGCTTGTTGGGATAATCCTCTTCAAGCTGTGTCTCTGTGTCTCTGTGGTTAATCGTCTGTGCTTTATCGGTTAGAATTGAATTGAAAGGCAGTCCACGTTGAGAGGTTGAAGATGACTAGACCGCAGCTCGCGGAGTTCATGCGGCGGATGGAGCCGGGCTCCGTCGCCATCATCCCCGCCGCGCGCGAGGTGACGCGCTCGCACGACACCGAGTACCGCTTCCGGCAGGACTCGGACTTCTACTACCTGACCGGCTTCCGCGAACCCGACGCGCTGGCCGTCGTCGCGCCCGGCCGCGAGAAACCCTTCACGCTCTTCGTCCGGCCGCGCGACCGCGAGAAGGAGACCTGGAACGGCCGCCGCGCCGGGGTCGAGGGCGCAAAGGAGCGCTTCGGCGCGGACGAAGCGCTCCCCGTCGAAGAGTTCGACGCCAAGCTTGTGGAGCTTCTCGACGGCGCGGGCACGCTCTACTATCGGCTCGGAGGGAGCAACCCTGAACTCGACCAGACAGTTATCCGTCAACTTGCGCGGATGCGCGCGATGGGATGGCGTAAGGTGCGCCCGCCGCAGACCATTATCGACCCCGCCACTCTCATCCATGAGATGCGCCTCTTCAAGTCGGAGGAAGAGATCAAGCTCATGCGCCGCTCGGCCGACATCGCGGCCGAGGCGCACCGCGAGGCGATGGCGTCAGCGCGGCCCGGCATGAAGGAGTACGAGCTCGACGCCCTTATCGAGTACGTCTTCCGCCGCAGAGGCTCGGCCGCGCCCGCCTACAACTCCATCGTCGGCTCGGGCGCGAACGCGACCATCCTGCACTACGTGGACAACGACGCGGAGCTGAAGGACGGCGACCTGCTCTTGATCGACGCGGGCGCGGAGTATGAGGGCTTCGCCTCCGACATCACGCGCACCTTCCCCGTCAACGGTAAGTTTACCGACGCGCAGCGCGACATCTACCGGCTCGTGCTCGACTGCCAGGAGGAGTGCATCAGGATGGTCAGGCCCGGCGTCACGCTCGACGAGATGCACCAGCGCTCGGTCGAGATTCTGACCGAGGGCATGGTCAGACTCGGGCTGCTCAAAGGCGAGGCGCCGAAGCTCATCGAGGAGGAGGCGTACAAGAAGTTCTACATGCACCGCCTCAGCCACTACCTCGGCATGGACGTGCACGACGCGGGCGCCTACCACGTGGACGGCCAGCCCCGCGCGGTCGAGCCCGGCGTCGTCATCACGGTCGAGCCCGGACTCTATATCGCCGAAGACGCCGAAGACATCCCCGACCGGTACCGCGGCATCGGCGTGCGCATCGAGGACGACGTGCTCGTCACCCCCGAAGGCTTCGACGTGCTCACCGACAAGGCCCCGAAGCAGATTGAAGAGATCGAGGCGTTGATGAAGGGGAGTAGGCAGTAGGCAGATGGCAGTAGGCAGTTAAGAACAGAAAAAGCAAGGCACATAAAACAAGGCAGCCGGTCTGGTGAGACTCGGCTGCCTTAATTCTTCTAGCTGCCTACTGCCATCTGCCTACTGCCTACTGCCCCCTCCCCGCCAAGTCTGCGATGACAGAGACGAGGGCGGCGGGTTCGACGGGTTTGGAGACGTGGAGCTGGAAGCCGGCTTCGAGGGCGAGGGCGCGGTCGGCCTCGCCGGCGTAGGCCGTGAGGGCGACCGAGGGGAGGCGGCGTCCGCGCTCCGTCTCCAGCGCGCGGACGCGGCGGATGAACTGGTAGCCGTCCTCGCCCGGCATGCCGATGTCACACAAAAGCAGGTCGGGCCACTCGCCTTCGAGCTCGCCCCACGCCGCCTCGGCCGACTCGACTGCACGCACGCGCGCGCCCCCCATCTCAAGCAGCGTCTTCAAAAACCCCAGTGCGTCCGGCTCGTCGTCCACGACGAGCACGCTCACGCCCTTCAGGATGGGGTGTTGGGCGTTGGGTGTCGGGCGCTGGTCGTTTGTCCCTTCTCCAACCCGCAAACCCAAATCCGCACTCCGCAGAAGGGGGAGTTCGACCGTGAAGGTCGAGCCCTTCCCGTCGCCTTCGCTCTCCGCGCGCACGGAGCCGCCGTGCGACTCGACCAGGTGGCGCACGATGGAGAGGCCGAGGCCGAGGCCGCCGTGGACGCGCGTCGTCGAGCCGTCGCCCTGCCGGAAGCGGTCGAAGACGTAGGGGAGGAAGTTCTGGCTGATCCCCGAGCCGTTGTCCGTAACGGTGACGCGCGCGTGCGCGCCGGAGCAGCCCAGGAGAACGCGCACCTCGCCGCCGATGGGCGTGAACTTCACCGCGTTCAGCAGGAGGTTCCACACCACCTGCTGTAAGCGCCGCGGGTCGCCTATGACGGGGCCGACGCCCGGCTCGAACTCCGCGCGTAAGGTTATGCTCTTGGCCGAGGCCGCGTGGCGCACGGTGTCGACGGCCGCCTCGATGACCGTGCGCAGGTCTGTCGGCTCGGCCTCCAGGCGGAGGTTGCCGGTGATGATGCGCGACACGTCGAGGATGTCGTCCACGATCTGCTGCTGCGTGCGCGCATTGCGCTCGACGATCTCGACGGCCATCTTGAACGTCTTCTCGTCGAGCCGGTTGTCGCGCAGCATCGCCGACCACCCGAGGATGGCCGTCAAAGGCGTGCGCAGTTCGTGAGAGAGCGTGGCTAAGAACTCGTCCTTGAGGCGCGAAGCCTCCTCGGCCGCCTCCCGCGCCTGCGTCTCGAACAGGAGCAGGCGCATGTTCTCGATGGCGACGGCCGCGAGGTTGGCGGCCATCTTCATCGCCGTGACGTGCTCCTCGCGGTAGGCGTGGTTCTCGTAGGACTGCACCTCGACGGTGCCGACGATGCGCCCCATCGTCGCCATCGGCACGACGAGCGAAGACTGCGGCCTGAGGCCGTTGTCCGGGCCGACGAGGACGCCGCGCTGCCCCTGCCCCGCCTGCTTCAGCTGCCAGTAGTCGTTCGTGATCACGACCTGCCGCGTGCGCACGGCCTGGCTGTTCGGCCCCGTGGCCGTGCAGGGCATCGGCGGCAAGGAAGACACGTCGAACTCCCGGCCGTCGCCCCACGCGTACTGCGCCGTGCGCACGTCGCGCGCCTCGTCGTAGAGCGAGATGAAGATGCCGATGCAGGGGACGCTGACGACCGCGAAGTCGCGCAGGTCTCGGAAGAGGGTCAGGTGGTCGCGCGCCGTCCCCAGAGATTCGGCGAGGTGCGTCAGGCGGTGGAGCAGCGTCTCGTACTCACGCAGCGCCCTGCGCTCGGCCGCGTGGACGGCCGCCTCCGCGCGCTTGCGCTCGGTGAGGTCGGTCGAGACGCCGACGACGCCGACCAGACGCCCCGCCTCGTCGTGGATGGGCGTGTCCGTGACCAGCGCGGGGAAGGACGAGCCGTCGCGGCGGCGCACCTGAAACTCGCCCGACCAGGTCTCGCCCGCGGCGAGCTGCGACATGACCTCCGCGGCGCGCGCGCCCTCCTCCCCGGCCGGCGTGACTTCGAGGACGTGACGCCCCAGGGCTTCGGACGCGGGCCAGCCGTAGAGCCTCTCGGCGAAGTGGTTCCAGTAGGTGATGCGCCCTTCGAGGTCTGTGGCGATGACGGCCTGCTCGACCGTGTCGAGCAGGTGCGCCTGGAAGCGCGCGGCCTCTTCGGCGCGCCGCCGCTCGGTGAGGTCGCGGAAGTGCGCGACGAAGCCGCGCACTTCGCCTTCCGCATCGAAGTCCGGGATGTAGCTCACGCTGACGTAGCGGCGCGAGCCGTCGGGGTATTCGAGCTCTCTTTCGAAGTGTACGTCTTGCCCCGAGAGCGCCCGCTGCATGTGCGGGAGGACTTCCGCGTAAGACTTCTCGCCGAGCGAGTCGCGGACGTGCGTGCCGTACAGCTCCTCGTGCGGGCGGCCGACCCAGAGGTCATAGGCGCGGTTGTTGTAGCGGAAGCACAGGTCTCGGCCGACGTAGGAGACGGGCGCGGGGATGGCGTCGAGGACGCGGCGCAGGTGGGACTCGACGAGGGGGTCGCGAGGCCCGTTCGGGACGTCAATGGGGGTCATTAAAATTCTGGTGCAGATTTACAACAGGTGCGGCCCCGGTTCGAGGGACGCCCGCTGGCACTCTCAAAACGGCGCCAGCATTATCAACCGTGCGCGCCCACTTCACAACCCCTCCCGACGTCTTCGTTCGCCAGGAGACAGGGGGGCGGGTGGCCGAGAGAGATTCACCACGGAGACACAGAGTCACAGCTTGAAGAGGAATACCTCAACGAGCTGTGCCTCTGTGTCTCCGTGGTGAAATCCTCCTCTGCTATTTGGCCCGAACGTCAAACCCGACAACTGCCTACTGCCTACTGGCGAGGTGGAAGAAGACATCCTCGAAGGGCGCATCGGGCATCCGTGCGAGGCGGCGCAGTTCCGCGGGGCTGCCTTCTGCGACGAAGCGGCCGGCGCGCATGACGCCCGCGCGGTCGGCCACGCGCTCGACGAAGCTCATCACGTGCGAGGAGACGACGAAGGCCCGCCCCGCGTCCCTCTCATCCTCGACGCGCAGGCGGAGCTTGCGCATCATCTCGACGTCCAGGCCGTTGAGCGGCTCGTCCAGGACGAGCACGCTCGGGCTCCCGACGAAGGCGGCCGCGAGGCCGAGCTTCTTCCTCATCCCGAGCGAGTAGCCGCCGACCCACTTGCCCTCGACCGCGCTCAGCTCGAAGAACTCGACCTCCTCCGAGACGCGCGCCTCGTCCGCGCCCTTCAGCCCCGCGACCAGGTGCAGGTACTCGCGCCCCGTCAGGCGCTGGTAGAAGTAGAGCTCTTCCGGCAGGTAGCCCACGCGCCGCTTCGCCGCGAGGGGCTTGCGCCGCATCTCCTCGCCGCACACGACGATGTTTCCGGAGTCCGGCTCGGCCAGCCCCGTCACCATCCTGATCAGCGTGGACTTCCCCGCCCCGTTCGCGCCGAGCAGCGCGTAGACCTCGCCCGCCCCCACGCGCAGAGAGACCGCGTCCACGGCCAACGTCTCGCCGTACCGCTTCGTCACCGACTCGACAACCAACAGACTCTCTTCGCTCAAACCTTCTCCAATTTCAAATTTGAAATCTCAAATCTCAAATCCCTTCAGGTGCATCTCGGCGCGCATCGCGCCGCGCATACAGAGCGGCTGGACGGCGAAGCCGTAGATGGCGAGGCCGATGGGCCATAGGAAGGCCGTCAGCCCGCCGCCCGCGAGGCACGCGCAGAGCACGAGGACGAGCGCGAGGCCGGGCTGCGCCGGCAGCTCGAAGGCGAGCCCGCCCGCCGTCGTGCTCACAAGCCACCACAGCCACGCGCACTCCGCCAGCAGCGGCAAGACGTACACGGCCGGCACGGCCCCGCACGCGACGCCCGCGGCCCAGACGGCCAACGCGGCCGGCGCCGTCACGACGCGCGCGAGGTAGAGCTTCGCGCGCCAGGCGTCTTCGCCCTTCAAACCGACGGAGCGTTCGAGCCACAGGTGCGGCTCCTGGTGCGCGACCAGGACGGGCACGAGCGCCGAGAGCGCGGCCGTCGCCAGCACGCAGGCGAACTTCAACGCGAGCACCTTCGGCAGCCACGTCATCGAGCCGAACCCCTCGGCCGCGCCCTCCGCCAACACGCCGCCCGGGAGCAGCGCGACCAAAAGCATGACCAGCAGCGCCGACACGCCCGCGGCCGCGTACACCGCCGACGAGAAACCCCTCAACACCAGACGCAGGTCGCGCGCGAGCTGCGCCGCCAGCTCGCCGCGCCCGCCGCACACGCGCTTCGCGAAACGCTCCAGGCCAGCGCCCCAACGCTCGCGCGCGCCGAGGCGCTTTGCGAACTCCGCGTCCGCCGCGCGCCAACGCGCGTGCAAGGCGAACGCGACCACGCCCTGCGCGGCGGCCGTCAAAGCAGTTGCCAACAACAGGGACGTTCGACCCGACGACGTGAGACCCGCCGGCCTCACGACGGAAGCCAGCAGCGCCCCCGCCGCCAGCGCGGCTACGACAACGCAGAGCACCAAAGAGACAGCACGCCCCGCGCCTCTCATGTGCGACCAGCGCACCCACACGAGCGCCGACAGCACCTCGCCCGCAGCGAGCGCGCACGCCAGCAGCGCGGCCGAAGCGAAGACCCACGCATTAAGACTCCCGCCCGCGAGCCAGCGCAGCACGAGCGCCACGGCGCCGGCCGCGCACGCGTGCGCCCCGCGCCGCAGGAGCGCCGCCGACATCTGCACGCCGGCCGAGACGGGCAGCGCGTCCAGAACCCATTCGGGCCGCCGCACGTGGTAGACCTCGACGCTCGCGCGCGACAAACTCAGCGCGACCAGGCACGCCGCCGCCGCGAAGGCGGCCGCGAGCGTCTGCCCTTCGGTCGGACTCCACTCGGCCTCGCGCAACATGCGGCCGACGCCGAAGTAGGTCATCCCCAACACCAGCGGCCCGAGCACCAGCAGCGCGTACAGGTTCTCGCGCGCCCAGCGCCCGCCCTCCAAAGCCCACGCGCCCGCGATGAGTCTCAGTTGATGCATCGGCGAGGGTGAGTTTGGCGGTTGGGTTGAGGTGAAGTCAAAGGTGCGAATTGGGGAGAAGGCGTTTCACCACAGAGACACAGAGACACAGCTTCTTGAGCTATCGTCTTCAAAGCTGTGTCTCTGTGTCTCTGTGGTGAAATCTACGAATGCTACTCCCAAGTTTGGGAGAGAGAAAGTACGTCAACCTTCGTCTTCACTCTCCGCCCGCTTCCTCTCAACCGCGGCGGCGATGCGATTCTCCAAGACCACGTCGGGCGTGTAGTTTTCGAGTTTGAGGAAGTGCGCGGCCGCGGCGTAGAGCGCGTCTCGCGGGACGAGGCCGACGAGTTCGCTGGCGAGCACCTCGACGCCGAGCCTCTCGGCCTCGCGCCTGACGGCCTCGAAGGCGTGGTGCAGGTTCGTCCGCTCGTAGCTCGTCAGGTTCATCGAGACCTGCACGACCCCTCGACTCTCAAGCTCGAACCCGAGCGCCTTCAAGTGCAGCAGTCCGCCGTCCCTCTCGCGCACGGCGCGCGCGACGCGCTTCGCGACGGAGAGGTCGCCCGTCTTCAGAGTCACGTTGTAGGCGATGAGCAGGGGCCGCACGCCGACGATGCACGCGCCCGCGGTCGGATGAATACGCGCCTCGCCCACGTCGGGCGCGCGCTCCGGCGCCGTCGCGATCTGCTCGCGCAGCAGTTCGAAGCCGCCGCGCCGCACGTCGGCGAGGTTGCGCCGCTCGGGCCGCGTCGCCGCGCTCTCGTAGAAGTAGACGGGTATCTCCAACTCCGCCCAGATGCGCCGGCCCGCCTCCCGCGCGAGCGCGACGCACTCCTCCACGTCCACGCCGCGCACGGGGACGAAAGGCAGCACGTCGCACGCGCCCATGCGCGGGTGCTGGCCCGCGTGTCTGCTCAGGTCGATCAGTTCGGCCGCGCGCCCGACGACGCGCACCGCCGCCTCCACGACGGTCTCGGGCGGCGCGACGAAGGTGACGACCGAGCGGTTGTGGTCGGGGTCGATGTGCGTGCCGAGCACGACGGCGCCCTCGACCGACTCGACCGCGGCGATCAGACTCTCGACGACGCGCGGGTCTCTCCCCTCGCTGAAGTTGGGCACACACTCGACGACGCGTTCCATGAGAGGCAATAGTACCGACTCGAAATTTCAAATTTCAAATCTGAAATTCTTAGGTACACTCGGGCGGACATCTTTTAAAGGAGACGGCCCCGTGCTCGCATCCCTCCTCGCCCAACTCATTCTTCTGCTCCCCGCGCAGGACGCGCAGGCGGTCGCGCCGCGCTCGTACCGGCCCGAGTTCGAGAACCAGCGCGTGCGCGTCACGCGCGTCGTCTACCGGCCGCGCGAGAAGATCGCCCTGCATGACCACCCGGCGATCCCCGTGGTCTACGTCTACCTGCGCGACAGCGGCCCCGTCCGCTTCGTCCACACCGGCGACGAGCCGTTCACGCTCACGCGCCCGGCCGTTCGGGCGGGCGGCTTCCGCCTGAGCAAGGGCGGGCGGGAGACGCACAGCGTCGAGAGCCTGACCGACCAGTTGACCGAGTACCTGCGCGTCGAGTTGAAAGGGCTCAAGGTAGACCCGCAGGTCTTCCGCGGGCGCTTCCCGCCCGAGCCGCGCGCCGCGCGCAGGCTCGCGGGGCAGAAGGTGAGGTACGAGGACAAGCAGGTTCGCATCGCGCGCGTCACCTGCGCGGCGCGGAAGACCTGCGCGGGCCTCGGCGGGCGCGACGGCGCGTCGCTGCTGGTCGCGCTGACGCCCGCGCGGCTCGGGTCTGAGGGCGTCGGCGCCGAGCTGGTCTTACTGCTCGGGCAGACGATGTGGTCTGAGGCCGGCGCCGCCCCGCCCTTCACGAACCTGTCGGATAAGCCGGCCGAGTTTCTGAGAATCGATTTGAAGTAAGCTCCTATTCTCTTCGACACAAAACTGTGCGAACATCGGCCGCGCGAGACTTACTTTCAAGGGGGCGTTCCTGGTGGGTGAAGCGGAGGCCATCGCAGACCGCGCGGAGCAGCACGCGCGGCGTCTGACGCGCGCGGCGCGGCCGTGGATCGAGCGGCTCGCGCGGTTCGGCTACGCGGCGAAGGGCGTCGTCTACGTCCTCGTCGGCGCGCTGGCCGCGCTCGGCGCGTTGAGCGATGACGAAGGCCCGACCGACTCGCGCGGCGCGCTCGCGCGGATCGTCCGGCAGCCTTACGGCCGCGTCATGCTCTGCGTCATCGCCGCGGGCCTCGCGGGATACGCACTCTGGCGCGTCGTGCAGGCGCTCCGCGATACGGAAGACAAAGGCACGAGCTGGAAGGGGCTTTCGATCCGGGCGGGCTACGCGTGCATCGGCGTCGTCTACGCGGGCCTCAGCTTCTCGGCCGTGAATCTCGTCCTCGGCCACGGCGCGGGCCGGGGCGGCGACGAGACGACGCGCGGCTGGACGGCCTTCGCATTGACGTTCCCGCTCGGCCGCCTCGCCGTCGCGCTCGCCGGCCTCTGCGTCATCGGCTTCGGCCTCTGGCAGTGCTACAAGGCTTTCACCGCCAGGTTCCGGCGCAAGTGGAAGCAGCACGAGATGAGCGAGCACGCCCGCGCGCTCGCGACGCGCGCCGGGCAGGCTGGACTGGTCGCGCGCGCCCTCGTCTTCATCATCATCGGCCTCTTCCTGATTCAAGCCGCGTGGCTCGCGCGCGCGGAAGAGGCGCGGGGCCTCGGCGGTGCGCTGCTCACCCTGGAGCGACAGCCCTACGGCCCGTACGTCCTCGGCGCCGTCGCCCTCGGCCTCGTCGCCTACGGCCTCTACATGTTCGTCGAGGCGCTCTACCGCCGGATGATTATCGAATGAGAAGCCGCGGCCTTGTCGCCTTCGATGGAGTCTGGTACATAGTCGTCCGTCTCAGTGCTCAAGTCAGTCGAAACGTTTTCCCGCCGGCCCCGGTGCCGATTCTCACGACCCACACGGGAGGTTGGACATGGCTAACGGTAGCTCACAGGGAAACCCTAATCAGCAGCAGGTAGAGGGGGCCACCCAAGACCCTAACAAGACCCGGGTAGACTTGCTGAAAGCGATTGACCTCGCGGCGAAGAAGGCCGCCGATAAAAACGACGCCTCCCCGGAGGATGTGGAGAAGTGGCTCGCCGTGAGGAAGCAGTTCCTCGACCAGAAACGGCGGGAGGGGGTGTGGATTAGTCTAATGACTTTCATTCTAATCGGCGGCATCATCGCCGCCCTCGCCCTCTGGCTCCTCGGTTACGTGAAGCCGCCGCCGCCGAGCGCGAGCCCGCAGCCACAGGGTGTCAGCCAGCAGCCGCCGAGCGTGACTCCGTCGAGGTAACATGCCGACCCGACCTTCCGACCGTTTCATCACCGAGCGCAAGGGCGCGTGGCAGCGCCTCGAAGACCTTCTGGGGATGCTCGACCGCTCTTCCCTGCGGCGTTTGACCCGCGAGGAGGTGCGCGAGTTGGGGCGCATCTACCGGCGCACGGCCTCCGACCTCGCCATCGCGCGCGCCGAGTGTCGAGACCCGCGACTCGTCAACTACCTCAACAGCCTCGTCATCCGCGCGCACGGGCGCATCTACCGCGCCGACGCCTCCGAGGGCCGACACCGCCTGCGCAACTTCTTCGCGCGCGACTTCCCGCGTGCCTTCCGCCGCACGTGGCGCTACACGGCGCTCGCGTTCGCGACCTACGCGCTCTTCGCCGCGCTCTCCTTCGCGGCCACGTCGCGCGACCCCGAGTTCTCCGAGTTGGCCGGCATCCCGCCGCAGTTCCGCGAGGACGTGCTCGGACGCAAAGTCCGCTGGTGGGAGCGGGCCAACGACGCGAACCAGCTCGCCGCCTCCGCCATCGGCACCAACAACATCCGCGTCACGCTCAACGCCTTCGCGCTCGGCGCGACCTTCGGCGTCGGCACGCTCTACTACATGGCCGTCAACGGACTCCAGCACGCGGCGGCCGTGGCGCTCGCGCACCGCGCGGGCTACGCGGGCGAGCTGCTGACCTTCATGGCGGGCCACGGCGTCATCGAGCTCTCCTGCATCTTCATCGGCGGCGGGGCCGGGATGCTCTTCGGCACGGCGCTGCTCTTCCCCGGCGACCGCCCGCGCTTCGACAACCTGCGCCTCCGCGGGCGCGAGGCCGCACAGCTCATCACCGGCTGCATCCCGCTCCTCGCCATCGCCGCCACCATCGAGGGCTTCGTCTCCCCCGCCCCCATCCCCGCCGAAATCAAATTCACCGTCGCCGCCGTCACCGGCGTCACCCTCTACTCCTACCTCCTGCTCGCCGGCCGCGGCGATACGACAGGCCGTGACTAAGTTTTAAAGCAGGCCGCGCTCTTTGACGCGGATGTAGGTCTCGAGGAGCGAGGGGACGAGCGAGGCCGTCGTCACGTCGAGGGCGAGGCCGCCCTGCGCTTCGACGAGGCGGAGGGCCGACTCGCGCTGGAGCATGATCTCTTCGGCGACCGACTGGGCGAAGAGTTCGCTCGTGTCTTCGGGGGCGTCGCGGACGGAGGCGCGCAGGTCTCGGTCGGCGATGGTGGTGACGAGCGGGAGGTGGCGCGGGCGCAGGATGCGCAAGGAGGTCAGCAGCTCGCGCGAGCCCTCCTCGTCCACGAGGTCTGTGAGCAGGACGACGAGCGCGCGCCGCTTGCAGTTGGCGGCGACGAACTCGAAGGCGCGCGTGTAGGAAGGCTCGATCAACTCCGGCTCGACGGCGTGGAGCGCTTCGAGCACGAGGTCTAACTGCTCGCGCCCCTTGCCCGGCGGGACGTAGGCGTTGACGCGGCGGCCGAAGACGAGCAGGCCCGCGTGGTCGCCCGCGCGCCGCGCCGCGCTCATCAGGGCGAGCGCCGCGTGGATGGCCGTGTCGAACTTCGTCTCGCGCTCGATGCGCGCCGTCATCAGTCGCCCGGCGTCCAGGGCGATGAGCACCGTCTGGTCGCGCTCGATCTGATACTGCCGCGTCGTCAGACGCCCGCGCCGCGCCGTCGCCGACCAGGAGACGTGGCGCAACTCGTCGCCCGGCACGTACTCGCGCAGGGATTCGAAGTCGCGCCCCTCGCCGCGCCAGGACGCGCGCCGCTGCGCCGCGATGAGCGAGCGCGCGCCCAGGGCCTTCAGCTCCGCCTCGCGCGCGCGCCTCACGTTCGGGTAGACCTTGACCGAGGCGGTCTCGCCCGCCAGCTCTTCGCGCCAGGCGAGACCCAGACGCGTCCGCACGCGCAGGGCCACGCGCCCGAACTCGAAGCGGCCGCGCCGCTCAGGCCGCAGAGCGTAGACGAACGTCTTCGACTCGCGCGGCCCCAGCGTCAGCTCGGCCTCGCGCGGCGAGAGGAGCGCAAGCTCCGGCGGGTACTCGTCCTTCAAACGCAACTGAAACGCGCGCGGCGTGTGGTTCTCGACGCGGACGCGCACCTCCGTCTCGGCCCCGATGTGGAAGCGCCCGCCCAGCTCGCGGAAGATTTCCAGCCCCGCGGGCAGGCGGCTCGCGCGCGCGTCTATGAAGGCCAGCGCCAGCAGCCCCGCGTCGAACGCCACCGCCGCCCAGCGCAACCCCGGCCGCCCCCACGACAGGGACAGCGGCACGAAGCCCACCGCCAGCAGCGCGTAGAAGAGTTTTGTGAAAACGAAACGCATCGGCTTCCTGGAAAAGCTAGCGGCCCGCGGAAAAGACTTTTTTCTTGTCTTCCAGCGGCCCGGATGCTAGTTGTTGAAGTTGGCCGCTCCGCGACTGAGCCCTTGACCGCTCACGACCGGCACCGAAGTACCCCGACCACCTTCGGCGCGGCTGCGCTCGGTCTTATCCTGAGGATGTGACTCCCGGCGGTCGCTCTGTCCCGCCCTCCTCAAACTCTACCGACTCACTTTCTGAGCCCTGACCCACAGGAGAAAAGTATGTTCCCCCGCTGGAAATCCCCCTTTCGACTCGGCCAACGCGGCCTGACCAGACTGCTCCTCGCCGCCGCCTTCGTCTTCGCCCTTCAGCTCAGGGCCGATGCCGCCGGCACTTTCGTCTCCGCCCCGAACCGCGTGGACATGGTCTACGACTCGGCGCGTGACACCCTCTACATCACGAGCGGGGCGAGCGTCCTGCGCTACCAACTCGGCGCGAACTCTTTCCTGCCCCCCTTCAACCTCGGCGGCAGCCTCGCCGGCCTCGACCTCTCGCCCGACGGCAACACGCTCGTCGTCGCCGACCGCACGCGCGACGCGTCGAACGTCTGGGTCTGGGTCGTAGACCTCAGAACCGGTGCCGCGAACAAGGCCACGACGCCGCGCGCTTCCGGCGAGGGCGGCACGTTCACCGTCGCGTTCGGGGCCGACAACAATGTGCTCGTCACGGGCACATACGAGGGCTCCGGCTGGAATCCGCTCCGCCGGCTCAACCCCGCGACGGGCGTGTGGACTTCGCTCACGAGCCTCTTCCCGGACATGCCGGGCGGCACGCTTTCACAGAACGCGATGCTCGCCGCGAGCGGCGACCGCTCTGTCATAGGCTTCGCCGAGGGTAACATCTCCGACGGCCGATGGGGGAGCTACAACGTGGCCGCCGGCACGGCCGTTCACAGAACCGGCTACACGGACGGCACGAGCTGGTTCAACTACGAGATCGGCGTCAACAAGAGCGGCACGCAGTACGCCATCCCGACCTACGGCGGCACCTTCATCTACAACTCAAGCTTCGCCAAAATCGCCACGCTCGGCGTCTACGCGGGCGCACAGCCCGTCGGCGTCGTCTACCACCCCGTCGAGGACGTCGTCTACTTCCCGTGGACGACGACGAAGCAGGTGCGCGCCTTCAACACCAACACGTTCGCGCAGGTCGCCGCCTACGACTTCGAGGACACCTTCCAGGGCAACGGCAACTATGCCTTCCAGCAGGGGCGCATGAAGATGTCGCGCGACGGCTCGCTGCTCTTCGCGACGGTCACGGGCGGCGTCCGCTTCCTGCGCCTCTACGCGCCGCTCGCGGCCGACGGCCAGGCGGTCACGACCGAGGAGAACACGCCCGTCAACGTTACCCTCTCGGGGAGCGTCGGCAACGGCGGCGCGCTCTCCTACGCGGTCGCCACCCAGCCCGCGCACGGCACCTTGAGCGGCTCCGGCGCCAACCTCGTCTACACGCCCGAGACGAACTACGAGGGCGCAGACAGCTTCACCTTCAGGAGCGTCTACGGCCCCGCGGAGTCGGCCCCGGCGACCGTCACCGTCGCCGTCACGCACGGCAACGCCGCGCCCGCGGCCGAAGACCAGTCCGTCACGGTTGACGAGGACGGCTCGGTCGCCGTCACGCTCGCCGGCTCAGACCCGGAAGGGTCGGCCGTCACCTTCGCCGTCGCCACGCAGCCCGCCTACGGCACGCTGACGGGGACGGCCCCGAACCTCGTCTACACGCCCGCGCCCGACTTCTACGGCAGCGACGCCTTCACCTTCCGCGTGAGCGACGGCGTCGCGTCGAGCGTCGGGCACGTCTACGTGAGCGTCACTGGCGTCAACGACCCGCCCACCGTCACGAACCGTTCGGCGGCGACGGACGAAGACACGCCCCTCACCATCACGCTCAGCGGCAACGACATCGACAGCAGCCCGCTGAGCTTCATCATCGTCGCACAGCCGCTGCACGGCACGCTCTCGGGCACGATGCCGAACCTCGTCTACACGCCCGCGCCCGACTACAGCGGCCCCGACGGCTTCGGCTTCAGGGCGACCGACGGCGCGGCCGACAGCAACGACGCCCAGGTGACCATCAACGTCCGCCCCGTCAACGACGCGCCCGTGGCCGACGCGCAGACCATCGCGGCGACCGAGGACACGCCCTTCCCCTTCGCGCTCACCGGCTCGGACGCCGAAGGGTCGCCCATCACCTACACCGTCGTCACGCAGCCCGCGCACGGCACGCTCTCAGGCTCCGCGCCCAACCTCGTCTACACGCCCGCCGCGAACTACAGCGGGCCGGACGGCTTCACCTTCCGCGTGAGCGACGGCGCGGCCAGCTCGCCCGCGGCGTCGGTCTCGATCAGCGTCGCCGCCGTCAACGACGCGCCCGTCGCCAACGCGCAGTCGCTCACGACCAGCGAGGACACGCCGAAGCAGGTCGTGCTCTCCGGCTCGGACGTGGAGGGCAGCCCCCTCAACTTCACGGTCGTCGCGCAGCCCGCGCACGGCACCTTGAGCGGCCAGGGCGCGAACCTCACCTACACGCCCGCGGCCAACTTCAACGGCGCGGACAGCTTCACCTTCAAGACGAACGACGGCGCGGACGAGAGCGCCGAGGCCACGGTCTCGATCAGCGTCACGCCCGTTAACGACTTGCCTGTGGCGAACGACATGAACGTGACGACCGACGAGGACAAGCCGCTCAACATCACGGCCGACGTGACGGACGTTGACGGCGACGCGTTGACCTACTATTTCTACTCCTACCCGAAGCACGGCGCCCTCCTCGGCACCGCGCCGAATTTCACCTACAGGCCCGAGGCCGACTACAACGGCACGGACTCGTTCAGCTACAGGGTCTCCGACGGCACCGCCACCACGGCGACGGCGACCGTCACCATCACCCTCAACCCCGTCGAAGACGTGCCCGTCGCGGTGGGTCGGACTTGGTATGGCACGGAGGACACGCCCTTCCCGCTTCTGCTCTCGGGCAGGGACGCGGACGGCGACGCGCTCACGTACACCGTCCTCACGCAGCCCGCACACGGAACCCTGAGCGGCACGGTTCCGAACCTGACTTATACTCCGGCGGCGAACTACAACGGCTGGGACAGCTTCACCTTCAAGGCGAACGACGGCAAGTCGGACTCCCCGCCGGAGAGCATCTGGATTTCGCTCGCGTCCGTCAACGACGCGCCGACCGCCGTCGCGCAGTCCTACACGGTGACGGAGGACACGCCGCGTCAGGCCGCGCTCTACGGCTACGACGTGGACAACAACCCCATCACCTACACGGTCGTCACGCAGCCCGCGCACGGAACACTCTCCGGCACGGGATGGAACCTGACCTACAGCCCCGCGCCGAACTACTTCGGCCCCGACAGCTTCACCTTCAAGGTAAACGACGGCGCCCTCGACTCGAACGTGGCGACCATCCAACTCAACGTCGCCAACGTGAACGACGCGCCGACGGCGAACGGCCAGACGGTCGCGACCAACGAGGACACGGCGAAGGCCATCACGCTGACCGGCTCGGACGTGGACGGCGACCCGCTGACCTACACGCTGGTCAGCGCGCCGACCCGCGGCGTGCTCTCGGGCACGATGCCGAACCTCGTCTACACGCCCGGGCCGGACTTCTACGGCACCGACAGCTTCACCTTTGTCGTCCGCGACCCCTGGGCGCAGAGCACGACGGCGACAGTCACCATCAACGTCGCCGCCGTCAACGACCCGCCCGTGGCCGCCGCCGACAGCGTGTCGGTCGTCAAGAACAGTTCGAATAACAACCTGACGGTGCTCGCCAACGACCGCGACGTGGAGGGCGACGCGCTGACGGTCACGTCCGTCACGCAACCGTCGAACGGCTCAGTCACCGTCGCGCCCGGCGGCAAGAGCGTCTACTACACCCCTAACAGGAACTACCGCGGGAACGACTTCTTCACCTACGCCGTTAGCGACGGGCACGGCGGCACCGCCACGGGCGCTGTCACGGTCGCCGTCAAGTAGTCGTCACACACACCGACCACCCGAAGGGCGTGGGCGCGCGGCAGGCAACGGCCGCGCGCCCACGCCCTTCGTTCACCCCCTCATGCTCATCATCGTGGCGAGCATCGTGGCGACGATCTTCTCTCCGTCGTCTTTAAGTGCGTAGAGGTCGCCGGCGCAGACGGTGAGGTTGCGGCCGGCGCGGACGACGCGCGCGCGGGCGACGAAGTTGCGGCCCGCCGCGGGCGAGAGCAGGTTGAGCTTGAACTCGACGGAGAGGACTTCGGTGCCCGGCTCGGTCAGGCTCAGCGCCGCGTAGCCGCAGGCCGTGTCCACCAGCGCCGTCACGACCCCCGCGTGCAGGTAGCCGTGCTGCTGCGTGAACTCCTCCCTGAACTCAAACCCTATCTCGACCGCGCCCGGCGCCACGCGCAGGAGGCCCGCGCCGAACGTCTCCATCGCCCGCTGCCGCGCGAAGCTCTCGCGCACGCGCCGCTCGAAGTCGGGGTCTCTCGGGGCGAAGTCCTTCATACTTCAGCGCGGGACTTCGACCGTGTTGAGGATGTCGATGATGACGGCGTCGGGGGTGGCGCCGTCCAGCTCCGCCTCGGCGCGCAGGGAGATGCGGTGGCGGAGCGTGGGCAGCGCGATGGCCTTCACGTCGTCGGGCGTGGCGAAGTCGCGCCCGCGCATCGCGGCCACCGCCTTCGAGCAGAGCAGCAGCGCCACGCTCGCGCGCGGGCTGGCGCCGTAGGCGACCGAAGGGTGCTCGCGCGTGCGGCGGACGAGCTCGACCAGGTACTTCTGCACGCCCGGCTCCATGCGCGCGGCGCGCACCTCCGCGCGGCATCGCATGACGGCCTCGGGTTCCGGCAGGGGTCGCACGTCCACGTGTTCGAGGCGGCGCGCGCTGAAGCCCGAGTCCCAGTTGGAGACGACCTGTGCCTCCTCCGCCTCCGTCGGGTAGTCGATGAGAACTTTGAGGAGGAAGCGGTCGAGCTGCGCCTCGGGCAGGGGGTACGTGCCCTCGTACTCGATGGGGTTCTCGGTGGCGAAGACGGTGAAGAGCGGCGACAAGCGGTGCTGCTCGCCGTCGATGGTGACCTGCCGCTCCTCCATCGCTTCGAGCAGGGCGGCCTGCGTCTTCGGCGGCGTGCGGTTGATCTCGTCGGCGAGCAGCACGTCGGTGAAGACGGGGCCGCGGCGCAGGCTGAAGCTGGCGGTCGCCGTGTTGAAGACGTTCGTGCCCGTGATGTCGGAAGGCATCAGGTCGGGCGTGAACTGGATGCGGCCGAAGTCCGCGCCGACGATGCGCGCGAGCGTCTTGACGAGCAGAGTCTTCCCCGTCCCCGGCACGCCCTCGACGAGCGCGTGCCCTTCCGCGAGGAGCGCCACCAGCACCTGCTCGACCACCGCGTCCTGACCGACGACGACCTTGGCCAGCTCGCCGCGGATGTGCTCGACGGTGGCGGGGACGTGTTGAAGCATTTTCGATTTTTTAATTTTTGATTTTCGAGTTTTAAAAAGCGGCTGTATGTAAACACATAAAATCGCAAATCTAAAATCGCAAATCTAAAATTCCTTCACCTGGACTGGCGAAGCTCGCGCGAGCGCATGAGGAGGCGGAGGTCTCGTTCGAGTTCGCGCAGGTCTTGGGCGAGGCGGAGCGCGCGCCGCCCGTTGAGCGGGGCGCCCGCGGACGCGTCCTCGCATTCGACGAGCAGGGCTTCGAGCGCCGCGCGGTCGCGGCCCGAGCGCGCGGCGACGCGCTCGGCGATCTGCGCCGGGGCGGCGGTCGCGGGCAGGCCCGCGTAGCGCGCGAGCGCGCGGCGCGTCCGCTGGTAGACGTTCTCGATGGCGAGGTCGTACGCGCGCGCGCTCTGTTGCAGCTCGGCCATCGAGGAGACGAACTCGAGCTTCGAGCGGCGGTCGGGGCGCGGCGCGGGGACGGGGCGCGCGAAGCGACGGCCGCGCGTCCACATCAGAGCCAGCACGACGACCGCGCCCTGCCCGAACATCCAGATGATGGGCGTGCCGCGCAGGTATGCGAAGAGCTGGTTCTGCGTCTCGCCGTAGCCCTGGTGGAACTCGTCGAAGGCGACGCGCCCGCGGCCCCCGCCCGTCACGACGTTGACGGCGAGGAAGAGGTTGTCGGCGCGGTTGAGTCCCGCGTTCGAGACCACGTAAGGGTCGGAGAGCACGACGATGCGCCCGCGGCCGTAGGCGTAATCGACGAGGAGCGCGCCCTCGCCCTCGCGCCCGTCGGCGATGTGGACGACGGGCGCGTGCGTGTCGGGGCCGTCGCCCGTGGCCGCGCGCGGCGTCGGCGCGGGCGGAGGCGGCGGCCCGTCACTTTCGGGGATGTCACTTTCGGGGACGGATCGGTCGCGCTCGCCGGTGATGACGATCTGCGGCTGCCCGGAATCGTTGCGGGAGAGCTGCAGGCGCGAGGCGAAGCGCGAGCGCGTCACCTCGGCGACGTTGCGCGTGAGCGCGGTCGGCTGCGCGGGCGTGAGCAGCGGCGCGCCGCGCGTCATGTTCTCCGCGTCGAAAGGGTCTGAGTCGGCGTCAGGGTACTCGGCCATCTGCGCGTAGACGCGCCAGCCGCCGACCCGCGGGAGGAGCTGCGGGTTCGGCTCGCGGTCGATGAGGACGAGGCGTCCGCCGGCCGAGACCCAGTTGACGATTGCCGAGGCCTCGCGCGCCTCGATGGCGCGCCGCGTCGCGCCGACGATGACGAGAGTCTCGGGCTCGTCCGGCCCCGAGAGCGCGCTCATCGGGTGCCCCCAGCGCGCCACGTCCGCGCCGGACTCGCGCAGGTACTCGAAGAGAGCGCGCGTCCCCGTCCCGCCCGAGTTCATCGTCGAGCGGTCGGGCAGAAGCTCCACCTCCCTCTCCCTCTCGACGCGCACGTACGACGCCGCGTTGAGCGCCGCGAGCACCGCGACCAGCAGGACGATTGACAGGAAGATGATGAGACGGCTCTTCATGAATTAAGTAGGCAGTAGGCAGATGGCAGTAAGCAGTCGCTCCGCGTCAAGTCGGTTGAAAGGTTAATGGACATGTTTCGACAGTAGGGTCTCCAACTGCCTACTGCCATCTGCCTACTGCCCACTGTCCAGCGCCGTGCGGCAGCGCGTCTTGAAGTTCTGCCAGTCGGCGTCGGAGGCGGCGCGCAGGCCGTACCAGTGCAGCTCGAAGTCGTTGGTGAGCGGGAGCATCTCCGTGTAGAGGCGCGGGTCGGCGGCGCGGCGGACGGCGTCGAGGTAGTCCCGGTTCGTCTTGTGCTGGGCGAGGCGGACGACGCCGCGGTCGCCCAGCTCGCAGAGCAGCGCCACGTACGCCTTGCGGATGGCGCTGCGCAGCTCGCCCGCGCGCGCGAGCCGCTCGGCCTCTTCGAGAAGGTCTGTGGCCGTCTGGTCTGCCCCGAGCTGCTCGCCGAGGACGACCCGCGCCTCGCGCCCGCGTTTGGGCGACTTGCGCTTCACCCCGCGGCGCCGCCACAGCAGAAGCCCGACGTAGGCCAGCACCAGAAGGCATATCGCGCCGACCGCCACCAGAGTCCACTTCGAGACCCTCGGGCTTCCGCCAGGCGACAGGCCCCTGCCTTTGGGGAAGAGGCTAGCCAGCCACTCGAAGAACTCCTCGATCATGCGCTGGATCGCGCTCTGCTGCCGCTGCGTCCGCCGGTCGAACTCCGGGCGGCGGAGGATGGAGTTCAAGCGCCCGCGCTCCGCGTCCTTGTCCAGAGTGGCCGCCGGCTCGACGTCCGCCTCGGAGAGTCGAGCTTCGAGCGCGCGCAGACGCCCGCCCAGCGCGCGCAAGTCCGACGCGATCTTCTCGTCGTCCTCCTCCGAGTCCAGAGGCTCCAGCGCCTCGTGCACCCAGGAGTTATCGACCTCGACGAGACGGCCGCCCCACTCGACCTTCTCCTTCGCCGGCAGCAGCCCCCGCACGTCCTCCGGCCCGCCGTGCTCCTGCACGTCCTCGCCTTCGTAGATTAACGCCAGCCTCTCGACCAACTCGTACGCCCGGCGCACTCGCTCTCGGTAGTTCGCGAGCGTCGCGGCGCCGTTCGCCGAACGGCGAGGCTGGGCCGCGGCGGTCGCCTGTGCGGAGATGAGCAGCGGCAACGCGAGCAGCAGCAGGCGCGCCGCGGCACGCCTCCAACGCGAGTCTTTGAGCGCGACTCTCATCTTAAGTCCGGGGCGCGTGCGGCGCGGCGAGGGCGGGCGCCAGCGGCGAGTTCAGGCCCGCCGGCACCGCCGGCATCTCGCCGAAGACCTGCGCCGCCATCAGCTCGATGTCGTAGCCCTCGTGCCGCACGCGCTCGTCCACGTAGAGCAGGGAGAGGCCCATCATCCAGACCGGCGACATCAGAACGGTCGAGACCTGCCCGAGCACGTTCTTGCTGATTGTGTACCACACGGGCGTCCGCGTCGGGTCCATCCCGAGCGGGTCTACCCCGTTCAGGTACGCGTACCAGCCGAGCGGCACGAGCAGGAGCATCGCCGCCGAGTACCAGGCGAAGCCCGTGAAGAGGAACATGCCCGCCAGCCTCCGCACGTTGCCGCGCGCGAGCCGCGCGCTGCGCCCGATGGAGTCGAAGACGCCGCGCCCCTCGACCATCAAGACCTGCGGCACGTAGGCCACGCGCCCCGCCACCCAGAAGAAGACGAAGACGCCCAACGCCGCCGACGCCACCCAGAGCAGCCCGCCCGCCACCAGGCCGACCCACTCGGCCCCCGACCCCGCCACGACCGCGACGACGACCGCGATGCCGATGAAGCCTCCGAACAGCAGTACCAGGGAGGCCCCCGCGGCCGCCACCCACGCGATGAAGAGCCAGAAGAGGACGACCACCGTCGCCCAGAAGAGTCCTTTGAATCGCGAACGCACGCTGCGGTAGATGAGCCGCGCCGTCACCGGCTCGCCCCAGAGGAGGTGCATCACGAGGTTGCGCGACGCCCCGCCCATCACGATCAACTGCGTCATCAGCCCCAGCACGTAGACGAACAGCCCGGCGGCCGCCGCCAGGAAGTAGCCGGCCGCCCACCCTTCGCTCTCCGTCACGCCGAGCGCGCGGACGCTTACGGTCAAGAGAACCGTCCCCGCCGCCGAGACGATGACCGGCGGCGCGCTGGCGCGCACGAGCGCCCCGAAGTGGCGCCGGTAGAGGCGGACGGTGCGGTCAATCAGGTCGCCCGCGCCGAGCGGTGCCAGTTGCAGGTGTTTGATGGCGAGCATCGTCAGGCGTTCTCGAAAGGATGAGCGGTGGGTTTCAGGCTGACTATCCTACTGGCCCTGCCTACTCGGCCACGCCGAGCCGTCCGAGTAGAGGACGCGCACGAGGACGATGCGCTCCAGGAAGGGCGGCGCGTCCTTCCTGTCCTCGGCGCGCGCGCTGACGGTTCTGGTCGGCGGCCCGAGTTTGAAGACCGACAGCTCCTTCTGCTTGCCGGGGGCGATCTTCTCGTCGCTGGTGAACTGGTGGCGCTCGACCTCGGCCTGCGTGTCCGGGTCGAGGAAGACGTAATCCCAGTCGATGGACTTCACCGCCTTCCGGCCGTCGTTCTTCACGGCAATCTTGTACCTGTAGCCGAAGCGCGGCCGCTCCGAAGCCTTCGCCTTGTTCTCGGCGTTGGCCTTCTCGTAGACGCGCGCCTCGTCCTCGGCGCGCGAGGCCCCGCCCTTGCTCCCCGCGTTGCGCTCGCGCTGCACGCGCTGCTCGGCGGAGACGCGCGCCCTCATCGCGTCGTAAGGCTCGGCGCCGGTCGGCCTGCTGTCCCAGCCGGGGACGAGTTCCCTCGCCCAAGACCACTTGACGACGGTCAGCTCGGGCGGCCCCGCGGCGGCGGCGGCGGGCGACTGCTGCGCGCGCGCGACGGCCGACAGCCCGGCGTAGAAAAGGAAGAGCGCCGTCAGGACTTTCATCTCACGTCTCCTGCGACCCGAGCAAAACTGACTCTGCGGGGTCGCGATTATACGATATTGTTCGCGCGGCCGGGGCGGCTTTTCGCCGGCCGCGCCTCCCCTGCAAAAAAAAGGAGAGGCACCTTCCCGCGGGAAGGTGCCTCTCGGAAGGGAGGGCCGCGCCGGGCTTAGAACCGGTACTTGCCGCTCAGCGTCAGGGAGCGGTTGCCCCAGTTGTTCAGGTTCCGGCCGAAGTCGGGGCTGCTCATGTTGACCACCGGCCGGCCGTAGTTGTCCTGGTTGAAGGCGTTCAGGAAGTCGGCGCGGATCAGGAAGCGGTGGTTCTCCCCCCACGGCAGGAAGATGTTCTTCTGCACGCTCAGGTCTGAGTTGTAGAAGCCGGGCGCGCGGAAGGTGTTGCGGCCGATGTTGCCGTTGCCCAGGGAGTTCGCCAGCGGCAGGCCGTTGCTGCCGAGCGGCACGAAGAAGCGGCCGCCGGTGAGCGGACTCGTGAAGGTGCGGAAGTCGCCCGTCACGGGGTCAAGCGTGAGCGTGCCGTTCGGGTTGAAGTTCGGGCGGTCACCGGTGGCGGTGCCGTTGCCGTTCGAGTCGACGCCGGTCAGGATGGTGAAGGGCTGGCCCGACTGGCGCGTGACGATGCCCGAGACCTCCCAGCCGCCGAAGAGGTGGTGGCCGAACCCGTGGTCGAAGAAGTCGCCCCGCGGGGTCGGCACCTCGTAGACGAAGTTCGCCACGAGGCGGTGCGTGCGGTCGAAGGCCGAGAGGCTCCACTCGGGCTTGCGGTTGAGGAAGTCCTGCGGGATCTGCGGCGACCCGCCGGTGATGGCGCCGACGCCGAGCGACTCGCTGTTGTCGTCCATCAGCTTGCTGAAGGTGTAGGCCACGCCGAAGGCGAGCCCGTGCGAGAACCGCTTGTTGACGTTGGCGTAGCCGGCATTGTACTTGGCCTGCGACTCGGTCCCGATCAGCGTGCGCGAGCCGAACTGCGGGAAGAGGCGGCGCGCCTGCACGCTCGGGATCGTGCCGCCGGCGCGCACCGTGGCGATCTGCGCCGCGGTCAGCACCGCCGGGTTGGCCTGGAGCTGGTTGACCTGGTTGATCGAGTGGCTCCCCGTGTAGCCGAACTCCACGAAGTAGGTGGCGCCGAACTGTCGCTGCCAGCTCAGGCTGTAGAGGTAGGACTCGGGCGTCCGGGCCGTCTGTGGCGTGTTGACGAACGTGGCGAGGGGGTCGAAGACCGGGGCGCCCGAGACCGGGAGCAGGTTCGGGTAGACGTTCTGGACGTTGTTCTGGAGGCCGACGACCACGCGCGGGAAGTTCGAGGCGTTGACCGTCAGGATGTTGTAGAAGAGCAGGTCGAAGGTGCGGCGGAAGCCGCCGCGGATGCTCGACTGCCCGTCGCCGAAGAGGGCGCCGCCGAGCCCGCCCTTGAACTGCGGGCTGTAGGCGAAGCCGACGGCCGGCGCGAGGTTGTTCTTGTCGCGCGGGACGGGGCCGGGGACGAGCGCGGCCAGCACCTGCGGGTCGGTCGCGCCGAAGAAGCCGAACGGGTTGTTCGCCGTCTCGTAGCGCAGGCCGAGGTTCAGGGTCAGGTTCGGCCGGACGCGCCAGTCGTCCTGCGCGAAGTAGTACTGCTGCGTCTGGACGGCGAAGAAGCTCGACGTCTGGAGCGCCTGCTGGAAGCTGAAGGCGTTGTTGTTGAGGTAGTTCTGGAAGCTGGTGAAGTTGAAGGTGCCCTTCGTGTCGAAGGCCGCGAGGTTTCTGAGCCGGATGTGGCGGATGTCGGTGCCGAACTTGAACGAGTGCTCGGCCGCCAGGTACGAGAGCGTGTCCGAGAACTGGTAGCTGTTCTGGACGCGCCCCTGCGGGAAGTTCGAGAGGCCGCCGATGGTGAAGAAGCCCGTGATGGTCGCCGTCGGGCTGTTCGGGTCGTTCTCGGGGAAGGCGAGGTTGCGGCGGATGTAGGAGAAGCGGAACTCGTTGAGGACGCCCGGGTTGAAGACGTGCGTCTCGCTGGTGGCGAAGTTCTGGTCGAGGATGTTCTGGTTGCCGGCGAACTGCGGGATCGCCGTGTTGCTGATGACGTTGACGTCGACCGACTTGTTCGAGATGTAGCGCACCGTCAGGTTGTCGGAGCCGCCGAGCTGGTGGTCGACGCGGAGCGTGTTGTTGTACTGGTCGCTCGGCGCGGCGATGCCGACGTTGGTGAGGGCGGTCTCGATGGGCACGCCGTTGACGACGGTGGTGGTGTTGACGCTCCTGAAGGCCGGGTTCGTCCCGTAGATGCCGCCCAGGAAGTTGAGGCGGGCGAGCACGGCCTGCCGGCTCGCGGCCGTCTGGCCCGCGCCGAGCGGCACGCTCTGGAGCGCGGCGAAGCCGGCCGGCGTCGGGATGCGGATGGCGGTCGTGCTCGGCGCCGCGGCCGAGCGCAGGCGGTCGCCCTGATAGAGGTAGAAGAAGAAGGTGCGGCCGCGCCCGTCGTAGCCGAGCCAGTCGCCCTTGCCCGTGCCGGGGATCAGCTTCGGGAGCATGACGGGGCCGTTGAGGTCGAAGCCGAACTGGTTGCGGTTGAAGCGCGCGGGGTGCTTCAGCCCCGACGACTTCTCGATGTTGTCGAGCGCGTTGAGGCGGCTGCCGCGGTAGTAGTCCCACGCGTCGCCGTGGAACTTGTTGCTGCCGGTCTTGGTGATGACGTTAATCTGCGCGCCGGAGTTGCGCCCGAACTCGACCGAGTAGGGGTTGGTCTGAATCTGGAACTCGCCGACGGCCTCGGGGACGACCGAGGTGGTGGCGATGGTGACGCTGATGTCGTTGTTGTCCGACCCGTCGATGGTGAAGTTGTTGTTGCGGGCGCGCTGGCCGTTGGCCGAGATGCCGGACGAGCCGGGCGCCGAGAAGACGTTGGGCGAGAGCAGCGCGAGGTTGTTGACGTTGCGGGCGGCGCCCGTCGGCAACTCGACGACCTGCCGCTGCGAGACGGTCAGGCCCACGGTCGCGTTCGTCTTGTTGAGCGCGATGGCCTCGGTTTGCGCCGTCACGTTGACGGTCTCGGTCACCGCGCCGGCCTTGAGCGTGGCGTCGAGGGTCGTCTCGTTCGAGGTCTGCACCAGCACGTTCTGGTTCTCCAGGGTGCCGAAGCCGGCGCCCTGGATCGTGACCGTGTAGGTGCCGGGTTCGAGCGCGGCGACGCGGTAGAAGCCCTCCTCGTTCGTCGTCGCCTCGCGCGAAAAGTTCTTCGTCGGGTCGCTCACACGGACGGTCGCGCCCGCGATGGCCGCGCCGGCCTCGTCGCGGACGGTGCCGTTGATGGCGCCGCGCGTTAGCTGCGCGCGCGCGGCCGGAGCCACGAGCAACAGGGCGACCAGGGCGGTAAGCGCCGGGAGCCCCGACCTGAGACTGCTCATCGTAAGCTTCATTAGTGTCCCTCCGATATTCTGGTTCCTAAGTTTCCTCTGGCGAGAGTGGTGGCGGTCAGAAAGCCCGGGCCTGTAGCGGAATGTATGTATCTGCCCGAAATGAACGACGGGTGCAATGAAATGTGAGGCAAAGGCTATGCCCGGCGCCGGGGTGTGGATTTTCGGGCTTATGTGGCGCGGGGAATGCAGAACTTTATTCAAAAATTTGAAGCGGACTTCAAATTTTCGGTTCCGAAATCCGAAGGCGCGTACGCGGGCGGGGCTCGGGAGACAGTCCGCGCGGGGGCAAAGTCTCTTGTTCACAAAATTTATGTCGCAATGAGCGGGACGCACCGCGGGGCGGCCTTTGAGTTGCTTGAAACGGCGCAGGGTAATCCTGAGAAAGCAATGTGCCTTCAACTAGAAACTGAAAACTTCTAGAGTAAACACAACGAAAGGAATGGTTAGCATGAAAACTCCCATCCGAATCCTGACCGTGCTGGCCCTCGCGCTCTCGTTCTTTGTGAGCGCGGCGGCGCAGACGACCACGACGGGTGCGGTCGAGGGAACAGTCGTTGACGTCAACGGCGCTGCGATCCCCGGCGTCACTGTCTCCATCACGGGGCAGAACCTGATCCGGCCGCAGTCGGCGACGACCAACGACGAGGGCTACTTTAACATCCCTCAGATCCCGCCGGGTCGTTACACGATCACGGTCGAGGCCGCCAAGGGCTTCGCCCGGTTCGAGCAGGCGGACGTCGAGGTGAACCTGACGAGGGTCTCGACCCTCGCCGTCACGCTCCGCCCGCAGGGCGCGACCGAGACCGTCGAGGTCACGGCCAGCTCGGGCGCCGCGGTCGACGTTTCGACCAACACGACCGGCACCAACGTCTCCACCGAGCAGTTCTCGAACTTCCCGACGCAGCGCACCGTGCAGTCGCTCTACACGATCGCGCCGACCGTCACCCGCTCGGGCCTGCGCGACGCCTCGGGGCGTGACCGCGACCCGTCGGTGGGCGGCTCCTCCGGCCCCGAGAACAACTACATCCTCGACGGCGTGACCGTCTCCGACCCGGCCTTCGGCGGCTCGGGCGCGAACCTCCCGTTCGAGTTCGTGCAGGAAGTCCAGGTGCTGACGGGCGCCTACGGCGCCGACATCGGCAAGTCCACGGGCGGCGTCTTCAACGTCATCACGAAGAGCGGCTCGAACGACATCCGCGGCGACGTGTTCGGCTACTTCACCGCGAAGAGCTTCGTCCGCGAGGTGAAGTCCTCGGCCATCCCGCGCACCGGCGCGGCGGCGAACGGCTTCTCCGAGCTGGACGCCGGCTTCGACATCGGCGGCCCGATCAAGAAGGACAAGCTCTGGTTCTTCGGCGCCTTCAACCCGCAGCGCCGCAAGAACTACTCGCTGACGCAGACCTTCCTCCAGGAAGTCAACAACAAGGTCACGACCCCGTTCTACGCGGGCAAGATCACCTGGGGCATCAACCAGAACAACACCCTCAACGTCTCGACCTTCGGCGACTTCACGAAGCAGGAGGGCTTCCTCTTCGGCGGCGCCGGCTTCGGCGCCGACCTCCGCAGCTACCAGGGCACCATCGAGACGGGCGGCTCGAACTACGCGGCGCGCCTGAACTCGACCTTCACGCCGAGCTTCATCGGCGAGTTCTCGGGCGGCCTCCACTTCCAGCGCGCCAACACGCTGCCGACGCTGGCCGACCAGACGCTCGTCACCGACCGCTTCGCCGTCCTGCGCGGCGGCGCGGCCGTCACGCCCGTCGAGACCTCGGTGCTCGCCTCCAACGGCCTGCGCCTCGCCTACGTCGAGGGCTCGGGCGGCACCGTCCAGCGCAACTTCATCCGCGGCGGCTTCGGCCTCCAGACCCAGCAGGATCGTGACCGCTACGAGGCGGCCGCGCGCCTCCAGAACATCTGGGGCAAGCACACCTTCAAGTACGGCTTCGAGTTCAACCAGAACCGTTACAAGATCGACACCCGCTCGACCGGCCCGAACCTGGCCTTCAACGCCGCGGGCGTGCCGGCCGGCCCGTACCGCGTCGAGAACCGCTTCGCCATCTGCGCGCGCTCGGGCAACACGGTGACGTGCCCCGACGCGACCCGCGCCGGCCGCGTCCAGCAGTTGATCGACGCCGGCGCGCTGACCAGCACGGGCATCACGGCGGTCAACACCGGCTCGGTCTCGGCCAGCCCGACCAACCCGTTCCTGCTCCTCGACGTGGTGCGCGCCCGCAACTTCCAGTTGAACACGGGCGGCGAGTTCGTCAACACGGACGTCGAGAGCTTCTACGTCCAGGACGACTTCAAGGCCACGCGCAACTTCCAGATCAACCTGGGCGTCCGCTGGGACTACCAGCAGGCGCACTCGCTCAACGGCGTCAGCTACATCAAGCTGAACGACTTCATCGCGAACCTGCAGCCCCGCATGGGCTTCATCTGGGACTTCACCGGGCAGGGCCGCGGCAAGGTCTTCGCCAACTTCGCGCGCTTCGTCGAGACGCCGATCCCGCTCGACCTCAACGTCCGCGCCTCGGGTAACGCCATCCAGGCCGACTACAACCTGAACGTCAGCCGCCTGAACGGCAACCCGACGGGCGCGACCGTCGTCACCAACTTCGGCAACCTCGGCGGCGACGCCACCCCGATTGACCCGAATCTCTCGCCGCAGACGGTCGACGAGTACACGGCCGGCGTCGAGTACGAGATCGTCAAGGACCTCGCGCTCGGCGTCCGCGGCATCTACCGCGCGCAGGACAACGTCATCGAGGACGGCTCGTTCGACGACGGCGACCACTACTTCCTCTTCAACCCCGGCCGCCGCGTCGGCCAGGACGTGACGACTGAAGACCTGGCTTGCAACGACGCGGCGATTGGCTGCTTCGGCTACGCGCGCCGCTACTACCGCGCGCTGGAGTTCTCGGCCACCAAGCGCTTCACCAACAACTGGCAGTTCATCGGCTCCTACGTCTACTCCAGCCTGATCGGCAACTACGAGGGGCTCTTCCGCAACGACAACGGCCAGTCCGACCCGAACATCACGTCGCTCTTCGACCTGGTCAGTCTGCTCAAGAACCTCTACGGGCGCCTGCCGAACGACCGGCCGCACCAGTTGAAGTTTGACGGCAGCTACCGCTGGAAGTTCGGTCTGCTGACGAGCGCCTCGTTCCGCGCGCAGTCCGGCATCCCGTTCAACCAGCTGATCCCGCACCCCGTCTACGGCGACAACGAAGGCTTCAACGTCCCGCGCGGCACGGCGATCAACCCGTTCACGGGCAGCAGCCGCACGCCCACGACCTACAACCTGGACCTCGGCGCGTACTACCCGATCAACCTCGGCGAAGACCGCCAGCTCCGCTTCCAGTTCGACTGGTTCAACGTGGCGAACTCGCAGCGCGCCATCCGTCAGGACGAGACCTTCAGGATCAACAGCGGCGCGCCCGGCGTGGCGTCGCCGCTCAACCCGTTCTACGGCACGGGCACGATCTTCCAGTTCCCGTCGGCGGTGCGCCTCGGCATCAAGTTCCAGTTCTAACGGCTCTGCTTTCACAGACCCTCCGGGGCGAGTGGAAGATTCCGGGAGGGGCGCGCAAATCGCCCCTCCCATTTCTTTTCCCCTGTGCTATCCTCCGGGCTCGCTCCCCGCGAACCCAAACTTAAATCTGAAAGGCCGCTCGCGACCGCTTCGCGAAAGGGGTTTGTGAAGATGTTTTTTCCGCAGGCACCCGCCCGGCTCCTCGCGCTCCTGTTGTTCGTCTGCGCCTGCGCCGCCACGGCCTTCGCACAGGCCGGCGGACTCGACGGCTCCGGCACGAACGGCATCCACGTCATCCAGGGCCGCCTCGTCGGCCCCTCCGGGCGCCGCTCCGACCTGCGGCTCAAGGTGCGGCTGGAGAGTTCGGGCTCGGGCGACAACTACGTCTTCTCCGACCCCAACGGCACGTTCCGCTTCACGGGCCTCAGCCCCGGCAGCTACCGGGTCATCGTCGAGGGCGGCAAGGATTTCGAGACGGCGACCGAGACGGTCGTCGTCGAGTCGAGCACCATCTCGACGCCCCGCGGCGTCATCGGCATGCCGTTCTCGCGACCCATCACGGTGCAAATCTACCTCCGCCCCAAGAGCGATAGCTCCGACCAGCAGGCGCAGCCCGGCGTGCTCAACGCCGCGCTGGCGAACGTGCCGAAGCCGGCCGCAGACCTCTACCACAAGGGCGTCGAGGCCGCGCGTAAGAACGAGAACGAGCACGCCGCGGAGTTCCTCCGCGAGGCCGTGAACGCGTACCCGAACTTCCCCCTCGCGCTGACCGAGCTGGGCGTCACTTACCTCAAGCTCAAGCACCCGGACAAGGCGGCTGAGGCGCTCTCGGCCTCGCTCAAGCTCGCGCCCGAAGACCAGGGGACGCTGCTCGCCTACGGCCGCGCGCTGCTCGAACTGCGCCGCCCGGCCGAGGCCGAGGAGCAGTTCCGCACGGCCCTCAAGAAGAACGCGGCCTCGCCCTCGGCACACCTCTACCTCGGCATGATCATGCTCGGTCGGCGCGACTTCGCCGAGGCCGAGCGCGAGCTGACGGCCGCCAAGGGCTCGGGCGGCGGCGAGGCGGCGATGGCCCACTACTACCTCGGCGGGCTCTACTGGGAGCTGAAGCAGTACAAGCGCGCGGCCGAGGAGTTGGAGACCTACCTCAAGCTCGTGCCCTCCGCGCCGAACGCCGAGCGCCTGCGCGCGACCATCAAAGACCTGCGTTCGAGGTGAGAGGCGAGGCGCGCGCCGCGGCCTTCCGCGGCGCGCGCGCCCGTTCTATAATCCGCACGCACTTCCCCCGGACGCCTTCCCCGGCGCGCATCCGACGAAGACAATTAGAACAACGGACGTATGCCTTCATGAAAAAAGCTCTCGCCCTCCTCCTTTCACTCGGCTTCATCTGCCAAGCCCCCGCCGCGCAGACGCAGGCCCCCGCACGCCAGCAGCCGACGCAGCAACAGCCGCAGCAGGCGGACGACGACGACGTCGTGCGCATCACCACCTCGCTCGTGCAGACCGACGTGGTCGTCACCGACAAGGACGGGCGGCAGGTCACCGACCTCAAGTCCGAGGACTTCGAGATTCTTGAGAACGGCAAGCCGCAGACGATTACTAACTTCTCATACGTGTCGGCGGCGCCCGCGCCCACGCCGACGCCCGCGCCGGCCGCGCGCGACAAGAACGACAGGAACAAGTCGGCGGTGACGATACCGCCCCCGCCGCCCGCGCGCCTGCGCCCCGAGCAGGTGCGGCGCGCCATCGCGCTCGTCGTGGACGATCTCCGCATGTCGGCAGAGGGCGTCAACGCCGCGCGGCAGGCGCTCAAGAAATATGTTGACGAGCAGGTGCAGCCCGGCGACCTCGTCGCCATCATCCGCACCTCCGCCGGCATCGGCGCGCTCCAGCAGTTCACCAACGACCGCCAGCAGCTCTACGCCGCCATCGAACGCGTGCACGCGCTCGCGCGCACGTCACGCCTCGGCGCCTTCACCGCCGTGGACACGCTGGAGCGGCTGGAGTCGACGACGGACGCGCCGGTGATGAGCGAGGCGGACGCGAAAGACCAGCCACGCTCGGTCAGCATCAACGAGTTCCGCGACGCCATCCTCACCGTCGGCTCGCTCGGCGCGCTCAGCTTCGTCATCCGCGGCCTCAAGGACTTGCCCGGCCGTAAGGCCGTCGTGCTCTTCTCCGACGGCATCTCTATCGCCGCCCAGGCCAACGACGGCGGGCAGGATCGCCGCGAGCGCGTCCTCGCGGCGATGAAGCATCTGGTGGAGCAGGCCAACCGCGCCTCGGTCGTCATCTACTCGGTGGACACGCGCGGCCTTCAACCGTCGGGGCCGACGGCCGCCGACGGGTACGGCGGCAGCCCGTATGCCCCGGACGGTGCCGGCCCCGGCGGAGCCATCGGCGGCGTCGGCGGCGTCAGCGCCGGCGCGGTCATCAGCACGCGCGAGGCCGAGATGTTCGAGGGGCAGAACGGACTCAACTTCCTCGCGCGCGAGACGGGCGGCACGACGGTCTTCAACCAGAACGACCTCAACAAGGGCATCCGCCGCGCGCTCGACGACGTGCGCGGCTACTACCTCATCGGCTACCGCCCCGACGAGTCCACCTTCGACCCGCAGACGGGCAAGCGCCACTTCAACACCTGGTCGATCAAGGTCAAGGGGCGTGACAACCTGAAGGTGCGCGCGCGTAGCGGCTTCTACGGCGTCGCCGAGGACGACTCGCGCAAGGGCAAGCGCTCGGCCGCCGAGCAGTTGATGGCGGCGCTGCTGTCGCCCTTCTCCTCGGGCGGCGTCAACCTGCAACTGACGACCTTCTTCCTCAACGACGCGAGCGCGGGCTCGACCATCCGCTCGGTGATGTTGATGGACGCGCACGACCTGACGTTCAAGCCCGGCGCGGACGGCCATCAGGAGGCGGTGCTCGACGTGGTCGCCGTCACGCTCGGCGAGGACGGGCAGATCATCGATCAGGTCGCGCTCCGCGAGACCATCCGCGCCAAGCCAGAGAAGCTCGAACGCTTCATGAAAGAGGGCATGCTCTACGGCATGAACGTCCCCGTGAAGAGGCCCGGCGCGTATCAGCTCCGCATCGCCGTGAGGGACTCGGGGTCGGGCCGCATCGGCTCGGCCAGCCACTACATCGAAGTGCCGGACGTGAAGAAGGACAGGCTGACCCTGTCGAGCCTCGTCATCACGGGCAACCGGCCGGCGACGAAGGCGCGCGACCTGCTCACGTCCGTGCTCGGCGCGCCCGGCGCCTCGGCCGCCGCGACCGAGACGGGCGCGCGCGTCGTCCCCGGCGGCGAGGGGCTCATCGGCCTCGAAGACCCGCTCGCGAGCCCGGCCTCGCGCGTCTTCAAGTACGGCTGGTATCTCGACTACGCCTGCATGGTGCTCAACGCGGGGAAGCTCAAGAAGGGCGCGCAGCTCAACTCGCAGGTCAAGCTCTTCCGCGAGGGGCAGGAGGTCTTCGCCGGCGAGGTCTTCCCCGTGGACTTAGCCAACCAGGCCGACCCGGCGCGCCTCGTCGTCGCGCGCCGCCTGCAACTCGGCACCATCCTTGAGCCGGGCGACTACATGCTGCAACTGACCGTCTCGGAGGCGGGCGGCGGGCGGACGGCGACGCGCTGGATAGATTTCAAACTTGTCAACTAAAGCCGGCGGGCGGCCATCCAAACAGACGTACGCCGCCCCCTTGCATTGCCTTCAGACTTAGGAGGACTGCCCACATGACAAAGTTAGCCATGGCCTTCGCTCTCCTGTTCGGCGCGGCCGCCGCCGCTCACGCGCAGGTGCCCGGCGGCAGCCCCGGCAGCGACGCCGCCCGCGCGGCGCTGCGCCGGGGCGACGCGGCCGCGGTTGATGAGGCCCACATCGCCTCGACCCGCGACAAAAACAAGGTGCCCGACAAGTGGTACGACAAGCCCGACACCTTCAAGGCCGAGATTAAGGTCACGAACAACTCCGCCAAGCCCATCAAGTCCGTCACCTGGACGGCGACGCTCCTTAACGCCGAGACGGGAAACTTCATCCGCTCCTTCGACGTGACGACCAGGAAGAAGATCTCCCCCGGCAAGACCAGAAGTCTCTCGGAGCGGTTTGTCACGCCCCGCGACCTCGTGGTGAGGGCCAACGCGCGCCACCCCAACCGGCCCAACGTCGCCGACCTTAAGGTCAAGGTCAAAACCGTGACCTACGCCGACGGCACGACCTCGACGACGCCTTAGTCGGTTTCGCGAAGACTGCCCTCGCAGCGGTTCGACCACGCCTTCGGTTTATGAAAGGGGGTGACATGAAGAGAGTTGTCTCTCTGCTGTTCCTGTTGCTGACGGGCGCCGCCTCGGCGCAAGCGCAGATGACCGCACCGGCGGCGGCGACGACGAACACGGCCCCGCCCGACCTCGTCGTCCTTCAGAAGAAGTGGCAGAGCTTCTCGCGCAACCCTGCGCTCGACCAGGACCCCTTCGACGCCAACGACGACTTCGCCGACACGCAGCGGGCGCAGAGGGTCAACGACCAGATGAACAAGATGAGGGGGCGCGGCGCCGAGGCGCTTGAGCCCCCGCCGCCTTCCACCAAGCGGAACAAGGACACGCCCCACTCGGAGGTGATCAAGACCTACGTCTACCGCGCCAAGGTGAAGAACACGGGCGCGAAGACCATCTGCGTCATCGACTGGGGCTACAACTTCCTCGACCCCGACACGCAGCAGGAGCTGGGGCAGCACCTCTACACGACCAAGGTCAAGATTCGCCCCGGCCACGAGGACGAGCTGGTCGGCCGCTCTGCCAAGCCGCAGACCGCGACCATCAGCGCCAAGAGCGCCGGCAAGGAGTTGGGCGAGCAGGTCGTCATCTACCGCGTCGAGTACGAGGACGGCTCCGTCTGGCAGCCGCCGCCCCAACAGTAGCCGCGAGCCAAGCGCACGCGAGGCCGGCGCCGGGCGTAAAGTCCCGCGCCGGCTTCGCGCGTAACTCCCTCGGCGGAACGGCACGCCTATACGAGAATTCGTATAGGAAATTCAAATTTGTCAATTTCCGTCCCTTTTTCTCACCCCGCCCGCCGGTTTAATCCACTACTATGAACAATTTACATATGCCGCGTTTGTCGGCACGGCACTTGCCACCACGCGGACGAGTAAGGCGATAATCAGGCTCTGTAAATTCGAAGCCTTGTCTTACACAGCATCCTTGGGAAATCCCCAAAAACTGTTCCCGCCGGCCGGCAGTTCTACCCGACGAACTTCCAGCGAGGCGGGAGTCTCCGAAGAAGCCCACTTGTTAAGGAGTACACGATGAGGAACTTTATGTTGGCGGCTCTGGCGCTCTGCCTCTTGAGCGCCACCGCTTTCGCCCAGGGCGGCGGCGGCGGCAGCCTGACGGGCTCGGTCGCAGGGCCGGACGGCAACATCGCCGGCGCGACCGTGACGGCGAAAGATAATCAGACTGGTAAAGAACAGACCGTCCAGGCCAGCGGCGAGGGCGCCTTCACCTTCGCCCAGCTCGAGGTCGGCACCTACACGGTGACGGTCACGGCCCCCGGCTTCAAGACCAGGGTCTACACCGATGTGAAGATCGACGCCGGCCGCCCCTACAACCTGCCCGCGACGCTCGAAGTCGGTAACATCAGCGAGACGGTCGAAGTCGTCGCCGGCGCCGACGTCGTCAACTCGACGAACGCCGAGCTGAGCAACACCGTCACCCCCCGCCAGGTCAAGGAGCTGCCGATCAACGGCCGCAACCCGCTCAACCTGCTCAACCTGATTGCAGGCTCGAACACGACGAGCAGCTCGATCAACGGTCAGCGCTCGTCGTCGGTCAACTACACCCGCGACGGCATGAACGTCCAGGACAACTTCATCCGCAACGGCTTCGTCTCCGACCAGCCGACCGTGGATGACACGGGCGAGTTCACCGTCATCACGCAGAACGCGGGCGCCGAGTACGGCACCGGCTCCACGCAGGTCGTGCTCGTCACGCCGCGCGGCGGCTCGGACTTCCACGGCAACGCCTTCATCTTCAACCGCAACTCGCGCTTCGCCGCCAACAACTTCTTCAACAACCTGAACAACGTGCCGCGCGCGTTCCTGAATCGCAACCAGTTCGGCGGCACCCTCAGCGGCCCGGCCATCTTCCCGCACTTCGGCGAGGGCGGCCCGCGCCTCGATCACGGCAAGTCGTTCTTCTTCGCCAACTACGAGGGCTTCCGCCTCGCCAACCAGGTGCCGATCACGACCACGACGCTGCTCGGCGCGGCGCGCACCGGCAACTTCACCTACACCGTGACCTGCGGCACCCCGACGACGGCGGCCTGCCCCGCGGGCATCACCTCGGGCCAGACCCTGACCGCCAACGTCCTGAGCGGCGCGGGCCTCAGCCTCGCCACGTCGGCCAACCAGGCCACCTTCACCAGCGCGGGCGGCGTGCTCGGGGTTGACCCGGCCATCCAGAGCCGCTTCCTCAACCCGCTGCCGACCTCCGGCAACGGCGCGTTCACCGGCATCAACTACCTCCAGGCGTACTCGTTCCAGCGCCAGAACCCCGAGAACCGCGACGCCGTCACGGGCCGCTACGACATCGACTTCAACGACAAGAACTCGGCCAACTTCGTCTTCAAGCGCAACACCATCACGGACGCGCGCACCGACATCGCCGCCGGCGTCGCCCCGACGACCTTCGTCAGCCAGGGCGGCCCGACGACCCTCGTCGTTCTCGCCTACCGCATGTCGCCGACCACGTCCCTGACGAACGAGATCCGCGGCGGCTACCAGCGTGCAGAGCCGTTCTTCAACGCGACGACCGACCCGCGCAACCTGCCCTTCCTCGTCTCCGGCCTGCCGGTGACGAACGCGGAGGCCAGCTTCCAGAGCCAGGGCCGCAACACCGACTACTGGAACCTCCAGGACAACGCCACCTGGACGCGCGGCAACCACGCCTTCCGCTTCGGCGGCGTCGGCCAGTTCTACCGCATCGAGGCGATCAACTTCGCCGCCGTGACCCCGACCTACGCGCTCGGCACGACGGCCAACACCGCCACCCCGGGCCTGCTCGCGGGCCTCTTCCCCGGCGGCATCAACACGACCGACCTGGCGCGCGCCAACAGCCTCCGCTACTTCCTCGGCGGCGTCCTCGGCAACGGCTCGCAGGCGGCCAACGCCTCGAACTCGACCTCGGGCTTCATCGCCGGCGCGCCCACCGTCCGCCGCCTGAACTTCGACAACTTCGGGTTCTACGTCTCCGACCAGTGGCGCGTCTCCGACAAGCTGACGCTCAACCTCGGCCTGCGCTACGAGCTGTACACGCCGCTCAACAACCCCGACCAGCTCTACCTGGAGCCGGTCATCGCCGCGGGCCAGACGCCGCTCCAGGCGCTCCTGAACCCTAACGGCCAGTTCCAGCCCATCGGCGGCAACGCGGGCCACGCTGGCAACTTCACCAAGATGGACAAGAACAACTGGGGCCCGAACGTCAGCCTCGCCTACACCCCGAACTTCAGGAACCGCTTCCTGAACGGCCTGATGCCGGGCGAGGGCAAGACGGTGCTGCGCGGCGGCTACCGCGTCAACTACGTCAACGACGAGTACGTCCGCTCGACCGACAACGCCGGCCTGAACAACTCCGGCCTCGGCTCGACCACCGCGCTCGCGACGACCTCCACCGGGGCGACGCAGTTCCGCGTCGTCGGCCTCACCAACGCGCCGACCACCGCGCCCATCGTCGTGCCGGCCTCGGCCTTCGGCCCCGGCGGCAGCCGCACGCGCACCTACGCCTTCAACAACGCGGAGGCGGGCGCCGGCAACGGCTTCCTGGGCGGCACCGTCTCGCTCATCGACCCGAACCTCCAGGTGCAGCGCAACTACGAGTACAACGTCGGCATCCAGCGCGAGGTCGGCTTCCAGAGCGTGGTCGAGATCCGCTACGTCGGTGGCTACAGCAAGCAGCTGGTCCGCTCCATCGACTACAACCAGCTCGACATCCGCAACAACGGATTCCTGCCCGACTTCATCCGCGCGCAGAGCAACCTCACGCTCGTCGAGGCGACCCGCGCCCAGATCATCGCGGCCAACCCGAACGCGACCACGGCGCAGCTCAACGCGCTGCTGGCCCCGTACCCGGTCAGCGGCGCCTTCAACGCCAACGTCACCGGCAGCCAGCTGCTCCCGGCCATCAGCAAGCTCGACCTGGGCGGCCTGCTCAACAACGCGACCATCCTGACGCAGCTCCGTAACGGCGTCCCCGGCGCGCTCGCCGAAATCTACTACGCCAACGGGTTCACGGGGCTGAATTTCACGGCGAACCCGAACGCGGGTGTCGCGAACCTGACGACCAACGGCGGGCGCTACAACTACAACTCGCTCCAGGCCGAGTTCCGCCGCCGCTTCACGCAGGGGCTCAGCTTCCAGGCCAACTACACGTTCCAGAAGATCCTGACGAACGTGACGGGCAGCACCGACGAGGTCAACCAGACCCGCGTCGAGCCCTTCCTGGACAACGCCAACCCGGGCCGCGACTACGGCCGCGCCATCTACGACCGCACGCACACCGTCAACATCAACGGCCTCTACGAGCTGCCGTTCGGCCGCGGCAAGCGCTGGCTCAATGAGGGCGGCGCCGTCGATAAGATTTTCGGCGGCTTCCAGTTCTCGTCCATCGTCAACCTCAGCTCGGGCGTCCCGACGACCATCATCGACGCCCGCGGCACCCTGAACCGCGCCGGCCGCTCCGGGACGCAGCCGGCGACCACGTCGCTCTCCGCGGACGATGTCAAGAAGCTCTTCGGCGTCTTCAAGACCCCGAACGGCGTCTTCATCGTCAACCCGAGCGTCCTCTTCGCGGTGGCGTCCGGCCCGGGGCTCCCGACGCTCAACGGCGTCGATCTGACCAAGCCGCTGCCCGCGGGCTACACGATCACGAGCGTCCGCGGCGCCAACCCGGTCGGCACCGCGCCGTTCGCCGGCCAAGTCTTCTTCCCGAACGCCCCCGGCTCGACGGGCAACATGACGCGCAACTTCATCAACGGCCCCATGTACTTCAACTGGGACGCCGGCCTGCTGAAGAACATCAACATCACGGAGAACACCCGCCTCCAGCTGCGCGGCGAGGTCTTCAACGTGCTCAACAACGCGAACTTCTTCGCGGGCTCCAACCCGGGCATTCTCGACGTCGGCAGCACGAGCTTCGGCCGCCTGACCTCCTCGGGCCAGGCCTACTCGCCGCGCATCGTGCAGTTCGGCGCGCGCTTCGAGTTCTAAACTCTGAGCCCTGACTCGCTCAGGGTTTGCCCACCTTCCGGCGGGCGGCGCTCTTCAAGCGCCGCCCGCATTTTTTTACGCCGCGTTGGCCTGCGGCCCCGACTCTGTAGTAGGCTATGTCGGCTCCCCGACCGGCGGCGCCCAACGGCGGCCCGCACACTTGCCACACGGCCGAGTCACAAAACTTTTCGAACCCCAGCAGAGATTCCGCGGGAACCTTTCGCGTCCCGCGGCGCAAGTTACGACGGAGGATTTAAAGAGATGTTCAAGACCCGCACGCCCCGCGCCCCACGTGCGCTCGCCCTCGCCTGCGCGCTGCTCGCCGCGCTGCTACCCTCGACGCCGCGCGCGGCCGTCGCCGCCCGCCCCGACGACAAGATGAGGGCCGAGGACGTCATCGCCAAGCACCTCGAAGCGCTCGGGCCGCAGGCGGCCCGCGCCGCCGCGAAGACGCGCATCGTCGCCGGCACCTCGCGCGCCATCTTCAAGGCCCGCAGCACCTCGGGCGCCATCGACGGCCAGGTCGTCATCGCGTCCGACTCGAACAAGGTCGTCTTCGGCATGAAGTTCGACGCGCCGAACTACCCCGGCGAGCGCTTCGGGTTCGACGGCAAGAAGTTCACGGTCGGCTACCTGACGCCGGGCGTCCGCTCGCAGATCGGCAACTTCGCCCTGACCAACAGCGAAATCTTCAAGGAGGGACTCGTCGGCGGCACGCTCACCTCGGCCTGGCCCTTCCTCAACCTCTCGGAGCGCAAGGCCAAGCTCGAATACGGCGGCACCGAGAAGGTCAACGACCGGCTCGCGCACAAGATTAAGTACTACCCGGCCAAAGGCTCCGACCTGAAGATCACCCTCTACTTCGACGCCGAGACCTTCCAGCACGTCCGCACGCAGTACGAGCGCATCGTCGGCGCCCGCATGGGCACCGACGTGAACAACTCGGCCAGCCAGCAGGAGACGCGCTACAAGATCATCGAGGAGTTCGGCGACTACAAGGAGGAGGGCAAGCTGAAGCTCCCGCACAGCTACAAGCTCCAGCTCGAAATCAACAAGACCGCCGGCGGCTCGCTCGACCGCTGGGAGATGCAACTCGACCAGTTCGCCTTCGACCAGGAGATCGACGACCGCATGTTCAACGTCGAGGCGGACTGACCTCCGAAGGGGAAGACCGAGCGACCAGTTAAAGGGGCGCGCCCCGGCTCAGAGGCCGCGGGCGCGCCCCTTCTCTCTTTAGCGCGGGCGCCCCGCGACCAAAAAAACCTCCCTAATCTTCATAAATTCGGATGCGTTATTTATATTTCTGAATTTTGCCGATCTAACGGGACGCCGCAGCCCCTCATTTGCCGAGATAAATCCGCGTACGCCATTTATCTGTCCGGTGGAACACTCTTTGCCGTGTTTTATCGCGTAGTCTGTTCTTTCACCCCTACTCCGGCACGTCGCGCCCAGACCCGTCGCTCGCACTTCCCCCAAAATAGCCGCGGGACGAAGAGGGGCGCCCTTACCCATACACCGCGGCCGCGCCCGACGGCATTGCGGCGTGCCCCAACTCGCGAAGGTCGGTTCCCGGCCGTTATGTCTCCGCCGCGCCGCGGACTGCGCCTGCGCCCTAACCCGCGTGGGTCAAGGCCACTTGACCCGGGACGTAAGAAGCGCCCTTTTGCCAGTCTGAAAAGGAGATTCATCAGATGAGAAGACTCACCTCAATGGCGTCTGCCGCGCTGTTGCTCGTCGCCCTCTGCGCGACGGCCTTCGCGCAGGGCAGCTCGACGCTGACGGGTACGGTCACCGACCCGAACGGCGCGGTAGTCTCAGGCGCCACTGTCACCGCGACCAACGTCGCGACCAACGCTGCCACCACCACCCAGACCACGGATGCCGGCGTCTACCGCTTCCCGACGCTGCCCGTCGGCACTTACACCGTGAAGGTCGAGGCCGCCGGCTTCAGCACCGGGCAGGTCGAACAGGTCGTGCTGACGGTCGCCCAGGTCGTCACGCAGGACGTGAAGCTCGCCATCGGCTCGGCGTCCGAGACCGTGACGGTCGTCGCGGGCGGCGAGCAGCTCGCGCAGCCCTCCGAGTCGAGCGTCTCGCAGCTCCTGAACCGCACCGTCTGGGAAAACTTCCCGCTCGAGAACCGCGACACCAACGAGTTCATGGATCTGATCCCCGGCGCGGTGCCGAACGCCTTCAACGGCAGCACGCGCGGCGCGGCCGTCAACGGCACGCGCGGCGGCATGGGGAACTTCATGGTCGAGGGTTATGACAACAACGAGCAGGGCCAGGGCGGCCGCGGCTCGACCGTCGCCGGCGGCAACACCAGCATCTCGCCCGAGGCCATTCAGGAATACCGCGTCATCACCAACAACTACTCGGCGCAGTACGGCAAGGCGGGCGGCTTCGTGACCGACACGGTGCTCCGCTCGGGCTCCAACGAAGTCCACGGCTCGCTCTTCGAGTACAACCGCATCCAGAAGCTCGCGGCCAACGACTTCTTCTCCAACACCGCGGGCGTCCGCGACTCGCTGGTGCGCAACCAGTTCGGCGGCTCTCTCGGCGGCCCGCTCAAGAAGGACAAGACCTTCGTCTTCGGCACCGCGGAGTTCCACCGCGTCCGCCAGGGCGCGCCGGTGACCACCACGGGCACTACGCAGCAGTTCCTCAACTTCGTCAACAGCGGCGCCTTCGCCACCTTCAACGAGACGAACCCGAACGGCTTCTGCGTCCAGAACCTCGGCGAGACCTGCCCGGGCGGCTTCAACCGCGCGCGCACGCTCGGGACGAACTTCAACGCGCTGCGGGCCGCCTCGCCCTTCCCGCTGGCGACCCGCAACTTCAGCAACGTCGGCGCCGGCCTCTTCTCCGAGGGCATCGTCTACCCCGTCCCCGTCTACGGCGACGTGACCGTCACCGACAAGAGCGAGTTCAACCAGAAGCGCTTCAGCGTCAAGGCCGACCACACGTTCAACGACACGAACCGCCTAACCTACACCTGGCTCTCGGAGTTCGCAGAGTCTTTCGACTCGGTCAACGGCGGCGACGGGACAATCGGGCCGCCCTCGACGACCCCGGCCGTCTCGGTGCTGACGGGGCTCACCTACAGCCATACCTTCAGCCCGACGGTCATCAACGAGGCGAAGTTCAGCTACCTCCGCCACCGGCTCGACTTCCCGCAGTGCCCCGGCACCGACGGCCTGCCGTCGGTCGCCACCGGCATCGACCCGCTGGGCGTCAGCCTCGGGTGCACGAGCAACCTGCCGCAGTTCTTCACCGACAACCAGTTCCAGCTCCAGGACAGCATCTCGCTCGTCCGCGGGGCACACACCTTCAGGACGGGCGCGGAGTACCGCCGCATCCGCAACGGCTCCGCCTTCGAGGCCATCAAGAACGGCTTCTTCCTGCCGCACGGCGTCGAAGAGTTGCTCACCGACGGCTTCTACGGCGACCAGGCCGACCTGCTCCTCTTCGGCGAGCCGACGTTCGGGGCCTTCACCTTCGCGCAGGCTTCGATCAACCCGACGAACGGCCAGCGGCCCGAGTACTACCGCGGCTACCGCAGCAACGAGTGGGCCGCCTACTTCCAGGACGACTGGAAGGTGCGGCGCAACCTGACCTTCAACCTCGGCCTGCGCTGGGAGTACTTCGGCCCGCCGCATAACTTCCGCTCCGGCATCGACTCGAACTTCTACTTCGGCTCGGACACCACGCCCGTCCCGAACCCGTCGGTGAACGTCTTCTTCCCCACCAACAACCCGCTCACGGCGAAGGTGGTCAGGGGAAGCTTCCAGCAGCGCGACCACGAAATCTGGAAGAAGGATTTCAACAACTTCGCGCCGCGCGCCGGCTTCGCGTGGGACATCTTCGGCGACCAGAAGCTGATCCTCCGCGGCGGCGGGGCTATTTCCTACGACCGCATCTGGAACAACCTCTTCGAGAACATCCGCTTCAACGCGCCGTTCTTCTCCTTCGCCACGGTCGGCGCCTTCGGCGGCGGCGCGGGGCGGCCCGCGGGGCCTCTGGCCACCCCCGGACTCTACGCAGTTCCCTTCACCCCGGCGAACACCGCGGGCTTCAACAATCCGGCGTTCAACCCCGTCCCGTCGGCGCGGCACATGGACGAGAACCTGAAGACGCCCTACATCCAGCAGTTCAACCTCGGCCTGCAGTACGAGGTCTTCAAGGACTTCCTGCTGGAGGCGAACTACATCACCACCGCGGGCAAGCAGTTGACCGGCCTGATCGACATCAACACCTACGACGGCCGTACGCGCGGCGGCAGCAGCCGCCGGCCCAACCCCAACATGGGCGGCGACAACTTCCGCACCAACGCCTTCAGCTCGATCTACCACGGCGGGCAGATCGTCTTCCGCAACCGCCCGTGGCACGGGCTCCAGTTCAACTCGCACTACACCTTCGCCAAGGCGATTGACCAACTGAGCGACGCCTTCAACAACCGCATCACCGGCGGCCGGCCGTTCGACAACCAGAACATCAACTACGACCGCAGCCGTTCCGACTTCGACGTCACGCACCGCTTCGTCACCGGCTTCACCTACGAGGCCCCTTTCTTCAAGGGTAACCGCTGGCTCGGCGGCTGGGTGGCGACCGGCGTCATCCAGTTGAACTCGGGCGTGCCCTTCTCCATCTACCACAGCGGCCAGGACCCGAACGCCGACGGCTACCTGACCGACCGCGCCGTCTTCATCGGCAGCGGCAGAGCGCAGGACGCGGTCAACAACAACCGCAGCCCGGCGGACGGCTACTTCGACACGACGCAGTTCGTCGGCATGGTCACGCGCGTGAACAACTTCCTCGCGGCGGCGGGCAGCGACCCGACGGCGCGCGCCAACGCGGTGCGCGCGGCCTGCGGCGCCGGCAACGGCGTGGTCGTCAGCGCCACGCAGTGGTGGTGCAACGGGACGCTCGGGCGCAACGTGATGACCGGCCCGGGCTACGCCAACGTCGACTTCGGCCTCCACAAGAAGTTCAAGGTGACCGAGAAGACCAACCTGCAACTCCAGGCCAACGCCTTCAACCTTTTCAACCACCCGAACTTCGGGCTGCCGGTGGGCAACATCAACAGCGCCCAGTTCGGCCGCTCGACTTTCACGGTCGGCACGCCCAGGATCATGCAGCTCGCCATCCGGTTCGACTTCTAAGCCGAACCGAAGGGCGAGGCCTTCGACTTGAAAACTTCGAGGGCGCCGACTTCTTAAAGTCGGCGCCCTCTTTTTCTTCCCTGCTCGACACGACCCTCAGCCGCCGCAGACCAGCTCGGCCAAGCCTTCGAGGTCGAGAGCGCGGACGGGCATCCCTATCTTCTGTTCGAGCTCGTCGAGCCGCGTGCCGTCGAGCATGACGGGTTCGTCCGACTTGTGCGCCGTCTTGGGGATGACGACGAACTCGCCCTCCAGCTCGCCCTTCAACGCCTCGACGCACTGGCCCGTCATCAGACCCGCGACGACTATCTCCTCGCCGAAGTACCTGTTCTCGACCGCGACCACCTTCAGGCGCGTCCCCGAACTCTCGTTGAGCCGGCCGACCAGATCGGTCAACACCGGCGCGAAGAGCTTACCCGTCAGCACCGTCCCTCTCAGCCCCGCCGCGTCGCGCACGCCCTTCTTCTCGACCTGCTTCAGCAGGCGGCCGAACTCCTCGCGGAAAGAGCGCACCATGCCGACGCCGTCCTCGATCTGCGGGTAGTCGCCGTAGTGCCTGCGCCCCGGCACGTCCACGTCGGCGCGCAGATAAATCTCGTCGCCGAGGAAGGCGAAGTTCGTCCCCAGCCTTTTCTTCAAATCCCTCTGGAGCGCGCCGACCTCGCGGATGATTTGGCGGCACCACTCGGGCGTGACCGGCGTCAGGCGCTCGTCCGTGTTGTAGCGCGTCAGCCCCAGGGGGACTACCGCCACGCTGCGCACGCGCGGGTACTCGGCGGCCAGGTCTTCGACCGTCCGCCGCAAGACCTCGCCGTCGTTGATGCCGGGGCAGAGCACGACCTGCGCGTGTATCTCGATGCCGGCGTCCATCATCCGCCGCAGCTTGTCCGAGATGTCCGCGCGCTTCTCGTCGACGCCGAGCAGGTAAGCCCGAACCTTCAGGTCGGTCGCGTGCACCGAGACGTACTGCGGCGTCAGGCGCTGCTCGACGACCCGGTTCATCTCGTCCTCGGTGATGGACGAGAGCGTCGTGTAGTTGCCGTAGAGGAAGGAGAGGCGCACGTCCTCGTCGCGGAAGAAGAGCGCGGGGCGCGCGTCCGGCGGGTTGCCCTTGCAGAAGCAGAAGAGGCACTCGTTGGCGCACTGGCGCGGCGCGATGTTCTCGAACTGGAGCCCGAAGTCCTCGCCCTCCCCGCGGACGATTTCGACCTCCCACTCCTCGCCGCCGCGCTTGAGCACGTCCAGAATGAGTTCGGTCTCGCCGCCCGTGTGGAAGCGGAAGTCCAGGTAGTCGCGCACCAGGCGGCCGTTGACTTTGACCACGCGGTCGCCCGGCTCAAGCTCAAGCTCTGCGCCGAGGCTGCCGGGGTCGACCTCCGTGATGGTCACGCCGCGGCGGCGGATCTGCGTGACGGCTGGTGTGACTGCGAACTCGTACATTCTCGGACTGCCTCTTACGTCTTCCCTGACACCCGACGGCTTCCGCGCGACCCTTGAGTATGGCCGAAGCTCTCCTACTCTTCAACCACGCGGGCGGCCTGTTCCGGCGAAAGAGGATAGATGAGCACGCACGCCGCACGGTTCGCTGGCAGAATGAACGACCGGCGTGTCAGAAAGAGAGGGTTTGACTGAGACACGTCCGCGCTCTACATTAGTTTCGGGGCCGCGCGGCGGGCACGCCGGTTGCCAAAGTCCCGAGCGGCACCCCCGCTTCCCCCGCCGAAGCACGCCGGAAAGGTTCTCGAAGTAGGCACGGATGAACAACCCGACCGAAGGGTTCGAACAAAGGGCCGCGCAAGCCGCACGGGGGGAAGGGCTGCGCCCGAAGGTGCTGCTCGCCGAAGACGACCGCGCCCTGCGCCGCTACCTCGAAGTCGTGCTGCGCCGCGCGGGCTACGAGGTGCTGTCGGCGGCCGACGGGCTCGAAGCGATGAAGGCGCTGCTCACGAACGCGGTGGACGCGGTCGTGACCGACGCCGTCATGCCGCACCTCTCGGGGCACGAACTCTGCCGCTTTCTGCGCGAGCACCCGCAACTGAAAGGGATTCCCGTCGTGCTGCTGAGCGGCGAAACGTCGGCGCAGCACGAAGGGGCCGGCGCCGACCTCTACCTCTCCAAGCCTGTCTCCGTCGAAGAACTCTCGGCCGGCCTCGCGCGCCTGCTCGCCTGAAAAGAATTCACCACAGAGACACGGGGGCACAGCTTTGAAGTCATAAGTCTTCAAGCTGTGCCCCCGTGTCTCTGTGGTGAAATTGTCTTAAAGACTCACGCGCCGCCGGCCTTCGAGCTGGACTGCGGCGTGAGCCCGAGGATTTCGTCGAGCGGCGTGTATTCGAGTCCCTGGTCGTCGGCCACGGCCTCGTAGGTCAGCTTGCCGGCGTAGGTGTTGACGCCCTCCTTCAGACCGGGGTCGGAGGAGATGGCGTCGAGGAAGCCGCGGTTGGCGAGCTTCAAGGCGTAAGGGAGCGTCGCGTTCGTCAGCGCGAAGGTCGAGGTGCGCGGCACCGCGCCCGGCATGTTCGCCACGCAGTAGTGCAAAACGTCCTCGACGTAGTAGGTCGGGTTCGAGTGCGTCGTCGGCCGCGTCGTCTCGATGCAGCCGCCCTGATCCACGGCCACGTCCACGATGACCGAGCCCTTCGACACGTCCTTCAGCATCTCGCGCGTGACGAGCTTCGGCGCGGCCGCGCCCGGCACCAGCACGCCGCCGATGATGAGGTCGGCCTCCGCGATGGCCCCGTGGATGGCGTAGGCCGAGGAGGCGAGCGTCGAAATCTTCGACAGGAAGATGTCGTCGAGCTCGCGCAGGCGGTCGAGGTTCTTGTCCACGATGGTGACCTGCGCGCCCATCCCCACCGCGATCTTCGCCGCGTTCGTGCCAACGACGCCGCCGCCGAGGATGACGACGCGCGCGGCCGGCACGCCCGGCACGCCGCCGATGAGCACGCCGCGCCCGCCGTTCATCTTCTCGAGGTACTGCGCGCCGACCTGGACGGCCATGCGCCCCGCCACCTCCGACATCGGCGTCAGGAGCGGCAGCGTGCCCTTCCGGTCGGTGATCGTCTCGTAGGCGATGCCGGTCACCTTGTGTTCGAGGAGCGCCTGCGTCTGCTTCGGGTCGGGCGCGAGGTGCAGGTAGGTGAAGAGCAGCAGCCCCTCCTTCATCCGCGGGTACTCGGGCTCGATGGGCTCCTTGACCTTGACGATCATCTCGGCCTCGGCCCACACGTCGTCGGCCGAAGGGATGATAGTCGCCCCCGCGCGCTCGTACAGCTCGTCCTCAAAGCCCGAGCCCCCGCCCGCGGACTGCTCCACGATGACCTTATGCCCCGCGTCCGTCAGCGCCCGCACGCCCGCGGGCGTCAACCCCACGCGGTACTCGTTGTCCTTAATCTCCTTGGGGAGTCCGACGATCACTGTTCTTTGTCTCCAATCTTTTAGTTTGGGACGAGGTCAACCCCCTTACTCGAAGTTGACCTCGTCAATCTGCGCACGTTGGAGCTTGCCGCTGTAGTCGACGTAGATCGACTTCCACTCGGTGAAGATGTCCAGGACCTGCGTGCCGGCCTCGCGGTGGCCGTTCCCGGTGCCCTTGGTGCCGCCGAAGGGGAGGTGGACTTCGGCGCCGATGGTCGAGGAGTTGACGTAGAAGATGCCCGTGTACATCTCCTGCATCGCGCGGAAGGCGCGGTTCACGTCCCGCGTGTAGATGGAGGCCGAGAGGCCGTAGCGCACGCCGTTGCCGATCTCGACCGCCTCCTCCAGAGAGTTCGTCGGGATGACCGTCGTGACCGGGCCGAAGATCTCCTCCTGCGAGATGCGCATGCCCGGCGCGGCGTCGACGAAGACGGTCGGCTCGATGAAGTAGCCGTTGGCGTGCTCCCCCGCGTCTAAACGGTTGCCGCCGCAGGCGAGCTTCGCGCCGTCCTCCTTCTGGCCGATTTCGATGTAGCCGAGAATCTTGTGGACGGCGTCGGCGTTGATGACGGGGCCGACGTCCGTTCTCTCGTCCAAACCGTTCCCGACCCTCAGGCCCTTCGCGCGCTCGACGAGCAGCTGCGTGAACTTCTTGTAGACCTTCTTGTGGACGACGATGCGCGAAGAGGCCGTGCAGCGCTGGCCGGAGGTTCCGAACGCGCCCCAGACCGCGCCCTCGACGGCGAGGTCGAGGTCTGCGTCCTCCATCACCATGATGACGTTCTTGCCGCCCATCTCAAGCGAGCAGATGGCGTTGCGATCCGCGCACGCCGAAGCCACGATGCGCCCCGTCTCGGTCGAGCCGGTGAACGAGATGAGCCGGACGGAGGGGTGCTCGACGATGCCGGCGCCCGCGGTCTCGCCGTAGCCCGTGACGAGGTTGACGACGCCCGCGGGCACGCCCGCCTCTTCACACGCCTTGACCAGATTGTAAGTCGAGAGCGGCGTGTCCTCGGCCGGCTTGATGACGACCGTGTTGCCGCAGACCAGGGCCGGGATGAGCTTCCACGAGGGTATCGCCATCGGGAAGTTCCAGGGCGTAACCAGGCCGCAGACGCCGACGGGCTGGCGCACGCACATGGCGAACTTGTCGGGCATCTCGGCGGGCGTGGTGAAGCCGTGGAGGCGCCGGCCCTCGCCGGCCGTGTAGTAGGTGCAGTCGATGGCCTCCTGCACGTCGCCGCCGGTCTCCTTCAAGACCTTGCCCATCTCGCGCGTCATCTCGCGCGCGAACCTGTCCTTGTCGCGGATGAGAATCTCGCCGAGCCGGAAGAGGATTTCGGCGCGGCGCGGGGCGGGAAGTCTGCGCCAGCGGTCGGCCGCGTCTCTGGCCGCGGTGACCGCGGCCGAGACGTCTTCGCGCGTCGAGACAGGAAACCGGCCGACCACGTCGCGCGTGTCGGCCGGGTTCGCGTCCTCGAACCACTCGCCCGAACTGGAGGCGACCCACTCGCCGCCGATGTAGTTCGGGTACTTCTTAACGCCTGCGCGCGCCGACGCGCCGCCCCTCTTCTGACTCTTCCCGAGCGCCTTCTTAGCCTGTGCCATTTGTTCCTATCGTAAACTAATAGACGTGAACCGTAAACCGCGAAGAGCCGTAAACCGTAAACCGTGAACCGTGACAAGAGGAAGGCTGTTCCTTCCTGTCACGGTTCACGGTTTACGGTTTACGGCTCTTCCTTACTGGAACGTGAACTGGACGATCTGCTGCGTGATCTTCTCGCCGTTGTAGGCCGAGACGTGGAGGACGATGGGGTCGCCCGGCTTGAGCCCGTTGATGACCCGCTCGAAGTCCTCGATGGTCGCGACCGGCTGGCGGTTGATGCGCTGGATGACCATGCTCTTCGTGACGCCCGCGTCGAAGGCGATGCCCGCCTGATCCACGTCCTGCACGTAGAGGCCGCGGACGCCCTTCAGGTTCCGCTCGTTGGCGATCTGCGGCGTCAGCTCGCTCAGCTTGAGCCCGAGCGTCGGCCGCTGGTCGGCGCGGGCCGGCTGCGTGTCGCGGGACGCCTCGACCTTGGTCTTGTCGCCCTTCTCCTCCTCGCCCTCGGCCCCCTTCGACGACGCGGTGCGCAAGGGGCGCTCGCCGATCTTGATGCTGGCCGTGCGCCGCTCGAGCTTGTCGTTCACCTCGCGCAGGTAGACGACCGCGACGGTGTCGCCGACCGGCGTGGAGGCGACCTTGTTGATGAGGTCTTGCGCGTTCTCGACCGGCTGGCCGTTGAACTCGACGATGATGTCGTTGGTCTGGATGCCGGCGGCCTCGGCCGGCCCCTTGTCGGCGGCCACGTCCTTGATGATGGCGCCCGCCGGCTTCGGCAGGTTGTAGACGCGCGCGAACTCGGGCTTCACCGAGTCGAGGAAGACGCCGAGGTAGCCGCGCCTGACCTTGCCCGTCGTCATCAACTGCTTGTAGACGCTGGAGGCGATGTTGGTCGGGAGCGCGAAGCCGATGCCGTTGTAGTCGCCGGTCGAGGTCGCGATCTGCGAGTTGACGCCGATGACCTCGCCGCGCATGTTGACGAGCGGGCCGCCCGAGTTGCCGCGGTTGATGGCGGCGTCGGTCTGGATGAAGCGGCGGAAGCTGGCCCCGGGGTCGGTCTGCCGCTCCTTGGTCGAGATGATGCCGGCCGTCACCGTCTGCTCGAGGCCGAAGGGCGAGCCGATGGCTAAGACCCAGTCGCCGACCTGCATCTCGTCGGAGTTGCCGAAGGTCACCGCGGGCAGGTCGCGGCCGGCGTTGACCTTGATGACGGCGAGGTCGGTCTCCTCGTCCTTGCCGACGACGGTGCCGCGGAGCTGCTCGCCGGACTGGAGCTTGACCATGATGCCGGTCATGTTCTCGACGACGTGGAAGTTCGTCAGGATGACCCCCTTCGAGTCCACGATGAAGCCGGAGCCGACGCCGCGCGACGGGCGCCGCGCGTTGCGGCGCAGCATGTCGAGCAGGGGGTTGTCGCTCCCGGCGCCGCTGCCGTCCTCGTCCTCGTCGTCGCCGTCCTTGTCGGCCACCTGCGGCGCGGCCGAGACGGTGTCGATGTTGACGACCGCGGGCTCGACGCGGCGCGCGATCTCGGCGAACGAGGCCGAGAGGGCCTCGGGGGCGCGCGCGACCGACGCGGGCACGGCGGGCTGCTCGCCCTCGCCCGCGAAGACTCTCGTCCGGCTCAGCATCGCGCCGACGCCGACGCCGACCACGAGGCAGCCGGCGGCCAGCGCCGCGATCCACACGCGGAGGTGGCGCAGGATGGCGCGCTCCGCTTCAGTCGTTTGGCCCTTCGGGATTTGCAACATAAAACTCTTCACCTTCTAAATTTCAAAAGGAGCCGGTAGGGTCTAAAGCGGCTCTGCCTGCCGAAGCGTGCGGAGCGGCCGCGATTCCTGTGGGCCGAGACGAGGGAGACTCAAAAGCCACACTGGCGAGACCCGAGTATAACCAATGCCGCCACCTGCCGCAAAGGAGAAGTAGGCAGTAGGCAGTAGGCAGTAGGCAGTAGAAAACCTTTTAATTTTCGACCCCGCGGCCGTCATCCTCAACGCCTGTGAGGCGGAGCGCTACTGTCTACTGCCTACTTCCCTGGCCTATAATTTCCGCGGCCGAATAAATGTCCGACCGGGGGTTTCTGTTTGAGAGTTAACGTGTTGAGACTCAGGGCCGCCGCGGCGGCCCTCTGCTTCGTCGCGCTCGCGCCGTTCGCCTTCGGCGCCCAGGCGCAGGCGCCGGCCAGGGCCGAGAGCCCGCTCCCGCCGCCCAAAGGCTTCGTCAACGACTTCGCCAAAGTCATCGATCCGCTGACGGAGAGATGCCTCGAAGCGAAGTTCAGGATGTTGAAGGCGCGCGCGCGGATCGAGTTCGCCGTCGCGACCGTCGAGACGACGGGCGGGCGTGACATCTTCGACTACTCTCTGGCCGTCGCGCGCGGCTGGGGCGTCGGCCCGCCCGCGGGCGAGGAGGGCGGCGGGCTGCTGCTGCTGCTCGCGGTGAAAGACCACAAGTGGCGCTTGCAGTTGAGCCGCAGCCTCGAAGCGGACATTCCCGACGAGGTGGCCGCCGAACTCGGAACCGTCATGACGCCCTCCCTGCGCGCGGGGCGCTACGGCGAGGCCGTCAACAAATACGCCGACGCCCTCATCAGGCGGCTCGAAGAGCGCCGCGGCTTCTCGTTGGAGAAGGAGACTTTGATTCTGGAAGGTCTGCCGAAAGAGAAGCCGAAGCGGCGTAAACCGTGAACCGTAAACCGTGACGAGTAAGAACTGCTTCTCCTCTTGTCACGGTTTACGGTTCACGTTTCACGCGCCTTTCAGGGTTCACGCGCTCTTCCCTCCCCCACTTCAGTTCCGACACGACGACGCCCGCGAGGACGAGCAGCGCGCCGACGGTCGCGCGCGCGCCCGTCCACTCGGCCGAGCCGCGCAGGAGCACCGCGAAGGCCGTGGCGAAAACCGGTTCGAGGCTGAAGATGACGGCGGCGTGCGTGGCCGGCATCCGCGCCTGCCCCCACGTCCAGAGCAGGAAGGTCGCGACCGTCGCGACGAGAATCATGTAGGCGATCTGTGCCCCGACGCCCGCGCTCCACTCCGGCGCGACCGTTTCGCGCGCGAGCCCCGGAGGCAGAAGCCCGACTCCCAGGGCCGAAGCCGACGCGCGCACCAGGAGCCACGCGGCGACGACGACCGCGGCGGCCGAAGTGATCTGCAGGGCGCTCAACTGCCGCACGTCGAAGCGGCGCGCGTAGACGCTCATCAGGTTGATGTGGCAGGCGAAGATGAGCGTGGTCGAGAGCGTGACGAGGTCGCCCGTGTTGAAGCTCCTGTCCCCGACGGGGGCGAGGATGAGCGCGCCGCCCGCCGAGGCGAGGACTATCCCCAGAAGGTTCTCGCGGCTCGGCCGCGTGCGCCAGAAGAGGTAGGCGGCGACGGGGACGAGCGGCGTCGTGATGCCCGTGATGAAAGCGGACTTGGCGGGCGTCGTGTAGAGCAGCCCCGAGGTCTGCCCGATGAAGCCGAGGCCCATCAGCACGCCAAGCGTCGCGCCCGCGCGCCACGCCGCGCGCGACGCCCCGAAGACCTGCCGCGGAAAGAGCAACGCGAAGACGAGCGCCGCCAGGGGCATCCGCACCGCGAGGTAAGTCAGCGGCGGCCAACTGTCGAGCACGCCGCGCGAGATTGAAAAGGTCGAACCCCAGATGAGCGTCGTCAACAGTATCGCGCCGTCCGGGGCGATGTTCGTCTTAAATCTCATCTAGCTTGCGGGAAGGATATTAACCACAGAGACACAGAGACACAGCTCGAAGTTAATAACTCAACGAGCTGTGTCTCTGTGTCTCTGTGGTTAACCCTTCAGCTTTACGCTCAACCGAAAAGAGCAGTACGCCGCTGCTCACATTCGCAGCAAGACTTTGAGGACGCCGGGCTCGGCGGCGCGCGCCAGGGCGCGCGGGCCTTCGGAGAGGGGGAACTCGTCGTTGACAAGGGCGTCGATCTCGACGGCGCCGCGGCGGAGGAGTTCGAGCGCGGGCTTGAAGCGGCCGCAGCGCGAGCCGACGATGCTGATCTCGTCCACGACGACGGGTGCCGCGTTCAGCTCGGTCGTGCCGTGGAAGGTCGACTTGAGGACGAGCGTGCCGCGCGGCTTCAACAGACGGAGCGCGGTCTCGAAGCCGGACGGAGAACCCGACGCCTCGACCGCCACGTCGAAGGCGCGCTCGAAGGAGGCGGGCAGCTCGTCCGACTTCACCGCGCGGACGCCGCGCTCACGAACAATCCCGAGCTTGTTCTCGTGGCGGCCGACGAGCGTGACGCCCGCGCCCGTCGTCGCCCTGACGGCCTGCGCGCAGAGCAGCCCGAGCTTGCCGTCGCCCACGACGGCGACGCGCGTCTCGGGCTCGATGCGCGCGCGTTCTGTAACGCCGCACGCGGCGGCGAGCGGCTCCGTGAAGACCGCGCGCTCGTCCGGCACCTCGTCGGGCACGGGTAAGAGGTTGACGACCGGCAGCGTCAAATACTCCGCGAAGGCGCCGTCGCGGCCGACGATGCCGAGCACCGTGCGCTCGGGGCAGTGGCGCGGGTCGCCCGCGCGGCAGAGCTGGCAGTGGCCGCAGCCGGCGTTGATCTCGCCGACGACCCTTCGGCCTTCAAGCTCCGGCGCGCCCGGCGCGCGCTCGACCTCGCCGACGAACTCGTGCCCCAGAGTCCCCTCGAACCCGGCGTACCCGCGCACGACCTCCAAGTCCGTGTTGCACACGCCCGCCACGCGCACGCGCACCAGCGCCTCGCCCTCCCGCGCCGGCACCGGCACCTCCGCCACGCTCAACCGGCCGTTCTCGAATCGAAGAGCCCTCATGCCTGTTGGGTGCTGGGTGCTGGGTTCTAGGTGCTGGGTAAGAACAGGCTTCTACCCAGCACCTAGAACCCAGCACCCAGCACCTTCCTAAAACCTTTTCGCCCGGAGGTATGCGTTCTCCTTCGTCAGCTCGACGGTCTTCTCGCGGCCGGAGACCTCGACGGGGAGGCGCCAGGTGAGTTCGCGGTCGCCGTCGAGCTCGACGTGTACCCACCACTTGCCGGGCGGGACGTTGAGGGCGGCTTCGCCGGCCTCATCCAGCTCGCCGTCGATCCTCTCGCGGCCGCCCATCAGGCGCTTGGCGAACTCCGCGAAGCGCTGGCCGGGCCGCTGCTCGGAGTCGTACTCGCTGCGCGCGGCGGCCATGTTGATCGGGTAGAGTTGGACGGACACCCTCTTCGCCGAGACGGGGAAGCCGACGCCCTCGCGGCGCAGGCGCAGGCGCAGCAAGGTCGTGTGCTGGGCGAGCCCCCGGAGGCGCGAAGAGGTGCGCTCGTCCTCCGGCAGACGGCGGTAGACGCTCAGCACGGCCCAGCCGAGCGTCGCGACGAGCGTCACGCCGGCCAACACGACCAGGACTTTGCGCGTGAAGTTCTGTCCCTCGCTCATCCGTCGGAAAGGTTAAGTCAAACGCCCCTCAGGCCATCAGGCCGCGCTCGCGCAGCGCGCCCGTCAGCTCGTGGTCGGTGGGCACGGAGAGCACCTGCCCGGCCACGTCCAACGTCGGCTTGCGCTCGTCGCCGCCGTTCTGCTCTCTGACCCACCGGGCGGCCGACTCGTCCTGCTCGATGTTCACGTACGTGTACTGCACGCCGAGGCGTTCGAGGAACTCCCGCGTGTGCCGCGTGTCCTCGCACCAGTCCGCGCCGTAGACTTTCACCCCAAACACGGCCTTCCACCTCCGCCTCAAAATCAACGCCCACATCATAGCAAAAAGCAGTAGGCAGTAGGCAGCCGGCAGTAGGCAGTTTGGCGCAGCCCCGTCGGGGGCGGGATGTTTATAGCTTATGGGATTTAACAGCGCCCGAGCCCCTTTAGGGGCGACATACACATGCCGCCCCCGACGGGGCTTGGATATCAAATAGTCAAACTTGAGCTATAGATATGCAAGCCCCTCCGGGGCTTAACTGCCTACTGCCGGCTGCCTACTGCCTACTGCTTTTCCCTGCTACAATGTCATTTCAAATTCGGTCGGGGATTTCAGCGAACACAATGACTCCAGAGGGCTTGGGCGAGACGGCGAGGGGCGGCTTCCGCGACGAGTGCGGCGTGTTCGGCATCTACGGGCACGACGACGCGGCGCGCCTCGCGTACCTCGGGCTTTATCAACTACAGCACCGCGGGCAGGAGTCCTGCGGCATCGTCGCCTCCGACGGCCTGCTCCGCTCCGAGCGCGCGATGGGGCTCGTCTCGGAGGTCTTCGACGAAGACCGCCTCAACCGCCTGCCCGGCACGGCGGCCATCGGCCACACGCGCTACTCGACCGCGGGCGAGGTCTCGGTGCGCGAGGCCCAGCCCTTCCTCATCGCGTGCAAGCACGGGCAGGTCGCCGTCTGCCACAACGGCAACCTCCCCTTCGCCACCGAGGAGCGGCGGAAGCTCGAACGCGAAGGCGCCATCTTCAACTCGACCTCCGACACCGAGGTCGTCCTCCACCGCATCGCGCGCTCGCGCGCCGACTCGGTCGAGGAGGCCATCCCCGAAGTCCTCCGCGAGACCGAGGGCGCCTTCTCGATGCTCTTCCTCACGCCCGACGCGCTCGTCGCCGTGCGCGACCCGCGCGGCTTCCGCCCGCTCGCGCTCGGCCGACTCGACGGCGCGTGGGTCGTCGCCTCCGAGACGTGCGCGTTCGACCTCATCGGCGCCACCTACGTCCGCGACGTGGAGCCGGGCGAGATGATCGTCGTCGACGAAGGGGGCCTGCGCTCCTCCTACCCCCTGCCCGAGCGCCAACGCTCGTTCTGCGTCTTCGAGCACGTCTACTTCTCGCGCCCCGACTCGATGGTCTACGGCCGCTCGGTCAACGAGTCGCGCCACAAGATGGGCAAGCGCCTCGCCATCGAGCAGCCGGCCGACGCCGACCTCGTCGTCCCCGTCCCCGACTCGGGCGTCGCCGCGGCCATCGGCTACGCCGCCGAGAGCGGCATCAGCTTCCGCTTCGGGCTGGTGCGCAACCACTACGTCGGCCGCACCTTCATCGAGCCGAAGCAGTCGATCCGCTCCTTCGGCGTCCGCCTCAAGCTCAACCCCGTGCGCGACCTCATCCGCGGCCGCCGCGTCATCCTCATCGACGACTCCATCGTGCGCGGCACGACCTCGAAGAAGATCGTCCGGCTCGTGCGCGAGGCGGGCGCGCGCGAGGTGCACGTCCGCATCAGCTGTCCGCCGACGGTCAGCCCCTGCTACTACGGGGTGGACACGCCGGACAAGGCGGAGCTGATCGCGGCCCGGATGTCGGTCGGGGAGGTGCGCGACTTCATCGAGGCCGACTCGCTCGGCTACCTCTCGATGGAGGGGATGCTCGAAGCCTGCGGTCTGCCCCCGGAGACCTCCTGCGTCGCCTGCTGGTCGGGCCGCTACCCCACCCGCATCAACACGGCCGCCGAGACCCAATACGCGCGCGAGCGCGAGCCCGTCCCCTCGGACTGAACCGGAGCGACAGATGTCCGACCTCCTAAAAAGAATCACAGTCAACCCGGAGCAGTGCGGCGGCCGGCCCTGTATCCGCGGCATGCGCATCCGCGTGACAGACGTGCTCGACCTCTACGCCGTCGGCCTGAGCGCGGAACAGATTCTGGAAGAGATGCCCGACCTTGAGGCCGACGATCTGAAAGCGGCGCTGCTTTACGCCGCACGCTGGCTCGACCATCCGGTGATCGCCGCGTGACACCTGTTTTGCCCCCAACACTAAATTTTATCAGTCCGCTACATTCGCGGCATGGTTATCTGGATTGACGCACAACTCTCCCCCGGAATCGCCGCGTGGCTAAACGGCAACTTCGCGCTGACCGCGTACGCAGTGCGAGACTTGGGACTGCGGGAGGCGACTGACCGCACTATCTTCCTTGCAGCGCGGAATGAATCGGTTGTCGTAATGACTAAGGACAGCGACTTCGTCAGGCTGCTCGAAGAATTAGGCTCCCCGCCGCAGGTCATCTGGCTCACCTGCGGTAACACCTCGAATTCAAGGTTGAGGCAAATACTGACTGATGCTTTGCCGAGGGCGATTGAACTTTTAAAATCCGGAGAGTCGTTGGTTGAAATCCGTTAACCTAAAGCCGCCTGAGGGCAAAGGGATGAGGGGTAGAGTAAGTGGCGCAGAGTAGGCGTGGGTGCGGGTGCGCGCTGTTGGCGCTGGTGGGGGTGCTCGCGGTCGGCGGGTACCTCGGGTGGCGTTTCGTCGTCAAGCCGTACCTCGATAAGCGGCAACAGGAGGCGCCGCCGCCGGCCTCGGGCGACGAGACGAAGGTCGTCGTGCTCGACGTGGGGCAGGGCGACTCCATCCTCGTCGTCACGCCGGGCAACAAGACCGCGCTCATCGACGCGGGCGAGCCGGGCGACGGCAAGGTCGTGCTCGCGGCCCTCAAGAAGTACGGCGTCGACCACCTCGACCTCTTCGTCGCCACGCACTCGCACGCCGACCACATCGGCGCGGCCGACGAAGTCATCAAGGGCGTCAACGTCGGCGAGGTCTGGTACAGCGGCGTGCCGAACACGACCAAACAGTACGAAGACTTCCTGAAGGCCGTCGACGAGAAGGGGCTGGGGCTCAAGCGGGTCGCGCCGGGGCAGGAGTTCGCGCTCGGCGGCGGCGCGCGCATCCTCGTGCTCGCCCCCATCGAACCCCTCTTCAAGAAGGAAGACCTGCGCTCGGGCGGCAACGAGCCGAACGCCAACTCGGTCGTGACGCGGCTCGACTACGGCGCCTTCTCGATGCTCCTCACCGGCGACGCGGAGGAGCAGACCGAGCGCGAGCGCTTGATTAAGAACGGCGCCAACATCCGCGCGACCGTCCTGAAGGTCGGGCACCACGGCTCGAAGTACGCGACCTCCGAAGACTTTCTCAAGCGCGGCGAGTTCAAGTACGCGGTCATCTCGGCCGGACTGGACAACCGCTACGGCCACCCCTCGCAGGAAGCGCTCGACCGCCTGAAGGCCGCCGGGGTCAAAATCTACCGCACGGACTTTCAGGGCGACGTCGTCATCTCGACGCGCGGCCAGGAGAACGACGTGAAGTTCACGACCGGGCGCGAGCCGAAGCCGAGCGAGGACATGTGGGCCGGGCGGCCGGCGCTGCGCGACGACTCGGCCAAGAAAGGCTTCATCGACTTCGGCGACCTCCCGCCCGCGCCGAAGCCGAAGGACGAGGCGCGCTCGAACGCGAACGCGAGGAACGCGAACGCCAACACGAAGAGGGCCGGGGCGAGGTGAGAGTCCGCGCGGAGATGCGGGAAGACCGCGCGGCCGTCCGCCGCGCCCACGAACTCGCCTTCGAAGGCGCGGCCGAGGCGAACCTCGTCGATGCATTGATAGCTGACGCGGCGACGCACGTCTCCCTGGTGGCCGTCGAGGATGGGCTGGTCGTCGGTCACATCCTCTTCAGCCCGGTCACGGTCGAGTCTGCGGACGGCGATTGGCAGGCGACGGCGCTGGGGCCGTTGGCCGTCATCCCCGAACGGCAGAGGCGGGGCGTCGGCTCGGAGCTTATCGGGGAAGGTTTGACGGAGTGCCTGCGCCTCGGCCAGGAGGTCGTCTTCGTGCTCGGCCACGCCGACTACTACCCGCGCTTCGGCTTCCGCACGGCGCGGCCGCTCGGCGTGACCTGCGAGTTCCCCTCGCCGGACGAGAACTTCATGGTCGCGGAGCTGCGGCCGGGCGCGCTGGCCGGGCGGACGGGGCTCGTGAGGTACAGGCCGGAGTTTCAAAACGTCTGAAATCGAATTCTGAATCTATGGCGAAGGGCGACAACTCCAAACGCACGCGCGCCGTCATCGACCGCATCGAGGACGAAGGCACGGCCGTCCTCCTCGCCGGAGAAGACGAACTCAAAATAGAACTGCCCGCCTCGCTCCTCCCCGAAGGCGCAGACGCGGGCGGCCACCTCGTCATCAACATCGCGCTCGACGAAGCCTCGCGCAAAGAGGCCGAAGACCGCATCAAGGCGTTGCAGGAGAAGCTTGAGAAGCGCGGCAGCTAAGGTCAGAAGAGCTTCAGGCCTTGAAGAGAGATGAGCAAATCAATCACATACTCCGACGCGGGCGTTTCGATTGACGCGGCGAACGCGGCCGTGGAGAAGATCAAGCGGCTGGCCCGCGGGACGTTCAACGCGCGGACGCTCTCCGAGATCGGGAGCTTCGGCGGGATGTTCGACGGAGCGTTCCCCGGCATGGCGGAGCCGGTGCTCGTCGCCTCGGCCGACGGCGTGGGGACGAAGCTGAAGGTGGCCTTCATGACGGGCGTGCACGACACGGTGGGCCGCGACCTCGTCAACCACTGCACGAACGACATCCTCGTGCAGGGCGCGCGGCCGCTCTTCTTCCTCGACTACGTGGCAACTGGCTCTCTGTCGCCCGACGTTATCGTGTCGGTCGTGGACGGCATCGCGCAGGGCTGCCGCGAGAACGGGTGCGTGTTGCTCGGCGGCGAGACGGCGGAGATGCCGGGCTTCTACGCGGAGGGCGAGTACGACGTGGCCGGCTTCATCGTCGGCGTCGTCGACCGCGCGAAGGCCATCGACGGCCGTGCCGTGGAGCCGGGCGACGTGCTGCTCGGGCTCCCCTCCGCGGGCCTGCACACGAACGGCTACTCGCTCGCGCGCAAGCTCTTCTTCGAGGTCGCGGGCTACGACGTGGACACGAAACTCGACGCCTTAGGCGAGACCGTGGGCGAAGCTCTGCTGCGCCCGCACCTCAGCTACCTGCGGCCGCTCGAAGGCCTGCTCGATGGCGGCTCCATCAAGGCGCTCGCGCACATCACGGGCGGCGGGCTGCTCGAGAACATCCCGCGCGTGCTGCCCGAGGGCACGGCGGTCGAGATCGAGAAAGGCTCTTGGCCCGTGCCCGCGCTCTTCAAGGTCATGCAGGAGCTCGGCAACGTCTCCGAGTCGGAGATGCACCGCACCTTCAACATGGGCGTCGGCATGGTCGTCATCTGCTCGCCCGCGGACGCCCTCTCCGTCAAGACGCACCTCGACAACCTCGGCGAGACGTGCCACCGCATAGGGCGCGTCGTCGAGGGCGCGCGCGAAGTCAAGCTTCAGTAGGCAGTAGGCGGACGGCAGTAGGCAGTTGAGAACGCCGCTGTCGAAACCTCCGGTCTAAACTTTCAACGTCCTGAACGCGGAGCGTACTGCCTACTGCCGTCCGCCTACTGCCTACTTCTTCTTCATGAACGTCGGGATTCTCATCTCGGGGCGCGGGTCGAACATGACGGCGCTGGCCGACGCGGTCGCGGAAGGGCGCGTGCCGGGCGCGCGCATCCGTCTGGTCGTGAGCGACAAGCCGCAGGCGGCCGGGCTGGAGGCCGCGCGCGCGCGCGGGATAGAGGCGGCGGTCGTCGAGCGCCGCGGGCGCACGCGCGAGGAGCACGAGCGCGAGCTCATCGGAGTGCTGAGGGCGCGGAGCGTCGAGCTGGTCTGCCTCGCGGGCTACATGCGCCTGCTCTCGCCCTGCTTCGTCGGAGAGTTCCGCGGGCGCGTGCTCAACATACACCCCTCTCTGCTCCCTGCCTTCCCCGGCCTCGACGCGCAGCGGCAGGCCGTCGAGCACGGCGTCCGCGTCTCGGGCTGCACGGTGCACTTCGTGGACGAGACGCTCGACGGCGGCCCCATCGTCATCCAGCGCGCCGTCCCCGTCCTCGACTCCGACACCCCCGACGCCCTCGCCGCGCGCATCCTTTTCGAAGAGCACAGGGCCTACCCCGAGGCGCTCGCCCTCGTCTGCTCCGGCGATTACCGCGTCGAAGGCAGGCGCGTCGTGAGAAGCAGTAGACAGTAGGCAGTAGGCAGTTAAAGAACTATGCCTTAACTGCCTACTGCCTACTGTCTACTTCATTGAACTTTAAACTTTCCGACTTTAAACTCTCGCCCATGAACATTGACGAGCAGTTGGAGTTTTTGCGCAAGGGGACGGTGGAGATCATCCGCGAGGAGGACTTGCGGGCGAAGCTTTCGAAGAGCGAGCGGACGGGCAAGCCGCTGCGCGTTAAGTTCGGCGCAGACCCCACCGCGCCCGACATACACCTCGGCCACACGGTCGCCATCCGCAAGCTCCGGCACTTTCAGGAACTCGGGCACACGGTCATCTTCCTCATCGGCGACTTCACTGGCCTCATCGGCGACCCCTCGGGCAAGTCGGCCACGCGGCCGCAGCTCACGCGTGAGGAGATTAACGCCAACGCCGAGACCTACAAGAAGCAGATCTTCAAACTGCTCGACCCCGAGAAGACCGAGCTACGTTTCAACTCCGAGTGGATGGATCGCTTAGGCTCCGACGGCTTCATCCGCCTCGCCTCGCACGTCACGGTCAAGCAGATTCTGGAGCGCGACGACTTCCAGAAACGCCTGGCGGAAGAGCGCCCCATCGCCCTCCACGAACTGCTCTACCCCTTAACGCAAGCCTACGACTCGGTCGCGCTTGAAGCCGACGTGGAACTCGGCGGCACCGACCAGAAGTTCAACCTCCTCCTGGGTCGCAACCTCCAGCGCGAGTACGAACAGGAGCCGCAGGTCGCGCTCATCACGCCTCTCCTCGAAGGCACCGACGGCGTGCAGAAGATGTCGAAGAGCTTGGGCAACTACATCGGCATCGACGAGCCGCCGCAGGAGATGTTCGGCAAGGTCATGTCGATTTCCGACGACCTCATGTGGCGCTACTACGAGCTGCTGACGGACTTCACGCTCGCCGAGATCGGGCAGATGCGCGAGCGCGCCGGCTCCGGCGAGATAAACCCGCGCGACTTCAAGGTCTCGCTCGCCAAGCGCGTCATCTCCGACTTCCACTCCGCGGCCGACGCGGCCGCCGCTGAGGAGGATTTCGTCCGCCGCTTCCGCAACAAGGAGGTGCCCGACGAAGTCGAAGAACGCACTGTTCCGACTAATCTTCCTTCAGGTTGGTACTTGGCCGACTTACTAACGACGATTGGATTGGCAAGCTCGAAGGCTGAAGCGCGTAGGTTAATCCAGCAAGGGGGCGTGTACATAGACGGCCAACGACAGGAGTTCCCAAATAATCAGTCGATTTGGAAGGAAGGAATGTCCACATCTATTCTTATAAAAGTTGGGAAACGCCGCTTCGTTCGAGTACACTTTAAGACGTAAGGTACCGACTGAACGGATATGTCGAAGCGTCGGAACACAACGCCGAGGTTCGCGGTCTGCGTCGAGACGGACGACCCGGACTTGCTCACCCCGCGGATGATTTACCAGGTGCTGCCCGACGAGAGCGCGGCGCGCTCCGACTACGTCCGCGTCATCGACAACGAGGGCGAAGATTATCTGTACCCGTCGAAGTATTTCGTCATCGTCGATCTGCCGCGCGAAGTCGAACGAGCGTTCTTGCGCGCGTCCTAAATGCGACCGGGCGCCGCACTCGCCTCGCCCCGCCCCTTCTCTTAACACGCTTACCTTAAACGTTCTCGCGGGTGTGTTCACATGGCTAAAACTACGAGGCGTAGGGATGGCATCACGCGCCGCGAGTTCGTCGCTTCGGCGGTCGCGGCGTCGGCGTTGGCCGGGGCGGGCGGCGTGCGCGGCGCGCAGGCCGCGAGGCCGAACGTCCTCTACATCATGGCGGACGACCTGGGGTGGGGCGACCTGAGCTGCTACGGGCGGCCCGACTACAAGACGCCGAACCTTGACCGCCTCGCGTCCGAAGGCGTGCGGTTCACGCAGGGCTACGCGGCCGCGCCCGTCTGCACGCCGACGCGCTGCGCGTTCGTGACGGGGCGCTACCCGGCGCGCACGGCCGTCGGCCTCGAAGAGCCTCTCGCGTGGAGGCGCGGACTCGTCGAGCAGAAGCGCGACCCCGGACTCCCTCCCGAGCACCCGACCGTCGCGTCACTTTTGAAGGCGGCCGGCTACCACACGGCGCTCGTCGGCAAGTGGCACCTCGGCTACCTGCCCCGTTACGGCCCCGTCAAGAGCGGCTTCGAAGAGTTCTTCGGCATCATGAGCGGCGGCGCGGACTACTTCACGCACAAGGACGCGAACGGCGAGGGCGACCTCTTCGAGGCCGAAGTCCCCGTCGAGCGCGTCGGCTACATGACCGACCTCATCACCGAGCGCGCCGCCGACTATTTGAAAAGGCAACGGCGCAACGAGCCCTTCTTCCTCAGCCTCTGCTACACCGCGCCGCACTGGCCCTGGGAGGGGCCGCGCGACGAGCCGGTCGCGCGCGCTCTGCCGGGCGGCTACGCCGGCTTCACCTCGGGCGGCTCGCTCAAGGTCTACGCCGAGATGATGAAGAGCCTGGACGAGGGCGTCGGCCGCGTGCTGCGTGTGCTCGAAGAGGCCGGGCACGCCCAGCGGACGCTCGTCGTCTTCACGAGCGACAACGGCGGCGAGCGCTTCTCCTACAACTGGCCGTTCACGGGCAAGAAGTTCGACCTCCACGAAGGCGGCATCCGCGTCCCCGCCTTCGTCCGCTGGCCCGGCACCGTGCCCGCCGGGCGCACGACCGAGCAGGTGGCGGTGACGATGGACTGGACGGCCACCATCCTCGCCGCCGCGGGCGCGCGCCCGCACCCGGACTACCCGCTCGACGGCGTCGACCTCCTGCCCGTCATGCGCGGCCGGCGCGAGCCCTTCGAGCGCACGCTCTTCTGGCGCAACGACGTGCAGGGCGCGGCGCGCTCCGGCCGCTGGAAATATCTGAAGGAGGACGCGAAGACCGAACGCCTCTTCGACCTCCAGATTGACGAGCGAGAGCAGGCCGACTGGCGCGGCGCGCGCGGCGAAATCTTCGAACGGCTGAAGGCCGAGTATCAGAGGTGGGAGTCGCAGATGTTGAAGCCGCGCGCGGAGAGCGCGGCCCTTTGAGGAGGTGTGAGATGAAAGAAGGCTACGAGAGTTCCGACAACGCGGCGCTCATCCGCCGCTGGTTCGAGGAGGTTTGGAACAAGGGGCGCGCGGAGGTTGTCGACGAGCTGTTCGACGAGGAGGGCGTCGCGCACGGGCTGGCCGACGAGACGGGCGCGCCCTTGCGCGGGCCGGCGGGCTTCAAGCCCTTCCACCAAAGGTTCCGCGAGGCCTTCCCCGAGATCGAGGTCGTCGTCGAAGACACCGTCTCGGAGGGCGACAAGGTGGCGGCGCGCTGCACCGTGCGCGGCCGGCACCGCGGCGACTCGCTCGGCATCAAGGCCACCGACAGCCCCGTCGCGTTCGACGGCATCTGCATCGTCCGCCTGCGCCAAGGCAAGATCGTCGAGGCCTGGAACAACTTCGACTTCATGTCCATGTTCCGGCAGCTCGGCGCGCTCCGCCTCTCCGGAAAGGATGAAGGATGAAGGCGGAAGGATGAAGTGAAGAGGGTCTTCCTTTCATCCTTCCGCCTTCATCCTTTCAAACATGTCCGCAGCCACAGTCCCCACAGACGAGACGCTCGTCATCGAGACGCCGGAGCGCGTGCCGTTGCACTTCGCCCTGGCCTCGACGGGCAACCGCTTCCTCGCCTGCGCCTTCGACCACTTCCTGCAGATCGTCGTCATCGGGGTGCTCGTGCTGAGCGTCCTCTGGTGGGTCGGCTTCTCGAACCTGGAGAGCTGGGCCGAGAACGCGCCGAAGTGGGTTCTGGCGCTGCTGCTCGTCGCGGTCTTCGCGCTCTGGTCGGGCTACTTCGTGCTGTTCGAGTGGTGGTGGTCGGGGCAGACGCCGGGCAAGCGCTGGCTGCGCCTGCGCGTCATAAGGGAGGACGGGCGCCCCGTCACCTTCTGGGAGGCCTCGATCCGCAACATCGTCCGGCTCGTCGACATGGAGCCGTTCCCCTTCTACTCGGTCGGACTCGTCTCGGTCTTCGTCAGCACGCGCGACCAGCGCCTGGGCGACTTCGTCGCCGGCACCGTCGTCGTGCGCGAGCGCGAGGCGCAGGCGCCCACCTTCGACCAGGTCTTCTCGGCCCCGACGGCCGACGCCGCGCTGCGCCGCTCCTTCAAGCAGGTCAACTTCCGCGCAGACCTCTCGCCGCTCGCCGTGTCCGAGGTCGAGGTGGTCGAAGCCTTCCTCCGCCGCCGCTGGGACATGGAGGCGATGCCCCGCCAGTGGATGGCCTGGCGCGTCGCCACGCCGCTGCTCTACAAGCTGCGGCCCGACTACGACCTCTCGGACTTCACCTACGAAGGCTTCCTCGAAGAACTCCTCCACCGCTACCGCGCCGCGCACCGGTTCTCGGAGTGATAAGTGATGAGTGATAAGTGATAAGAGAAGACAAGGCCGGTCTCTTCTTTCTTATCACTTATCACTCATCACTCATCACTTCCCTCCCTACTTCTTCCACTTCATCGGGAAGAGAGCGCCGGCCTTCTCCGGGTCGAGCGTGAAGCCGAGGAGCGTGGCGGCCTGCGCGAGCACGGGGTCGCGCCCCGCGGCGAGGTCGGCCGCCGTCGGCAGCAGAATCTTGTCGGGCGAGACCCCGACGTGCTCAAGGCTCTGGCCGTCCGTCATCAGGAGGTCGGCGTCGGTCACGCTCGCGCCGAAGGGCGCGACCACGTCGACGCCCGACTCGTGCGGGTAGAAGCGGCTGCGCATCACCGCGCCGGCCGTGCGGTCGCCGACGATTGTCCCGCGCTTCTCCAACTGGATGACGCGCGCGAACAGCTCCGAGGCCGAGCCCGAGTCGCTGTCGACGAGCACGACGAGGTCGCCCTTGAAGACGTTGTCGCCGCCGCGCGTCTTCGCCTCGAGCGGCTTCGTCTCCTTGCGCCGCTTGATCTCGCCCACCTTCACGTCGCGGTCGAAGAGGTTCGAGAGCATCCGCAGCAGCGTCTTCTCCGCGCCCCCGCCGTTGCCGCGCAGGTCGATGAGGAGCGCCTTGTGCTTGCGCGCCTTCGACATCATGTCGTCGATCTCCGACTCGGTGTGCGCGAACTCCTTGAGCTTCCAGACCATGAGCTGGTTGTCGCCGAACGAGATCGCGCGGCTCGCCTCGCGCCGCTCGCGCTCGTCATCCTCCTCGTCGCGGATGAAGTCGTTGAGGTCGATGCCGCTCCCGCCGGTCAGGTCGATGACGCGCTTGTGCTGCGTGATCTTCGTCATCACGTCGAGCTGCCGCTGCCTGCCGTCCGGCCCCGCGACGACGAAGCGCACGCCCGCGACGGGGCGCAGCGAGAAGTAGGCGTAGCGCATCTTCCAGTGGTTGGCGCGCGACATCTGGTAGCCGTCGAGGTCGAGCACCTCGTCGCCGGGCTTGAGGCCTTTCGCCTCGGCGTCGCTGCCCGGCTTGACGGCCGTGACGAAGCAGTGCTCGCCGACGATCTGCGTCTGCCAGCCGTAGTCGTAGCGCGAGGCGCGCCCCGGCGGGACGAAGAAGAGGTGCGAGTCGTCGAAGTCGAGCAGGGCCTGCGCGATGATGCCGAAGAGCTGGCCGAGGGACTGCGCCTGCTTCATCTTCTCCTCGGCCGTCTTGAAGTGCGCGTCGAGGTCTATGCCGTGGAAGGACGGGTCGTAGTAGTTCTTCTTGATGTCGTCCTTGATCTGGCCCATCGCGGCGCGCCAGCGGTCGCGCTCGAAGCCGCTCACCTGCTGCGGCTGCTGGGCGCGCGCCGTCGCGGCCGGGATGAACAACAGGAGCGCGGGGAGGACGAGTGTGAGCAGAAGTGGGGAAAAGTTTCCGGGGCGCATCGGTCAGGGGTTCCTTTCGTTGTGTGTCGTTGCCGTGCAGGTCGGGGAGTTCCGCGCGCGGCGTCGGCTTGAGGGCCGCTCCGGCTGGAGCGCCGCGGCCGTCAGAACTTATCACCCCGCGCGCGGCCGGTAAAGTCCGCACCCGCGTCCAAATTGACGCTCGCGCGCGGCGTCCGCTACACTGGCGGGTTATTTCGGCGGACAGATTCCTGACTGTGGGGCACATCTAAGGGAGACTATGACGAAAGAGATTTTCATCCTCGGCGGCAGGCGCACGCCGATGACCGAGTACGTGGGCGCTCTGAAGGACGTGAAGGCCATCGACCTCGGCGCGGCGGCCGCGCGCGGCGCGCTGGAAGCCACGGGCGTGGCGGCCGAAGAGATCGACCACACGGTCGTCGGCAACGCCTTGCAGACTTCGGGCGACGCCATCTACGGCGCGCGCCACGTCGCCTTGAAGGCGGGCGTGCCGGCCGACCGTCCCGCTTTGACCGTCAACCGCCTCTGCGGCAGCGGCATCCAGTCGGTCATCTCGGGCGCGCACATGATTCTGTTAGGTGAGGCGCGCAACGCGCTCGTCGGCGGCATGGAGTCGATGTCGATGGCGCCGCACGTCATCTACGGCGCGCGCTCGGGCTTCGGGCTCGGGCAGGGCAAGCTGGAAGACTCCCTGATGGTCGCGCTGCTCGACACCTACTGCAACACGACGATGGCGGGCACGGCCGAGAACCTCGCGCGCCGCTACGAAATCTCGCGCGAGGAGCAGGACGCCTACGCCCTGCGCTCGCAACAGGAGGCCAAGCGCGCGCAGGACGCGGGCTACCTCGCCGAAGAGATCGTCCCCGTCGAGGTCAAGACGCGCAAAGGCGTGAAGGTCGTCGACACGGACGACCACCTGCGACCCGACACCACGCTCGAAGTCTTGGCCAAGCTCCCGACCGCCTTCAGCAAGGACGGCTTCGTCACGGCCGGCAACGCCTCGGGGATCGTTGACGGCGCGGCGATGCTCGTCATCGCGGGCGAGGACTACGTCAAAGAGAAGAGCCTGAAGCCCGCCGGCCGCATCGTCAGTTGGGCCTACGCGGGCGTCGAGCCGGACGTGATGGGCATCGGCCCCGTCCCCGCCATCCGCAAGGCGCTTGAGAAGGCGAACCTGAAGCTTGAGGACGTCGACCTCGTTGAAGTCAACGAGGCGTTCGCCGGCCAGTACCTCGCCGTCGAGAAGGAGCTCGGGCTCGACCGCTCGAAGACGAACGTCAACGGCGGCGCCATCGCCCTCGGCCACCCGCTCGGCGCCTCGGGCGCGCGCCTCGTCCTGACGGCCCTGAACGAACTCAAGCGCCGCGGCGGGCGCTACGGCCTCGCCTCCGCCTGCATCGGCGGCGGCCAGGGCATCGCCATCATCTTCGAGCGCGTGTAAGATTCGCTCGCATTAATCTCCGCCGGGCGCCCGACTCCTCCGGGCGCCCGGCCTTCCTCCCGACTTCAACCCGCGGCCCGTCGCCCGCTCCTCTCCCTAACGCGGGCGGCCCTTTACCTTTGCTTCTTAAGAGAGGAAACCTCGCTATGTCCCAGACGCTTCATTCGTTCTCGCCCCTGCCCCGCAGGCTTTTAAACTTCGCGCTCTTCGCCCTCGCGACCTTCGCCTGCGTCGCCGGCTCCGCGGGCGCGGCGGCGGCGCAGACTCAAGGCTCGCCCGACCTCGTCATCAGTCAGGTCTACACCCGCGGCGGCGAGGCCGGCGCGACCTACCGCAACGACTACGTCGAAATCTTCAACCGCGGCAGCTTTGCCGTGAACCTGATCGACTACACGCTGCAAGTCCTCGTCGTCGTCCCGGCCCAGCCCGGCTTCCCCGGCGGGCTCACGCCCCTCAACCTGCGCTTCGTCTCTTCGCGCGGCAACATCCCGCTCGACCCGGGCAAGTACGTCCTCTACCAGTTCGGCAGCAGCGGCAACAACGGCGCGCCCCTGCCCGTCACGCCCGACAGCGACAGCAGCACGCCGGTCAACGCCAACCTCCCCTCGACCGCGGGCCGCGTCGCGCTCGTCAAGGGCTTTCCCGCGCAGGCGTACGTGCAGTATGGCTGCGCGCCCGGCATCGACCCGGCCCTCGCCGACTTCGTCTCCTACGGCTCAGCCACCTGCGCCGAGGGCGGCGGGGTTCTCCCTGCGCCGACCGTGACGACCGCGCTCGTGCGCTTCAACGAAGGCTGCGACGACACCGACAACAACATCTCCGACCTGGGGCCGCTCACGCCCAACCCGCGCAATATGTCTTCGCCCGCGCACCCATGCATTCGGGCCGTACCGCCCAGCTTCTTCAGCATCAGTGGGCCGGGCCTCAGCCCCAGCGAGGGAACTGCCGCCGAGGTCACTGTCACCCGCTCGGGCGACACGTCCACGCCGGCCTCCGTCCAGTATGCGACGAGCAACGACACGGCCACCGACAGCTCGGACTACACGACGGCCCTCGGCACGCTCAACTTCGCGCCCGGCGAGACGACCAAGACCTTCCGCGTACTCATCACCGACGATGTGCGTCCCGAGGGCGACGAGAGGGTGACGCTCTCGCTCAACTACCCGACCGGCGGCGCGGGGCTCGGCCTGCGCCACATCTCGACGCTGGTCATCTTGGACAACGACGCTGGCACGCAGCCGAACCCCATCGACCAGACCGACTTCTTCGTCCAACAGCACTACGCCGACTTCCTCTCGCGCCAGCCGGACACGGACGGCTTCAACTTCTGGAAGAACGAGATCGACCAGTGCGGCGCCGACGCGCAGTGTCGCGAGGTCAAGCGCGTCAACGTCTCGGCCGCCTTCTTCCTCTCGATTGAGTTTCGGGACTCGGGCTTCTTCGCCTACCGCGCCTACAAGGCTTCCTTCCCCGACAGCGGCTCGCGCCTGCGCGGCTTCCCGCTCTACCGAGAGCTCTGGCACGACCAGCAGCGCATCGGGCAGGGCGTCGTCGTCGGGCAGGGCAACTGGCAGGCGCAGCTCGCGGCGAACAGGCAGGCGTACGCGCTGGAGTTCGTCCAGCGCCCCGAGTTCTTCATCCGCTACCCGCAGTTCCTGCGGCCCGACCAGTTCGTGGACAACCTGAACGCGAACGCCGGCAACCCGCTCTCGCAGGCGGAGCGCGACCAGCAGGTGGCGAACCTGACCGCGTCGAACAACGCGGCCGGCCGCGCCGCCGTGCTCACGGCCGTCATCGAGGACGCCGACTTCACGAACGCGGAGTTCAACCGCGCCTTCGTCCTCGCGGAGTATTTCGGCTATCTCAGGCGCAACCCCTTCGACACGCCCGACACGAACTTCACCGGCTTCGACTTCTGGCTCGGGAAGCTGAACCAGTTCAACGGCAACTACATCCAGGCCGAGATGGTCAAAGCCTTCATCTCGTCCGACGAGTACCGCAAGCGCTTCGTGCAGTAACAATGAAAAGGATGAAGGCGGAAGGATGAAGGATGAAGTGAAGAGGGTCTGACCTTCCGCCTTCATCCTTCCGCCTTCATCCTTCATCCTTCCCCCCGGGCACGCGCCTTGCCGTGTCAGGTTCGCATCAAGGGGCTCCAGGGTTATCCCGCTGTTCCGGAGTCGAATCATGTCCAATGCTCCCGCCCGCGCGGAACTTCGCCGCTCCAACTGTCGCAGCTTCGCTGCGCGTGTGACGGCCGTCACGGCCTTCGCGCTCCTCGTCTTCGTGACGAACGAGGCGGCGCGGGCGCAGTCCGCGAACGGCTCGCCCGACCTCGTCATCAGTCAGGTCTACACCCGCGGCGGCGCGGCCGGCGCGTCATACCAGAGGGACTTCGTCGAGATTTTCAACCGCGGCACGCAGGCCGTCGACATGAACAGCTACGGGCTGAACGTCACGCTCGAAGGCTCGGCGTCTCTGCTCGTCCGGGTCACTTCGAGCCGCGGCATCGTCATCCAGCCGGGCCGCTACCTGCTCATCGCCTTCAAGGGCGACGGCGTTGACGGCCAGCCCCTGCCGACGCCCGACATAGACCTCGGCATCACGCTGCCCGTCCCCGTCACGACCAACCTCCACCCGACCAACGGCGCCGTCGTGCTCGTCCCGCCCGACGGCTCTTACACGACCTGCACGCAGTCGAGCTGGAAAGACCTCGTCGGCTACGGCCCCCAGGCGCCGTGCGCCGAGGGGCGGCCCGAGGGCGTGCCGCCTTCGCCGACGCTCACCGAGTCTCTGCAACGCTCCGGCGGTGGCTGCGTCGAGACCAACGTCAACGCCGCCGACTTCCGCCTGAGTCCCGCACTCCCGCGCAACTCCGGCTGGCCGGCCAACCCCTGCACTCAACAGACGCCGACGAGCTTCTTCAACTTCGCCGCCCCGCAGTTCGACACGCAGGAGGGCGCGGGCCACGCCGAGATCGTCGTCACGCGCACGGGCGACCTCTCGCAGCCGGCCTCGGTCGAATACTCCGTCGACGGCGGCTCGGCCTTCGAGCGCGCGGACTACACGACCGCCGCCGGCCGCCTGCGCTTCGCCCCCGGCGAGTCGCAGAAGACGTTCGACGTCCTCCTCACCGACGACGCCACGCAGGAGTTGAACGAGACGGTCGGGCTGCTCATCTGGAAGCCCTCGGGCGTGGGCGCCGCGGTCGGCGTGCGCGACCGCGCCACGCTCGTCATCCACGACAACGACCTCGGCCCTTCAAACTCGAACCCGGTCGACTCGTCGGCCTTCTTCGTCCGCCAGCACTACCACGACTTCCTCAACCGCGAGCCGGACGACGCGGGACTACAGTTCTGGATCGACAACATCGAGAAGTGCGGCGCCGACCAGCTGTGCCGCGAGGTGAAACGCGTCGACACGAGCGCGGCCTTCTTCCTCTCCATCGAGTTCCAGCGCACGGGCTTCCTCGTCTACAGGCTCTACAAGGCTTCGCTGCCGGAGCAGGTCGCCCGGCCGCGTAGTCTGCCGCGCTACCTGGAGTTCGTGCGCGACACGCAGGAGGTGGGCCGGGGCGTGGTCGTCGGCCGCGCCGGCTGGGAGCAGACGCTCGAAGCGAACACGCAGCAGCTGCTCGAAGACTTCGTCACGCGCACCGACTTCGCGGTCGAATATCCTGAGTCGATGCTGCCGACCGACTACGTGGACAAGCTGAACGCGCGGGCCGGCGCGCCGCTCACGCAAGTCGAGCGCGACCAGCTCGTCGCCGGGCTGCTGACCGGCAAGGAGACGCGCGCGAGCGTGCTGCGCAGGGTGGCCGAGAACCCCGAGTTCACGCGGCGCGAGACGAACCGTGCCTTCGTCTACATGCAGTACCTCGGCTACCTGCGGCGCGCGCCGAACGACGCGCCCGACACCAGCTTCGCCGGTTTCGACTTCTGGCTCTCGAAGCTCGAACAGTTCGGCGGCGACTACCGCAGCGCCGAGATGGTCAAAGCCTTCCTCTCCTCCACCGAATACCGCGCGCGCTTCCAGACGCCGACGCCGTGAAGCAGCAGGCAGTAGGCAGTTAGAATCCTTAACACAAGGAATTCTGAATTTAATCTCTCAACCCTCTTAACGCGGAGCGACTGCCTACTGCCATCTGCCTACTGCCTACTATCAGGCTTGACGGCCCGGCATCTATCCGATAAAAATTCTACGCCGCAAACATTCTGCGTGCGTGTCTCGCCTGCCGGCCGCAGGGCCGGGCTTACTAAACACTCAGGGTCAAGAAAGGATTTACAATCCGTGGCTACTTCGCCCCACAGCGGCCGGCGCTTAGCGCCCGCGCGCCGCCAGACGTTCGCCGTCCTGACGGCCGCCTTCCTCCTCCTCCAGCAAGCCATCATCTTCGCGCCCTCCGCCTCCGCTCAGGTGAAGCGCGCGACGAAACTCGACGCGCCCTCCGCGACGAAGGCGGAGAAGGCGCCGGCCAAGCCCGGAGTCGGGAAACTGCCCGCGCCCTCCCTCGACGACACGGTCAGCCCTCTGGCCCCTTCGATGACGGTCGTCATCAGCCAGGTCTACGGCGGCGGCGGAGCCACCACCGGCTCGCCGACCTACAAGAACGACTACGTCGAGCTGTTCAACCTCTCTGCGAGCACCGTCGTGCTGACCGGCTATTCGCTCCAGTACGGCGCGGCCACGGGGAACTTCGGCAGCGTCAGCACCAACATCTACTCCTTCCCCGCCGGCACGAGCATTCCCGCCGGCAAATACCTGTTCGTGCAGTTAAGCTCGGCGGGCACCGTCGGCGGCAACTTCCCCGTGTCCCCCGACCTGACGACCACCAACCTCACCATGAGTGCGGCGAGCGGTAAGGTCGCGCTCGCCAACACGACGACGGCCCTGGGCTGCGGCGCTACCGCGACGCCGTGCACCCTGCCCGACGCGCGCATCGTCGATCTGGTCTCGTACGGCGCGTCCAACAACGGCGAGGGCGGCACCACCGTCAACAACGGCACGGCCCTCACCAACACGCAGGGCGCGGTGCGCAAGTCGAACGGCTGCACCGACACCGACAACAACAACTCCGACTTCGACGTGGTCACCAACCCCGTGCCGCGCAACAGCACCTCGCCGACCAACTCGTGCAGCGCGGCCCCGGCGATCACGCTCTCCATCAACGACGTGTCGCAAGACGAGGGCAACGCCGGCACGACCGCCTTCACCTTCACCGTCAGCCTCTCGGCGGCCAGCGCCTCGAACGTCACCTTCAACTGGGGCACGGCCGACGGGTCGGCGACGGCGCCGTCCGACTACACGGCCGTCGCGGGCGGCAGCGGCACTATCACCGCCGGCAACATCTCGACGACCGTCACGGTCAACGTCAACGGCGACACGACCGCCGAGCTGAACGAGACCTTCTTCGTCAACATCACCAACGTCGTCGGCGCGACCGTCACCGACGGGCAGGGCCAGGGCACCATCGTCAACGACGACTTCACCATCGTCCCGATCTACCAAATCCAGGGCAGCACCCCGACCAACGGCAGCGACTTCAACTCGCCTTACAACGGCCAGTCGGTGGCGACGACCGGCATCGTCACGCTGCTCAAGACGGGCCAGAACACCGGCGCCACCAGCACGGCCAACGGTTTCTTCCTCCAAGACCCGACGGGCGACGGCAACACCGACACCTCGGACGGCATCTTCGTCTTCACCTCCACGGTGCCGACGGTCGCCGTGGGCGACTCGGTGCGGGTGGCCGGCACCGTGCAGGAGTTCAACGGGCTGACCGAGATCGGCTCGGTCTCGAACGTCACCGTGCTCTCGACCGGCAACAGCCTGCCCGCCGACATCGAGTTCACCCCGAGCGACCTCGACCCGACCGCGCCGCCGTGGCAGCCGCAGTTGGAGAAGTACGAGGGCATGCGCGTCTGCTCGGCCACCGGCGGGTACGTCACCGTCGCGCCGAACGACAACTTCTACGACGTGTACGCGGTGCTCGTGGGCGTTGACCGCCCGCTGCGCGAGCCCGGCATCCAGATCACGACGGCCGTCCCGCCCGACCCGGGCGAGGCCACGCCCGACCCGAACGTCCCGCGCTGGGATCGGAACCCCGAGCGGCTCAAGATCGACACCAACGGCCGCGCCGGCGCGGCCAACATGCCCTACACCTCGAACGTGACCATGAGCGTGACGGGGCCGCTCGACTTCGCCTTCGGCGAGTACCGCCTCGTCGCCGAGCAAGACCCCTCGGCCTCCCCGAACATGACGGCCGTCGCGGCGCCCGCGCCCGAGGCGGACGAGTTCACCGTCGCCAGCTACAACATCGAGAACTTCAACAACAACGCGACGCAGCGGCAGAAGGCCGCGCTGACCATCCGCGAACAGCTGCACCTGCCCGACATCCTCGGCACGGTCGAAATCTTCGACCTCGCAGACCTCCAGGCGCTCCGCGACCAGATCAACAACGACGAGGTCGCCGCCAGCAACCCGAACCCGCAGTACGAGGCATACCTCGTCGAGCAGGACGGCACGAGCGAGGACAACGACCAGGACGTCGGCTTCCTCGTCAAGACCTCGCGCGTGCAGGTCAACAGCGTGACGCAGAGGCTCGCCACGGAGACTTACAACGTGCCGGGCGGCGGGACGGCCCTGCTGCACGACCGCCCGCCCCTCGTCCTCGACGCGACCGTCGACCCGAGCGGCCCCGCGCCGCAGCACGTCATCGTCGTCGTCAACCACCTGCGCTCGTTCATCTGCATCGAGGCCGACGTCGACCCGACGGTCGCGGCCGGCTGCGCCGGCGGCGCGGCCGACGGCCCGCGCGTCCGCGAGAAGCGGCGCAAGCAGGCCGAGTCCATCGCCGGACTTCTACAGGAACTCCAGACCAACAACCCGGGCGTGCCCGTCATGTCGGTCGGCGACTACAACGCCTTCCAGTTCAGCGACGGCTTCACCGACCCGATTAAGACCATCAAGGGCCTCGCGACCGTGGACAACGAGTTGGCGGTTGACGCGAGCCCCGACCTCGTCAACCCCGACTTCACCGACGTGGTAGACCTGCTGCCCGCCGCCGACCGCTACAGCTTCGTCTTCGAGGGCACGCCGCAGGCGCTCGACCACCACATCATCAACGGGGCCGCGCGCAGGCGCTACACGCGCGCCGCCATCGCACGCGTCAACTCGGACTTCCCCGAGGCGCCCGCGGCGACCTACGTCAACAACGCGTCTACGCCCGAGCGCAACTCCGACCACGACCCCGTCGTCTCCTACTACCGCCTCGGCGCGGCCCCGGCGCTCGGCTCGTTCATCATCAGCGAGTTCCGCTTCCGCGGCCCCGGCGCGGGCATCGTGGAGGGGGCGCCCGTCCCCGGCGGCGAAGAGACGGGCGGCCCGCGCGAGCCCACTTCGCAGGACGGCGACGAGTTCATCGAGTTCTACAACAACACCGACCAGGACGTCACCGTCTCGACGCTCGACAACTCGTCGGGCTGGGCGCTCGTCGCCTCGGACGGCGCGACGCGCTTCATCATCCCGAACGGGACGGTCATCCCCGCGCGCGCGCACTTCCTCGCCGCCGGCCCCAGCTACTCGCTCAGCTCCTACGGGCAGGGCGACCCGGTGCTCCTGCCCGGCGACATGGGCTTTATCAACTCCTTCTACTCGGACGAGATACCTGACGGCAGCGGCATCGCGGTCTTCAGCTCGGCCGACCCGTCGAACTTCAACCTCGACAACCGGCTCGACGCCGCGGGCTACGCGACCGCCGACGCGCTCTACCGCGAAGGCGTGGGCTTCCCGCCCCCCGTGGACGAGGCGACGGCCGACATCGAGTACAGCTTCGTGCGCAGGGTCTGCGTCACCCCCGGCGCGGGGTGCGGCGCCGGTCTGCCGAAGGACACTTCCGAGAACGTGAACGACTTCATCGCCGTCAGCACCAACGCCGCCCCGACCGCGCTCGGCTCGAAGCTCGGCGCGCCGGGGCCGGAGGGGCTGACGAGCCCCGTCAACGGCAATGCGACGATGGCGGGCTCTCTGCTCGACCCGTCGGTCTCCGCGTCGCAGGCGCCGAACCGCGTCCGCGACTTCACGTCGAACCCGAGCCAGCACTCGCCGATGGGGACGCTCTCCATCCGCCGGACGATCACGAACCACACGGGCGCTCCCGTCTTCTACCTCGCCTTCCGCATCATCGACATGACGACCTTCCCCGTTCCCACGGGGACGGCCGACCTGCGCGCCATCGACTCCGACGACATACAGGTCACGATCAACGGCAGCCCCGTCGACGTGCGCGGCACGTACGTCGAGCAGCCGCCGAACCAGACGAACGGCGGCGGCCTGAACTCTTCGATGGGCGTCGGCTACGTCAACCTCGGCGAGAACGCGCTCGAAGACGGCGAGTCGATCAACGTGCAGTTCCTGCTCGGCATCGTCCAGACCGGGGGCTACCGCTTCTACGTCAACATCGAGATGCTCACCGACACGCCCTTCCCGCCGGACGCGCCCGCGGCACCTCTGAACGCTCCCGCCGCGCACAAGATGAAGAAGTTCCAGCGGGAGCAGCGGACGCGCGAGCGCGGCCGCCGCGTCAACAGGTAAGCACGCTTTTAGGGGCGCGGAAGTAGGAACGCGAAACGCTGAACTGAAGGCACGAGGCTTTCAGTTCAGCGTTTCGCGTTCCTACTTCCGCGCCCCTTCTGCTGGCATGCTGTTTGTTGCTCTGGAGGCGAAGGTTTCGGCCTTCGGGTGCCCGGACAAAGGCGCGGCGGGAGGGGGCGGTGAAACCCTTTCCCGTTGTACCAGTTAAGTTAGAAGCTCTTTGGAAGCTCGCACACAGGGGCCGGTCGGGGCGGCCGCCCGCATCCGATTTTTTGGACTTTTCGATTCAAGTTTTCGGACGGCTAAATCCGCCCGGCGCGGCGCGAATTCGACCTTGCGGGGCGGGGCGAAATGTAGTATTTAACTTCGCGTTTCCGCCGCCGTAACAGCCGCGAAAACGTCTTCCCGTAAGGTGTGAGTTTCAGTTCTCTTTCTAGCCATCTTTCAATCCAACAAGGTCGGACGAAACTTCGGGAGACGTTCGGAAAGAATGGCGCTCTTGTCCCGAACCACCGTAGACAACTCAGCAGGAAAAGGAAGAAATATGTTTAAAAATTCCCTCCGCAAGTCAGCCTCCGCGCTGGGCTTGCTCATCTTCTGCCTCGTCATGGCCGCGCCCGCCGCGTGGGCGCAGTCCACGACCCAGGGCGCCGTCGGCGGCACGGTCAAGGACCCGCAGGGTTCCGTCGTCGCCAACGCCTCGGTCACCGTCAGGAACGAGGAGACGAACAAGGAGGTCTCCGCCACGACCGACGACGAGGGCCGCTTCCGCGTCGTCCAGCTCGACCCGGGCAACTACACCGTCGCCATCAACGCCTCGGGCTTTGCCGCCTTCACCCAGCAGAAGGTCGTCGTCGAGGTCGGCCGCGTCACGCCGCTCGACATCAGCCTCGGCATCGCCGGCGCGCAGGAGACCGTGCAGGTGACGAGCGAGGCGCCCGTCATCAACACGCAGCAGCAGGACTTTTCGACCAACGTCAACCAGACCTCCATTAACAACCTGCCGATTAACGGCCGCCGCTGGTCGAACTACGCGCTGCTCTCGCCGGGCGCGGTGCCCGACGGCACCTTCGGCCTCATCTCGTTCCGCGGCATCTCGGGCCTGCTGAACAACAACACCATCGACGGCGGCGACAACAACCAGGCCTTCTTCGCCGAGGAGCGCGGCCGCACCCGCATCAGCTACTCGGTCAGCCAGTCGGCCATCCGCGAGTTCCAGGTCAACACTTCGAGCTACTCGGCGGAGTACGGCCGCTCGGCGGGCGGCGTCGTCAACGCCGTCACCAAGTCGGGCACGAACAACTTCCACGGCGACGCCTTCTACTTCCAGCGCAACAACAAGTGGGGCGCGCGCAACCCGCGCAGTTTCGTCAGCCAGCAGGTCGCCACGACGACCGTCAACGGCGCCACCGTCCCCGTCTTCGGCCCCGTCGCCTTCAAGCCCGATGACGTGCGCCACCAGTACGGCGGCACCATCGGCGGCCCCATCGTCAAGGACAAGGCCTTCTTCTTCTTCTCCTACGACCAGCAGAAGCGCGACTTCCCCGGCGTCGCCACCTTCACGGCCGTCGACTTCCTGAACCGCGTGGACACCTGCCTGCTGACGGCCGCCCGCGCGTCGTCCGTTTCGCTCGGGACGTGCGCGGCCTACCCCGGCACCGGCAACGCGAGCCGCTCCGGCAACAACGCCGCGACGCTCGGCACCGGCAAGGGCCTGACGGGCGCCCAGGTCTCCAACGCGCTCAACTTCCTCAACAGCATCACCGGCGAGGTGCCGCGCACCGGCGACCAGCGCCTCGTGCTGCCGAAGATCGACTGGAACATCAACAGCAAGAACACGCTGACGGGCACCTTCAACAGCCTGCGCTGGGATTCGCCCGCCGGCATCCAGACCCAGGCCATCAACCAGCGCGCCCGCGACAACTTCGGCGACGACGGCGTCAACATCGACTGGATCACGCTGCGCCTGAACTCGACGATCTCGACCACGCTGCTCAACGAGGCGCGCTACCAGTACGGCCGCGACTTCGAGTTCCAGCACAGCCAGCCGCCGCTCGCCGGCGAGCCGACCAACTCCGTCGGCGGCCGCTCGCCGCAGACCTTCATCACCAACGGCTTCACCTTCGGCATCCCCGAGTTCCTGGAGCGCGACAAGTTCCCCGACGAGCGGCGCAACCAGTTCGCCGACACGATGACGCTCTCGCACGGCAACCACACGCTCAAGTGGGGCGGCGACGTCAACTTCGTCAAGGACATCATCAACAACCTCCGCTTCTCGGGCGGCGAGTTCAACTACACGGGCGGCGTCAACGCGGCCGGCTTCTACGGGGGCCTCAACGACTTCATCATCGACTACACCAACTTCGTCTCGCCGGGCGCGCTCCCCGCGAACACGCCGTGCTACAGCAGCACGCGCACCGTGGGCAAGTGCTACGGCGGCAACTTCAACCAGGGCCTCGGCGTCCTCGGCCTGACGATGAAGACGACCGACTTCAACTTCTTCCTCCAGGACGACTGGCGCGTCAACCCGCGCCTCACGCTGAACCTCGGCCTGCGCTACGAGTACCAGAAGAACCCCGACCCGATTAACGTCAACTCGCTGCTGCCGCAGACCGGCAACAAGGTCAGCGACAAGAACAACTGGGGCCCGCGCCTCGGCTTCGCCTACGACCTGACCGGCGACGGCAAGACCTCGATGCGCGGCGGCTGGGGCCTCTACTACGGCCGCGTCATTAACTCGACCGTCTACAACGCGCTCATCAACACGGGCGTCGGCCCCGACGTGGCGCAGCGTCAGGTTCAGCTCCCGGCCTCCAACGCGGCCGCCCCGAGCTACCCGAACCTGCTGACCGCCGGCACGCTCGTGCCCTCGGCCGTCCAGTACTTCTCGCCGAAGTTCCAGCTCCCGCAGATTCACCAGGCCGACTTCATCGTCGAGCGCCAGATCGCGCGCAACACGGTCGTCTCGGCCTCGTACCTGTTCAGCTTCGGCAACTCGCTGCCGAACTTCGTGGACACGAACCTGCCCGCCCCGGTCTTCGTTGACCTCGTCGCCTCGGGCGGCCCCTACAACGGCCTGACCTTCCGCACGCCGCTCTTCCTGGGCGCGACGCAGCCGACCGCGTTCACGACCCCGCGTCCGAACCCGGCCTACGGCGCCGTCACCGAGATCCGCAGCGACGTCTGGTCGAAGTACCACGCGCTGGTGCTCCAGGCCAACCGCCGCCTGACGGGTGGTCTCCAGTTCCAGACCAGCTACACGCTCTCGCGCGCGACGGACAACGGTCAGACTTCGACCACGTTCACGACGAACAACTCGCCCTTCAACGCCTTCGACCAGTCGGCCGACCGGGCCTACTCCTCCTTCGACCGCCGGCATAAGTTCGTCGCCAGCGTCGTCTACAACACCGACTTCGCCAGCCTGAAGGACAGCGCGGTCGGCCGCGCCATCTTCAACGGCTGGACGTTCGCGCCCATCTTCAACGCCTTCTCGGGCCAGCGCTACTCGGGCCTCGTCTCCAACGCCATCGCGCCGGCCTCGTTCGGCTTCACGACCTGCACGAGCGGCGGCGTGACGGCGACCTGCACGACGCCGGCCGGCGGCGTCAACGGCTCGGGCGGCTCCAACCGCTTCGGCGGCGCGGTGCGCAACGTCTTCAAGCAGCCGAACATCTGGTACCTCGACATGCGCATCTCGCGCCGCTTCCAGATCAAGGAGGACGTGGCGTTCGAGATTCTGGCCGAGGGCTTCAACCTCTTCAACCGGACGCAGGTGACGGGCGTTAACACGACGCTCTACTCGCTCTCCGGCAACACGCTGACCTACAACAGCGGCGCCAGCGGCTTCGGCTCGGTGACCGGCGCCGACAGCACGCTCTTCCGCGAGCGCCAGGTTCAGCTCGGCGCCCGCTTCCAGTTCTAAACTTAGAACCTTCGGAGCCGCCACTCCTTCAAAGGGCGCGAGAGACCACACGTCTCTCGCGCCCTCTTTTCTTTCCCGCGAGACTTGTCCCAAGACAGGCCGCCCGCGTACGGAAACGAACCCGCGGCGGACGCACGGCCCTGCCACTCTCAACGGCGCATCTTCCCTCCCTTCAACACCTTTCCCCTTATCGGTGATGATGGCATGTCTGTTGCCATCCCTAAGCTTCGGAACGTGAGAGTTGACGCGCTCTCCCGACACACACTATCGAGGAGGATGAGAACAAAATGGGTGCTCCGAACAGTGACGAGATGGAAGGCAAATACAACCAGGCGAAGGGCTCCGTCAAGGAGGGCCTCGGCCGCCTGACCGGCGACGACGACATGCGCGCCGAAGGCTCGGCCGATAAGATGAAGGGCGACGTTCAGGAGGGCTTTGGCACCGCCAAGCGCAAGGTCGGCGAGGCCATCGAAGACGTGGGCGACGCCATCAAGCACTAACCCGTTCTTCTAACTTAAAAACAAAAGAGGCCGCCGCCGGTCGTCATACCGGCGGCGGCCTCCTTCTATTTCAACGCTAAGGTTTGAAGGGTTAATTATCACCACAGAGACACAGAGGCACAGCTTGAAGACATATCTCATCAAGCTGTGCCTCTGTGTCTCTGTGGTGAACTTCTTTCCCGCCTTTACTCTTGCCTGATGTACTCCGCGCCCAAGTCCTTTAACAGCTCTTCGATCTTGTCCGCCTCCTCGTCTGACTTCGACTCGACGCCGATGAGGATGCCGCCCGCGCGCAGGGACGCGTCGTAGACTTTCGCGCGATGTTCCGGTATCCCGGCCCCGACGAGAGCGCCGATAAGCCCGCCCGCCGCGCCGCCCGCGCCGGCGCCCGCCAACGCCGCCGCCAGAGGCCCCGCTACCACGAGTCCCAGGCCGGGCAGCACCACGTTCGTCCCGACGGCCACAATCGCCGCCACCACCGCCCCGACCGTCCCGCCGACCGCCGCGCCGTAGCCGAGCCCGTCGGCCGCGTGCGTGCGCGTCTCGATGGCGAACTCCTTCGACTTGGTCGCGTCGGACATCAGCACCGAGATGTCGTCGCGCGTGTACCCGCGCTTCAGGATGGCGTCCACGGCCGCCTCCGCGGCCACGCGCGTCTTGAAGACTCCCGTCACAAGCTTGGACATAAATGCCTCCTCACTCCAAAAGAGACCTACCCGCGCAGACACACGGCAAGCCCCGTGCCGACTTCCGCGGCGCTCGCCTCTTCAAGAATCGTTAAGTAATAGAACCAATTTCGACGCATCGCACGTCTATTCCTAAGTGCGGGGCACGTACCAAACCGGAACGAGCGGCGGCGGCTGTGTTCTGTTCGGCGTCAGCGGCCGCGCTGTTATAATCCGTGCCTTCTGACGCTCGGCGACACAAACCATTCAAGGGGGAACTTCCGTGATTAAGGCTGTCATCTTCGACGTGGACGGGACGCTCGTCGATTCCGTAGACCTGCACGCGCGCGCCTGGCAGGAGGCGTTCGCGCACTTCGGCAAGCAGTTCGACTTCGGGAGCGTGCGCTCGCAGATAGGCAAGGGCGGCGACCAACTGATGCCCGTCTTCCTCTCGAAGGAAGAGCTCGAAGAGTTCGGCGAAGAGCTTGAGGAGTACCGCGGCGAACTCTTCAAGCGCGAATACCTTTCGCAAGTGAAAGGCTTCCCCAAAGTGCGCGAGCTGTTCCAGAGGATAAAGGACGAAGGGCTCAGGCTCGCGCTCGCCTCCTCGGCCAAGGGCGACGAGCTGAAGGCCTACAAGGAGCGCGCGCGGATCGAAGACCTCGTCGAAGAGGAGACTTCGAGTGACGACGCCGAGAAGTCCAAGCCTTACCCGGACATCTTCGAGGCCGCGCTCGAACGACTCGGCGACGTGCGCCCTTCGGAGGCCGTCGTCGTCGGCGACACGCCCTACGACGCGGAGGCCGCGGGCAAAGCCGGACTGAAGACCGTCGGCCTCCTCTCCGGCGGCTTCCCCGAAGCAGACCTGCGCGCCGCCGGCTGCATACGCATCTACCGCGACCCCGCAGACCTCCTCGCACAGTACGAAGACTCGCCGCTCGCCGACAGCCCTTCGACTTGATGCGCATCCTTCAGGTCAGTTCCGCGCGCGCGTTCGGGGGCGGCGAGCGACACCTCGCCGACCTCGCGCGCGGCCTCCAACAGCGCGGCCACGAAGTCCTCGCCGCGTTGCGCGAAGACTCCCCGCTCCGCGAGCGTCTCTCGTTCCTGCCCGGGCAGAACGTCTACGCGCTGCCCCTGCGCAATTCGCTCGACCTCGGCAGCGCGCTCAAGCTCGCGCGCATCGCGCGCCAGCGCGAGGTTGACATCATCCACGCGCACGTCGCGCGCGACTACGTGCCCGCGTCCTTCGCCGCGCGCCGCGCGCCCGCCGCGCGACTCGTCATCACGCGCCACGTTCTCTTCCCTTTGAGCCGCGCGCACCGCCTCTTATTCTCGAACGTCTCGCGCGTCATCGCCGTCTCCGAAGCGGTCGCACGCGCCCTCCGCTCGCAGAAGATTTTCGACGAGGAGAAGATTCGCGTCGTCGAGAACAGCGTAGACCTCGCCCGCTTCGACCGCGCGCGCGCCGACGACGATGCCGACATGCGTTTCCGCGTCGGCATCGTCGGCGAGTTGAGCGAGGTCAAAGGGCAGTTAGAGTTCGTGCGCGCGGCGCGACTCGTCGCCGACGAGTTCGGCAACGGGGTCGAGTTCGTCATCGCCGGCGAGGACAACTCGCGCGGCGGCCAGTACCGCGCGCGCGTCGAAGGGCTTATTGATGAGTTGAAATTGAATGAGAGCGTGCGGCTGCTCGGGCGGGTCGAGGACGTTTCGGGCGTGGTCGCCGGCCTCGACCTTCTCGTCTCGGCCTCGCGTTCCGAAGCCTTCGGCATGGCGATGGCCGAGGCACTCGTCTGCGGCGTGCCGGTCGTCGCCACGGCGACCGAGGGCGCGCGGTCTTTAATCGAAGACGGCGTCAACGGCCTGCTCGTCCCCGTCGGCGACGTGCGCGCGATGGCCGCGGCCGTCTCTTCACTGTTCGCGGACGGTGAGCGTCACCGCGCCCTCGGCGACAACGCGCGGCGTTCGGCGCGCGAACGCTTCAGCCCCGAGCGCATGCTCGCTGCGACCGAGCGCGTTTACGAAGAAGCATTATCTCAACCTTGAGAGTAGCGCAGGCCATTCAACACAGAGGCACAGAGGCACAGAGGCACAGCTTAAAGAATATTACTCAACGAGCTGTGTCTCTGTGCCTCTGTGCCTCTGTGTTTACCGTCTTACCCCTGTCTCAAGTCACACAAGCCCACTTTTGAGCTATGATGCGGTTATGACTTACGACGACACCGGAGGGGGTGGGCAGGCCGTTGTGCTGTTGCACGGCTTCCCCTTCGACCGTTCGATGTGGCGCGGGCAGGCGGAGGCGCTCGGCGCTGAGTTCCGCGTCGTCGCGCCCGACCTGCGCGGACTGGGCGAAGCGACATCAGACAGTGTTGGAGTGACGATTGAGGCGATGGCCGACGATGTGAGGGCGCTGCTCGACGAGTTGGGCATCGGGCGCGCGGTCATCGGCGGCCTCTCCATGGGCGGCTACGTCGCGTTCGAGTTCTTCCGCCAGTTCCCCGAACGTGTGCGCGCGCTCGTCCTCGCCGACACGCGCCCGCAGGCCGACACGGAAGAGGGACGCAGAGCGCGCGCAGAGAACGCGCAGCGCGCCCTGAAAGAAGGCATGGCCCCAATCGTCGATTCGATGCTGCCGAAGCTCTTGTCTGCCGAGACGCGCGAGCGCGGCGGCGAAGTCCCCGGGCGCGTGCGCGCCATGATGCTCGGCACACGTCCCGAAGGCGCGGCCGCGGCCCTGCGCGCGATGGCTTCGAGGAGAGACCAGACGGATCTGCTCTCGTCAATCGACGTGCCGACCTTGATCGTCGTCGGAAGCGAAGACGTGATAACTCCGCCCGCGGACGCGGAGGCGATGCGTGCGAAGATAGAGAGCTCGCGTCTGGTCGTCGTCGAAGGCGCGGGGCACCTCTCGAACGTCGAGCAGGCGGAGCAGTTCAACCGCGCGCTTGTCGAGTTCCTTCGGGGTCTTTCCGCTTGACGGCTTGAGGTGACAAAGGCGTGAACGAGTCCTGGAAATACTGCATTGAGGAGCGCGTCCGCTGGGGCGACGTGGACGCGGCGCGCATCATCTTTTACGGCGCTTACATACGCTTCTTCGAGTTCGCCGAGACCGAGTTGTTTCGCGCGGCCGGACTGCCTTACGGCGTGATGTTCGACGAGCTGGACGTGTGGCTGCCGCGCGCGCATCTCGAATGCGACTTCCACAAGGCCGCGCAGCTCGATGACCTGCTGGAGGTCTGCGTCTACGTCGGCCGCATCGGCAACAAGTCGCTCCGGCTCGACTTCGAGGTGCGTCGTAACGGCGATGACGAACTCGTCGCCACCGCCCACTTCGTCCTCGTCGCCGTTCGCCGACAGACATTCGAGTCCGTCGCCGTCCCCGACGAACTCAAACGACGCCTCGCCCCTTACACCAAACCCGCCGATAACAAAGATGAAGAGTAAAGTGACTCGGACGTTCCTCCAAGTCACTTATGCGTTCATCTAACTCACTTGTGGCTTCATCCAAGTGACTTGGATGAAGCCACAAGTGAGTTGGACGTTCGTCCCAGGCAGTTCGCTCGATGATAAAGTGATTTAGACGTTCTCAGAAAGGGTTGAGGGCGCGGCGCGCGAGGGTGCGCTTGAGGTCGAGGTAGCCCTGGTCTCCCGCGACCAGCTCGCGCAACGTGCGGCGGATGCCCGCGTGTGCGCGCGCGAGCTTAATCATGCGGTCGGTGAAGGGGCCGCCCCAGAAACGCCCGTAGAATCTTCGGCGCATCTTCGACGCGCGGCGCAGCTCGCCCCCGAAGTCTTCACGCCAACGGCGCTCGTAAGACTTCACCTCGCCCGCGAGGTAGCTTTCGGCGAACAGTTCGGCCGAGCGCAGCGCGTAGTAGATGCCTTCGCCCGTCACGGGGTCTGCGAAGCCCGCGGCGTCGCCGAGCAGCGCCCAGTCGTTCCCGGCCGCACGCCGCGAGTCGAACGTCTCGGGCGCGAGCCCGGGGATGCGCGCCGCGTAACGTTCGGCAGACGCGCGCAGCCTCTCTTCGACCCCGCCAACGCCTTCGAGAGACAGGCCTCCGCGCGAAGAGGAAGCAGCCTCCCTCTCCCTCTCCCGGTAATAGCCGACCATGAAGTCCCAGAGCATTTGGTCGAGCGCCTTGTGCTCGAAAGTGTCCTGCGCGGTGGCGATGCCGAAGGAGATGTGGTCGAGCCGCGGGAAGGCCCACGCGTAACCGGCCCAGCCCGGCAGGAAGGCGATGACCGTCGGCGCATCCTGAGCCTCGTTCAGAGGAGTTCGGTAGCCGAAAGCGACCTCCATGTCTGAGTTCGAGAGCGGCCCCGCGAGCCTCTTCGCCGTCGCGCTGTTCGCCCCGTCCGCCGCGACGAGCACGCGCCCGCGCCAGCTCATACCTCCGCGCGAACGCACGACCCAGCGACCTTCATCATCCTTCTGCCCCGACGCGTTGACGCGAACGTCGAACACGCTCGCGCCCGCGCGCTCCGCGCGCTCGCGCATGTAAGAGTCGAACGCGCAGCGTGAATAGATGGCGAAAGGCTCTGCGAGTTTCAGGCGGACGCATTCGCCCGCCGGCGAGACCATCTCGACTTCCGTGACAGCGCGCCCGCCCGCTTCGAGCAGGAACGGCCAGGCCTTGAGCGCCTTCGAAGTGACGCCGCCGCCACACGCCTTCGCCTCGCCCTCCGGCCGGCCGTCGTACAGCGCCACGCGCGCGCCGCCGCGGGCAAGTCTTTCGGCCGCGAACGAGCCCGCCGGCCCCGCCCCGATGATCAGCACGTCGTAGTCTTCGTTAATACCCGTCACGAATCTCCTTAAAGAGTACGCCCGCCGTCATGCTTGCCGACGAAAAGCACAGTTGTTAGAATCCCTGCCAACCCCTACAAGTCATAACACGCGGAAGGATTCCCCCGTAACAAGGCGGAGGACGATGAAGGGCAGTCCCCTCGTATTCGTCGGAATCGCACCGCACCCGCCGATCATGGTTCCTGAGGTCGGCGGGGGGCGCGCCGCCGAGGTGCGCGCGTCAGTGGACGCCATGCGCGACCTGACCGAGCGAATCAAGGCGTGCGGCGCCGAGACCGTCGTACTCGTCTCGCCGCACGCGCCGCTCGAACGAAGCAGCTTCGTCGCCTACGGCGGCGCGCGTCTGCGCGGAGATTTTGCCAACTTCAGTGCCCCGCAGGCAATCGCAGAAGCGCCTGCTGACGAAGAACTGCTTAGGGCGATTCAGCAAACCGCCGCCGAAGAGGGATTCCAAGTAGTCGCGCTTGAGCCGCAGAATTTAGACCACGGCACGGCCGTCCCGCTCTACTTTCTGCTGCGCAACGGCTGGAAGGGGCGCGTCGTCGCGCTCGGCTACAGCTTCATCTCGGATGAAGCTCACGTGCGCTTCGGGGAATGCGTCAGACGCGCAGCCGAAGTGACAGGACGCCCGGCCGCCTTCGTCGCCAGCGGCGACCTGAGCCACAGGCTCCAGCCGAATGCTCCCGCCGGTTTCGACCCGGAAGCAAGACTTTTCGACGAACAAGTCGTCGCCGCTCTACGCGCGAACGAGCCGGGACGAGTCCCGCTCATCGATCAGACGTTACGGCGGCGAGCCGGTGAATGTGGCTACCGTTCGATGCTGGTCGCGCTCGGCGCCGCGTCTGCGTTCGAACCGCAGTGTGAGGTTATCAGCTACGAAGCTCCCTTCGGCGTCGGCTACCTCGTCGCGCAACTGTCTGCGCCTCATGAGAGCCGAATAACCGAGTTGGCTCGAAACGCCGTCGAAGCTTATGTGCTAAGCGGTCACATCATAGAGCCGCCGATTTTTCCCGAAACGTCAACACTGGGCAGGCCGTCCGCCTGCTTCGTCTGCATTAAGACGCTGAGTCGTGAGCTGAGAGGCTGCGTCGGCACGGTCGAGCCTGAGCACGACACTTTGGCCGAGGAGGTCATAGCCAATGCTGTCAAGGCGGCCACACGCGACCCGCGCTTCCGCCCCGTCTCGGACGAAGAACTCCCCTCTCTGCGCTACTCCGTGGACATTCTCGGAAGCTTGGAGCCGGCGCGGCTCGAGGACTTGAACCCCGCGGCCTTCGGAGTAATTGTGACCGACCAATCGGGCTCGCGGCGCGGGCTGCTCCTACCCGATATCGAGAGTATACAGACGGCCGACCAACAGGTCGGCGTCGCTGCGAGGAAGGCCGGCATTAAACCCGGCGAGCCGTTGACGCTCTACCGCTTTCGCACGCGCCGCTTCAGCGAGCCGGTGCGAACTTAAAATTACCGAACGAGGAGGAAGACGATGCCAGACCACAACCAGACAAAAAGCTCCCTCGGGGAGACGAACCAAGAACCCGAACTCAAGCCGGACGCCACGCCCAACCCGATTGAGGACATTAACCCCGCGAACGACGAACGTGCCATCGACGTCGGCGAATCGGGTCAGTTTGCCCCCGGCGGCCGTTACAACGAACTGGGAGCCACAAGGCCGCGTCGTCTAGACCTCGATGAACAGGTGGACAGCGCCTTGTCTAAAGAAGAGTAGAAGTGATTTGGAGATACTTTGCCGAGCGTTGTCGGCTTATGAAGGGTGCTGACGGCAGAGGGTATTTCCGAAAGAAAAATCTTACTAAAAAAAATCCCGCTGCATACGCGAGATGTATGCAGCGGTAAGATCCACAGGAGGAAAGGGTCTTCATTCTACACGAGCGGGCTGAGTGTGTCAAATAGATTCACGCACGCCCGCCCGCGTAGGACGAATTACACGTCTAAGTTCTTCACATCCAGCGCATTATCCTCGATGAACTTGCGCCGCGGCTCGACCGCGTCGCCCATCAGGATAGTGAAAATCTGGTCCGTCTCGACCGCGTCGTCAATTTTGACCTGAAGCAGCGTCCGCTTGTCCGGGTTCATCGTGGTCTCCCAGAGTTGCTCGGGGTTCATCTCGCCGAGACCTTTGTAACGCTGTATCGTCAAATCCTTCTTCGCGGCCGTCAGGACACGTTCCAAAAGCTCCTCACGGGAAGCAACCGTCTCTTTCGTACCGTTTTCACCGATGCTGAAGGGCGCGGTAAGACGCTTTTCGAGCGTCTTGTAGATTTCCACTGCCTTCTGGAACTCGACGTGGCTCGCCAAGTCCCAGTCTATTTTAACTTTTGAGCCTCCGGGAACCATCGTCTCGATTTCCCAGAGCCCGTGCTCCTCGTCCGGAGCCAAATCTGTCTTGTAACCCGCCTCGGCCAGTACTGCCTCGACCCGTCCGATCTGCTCGCCCTCCTCTTCCTGGAAGACTCCCTTGAGAGTCGCGCTCTCTTCAGTCAGCACGCCACCGCGCCCGCCGAAAGCCTCCAGGAGGAGATTCAGTAACCGTCCGTCGTTGCCGAGCCTCCTGATAAGCCTTTCGCAGTAACGATTTAGCTCGACCATCTGCTCAAGAGTCCGGGCGAGTTCTTTGCCCTCGATGGTGCCGCCACCGTTGGCGGAAGTGACCTTCATGTCGCTGGTCGCCTGGCGAACGAGGTAGCGCACAATCGACTTCTCGTCCTTGATGTACTCTTCCTTCTTACCGCGTTTTACTTTAAACAGCGGCGGCTGCGCAATGAAGACGTGGCCGGATTCGATGAGCTTCGGCATCTGGCGGAAGAAGAAGGTCAGGAGCAGTGTACGGATGTGCGACCCGTCCACATCCGCGTCTGTCATGAAGATGATCTTGTGGTAGCGTAACTTGTTGAGATCAAAGTCTTCTTCACTCTTGCCGATACCTGTGCCGAGCGCCGTAATCAGCGTTTTGATCTCGCTGTGGCTAAGCATCTTGTCGAATCGGGCCTTCTCCACATTCAAGATTTTACCTTTTAACGGTAGAACGGCCTGATTCCTGCGGTCACGCCCTTGCTTCGCGCTGCCACCCGCCGAATCGCCCTCGACGATGTATAGCTCGCACTGCGCCGGGTCTCGCTCCTGACAGTCTGCAAGCTTGCCGGGCAGCATTGTGGAGCCCATCGCCCCCTTGCGGACGATTTCTCGAGCCTTACGCGCGGCATCGCGCGCACGGGCGGCATCTACAGCTTTCCCGACTATTTTCTTAGCGACCGTCGGATTCTGCTCGAAATACTCGGTCAGGCGCTCGTTGAGGAACGACTCTACCGCCCCCTTCACGTCGGAGTTGAGCTTGCCCTTGGTCTGTCCTTCGAACTGCGGCTGCGGCAGCTTGACGGAGATGACCGCGACCAGACCCTCGCGCACGTCATCGCCCGACAGAGTGGTTTTGAAGTTCTTGGCGAGGCCGGAAGACTGCGCATAGGAGTTGATGGTGCGCGTCAGCGCCGAGCGGAAGCCCGAGAGGTGCGTGCCGCCGTCAACCGTGTTGATGTTGTTGGCGAAGGAGTAGACCTTCTCGTCGTAGGCGTCGTTGTACTGGATAGCCACGTCCACCGAGAGGGAGTCGCCAGACTTTTCAAAGTAAACTGGCTTGTCGTGCAGCACCGTCTTGTTCTTGTTGAGGTGCTTGACGAATTCGGCGATGCCGCCGCGGTAGTAGAACTCGTGCGAGCGTTCAGGCTCCTGCCGCTCGTCCTTGATGGTGATGCGGATGCCTTTGTTGAGGAACGCCTTTTCGCGCAACCGCTCCGAGAGTTTGTCGAAGCTGAACTCGGTTACTTCGAAAATCTCCGCGTCTGGCTTGAAGGTGATTTTGGTGCCGCGGCGGCGGGTCTTGCCCGTCATCTCAAGTTTGGTCGAGGGAATGCCGCGGACGTACTCCTGCTCGTAGGTCGCCCCGTCCCTCCAAATTTCGAGCCGGAGTGCCTCAGAGAGGAAATTTACGCAAGAGACGCCCACTCCGTGCAGGCCCCCGGACACCTTGTAGGCGTTCGAGTCGAACTTGCCGCCGGCGTGGAGTTTGGTCATGACGACCTCGGCGGCCGACTTCTTCTCCTGCTTGTGGTAATCGACGGGAATGCCGCGGCCGTTGTCGATGACAGTGATCGAGTTGTCGAGGTGAATCGTGACTTCGACCGTGTCACAGAAGCCGGCGAGGGCTTCGTCAACCGAGTTATCGACGACCTCGTAAACGAGGTGGTGGAGTCCCATCTCGCCCGTCGAGCCGATGTACATGGCCGGGCGTTTGCGGACGGCCTCGCGGCCTTCAAGAACTGTAATTGAAGTTGCAGTATAAGAGTCGTTCTTCTTCTTTGTTAAAGTAGTTGCTGTAGGCAAAGTGCTCTCCTCTTCTTGCATATCTCTATACCGATTCCCCGCTTTGGGCAGACCGAAGGGTGACTGGAATTAGATGCTATCCGCGGACGTAGCGATTGTTCTTCCAACTTCGACGCGCTTACCGCCGAAGGCCAAACCGTCCCTTACTTCGATGAGTTTTGCGCGTGCGGCAAACCCTTTGATGAGGTCATTTTTGGAGGTCGTAATAAACGTCTGGGTGCGCCCTTCGAGGTATTCCAGCAAATGACCGATTCGCCTCTGATCCAGTTCTGCATCCACATCATCCATCAGGAAAAGCGGATACTCATTGTGCCACGAATAATACACCGAAATCGCCGCTAAGTCAAGTAAAATCAACGCACTACGCTGTTGGCCGGAGCTTCCGTAAGTGCGTATATCGCGCCCGTCGAAGAGGATTTCCAGGTCGTCCCGGTGCGGGCCGATAAGCGAGTAGCCCGAGGCGATTTCGGCTTGGAGACGTAGACGCAGGCGCTCTTTTATCAATCCTTCGTAATCGTCCAGATTGCCCTTACCTTCGAGCGCAGAGACGTAACGAATCGTGACATCCTCACGCTCGAAGAGACGCTGTTGGAGGCTCCGGCCGAGGCGCTCGACGTAATCGCTTCGCGCGCGGTGAATGGCCGCGCCGAGGGAGACGATCTGTTCGTTCCAAGGCTCAATTAATTCACGCGCGTTCTCGACGTTCGTCTCGGAATCGGAGATGTCCTGGAGCAGCCGGTTCTTCTGCTTGATAACCCGCTGGTAGTCTGCGAGCGTCTGGACGTAGCTGTGGTGGAGCGAGACGACACCGCGGTCGAGGAACCTGCGGCGTGCGTCGGGGCCGCCGCGGACGACTTCGAGCTCGTCGGCGGTGAAGGGCACGACATGGAGCTGACTAAGGTAGCTCGCGACCGACTCGCGCTTGCCGTTGAGTGAGAGCGTCTTTGAGCTTCCCTGAAGGGTGACCTGCAAGTCCCTGTGCACGTCCTGTGAGCGCGCGACGCGCCCGCGGACTACCGACAGGTTCTCGCCAAAGCGTATCGCCTCCTGCGGCCTTTGCGTGCGGAAGGACTTCGACGTGGCAAGGAGGTAGATGGCTTCGAGCCAGTTCGTCTTCCCCTGCCCGTTCTCGCCGGAGATGACGTTGAGGCCCTCGCCCCAGAAGATTTCGCCGCCCAAATTCCTAAAATTGTGAGCCTCAATGGATTCGAGCAGCATATGTCGAGTTTAACATACGCTGCTCGAAACAGAGGTGATTCGGAACAATAAAGTCGTCACCTTTACAGCAGCTAAATTATTCATTTTACGTTGGCTTTCGCGAAGTCGAGCGAGCGCAAAGTTACCAACTTTAGACTACATCGGCTGATTGAAGGGGTAACTTAGGAACAATAAAGTCACCAACTTTTTACGCCGATACGGTGATACTTGCTGTCGCGCGCTCTGATGGCTTAATGCTCAACATTGCCGATAAGATAGCTGACATAATCACCGGACGTCGCGCGACCTTATCGCTTATTCCTGCCCTTCTCTTAAATGTTTTTCTGCTAGGCCGAATACCTTCTGAGCGGTAACACTCAGCCGCCCAATTCACCCGCCGGATCGCCGCCTCTTCAACCCCCTCGGACACTTTGGCAAGCGTCTTAACAGTTTGCGGAAGTAGGTGGCCGTTCTTGCCGAGCGTTGTCACTGCCCCTAGTGCTCTAGCGATACCAGATGCCGTCACGCGGACGGGCCGTCCCGGCGCGGCCCTAAGCCGCGCGGCCTCCTTCCTCGCCGCCTCGGACAATTCGCTGTCGCGCTTGCGCCAGTCCACATGCCGCGGCGCGCCTGCGGAAACTCGGCAGGCGGGAGAGTTCTGCTCGAACCATTCTCTATCATAGCGGCAGAGCCAAGTATAAGTTTTGCGGACTTTTACCGCCAATGCGCTCCGTCTGGCCTCCGGGTGCCTCTGCCTTGCCGCTTCCCACACCCGCCTATGTTCTTCTCTTAAATCGCTGTTGTCCGCCACCCTCCCAACCGTTTCCTTAGTGCTTTGCGAGTCTGGTTGGAGATGAAAATTTGCGATCTGTTGTAGAATGACGCGGGCGGAGATGCACAAGCGTCTGGCTATCTCCTTGCCGGTTTCCCCTTCTGCGCGCATCTCTTTGAGCTTGCCCTCCCAAACTTTCCCATACGTCACGTACCTGCCTATTAAGAAACGGTCGTCTTCCGACCGGTCGGGGCCGAAGCGCGAGTATGCAAATCCGCACCGGCATCGGAACGTACCCCGAGGTCTCTGATGGCGGTAGTCAAGGCTTACTTCACATTCTGCAATTACAGGCTGCCTGTAGTGCTCGGCGGCGCGGTTCAGGCAAGGCCACGGCCCTTGGCCGAAGGGGTGCTCCCTCAGAGGCAGTTGAAAAAATGCTGCTGCGGTGTAGCCCAAAAACTGCATGAGTAGCAGATGCTTCAGAGGGTGTTGTGCCCGCCCGTGGTTATGTACAAGCCGTTGAAGCCACTTCTTTTTCCCCCTGAACCCGCAGTTGAGAGATTCTAGGAATTCGGGCGAGTAGTAATCATCCATTGCCGCCGCGAGGTCGCCGGTTTTCATCTTCCCGAACGGATTTGAAAGCCCGGCCTTGCTTAACAGATTGATGTAACGGTCACGGTAAGCAGGTTGATCCGACGTTAAGCCGGTTCGCTTCAACAACCAATCTATGTCCTCGGCGATGCGTAAAGAAACGCGATCCCTGCGGTCAGATTTATTTAGTGATCGGGGTTTCGCCGTCCCGATGACCTGTTCGGCCGTAACAAACATTACGTGGTTTGCACGGTGACGCGTGTGTAGAAGGCTGTCTTCCAAAAACACCTTATGTGCGGGACACACCTCAACCCCGGGCGCTTGGTGGAGCCGGTGCCAGTACGCCTCGCCGAATCTCTCCCTGTCATCCTCCACACAGATCGGGCAATACCGGAAGACCTTTGCCTTAGTGCCGGAGGTGAGAATTCCCAAGCGCGTGTGTATTGAGCCCCCACCCCTACCCCGAATGTCGTTGTATAAAAGGCTAACTCTTTCCGATGGCACGAATGGCCTGTACAAAGGCAGCAGCGTGTGGTCTTCGATGAGGCGTTCGGCCGTATAGCGGTGGCCCGGCGGTAATACGGCGATGAGGGTGTCAAGGTGACAAGGGAGATCGACCGCGACTATAGCTCTCGTTTCGCCGAAGAGGTCATGACCTGTCCTCTCCCTACTCCTGTAGCCCGCGCGCACGTGGTAGCGCGCGCAGGCGCTGTAGAGCAACTCGTCCGGAAGCGGGTCAGGGAAGAAACCGATCACGCCGCCTCCTCATCCAAGAATTCGTTCGCCGACTGAATCAAGCCAGCCTTCTGGAGCGACTCGTTTGCTGGTGTGCCGGATTCGACACCGTCGGCGGCCTCGCCCCGCAGGTCGCCCTTCTCGAAAGCGGCGGCGCCGCTTTTCTTGTCCCGCCGCGGCTTCCTCCTGCGCGGCTTTGGGGCTGCCTCCCTGACGTCAGTTTGCGGGGGCTGCGGCGTGTCTGAAGTCGTGACTGAGATTTCAGGGTGGGCCTCTGTGGCCCCCTCCGCCTCTGCCGTCCTTTTCGTCCTTGGCAACTGCTTCTGTGCCTGTTTGATGTAGTCGTCAATCCTGATGGGGTGGATGTCCTCGATGTCGGTGACGGAGTTAATGTCGCCCCTTCGCAGCGCGTCGAGAACCTTCTGCGCCTGCCGGAGGCTGTCGCGTGCGACCGACCTGATGATGCGTGCCGTAATCACTTCCTCACCGGAGACTATGGCGCGCACCTGTGCCAACATGTAGACCTTTGCCGCGAAGTCGGTGATGCCCTGTGTCTCCTCGTACAGCACGTGACTCAGTTCTTCCGTCAGCGGGCATGCGTTCCGCACGTACTGGTACGTCCAGAGCGACTCCAAGAATAACTGCCAGACGCCGGGCTTGCTCTTTTTATCCTTTTCAGGGCTCCACACCTCCTCCTCCATCCTGTCCCACACGAGGTCGCCCTGCCCCGTTCCGCGCCTGATCTGATGAAACTCCCCGCTCAGTATGGCTTTTGCCGCGTAGGTGCCGACGAGGACAACGGGCACGCCGATGGTGTTGGCGACTTGCACGAAGAAGTTCAGCATTCTCTTCCCGCCGCCGCTTTTGGCGTGACTGAGGCGCTGTATCTCGTCGATGACGAGGACGCCGAGACCGTGGTTGGCGGCGACCCGCGCCATCTGCGGCAGCATCTCGTCCACGGTGCGTCGGCCTCCCGCGTAGTTCGCCTCATAGTTGGTCCCGAGTATGTCGTCGATGGCCTGAAAGAAGTTCAGGCACAGCCCCTTGATAGAGCCGTCGTGCGGGCACTCCAGCTTGAGCCAGACGATCTGCGCGTGGGTGAAGTCGCGGTCTCCGTAGTGGCTGTGATAAATGACCTGCGGGTAAAGAGAGACTACGGACTCGACGGAGGTTGACTTGCCGACGCCCGGGAACCCGATGATGGTGAAGCCGAGCGGGCTCGGGCGGGGGCGGTTCCCGACGACTGTCGTCGAAGACTCTAGAGCCTCTATGCCCTCGACCACATCCCGCCAGAAGTCGCGCGAGAGGGGGTTACGCTGTTGGTAGCTGGCGCGGATCATCCGCGAGAAGCGCCTCTCCAAGTCCAGATGAATCGGCAGCGGGGCGAATAACTGGAGCGCACTCTGAATGAGGTGGAGGCGCAGGTGCGACGGTAACCGGCGCTCCGCCTCGTCGTAGTTCGGGTAGTAGGCGAGCGCCTCTATCACCTCGTCCTCAGTCAGGATCGGCGGCAGGGCTTCAATAAAGGGGTTGCCCCGGTAGCCGGTGATCTCCTGCGGGAGGTAGGATGCTTTCGCGCGACGGCCCTTGAAAACGAGCAGTGGCATTGGTTCCGGTCTCTTGTCCGAAGGCTGGTCGGTCATTTTCCTTGTCTCCTCTCACGAAGTCTGCGCAGCTTGTCGGTAGGTTGGGGCGGCGGCACGTACCCCGCCGGCAGATTAGAAGGCGTATCGCCCGCCCGCTTTTTCGATGCGGCGCGAGACGCTGCGCCGGGGGCGTCGCCGCCCAACTTCCAAGCTGCCGCCTCGTGCTCGGCGGCCCGCTCGGCGCGGCGGTTCCCGCGGATCCCCTTAACCCGGGCGCTGTCACTCTCGCCGCTGCCCGCCTGAGCGGTCTTCGCCTTGGCCTCCGCGACGAGTTTCTCCCTTCTGGCGTTGAATTCGGCGTCCGACTGCTGTTTGCGCGTCCGCGCGGCTTCCGCGCGCTGCTTGCGCAACTCGAATTCCTCCTCCACCTCGTATCTATCGCAGCCCCTGAAGGTCTTGTCGGCTTCGATCAGGTGGCAGACCTCCGCCCGCCTGTCGCCGCCGAGCCGCAGGTAGACGCGGTCGAGATTGCGTGGGTCGCGGGCGACACGAATCTTCTTGGCTCCGTTCTCGCGCGCCCGCACGAACCAGCCCTCCTCCAGCGCCCTCTCACAGGTATAGAACAGGCCCTCACACCGGATGCCGCGGGCCGTGATCGAGGCATCAAGTGTGGGCAGGAGGTTCAGCCGGAGCGTATCCGGGTCCACTTTGCGCAGGTGACCGCTCCGGTTCCTGACGCCCCAATTCCACAGGTTGAGCGGGGTAGGCTCGACGTGGTCAGCAATCATGTCCTTGTCCAGCCTATATCCGTTGAGGAGGTGATTCCGGTTGTAGTCGAGGGCGCATAGAGCCATGAGCTTGCGGAACTCGTGAATATCGAGGGCCGCATCGAGACGGTAATCGCGGTCGCCGCGCTCGCGCCGCCTGACGGCCCCCGGTACCCAATGGGTAGCCCGCTCGTTGCAGATGTCAACGTGCTGCTCGATCATGCCCTTCATCTCGGCGCGGTAAGGCGGCGTGTTTTGGACACGTATGTTGAAGGCGTTGACGATGTGGTCGGCGTTGTAGCCTTCGAGTTCGCCGCGGTCGGCTACGATGGATTCCGGCAGGTGGCGACTCGGCCAGTCAGCCTCCTCAATGGTGATCTCGTACTCGGCGCAGAAGGCGACCTTGTCTGAGGCGGCGTGCTCAACAGCCAGCATGGCCCCGGTCCAGTTAGGGCCTTCGAGCGTAACGCTGAACCCGGCCCACACGCGGCTGTAGAGGTCTTTCACGTAGTGGACTACGGGGCGCCCGATGATGCGGCTGCGGTCGAGGGAACTAACGAGGTAGACGTCGGCGACTGTCGCGTCGATCTGGTAGACGGAGCCGGGGCCAAATGCCATCTGCGTCGAGTCGCCGAGGATAGCCCGCCCCGAAAGGTTGAATCTGGCCTCGCCATCTCTGGCGATTTGCGAGCGCCGAGGATCTCGACCCTTCCTGTACCAGTATCTGAATTGCCTGTATGTTGGGAGTTCGTGCGCCGGGGGGAGGACAGGAACCAGCGCCCCGTCGTCGTTCAGGCTGTAGCCCACGTTGAAGAATCTTTCCAGCGTCCGTTGGTACGCATCTCTGAGGGTCCTCTTCTCACGCTTCTCGTAGAACAGCTTGATGCCGGACCGGAACCGGCTGAGGATGTCCTCGTTGACGTTGACGCCGGTCGGATGTTCCGTCACCTTCGAGAGGCTACTGCGCCGACCGAGTTTTACCTCCTCCCGCGCTTCGTCGCCTTCTTTCTTGCGCGCCTCGTCGCTCCTGTCTCTCCACCCGCACCGGTCGAATGAAGGCAGCAAGGCATTCTTGATCTGCCCGCGCTGCCAGTAGCGGCGCAGGTGGTCGTAAAGAACCGTCTTGTCGCACCCCAACTCCCTCGCCCGCGCCATGATGGGTGAGTTGCGTGCGTGAAAGGTGAATACGCGCGGGTCGCCGCTCTCGACGAGCGGGGCAATGCGATCCCAATATTTATCCCTGTGTCGGCGGTGCGCCTTCTTAATCTCATGCTCGGGGCGCTGGCAAAGCGGCGCGTAAGGGTCTATCGTCAAGACCCGCGCCTCTCCTGCCACGACGGCCGTCTCAAGCTCGCCACGGACGCGCTGCACGGGTCGCGCCTTCGGGTCGTTTATGCAAATTGTTACCGCCATCTCGCCGTCCGGCTCGAACCAGAGGAGACGCTCGACGCGGCTCTGTCCCGGCTCGCCGTTCCACTCGAAAAGCATGTTCTTGTATAAATCCATCTCGCGTCTCCTCCGGACTGTTAGCGGCCCTCCTACGCCAACCCGTCAGCCATAATCAGCCGCTCACACGGGTTGATGGGCCTTCTCATGTCAACGCGCCAGCGGCGGCACGCGAGTAGGTGGCGCACCAGCGATAGGCTGGTGCCCGGCTCCAGACCGAGGCGGTCGTCCGTTCGTAGGGTGACGGAGCGTAGCGGCGACGCCCCACACGCGCCGATACTCAGCGTCAGAACCGAAATAATCTGCTCAGCCTCTGCGGCCGAAACCGTCGCGAAGTCCTTTAGCTCTCGGTATTGGTGTAACCACTGGATGTTCTTCGCCAGCACAACGGGGATTTGCGTCTCTGTTACGATCTTCCAGTCCACGCCGTGCGATTCCCAATAGCGCCTCTCTATTTCAAGTTTCTCCAGCACACGCTTCGAGTGTAGGTCTTTCTTGTACTTGACCGTCCGTGCTTGATCTACTTCCGAGCAGCCGCGGCGGACAGTCAGAACGAAGTCGGTCGTCATGACCACGGGCTCTTTGGTATGGGGGTCGGTCGGGTGGCGCACACCTAGTTGGCGGGCGATTGAGAGTGTCTCTTCGAGCGGGAGGAGCGGATATTGTTCCCGTGTGTCAGTGACGGCCTGCGACCATTCGAGGATGTAGAAGTACCAGAGTTCCAACTGGCTCAGGAGGTGATGAACCCTGCCGGTCTTCCATCCTTTGACCCTCGTCACCAAGCCTTTGGAGGGTACGTCCTGAATGTGGAGCCAAGGGTTGTAATCGGTTCCCCTGCCTTGGCCCCGACCATCCTTGATGTTCCTACGGATGCCTCTCTCGCCATTGCGTCTCCTTCGCTTTGCCACGCTTCGTTCCTAACCTCCTCAGTGATTGGCGGTGTCTCCACTGGCCGCTGATCAGCGGCCAGTGGAGACACCGCTTTCACCCTAAAGCACGACTGAACGTTACGAAGGGATATGGGGCAGTCGGAGAATGACACCCTCCGTTGGTAAGCACGATTGGACGTTACAGATGTGATGAGAATAAGTGTGAGAGAGAGATTATTGAGGGTTGCGGGCGGGCAAGTGAAGCGTGTGAAGCAGCGGCGTTAATGCGTGACGCCGCGCGTCTCAAACAAACTCAGCGATTTTTACGCTCCCCCGATGATCGGCCTCCGGAAGTTCTTTGTCGAGGTGGGTCGCTGTCAGGGAGACGTTCGGGAAGTTCTAGCGAATCGTCTATCAGAATGAGGAGGTATTCGCCGGCCCCTTTGCTCCCGCCCGCGGCCGCCTTCGCGTATTCTAGGAGAGTCGTCAGAGTGGGCTCCCTCTGGTCTTGCTCGTAGGTGCTGATGTCCTGCTGGACGAGTTCATCGCCCAAGCCCATCCGCCGGATTAGTTCGTTCTGGCTCAGCCCTAACGCCCGCCGTATGTGTAACAACTTCTCGGCCAGCCGCGCGGGGCGCTTCCTCTCCGCCTTCCCCATCTCAGGAAGCCCCCTTTCCCGAGCGGAAAAACGGCACGCGCCGGGGCTTGCAGCCCACAATAAATATTGTTAAGCTGCGCTCGGCAACAATATTTATTGTGAGTCGTGTTATCCCGTCGCGGGTGGGAGCGGGCACCGACGGACGCACTCTCACAATAAATATTGTGAGCACGTTGTCCCGCTGCGGTGACGCCGACAGGAGCCTTACTGATGGCTCCCGGACTGCGCGCATCACCCGCAAGCGTGCCCGGTCCCGACTAGCATAGTTTCAAAGAGGGAAAGCGCCGGCACCTCTTATACCAAAGCGCCCCGCGTTCCGCCATCACCAGAACCCCTTCAAAAGGATGGCTTCCTCGCGTCGTAAAGTAATACTTGTAACTGCTCTAACGTGGTGCCTGCTCACTCCTTTGGCGGCCGGGGGACGAAGCTCCGCGGACACGGCCGGGGATGCCGCTCAGGCGGTCATTGCTGCCTACCGGGCGGACAATCCATCCACACGAGTCAAGGAATGGCAGAGGGAGATTACTCATCCGAGCGGCAACCCTAAGTTCAAGGAATTTCAGGCGGAGCGACTGAAGGAGTGGGAGTCAACCGAGTTCGCAAAATATAGGTTGGATGATCCGCAGATTACTGCACTGGTCGCCGAGGTAATTCGTCCGGTGCTCAGACTCTACGGCCGGGAGGACTCCTTCAAACTCCTGATCATCGACCATCCCGCGCCTATCGCAATGAACGACTCGGCCGTGATCCTGATGTTCTCTACGGGGATGCTGGAGCGGGCCATGAGCGACGACGAGTTGCTCGGCCACACCGCCCATGAGGTCGGTCACGACCTCTTCTGGCGTCGCACCGCGCAGGCCCGTCAGGCTCTGGAGCTTCACGGGACAGAGGCGGCCGGGGCAGCCATGACCGAGCGGCAAGCCTACGACGAATTGCTGAAGATCGAGCTAGAGTGTGACGCCTTCGCCGCGGTGACTCTGGCCGCGATGGGGCGCAACCCGCTCGCGCCAGCCCGATCCCACGAGGCGTTCGCGCGCGAGTACCCCGACTACGCGCGCCCCGACCTGCCGCCTGTGGCCCTGCGCGTCAAGGTGATTGAGGGTGTCGTCCCGGCCGCCGCTGCGCACACGGCCCCGCAGACTTCGGAAGCCTTCACGAAGCTCAAGGCACTGCTGGAGGCGCGCAAGCGCCGCTAATCTCGTCAAGATAGGGCCGGGACGTGAAGGGCGGAGCGCCCCGGCAGGCACGTCCTCGAAGGGAGGACAGTGCCGGGAGGGTGACGCGCGAGGGGGCAGGCGCGGCACCCTCTTCCTTAATATTTTTCGTGGATGGTAATCTCGCCTGTAAATACTCCTATGAATAAGTCTTAGCTCAAACGTACCGCAATATCTTGCACCGATAGCGGGTCACAGCCCTATATTTTACGGCTTGCACAAAATTGCATCTGTGATAAACTGCGCGGCGCTTAGGCGTCCGGCACCACATGAGAGTGAGCCGAAACAAGCTTTCGGACACCAAAAACTCTCGCCACTACCAAGAAACTCCTACTTTACGCCTAAAGCCGTCTTCCAGCCTTCGTCTGTCTGACAGCAGGTAGGCAATCCTGTGTCCCTACAGGACTGCCTTCTCACCGAAGGCACGCGCGGGAGCACGGCAGAGCAACAACAATACCCTTTTTTCAAGGTGAGTTCGCTCATCAGTGGCGAGGTGTGTCTCATGGTGACGAAAGTCTTTCTCGACGCGGAGACCCTTCCGCCCGACCAGTCCGATCCATTACCGGGCTGCGAGTCGGGCTCCCGCACGGAAGAGGAGGTCCGCCAGTTAGCTCTTAACCCACAATTCGGAAGAATTCTTTGCATCGGCCTGATCGTCGAGCGCGACGGCGAAATAATCACCCGAGGGGTGCTCGGGCGCGACCGCGCTACCGGGCGCTTCCACCTTAACGAGGCGCGCATCCTGCGCGCGTTCTGGAAGCTGATCAGAGACTTCGACGCTCGGCGTGACCTCCTCATAGGGTTCAACATCCTCGACTTCGACCTCCACTTTATCTGCACTCGAAGCGTGATCAGGCGCGTCAGGCCGAGCATCAACGTCTGCTTCGCACGGTATCGACAGAGTCCCGTCTATGACGTGATGTGGGAGTTCTGCCATTGGAGACATAGGATCAGCCTAGACGAACTTGCCAAGATATTGGGCCTCAGAAGCTCGAAGCAGGGCGGGGTGAACGGCGGTCGGGTCTACGACCTGTTTCTCGAAGGCCGACACGAAGAGATAGCCAACTACTGCCTCGACGACGTTGAGTTGACTCGTCTGATATACCGCCGCCTGAATTTTATCGGGGACACCGACGAAGGAGGTTCCGGGCCATGCTCCGGATAGTAAGACCTTTTCATAAAATGGTTGGAAATGCCGGTGCGTGTGGGTTTATATTAAGCGCGCTCTTTCACCTCAATCTCGCAGGCCGCCGTACGGCGAGCCGTATGTCCGGACTAGCGCCGTTCTCACCGATGCGTACCGCATTGACCACCCTACATTCTTTGGAGGGCACAGTCCCCGCGCGAGTGGAGTCTTATGCACCCGCGGCCGGGCATGTCCCTTTCTCGGGAGGGGTGAAGTGAGATGATAAAGTCTCCTCAAAACCCGCTGGCCGAATTCGATGAACCGGAAGTTGTTCGCAGGCTCGCAGCCGGCGACGCCGACGAACTCAGAAGGTTCTACTTGAGAGCATTCCCTGTAATGTCGGTACGTGTTAAGAGGTTGTTCGGGGGTGGAGTCTTTACGGCCGAAGAGGCAGAAGAGATCGCAAACGACGCACTCGTAAAGGCGTATCTGAAAATCACCAAGAGCTTCGACACAACGCGAGAGGGCAAGCTGTCGGCCCTCGTGTTTAAGATCGTCGTCAACGAGGCAAAAGACTATCTTAGGTGGCGTAAGGCTCCGAACCGCGATCCGCTGGACAGACCGGGCACATCGTCCGTTAGCGACGCCGAGAGTTTGGAAGATTCGGTCGGCGAGTCGATGACGCCATCGAACGTCATACCTTCGGTCGAGGGGAGGATGCCGGAAGACAAGCTGAGCCGCTTACGCGCCGCCGCGCAGCGGATCCCGCCCGGCGAGCGCCATGCGGTCGTTAGGCAGATTTGGCGGGAGAAACTGAGCGACATCGAGCGTAATGTTTTATCATGGAGGCTGGAATCCAGCGACAGGGAGATAGCGACAGAGTTAGGGATTGGCACAGGTAACGTCAGAAAAATACGCTCGGAAGCATTGAAGAAGTGGGTCGAGTCACTGGAGAGTTGGGCACACGCTGATGAGCGATAATGAGCTTATCGAAATCCTGAGAGAATCGCTCTTGTCTGATGATGCCCCGCCGCTCACTGACGAGGAGGCGGAAGTGTTGCTGTCCGCTCCCATCCCCGTTAAAGAATCCCCTGCGGCCGTTAAGAGGGCGCGTAAACGGTTCGTCGAAAAGTTGCTCTCACAACTGCACCGCGAACCCGTTCGTTTGGTAGGGAGAGGGATTACGTTTGGGGAATGGATCGCCCGCGCTAGAGACAAAGCTCATCTGACCTCGGCGGACATCGGGGAGGCCGTCGGTAAAGACGGGGCGTTCATCGAGCGGCTTGAAATCGGAGAAGTTCTGCCTTGGAAGGTATCGCCGGTCGTGACAGCGAAAATAGTCGGCTTGTTCCGCATCCACGAGGATGCCGTCAGAAGACTAATGTCCGCATCCCTTTCGGATTATGAGGAGCGCCACTCGCCCTTCTCGTCTCCCGGCAATCTGATGGCGGCAATGATAGACCGCTCCGACCGCCACTCAGCCCCAAGGGGGGAGACCTCGGAGGCTCCTCGCCTTAACGAAGAGATCATCAACCATTTGGGTAAACTACGAAAGCTTCTTGAGACCCAAGCCCACGACTTATTGTCAGCAGAGTAGTTGCCGCGGCACATATCAAAACGGACTTGAATTGTGTGACCTCGCATCATCATGGCTGGCTGGGTTTATTCTAGAATTTCTTCAAAGATCCGAGCGTAACTTATAGCTCACATTGATAATATTTAGACCCTCTTTCGGCGTAACACAAAGTGCGTTATTATGCAGCCGGATTCCACACTTGGTACTCTGTGTTAAAAATGCAACATAACGATCCGAGAGCAACTATAGGAACTTGGGAGTTCACTCCTTCGGAGCCATTTACCCAAAGCATGAGTTTGAGGTACTCCTAGTATACTATAGGTAAAGTATGATATAGGTAAATCTTATTAGAGGTATAGTACACTATAGGTAAACTAAAATTTCCCTATATCATCCTTTACCTATAGTATGCTATATGTAGCCATGTGTTTAGGATATGTCTCAAAGAGTGGCTGGAAAGCACTGGCATGTCCATTTACCGACTAGCCCTAAACACTAATCTATCCGAAATGACCTTACGAAATATCAGAGACGAGAAAACCAAAGGAATAGATTTAAAAACTCTGTACCTCCTCTGCAAGGAATTTAACTGCACGCCCAATGACTTGATCGTTCTTACGGAAGAAGATGAGAAAGGAGGTCAGTAGCCAATGTCCGAAGAGACGGACTCAGCTCGCGCACTTTTAGACGCGGCATACAAAGAACTTGGGCTCGAAGAAGGCGACCTCCTCAACACGAAGAGTTCTCCGAACGATTTAGAGGTTGAGCAATGGGTTGAGAAGGGAGAATGGCTCTCTCTAGGTAAGAAAATCGGCATAGAAAAAATCTTCTTCGTTAAAGATAACCCTGTAATTATCTTCGCCGAAAGTAAGACCGCAAACGTAGATGCCATCCGCCAGAGGTTTAATAAAGCTTGGTGTATGGCGCGGCCTACCCTTCTTTTCCTCGCGCAGCCGGGCGAGCTATCCGTTTACGATCTGACCAACCCGCCACAGAGGACCGTCAATGAGTGGCTTGAGAATAAGCCTGTCCTCAACACCGTCAAGAACATAAGCAATGTCTATTCAGAGCTAAATAAGTACCGCCGCGAACAGATCGAGTCAGGGCGACTATTCGAAGATGATCGGTTTGGCACGGCCAATCAGAGGGCAGACCAGACCCTGATAGACAATCTGAAGCATGTGCGCGCTAAGCTTATAGAAGCGGGGCTACGCGGTAAGAATGTGAAGTATGCACACGCCCTGATAGGCAGATCTATTTTTATTCGATACCTAGAGGACAGGGGGGTCTTAGTAGAGGATTACTTCAGGAAGGTGGCGCGCGGTCATAGTGAGTGGCGTAGGCTGCTCGATACGCCGCCGCCTGAGCCTAACCTCGACCCCGGCATGGCAGAGGTTCTGTACCTGCGTGTTCTGAGAGATAAGGATTTCACCTACGCTCTTTTCGATCAACTCGCTCGTGATTTTAACGGGGACATGTTTCCCACGGATCTGAAAGAGCAGAAAGTAGTAAAAGAAAAGCACCTTCTTTTGCTCGAAAGCTTCTTACGCGGTGAGGCCAGCGGCCAGCGGAGTCTCTTCTTTTGGGCTTTCAAATTCGACATTATTCCTATCGAAACGATCAGCAGCATTTACGAAGAGTTCTACCACATTGAAAACGAGAATAATGACTCAAAAGGCACTCATTACACCCCTAGCACTTTAGTCGAATTCATTCTCTCGAAGACTTTGACACCGGACTGCCTCGCCCGCTCTCCACGCGTGATTGACGCGGCGACGGGGTCCGGGATCTTTCTCGTAGAAGCTTTTCGCCGCATCGTTCGCTACCAAGTACATAAGCGCCGAGGCCGTAGGCTGAGCTTCGATGAATTGCGGAAAATACTAAGAGAGCAAATCGCCGGCATTGAGATCAACGAGGAGGCGGTGAGGGTTGCCGCATTTAGCTTGTATCTCGCCTTACTTCACTATCAAGAACCGCCGGACATTTTGAAGCATATAAAGGAGGGGAAGCGGTTACCAAAGCTAGTCTACAGCGACCATGCTACGGACGACGAACACTTCAACAACCTGCTCGGAATAAACGCCTTCGAGGTTGAAGAGAAGATCGAGGATGAGGAAGTTCGGCGTCGGTTCACTACTAATTGTGCTGAGGTGGTGGTCGGCAATCCCCCTTGGGGGAGTCCTGATAGTGATGACGCGGAAGGCGTCGCCGCCCTCCAGAAAGCGATGGAGTGGTGTGACAGACACGGCGCATCCGTGAGCGATAAGGAGAGGTCACAGGCTTTCATCTGGAGGTCGTTGAGCTTTTTACGGAAAGGAGGTTGTGCTGGGCTTCTTGTCTCAACAGGCGTCTTGTTAAAGCAGCAGAAAGGGAGCCGCGATTTTCGTAAAGAGTTGCTGAAAGCCGTCAAGGTCGAGCACGTGGTCAATTTCGCACACGTGCGGGATCTATTTTTCCGAGATCCAAAGCGTAAAGCTAAGGCCATATCGCCATTCGCCTCGGTCGTATTTCGTAACGAAGTGGTAACCGACAGGAACCACTTGATTGAGTATTGGTCCGCGAAGAAAACTCCGCAGGCGAAAAATCTACAGGCCGTAATTCTGAGCCAGCCGGATCTGCATTTAATACGTCAGGATGACTTACGGTTGAATAGTGACTTGTGGAAGATTCTATGGTGGGGTAATCACCGCGATGCGGCGTTGATTAGTGGGTTAGAACTGTTCACCCCTTTGAGTGAAATCTATGACTCGGAGAGGAGCGGCCAAGGGTTTTCTACAGCCAAGAAGGAGACACAACCATCTCCACAGTGGCTACTGAAGTATAAACAGCTACAGGTAGAGAAGATTCAAAGATACGGGCCAATAGAATCTAACTGGTTTGAGCCGGCACCTCGCAGAGTAAAGCGGCTCGGTAAGCGAGACGTTTATTCTGGAACTCGCCTTCTGATTAAGCACGGCATCACACAATCCTCAGACACTAAAGGCCAGATTATTGCCCGGGTGGAGTCGGATCCTTTCTGCTTCAGTAATTCGATAAACGGTATTAAGTTGGTAAACGCTGAAGGGTGGGAGTATCTAGTCGTACTCGGGATTTTGTGGTCGTCGCTAACTCGGTATTACTTCTTCCTTACATCCAGTAAGTGGGGCATGTGGCACTTCGGCATTCACAAGAAAGAATATTTGAGGATGCCAATCAAACTGCCTAACGATAAAAATCTGAGAGGTAGAATAGTAGACATAGTAAATAAACTGCGTGAGTGGTCACCTGCTCACCGCGATGCCGAATTGCCGTTATTTAACATTCAAGGAAAATCGAAAGAGGAGATAGAGGCAGAACTTAGGCAAATTGAATACGAGTTGGATGAAGCAATATTTGATCTGTACGAGTTGAACGCCTCAGAACGAGACCTCGTAAGGGACATGTGCGATGTGGGGATCGACTTTTTCTACAAACCACTCGACAGCGTCGCGGTGAAACCACTTGCGGGGACCGGAACCCTTTCTAAATCAGGGTTACTTAGCGACATCACATCCGACAGGGATCAGCAATCAGATCTGGAAGAGTACATTTACACATTCCTACACGTGTGGAACCGCCAAGTAGCACCCGAAGGCGAGTTTAATTGGCGCTACATCCAGACTTCTGGTGACTGGCCGCTTCTCGTGGTTGTGTTTTCGCCCGAGCGGAAGGGTGAGGGTAATGTTCAGAGAGAATTCTCCGGCGCGGATCAAGATGCGTGGGAAAAAACTCTTAACGTATTGGAGAAGGATCTGCTTGTACCTTATAAAAGCCAAAACATATACATTGACGGAATGGTTCGCGCGGTGACGGATACAAGCATCATCATCATCAAACGGAATGAGCGGCGTTTATGGACGCGGAGTAGTGCTCGTGATGATGCCGAAGCAACCCTCCTTCAAGCTATAAATCTACAAGAATCCGGAAAGGTGTTGCGTGGACGGGAAAATTCACCTCACCAGCCTGCCCATTTGGGATAGATTCGAGGCTCGAATATTAGAAATAACGAGGCATGCGCTCCGCATGATGCGTAATGCTGCCTCACTTCCCGAGCAAGAAATCGACCTTAATAGAGAACTTTGTCGAAACATACGCCGTGCCCTTTGGGAACTGAGAGACTCGGATGAAGGTTTCGACACGCTACCTCACCTTGATGCGTGCAACCAGCCGGACGAAGATGACGAAGCTCGCGCTTCTCGCTTAGACAAAAGACCCGATTTTCAATGGGAATTGAAAGACACTCAGGCGCGAAGCTACGAAGAATACACTCGTCTTTATGCTATGGAATGTAAGCGTTTAGGCTCACCATCAAGTCCCACGTGGGTACTTAATAGGGAGTATATATCCAACGGTGTATGCCGTTTCATTAAGGCGGAGTACGGCTATGGAAGTCCAAAATCAAATCCGTCTTATGCAATGGTTGGATATGTTCAAAACATGGATTTGAATGACATCTTAACCGAGGTTAACGGGTTCGCAAAAACTTACTCGGTGCCGGATATTATTTTGTCCAAAGATGGATGGATAGAAAAAGATATAAGCCATCTTGATCATCAACTTGATCGTCCTGAAATACATCCTACTCTACTAGCTTTACGTCATCTCTGGCTCGACATACGTGACATACCTAAGATTCCTGCCAAAAAGCCTACTAGAAAACGCCGTAAGAAGAGGACTTCCACAAAAAAGACGGTGACATAACTATTAAAGATTATCGTATGGCTTTCCGCAGAGAGAAGGGGAAGACGGCATGCCGTCTTCCCCTTCTCTCTGCGGGATAAAGTTGGCAACTTTAATGTAAAGTTGGTGACTTTAATGTAAAGTTGGCGACTTTATTGTCCCGAAACAAGAGGCCGACTTAAACCTTCCGAACGGATCAGAGGCGCATGGGCATGACGACGTAGCGGTAGTCGTAGCCGTCGTCGGAAGCGGGGCGGAGCTGCGCCTGAGAGTTGCCGTCTTTGAACTCGAAGGAGACGTTGCCGTCACTGAGGACGTTGAGGAAATCTTGTAGGTAGGCGGCGTTGAAGCCGATTTCGGTCTCGTCGCCGGCATACTCGGTGGTGACCGTCTCCCGCGCGTCGCCTTCTTCGGAAGTTTGAGCGCTGATGTCGAGGCTGCCGGACTTCAGGTGGAAGCGGACGGCGTGCGTCCGGTCGTCGGCCATGAGCGCGACGCGGCGGATGGCCTGCCCGAGCGAGACCGAATCAAACTCGGCCTTCTTGTCGTTCGCCTTCGGCATCACCATTTCGTAATTCGGGAACTGCCCCGTCAGCGTGCGCGAGATGAGGAGGCGCGGGCCGACCTCGAAGTAGATGTGATTCTCGTCGGCGCCCAACCCGATCTCGCCCTCAAAAGAGGACGTCAGCTTCGTCAATTCGGCGAGCGTCTTGCGCGGGATGAGCACGTCGATGCTTTCGGCTCCGGCACCCGCCCCGAGGTCTTTACGCTCGACGTATGCGAGGCGATGACCGTCGGTCGTCACCATCTTCGCCCCGGACTTGTCGAGCATGAACTTCGCGCCCGAAAGCGTGTAGCGTGACTCCTCCAGCGTGATGGCGAAGATAGTGCGGTCGATGAGGGCCTTGAAGACGCTGGCCGGAAGTTTCACAGGCGCGGACTTGAAAATGGGGACCTCGGGGAAGTTGTCACGGTCAATGCCGGCGATACGGAAGTTGGAGCGTTCACACTTAACCGTCGCCCAGTTGTTCTCCTCCTTACGGAAGCTGACGGGCGCGTCCGGCAGCACGCGCGCGATCTCGAAGAGTTTCCGGGCGCCGACACACATCGAGCCTTGTGTCTTGATGTCCGCCTCGGTCTCGCATCTTAAGGTCACGTCCAGGTCGGTGCCCGTGATGCGAATCGTGCCCTCGCCCACCGACTCGATGAGAATGTTCGAGAGCGCGGGAATCGTGTTCTTCTTCTCGACCGTGCCTTGAACCAGACCCAGCTCTTTCTGAAGAGAGGTTTTGCTGATTGTGAACTCCATCTTTGAACTCCTCTGGGGAACTTGACGCTTCAAATCACATGATAGCTGTAAGTGCTTGTTGAGCGTTACTGCAGGCTAAGCTTTTCCTGTTACTTCTAATTAAATACTTTATATTTATATATAGTAGTAGTAGTAGGGCCTGTGGAAATGTGGAAAAGTCACCTAAATGTTGTAATCAATAGAATTGTTTTCCACAATGCCTGTGGAAAACGCTGTGGAAATCTTTGGCTTTATGTGGAAAACTGTCCCAAAGGAAAAGTTTTCCACATTTCCACAGGGCACTTTTTAAAGCAGCCTGTGGAAATGTGGAAAACTTTTACCTAAATCACTGAAGCAAAACAACTTACCCTGAAACCGGCCTGTGGAAAATATTTCGCCCTAAAAGTGAGCTAACTACTTGCAAAGATTATCCATAATGTCACTCACGACCCTGTGGAAATTCTGATCTTTAGAAACCAGCGCCTCAATCTTCTCCACAGAGTGGATGACGGTCGTGTGATGCTTCCCGCCGAACTCCCGGCCTATCTCGGGAAAGCTGTGTTTCGTCAGTCGTTTGCAAAGATACATCGCCACCTGCCTGGGCACGGCGATCTGGCGCGAGTTGTTCTTGGACTTCAGGTCATCAACCCTCAGTTTGTAGTGCGCACCCACCGCGCGCTGAATCTGTTCGATGGTGATACCCGCGGGCTGATCGTCCTCGGCGATGTTGCGGATGGCATCCTGCGCCAGCATCTTCGAGATGGGCAGACCGCGCAGCGAAGAGATGGCAATCAGGCGCACGAGCGAGCCTTCCAACTCACGTATGTTGCTCTTGACCTTGCTGGCGATAAAGAAGGCCACGTCGTCGGGCAGAGTCACACCGTCCAGGTCAGCCTTGCGCTTGAGAATTGCGACCTTGGTTTCGAGGTCGGGTGGCTCGATGTCGGCTATGAGTCCCCACTCGAAGCGTGAGTGGAGCCTCTCTTCCAAGGTCGGAATCTCGCGGGGCGGGCAGTCGGAGGTGATAACGATCTGCTTCTGGCCGTCGTAAAGCGCGTTAAAGGTGTGGAAGAACTCCTCCTGCGTGCGCTCCTTACCGGCCATGAACTGTATGTCGTCCATCAAAAGCACATCGATGGAGCGATATTTCTCACGAAAAGTCTGCGTTTTGTCGTACCGGATGGCGTTAATCAGTTCGTTCATGAACCGCTCCGCCGAGATGTAGGACAGGCGGAGGTAGCGGTTACGCTCCTTGATGGCGTGGCCGATGGCATGGACGAGGTGCGTCTTACCCAAACCCACGCCGCCGTAAATGTAGAGCGGATTGTAAGTTTTCCCAGGGGCCTCGGCGACCGCGAGTGCCGCCGCGTGCGCGAACTGGTTGCAGGAACCGACGACGAAAGACCCAAAAGAGCACTTGGGGTTGAGGGTGTTCTCCAGCGGCTCGATGTCAACGAAGGTGGTCGCGCCCGGCGTCAGGCCGTCCGATTGGGCCGCCTCTAATAAGGAGAAGAGACTTGAAGAGGTGTTCTTCGAACCGTTGCTGACGGGTTGCTGATCCAGATCGAGCGTGCCGAGGTCATCTATCTCCTTACTCGTGACCGAGTTCGTGTTCTGCGAGTCCTCATCGACAGTCCAATCGACCTGATAGTCCGATAGATTTAATTCTGAAAGGGACGCGTCGAGCACGTCAGAATAGTTCGAACTAACCCAGTCTTTGACTACGTGGTTGGGGGCGCGAAGGTGGAGCACATGTTCAGTCTCGTCGTAGCCTTCGAAATGGATGGGACGTATCCAAGTCTCGAAGCTCTGGCGGTTCAGCCGCTTCTCGACCGCGAGAAGGATGTCGTTCCAAATTCTGTTCTCGTAAGTTGCGCTCATAAGCTTCTCGCCTTCAACTGACGGGGAGACTAACAGCTGACTCGAAAAAATACAGTTGCCTTCCGTGCTTTGCTCAACCTAACTGTTGAAACAACTGCCGGAAGGTGTTGTAAAACTTCCCTTTTAAGCCTTCTTTTGGAATACCTCGGAAGGTTTTCCACAGAGTTTTCCACAGCCCTGTGGAAAACTCTGGAAGACTTAAAGTGAAGCTTTAAGTGTTTTACTTTCAATTACTTACAGGCGGTGACCGTCTGTGAAACGGCCGTGAGACTAGCATAGCCTGACCTCATATGCAAGAGAAATCCACAGGGTCTAAATATTTTTTCGAAGCATGGTTTGGACGGGTTTTTAATACCCATGTAATTTTGCCGTTTCTTAAAAATTCCTTAATTCGTGAACTATTTTAAGACAATCGGTTTTTTCTGTTTTTGAGGAGGTTAGAGGTAGTTGCTTGAAATTTAGCTCTGGAATTCGGGACATATAACCGCCTCCTTTCCTTGACACAGCCCGTATAAGCGGCTAGTCTTGTCACTTTCGTCTTAAGGAGAAAATTTCAACAGTTATGCCTAAGAGAACATTCCAACCGAACAACCGGCGCCGCGCCAAGACGCACGGCTTCCGCGCACGCATGGCTACGAAGAGCGGCCGCCTGGTTCTGAAGAGGCGGCGGGCCAAGGGCCGCAAGCGTCTGACTCCGTCGCACTACTAATCGAGACCGCTTTGCCGAACGATGCGCGTTTACGTAAACCGGCAGAATTCCGCGCGGTTTACGAAGGAGGGCGGCGGTTCGATGGGCGGCTCGTGACGGCCTTCGTCCTTCCCACTCGACTCGAACAGCACCGTCTAGGGATAACGGCCTCGCGGAAGATGTCGCGCCTTGCAGTTAACCGCAACCGTGCTAAGCGTCTTTTGCGTGAGGCTTTCCGCCTGACCGGCGGCGAGTTGGCCGTTCTCAGAAACAGGTACGACTGGGTTTTCAACGCGCGTCGTCTGATAATTGAAGAGAAGGCTGATGCGGTGGCTGCGGATTTGAGACGGATAATTGCTCAGGTCGGGCGAAACGAAAAGCCGTCTCCGTGCGAAACGGAAAAGTAATTGGTTAGAGTCGCTCTGACATCTCTGCTCCGTTTCTACAAGGCGTTCATCTCGCCTCTGCTCCCCCCTTCGTGCCGATTTGTTCCAACCTGTTCAGAGTACGCGCGGGAAGCTATAGAGCGTTACGGTGCTCTGCGCGGAAGTTGGATGGGCGTGCGTCGCATACTGCGCTGTCACCCTTTCCACCCGGGCGGGTACGACCCGGTAAAATAATTCGAGAGTTTCTTCACACACAGACGTATTGTGGTCAGGAACACGGTCTGAAATAGATGGATCAGAAGCGCCTTTTAATTGCCTTCGTACTTTCAGCGGTAATCCTTTTCGGGTGGACTTACCTTTTCCCTCCCGCGACGAATGAGCAGCAGAACGCCAACACGTCGCAGCAGGCGGCGACTGGCTCTCAGACACCAACTCCCTCACAGCAACCCGCGCCGGCCGGCGCGCAGCCAGTCATAGCAACCCCTGCGGCTCCCGACGCAGTCCCACAACGAACTGTCACCGTCTCGACCCCGCTCTATGAGATCAAGTTCGACAGCCGTGGTGCGACAGCCAAGAGCTGGGTAATCAAGAAAAATAAAGAGAAAGACGGCGGAGGCAAGCCGCTCCGTTCAGCTTCGAGCACGAAGGATAATCCTCAACCGCTTGAGTTGATATCGCAGGAAGGTCTCAACCGCGGCCTCGCTCCGCTCAGAATTGTGACTGGGCACCAGGATTTGGACGCGGCGTTAGCCTCAAGGAATTTTGTCGTCGGCGGTGTCGAAGGCGGGTCGCCTGAGGCGCAGCTAAACTTGAATCCGGGCGAGCAAAAGTCCGTCGAGTTTAGTCTGAGCGAGCCGGGTAGCAATCTCGAAGTTATTAAGAGACTGACTTTCGACGCAGACCATTACGCGGTCAGGCTGGAGACGAAAGTTTTGCAGGGTGGTCAGCCGGTTCCTGGAGCGAAAATCGCGATTGGGCCGAGCCTCGGCGACCAGGGAGTCCAGCATTATAACTTCTACTCGATAGCGCCCGAGGGGATTGCCGCCGTTGGCGACGCCTCTACGCAACACTTGACCGCGCACGTTGACGACAAAACGGCGGAAGTAAAAGATAACGGAGATAAAATACAGGTTCAGAAGTTTGAGCCTCCGACGCATTGGGCCGGCGTCGGTGATACATATTTTGCGATGGCTCTGGTTTTACCTCAGCCTGCCTCTGGCCTTGAGTATCAAACCATAAAGCCCAAGCAGCAGGTTAACGGGCAAGATAGGTTTTTAATTACCGCACACATACCGGTTCCTACCGACGGGACGCCGACATACCTGTTCGCCGGCCCCAAAGACCACGACCAACTTCAAGAAACCAGCGAGTTTATTAATAAAAATATCTCCGGTCAGCAGGTTGATCTGGGGCAGTTAATCAACTACGGCTGGACGCAGCGCGTGACCAAGCCGCTCGCAGCGCCGATTCTTTGGTCAATCAACCGCCTCAACAAACTGACGGGCAGCTACGGGATCGCAATCATCCTCTTCACGATTATCATTTACACCCTCTTTTTCCCGCTCAAGTGGCGCTCTTCGAAGTCTATGAAGAAGGCTCAGAAGCTCGCGCCGCGGATGAAGGAGTTGCAGGAAAAGATAAAGGGGATGAAGCAGAACGATCCGCGACTCAAAGATTTACAGATGGAGCAGTTGCGTCTGATGAAGGAGGGCAATCCGCTCGGCGGCTGTCTGCCACTCCTGATTCAGATGCCATTCCTGATTGCCCTCTACGTCGCGATTACGATCTCAATTGACTTCCGACAGTCCTCTTTCCTATGGATTCCTGACCTCTCGGCTGCGGAGCCGTATACAATTCACATCCTTCCGCTTCTGATGGCCGGGTCGATGTTGGTGCTGCAACTGATTACGCCGTCACCTTCTGCAGACCCTCTGCAACGAAAGATGATGGCGGTCATCATGCCGATGATGATGCTCTACATCCTCTGGAGCGCGCCGGCCGGGCTTCTGGTCTACTGGCTGGTCGGTAACCTTGTGGGATTCGGGCAGCAGGTCATCATCAACCGTATGCTCAAGTCAAAAGATGACGAGGAGCAACCGCCGCAGGAGAAGGATAGAGCCGGTTCACGTCAAAAAAAAAGAATCAGTGACGCGAGTCCTAGTCAAATCTAAGGTTCAAACTTCTCAATAATTTACCTGTTTCAAGGTGCCAAATGAAGGAAGCTTACGGGCAGGCAGAGCAGTTCTTAAACGACATCTTCCGCATGGCCGGATTCGACCTTCGTGTGCAGGCTAGTGAGGAGTCTGACGGCTGCGTTCTGAACATTGACGGTGACGATTCTCACATAGTGAGAAGTGAAGGCGGCGAGCTTCTCGATGCCTTGGAACACTTCGTCAATCAATCATTTGGGCGTAGCCTCTCGGAAGGCGAGCGTTTCGTTTGCGACGTAGATAATTTTCGCTCGATTCGTGAAACGGAGCTGCGCGCGATGGCGCGGCACGCTGCTGACCGTGTCCGCTCGAATGGTGTGCCTTTCTTCTTCGGCCCGATGACTGCGGCCGAAAGGCGCGTCATTCATATGACGCTGGCCGAAGAGGCGAACCTTTTCACCGAATCTGTCGGCGAAGGGAATGCTCGTCGCCTCAAAGTCAGCCTGAAGAAGTCGGATAAAAACTGAATCTCTGCGAAAGGGACGGCGCTCTTAACTCAATTTTTGCGTCTCCCTTTCTCTTTTAGTGTGATTTTTCACTCGAAGTGCATGAGGACGGTACCATCGTCGCACTCTCCACGCCGCCCGGTCGAAGCGGAATCGGCGTCATCCGCATCAGCGGCGAAAAGGCCCTCGACCTAACGCGTTCCGTTATCCGAGACCGAGACTTTTCTCCAGAGCCGAATCACGCTTCACTAAAAACCATTTATGACCCTGCTACGCTCGAAGTAATTGACAGAGTTGTAATTACCTTCTTCAAGTCACCTTACTCTTACACCGGCGACGATGTCGTAGAGTTCAGTTGCCACGGTTCCCCGCCTCTCCTCTTGCGTGTTCTCGATTCCCTTTTGCATTTAGGCGCGCGGACTGCTAATCCTGGCGAATTTACCATGAGAGCTGTTGCCAACGGCCGGCTCAATCTCACGCAGGCAGAAGCCGTAAGAGACCTCATTGACGCTCAGACACATGCCGCTGTACGCCAAGCAGCTCGGCAGCTCGGCGGCGAATTGTCTAAGAGACTTCAGCCGATTAAGGACGGGCTACTTGAAATTATTGTTCCGCTCGAATCCTCGTTGGAATTCGTTGAGGATGATCTCCCGGAGGATATCGCGCGCGACATTGAGAAAAGGCTCTCCACGCTCTCTACAAAGATTGACGAGATGGCCGACTCTTTCCGTCGAGGGAGACTCTTAAAAGATGGTCTCCGCGTTGCCCTTGTCGGTCGCCCGAATGTAGGTAAGTCCAGTCTTTTCAATAAATTACTGTCATCGGACAGGGCTATTGTGACGGAGATACCTGGAACTACACGTGATACCATCAGCGAAGTTATAAACATGGAGGGCATTCCCGTCTTAATTACTGATACTGCGGGCGTTCGCACTTCTCCCGATAAGATTGAGCAGCTTGGTATCGAACGCACACGTCGTGCGATAGCCGATGCCGATCTCATTGTCGTTGTACTCGATGGCTCGCAACCTTTAGTTGATGAAGATTTAGAGATTATCAGGGAGGCTTCCAATAATCATTGTGTGCTAGCCTTCAATAAGAGCGATTTAGAAAGTTTTCGCAGCAGTAATGCACAAGAGGTAGCTGATAATTTACCATTAGTTTCTGTCTCAGCGAGAACAGGAGAAGGTCTGGACGCCCTTTGCTCGAATATTATTAAGCCGTTTACGGCTGGATATCTGGACGAAAGCAGCTTTGTCATAACCAACGCTCGGCATTATGATCTTTTGAGACGGACGAGTGAGTCTCTACAGGCTGCGCAGGAGTTAATCCAAGAGAACGTTTCTGAAGAGCTGATTTTGGCTAATCTCTACGAGGCTTTGCGCTTTCTAGGCGAAATTACGGGAGAAACGACTCCGGAAGACATACTCTCCCAAATATTTTCGACTTTCTGCATCGGAAAATGAGAACGAGCTTTGACGAAGATTTCGACGTGCTCGTTATCGGCGCGGGACACGCCGGTTGCGAGGCGGCTTCGGCCTGCGCGCGTATGGGGTGTCAGACTGCCTTGGTCACAATCAGTCTGGACACCATCGGCCAGATGTCTTGTAACCCGGCCGTGGGAGGAATCGCCAAAGGTCATCTGGTGCGGGAAATAGATGCTCTTGGTGGCATCATGGGGCGTGTCATTGACCGCACAGGTATTCAGTTTCGCCTGCTCAATCGCTCAAGAGGCCCTGCGGTTCAGGCACCACGTGCTCAAGCCGACAGGTCTCTCTACCGCACTGAGATGCGCCATGTGCTTGAGTTCACCCAAAATTTGCATCTCCGACAGGGAGTCGTCACCGACTTTGTAATTGAGAATGGGCACATAACGGGCATACAACTTCAGGATACAAGGCGCCTCAGAGCAAAGGCAGTTGTCCTCGCCGCCGGAACCTTCCTAAATGGTCTTATTCATACTGGACGTTTAACTCATACGGCGGGTCGAGCTGGTGAGCCTGCTTCTATTGAGTTAGCCGAGGCCTTGAAAAGGTTAGGTTTTCCGGTTGGTCGTCTGAAGACGGGTACGCCACCGCGTCTGGATGGCCGCACTATCGATTGGGGCGTATTTGAGTCACAGCCGGCTGACGAGCGCCCGGTTCCTTTCTCTTTCTTAACGGAAAGTATTGAACAGCCTCAAGTTGACTGCCACATCGGTTATACAAACGAGTCTGTTCATAAGACCGTTCGCGATAATCTACAAGAATCACCTCTCTATTCTGGGCAAATTAAAGGTGTAGGCCCTAGATACTGTCCGTCCATTGAGGACAAGGTTGTTAAATTCCCCGAAAAAACCCGGCATCAGCTATTTCTTGAGCCTGAAGGTTATGACACTTACGAAGTATATTTGAACGGCTTTTCGACTTCTCTACCTTTTGATCTTCAGCAGGAGCTTGTACATAAAATTCCGGGCCTCGACCAGACGAGGATCATACGGCCCGGTTATGCGATTGAATATGATTTTATAGACCCCCGCGAACTTACGCCGTTTTTGCAAACCACGCGGATTCAGGGCCTTTTCTTTGCCGGTCAGATTAACGGAACAACAGGTTATGAAGAGGCTGCTTGCCAAGGACTTCTGGCGGGAATCAATGCTGCGCTTTATGTTCAGGAACGCGAAGGATTTACTCTCCGCCGTGAGGAGTCGTATATCGGAGTTCTCATCGACGACTTAATTACCCAGGGTGTGGACGAGCCGTACCGTATGTTTACTTCCCGCGCCGAAAGTCGCCTGAAACTTCGTTATGATACGTCAGATGCCAGGCTTTCACCTTATGGTAGGAATTTAGGACTTCTTGAGGACTCCGAATGGGAGCGTTTCTCGTCCAGGCGCGACAGGATTGCTAAAATCCGTATGGCTTTTCTTGACACGCGTTTTAAACGTTCTTCCAGTGAATATGCTGAGCTATCTAGGCTCGTGCAGAAAGATTTAGGAGACTCAATTTCTCTTGCCACCGTTGCGCAGTATCCAGCAATCAATCCAAAAATCCTTTTTGCCCTGCTTCCTTCAAATTTAAAGAGTTTCGTAACTCTCTCGGAAATGGAAACCACTGTCGGTGATCTTCTTTATCACGGTTATATTCGCACCCAGCACCAGAATAACGAGCGAGTTCGAAATCAGGGTGAGGTTTCAATACCGGCTAATTTGAGCTATAAGGATATTAGCGGTCTCTCTCACGAGATGGTTGAGAGGCTTGAGCGTGTTAGACCTCAAAACTTTGGTCAAGCCTGTCGCATCCCCGGAATGACTCCTGGTGCCCTCTCCACACTTCTCTTCTTTTTAAAGACTTCCAAGAATTAGTTAACTTATATCTTTAGCGTTTCACGTGTCACATAATAGAGATGTGACACGTGAAACACACCTATTCAGGCCTAAATTCAAGCCGAAAACAGAATTTATAGTCACTCTGAGTGAAATGTGATAATTTGTCCCCGCTAAGTGATACCGCGGTAATTAGGAAAAAACTGGGAATGGCAAAAATTATTGCGGTGGCTAATCAGAAAGGCGGTGTTGGTAAAACTACCACATCCGTCAATCTGGCCGCCAGTCTTGCTATCGCGGAGACTCGCGTTCTGCTTATTGACACAGACCCCCAAGCTAATGCGACTTCAGGCGTCGGTATACAACGCGGGAGCTTGAGACGAAGCCTATATCACGTTCTCGTGCTTGACGAGCCACCGCAGAATGTCATCCAAAGCACGGAAATTCCTCTACTTAAGATCTTACCTTCGGACAAAAATCTGATCGGCGCGGAAGTTGAATTGGTCGATATCGAAGCGCGAGAGCACAGGTTAGGGAAAGCCATTCGTTCGATTGAGAGTGAATACGACTTTATAATCATCGACTGTCCCCCTTCCCTGGGATTACTAACCTTAAATGCTTTAACAGCAGCCAATTCCCTTCTGGTTCCCATCCAATGCGAATATTACGCCCTTGAAGGAGTGACAGAACTCTTCGACACACTCGCACGAATACGTCGCTCACTCAACCCTTCCCTTACAATCGAAGGCCTGCTGCTTACGATGTATGATGAACGCACAAATTTATCATCGGCAGTAGCAGCAGATTTAAGAGACTTCTACGGACATCAGGTTTTCGAAGCGGTGATACCACGCAATGTCCGCTTAGCAGAAGCCCCAAGTTACGGAAAGCCGATCATCCTTTACGACATTAAGTCGAGGGGTGCAGAAAGCTATCTTCAACTGGCAAAGGAGATAATGGCGCATGACAAGAAGAGCGTTAGGGCGGGGACTGAGCGCGCTGCTGTCGGACAAGCCGGCGATATCTAACGAGGAGATGGTTGAAATTGATCTCGACCTGATAGAGCCGAACAATTTTCAACCGAGAACCAACTTCGACGAGGAGCGTTTGGAGGAATTAGCCCAGTCAATAAAGGCTAATGGCATAATCCAACCTCTATTAGTCCGGAGAGTATCTTCTGAAAGATATCAACTAGTTGCCGGCGAGAGGCGCTGGCGTGCGGCGCAGCGCGCTGGACTACTCAAGGTGCCCTGTGTCGTCAAAGATATACCTGAAGACAAAATGTTGGAGTTGGCTTTAATAGAAAATATTCAGAGACAAGAACTTAATGCTATCGAAGAGGCTCAAGCTTATAAAAGACTCATTGAAACCTTAGGTCTCACACAGGAGATGGTTGCACAAAGGGTCGGTAGAGATAGAACTTTTATTACCAACTATTTACGCCTTCTCCGCTTGCCTGATGATATACAAAGGATGGTAGAGAGCGAGCAGTTGTCGATGGGCCATGCGCGAGCCCTCCTGGGGGTAGATGAGCCGGAGATACAGAGAAAACTAGCCAAGGAAATAGGCGAGAAAGGTTTGTCTGTACGTCAAATAGAACGAGCAATAAAAAGAATAGTTGAGGGAGAATCTACAGAGACTGCCACAACTACAGTTAAGGAAGACCCAAATTTTAAAGCTGCTGAGGATAAGTTACGCCGAAAGCTTAGTTCAAAGGTGCATATTGTTGTAAGTCAAAAAAGCAATGGTGGGAAAATAGAGATAGAGTTCTTCAACGATAACGATCTAAACAGAATATACGAAATCATCATGGGTAAAGAAAATTGAAACGGTTTTAAATAGACGATGTTTAAGTTTCATTAAATTGTAAAACCATACCCTCTATTCACTCTAAATAATGAATAGTCAAAACCAGTAAAACCCCAACTTTATCTTGAGATTTCACGCCTTTTAAATATTAAAGCCAGACTATATGCTATAACTTCTTTCAACAGGTGGCAGACTTAACATTAACGTCAGTTCGAGATAAGGAACGGTTCTTTGACACGAATGTTGAGTGAAGGCTTCTTCTCGTGCCAGGTGTAAGCGATGAGCCCGGCGGCCACATTGCCGAGGAAGTTCCAGAGGCTGCGGTGGCGGGTGTGTTCGATCTGCGAGATGTTCTTTAGTTGATCGTGCACGGTCTCGATCAGCGCCCGCTTGCGCAAAAGCAGCCTGTCCGTCAGCGCCAGGAACTTGTTCTTCATGTTCTTCCGGAGCTTCGTGACGAGTTGCAGCCCCTGCGCCTGCAAGAGCGCGCTCAAGGGCTGGCTGATGTAGCCCTTATCGCCGAAGAGCTTGCCCCACAGGTCTTTGACCATTCCCGGCACGGGGCGGCGGTCGTCCACGTTGCCGGGCGTCAGGTAGCAGCCGAGCACCTCACCGCGCTCGCTGATGACGAGGTGGAGCTTAAAGCCGTAGAACCAGCCCATGCTACTTTGCCCGCGCCGCGCCGAGTCCCGGAAGACCTTGTGCTGCGGGATGCGCAGGTTGTGGCAGACCGCCAGAGTCGTCGCGTCCACTAAGGCGATGCCCGTACATTCCCCGAAGCGGGTGTGGAGGTAGCACCAGAGCGGGGCGAGCGCCTCGCGCTGCAACTCGACGAAGCGCTGGTAGCTCACGAGGCGCGGGAAGGCCCCGGCCAACTGCTTCATCACCTGCTCGGTGTAGAAGGCTTTGAAGTTGCGGTAGCCCGACAGGTGGAAGAGCACGAGGATCGTCATCACCTCGGAGAGCGCGAGCGCGCCGGGCTTGTGGCGGCGGCACGCGCCGCTCGCCAGCAGGCGCCGCCTCCAAGCGGGTTCAAAGAGCAGGCAGAAGTCGTCGATGTCACAGAACAGCGGTAGAATGTCCATCGGGAGAACTCCTTGCGCGGGCGGTATGTGGTCTTGGTCGACGACATCTTACCGCTCTTTGGAGTTCTCTTTCCTTATCTCGAACTGACGTTAACATTATCGAAAGCACTTGTAGCCCGGTAATGGCGGCAAGGTGTCCTCATAACCTTGACGCTACAAAATACCGCATGTTAAACTTCCGCTCTTTTAGCCATACCGCAAATTTTACTTACAATTAAGCTTTGCGGCTGACTTGTGCTCACTGAAAGGGTTCGTCCCACGGGTCCGACATTATGTTAGCCTTCGCAGAATCCATCCAGCTCATTCCGGACGGCACGATCTTAATTCACATAGCGATAATTATTTCGATGGTCTTCGTCCTGAACAGGCTTCTATTTAAGCCTGTGCTTCGAACACTCAGCGACCGTGAAGCACGCACCCACGGGCGCAGTGATGAGGCGCGCGAAACGGTAAAGAAGGTGGGTGAGAGCCTGTCTCGTTATGAGAACTCACTGCGGCAGGCGCGCGCCGAAGGTTACAGCCTTTTGGAGCAGAAGCAGGCCGAGGCTAACAGCGAGCGGCAGCTTAAAATCGCTGGAGTGCGTAGGGAGGTCGAAGAGAAGCTCGGGCAAGAGAAAAATGACATACATGCACAGGCCGAACAGGCCCGTGCAGCATTGCTAGGCGAGGCTGAGCGCGTGGCAACTGATATTAAGGCGCAGGTGCTCCGCCGGTAAGCTGGCAATGACAATTGTAAAGAACGTTCAGTTTATGTATGGGATTGAAGAGAGCTTGAGATAAGGGCCGGGTTTATTTGAAATGGATTTTCAGGAGCTTCTGCCGACCATCGCAAAGTTAGTTAATCTGCTGCTGTTCGTCGGCTTGATGGTTTACTTCCTGCGCCGTCCGATTATCGGGGCATTCCGCGGGCGCCAGGAGAGCATTCGCCACGAGCTAATGCGTGCCGAAGAAGAGAGAATGGCGGCCGAGGCTAGGCTTCAAGAAGTCGAGGGTCGTCTGGCGCGTCTGGACGCAGAGGTCGAGACGATCAGGGCGAACGCGCAGAAAGAGGCTGCCGAGGAGCGTGCGCGCGTGGAGCGTGCAACAGAGGCAGAGATCAAGAAGATTCGCGAGCAGGCACGGCGAGAGATCGAGAGCGCTTCGAAGGCCGCCCGCGCGGAGTTACGCACGTTCACTGCCGAGCAGAGCGTGAAGCTGGCCGAGGAGATGATCCGCAGGGACATCCGCCCCGAAGACGACGCGCACCTCGCGCGTGAATATGTGGAAGAGTTGGGAGGTGTCAGGCGTTGAGTTCGCAGGCGGTCGCACGTCGTTACGCGGTGGCTTTAGCTGATGTCGTGCTGTCGCGCGGCGAGGCGCAGGAGGTGCGCGAGGAGTTGGCGTCGTGGGACGCGCTGGTGCGCTCGAACGACCAGTTGACTGAGGTGTTCCGCCATCCGGCCATCACTTTCGAGCAGAAGCGTGCTGTCCTCGAAGAACTGATGAGGCGCACGCGACCGCGGCCGACGACGGCGAACTTCCTGAGGGTGCTGCTTCAGAACGGAAGGTTCGCCGAGTTGAGTGAAGTCAGCAAGCAGTTCGCGCAGGAGTTGGATCGCCGCTCGGGGGTCGTGACGGCCCAGGTGACGACGGCGCGGCCGCTCTCGGCCGACGCGCAGGAGGCTTTGCAGGCGAGGCTCGGGCAGTTGACGGGAAGCCGCGTGCGGCTCCAGTTCGAAGTTGACGACGAGTTGATCGGCGGCGTCGTGACGCGCATCGGCTCGACGCTGTATGACGGCTCGGTGCGCGGGCGGCTACAACAGATTAAGCAGAGAATGGTCGGAGAGGTGTAAGACTCTCGGGCCGGATAGAAGCATAGAATCAAATCATGGAACCGATTAGAGCGAACGAGATCAGCGAAATCATCCGCCAGCAGATCGAGAACTTCGAGGCGGGCGTGACGGTCACGGAGGTCGGCACGGTCATCAAGATCGGCGACGGCATCGCCGAGGTGCACGGTCTTGAGAAGGTGATGGCCGGCGAGCTGCTGGAGTTCCCGCACGAGGTGCGCGGGCTCGCGCTCAACCTTGAAGAGGACAAGGTCGGCGTCGTGCTCTTCGGCGAGTACTATAACGTCAAGGAGGGCGACACGGTCAAGCGCACGGGGCGCATCATGAGCATCCCCGTGGGCGAGGCCGTCATCGGCCGCGTCGTCAACGCCCTCGGCGTACCCATCGACGAGCGCGGGCCGATTAGTGCCGACGCCTACAACCCGCTGGAGCGTATCGCGCCCGGCGTGGTTGACCGCCAGCCGGTGAAGGAGCCTTTGCAGACGGGCTTGAAGGCCATCGACTCGATGGTGCCCATCGGGCGCGGCCAGCGCGAGCTGATCATCGGCGACCGGCAGACGGGCAAGACGGCCGTCGCGCTCGACGCCATCATCAACCAGAAGGGTAAGGACGTCATCTGCGTCTACGTCGCCATCGGGCAGAAGAATTCGACGGTGGCGCAGGTCATCAAGACGCTCGAAGACTTCGGCGCGATGGACTACTCCATCGTCGTCTCGGCGACGGCCTCCGACCCGGCGGCGATGCAGTACCTCGCCCCTTACGCCGGCGCGGCCATCGGCGAGTACTTCCGCGACAGCGGCCGCCACGTCCTGACCGTCTACGACGACCTCTCGAAGCACGCCGCGGCCTACCGTGAGATTTCGCTGCTGCTCCGCCGCCCTCCGGGGCGCGAGGCGTACCCGGGCGACGTGTTCTACCTGCACTCGCGCCTGCTTGAGCGCGCGGCCAAGCTCTCGGACGCGAAGGGCGGCGGCTCGCTCACGTCGCTTCCCATCATCGAGACGCAGGCGGGCGACATCTCGGCTTACATTCCGACGAACGTCATCTCGATCACGGACGGGCAGATCTTCCTCGAAGCAGACCTCTTCAACTCGGGCATCCGCCCGGCCATCAACGTCGGCAACTCCGTGTCGCGCGTCGGCGGCTCGGCGCAGATCAAGGCGATGAAGCAGGTGGCGGGCACGCTCCGCCTCGACCTCGCGCAGTACCGCGAGCTGGCGGCCTTCGCGCAGTTCGGCTCCGACCTCGACCAGGCGACGCAGCGGCAGCTCGCGCGCGGCCAGCGCCTCGTCGAGATTCTGAAGCAGCCGCAGTACCAGCCGATGGACGTTGAGAAGCAGGTGCTCATCCTCTGGGCGGCGACGACGGGTCAGCTCGACGACATCCCCGTCGAACAGGTGCGCCGCTTCGAGGGCGACTTCATCCGCTTCGTCGAGACCTCGCAGCCGGGCATCCTCAACGGCATCCGCGAGAAGAAGGCGATCACCGACGAGATCAAGGAGGAGTTGGTGCGCTCCGTCACCGACTTCAAGTCTTCGTGGCAGGACCGCGCGCTCAACCCGCAGCCGCTCCCGCCGCGTGAGGCGGGCGCTGCCGCCGGGGCGTAGACATAAAGAAGTATGGCTAACCTCCTCGACATCCGCCGGCGCATCAAGTCGGTCAAGAACACGCAGCAGATCACGAAGGCCATGAAGATGGTCTCGGCGGCGAAGCTGAAGCGCGCGCAGGAGCGCGCCGTCTCGGCCCGCCCGTTCGCCGTCAAGATGGCCGAGGTGCTCACAGACCTCGCCTCGCAGGCGGGCGAAGACTTCAAGCACCCTCTGATGGACGCGCGCGGCGACGAGCGTTACCTGCTCGTGCTGGTCACGGCCGACAAGGGGCTCGCCGGCGCCTTCAACGCGAACCTCGTCAAAGCCGCGCAGGCTTTCCTCCGCGAGCACGAAGGGAAGCGGGTCGAGATTCTGGCCGTCGGCCGCAAGGGCCGAGACTTCTTCCGCCGCCGCGGCGCCGACATCGTCGGCGAGTACATCGGCCTGACGGGCAAGGGGAGAATCGAGCACGCCGAGGCGCTTGAGATCGCGCGCGACGTGATGCGCCGCTTCACCGAGGACGAGGGCATCGACAAGGTCTTCGTCATCTTCAACGAGTTCCGCTCGGTCATCTCGCAGCGCGTCGTCGTCGAGCAGATTCTGCCCGTCGCGCGCGCCGAAGAAGAGGGCGGGGAAGAGAGCGGAGACGCCGCCGCGAGGAACCTCGTCGGCTACAAGTACGAGCAGCCGCCGGCCGAAATCTTCAGCCAGCTTCTGCCGCGCCTGGTCGAGACGCAGATTTACCGCGCGCTGCTCGAATCGGTCGCCAGCGAGCAGGGCGCGCGCATGACGGCGATGGACTCGGCGTCGAAGAACGCGGGCGAGCTGATTCAGTCGCTCACGCTCAACATGAACCGCATCCGCCAAGCGAGCATCACGCGCGAGATTATCGAGATCGTCTCCGGCGCGGCCGCACTCTAAAGGATGAAGGCGGAAGGATGAAGGATGAAAGGGGTGCCGGACGGCCGTCCCTACCGCCTTCATCCTTCCGCCTTTTCACTTCGTCCTTCGTCCTTCGTCCTTCATCATTTCTCTCGCGCTACGTGCCGCTCGTCGCGTGGGCGGGCTTCGTGCTCTTTGCCTCTTCGGCCAGCTTCTCCGCGTCGAACACGTCGCGCATCATCCGGCCGCTGCTCCTCTGGCTCTTCCCCGACATCTCCGAAGGCTCGCTCGAATACGTCCACTTCCTCGTCCGCAAGACCGCGCACTTCTCCGAGTACGCGCTCCTCGCGCTGCTGGCCGCGCGCGCCTTCGGCACTTCACGGAACGAATGGCTGAGACGACTCTGGTGGCCCGCGGCCTTCGCGCTCGTCGCCTGCGTCGCGCTCACGGACGAGTACCACCAGAGCTTCCTCCCTTCGCGCACGGGCACCATCTACGACAGCCTGCTCGACATGACCGGCGGCGCCTTCGCGCTCGCGTGCGCCGCGCTGTGGCTGTGGCTCAAACGTCGGAAGGCGAGCGCAGATTGAAGCACGACCCGCGGCCCTCAAAGTTACTGCCGACTCGGCGCGCCCGTGTTATTCTTAGGCCGTCCCCCGAGCGATCCCCGACCAAATCCGTCTGACCTTCGACAGCCGTAACGGCTCATATCCTATGCTTAGAAATTTGAGGCAGCCGCGGCGAGTCGTCATCACCGGACTCGGCTGCGTGACGCCGCTCGGCGTCGGGCGTGAGGCGTTCTGGGGCGCGCTCGTGCGCGGCGAGAGCGGCATCCGACGCATCGAAGGCTTCGACGTCTCCGCCTCGCCCGTGCGCATTGCCGGGCAGGTTCAGAACTTCGACTGGGAGCGCGAGCTGAAGGCGAAGGACAGGCGGCACGTCGCGCGCACAGTCCCGCTCGCGCTCGCCGCGGCGCGCGAGGCCCTGGACGACGCGCGGCTCCAGTCTTCCGACTTCTCGCTCGACGAAAGACGCGCGTTCGGCGTCGTGCTCGGCACGGGCGGCGGCGGCCTCGAATTCACCGAGCGGCAGTACGAGCAGTACTTCAAGCGCGGCGACTCCGCGGCGGCGAGCGTCTACACCATCCCCTCTTCAACGCACGGCGGGCTCTCCTCCGAACTCTCGATGGCCTTCGGCCTGCGCGGCCTCTCGCACGTCGTCTCGACGGGCTGCACCTCCTCGACGGACGCCATCGCCTACGCCGCCCAGCACGTCGCTTTAGGCAGGCAGGAGGCGATGCTCGCCGGAGGCTCCGACGCGCCGCTCGCGCCCGGCATCCTCGCGGGCTTCTGTCTGATGAAGGTCTTGACCGAAGACTGGAACGACGAGCCGGCGCGCGCCTCGCGCCCCTTCTCGCGCGACCGCTCGGGGATGGTCTTGGGCGAGGGCGCGTGGGTCTACGTGCTCGAAGAGTACGAACGGGCGAAGAGTCGCGGGGCGGACATCTACGCTGAGATAACCGGGTACGGGGCGACGTGCGACGCGTACCACCGCGTGCGCCTGGAGGACACGGGCGAGGAGCCTGCGCGCGCGATGCGGCTCGCGCTCGAAGACGCGGGGCGCGCGCCCGAAGAGGTCGACTACGTGAACCTGCACGGCACCTCGACCGTCCTGAACGACCGCATCGAGACGCGTGCGCTCAAGCTCGCTCTGGGTGAGGCGTCAGGGCGCATCCCGATGTCCGCGACCAAGTCGCAGATAGGTCACCCGCAGGGCGCCTCCGGCGCGGCCGGCCTCGCCGCGACTCTGTGCGCGATGCGGACGGGCGTCATCCCGCCGACCGTCAACCTCGACGAGCCCGCGCCCGAGTGCGACCTCGACTACACGCCCAACCGCGCGCGGGAAAGCGACGTGCGCGTGGCGCTCTGCAACTGCATCGGCTTCGGCTCGAAGAACAGCGCGCTCGTCGTCGAGCGCCTCGCGGGGTGAAGAGGGAATGGCGGGTGTCAGGGAGAGTTTAACCACAGAGACACAGAGACACAGCTTTGACCTTATAGCTCAACCAGCTGTGCCTCTGTGTCTCTGTGGTTAAATCCTTCCCAGCTACTCGCATCTTTGATTCTTTAAGAAGTAGATGACCATGAAGGCGGCACTCTTAATCTTCGTCATCTTTTTAGCGACGCCGGCCGCGCCGCAGGGGGCGGGCGGGCGTTACGCGAAGGACGGTCTCGCGTTCGACTACGCGGCCGGCTGGACGCTCGCCGACACGGGCGACGCCGAGATGCAGCGCTTGATGCTCAGGCGCGACGGCGCTTCGAACATCATCTTCGTCTTCGCGCAGCGCAGGTTGATTACGACCGCGATGGAACTCTACGGCGCGCGCTCGACCGTGACCATGCCCTACGTCACCAACATCGCGAACAAGCTCGGGCTGAGCTACCCGCCCTCGACGAGGGATGCGCAGTGCATACAGGTCGACGGGCGCACAGCCCTCGGCTTCCGTATGAGCGGCATGCTCGAAGGCGCGCCGACGACGGCCGAGGTCTACACGGTCTTGCTCGGCCAGCGCCTGCTGCACCTCGTCCACGTCCGCGCCGAAAGGGACGAGGCCGCGGGCGCCGCCGCGTGGAAGACTTTGACCGACACGCTCAAGGTGGACGCGCCCGCGAACCCTTCGCCCGACGCGGATAAGATCGAGCAGATAGTAGCGGGGGGCGTCCTCAACGGGAAGGCGATCAAGAAGCCACAGCCGAGCTACCCGGCCGAGGCGAAGATGGCGCGCGCGCAGGGCACGGTCGCCGTGCAGATCGTCATTGACGAGGAGGGCAAGGTCGCGTCGGCGAAGGCCGTCTCGGGGCCGACACCCCTGCACGGCGCGAGCGTGGAGGCGGCGCGCAAGGCGAGGTTCGAGCCGACGACGCTCTGCGGCAAGCCGGTCAAGGTCACGGGCGTCATCACCTACGGCTTCGTCCTGAGATGAGCGCGCGTTTCGGCCGGCGCAGCTACGAGCCGGAGCACATCGACAAGGGCGACTACACGCCCGAAGAGTACGAGGGGTGCCTGGCCGAGCTGCGCCGCGTCAACCAATGGCTCGGCGACATCAGCGCCCTCAAGCGCTCGGTGCTGCCCGACGTCCTGGGCGAAGGCGCGCGCGACTTCACCCTGCTCGACGTGGGCGCGGGCACGGGCGAGCTGCTGCGGGAGGTGGCGCTCGCGGTTCGGAGCCGCGGCTCGAAAACTAATTTGATAGGACTCGAGCTGAACGCGCGCGCGGCCGAAGGACTCCTCGAAGAGTCGCGCGAGTTTCCCGAGATCGCGTCGGTGCGCGGAGACGTGATGCGTCTGCCCTTCGCCGACGGCGCGTTCGACTACGTGATGTGCTCGCTCTTCACTCACCACTTCCGCGACGACGCGTGCGTCCGCGTCTTCAAAGAGATGGCGCGCGTCGCCCGCCGCCGCGTCTACTGCATAGACCTGCACCGCCACCCCGTCGCCTACTACTTCTACACGACGGTCGGCCGGCTCATCCTGCACAACCGCCTCGTCCGAGAGGACGGCGCGCTCTCCATCCTCCGCTCGTTCCGTCCCGGCGAACTTCATCGTTTAGGCGAGCGCGCGGGTTTGAAGGACGTGAAGGTCGAGCGGCGCTTCCCGTATCGTTTGGTTTTAAGGGCGAGCGTATGAAGGCGGAGTTCGACGCGATCATCGTGGGCGGCGGGCCGGCCGGGGCGTCGGCGGCCGTGCACCTGGCCGCGTCGGGCGCGCGCGTGCTGCTCGCGGAGCGCGAGCGCTTCCCGCGCGACAAGCTGTGCGGCGAGTTCATCTCGCCCGAATGTCTCACACACTTCGAGCGGCTCGGCGTGTCGGAGGCGATGTCGCGCGGGGGCGGCGCGCGCGTCTCGGAGACGGTCTTCTACGCTCCCTCGGGCCGCGGCGTCTCCGTGCCGAGCGCCTGGTTCGGAGGGCAGGGCGGCGACGCGCTCGGCCTGAGCCGCGCGGAGATGGACGCCCGGCTGCTCGCGCGCGCGAGAGAGATTGGCGCTACGGTAATCGAAAAGGCCGCGCTCGCTTCGCTCGTCGTTGAAGGCGCGCGCGTGCGCGGCGTGCGGCTGCATGTGGAAGGCGGCGACGTACAGGAGTTCCGCGCGCGCGTGACGCTCGACGCGACGGGGCGGCACCGCGCGGTCGTGCGGCGCGCCGAGCGTGACCTGGGGAGGGAAGAGAACGGGCGGCACGAAAGGCGCGCGGCACTCGTCGCCTTCAAGGCACATCTCGAAGGCGCGCGCGGCGCGGAGGGCGTCTGCGAAATCTACTTCTACCCCGGCGGCTACGGCGGCCTGAGTCCGGTGGAGAAGGGTTTGAGTAACCTCTGCTTCATCACGCGCGCCGGGGACGTGCGCGCCGCCGCGAGCGACCCCGAGCGCGTGCTGCGCGAAGTCCTTTTGAAGAACCGGCGCGCCGCAGAGTCGCTCAAAGACGCGACCGCGCGGACGCGCTGGCTCGGAGTCTCGCTCGAAGGCTTCGGCCGGCACGAGCCTGCGCCGTTCGAAGGTCTGCTCGCGGTCGGCGACGCCGCGGCCTTCATAGACCCCTTCACGGGGAGCGGGATGTTGATGGCGCTCGAAGGCGGCGAACTCGCGGCCCGCGCTCTCTCAGACTGGCTCGCGCGCGGCGGCCGTAACTTCGACGAGATGGCCCGGCACTACCGCCGCGCTTACGCCGAACGGTTCGGCGCGCGGCTGCGCCTGTGCGGCCTCCTGCGCCGCGCCGCGCTCGCGCCCGCCGCGCTCGCGGAGGTCTCGGTCGTCGCCCTCAACGCGAGCGCCTCCCTCCGCCGCCGCCTCGCGCGCTCGACGAGGGGGAACGGTAGGCGGTAGGCAGACGGCAGTAGGCAGTTGAAAGCGCCGCGTCAGCGGCGTGTACTGCCCTCTGCCTACCGCCTACTGCTTCTTGCCAAAGGCGGTGCGTTTAAGGTACAAAGTCGGACGCAAGTAGAGAAGGTTCGCTCTCCGTAACGAACAGGCAAAAGCACAAGCCTCCTTTTCAAGAAACGGGCTAGACGCGACTCAAGCTTCCCGGCGCGCGCCCGTCGTCTGTTCCCGAGCGGCCTTGAAAAATCTCTCTGGCGGATTTGTTTGGCGCGGGAACTTTGTCCCGCCCGCATCTACGCCTCGCCCGAACCAAATCAGTTTGTCTTTCAAGGAGAGAAGAGTTATGCGTGCTAACCACAGGCGTTGGCTCCCGACTGCTTACCGTTTTGTGCTCGCGTGCGCCTTCGCGCTCGCCATCGGCGCTGTCCACGTCTTGGCCCAGTCCAACGCGACCTCCGCCGACCTGAGCGGCTTCGTACGCGACCCGGCGGGCGCGGTCGTCGCGGGCGCCACCGTCACGGCGCGCAACCCGGCGGTCGGCGTCACGCGCACGACGACGACCAACGACGACGGCTTCTACCAGCTCCTCCAGCTCCCCCCCGGCGCCTACGAGGTGACGGTCGAGGCCACCAACTTCAAGAAGGCGGTCGTCCCCTCCGTCACCGTCACCGTCGGCCAGCGCGCCGACCTCGACATCGCGCTCGAACTCGGGCAGCTCAGCGACGTCGTCACCGTCACCGGCGCGACGACCGAGCTGGTCGAGACCTCAAGAACCAGCGTCTCGAACACCATCGACCAGACGCGCATCGAGAACCTCCCGATCAACCAGCGCGACTACCTCGGCTTCGCCACGACCAGCTCGCTCGTCAACCGCGGCAACGACCGACCCATCGGCCCCGCCCCCTCCTCCGGCCTCAACGTCGGCGGCCAGCGCGGGCGCTCGACCCTCGTCCAGGTCGACGGCGCGGACAACACCGACAACTCGATCAACGCCTCGCGCTCAACGGTCTCGCAGGAGGCCGTGCAGGAGTTCCAGGTCGTGACCAACTCCTACGCGCCGGAGTTCGGGCGCGCCACCGGCGGCATCGTCAACGTCGTCACCAAGGGCGGCACCAACGAGCTGCGCGGCAACGTCTTCGGCTTCATCCGCCACAAGAGCATCCAGGCGCGCAACCCCTTCGCGCCCATCATCGACAACGACCCGAATAAGAAGCCGCCCTTCACGCGCGCCCAGTACGGCGCGACCCTCGGCGGCCCGCTCGACCGCGACCGCACCTTCTTCTTCACGGCCTTCGAGCAGCGCCGCCGGCAGGAGTCCGGCTACTTCACCTCGAACGTCTTAGGCTCGGGCGCGCAGTTCATCGGCTCGTCGGTCTCGCTCGGCGCGGGCACGGCGCTGCCGGTGCCGGGGCTGCCCGGCGTCACGCTGACCAACCTGACGGCCCCGCAGGCTACCTTCATCCAGCAGCAGCTCGGCGCCGCCCTCGTGGCCGCCGCGGGCGGCGACCCGAACGCACCAGCGCGCATCCAGTCACTGGTCGGCTACGCGTTCCTCGCTTCGGCCGGCGGCCAGACGGCGCTCAACGGCCGCAGCACGAACATCAGCCCCGGAGGCGCCTTCGGCGTCCCCGCCGGCCAGGTCATCGGGCAGCGCTTCCTCGCCTCCGGCGTGCCCGTCCCCGTCAACACCCTGGACGCCAATGGCAACCCGAGCGCCTTCCGCCCGCTCAACCAGCTCGCGCGCATCTTCCCCATCTCCGAAGACACGACCTTCTTCTCGGCGCGCCTCGACCACCTGATTACCACCAAGAACCAGCTCACGATGCGCTTCGGCTACAACCCGAGCGAGCTCGACGGCATTCAGGACGAGTCGCAGAATCAGTCCCTGGGGCAGAACGACTTCTCGCGCACGGGCCGGCAGGTTCTGCGCGACAGCTCGGTGGTCGCCTCGCTCGCCTCGACGCTCTCGAACAGCGTCGTCAACGAGGCGCGCTTCAACTTCGGGCGCCGGCGCGCGCTCTTCGTCTCGCAGGGCGGCGGCGTCGCCATCCAGATTTCGGGCACGGCCTTCCTCGGCCCCAACCCCTTCTCGCCCGTCGACCGCACCGAGACCCGTTACGCGTTCGCCGACAACATCAACGTCGTGGCCGGCAACCACACCTTCAAGTTCGGCGCCGACCTCAACAGCGTCCACGTCGGCGCGCGCTTCGAGCTGAACTTCCCAGGCCTCTACAACGTCTCGGAGACGGGCACGACCGTGCTGACGCAGTTCTTCCCGGCGCTGCCCTCTACGGCCCCGGCGCTCACGCCCACGCAGTCCTACGGCGCGGGTCTGCCCTCGGCCTTCATCCAGGGCTTCGGCGACCCGGGCAGCTCGATCCGGAACCGCCCGCTCGCCTTCTTCGCGCAGGACTCCTGGAAGATCCGCCACAACCTGACCTTCAACTACGGCGTCCGCTACGACGTGGAGCTGACCGACGAGGTTCCGCCCGTCGGCTTCACAGACCCGCTGACCGGCATCGTGCTCAGCCCCGCCGCCCTCCAGACGGCGCAGGACTTCATGAACGTCCAGCAGGGCTTCCCGCGCGACACGAACAACTTCGCGCCGCGCGTCGGCGTCGCCTGGGACCCGGCGAACAACGGCAAGACGGTCATCCGCGCCGCCTACGGGCTCTTCTACGACCACCCGCTGCTGGCCATCGCCTTCAACTCTGACATCGCCGATGCCTCGCAGCAGCAGCAGTACACCAACGTTCTGCCCGGACTCCCGACCCCGACCGCCTCCTTCAACATCTACCAGGCGTTCCAGGGCACGGTCTGCTCGGCGGCCACCGTCTCGCCCATCTGCCCGCCGGGGCTCAACACGCCGGGCGTGGCGCCGACGGCGCAGTACCTCTTCGGGCAGATGCGCTTCGCCAACACGTTCCCGGGCTTCGGCCCCATCCTGCCCTTCACGCTCCACGTCTCGAAGGACTTCCAGTACGCCTACGCGAACCAGGCCAACCTCGCCGTCGAAAGGCAGCTGACGAAGGACATCTCGGTCTCCGGCTCGTACATCTACGTCGGGGCGCACCACCTGCCGCACCCGCAGGACATCAACGCGCCGGTCATCCCGAACCTCGTCGAGAACTTCCGGCGCTTCGCCAACCGCGCGCCCGCGTCCACGACCGAGGCGTTCCTCTTCTCAGTCCCGACGACGAGCAGCGCCCTCTACACGGTCATCATCCCGGGGCTCGTCGCGCGCAGCAACTTCCCCGGCGGCGGCGTCTTCGTCAGCCCGCTCGCGGCCAACTTCTTCCGGCCGTCGGCGCCCAACTACTTCTTCATCGCGAGCGCCACGGGCGGCGCCGTCACCAAGTCCGTCTTCGACGCGGCGATTGCCGGCTCGGTGCGCACGCCCGGCCCCATCTCGCCCTTCGGCGACCTGAGCGCGCAGCTCTCCGACGCCAACTCGGCCTACCACGCGCTGAACTTTGAGGTGAAGAAGCGCTTCTCGCACAACTTCCAGTTCCTCGCCACCTACACGCTCTCGCACGCCATCGACGAGTCGAGCGACCTGCAGACGCTGCTCAAGCCGCAGGACAACCGCAACCGGCGGCTGGAGCGCGCCGACTCGCTCTTCGACCAGCGCCAGCGCTTCGTCTTCAGCGGCGTGCTCGCGTCGCCCGGCGGCTGGCGCAGCGAGGGCGGATGGCACGGCTTCCTCTCCGACTTCACGGTCGCGCCGATCCTCGAACTCTCTTCGGGACGCCCCTTCAACATCGTCACCGGTCAGGATCGCAACGGCGACCAGCAGGGGTCGAACGAGCGCCCGAGCGTCGCCGCGGACGGCACGCTCGTCCTCCCGGACTTCTTCACCGACGGCAGCCTCGGGCGCAACAGCGGCATCACGCACGGCTACGCCTCGCTCGACCTGCGCGTCACGCGCGCCATCCGCCTCGGCGAGCGCGTCCGCCTCGACCTCATCGCCGAGGGCTTCAACCTCTTCAACCGCTTCAACGAGGCGTCGGCCTCCGGCTTCTTCCTCGACGTGAACGCCTTCAACCAGCGCGCCAGCAACGGCCGCTACTACAGCCGCTCGACCGCCTCCTTCGACCCCCGCCAGTTCCAGTTCGGCCTCAAGCTGAACTTCTAAAACGGGGCTGTTAGACGTAAGGCCGCGCGCGCGCCAGAACGGCGCGCGCGCGGCCTCTCCGTTTGACGGCGGCCTCGTTGTTTTAACGCTTGACGGTCTGATTGTGGTTGAGCTTGACGCCGTCGCCGTTGCCCGTGTCACCGGCCTTGACGCGCAGGCCTTTGACCTTCTGGTTGTGGTTGAGTTTGACGCCGCCGGCCTTCACGTTCGATCTGACTTTCATCGCGGTCTCCTTCAGTCCCGAAGTTTTAAATTCGAGCAGCCCTCCGGCCGCTTCGTCCTGGTAAGGTGTGGGAAGCGGCCGGCATATTCCCAACGGCGCGAAAAAAAATCACTTCTCACATTGTCCGACCGTGAATAATCGGGCGGCCGAACAAAAAAGTGTTGCCAAGCGCGGCCGACCCGTGTTATTAACCTTCCCCGGTTAACGTTAACAGAAGTTGCACAGCCCTAAGGCGGAGGCCGGATGCGCCGCTCGACTCCAAAGAAGAGGCACGCCACGCTCGCAGACATCGCCGCGTCAGCCGGCGTCACGCCGATGACCGTCTCCCGCGTCGTCAACGGGAACGGCTACGTCAGCGCCGAGACGCGCGAGAAGGTGCTTCACGCCGTCAGCGCCCTCAACTACCGGCGCAACGGCCTCGCGCGCGGGCTCAAGCGGCAGCGCACGGACACCATCGGGCTCGTGCTCGGGGACATCGCCAACCCGTTCGCGGCGGAGCTCGCGCGCGCCGTGCGCGAGGTGATGTCGGCCGAGGGCTACAACGTCTTCATCTGCGTCAGCGAGCACAGCGCGCGCGAGGACATCGCCGCCTTCGACTCCTTGGCAGACCACCGCGTGGACGGCGTCATCGTCGCCACGCGCGCCAACAAGTTGGGGAACGACCGGCTCGCGGAACTGATCGAAGGCGGCATCCCGGTTGTCCTCATCGGGCGCGACTTCCGACACCCGCAGGCCGACCTGATCGCCGCGGACAACCTGCGCGGCGGCTACGACGCGACGGCCCACCTGATCTCGCTCGGGCACAAAAACATTGGATTTATCGGGGTTACGCCGACCAGCGGGGTGGGATTGCGCCGCTACCACGGCTACCTCGAAGCGATGCGCGAGCACGGCCTGAAGGCGGACGAGCGCTCAATCGTCGGCCGCGCGGGCGGCGGCGACCAGTGGCCCGGCTACTCGACCGAGGCGATGGGCTACGAGGGGATGAAGAAGCTCCTCTCGCTGCGCAGGCGGCCGACCGCGGTCTTCGCGCGCAACGACTTCACGGCCGTCGGCGCGATGAGCGCGGCCAAGGAGGCGGGGCTTCGGATTCCGCAGGACTTGGCCATCGTCGGCTACGACGACGTGCCCCTGGCGGCGCACACGTCGCCGCCTTTGACGACCGTGCGCCAGCCCACGCGCGAGCAGGGGCGCGTCGCGGCCGAGGCGCTCGTGCGCCGCATGGGGTCGGCCGAGACGCCCGCGCGCGAGGAGCGCGTCATGCCTTGCGAACTGGTCGTGCGCGCCTCGACCGTCGCCGAATAAAGAGACACCTCGCAGACCAGGCGCGCGCCCTCGCACGGGGCGTTCGCTCATACCGAGACAGAAGCAGAGGGCACAGCCGGCGAAGGGACGAAAACCGGGCGGCCCTCTGTGATAACGCTAACATACCGTGACCCGACTTTCTTGCGGCACGAAGCAGAAGGAGGCTCCCGTGATGAGACAAGGATTCGCCCGACACACGCGCCCGCGGCAGGGCGCGGCCTTCAGCAGACAGACTCAGGGAGCGGGGAGGTTGACCCGCCGGCTCGCCTCCCTCGTCGCGGCCACGCTGCTCCTGGGTCTCGTCCCGCGCACGACGCCCGCGCAGCAGATCAACGCCAGCATCACGGGCACCGTGACCACCGTGCGCGAGGAGGTCATCCCGAACGCCTCGGTCGTCGTCGAGAGCAAGGAGCTGGCCGTGCGCCGCACCGCGAACACGGACGGCGAGGGCTTCTTCGTCGTGCCCAACCTCCCCGTCGGCGTCTACCGCGTGACGGTCGAGGCCGAAGGTTTTACCGCCGTCGTGCAGGAGAGCGTCAAGCTCGACGTGGGCAACACCTTCTCGATGACCGTGCGGATGAACGTCGCGGGCGTGAGCGAGACCGTCCAGGTGAGCGAGAACACTTACCAGACGGTCAACACCGAGACGGCCAACGTCGAGACTCTCATCTCGGGGACGCAGGTGACGGAGCTCGCGCTGAACGGCCGCAACTGGGCGCAGCTCATCAACCTCGCGCCCGGCACCTCCTCCCTGACGAGCGACACGCAGCAGGGGACGAACGTGCGCATCGACGACACGGCCATCAACGGCCTGCGCCGGCGCACCGCCCCGACGCTCGACGGCGCGAGCAACGTCGACCACGGCTCGGTCGGCACGCAGGTCAACAACATCAGCGTGGACGCGATTCAGGAGTTCAAGCTGGTGTCGAGTCCTTACAGCGCGGAGTACGGCGCGCAGGCAGGCCCGGCCGTCAACGTCGTGACGAAGCGCGGGACGACCGAGTACCACGGCACGGCCTTCGAGTTCTTCCGGCACGACGCTTTGAACGCGTACTCCTGGGAGAGCAAGCAGCGCACGGTGCCGGAGAAGGCCCTGCTGCGCTTCAACAACTTCGGCGGCTTCGTCGGCGGCCCGGCTTACAAGCAGAAGCTCTTCTTCTTCGGCGGCATGGAGTTCAAGCGGCCGCGGACGGGAAGGTCTCTGAACGAGCTCGTGCCGACCGAGGCGATGCGCCGCGGCGACTTCAGCGCGTTCCTGCCGGCGGGCGTGGCGGCCAACAACACGTCCTGCACGCCGTCGGGCATAACGCAGACGGCGACGCGCTTCATCCTCTGCGACAAGTCCGCCTCGACGACGGGCGTGGCCTTCCCCGGCAACGTCATCCCCGCTTCGAAGCTGTCGCCGAACGGCCTCGCCATTTTGAAACTCTTCCCTTCGCCGAACGCGGGGGCCGACCGGTACATCGCCGCGCCGGTCACGGTGCGCAACGTGCGGCAGGACGTTCTGCGCGTCGACTATCAGGCGACGCAGAACTCCAGCCTCTTCGTCCGCTGGCTGCACGACCGTTTCGACTCGGACAACCCGCTCGGCTCGACCTTCGACAACCAGAACCTGCCCATCGCGCCCGACAACCACGTCCGCAACGGCAAGACCTTTCTCGTCTCGCAGACGCAGGTGCTCTCGCCGACGCTCGTCAACGAGGCCTCGGTCGCCTGGCAGCGCAACGACCAGGAGGTGAGCTACCAGGACGAGGCGCAGATCGCGCGCTCGACCTACGGCATCAACTTCACAGAGCTGTTCCCCGAGAACCGCCTGAACAAGATTCCGCAGGTCGCCATTCAAGGCTACTCGACCATCAGCGGCAACGGCCTGCCGTACACCATCGACGCGCGCAACTGGGAGCTGCGCGACAACCTGACGAAGGTGTGGGGCGCGCACACCTGGAAGTTCGGCGCGCAGTACATCAACTCGTTCAAGTCGGAGAACACGCGCGTGCGCGACGGCGGCGACATCACGTTCAGCACGGGCTCGACCGCGGGCACTTCGTTCAGGCCGCAGGACGCGGGGCACGCGGTCGCGAACCTCCTGCTCGGCGCCTTCACCCGCTACACGGAGACCTCGAACACGACGAACGCGCCGACGCACTACAACCAGTTCGAAACTTACGCCAACGACCAGTGGCGCGTGCACAGGCGTCTGACCCTGACGCTGGGTTTGCGCGCGCAGTACATCCCCTGGGCGGTGGCGGACGACGGCAACATCGTCGGCTTCGACCCGACGCGCTTCGACCCCTTGAAGGCGCCGCTCGCGTCGAACATCTCGGGCGGCGTCATCAACCTGACGGCCGACCCGACGGGGCTGGGGACGCGCGCGCAAGGCTTCTTCGACCCGTACAACGGCCTCGTCCTTCCGAGTAACGCGAAGGTCACAGACCCGAACCTGAAGCGCTTAATCTCGAACCGACCCGCGGGCCTCGCCTCGAGCGGCCCGGTGAAGGTGGCGCCGCGCCTCGGCTTCGCGTGGGACCCGTGGGGTGACGGCAAGACTTCGATCCGCGGGGGCGCAGGCGTTTACTACGACCGCACGCTCCTGAACCCCCTGCGCGACTCGGGCGCGAACGCGCCGTTCGCGAGCGTGGCGACCGTGACGAACGCGCGGCAGTTCACGACGCCCGCGAACCTCTCGGGGCTCTCGGGCTTCGTCAACCCGCTCGACACCATCGGCGCGGGCGGGACGGGGAGGCCGCTCGTGCAGACGCTGGCCGTGTTTGATTTCGACATGCAGCCCGGCGCCGTCTACGCCTACAGCCTCGGCGTGCAGCGACAGCTCTGGTGGGACACGGTGCTCGACGTGTCGTACGTCGGGAATCAGGGAAGGCACCTGACGCACCGCCGCGACCTCAACTACATCCTGCCCGCGGTCGCGCTTGAGACTGCGGCGTCGAGCGTCTCTTCGACCAACCCGTTCGGCTACACGAACCGCACGGCCGACACCGTGCGCCAGTACCTCGGCTACAGCGCCATCCGCTCGCAGGAGAACACGGGCCGCTCGAACTACAACTCGCTCCAGACGTACGTGCAGAAGCGCGTCTCGCGCGGCTTCACGGCGAGCGCGGCCTACACCTTCAGCAAGGCCCTCAACGACTTCGACACCGAAACGTCCGACCTGCGCGTGCCCTTCGACGCCCACGTAGACCGCGGCCACGCGAACTTCGACCGGCCGCACGTCTTCGCCGCGAGCTTCGTCTACGAGCTGCCGTGGTACAGGAAGCAGAGCGGCCCCGTCGGGCACGTCCTCGGCGGCTGGCAGTTGTCGAGCATCGTCAACTTGCAGAGCGGCGCCTTCGTCAGCATCTCGGGCGGGAGCCGCGCTACCGCCTCGCCGAGCAACGGCTACGGGTCGAACCTCGACCTCGTCGGCGACTGGCGCGCGGTGCCGGGCGGGCAGACGCCGACGCCCCTCTTCGACGCGGGCGGCAATTACGTCAGCGGCGGCTACATCAACCGCGCCGCCTTCGCCCCGCGCCAGGGGCTCGTCGGCAACGCCCCGCGCAACCTGATTCAGATGCCTTCGACCAAGACGGTCAACTTCTCCCTGATGAAGCGCGTGAACGTGACCGAGGGCGTGCGGCTTCAGTTCCGCGGCGAGGTCTTCAATCTTTTCAACCACACGAACTTCAGGACGCTCGTCACGAACTTCTCCGCCTCGAACTTCGGCGCGCTCACCGAAACGGACGACCCGCGCGTCATCCAGTTCGGCCTGAAGCTGCTCTTCTAAAGCTTTCGATTGGAAGGGAATGTTTCATGAGATTTCACCACAGAGGCACAGAGGCACAGCTTCAGGTCTTTAGCTCTCAAGAAGCTGTGCCTCTGTGCCTCTGTGGTAAATCTTTCCCTCGTTATACCTCTGGGAGAGAGTAATGGTCGAAACGCGAGTCGGGGCCGGGGCGAGGGAGGCGGGCGCGTTCAAGGTGCGGGGCCTGCGCTGGTGGATCGTGTCGCTCATCTTCCTCGCGACGCTCATCAACTACGTAGACCGCCTGACCATCTCGGTGCTCGCGCCCGTCATCACGAAGGCGTTGGGGCTTTCGAACACGGAGTTCGGCGGGGTCGTCGTGTGGTTCCTGCTCGCGTACACGATCAGTCAGGGCGTGTCGGGCAAGCTCTACGACCGCGTGGGCACGCGGCTCGGGTTCACCTTCTCGATTGTGCTCTGGTCGGCGGCGGCGGCCGGGCACGCGTTCGTGCGCGGGCTGACCTCTTTGAGCGCGCTGCGCTTCGTGCTCGGCTTCGGCGAGGCGGGCAACTGGCCGGGCGCGGCCAAGGCCGTCGCGGAGTGGTTCCCCGTCAGGCAGCGCGCGTTGGGGATGGCAATCTTCAACTCGGGCGCGGCCATCGGCTCCGTCGTCGCGCCGCCGCTCATCGTCTGGCTGCAGGTGAACTACGACTGGCAGACGACCTTCCTCGTCACCGGCGCGCTCGGGTTTCTGTGGCTCGCGCTCTGGCTCGTCTTCTACCGGACGCCGGACAGGCACCGCTGGCTGACGGACGAGGAGCGCGAGCTGATACGCGAAGCGCCGGAGGTCGGAAGTGGGGCTGAAGAGGCGGACTCGAAAGCCGCGCCGCGCTGGCGCGACCTGCTGAGGCACAGGCAGGTGTGGGCCATCGTGCTCGCGCGCTTCTTCACAGACCCCGTGTGGTGGCTCTACATCACCTGGCTGCCGCTCTATCTTTATAACGCTCGCGGTTTCAGCCTGAAGGAGATCGGGCTCTTCGCGTGGGTGCCTTACGTGGCGGCGGACGCGGGGAGTCTGCTCGGCGGCTGGGCTTCGGGCTATCTCATCTCGCGCGGGTGGAGCGTCGACCGCGCGCGCAAAACGGTCATCGCCGTGGCGGGGCTGCTGATGCCCGCGGGCATCTTCGCGGCCTTCGCCGAAAACCCCTTCGTCGCGCTCGCGCTCATCGCGCTCGTGCTCTTCGGCTTTCAGGTCTGGATTAACAACGTGCAGACTTTGCCCTCGGATTTCTTCCCCAGGCGCGCCGTCGGCTCGGTCGCGGGACTCGGTGGGACGGGCGCGGGCGTCGGCGCGATGCTCTTCACGCTCGGCACGGGCTGGGTCGTCGATCACTTCTCTTACGTCCCCGTCCTCGTCGCGGCGGGGGTGCTGGCGCCGCTCGGCACGCTCGTCCTCTTCGCGCTGGCCGGCAGGGTGAGGCGAGTCCATCTGTCTTAACTTCAAGGAGCACTCATGCGAACCAACTTCGATCTCGATGGCAAGGTCGCGCTCGTGACGGGCGCCTCTTCCGGCATCGGCCGCGCGACCGCCGTCGCGCTCGCCCGCTGCGGCGCTCACGTGGCCGTCAACTTCAACCGCAACGAGTCGGGCGCCGAGGCCGCGCGCGCCGAGGTCGTGAACGCGGGCCGCCGCGCCCTGGTCGTGCAGGCCGACGTGACGCGCGCCGCGGACGTGCGCGCGCTCGTCGGTCGAGTTAATGAAGAGCTGGGGCCGGTGGACATCCTCGTCAACAACGCCGGCTCGCTCGTCGAGCGCCTGAAGATTCTTGAGCTGACCGAGGAGCGCTGGGACGAGGTGATCGATCTGAATTTGAAGAGCGCGTTCCTCTGCTCGCAGGCCGTCGCCGCGCCGATGATGGAGCGGAAGACGGGGACAATCGTCAACGTCTCCTCCATCGCGGGCCGCAACGGCGGCGCGCTCGGGTCGATACATTATTCGACCGCGAAGGGCGGACTGATCACGTTGACGAAGGGCTTCGCGAAGGAGCTTGCGCCCTACGGCGTGCGCGTCAACGCCGTCTCGCCGGGCGTTATCGACACGCCCTACCACGAGCGCTTCTCGACGCCCGAGGCGATGAAGGCTTACGTCGCGGGCATACCTCTCGGGCGCGTCGGCACGGCCGAGGAGGTCGCTTCGGTTATAGCCTTCCTCGCCTCCGACGCCGCCTCTTACCTGTGCGGCGAGACCATCGAGCTTAACGGCGGGATGCTGATGCTGTGAACAGAGACATGAAGGCACGTCTGAAACAATCTCGAATCTCAAATCTGAGATTTCAAATCCTGAGGCTGTGTCTCTGTGTCTCCGTGTCTCTGTGTTTAATTCCACCGCGCACAGGCGCGCAGGATTCGAGAGAAGCGTTAGGGCCGAAGGACGCGCCCGGCGCCGCCGCCGCCTGGAAGAAGTCGCCGCACCCGCTCACGCGCCTGATGGCAGAGCGCAACTCGGCCCTGCGCGCGGAGCTGCGCGGCAAGCACCCGCGCGTCTACGTCACCGAAGAAGAGATAGACGCGCTGCGCACCCGCGCGCGCACGACGCACAGGGACATCTGGCGGCGCGCGCTTGAGAACGTGCGCGCTCTGAAGACGGAGCCGGCGCCCGCGCCCGCACAGGAGCGGCGCGCGCAGAACGAGGTCGGCATCGGGATCGCCGAGGCGGCGCTCGCCTACAAGATCGAAGGTGATAAGAAGTACCTCGACGCCGCGCGCAAGTACATGGACGCCGCCGTCTCTTACGACGTGTGGGGCTACACCTACAACAAGCCGAACGTAGACCTCGCCGCGGGGCACCTGCTCTACGGCCTGGGCTGGGGCTACGACCTGCTCTACAAAGACCTGACCCAGGCCGAGCGCACGCGCTACCGCGACAAGCTCGCGAAGCAGGCGCGGCTGCTCGCCGACTACTACAAGCCGAAGCCGGGGCGCACCTACTCCTATAGCCAGAACCACGTCTTCATCCCCATCGCGGGGTTGGGCGTCGCGGCCTACGCCCTGTATGACGAGGAGCGTGACGCGCCGGAGTGGGCCGAGCTGGCGCGCGCGATTTACGACCGCGTGCTCGAAACGTACTCGGCCGACGGCTACTACTACGAGGGCTTCGAGTACTGGGTCTTCTCGACGCCGTGGCTCGTCCACTACCTGGACGCGCACGCGCACGCCACCGGCGAAGACCTCTACGACCGCGCGGGCTTCCGCGAGATGCACGAGTACGTCGCGCACTCGATGCTGCCCTCGGGCCAGTACGTCTTCGACTTCGGAGACATCTTCGAGGGGCCGCTCACGCGCGCGGGTAAAGGCGAAGAGTACCCGCGCACGCACCCCGGCGGGCACTTCCACACGAACTACAATCTGCTCTACCGCCTCGCCTCGCGTTTCAAGAGCGGCGAGGCGCAGGGCGTCGCGCAGTGGCTCGAAGGCTTCGGGCAGGTCAACGCCGAGGACTTCTGGTCGCTCGTCTGGTACGACCCGAAGGTCGTGGCCGTCCCCATCGAGAGGCAGGCGCGCTGGCACCACTTCGAAGACCACGGCGTCGTCTACTGGCGGAGCGGCTGGGGCAGGGACGCGACGGCCTTCGCCTTCAAGTGCGGCCCGCCCGAAGGGCACGCGACGCTCGCGCGCCTGAAGGAGTTTCCCGACTGGCACCTCTCCTCGGGCCACGCGCACCCGGACGCCAACAGCTTCATCATCTATGCGGGCGGGCGATACCTGACGGGCGACTCGGGCTACGCGGGCGTGCCCTTGACGGCGCACCATAACTCCTTGCTCGTAGACGGCCGCGGCCAGGCGAAGGAGGGCGAAGGCCACGACGCCTTCGACGGCGTGCCTTACGAACAGTTGAACCGCGTCCGCATCGTCGAGGCACAACTCGGCGAGCGGTCGGCCGTGATTCGCGGCGACGCGGCCGCCGCTTACGACCCCGCGCTCGGCCTCACGCGCTTCGAACGGCGCTTCGAGTTTGACGGCCGCGGCTTCGACGTCACCGACGAGTTAGAGTCTTCCGTACCGCGCACCTTCACAGCGCTCGTCCACGCCGACGACGTGTTGAAGCGGGAGGGTGCCGGCCGCTTCTCGATTGACGCCTCGGGCGCGAGACTCGATATTCTCATCGAAGCGCCTAAGGACGCGCGCGCGGTCGTCGAGGAGAACGTGCTGACGGCTCCCGGCCCGCCCGGCTCGGTCGATAAGGGCGAGCGGCAGGTGCGCGGCCGGCGGCTCGCCGTCTCGACGCCCACGCCGCAGACCCGCACGCGCTTCCGCATGCGCCTCTCCACCGGCGGCAATTAGAGACCGCCTTCCGATCTCAAATCCCAACCTCACGGCCTGCCTGCCCCCGCATACAGCAATGTTGTAGGTCGGGTTAAGTTTTAAGATTTCAAAAATTAAGCTTGACAGGCGCGGCGGGGCGAGTATGATGCGAACCCAACGTCGAGTCTCTGTTCACGGTCTCGAAAGGAGTTTGAGCGATGTCGCAGGAACGTAGCGCGAGAGTCTGTGCGGCTGTTCTCGCCCGCGCGTCGAGGTCTTTGCTGTTGGCGCTGGCGCTCGTCTGCGCGCCGGCGCTGAGCGTGGCTGTCGGTCGGGACGCCGGGGCGGCTCTCGCGTTCACGGGCGGCGTTATCGCCTTTGAGCGTGGCGGTGAAATCTACGTCGTCGACACCTCCGGCGGGGCGCCGACAAAGATCGTCGAGGCCGTAGGCGACATCTTCAACATGCAGCCCGCGCTCTCGCCCGACGGCTCGCGTGTCGCGTTCAGCAGCAGGCGCGAAGGGAAGTTCAGCCTCTACGTCGTCGACGTCGACGGCAGCGGTCTGCGGCGCGTGACCGACGGCCCCGGCGACGACAGCGAACCCGCCTGGTCGCCCGACGGCTCACGCCTCGCCTTCGTGCGCGGCTTCGACGCGACCGGCAGCGGCATCGTCGTCCTGACGTGCGTCGCGCCGGGCAACATCCTGACGGTCGCCGTCGATGGCGGCCTCGGGGCCGAAGCTTCGGACGTGCCCGCAGAGAGGAACCTGACGCACGGCGCGGGCGGGACAGACCCCTCTTGGTCGCCCGACGGCACGCGCATCGCCTTCGCCAGCGACCGTGAGGGCAGCTACGACATCTACACGATGTCCGCGGCCGACGGCCACGACGTGCGCCGACTCACCTCTAACGACTCGGCGGAGGCAGACCCCGTCTGGTCGCCCGACGGCTCGCGGATAGCTTACACGGGCAACCTCATCGAAAACCGCACGATGCAGTGCGGTAACATGCCCATCGTCGGCGACGGCGAGGGCGGCGGCGAGCTCATGAGAAACGCCGGCCCTTACCTCTACAGGATGAAGGCCGACGGGAGCGAGCCGAAGAGCCTGACAGAGTCTTCGGTTTTCGGGGTCGAGCCCGCGTGGTCGCCCGACGGCTCGCAGATAGTCTTCGCCGGACGGGCTAAGGGCGATGCCGTTAACCACATCTACCTGACATCCTGGGATGGCACCGGCCCCTTGATTCAGTTAACCTCCGACGCGTTGCAGGACTCTTCGCCGTCCTGCGCGACTGCGAAAGACTACCAGACGAATTGAACCGAGTGCGCACAGAGATTCTGAACGAGCTGGCCGCCGAGGCTTCGCTGACCGCGGGCGAGCGGGTACTTCTCCGCTGCCGGCTGGCGCGGAGGCTGGAAGGAGCGGGCGCGTACGAGGAGGCGCGCGAGTTGCTCCGCCCCTTCTGGCCGCGCTTCGGCGAGCGCCCCGCGGTCGAGGGCTTAGACGAAGAGGCCGCGGCCGAGCTGCTTCTGCGCGCGGGCGTCCTGACGAACTGGATCGGCTACGACGGTCGGCTCGAACGCGCGCACGAGGCCGCGAAAGACCTCATGAGCGAAGGGCTCGCGCTCTTCGAGCGGCTCGGCCTCGTCGAGCGCGCCGCGGAGGCGCAGGCCGAGCTGGGGCACTGCTACTGGCGCGAGGGCGCGGTGGACGAGGCGCGCGTGCTGCTGGGCGAGGCGCTGGCGCGCCCGGGCGTCGGCGGCGAGGTGAGGGCTTTGGCGCTGCTGCGCCTCGCGGTCGTCGAAGACTCGGCCACGCGTTACAGCGAGGGCTACCGGATTCTGAAGGAGAACGCGGCGCTCTTCGAGTCGCTCGACAACCACACCCTGCGCGGCTCGTTCCACAACGAGCTGGCGACCGTCTACTACCACCTCGGCTCGTCGGAGAGCCGCGAAGACTTTCTCGACCGCGCGCTCGTCGAGTACGCGGCCGCGAGCTTTCATCTCGAACAGGCGGGGCACGCGCGCTACCAGGCGCACGTCGAGAACAACCTCGGCCTCTTCTTCCACATCCTCGGACGGAACGAAGAGGCGCACGAACACCTCGACCGCGCCCGCGCGCTCTTCCTAAACTTAGGCGACCGCGTCTACGCCGCGCAGGTGGACGAGACGCGCGCGCGCGTCCTGCTCGCGCAGCGGCGCGCCGCGGAGGCCGAGCGCCTCGTGCGCGTCGCGGCCGAGGTCTTCGAGGGCGCGGGCGAGCACGCGCTGCTCGCCGAAGGCTTGACCACGCGGGGCCGCGCGCTCGCGCGTCTGGAAAGGTTCGAGGAGGCGCGCGCGGACTTCGTGCGCGCGGCGGAGGTAGCGGAGCTGGCCGGGAACGCGGAGGCGGCGGGGCTTGCCTCGCTCACGCTGGTCGAAGAGCTCGCGCCGCTGCTCGGCGCGGACGGGCTGCGCGCGGGCTACCTGCGCGCGGACGAGCGGCTCGCGCGCACGCAAGACCCGGAAGTGTCACGGCGTCTGCGCCGCGCGGCCCGCCGCGTACTCGAAGCGCAGCCGCGCGCGGAAGAGGGTGTCTTCTATACGGAAGCATCGACGGATGAGGAGCGCGTGCGTGGGGCGGTCGAGGGTTTTATCGGAGAGGCCTTGAGAAGGCACGGGCGGCGCGTGGAGTTCACGGCGGAGGCGGTCGAGGCGATGTGCCGCATGTTTCTCGAAGACGGTTTGCGTGCGCTTCAAGGCATCATCGAAGAGACGGTCGCGTCGGCCCCGACAGGAACCGTCGTCACGCCTGACGCCGTCGAAGTCGTCGCGCTCAGGCGCGCGGCCCCGCGCGGCAACTTCGCGGAACCCTGGAACGGCTTCTCGCTCAAAGAGGAACTGCGCCAGCCCGAGAAGAGATTCATCGAGCTGGCGCTCAAGGCCGCCGAAGGCAAAATCTCAGTCGCGGCGCGCCTGCTCGGCCTCAACCACAACGAGATTCTGACCTCCATCATCAAGAGCCGCTACCCAGAGCTGCTCGCCGCGCGCAAGCCTCCCATCCCGCGCCGCCGCAGCATCATCCGCAAGCCCCAGCCGCCTAAGCGCTAAGGCTTATCACAGTTTTCCTACGGGTGTTACTGACCCGCCTTGCTCGTCGTGGCGCGGAAGGCCGTGCGGCCGGAGGGCTGCACTTCGAGGCGGAAGCGGAGGACGCTCGCGCCGTCGCCGATGCGTATGTCCGCGTCGGTCAGGTCGAGCGACGGCGCGGCCTCGTCCTCGCGCGCGCCCTTGAAGATCAGTAACGCGCCGAGCGCGGCGAGCAGCAGTGCGAAGACCGTGAGCGCGATCTGGAGAGCGTGGGAGTCGGGCGTCATCATCTTCTTCTCACTCGGTCGAAAGTCTTCGGGGCGCAATCCTCCGGGGGCCGCCCGCGCCTCCGGGATTAGCGAAGGCGCGGGCGGCCCCGATGCGGCCGCGGAGCTTCGGTGGTTACTGGACGTTGATGGGGGTCAGCGACGCGAAGTTCTCGCCGCTCGTGTTGCCGGCGATCTCGTTGTTCTTGTAGGTGGCGATGGTGCCGCCGGTGAAGTTGAGCGCGTTGGCGTTGCCCATGATGTGGGTTCGGGACAGTCGGACGGCCTGGTTGGTGTTCGACTGGACGGCGATGGAGTTGTAGTCGAGCTTCGAGTCGACCACGTCGATGATCGCGCCGCCGACGACGGCCGAGTCGGCGAGCACGGCCGTGCTCGAAGCGCTGGCGTTGATGAGCGTGATGACGGAGTTGCTCACACGGACTTGAGCGCGGTTGTTAACGCGGACGCCGTGGCCGCACTGCGAGATGTTCACGTTGTCGAGCCCGATGGCGTGCGCCAGCGTGTTCGAGCCGCCGGCGAGGACGCCGGAGCCGCCGCACTCAGAGATGACGAGGTTCCGCGCGTTGAGCCGGCCGGCCGCCGCGCCCGTGAAGGCCAACTCCACGCCGTCGCCGGTGAAGCCGAAGATGCGTACGTTCTCGACGTGCAGGGACGTGCCGGAGAGGAAGCGGATGCCGTCGGTGCCGGTGCCGTTCCCGTTAATCGAGATGTTGCGGAGGCGGACGACGCCGCCCGCGCCGGGGTTGACGATGATGGCGCCCGAGACGCCGCTGGCAAGGATCGAGGCCCAGCCCGCGCCCGAGCCGCCGTCGATGGTGATGGACTTGCCGATGGTGATGGTGCCGTAGCCGGCGGGGTCGAGCACGCTGATCTCGCCGCCGGTGGCGGTCTTGGAGTAGGCCCCGGCGAAGGTCTTACAGGGGGCGGTGCGGCTGCAAGGGTTATCGTCGGCGCCGACGCCCGAGACCCAAGTGCGCGTCGCCTGCGCGTTGGCGGCCGAGGCGAAGACCGAGATGACGATGGCGAGGGTCAGAGCCTTGACGGTGGCGGAAAAGATTCTCATTGTAGTCTCCTTCAAATAAGTCGGTTCATTGTTGGTCGGGCAACGTCTGCGAAACGTCACGCAAGGTTCCGTCGGGCGCTAGGGGCGGACGAAGATGTCGCCCGTGCCCGTCGTGTTGACGACGAACTCGTAGGAGGCGAGGGGGAAGGTGCGGACGCCTATCGAGTCGTCGAGGGGCATCCGGACGCCCTGGTCGTCGCGCCGCTCGGAGTCCGACGCCGTCCAGGTCATCCCGACGCCGGGGTCTTCGCGCAGTTCCGCGTCCGAGGGCGTCCAGTCCTTCTTCAAGTCCGCGTAGACGCCCCACGTCAGGCGGTCTGGGACGCGCGTGTTGTCGCCGTTGTCCTCGACCGTGAGCAGCACGCGGCGGCCGATGAGGCCGGTGATGCTCGAGTCGCGCACCGTCCCGCTGATGACGGCCGTGTTGTCCGTAACCTGCATGTCGTCGAACACCGCACGGAAGTAGAAGCCGGGGTAGGTCGTTTCGGGGTCGCCGACGCCGTCCACGTCCTGGTCGGTGACGGGCGCGTCGTCGCTGAAGAACATGCTGCCGGCGGCGGCGCCGCCCGTCTGCGCGCTGGCGTCGAACTCGACGTACTTCGTCCGCCCGTCCTCCAGCGTGAATTGGTAGCTGCCGCCCGCCGTCTGCGCGGCGGCAGCGCCGCAGGCTAAGCAGAGTAGCGCGAGGGTTGAGATAAATCGTCTGGTCTTCATCCGAAGAAACTCCTTCATTCTCAAACCGAGTCTTCGCACAAACGGAGGGGCGTGGGTTTCACCTTGGAGCCGCGCCGTCCACCGATGCCGCACTGTACGAAAGTTCCCGCCGGAGGTCGTGAGGGTTTGGTGAAGGTTTGGTAAGGGTTCGGTAAGGGAGCCGGGAGGAAAGCAAAAGGCGGCGTGAACCTGACACTTAACGCGGATTAGTGGCCGAAAATGCCATTAATGGACTTGCCCGTCGAAGAGGATGGCGAACTGATTCATCGCGCCGCTCCGGTTCCGGAAGAGACTCCGATAAGTCTTGACTTCCATCTGAAAGCAGAGCATCGTAGCGGCCATCAGAGGGTCTCCAACAGGTTTTGCACCATTACTAAAGTCCGGCGCTCTACTCGCTTAGCTCAACCCGGACTCGCGTTTACTCACCGGCCGCTTCAAAAATATGTAGCCCCACCCATCCGAAAATGGGTGGTCGCCCCGACACCATCTTCACCGCGTAGTGCCACACTGCGGGCGCTTCAACCTGTTCGCCTCGGACGTGAAGGAGACGCCGCTCATGTCAACCTCTACCAACCCCATCGAGAACATCATCGTGGTCATGCTGGAGAACCGCTCCTACGACAACGTGCTGGGCGGCCTCTACCTGTCAACCAACCCGGCCCCGTACGACACGCCCCCTGCGGGGCAGACCGGCCTCAACGGCCTGGCCGACTCGAACGGCGCGCCCGGCACCTACTCCAACCCGAACCCGGCCTCGAAGCCGCCGAACACGCTCCCGCCGATCCCGATAGGGAACCAGACCTCCCCGACGCAGGTAGACGGCTCGGGCACCTACTACCCGCCGACGACCATCCCCGTCATCGACCCCGGCGAATTCTTCAGCGACATGGCCTGGCAGATTACCGGCTCCTCACAGTCCGCCAACCCGTACGGGACGTGGCCGCCCTCTAAGACGGCGAACCTGATGCAGGGCTTCACCGGAGATTACGCGAGCCAGAGCGGCACCGCGGTTCAGCCTCAGGCCCCGAACATCCCCGACGTGATGAACTACTTCACGCCGGAGCAGATGCCCGTGACGGCGTGGCTAGCGAACAACTTCGCCGTCTGTGACCAGTGGTTCGCGTCCGCGCCGACCCAGACCTTCGCCAACCGGGCCTTCGCTCATTGCGCCGCCCCCGCCCTCTACTGGGACGCCACCAAGACGAGCGACAGCTATAGCTTTATCGACGACCCGCAGTACGTCGAGGCCCAGTGGAACATGCCCTCCATCTTCTACCAACTCGACGCCGTCTACCCGAGTTCCGCCAGCAGCACGCTCCCCAACTGGAAGGTCTATTTCCACGACTACTCGATCTCGATGCTGACCGTGCCTTACGTCATGGCCGCGGCGACGAGTGAGAGCAACGTCAACGTCGCCACTTACGACAACACGGACTGGGGCGATGATCCCCCGTGCCCCATCACGTCCCTGGGAATACCGTTCCCGCCGCCCTCTTTGAGACACCCGCTCAAAAAAGTCCCGACGACTTTCATGGAGGACTTGGCGAGCGGCACGCTGCCGAAGTATTCCTTCATCGAGCCGCGCTACTCCAACGGCATCCAATACAACTCAGACCCGAGCAAAGCGACCCAATTCACCACCAACTCCTACCCGCCCAACTCCAACCACCCCGGCGGGGCGAACTACCCCAGCACCGAAACGCCGAGCAACCCGGTCACCTCCGCGAACCCCCCGATTGACGTGGCCGACGGGGAAGCGTTCCTCAAACAGCTCTACAACGCACTCAGTCAGAGCGAGAAATACTGGAACCAGACGCTCCTCATCATCACCTACGACGAGCACGGCGGCTGCTACGACCACGTCCCACCCCCGACGTTCACCCCTCCGTCCGGCAGCACGACTTCCAGCACGGCCCTCGGCCAGACCATCGAGACGACCGTGCCCCCCGGCAGCACGAACCCCACTTCGACCACGCCCAGCATCGACATCCCCACAGCCTCCGACCTGGGTGACGGGACGGGGGACGGCTTCGAGTTCAACGTCTACGGGTGCCGCGTGCCGGCGATCATCGTCTCTCCTTACATCGCCCAGGGCACGCGGGTCTCTCCGCCGACGGGCTCGAACCCCTTCGACCACGCGTCCATCGTCAGCACCGTCTGGGACTGCTTCAACCTCACGACGACGACCCCGGCCGTCTCCTCCCTCACGAACCGGGACGGGGCGGCCCCGAGCCTCCTCTCCACCGCGGTCGGGCTCCTCGGGAGTTCGGCCAGCAACAACCCCGGGCAGTTGTGAAGAGGGTTCGGCCCACCGGCGGGGGGCGCGAGCCGCCGACTGGTGGGCCGCCCGCCGCCACATTCACAAGGAGCGACGACGATGGCTAACCTGGTAGCGAACTCTTCGGGCGACGAGGCCGGAAACTATTACACCGGCTCGGCGAGCGATCTGGCCTCCGTTCCGGTCTCAAACGCGGTTAACCCTCAGCCGTACGAGTGCCCCGCCACGGACTCCAACTACGGCCCCTTCACGGGTCAGGGCTACAGCGCGGCCACCTTCGGCCCCGTCGGCACACACAAAGTCTGGACGCCCTTCGCCGCGTGGAACGGTCAGCAGGCCGTGCTCCCGCTGCCGCACACCATCGAGGCGACCGCAAACGGATTTCAATTCTCGAAACCGCCGGTCTTCAATTCCGGCAACAACTACGTCGCCCAACTCCCCAACGACGACACGCAGCCGCCGGCGCAGTACTATGGCAACAACCAGAGTGATTTTTACGTCGCGCCGGCCGCGTCACTCACGCAGCCGGTCAATGCCTTCCCACTGCCGACGAGCGGCGAGACGGCCTTCACGCAGCTCGAAGGTTTCAGCGACTGGGCCGCGACCGTCAGCCTCTCCAATGCGTCCGAGTCGTTGGAGGTCACGTTCGCCAACGGCTCGCCGCTCGCCTTCCTCACCCTCGACACCGAGTACGCATGGTTCCAGCCGTCCACGGCGTCCCCCATCATCTTCCTCACTCCTTACTTCCTGCCGAGCGTGGTCGCCCCGCCCATCCCCGGCACGAACCAGTGCCCCGCCGACAGCCTCACTTCCAGCCCGCCCTGCACCCTCTTCAACGCCAACTGGCCGACCTACGCCGTCGGCGAGTCTTACCCCATCACGTGGGCGAGCCTCGGCGTCGGCCCTGACACCAATCTTGACTTGTACATCTCGACCGACGGCGGCACGAGCTGGACGCTGCTCGCCGGCGACATTCCCAATAGCAGCCCCTACACGTGGACGCCGACGGCCGCGCAGGTGACGGGGCAAAATACTTTTACCGGGCAGTTCTGGCTCGTCCTGCACGGTCAGGACGTCACGACCGGCGACCCGAACGCGAGCGCCCTGAGCGTGCCCTTCGCGGTCGTCGGCTCGGCGAGCGAACTCCCAGCCAACCAGCCGAGTCTCACGAGCGCCCCGCAGCCCCCGGCCGACACCACCTTCGGCACGCAGTACGTCGACGACCCGCACGTGCCCCTGACCTCCTGGTATCCACAGGGGTACGAGATACAGCCCCCCTTCGACGGCCCGCCCGGCGAGAGCCTCGGCATCACCATCACCGGCTTCGGCGCCGCGGGTTCGGGGGGCGGCCAGTACTACCAGTCCAGCTACCTCCTCATCGCCCCGAGCGGTTCGCAGTGGACTGTGGAGAACGGCGGGGCGGCCCTCGCCTGCCAGTTCCCGAGCAGTAGCGGCGGGACGATCATCGTCGTCGCCATGCCCGACGTGTCCGCCGAGGCTTACGCCAGCTACTACACGCCCGAGACGGGCGCGGCGGCCGTCCTCCAGAGCTACTGGGCCGTCATGCAGCCTTACGCGTACGGCTGCCCGCGCCACCTCGACGGCGACGGCAACGACGACGGCACCGGTACGCAGCTCGGCCCCAACGCGGGGAACCAGTTCACGCCGAGGGTGACGTCGGCCGACGGGACGACCACCGTCACGACCGAGTTCTACTACAACCTCACCTTCCCGCTCGGCCAGCCCGACGGCGCCTACAACGCCACGCTCTTCGGCCTCTTCCCGCACCAGTGGCGGGCCTACGCCAACAACACGTCCACGCCCCTTCAGACGGCGGACGGAACCGAGCTTACTTACCGGACCGTGATGGGCACGCTCAAGCTCTGCGGCGGCGACGGCTTCAGCACGAACTACACCTTCCCCGGCATCCTCCCCGCCCTCCCCAACGCCGCCCAGTTGACCGGCAACGAAGTCTTCAACGTCTACGACTACCCCGCCGGGTCGGGCGTCAATCCCATGTCCTTGATCGGCCAGATGCTTCGGGACGCGAGCACCCCCGTCTGGTCGGCAAACAACTTCGGCGCCAGCAGCCCCGGCGCGGGCGGAACGAGTCCGGCCCAGAACGACTTCATTCCGGTTCCGCCGTCGAATCAACAGAACTGGGGCATCGACTCTTACGACTGGGGCAAGTTCGTCGCCGGCGTCGCCGACCTCATCCAGCCGGCCTTCATGCTCGGCGCCAACTTCGTCGGTGAGGCCGCCATCAGCCAGCTCAACGCGCAGCTCGGGCAGTGGCTGAGCGGCGCGCTCCTCTACGCCGACGACACGACGCCGTGGCCGCCCGGCGTCTCGGCGTGGCAGATGCAGCAGGGCAACACGACCCTCGCCGGTGAGACGGGTCTGAGCAGCAACCAGCAGTTTCTTTATTACGACCAGCAGTGGTTCACCTTCATCCCTTACCCGACCGCCTACTACGCCGACACGCTCCTCAACGACCATCACTTCCACTACGGCTACTGGCTGCGCGCGGCGTCGCAGTTGGCGCTGGCGCAGGCTTCGGGGCAAGACCCGGACAACGCCGCGGGCACCTTCATCGCCAACTACGGGGCGACGGTGAATCTACTCGTCAAGGAGCTCGCCAACCCTCTGCGCGCCGACCAGGGCGCCGTCGGCGACAGCGCCGCGAGTTTCCCCGGCGGCCCAGCCACGCCGTTCCTCCGCCACTTCGACGGCTACTTCGGCCACTCGTGGGCGAGCGGCCTGCCGCAGAACATCCTCAATCAGGAGTCGCTCTCGGAGGCGATGAGCGCGTGGACGGGCGTCATCATGTGGGGCGAGCTGACGGGCAACACCGACATGCGCGACCTCGGCGTCTGGATGTACACGCACGAGATGTACTCGTTCTACGAGTACTGGATGGACTGCGCGCAGAATGCGTCCGAGGACTCGGCGCTCTTCCCCGCCGGCTCGACGGCGAACATCGCCGACCCCGGTTACGCCGTGAGCATTCAGGGCGGAGATACCACGTCGGGCGTCGGCTTCTGCACGCAGGTCTACAACAGTTACCTTGAGCTGACTTCGGACTTCGGCATGGATCCGCTCTTCCTGACCGGCATCGAGTGGCTGCCGTTCCACGGCGGCTCGCTCTACCTCTCCAGCACGGACGCGGCGGTCAGCACCACGCTGCAAGCCGTCTACCAGTGGTCGCAGGCGAACTCGCAGTATCAGTGGAACCAGTGGCAGCAAGCGACCTCGCCCGCCAAGCTCTCCGTCTACCAGCCGACATACCTGGCCGCCAGTTGGGAGCCTGTGATGTGGAACCACGCGGCCACCCTCGGCGAAGACACCGCCGCCGACATTTGGGCCGAGCTTGAGCAGGCGGTCGGCTCGGACGGCGCGAGTCTGAATAACCAGCCGGCCGGCGGATGGAAGCCACTCGGCGGAGAGTCTGTCTCCTACAGCTACTACTGGATCAACAACATCTCGGCGCTCGGCGCGCGCGACGCGGCCACGTCGGCCGACTACCCCTTCGCCGTCAAGTTCCTCAACGGCGCGACGGCCACCTACGTGGTCTGGAACCTGACGGGCGCGAGCCTCGACGTGAACTTCTCCGACGGTCGGACGGTCTCCGGCGTGGCGGCCCACAGCCTGCAAGTGTCACCCGCGTCCAGTTGACCGCTTTTTGCCTTCAGTCGAACCGCCGGGTGCGTGACATCTCTTCGCGGCGGCGGGTGTCGGTGGGCGGGAGTTGTTCGCGTATCTCTTCGAGGAGTTCGGCGGTGCGGCGGCGGGCGGATTGGGAGGCTTCCGATTCGCCGCCTTCGGCTTCGAGCGCGAGGGCGAGGGCGCGGTAGCCGCGCCAGCGCTCGCCCGAGCCCGTCTCTTCGAGGAGGCGGACGGCCACCTCGGCCGAGCTGACGGCGCAGCGCACGTCCGCGAGTCCCAGCTCGGCGCGCGACTGCTCGACGAGCGCGAAGCCGAGGCCGTCGCGGCAGTTTAGCTCCGCCGCGATCTTCGCCGCCTCGATGGATTTCGAGAGGGCGAGCTTGAACTCCCCGCGCTCGACGGCGACGCGCGCCTGATCGACGAGGATGCGGAACTCGTCGTCGCGGTCGCCGATGTGCCGGATCATCTCAAGCGCGCGCGCGAGCATCGCCTCGGCCTCGCTCAGACGTCCGGCCTCGCAGTGCGCGCGCCCCAGGAGCCAGAGCGTCTCGGCCTCGCAGTGCGCGTCGCCGTTCCGGTTCAGACTCTCCAACGTGCGGCGCAGGTAGGCGATGCCCTCCTCGTACAACCCCTGCGCGATGCGCGCCTGCCCGAGACCCATGTAAATCTTCGCCTCGCCGAAGAGGTTGCCGATGGCCTGAAAGTCCTTCTGCGCGCGCTTGGCGAGCGCGACGGCCGACTCGTACTGGCCGCGGCTCAAGTCGGCCCAGTGCAAACGTCTCAGGACTTGGGCGCGCAGCCGGACGTTGCCGCAGCGCGCGTGGTATTCGAGGCACTTCTGCAAAAGACCGACGCCCTCGTCGTAACGACCTTGAAGCACGCGCGTCCAGCCGAGCATCCCGGCGGCGTCGGCCGCGGTCTCCTCGTCCACGCCCTCCTCGTCGAGCACCGCCTGGATGAGTTCGCCCGCGTGCTCGTAATCGCCCATGCTCGCGCGTATGCGCCCGAGGTGCACGACGGCGAGCCGCGCGCGCGTCTTGTCGCCGAGCCGCCGGTAGATTTCGAGCGAGCGCTCGATGGCGGAGAGCGCCTCCCGGTACTGGCTGAGCGCGGAGTGGACGAGCCCGTCCTGAAAATGCACCGCGGCCTCCGCCGTCTCGTCGTTCAGGGAGCGGGCGAGCGCGAGCGCCTCGGGGATGACCGGCTCCAGCTCGCGGTTGCGGCCGACGGCGTGCAGGCTCTCGCAGAGCGCGAGCAGCATCGAGAGTTCCGCCGAGAGCGGGAGCGGGGCCGCGTCGTCTTCGCGGGCGAACGGCCTGAAGAAGTTGGACGAGGTGTCGCCCGCGGCGTAGATCGCCTCGGCGTGGAATTCGAGCTGCTCGGCGGCGCGGCGTGCGCGCTCGGCGCACTTGACGGCCTCGACCCAGTGCCAGCGCGCGGCGGCCGCGGCCCACGCGCGCATCGCCCAGCGGAAGGCGCGCCGCGCGTCGCCCGCCGCCTCGTAGTGCGCGCTCAACGACTCCGCGAGGCGCTCCGGGTGGCGCGCGTGCACCTCCTCGATGGCGGCGGCGGCGAGCAGGTGCAGGCGTCTTCGTCGCCGCGGCGAGAGGCTCTCGTAGAGCACTCGGCGGAGGATGGTGTGGTAGAAGCGGTAGTCTTCACCGAAAGAGAGCCCGCGCTCGGCGAGCACGCCGAGCCGGAGTCCCTCCCGCAGGCTCTCGTCAAGTTCGTCTTCGCCCCGGCCTGACATGCGCGCCAGGGTCTCGACGCGGAACTCGTCGCCGATGACGGCCGCGTGCTCCAGCAGCTCGCGCAAGGTCGCGGGCGTCCGCTCAAGCTTGCCCAAAGCGGCCATCACCAGGGAGTCGGGCAGCGGCACGTTCCCGATGCCGTTCCAGCGCCAGCGCGGGCTCGACCCGTCCGCCTCGTCGGCCACGCTGATGGCGCCTTCGGCGACGAGCAGCCGCAAGGTCTCGACGAGGAAGTAGGGGTTGCCGCCCGTGACGCGGAAGACCGTGGAGGTGTCCGCCTGCGGGATGAGCGGCGCGCGCAAAGTTCCGCCGAAAGCCTCCTCGACCGCCTCGCGCACGGCCGGCTCGCCGAGCGGCTGGAGCTTGATCGAGGTGAAGCTGCGGTAGTCGGCGTGCCGCTTGAGCCACTCGCCGAGGGCGTGCCGCGGGTCGGAGGCCTCCTCGGCGCGCGCCGGCATGACGAGCATCAGAGGCTCCGCCGCGCGCACGCGCATCAGGTAGCCGAGGCAGTCGAGGCTCACCTCGTCGGCCCACTGCAGGTCGTCCAAGACCATCACGAGCGGGCGCTCGCGACTGAGGCGCAGGAACGCTTTACCCAGAGGCGCGACGATGCGGAAGTGGTCGCCCGAGGCCGCGCGCACGAGCTGCGCGTTCGCCTCTTCGACGCCGAACAGCTCGTCGGGAAGCACGACGCCGCAGCGCGCCTTGACCGCCGCGCGCAGCTCGCCCGGCGCGTGTGCGCGACCGCCGAAGGAGAGCGCGCCGCTCAGAAGGTCGATGAAGGTCTCGTAGGGCGCGAGGCGGCTCGCCGCGTAGTCGAAGAAGCGCCCGTAGACGTAGGCGGCGCCCTGCTCGTCGCGCGCCCAGCGGCCGAGGTGTCTCGCGAGCTGCGTCTTGCCGATGCCCGGCTCGCCCTTGATGATGACGGGCTGCCCGCCGCCCGCGAGCACGTGTCCGAACTCCGCGCGCAGAAGCGAAAGCTCGTTCTCGCGCCCGACCAGAAGGTCGTAGTTCGGCCCCGCCTCCTCGCGCGCGTGAGCGGTCGCTGCGGCGGGAGTCTCGACCGCATCACTCTCGTGTGAGGCGACACGTTCCGTTGTCGCGGCCGTCTCTTCCGTCCCGACGGTGACGGGCGCGATGAACTGGTAGCCGCGCGCGTGGAAGGTCTGCACGTAGCGCGGCGCGTCGGCCGCGTCGCCGAGCGCGCGCCTGATCTGCGAGACCGCCTGCTTGAGCACGGCGTCGGTCGTGAAGACATCGGCCCAGACCTTGTCGAGCAACTCTTCTTTCGGCACGACGCGGCCGCGGCTGCGGACGAGGTAGGCGAGGAGCTTGACGGCGCGCGGCTCCAGCGGGACGGGCACGCCGTCGCGGTACAGGAGTCCGACACCCGTGTCCAGGCTGAAGGGAGTGAAGTGGAAGGTCTCGTTGGGCATCTTACGTCGGACGACGCGGGCGACTCGAACGACGACTCAGGGCACGGCCGCAAGTTTATAACAGCGGCCGTCCTTGAAGCACGGAAAATTCGGAGGGGTGGCTCGGAAGGCGGCGGAGGAGTAAACTGGCGGGGCCACAAGAGCCCAACGCGAAAGAGGAAGAGAAGAGATGAGCACGCAAATGCAGCCGTCGTCGGAGAACTACATCTACCGCGGCACGAACCGGCAGAAGGGGCGCCACCACGCCGTCACGCCCGAGAACAGCTCGATGAAGCACCTCGTCTACGGCCGCATCATCTTGGATAAAGAGACGCCGCGCGTGTCGTTCTCGACCGAAGCGTACGAGACGGGGCTCATCTGCCTCGCGGGCGGCTGCACGCTCAAGGCCGAAGGCCAGACGTACCGCATCGAGCACCGCGACTCCATCTACCTCCCGCGCGACACAGAGGTCGAGATAGAGACGGACGACCATGTCGATCTCGTCGAATGCTCGGCCGAGGTCGAGGGCAAGTACCCCTTGCAGTTCGTGCGCTTCGCGGACATCGAGCAAGACCCCTCGCTCCGCTTCCAGACGGGCGGCCCCTCGACGACGCGCACCATCAACATCGCGCTCGGCAAGAACGTGCAGGCCGGCCGCATCGTCGCCGGCTTCACCTCTTCGGAGCCGGGCCACTGGACTTCGTGGCCGCCGCACGAGCACGCCTCGATGCTCGAAGAGCTGTACGTCTACTACGACATGCCGGCGCCGGCCTTCGGCGTGCAGTTCGTCTACACGAACCCGGACGAGCCGGAGTTCGTCGGCGTCGTGCGCGACGGCGACGCGGTCGTCATGCCGCGCGGCTTCCACCCGAACGTCTCCGTCCCCGGCCACCGCATCAACTTCGTCTGGCTCATGGCCGCCCACCGCGAGAAAGAGGACAGACAGTTCGGCGTCGTCACCGTCCAACCCGGTTTCGACCAGTCGGGCACGGGCTTAGAGGCCAGTAGGAAATAAGGGTCAGAACCACCCGCGGTAGCGGGTGGCCCTGTGCTAATCGCGAGAGCCGTATCGCACAGGCCACCCGCTACCGCGGGTGGTTCTGACCCGGTGAATTACGGCGAACCCGCCCTGCGCGGGTGGCATCCGAAGTTCGGCCTCTCCCTTGGCCTCGCAGTTAAAAAGAAGCTCTCGTTATGAAAGATTTCCCTGTCATGAAGAGACTGACGAACAGCATTGCCGTCTGCGCCGCGCTCCTCCTCTGCACCACGCTCGCCTCGGCGCAGTCGGGCGCGACCCGGCCGCGGCGCGTGACGCCCGTCCAGCCGACGGGCGAGACGGCGAGCGCCGCGGCGACGCCGGCCGCCGGGACGAGCGCGGGCGCCGGCTCGTCCGCACACGCGCTGTCGCTCCTCGAGCAGAAGCAGTACGACGCCGCGCTCGCCGAGGCGCGGAAGCTCTCCGCGGCCGACCCGAAGAACTCGGAGGCCTGGAAGATCGCCGGCTACGCGGAGTTCTACCTGAAGCGCTACAACGAGGCGTCGGCCGATCTCGAACGCGCACTTGAGCTGCGCAGCGCCGAGGGGCAGAAGGACACGAAGATCGAGGACGCGCTCGCGCAGGTCTACTTCTTCGCGGAGAAGTACGAGCAGGCGCTCCCGCTCCTCGTCGCCGCCACGACACGCGCGGGCGCCAAGCCCGACGCCAACACGCTCTACTACCGCGCCATCGCCGAGATGAACCTGAAGCGGGAGGCCGACGCCGAGCGCTCCTTCGGCGAGGTTCTGAAGCTCGACCCGAAGAACAAGTTCGCGCTCCTCTACACGGGGCAGCTCGCCTTCGGCCGGCAGGACTACGCGACGGCCGTGAACATGCTCAACCGCGCGACGCTCGCCGACCCGACCTTCGCGCAGGGGTGGGAGCTGCTCACGCAGGCTTACATGTACCGCGGCCGTGCCGCCACGGGCGCGGCCGCCGACGCGGACTTCCTCTCGGCCGTGCGCGCGTCAGACTCGCTCGCGCGCGTGCGCCCGGACGCGCGCTCGGCCTTGCTGCAAGGGCAGGCGCTCGTCTTCGCGAAGCAGTTCCCGAAGGCCGTCGTCGCCTTGGAGCGCGCCGCCGCCGCGCCGCAGGCGCCCGACGAGACGTTCTATCTGCTCGGCTACGCGCAGGTGCAGGCCAAGAACTTCCCCAAGGCCATCAGCGCGCTCGAGACGGCCGCCGCCAGGACGCCGCAGAACGCCGAGGTCTACCGCCTGCTCGGCTTCTCCTACGAGTCCTCGCAGCAGTATGCCAAGGCGCTCGCCGCCTACGAGAAGGGCCTCCAACTCGCGCCCACCGACGCCTACTTCAAAGACTCCGCCGAACGCGTCCGCCCTTACGCGAAGTAAAGCCGTGAACCGCAAACCGTAAACCGTGGCGAGAAGGTTTCTCTCTCTCGCCACGGTTTACGGTTTACGGTTTACGCTCTTCGTCTTTTGCGCTAGCATCCTGCGCATGAGAAACAGAATTTTTTTGAGTCTGGCCCTCGCGCTGGCCGTGCTGCTCTCGGCCGGGGCCGCTCGGGCGGCGACGTGGAAGGGGTTGGAGCCTTTCGTCTCGAAGAGGGCGGACGTCGAGAAGGCGCTCGGCGCGCCGGTCGCCGACCGCTACGGCGAGGAGGGGACGCTCGAGTTCAACGTGGCGGGCGGGCGCGTCACGGTCTTCTTCGTCACGCCGAAGTTCGTCTCGACGAAGCGGCTGCCCGCGCACTACGAGGGCACGGTCTTGCAGATCGTCCTCCAGCACGAGAGCGCGCAGGACACGCCCGAGTCGCTGAACCTCGTCACCAACAAAGCCTTCCGGCGCGAGGCGAAGGGCAGCGTCGAGAAGTACAGCGACGACAAGGACGGCCTCTTCTACACCTTCGTCGAGAGCCGCCTCAAGACCACGCGCTACGCCTACTCGATGGATCGCCTCGCGCGAATCCAGCGCGGAAAGTGATGGGTGCTGGGTAAGAGCCTGCTTCTAACCAGCACCCAGCACCCAGCACCCAACACCCTCTTATGCTCTACCGCACGCACGTTATCGGCGCGCTCGAAAGTAAGCGCGCGGAGTTCGCCAGTTTCGAGCGCTCGCTGCGGGGCGAGGTGGGCGAGCTGGCGGCGCGGCTGTTGGCGCTCGCGGGCCGGACGGGCGAGGAGGTGCGGCAAGTGTCGGGCGCCGTCGCGAAGCGTCTGGCCTACCCGTCCGACGAACTCGAACGCGCGGGCGGCTCGGTCGTCCCCTTCCGCGAGTCGTGGCGCTCGCACGAGGAGGCGCGGCGTTGGGCGCTCGAAGCCCTGCGCGGCCGCGTGACCTTCGCCGCCGACGGCAGCCAGGTCTTCCCCGGCCGCGAGGCCAGCCTCCCCGTCGCCGCCGTCCAGGTCGCCTCCTTCGAGAACCCGCACGCGCCCGAGGGGCGCTACACGAAGGACGTGCACTTCGAAGTCCTCGCGCCCAACCAACTGCTCGGGCGCGCGGGCGAATACGAGAGCCCCGAGCAGGTCGTCTCGCTCCGGCGCTTCGAGCTCGAGGCGCGCGCCGTCTGCGACTTCCTCGAACGTCAGAAGGGCTGGCGCGCGAGAGGCGAGCGCACGCCCGTCGCCTTCTTCGACAACACCCTGCTCGTCGCCTCGCTCCGCAAAGGGACAGACCGGCACCTCTCGCAGCGCATGGCCGACGCGCTCGCCGAACTCATCCACACTTCGCGCGAGACCTCGGTGCCCGTCGTCGGCTACGTCGATCACTCCTACGCGCACGACCTCGCCGGCCTGCTCCTCGCGCTGCACGGAGACCTGCCCGAGTCGAACGCCTACGACGCGCAACTGCTACGCGCGCGCGGCAAGGCACAGCCCCCGCTCGCGAGCTGGGGCGACCGCACCGTCTTCTTCCACTGCCAGCGGCCGAACCTCGCCGAAGTCTTCTCCGACGAGGGGGGCGCGCCGCTCGTCGGCTTCGTCTACCTGCAGACGACGGCCGCCGGCCACCCGGCGCGGCTCGACATCCCCGCGTGGGTGCACGAGGCGGGCCTCGTCGAAGAGGTCGCCGACGCCGTGCGCGCCGAGTGCGTCGTCGGGAACGGCTACCCGTACGCCATCGAGGCCGCCGACCAGGCCGCCCTGATGACGGGGCGCGACCGCGAGCAGTTCCTCCGCGCCGTGCAGGACTTCGCCGCCGAGCACCGGCTCGACTTCCACGTCTCGCGCAAGGCGCTCAGCAAGGGGCGTCGCCGTTGAGCCGCGCGGCGAAATCTGTCATCATCCCCGGCGTCCGGCGTCGAAGGCTTTAAAGGGCTACCCGACGAAACCAGATGAAGTACCCTTCGGGCGAAACTCACGACGACCTCGAAGGCCGCGGAGCACCCTCCGCCAGCGGAGAGACTTCCGGCGAAGGGGCGCGCGTGTGCGAGGCGTGCGGGGGGCGCGCGCGGCGCGAGTCGGCGCGCTTCTGCGCCACGTGCGGGCACGCGTTCGGCGGCGGCTACTTCCCGACAGATTCTCTGCGCGCCTCCTACCGTTTCGAGAGCGCGCCCGTCTCGTACAGCCTCGAAGCGGCGCGCGGCCCGCAGCGCGCGCGGGTGCGCTCGGGCGCTTACACGCGCCGGCACGCGCCGCGCGCGGGGAGGGAGTTTATGCCACGCAGCACCGAGAGCACCGCGGCGGCGACGGCGATGGCCTTCGTCACTTACGCGCTGGTGCCGTACCTCGGGATACTCTTCTGCCCGGGCGCGCTCCTCTTCGGCGGCGTGGGCCTGTTGCGGGCCATGCGCGCGCCGCGGCCGGGCCACGCGCGCGCCGCGGCCCTGAGCCTCGCCCTCGGCCTGCTCGTGCTCTGCGCGCAAATCCTCCTCTGGTGGATTCTCTACAAGGTGCCCGAGTGGGCGCGCCAGTCTCCGTTTTAGACCGATGACAAGGGTTGCCAAGATCGTCAAGTCGAACTCGCACGTGGACTACGTCGCGCGCGTGATCGACGAGCTGGACGCGGACGCGCCGCCGTCGCCCGAGGAGTACGGCTTCGCGCAGTTCGTGCGGATGCCCGTGGCCGAGACGGAGGAGGTCGTGGGCGTCGTCTACGACACGCAGCTCGCGAACCCCGACTACGGGAGCTTCGGGCCGAGGCTCTCGTCGCACGCCGACCTGAAGGTCTTGAGTCCGGACTTCCTGCACGAGCAGGGCGTGCTGCTCGGCGTGCTGCTGCTGGGCCGGCGCGCGCGCGGCGAAGGCGGGGGCTGGGTCGCGCACCAGGGCGTGCCGCGCAGGGTCGTGCCCGTCGGGCAGGAGGTCTTCTCGCTCGCGGACGCGGAGGTCTTCGAGTTCCACAGGGGCGCGGGCGGGGCCGTGCAGTTACACTACTTTTCGCAGGCGCTCGCGCACGCGGGGCCGTTCGCGGTGCCCCTGGTCGAGGCCGTCATCGAACAGTTGGAGCCGCTCTGCGGGCCGGCCGAGCGGCAGCGCCTGTGCGTCCTGAAAAAGTCTCTGGTTTGGCAACGAACTCTCGGGCAGTTGCGTCTTTAAAGAGCACAGAAGTTTCTCGCCTCTCGAAAGGAAAGCCGAAATGAAGTTCGCAAGTAAGTCTTTGTCGCTGCTCCTGCTCGCGGCCGCCGTGTCGCCCGGCGCGGCCTACGCGCAGCGCACCCGCCAGGTGGGCGACGCGCCGAAGCCCGTGCCGCCTCCTCAGCAGCAGACGCAGCAGGGCGCGCCCGCCGAAGGCCAGTCCACGCCGAAGGTCTCGGCGCCCGCGCCGCCCGCGCCGCCGAAGGTCATCCCCGCGAAGTACATGGGCGGGTTCGCCGGCTACCGCAAGAAGCAGGAGGGCATGCTCAACTTCGACGACCGCAACCAGCGCCTCGTCTTCCGCGACAAGAACGAGAAGGAGGTCATCTCGATCTCCTACGACGCCGTGATGGTGGCCTTCGCCGACCGCGAGACGCGCCGCCTGATGGGCAACGGCACGCAGTCGGTCGTCCTGGGGACGGCCGGCGTGCTCGGCCTGCCCGGGCTCCTCCTCAAGAAGAAGTTCGAGTACCTCACCATCCAGTTCGAAGACCCCGAGACGTACCTGAAGGGCACGACGCAGTTCAAGCTCGCGAACCAGGACATCATCGAGTCGGTGACCTACGCCCTCGCGCAGCGCGCCGGCCTCATCCAGCAGGGCCAGGTCTACACGCGCCGCCGCGCCGGCATCGAGCCGGCCTCCGCCGAGAAGACCTCCAACCCGTAAGCACGCTCCGCAAAGTTCACCCGCTGCCAAAAAGGGGGCCGCCGTTCGCGTTGAACGGCGGCCCCTTTTCAGCCCGCCCGGCCCTGCCCGGCGCGGGGCGTCTTGCCGGGGCCGGAAATATTTCCGGCCCCGGCGCACATATTAGATAGAACAGGAAAAGGAGCTCCCCCGGAATGAGAGTCCTTACAGCCTTTGCCTTAACACTCTGCTGCGCCTGCGTGGCCCTGGCCCAGACGCCCTCGTCGAACACCGCCACCCAACTGAGTACCAAGGTCGTCGGCACCGTCAACGAGAACGTGAGCGCCCAGGCAGTGCTCATTCCGCGGGTTGACGCGCGGCGGTTGTTCGGCAAGGAGATCGCCGAAAACTACGCGGTCGTCGAGATCAACATCGGCAACAAGAGTCCGGATGCCGCGCTGATCATCCACGGCATCTTCATCGACTACAGCAACTGGCCGCTGAGCGGCATGTCGAGGAACGACGTGCGTAGCCTCGACATGCCGGACGGGCGTTTCGCCAACTTCCAGACCGGCACCCGCCCGAGTCAGGTCGCGAGCGAAGAGTACCGCGTGGTGCGCGGCCAGTTGCTCGACGCACAGGCGTGGACGCGCAGGAACCTGGCAATCCGCCTGCTGAACCTCGCCGGGAGTCTCGCGACGGCCTACACGTTCTCGCTCAACGAGCAGGGCATCATCAAGGGAATCAACGCGGCGACGGGCGTCGGCATCCCCGGCATCGCCACGGCGTGGCCCGACTCGACCATCGACCAGCTCAACCGCGTCAGCGACTTCGGCTTCCGCGCCAACCGGGTCGTGTCGAAGCAGGGCGCGGAGGTCGTCGTTTGCTTCTTCCCCATCGACCGCTTCCTGACGCCCGGCTTCCGCAAGCTGTTCCTGAAGTCGCCCGCGCTCTTCTTCGCGCCGCTCCAGATGTTGGTTGACAGGCAGAGTCAAAGTCTGGTCACCGCGGCGCTCGGGGAGGATTTGGGCATCAAGCCCTCCGACCTGGGCCTCACCGAGGCGAAGGAGATAATCCCTGCGCTGCGGGCAAAGCTGCCCTGCTTCCTCAAAATCGTCAGGGAGGCAGAGCCCGGCGCCGACACGGGAACCCCGAGCTTACTTAGCCAGATCAGCCGGCAGTCGAGCGAGATTTGTCTGAAAGAGTTCGGCATGCAGGTGGGTCTGAACGGGGACGGAGTCCGAACTCTCAGCATCCAGGATGAGGCAAAGTTCAAAGCCTTCGCGGCGCTCTTCTACATCAAAGAGGTGAGCCTCAACAAGGTGACCGTCACGGTGGACGGAGTTCTCTCCGTCGAAGTCTCCGCCATCGAGCCGAGGGTCGAGAGCGTGACGTTCGACGAGGTGGCGGGCTGCGGCGGGCCGAACACGGAATGCTTCTGGTCGTCCTCAATCGGCGGCGGCGTCCGGACGGGGAAGGTCACCGGCAATTTCCTCTCGGGCGGGACGCTGGATATTCCCGGGGCCGAGGATTTCATCGGGGACTTGAAGGTGGTGCCCGAAGGCTCTTCCGACAACGTGCTCCGCTTCTCGCTCAAGCTGAAGAAGGGCGTGCCGACGGGTCGAACCCTCAACTTCAAGGTGAACAAGCCGAAGCCGGGCAGCACGGGGAAGCTTGAAAGTCCGGCCTTCATGCTCCAGACCGCTTTCTTCCCCGGCACGCCCACGCTCGCGGGCGTCGGGCTGAAGGACGGTAAGGTGACCGTCACCGGCGCGGGGTTCGTCGATGCGCCCGCGCCCAACGCGCTCTCCGTCAAACTGATGGCGCCCAACAAGACGGTGCAAACGATTCAGAACCCGACGGTCGCGAATGACAAAATCACCTTCGACATGCCGGCCGGCCCCGCCGCCGGCTGCTGGCGCGTCATGGTGCAGGCCGGCGCGCGCGACGCGATAGAGCTAAACGACGGCAGGTTCGCCGTCCTCCCGTCGCCGACCGTCAGCAAGGCCACGATTGACGGCGACAAGATCGTCGTGGATGGCACGAACTTTATGGACACTGCGAACTGCCCCGGCGGCAAGGCCGTTCGCTTCAGGGCCGTCAAGGCCGGGGAGAAGGCCGTCGACCTCATACCCAAGTCGTCGCTCGAGCTGAACAAGGGAGAGTTTAAGCTCCCGGACGGCGTCGATACGAATTGGCTGGTCGAGGTTCTGGTGGGCGACGCGCCGGTCGGCGACAAGAGCAAGAAGGGCCAGATCGAACTGACGAAGAAGTAGCTCCGGCCGGAACGACGGAGGGCGGCGCGAATCGCTCACAAGCGATTCGCGCCGCCCTCCGGTTTTCAATCGACCCCCGCCGACTTATCGTTCACTTAAAGCCCCAGTGCTTCAGCGCGGGGTCGCGGCGGCAGGCGGAGAGGGGGCGTGCGCGCGCGCTCTTGATCTCGAGCACGTGCTTGGAGTCGCGGTCTACCTCGACGCTCATGCAGGCGCAGCCGTAGCCGTAGTGGCCGTTGGTCTCGACCCACTGCCTGGGGCCGAAGCTGGGCCAGTCGCCTTCGGCCTGGTGGCCGCCCTGCACGCCGACGATCCACTCGGCCTCGCGGTCGTGCAGGGAGGCGTTGGCGGGCGTCGGGTTGTCGAACCAGCCGCAGCGCGTCTCGGCCCGGACAGTCGCGGTCGTGCCGGCCGCGCCGGGCCGCGCCGCGAGCAGGGCGGCGGCCAGGACGATGAAGCCGGCGAATAAAAGTCGAAGGGTCAAAGCTCTCATCGAAGGTTTTCTCCTCCCGGTTTATCTGCGCACGTTTCGGACGGCGCGGGTTATAATGCCAGCCCTTCGCGGCCCAGTCCAAACAGTCCGGCTTCGACAGAGTGTGCACATGGAAGAGAGACGCGCGGGCGCGTGGTTCGCGCTCTGGGTGCTGTTCGCCATCAACGCGATGAACTTCTTCGACCGGCAGATTCTGGGCGCGGTCGGCGAGGCGGTGCGCAAAGAGTGGTCGCTCGGCGACGGCGCGATGGGCGCGCTGGGGACGGCCTTCACGCTGCTCTACGCCGCGGTCGGCGTGCCTCTGGGGAGGCTCGCGGACAAGTCCGGGCGGAAGTGGATACTGTCGGCGGGCGTCTTCGTGTGGAGCCTTTTGACCGTGGCCTCCGGCTCCGCGAGGAACTTCTGGCAGCTCTTCGTCTTCCGACTCGGCGTCGGCGTCGGAGAAGCCTCATGTGCGCCGTCCGCGTCGTCGCTCATCGGCGACCTCTTCCCTCCGAAGGGGCGCGGGCGCGCGATGTCCGTCTTCATGCTCGGGCTGCCCGTGGGCGTCGCCCTGAGCTTCGCCGCGTCGGGCGTCGTCGCGCGCGCGTACGGCTGGCGCGCGGCCTTCTACCTGGCGGGCCTGCCGGGGCTGCTCTGCGCCCTCGCGGTGCTTTTCGTGCGTGAGCCGGCGCGCGGCGCGTCGGAGGCGCACGGCGTCGGGGCGCGCCGCAGGGAAGGCTCGCCGTACAGGCTCGTGCTCGGCACGCCGACGATGCGCTGGCTCATCCTCTCGGGCGCGCTGCACAACTTCAACATGTACGCCATCGGCTCTTTCCTCACGCCGTTCCTGATGCGCTACCACGGGTCGGACATACGCTCGGCCAACCTCGTCTCGATGGTCGCGTACGGTCTGTCGGGGGCGCCGGGCCTCGTGCTCGGGGGGATGGCCGCAGACGCCCTGGCCGCGCGGCACGCGGACGGCCGCCTGCTCGTGGGCACGCTCGCGATACTTTGTTCGGTGCCCCTGCTCTTACTCGCCTTGGGGAGGCCGGGCGGCGAGACGGTCGGATTCATGCTCCTGATGGGGGCGGGCTGCGCCCTGATGTACGCGTACTACTCCTGCGTCTACGCGACGATTCAGGACGTGACCGAGCCTTCCTTACGCGGGACGGCGATGGCGCTCTACTTCTTCGCGATGTACGTGCTCGGCGCCTCGCTCGGCCCCTACGGGACGGGACTCGTCAGCGACATCTTCACCGCGCGCGCGGCCGCGGCGGCGGGCGTCACCCTGCACACGCCGCAGGCGCTCGAACCCTTCCGCGCCGCCGGGCTGCACACGGCCATGTACCTCATCCCCTGCTTGGGCGCGCTCCTCGCCCTCGTCCTCTTCGCCGCCTCGCGCACCGTGGCTCAAGACACCGAACGCCTGCAGCGCTGGATGCGCGACTCTTCGGCCGAGTCTGAAGTCGCCCACACTTGAGCGTAACCGGGCACGAGATTTCACCACAGAGACACAGAGGCACAGCTTGGAGACATGTCTCCAAGCTGTGCCTCTGTGTCTCTGTGGTGAAATTCCCTTAGTGCTCGCGCTTGACGCCGGCGGGGAGTTCGCCCTGATAAATCTCGGCGCCGGAGGAGACGAACTCGGCGGCCTTCTGCTTCAGCCCTTCGCTGAGCGCCGTCTGCTCGTCGAGCTGCTTCTGCGAGGCGTAGTCCCTGACCTCCTGCGTGATCTTCATCGAGCAGAAGTGCGGGCCGCACATCGAGCAGAAGTGCGCGAGCTTGGCGCCCTCCTGCGGCAAAGTCTCGTCGTGGTACTCGCGCGCGACCTCGGGGTCGAGCGCGAGGTTGAACTGATCCTCCCAGCGGAACTCGAAGCGCGCCTTCGAGAGCGCGTTGTCGCGGAGCTGCGCGCCCGGGTGGCCCTTCGCCAGGTCGGCCGCGTGCGCGGCCAGTCGGTAGGCGATGACGCCGTCCTTCACGTCCTGCTTGTTCGGCAGGCCCAGGTGCTCCTTCGGCGTGACGTAGCAGAGCATGGCCGTCCCGAACCAGCCGATCATCGCCGCGCCGATGGCCGAGGTGATGTGGTCGTAGCCGGGCGCCACGTCCGTCACGAGCGGCCCGAGCGTGTAGAAAGGGGCCTCGTGGCAAATCTGAAGCTGCTTCTCCACGTTCTCCCTGATGAGGTGCATCGGGACGTGGCCCGGCCCCTCGATCATCACCTGACAGTCGAGCTCCCAGGCGATCTTCGTCAGCTCCCCCAACGTCTCCAGCTCGGCGAACTGCGCCTCGTCGTTGGCGTCGGCGATGGAGCCGGGGCGCAGGCCGTCGCCGAGCGAGAAGGAGACGTCGTAGGCGCGCATGATCTCGCAAATCTCGCGGAAGCGCGTGTAGAGGAAACTCTCCTCGTGGTGCGCGAGGCACCACTTCGCCATGATCGAGCCGCCGCGCGAGACGATGCCCGTGGTGCGCCTCGCCGTCAAAGGGATGTAGGGCAGGCGCACGCCCGCGTGGATGGTGAAGTAGTCTACGCCCTGCTCGGCCTGCTCGACGAGGGTGTCGCGGTAGACCTCCCACGTCAGCTCCTCGGCCTTGCCCCCGACCTTCTCGAGCGCCTGGTAGATCGGGACGGTGCCGATGGGCACCGGCGAGTTGCGCAGAATCCATTCGCGCGTGGTGTGTATGTTCTTGCCCGTGGACAAGTCCATCACCGTGTCCGAGCCCCACTTGATCGACCAGCGCATCTTCTCGACCTCCTCCTCAATCGAGGAGGCGACGGCCGAGTTGCCGATGTTGGCGTTGACCTTCACCAGGAAGTTGCGGCCGATGATCATCGGCTCGGATTCGGGATGGTTGACGTTCGCGGGGATGATGGCGCGGCCGCGCGCGACCTCGTCGCGGACGAATTCAGGCGTGACGAACTCGGGCAGCGAGGCGCCGAAAGATTCGCCGCGGTGCTGGTGGAAGAGGGAGCTGCGGTCGTCCCGGCTGTGCTCCTTCATCGCGTGGAGCGCCTGCTCGCGCCCCATGTTCTCGCGCAGCGCGACGAACTCCATCTCGGGCGTGACGACGCCGCGCCGCGCGTAGTGCATCTGCGTCACGCACGCGCCCGGCTTGGCGCGCAAGGGCGCGCGCCTCAGGCCGGGGAAGTGTTCGAGCCGCCCCCTGTCTTTGTGCTTCGCGAACTCGGCGGCGCCCGCCGTCAGGTAGCCGTCGTCTTGTGGAAGAACCTCGCGCCCCTCGTACTCCTCAACGTCTGCGCGCGCGAGTATCCATTCACGACGTAACGGAGCGAGGCCCGCGCTCACGTCGCACCTCTGTGCGGGGTCGCCCCAGGGGCCGGAGGTGTCGTAGACGCGGACGGGCTCATTCTCTTCGACGCGCCCGTCGGGCAGGCGCGTCGGCTGCAAGCTCACCTCGCGGAAGGGGACGCGCACGCCGCCCCCGCGTTCGACGTAGACTCTGTGCGAGTTCGGCAGGCGCACGTCCGTGCTCTGCCGCTCGCCCTTCGCGTCGCTCTCGCGCACGCCGTTGCCGTTCTGCCCCGAGGCGTTGCCGTTACCTTTACTCATCGAACTTTCTCGCTTTCGTCGCGCGACCCGCGTCGCGCTCAAAGTGAAAGGCCGCCCCCTTCTTGAAAAGGGACGGCCCCACCGTGCCTCCCTTCGGCGGTATTAACCGCATCAGGTTCAAAGGGTCTCGCCCCCCGGGCGACTCTCAGCCGCTTCACAAGTGCGGCTCCCCCGTTTTAGACTTCGCTTCTCGATTATACTCGCGCAGCGCCCAGGCCGCCCGTCGTTTTGTGCGGGGCGAAGTTTAACGCCCGCGTCGCGGAATGACAAATTAATGAACGGCAGCGCACAATCTCGGCACCTCGCGAACATATAAGGGGCAGCCCGGCAATAAGGGGGCAACTCGGAAAAGCGAAAGGAGCGAACCTTGATGAAGATTCGGTCTGCGGGCGGTGCGTCCGCCGGCGTGTTCGCGCTCCTGCTGGCGCTCGGCGCGGCGGGATGCGGCGACAAAGATAACAGCAACGCGAACAACTCGAACGCGGCTCACAACACCAACACGACGACGACGGCGGCTACGCCCACGGCGACGGCGACGCCCGTCACGGCCTCGGAGGACAACGCCATCAAGAACAAGACGGAGGCCGCGCTCTCGAAGGCCGGCGTCTCGGGCGTGACCGTCGAGGTCAAGGAGGGCGTCGTCACGCTCAAGGGCGACGTGCCGAAGGCGAAGTGGCCGGACGCGATGAAGGCCGCCAACGAGTCGGGCGCGAAGAAGGTCAACAACCAGCTCAACGACAAGAAGTAGGAGGGGAGGACTATGGCAGTCAGGGATAAATATCAGTCGCTCATAGACCTCGCCAACCAGAGCGGCGTCACGAACCTTCAGGTGAACGAAGACAACGACGTGCTCCACGTCAGCGGCACCGCGCCGAGCGAGGAGGCCAAGCAGAAGATTTGGGACGAGTACGGCCGCCTCGACCCCGACATGCGCTCCGGCGACCTCGTCCTTAACCTGGAGGTCGGCGGCGGCGGTGGCGGCGGCGAGGAGACCTACACGGTCAAGTCGGGCGACTCGCTCTCGAAGATCGGCCAGCACCACGGCGTGGCCTGGAACGAAATCTACGAGGCCAACAGGGACGTGATCGGCGACGACCCGGACAAGATTCGCCCGGGCCAGACGCTGCGCATCCCGAAGAAGTAGTAGGCAGTGGGCAGACGGCAGTAAGCAGTGGGCCGTTTGCGAAAGTAGACAAAAGAAACGGGGCGGCGAGTCATTAAACTCGCCGCCCCGTTTCATTCAGGCCGATTCGTTGAAAGTCTTCTTGCCTTAACTGCCTACTGCCTTCTCATCACCGGGCGGCCGAAGAAGGGCTCTTGCTGGTCGCTGGCGCGGTAGCCCTGCGGCTCCGCGAAGAGGTCGGGCGTGGGCTCGCCGCGCGTGATGTTGGTGAGGCGGAAGGTCGTCTCGCCGAAGCGCGGGTCGTTGTGCTTCATGAGCACGACCATCTGCAGCTCGGGCGAGTACCACTGCTCGTGCACGATCTCCAAAGGCTGCTCGTTGTCGAACTCGCCGGCCGGGACGGTGACGGTGACGCGCGTGCCCTCGGCCATCACGCCCTCGATCTGCTGCGCCTCAAGCCGCTCCCGCTTCGGCCCGGGCATCGGTGCGGCGTTGTCGCCCTCGGCCCTGCGCCTGTGCGCCGCGCTCGTCGGCATCAGCACGCCGAAAGACTCGTTCGTGCCCATCGTCTGCCGCCTCGCCTCCGCGAGCGCGGGCGACACGCGCGTCCTGCGCAGGGTGCCGCGCGCGGTGTCGACGAGGTACTCGACCTGACCCACGGGGTCGTTGATGACGATGAGGCGCGGCTCCTGCCCGTCCGCGGCGCTCACATTGCCGCGCGTCAAGGCGTGCTCGCGGCGCGTGCGGCCGGCGGAGTCGCGGAAGAGCTTCGCCGTCGACTTCCGCACCATGCGGTTGCCGTCGGCGAGCCGCTGGACGTGCTCCGTCACCGACTCGGCCGTGAACGGCGCGCCCTTCACGACCGTGCGCCCGAAGGTCGCGTCCGGCGTCGTGAAGCTGAGCGTGTTGAGCTGGCCGTCGGCGCGGCCGTCAACTAAAGGCACCGGCGTCTCCGCCACCGGAGGCATCGGCAACTCCACCCGCATCGTGCTCGAACGCTGGCGCGTCTGCGCCGCGGCCTCCGCCAAACCCAAAGACGCCAGCAGTGCCACACAAGCCACGGCGCGCACGCACGCGCGACTTACCCTGTCTCTGTTCATGCGAGGTATTTCCTTTCGACTTCTCTGCGAGGTTTGAAATTTAAAGTTCGACGTTCAAACGAAGAGGTCGTCAACGGGCATCGTCCAGCCGGGAAGCGCGGGCTCGGCCTCGGCCGCGTCGCCGCGGCGGTAGGCGGTCGGGTGCTCGGGGTCTGCGGCGCGGTAGACCTTCACCACCTCGTCGCTCAGGAGGTCGACGTCCCAGACGACGAGCGTGCCCGCGGCGAAGTAGTCGGCGCGCTTCCGGGCCATCGCCTGCTCGGCCTTCGGGCCGTAGTCCCCTTCACTTCTGACTTCGACGGCGAAGACGGGCGCACCGTCTATGAATTTCACGGTGAGTTCGCCCACGTAAAATGCCGCGTCAGGGCAGAATGACTTTCGTCGAGGCAGGTTCACCGCGAACCCGACGTTATCTCCGATGGCGTAACCGCTTTCCGTCCGCCGCGCATAATTTCTCAGGGAATAAAAAATCTCCTGCGCCGCGTAGCCCGGGCGCCCTCCGGTAGGTGACATGTGGACGATCTCCCCGCCAACGAGTTCCGCCTTGCCCTCCACTTTGTAGAGGTCTTCGATGGTGGCTTCGGTCTTGGTGCTCATAACCAAATCCTCGTCGTCAGGGCATCAGGGCATCAGCCACCGATGAGGCTCATCGTGCGGGCGGGCTGTTCGAAGTGGGTCTCGTTGATGTAGTGTCGCGGCTCCTTCTTCAACACCACCGACTTGATGTAGTCGGCCGTCTCCTCACGCGTCGCGCCGGAGCGGAGCACGTCGCGCAGGGAGTGTTCGACTTTAGAGAAGAGGCACGTTCTGATCTGCCCGTCGGCGGTGAGGCGGACGCGCGAGCAGGCGCCGCAGAACGGCTCCGTGACAGGGGCGATGATGCCGATCTCGCCGGGCGCGCCGTCGGCGAAGCGGTAGCGCGTGGCCGTCTCGGAGCCGCGCTCGACGCGCTTCGGCACGAGCAGGAAGCGCTCGTTAATGGCCTGCCGAATCTCCGCGCCCGAGACGACGCGCTCGCGCGACCAGCCGTGGCCGGAGTCGAGCGGCATGTACTCGATGAAGCGCACGTCCACCGCGTGCTCGCGCGCGAAGGCGGCGAAGTCCGCGACCTCCCCCTCGTTGTGCCCGCGCACGACGACGGCGTTGACCTTGACGGGGCTGAGCCCGACGCGCTGCGCCGCGTGTATTCCTTCGAGCACGCGCGCGAGCATGTCCACGCCCGTCATCTCCGCGAAGGCCGCGCGCCGAAGGCTGTCGAGGCTGACGGTGACGCGTCGGAGGCCGGCGGCCTTCAAGCCCGCGGCGCGCTCCGCGAGGTTGAAGCCGTTGGTCGTGAGCGCGAGGTCGCGCACGCCTTCGACGCGCGCGAGCTTCGAGACGAGCGTCTCGATGTCGCGGCGCAGCATCGGCTCGCCGCCGGTGATTCTGACCTTCTCGACGCCGAGCGCGGCGAAGACCTCGACCGCGCGCTCGATCTCCTCGTAAGTCAAAAGCTGAGCCTTCGGCGCCGTCTCCTCGGGCGCGCCGTGCGGCAGGCAGTAGAAGCAGCGGAAGTTACACCTGTCGGTGACCGACACGCGCAGATCGCGTATCGCCCGCCCGTATGAGTCTCTGAGTAAGGCTTCCGACATCCTGAACTTTGATGCGCGAATCGTCCGCGGCGCAAGGCGGCTATTTTAACAGGTCGCCGGCCCTTCAACGACCTTTGGCGTGCCTGTGGTAGAGGTCTGCGACGCCGACCGTGAGGCCGGCGACCGCGCCGACGCGCGGGGCTTCGGGCGTGAGCCCGAGCCGCAGGCCGCAGTCGAAGACGAGGCGGCGGTTGACCTGGTACGTAAAGACGCCGAGGCCGAAGGCCGCCCCCGGCTGCGCGTCGTTGCGCGTGTAGCCGCTCACCTCGGCCTGCCAGCCGACGCGCTCGGTGACGTTGCGCGAGGCGGCGAGCGCGGCCTGCGCGCTCGAAGCGTGGCCGGGGCGGGTCGTGCGCCCCGCGAGCAGGTAGACGGCGTTGAAGTCGAAGACAGTCCCGTGCGTCTTCTTGCTGACGAGCGCGAGCATTGAGTTATCGACGCGGCCGGTGCCCAGGCCCCTCTCCGCGTCCGCCGTGGGAAGCTTCACGTAGTCGGCGAAGGCGACGCCGGGGCGCGTGGCCGACTCGTGTCGCAGGACGACCTGGAGGCCGAGCTGCGTGTCGCCCGCGCCCGTCACCCTGCGTCCGTCGGCGGCCTGCGAGTCGGGCGTGTCGCCGTCGAACTCGAAGAGCAGGCGTCGGCTCACGGCGAAGCGGAGGGCGAGCGGCGTGTCTTCCGCTTCGGCACCGCCCGGCGCGCGCCAGTTGCCGTTGAAGCCGTACTCGAGTTGCAGCACGCCCGGCCTCTGAAACTCGGCGGGGTTCGAGGCGGTCGGCCGCGCGGGGACGATGAAGTCCGGCGCGTCTTCGTCTCCGCCCTTTGCGGAACTGTTCTGCCCTTGAGTCTGCGCGCGTGCGGCGCCGCACGCGCAGGCGCACACGAGCGCGAGCGTCAGGAGTCGGAGCGAAGCGTGTGAACGTCGCATGAGCGTTCCTCCTTACTAACGTCTAAGGCGCGAAGGTCGTGACGTGGCCTTCGGCGTTCGTCTCAAAGCGGAGCGGCTCGCCGAGTTGTCTGAGCGTGCGGAGTTCGGGCTTGGCCGTCACGTGGAGGGCGTAGACGCGCGCCTCGTGTGGGCCGGCGGCGAGCGCGGGGAGCGGGAAGCGGTAGCCGCACGCGGGGTCGGCCGCGCGCCCCGCGGCCAACACGTCCGGGCGCGGGAGCGCGGCCAGGCCGTGCGCGACGAAGCGTCCGTCCACGTACAACTCCACCTCGACGCGCGCGCCCGGGCGTGAAGCGTCCACGGCCCAGCCCGCGACCTCGCCGCCGCGCGTCACTTCGCCGAAGCCTCGGAAGTGCGGCGGGAACGAAGTGTACTCGGCCCACACCGCCCAAGCCCCCGCCGCCACCGTCACGCAGACGAGCGCGGCGAAGACGAGAGACAACTTCAAATTTGAAATCTCAAATCTCAACTCTTCAGGAGCGTGCGGGCGTTGCGTTGGAGGCCGGCGAGCTTGGCGCGTTTGACGGGGCTGCGGCGGAAGCGTTCGACGTAGGCGTCGTGCGTGAGCGAGGCGATCTCTTCGAGGTCGGGCGAGACGGCGCCGGGGCGCGGCTCGAAGCGCGGCTCCGGCGTGGGCTGCTCGAAGCGGTTCCAGGGGCAGACGTCCTGGCACACGTCGCAGCCGTAGAGCCAGCCGTCGAGGTGCCCGGCGACGTTCGCGGGCAGCTCCTCGTCGCGCAGCTCAATCGTCGCGTGCGAGATGCAGAGGTTGGAGTCCACGACGTAGGGCTCGACGATGGCCTGCGTCGGGCAAGAGTCTATGCAGAGCGTGCAGGTGCCGCAGTGGTCTTCCTCGCGCGCCGTGTCGTATTCGAGTTCGACGTCCAACAGCAGCTCGCCCAGGAAGACCCAGGAGCCGTAGTCGCGCGTGATGAGGTTCGTGTGTTTGCCGATCCAGCCGAGGCCCGCGCGGACGGCCCAGGCCTTGTCCATCGAGGGCTGCGCGTCCACGCAGACCTTGCCTTGAACTTCGGGCACTATCTCTTTGACGTGGGCCAGCAGCGCCTTCAGTTTCTCGCCGAGCACGTCATGGTAGTCGTCGCCCCACGCGTAGCGCGAAATCTTCCCCCTGCCCTCTTCGCGCGAGTGCCCGTGCGGCGTGTAGTAGTTGAGCGCGACGGCGACGACCGACAGCGCGCCGGGCAGGAGTTCGCGCGGGTCTGTGCGCCGCTCCAGCCCCCGCTCCATCCAGCCCATCGTCGCGTGATGCCCTCGCGCGAGCCACTCTTCGAGCCGCGCACGCTCTTCCATCAAAGCTTCGGCGCGCACGACGCCGACCTTCTCGAAACCCAACGCGCGCGCGCGCCGCTTCACCGCCGCCGTCATTTCGAATGTTGTGCTCATACTGACGCGCGGGAATTATAACAGAGAGGCGGAAGCCCGACCGTCAGGGAGGGCGTCAGTCTTTGCCATGCGAGCCTGCCGGCAAAGACTGACGCCCTCCCTAACGGTCGGGCTTCCGCCTCGTGCCTACGGGCTCGGCGCGCGTGTTACAATCGACGGCAGAAGGGCAGGGGGGAGTCGGATGTCGCAGCAGGGTTCGAAGGAAGTCGGCGGGGAGTCTCTCGAAAGAAAGGCCGGGCGACTCCTTTTCGTCGGCCTGCCCGTGACCAGGCTCGACCGGCACTGGCGCGAGTTCCTGCGCGAAGTCAGGCCGGGCGGCGTCATCCTCTTCGGCCGCAACGTCGAGTCGGCCGAGCAGGTCGCGCTCCTCAACGCGCAGGTACGCGACGCCGCCGGCCGCGAAGTCCTCATCGGCGTCGATCAGGAGGGCGGACTCGTCGACCGCTTCCGCGAAATCTGCGAGCCGATGCCCTCGGCCAAGGCCGTCCGCAACGCCGGCCGCGCAGACCTCGCCGACAAGTACGGCTCTTTGACGGCGCGCGCCCTGCGCCTGATGGGCTTCAACATCAACTTCGCGCCGGTGCTCGACCTCTCGGGCGACAACGAGGACAACGGCCTCCGCGCGCGCACCTTCGGCCAGCAGCCCGAGACGGTCTCGATGCTCGCGGGCGCGTACCTCGAAGGCTTGCAGCGCGGGCAGGTCATCGGCTGCGGCAAGCACTTCCCGGGCTTAGGCGGCTCGAAGGTCGACTCGCACCGCAACCTCCCCGTCGTCACGCACACCTGGCAGGAGGTCTTCGAGCGCGACCTCGTCCCTTTCATGGACTTGATGTTCCACCGGCCGGGCGAGCGCCTGCGCTCCGTGATGGTCAGCCACGCGGCCTTCCCGGACATCTCCGAATTCCTGCAAGACCTCTTCCGGCAGGAGGGCGACCCGCCGACCATCCAGGGCCTGCACCAGTTCCCCGCCACCATCAGCGGCAACGTCACCACGCGCCTCCTGCGTCGCATCCTGAAGTTCGACGGGCTGGTCATCACGGACGACATGGAGATGGGCGCGGTCGTCCAGACCTTGACGGTGCCCGAGGCGTGCCTGCGCGCCGTCGAGGCCGGCTCCGACATGGTGCTCATCTGCGAGCGCGAGGAGAACGTCCTGCTCGCGCGCGACGAGCTGGTGCGCGCCGTGCGCGAGCAGCGCCTGAGCGAGCGCGCGCTCGCGGCGGCCGAGCGCCGCATGGCGTGGGCGCTCAAGCTCACGGGCGAGGCCGAGTCGTTCGACGCCGAAGAGTTCGAGGCGGTCTCGCGCCAGCTCAAGCAGCTCAAGCAAGAGCTGAGGTCGGCCGAAGAGTCGGGCGAGTACGCGCCCCTCTTCGGCACCGCCGAAGGCGGCACCCGCCGCTCGTCGAACTTTTAGAATTTAACCACAGAGACACAGAGACACAGCTTAGGGACACGGCTTTAAGTTTTTAGCTGTGTCTCTGTGTCTCTGTGGTTAAATGTCTCTCAGCTTTCAGCCCATCAGTTGTACAAGGAGGCAATCGAAACGCCTTGCGACGCACCTTCTCGCTGATTCTCGTCCTCGTGTTTGTCATCATCCAGGCGCCGGCGCAACAGCCGCCGCCCACGATGCCGCCGCCGACCTCGCAGCGCGAGGCCGCCCCCGCGCCGAAGCCCCTGCCGCCCCCGCGCGTGAAGATCGACGAGTACCGCGAGCGCGCCTCGCGCATCATCGGCGCGGCGCTCACGAGCGACACGGCCTACCGCCGCCTCGCCTGGCTGACAGACCGCATCGGGAATCGTCTGAGCGGCTCGCAGTCTCTGGAGCGCGCCATCGCGTGGGCCGTCTCGGAGATGAAGCGCGACGGGCTCGACAAAGTGCGCGCGGAGAAGGTGATGGTGCCGCACTGGGTCAGGGGCGAGGAGAGTCTTGAGCTGCTCGAGCCGGAGGGCCGCAAGCTCCCGATGCTGGGCCTCGGCAACAGCGTCGGCACGCCGCCCGAAGGCGTCACGGCCGAGGCCGTCGTCGTCCGCAACTTCGACGAACTGGAGGCGCTCGGCGAGAAGGTCAGAGGCAAGATCGTCATCTACAACGCGCCCTTCACGTCTTACGGGCAGACGGTCGCGTATCGAGGCTCGGGCGCCTCGCGCGCGGCGAAGTACGGCGCGGTCGCAGCGGTCGTCCGCTCCGTCACGCCGGTCAGCTTGCAGACGCCGCACACGGGCGCGCTCCGCTACGCCGAAGGGGAGACGCAGCACATCCCCGCGGCGGCCGTCACCATCGAGGGCGCGGAGCTTCTCCAGCGCATGTACGACCGCGGCGAGCACCCGAAGCTGCGCCTGAAGATGGAGGCGCACTTCCTGCCCGACGCCGAGTCGGCCAACGTCGTCGCGGAGTTGAAGGGGAGGGAGAAGCCGGACGAGGTCGTCCTCGTCGGCGGGCACATAGATTCGTGGGACGTGGGCCAGGGCGCGCACGACGACGGCGGCGGCTGCATCGTCTCGTGGGAGGTGGCGCGGCTCTTGAAGTCTCTGAACCTGCGCCCGCGCCGCACCATCCGCGTTGTGCTCTTCACCAACGAGGAGAACGGCGTGCGCGGCGGCAACGGCTACCGCGACGCGCACAAGGCGGAGGCCGGAAAGCACGTCCTCGCCATCGAATCCGACATCGGCGTCTTCCGCCCCACGGGGTTCGGCCTCTCGGAGAAGGCGAGCGAGCAGGCGCGCGCCGACTTCGTTGAGATCGCCAAACTGCTCGCCGGCATCCGCGCCGACCACATCGACCCTGACGGCGAGGGCACGGACATCGGCCCCATGATGCGCGAGGGCGTGACCGGCGCCTCGCTCAACGTTGACGCCTCGCACTACTTCGACATACACCACACGCCGGCCGACACCTTCGACAAGGTCAGCCCCCAGGAGTTGGCCGCCTGCGTCGCCGCCATGACCGTCATGGCCTACGTCGTCGCCGACATGCCCGACCGTCTGTGAGTAGGCGGTAGGCAGATGGCAGTAGGCAGTGTGCTCCGCGTGACGGAGGTCGAAGGGTAAACTCGAAGTCTTCGGCTTAAGGGTTTTCAACTGCCTGCTGCCTACTGCCTACTGCCTACCCATTCCGAAGGAGTGAACCCATGTCCCCCAAAATCTCCCGCAGAGAAATTCTGAAGGGCGGCGCGAAGGCCGCCGCGGCGCTGTCGGTCTTGCCTTCTTTGACGCGTGAAGTTGCGGCGCAGCGCCCGCGGGGAGCGCGGAATGGCGGGGTGCTGGCGCGGCTCGCCGAGGACGTCGAGCGGCACATGCGCGAGGTGGGCGCGCCGGGGATGACTCTGGCGCTCGCGGATAGAAACGGCGCGGTGCGCGTCTCTTCATACGGCTTCGCGGACGCGAAGGCGGACGCGGCCGTGAGGCCGGAGACGATGTTCGAGGTCGGCTCCATCTCGAAGTCTTTCGCGGCCGTCGCGCTGTTGCAGATGCTGGACGAAGGTCGTGTCGACCTGCATCGGCCCATCGCCGAGTACCTGCCCTGGCTCAAGCTCGAACAACGCCACGGCGCGGTGACGGCGCACCACCTGCTCAGCCACACGTCCGGTCTGCCGGGCGCGCCACTGCTCCCCGAGAGCGTGGCCGTCGGACTCGAAACGGTCTTCAAGCCGGGCGAGAAGTGGGTCTACTCGAACATCGGCTACCTCGTCCTCGGCCTGCTCGTCGAAGCGCTCGACCGGAGGCCCTTCGCCGACGCGCTCGCGGCGCGCGTGCTGAAGCCTCTGGGGATGCAGAACAGCGCGCCCCTCATCTCCAACCCTCTAAGACCGAGGATGGCCGTCGGCTACGCGCCGGAGTTCGAAGACCGGCCGTTCCCCTTGCGCGGGAAGTTGGCCGAGGCGCCCTGGGTCGAGGTCGACACGGCCGCGGGCGGCGTCGCCTCGACGGCGCCGGACATGGTCGCGTACATGGGGATGCTCCTGAACCGCGGCGCCGCGGCCACGCGCCGGCTCATCTCTGAGAACGCGTTCGCGCTTTTGACGAAGCCCGTCATCAAGGCGCCCTTCCGCGGCGAGGACGCGAGCTACGCGTACGGACTCTGGGTCAGTCAGAACAAGGAGGGCGCGACGCACCTGCGCCACACGGGCGGCATGGTCGCCTTCAGCTCTTCGTTAGACGCCGACCTGACGAACGGCCTCGCGGCCTTCGCCTCGGTCAACGCCTCGCTCAGCGGCTACCGCCCCGTCGCCGTGACGAGGTACGCGCTCGAACTCCTGAACGCCGAGCGCGCGGGGAAGGAGTTGCCCGACGCGCCCGCGGCTCCGCCTCCGCCCGACGAGGTGAAGAACGCCGCGGACTACGCGGGCACGTACACCACGCCGGAAGGGCGCGCGTTAGCCGTGGTCGCGCGCGGCGGCGGACTCCTTCTCGTCAACAAGACGGGGGCGTTTCCGCTCGAACGCTCCGGCGGCCCGGACTCCTTCATCGTCAAACACCCCGACTTCGAACTCTTCCGCCTCGTCTTCACGCGCGACGATAACAAGAAAGTGACCGAGGCCGGCCACGGCCCCGACTGGTACACGAACTCCAATTACGAAGGCCCGCGCACCTTCGAACACCCGAAGGAGTGGGAGGCGTACGCCGGCCGCTACCGACACGAGAGCGCCTGGTACGGCTCGACCCGCATCGTCCTGCGCCGCGGCAAGCTCTGGCTCGAAGGCGAGCAGGAACTCGTCCCGCTCCCCGACGGCTCCTTCTCCCTCGGCCCGCCCGAAGAGTCGGCCGAGCGCGTCCGCTTCCTCGACGCCGAAGGCGGCCGCGCCCTCCGCATGAACGTCTCCTCCTGCATCTACTACAGGACTTACATGCCTTAAGGGGTGAATGGTGAATAGTAAATGGTGAATGGTGTTTGAGGTTTGCCGAACCTGCTTAGCTCCGCCCAGCCCGCGGGCACTCAACGACTATTTCCTATTTCCTATTCACCATTTACTTTCTTGGAACTTTTCCTGCCTCCCTCGCGAAATGGAAGTGTCCGGTGGGTGCAGGAGAGGTTCCGGAGCCGAGGATGGCAGTTTCCCAACAACAGACGGACGCGGATTTACTCCGGCAGATGCTGGCCGGGGACGAGGAGGCTTTCACGGCGCTCTACCGGCGCCGGCAGGGCGGCGTCTATCGCTTCGCCTTGCAGATGAGTGGCTCCGAGGCCGTGGCCGAAGACGTGGTGCAGGAGACCTTCATGGTCTTGATGCGCGACGGCCGCAACTTCGACTCGGGGCGCGGTTCGGTCGCGGCCTACCTCTACGGCATCGCGCGCAACCACGTCCTGCGCGCCTTCGACCGCGAGCGCGCCCTCGTCCGCTTCGAAGACGAGGCCGAAGAGGGCGGCGAACTCCCGCACGAGAACCTGGTCGCTCGGCCCGACCCCTTAGGAGATTTGACGCGCGCCGAGTCGGTCGAGAAGTTGAGGCAGGCCGTCCTCGCACTGCCCGCGCACTACCGGGAGGTCGTCGTCCTCTGCGAGCTGCACGAGATGAGCTACGTCGAGGCGGCCGGGGCTCTGGGCTGCGCGGTCGGGACGGTGAGGTCAAGACTGCACCGCGCACGCGCGATGCTCGCCGAGAAGCTGCGCGGCAGGCGCGAGGCGGCCGGGCGTGACGGGGCCGAGTTTGAAGAAGGGGCGGGCGCCCCCGCGCCGGGTCAGGCTTTAAGGACGGCGAGGTGTTTCGCATGAACTGTCTTGAATTCGAGAGCCAACGGGAAATCCTCGCGCGCGACACGCTCGCGGACGCGCGGACGCGCGCCGCCGTCCAGGCGCACGCGGAATCCTGCGCGGCCTGCGCCGCGCGGCTCGCGGACGAGCGCGCTCTTTCGGTGGGCTTGCGCGCGCTCGCCGCAGAGATGAGGACGGCCGCAGCGCCCGCGCGCGTCGAGGCGTCGCTCGTCGCGGCCTTCCGCGCGCAGGCGGCAGCGTCCGCATCCGCCGAAGTGTCGAGCGAAGCCGTCGCGGGGCGAGAAGTGGTCGCGATGTCTGGACGTGCGCCGGCGCGGCGTCTGTCCTGGGCGAAGACCATCGCGGTCGCCTCCCTGGCCGCGGCGGCGTCGCTCGCGCTCTTCGTGCTGGTGAAGCAGTTCGCGCCGGAGCGGGCGATGATCGAGCCGCCGCCCGCCTCTAACAGCGGCGTGCCCCCGGCCCCGGCCGTCGCGCAGGGCGGCACTTCTCGGAAGGACGATGAGAACGTCGTGCCGGCGCCCGCGCCCGAGGTGGCGAAGGCCAGCGCGCCGCGGACGCCGCGGCTGCGCGCCGCGAACGTCTCTTACAACCGGGGCGGGCTCGCGCGCACCGCGCCCGCCGACGCGCGCGCGCAGGAGGTGGCGACGGACTTCATCCCGCTCGTCGAGGCCGGCCCCTACACGCAGGCCGAGGACGGGCACCTCGTCCGCGTCGAGCTGCCGCGCGCCGCGCTCGCATCCTTCGGCCTGCCCGTCAACGCGGAGGCGGCCGGCGGCCGCGTCAAGGCCGACGTGCTCATGGGCCAAGACGGCATCGCGCGCGCCATACGTTTCGTCCGCTGAATTTCATAAGAGCTTCAAACCGTAAAAAGGAGTCAGAGTATGCAGAGGAAGTTTAGAGTCTTCTCGGTCGCGGCGGCGCTGTTGCTGAACGCGTTGGGCGCGGCCGCGCAGGAGCGGGAGCGCAAGGTCGTCGTCGCGCCTCCCGACGAAGAGATTTTCATCGCGCAGGGGCCGGGCGCGCCTCTGCCGCCGCTCCCGCCGCAGGTCGAAATCCGCGGCGACAACCTCATCTTCATGGCGACCGAGATGAGCTTCGCCGGCAAGCTCGTCAAGGGCGCGCCCTACTCCGCGCAGGCCGTGACCGAGTCGATCCAGACGCTCTCGGACGGCAACCGCATCGTGCGCAAGACGACCGCGCAGCTCTACCGCGACACCGAGGGGCGCACGCGCCGCGAGCAGGCGCTCAACGGCATCGGCCCCTTCGCCGCCGCGGGCGAGGAGACGCAGGCCGTCTTCATCAACGACCCCGTCGCGGGCGTCAACTACATCCTCGAACCTTCGGCCAGAACGGCGCGCAAGCTGCCGCGGATGGAACTGCGCTTCAGGGCCGAGGGCGGCGACGCCGAGGCCGCGCGCCAGAAGGCCGCGCAGGGCGCCGTCCAGAAGTTCGAGATCGAGCGCAGCTACACGCGCGTCCCCGGCCCCGGCGGCGAGCCGCAGGTGTCCGGCACGGCCGTCATCGTGTCGGGCGGCCCCGAGGGCGCGACCTTCTTCCGCCAGAGCTCGAAGCACGAGGCGAAGACCGAGAAGCTGGAGGCGCGCACCTTCGACGGCGTGAAGGCGGAGGGCGAGCGCTCGACGGTGACCATCCCGGCCGGCGAGATCGGCAACGAGCAGCCCATCGAGATCGTGGACGAGCGCTGGTACTCGCCCGAACTCCAACTCGTCGTCATGACGCGCCACAGCGACCCTCGCTCCGGCGAGACGACCTACCGCCTGACCAACATCACGCGTGCGGAGCCCTCGGCCTCGCTCTTCCAGGTGCCCTCTGACTACACCGTCAAGGACGCCACCACCCCCGGCGGCGGCGTCCGCCGCATGCGCCGCCCCGCCGTCCCCCTCGCGCCGCCGCAGGAGAACTGAAAGAAAAGGATGAAGGCGGAAGGATGAAGGATGAAGGGGAGGCAGCCCGCAGGTTGTCTCCCCTTCATCCTTCATCCTTCCGCCTTCATCCCTTCAATCACCCCGTCCGCTTCAGCTTCCCCGTCTGCTTCGCCCAGCGCTCGACGAGCGCGAAGACGTAGAGGCCGAGGGGGACGAAGACGAGGCCCATCAGCGTCAAGACCGTCAGCTCGTAAGCGCAGGCCGAGAGCGGCGCGCCCGCGACCATCTCGCTGCCTGCGCCGATGCCGACCAGCTTGCGGCAGGCCGACAGCGCGTAGGTCGCGGGGCTGACGACCGAGAGCGGCTGGAGCCAGCGCGGCAGCACCGACACGTCGTAGTAGACGCCCGAGACCAGCAGCAGCACGCCCTGGAAGATGTTCGTCGCCTCCGCCCCGCGCTCGGGGCTGAAGACCGGCAGCACCGCCGCCATCAGGCCCAGCCCGATGAAGGCCACGCTCGACACGGCGAGCACGACGACGAGGCCCGGCCAGTTCGCGCGCGACAGGTCGATGTCCACGAAGAGCAGCATCCCCAACACGATGATGACGGCCCGCACGACCGCGTAGGCGGTCGAGAAGAGGCTCACGCCCGCGAGGTGGATGAGCCTGGAGACCGGCGCCATGAAGGTGTATTCGAGCGTGCCCTCCCAGCGTTCGTACGTGATCGAGTTGGCGATCTCCTGGAAGACGACCGACAAAAGCCCCCACAGCATCACGCCTACCATCAGCGTCAAGGTCAGACGGCGGTCTCCCGCCGCCACGCCGATCAGAACGACCGTCGCCGAGTTGACCACCGCGTAGAACGTGAAGACCACGACCCACGAAAAGTAACGCCGCGTCAGGTGGTAGTCGCGGAATAAGAAGCCCCACGTCTGTCTTAATACCTGTTCCATAACTAAATCCTCCAGTAGGCAGTAGGCAGATGGCAGTAGGCAGTTGAAGACCCTGCTGCCGGAACTTGTGATTTAACCTTTCAACTTTGATAACGCGGAGCGACTGCCTACTGCCTACTCTCCTCATGCCTCCGCCAAAACCGCTTCCCGTCTCTTCTCGCCTTCGTCGTCCAGCTTCTGGCCGGCGAGGGCGATGAAGGCGTCGTCGAGGGTCTCGGCGCCCGCTGTCGCCTTCAGCTCGTCGGCCGTCCCTTCGGCGATGAGGCGGCCGCCCGCGATGAAGCCGATGCGCGCGCAGAGCCGCTCGGTCTCGGCCATGTCGTGCGAGGTCAGCAGAATCGTCGTCCCGTGCTCGCCCCTTAACTTCTCAAGGAACGTCTGCACATCGCGACGGCTCTTCGGGTCTAAGCCGGTCGTCGGCTCGTCCAGGAGCAGCAGCGGCGGGTTGACCAGCAGCGCGCGCGTGATGGCGACCTTCTGCTGCATGCCGCGGCTCAACTCTTCGAGCGGGTCTGTGAACTTCTCTCCCTCCATCCCCAGCGCCTCCAGAATCTCCAGCGCGCGCCGCTCGGCCGCGGCCTTATCCAGGCCGTAGAGCAGGGCCGAGTAGAGGAGGTTCTCGCGCGCCGAGAGCTTCTTGTAGAAGGCCGCGTCCACGCTCACGCGCCCGACGCGCCTACGGACTTCGTCCTCCTCGCCGGGGATGTGGTAGCCGAGCATGCGCACGTCGCCTTCGTCGGGGGTGAGCAGCGTCGAGAGGACGCGGATGAGCGTGGACTTGCCCGACCCGTTCGGCCCGAGCAGCCCGTAGGTCTCGCCCACGGCGACCTCGAAAGACACGTCCGCGAGGGCGCGCGTCACCGAGCGCCGCGTGCGCATCAGGCCCTTACGCTTGCTGAAGGATTTGGAGAGGCTGCGGACTTCTATCCCGAGATTCGACATCACTCACACACCTTCCCGGCCTTTTGGGTGGTCGGGCAACCGCTTTCCGTTTAAGAAGGGAAAGGAAGAAACGACGGGCGTCGTTTACGGCGGTCGTACCTAGGCGAGTCTGATGATGCGAAATCTCATTTCTTTAGCACCTCACTTCTCGTGAGTGCGGCAAGGATAGACGAGGCACGTCGGGTTTGGCAAGGACTTTATGGGCGACTCGGCGCGCGCCGGATTGTCAGGGCTGCCCTTCGACAAGCTCAACAAGACGGACATACTCGTCCATGACGGCGCGGTTCCTCGCGGCATCCCACCCACGCCGATATTTACGAGGCGCAGTTTTAATGTCGGCCGCGACGAAGTCCGGGCCGAGCTGCCGCGCCGCTTGAAGCACAACGCCGTCGGGCGAGACGATTCCCGAGGAGCCGTAGGAGACCGCGTCTTCGGTGCGCCCCGCCACGTCGGCACGAATCACGAAAACGCTGTTCTCGACGGCTCGGGCGATGTCACAGTTCCTCGCCTCGGCGACCAGCCCCGGCCCCGCTTTGGTCGGCGGGAGACCGTTGTTGGTAGGTACGAACAGGGCCGCCGCCCCTTTGGCGGCCATCAGTCTGGCCGGCTCGTAATAGTTGGAGTCGTTACAAATGATGATGCCGAAGGTCAGGCCGCCGACGCTGAAGACCGGCAGCTTGTCTCCGGCCGCGTAGACCGAGCTGTTGATCGCCGGGTAGAGCTTGCGGTAGAGGCCGACGACCGTGCCCCGGTGCCAGACCGCGGCGGAGTTATAGAGTCTGCCGCCGCGCCCAAGCTCCGTGAAGCCGATGATGGTCGCGACTCCGCCACTCGGGAGGGGGGTCAGCAGCTCGTCCAGTTGGCCGGCCTCCACGTCGAGGGCGATGTCGGCGGGCCGACTCGCGTAGTCGGCAAGACCGCCGAGGGCGCCCTCCGGGCAGCACAGAATATCCACCCCCTCCGACTCGCACCGGGCGACCTGCGCGCGAATCAGGCCGACCACTTCCGCCGGGTCGGTGGTGGGCAGGGGAGTCTGGTAAGCGGCGACCTTCATGAAACCTTCGGCAGACCTTTGCGGGCGACGGCGGACATGACTTCGCAGAAGCGGTCGAGTTCTTTGAGTGTGGTGTAGACGCTCGGGGTGACGCGGACGCCTTTGAACTCTTCGTGGAGGATGGGGGTGGCGTAGATTTTGTGGCGTGACATGAGGTAGGCGCAGACGGCGTAGGGGTCTGTCTCCCCGACCTGGACGTTGGCGATGGCGCAGGACTGCCGGTCATCAAACGAAGTATTGAAGCGGACGTTCGGCTCGCCCTTGAGCTGGTTCATCCAGTGGCGCGCGAGCAGGCGGAGGCGCGCCTCCTTGCGCTCGGGGCCGACGCCCTGGTGGAAGAGCAGTGCCTCGCCGATGGCGAGACGCTGCGCGGCCGAGCGCGTGCCCGTCTCCTCGAACTTGCGGATGTCGGCGTCCTGCGACTTCTCGGCGGCCATGAGCGGCCAGACCTTTGCGATTTTGTCCTTCCGCACGTAGAGCATCCCCGTGCCCTTCGGCGCGTGGAGCCACTTGTGCAAGCTCGTGCCGAAGTAGTCGCAGTTCAAGTCGTCGCGCTTGAACTGGAAGTGCGCGAGCGAGTGCGCGCCGTCCACGACCGTCTCGATGCCGCGCCGGCGGGCCAGCTCGCAGATGTCGTGGACGGGGACGATCTGCCCGGTGATGTTGACGACGTGCGAGACGAGGATGACGCGCGTGCGCGGCGTTAGCCCGGCCTCGAAGGCCGCCGTTATCTCGGAAGGGTCTTTCGGCGGGATGGGAACACGGACGGTCTTTAAGACGATGCCCTCGCGGCGCTCGCGCTGCCGGAGCGTGGTGAGCATGCGCGGGTAGTCCTGCGTCGTGGTGAGCACTTCGTCGCCGCGCTTGAGGTCGAGGCCGAAGAGGACTGCTTCGAGCGAGTCCGAGGTGTTGCGTGTGATGGCGACCTCCTCGCGGTCGCAGCCGAAGAGTTCCGCCAGCCCCGTCCGGATGGTCTCGGACTGCGGCTCCAAGATTTCCCACATCGTGTAGGCCGTGGCGTCCTCCTGCTGCCAGAGGTAGCGGACGAGCGCCTCCGTCACGATGCGGGGCGAGGGCGAGACGCCGCCGTTGTTCAAGTTGACTAGCCCTCGCGTGACGGAGAAGGACTGCTGGATGTCGAACCAGAAATCCTCGTCGCGCGCCGCCTCCTCGGCCGAGAGCCGGGAGACGCGTTTCGCCGCCGCGCGCACATCTTTCAGCAGAGAGGCGACCGTGGACGAAGAGAGCGCGGCGAGTCCCAGGCCCTTGCCGACCGACGAGAGGAAGCGGCGGCGGTCGAGCGCGCCGGGGTAGTGTTCCATTCTTCGCGAACCTTTCTTGGCAGCCTTGCGCATTGCGGTTTAAGGCGTGAGCGTAAACTCTTCAAAGTCCCTCGACGGCGGGAGGAGCACGAAGACGTGGCCGCCCAGCTTGTGCTCGGAAGGGATCAGCGCGGTGTTCGCCGCGACGCGCACCTCGCGCGGCAGTTGGCCTGGGAGGAATTCGAGCGCGCCGACCTTGCGCCCGGCGTACGAGCCCGCGCGCGCGAGTTTGAGCAGGCCGCCGCGCAGCGTCGCCGCCGTCGTGCGCCCCGCGCCGTAGCCGTCGCCCGCGTCCTCGTACAAACTGCTCGCGCCGTCGGAGCCCGTGACGACTAGGAGTGAGAGCGGCGCGTTCCGCATCTCGCCCGTGTGCTGCACGACCGCCTGCGTGGGGATGACCGAGCCGGCGCGCGCGAAGAGCGGGAGTCGGTCGAGCGGCGCCTCTACCTCCGCGTCACGCCCGCCCTCGTAAACTTTGCCCGTCCACCAGTCAACCCAGTTGTCGCCCGCGGGGAAGTAGACGCCGCGCTTCGTCGTCGACTCGCGCACGACGGGCGCGACGAGCAGGTCGCGGCCGACGAGGTACTCGTCCTCCAACGTGTACGTGCGCTGGTCGTCCGGGTACTCGAACCAGAGCGGGCGCATGACGGGCGCGCCCGTCTGCGTGTGCTCGTAGAAGAGCGAGTAGAGGTACGGGAGCAGGCGGTAGCGCAGCTCGACGGTCGCGCGGTTGACCTTCGTGAACTCTTCGCCGAACGAGTAAGGCTCGTGCGGGTTGGAGCCGGCCTCGGAGTGCGAGCGGAAGAAGGGCGTGAGCGCCGCGGCCTGGAGCCAGCGCGCGTAAAGCTCAGGGCTGGGGTTGCCGGAGAAGCCGCCCACGTCCGAGCCGACGAAGGGCACGCCCGAGACGCCAAGGTTGAGGAGCATCGGGATGGAGAGTCTCAGGTGATCCCAGCTCGCGACGTTGTCGCCCGTCCAGACCGCGGAGTAGCGCTGCACGCCCGCGTAGCCCGCGCGCGTCAGCACGAAGGGTCGCGCGTCGGGGCGGAGCTTGCGCAAACCTTCGAAGGTCGCGCGCGCCATCTGCATGCCATAGACGTTGTGGTAGCGCGCATGATTGTCAGGCTCCCCGTCGCCCGCGTGCCGCGCGCTGAGCGGGAACGTCTTCATCGGGTGGTGATAGATGTCGGGCTTCGGCGTCGTGTCGGAGAGGAAGACGCCGGGCTCGTTCATGTCGTTCCAGAAGCCCGCGACGCCCTCGTCCAGGTTCTGTTTGTAGAGTGAGCCGAACCACTCGCGCGCCTTCGGGTCGGTGAAGTCGGGGAAGACGCAGACCCCGGGCCAGACCGTGGCGCGCAGCTCGTTCGTGACCTCGTTCTGGACGAAGTGGCGGCCCGCGCGGATGTCTTTATAGACCTGATAGTTTTCGTCCACCTTGATGCCGGGGTCGATGATGAGGACGACGCGGAAGCCCTCGGCGCGCAAGTCCGCGATCATCTTCGGGGGGTCGGGGAAGCGCTCGCGGTTCCAGGTGAAGACGCGGAAGCCGTCCATGTAGTCGATGTCGAGGTAGATGACGTCCGCCGGGATTTTCGCCTCGCGGAAGCCGCGCGCGACCTCGCGCACGCGCGCCTCGGGGTAGTAAGACCAGCGCGACTGCTGGTTGCCGAGCGCCCAGACGGGGGGGAGCGGCGCGCGCCCCGTGAGGTCTGTGTAGTCGCGCAGGATGTTTTTGGGTGAGCGCTCTTTGCCGCCGGTGAAGACGTAGTAGTTCAACTCGCCGCGCGCCGCGCCGAAGGTGACGCGCGCCGGGTCGGTCTTCCCCATGTCGAAGTAGGTGCGCGAGGTGTTGTCGAGGAAGAGTCCGTAGGCGAGGCTTTGCGGCCCCGGGTCGGGTCGCTTATCCTCCCCCGTCTTGATGTCCGTGATGACTTCGTGAGCGAGGGCGGATCGCGCCTGCCGCAGCGCGACGTAGAAGCCGATGGACTGGTAGATGGGGTCGAGGCCGCGCGGGTAGCCGTAGGTGTCCGTGTTCCACATCACGAACTGCTGCGTGTCGCGCGAATGGGTCGCGCCCGCCTTCTCGCCGAGGCCGTAGTAGGTCTCCCACTCGACGCGCTTGACGGAGGTCTCGACGGCGCCCGTGTCGGGGTCGAACGACGTGCCCTTCGCCGCGTCGGCCTCGACGACCGCCTGCCCCGCGGCGTCGAGCACGCTGACGAGGAAGGGGCGGCGCTTAATGACGATAGTCGTGCCGTTGAGCGAAGAGATGCGGATTTCGTCGCGCGACTCCGTGACCTTCGCCGCGACGGTCTTGCGGTCTTTCGACTCGACGGCGTAGGAGAAGTCGCGCTCGAACGCGCCCGAAGGGGCGAGGCGGACGCGCACCGTCTCAAGGTCGCGGAAGGTGACGGCGACGCGCGCGCCCGAGGTGAGCGTCAGGACGACGCCGTCCGCCTGGCGCGTCACGGTCTTCACGTCGCCCGCGGCGCGCCAGGCCGCGCGCGCCTCGCCCCCTTGCAGGAGCAGGCCGAAGAGGAGGGAGACGAAGGCGGTGCAAGCGGTGCGTCGAAGAGTTCTGTCCATGTCAGCGTAGCCTCGAAGGTGCAGGGGTGGCCGGCGTGGGCGGCGTGGCCGGCGGAGGTGGCGTGGGCAGCCCGGCAGGGCCGCTGCCGCTGCCGCCGCTGTTGTCGTGGTGCTGCTCGCAGAACTGCTGCACCTGCTGGAAGAGCTGGCCGCACTGCTTCTCGGGCGACAGCCCGTAGCGCTGGCACTGCCGCTGCTGCCACGCGACGGCCTTCATGAACTCCGTCTGGCGCGGCACCTCGTCGCAGAAGCCGGGCGTCGGGCGGCTCTTTTCGAGGCAGGCGCGCAGGAAGAGGTTGGTCTTAAGCAGGTCGGTGAAGCCCTCGCCCCGCGCGTGCCGCGCGGCCGCCTCGTTCAGACAGCCCTCGTTGTCCGTGCGCCGCCCGTACTCGACGCCCTCGTTGTAGGTCTGCTTGCCCGACTCCACCAGCCCCGGCACGTACGTCCGCGCCGCGAAGTAGAGCGCGACCCCGGCCCCCACGGAGAGCACCAGCACCAGCACCACCACGACGAGCAGCACCTTCACCCAGGTAGGCATGGGAACCTCCTTCGGGTGATAAGTGATGAGTGATAAGTGATAAGAAAGAACAGCGGGCTTGGCCTTTTTCTTATCACTTATCACTCATCACTTATCACCCTTCCTTTCGTAAACCACCCGGCCGTTGAAGACGGTGATGTCCGCCTCGGTCTGGAGGATTTCGCGGGGCGGGACGGTCAGGAGGTCTCTGGAGTGGACGACGAGGTCGGCCAGCATCCCCGCCGCGACCTGCCCCTTCTCCTTCTCCTCGAAGGAGGCGTAGGCCGACTCGGCCGTGTAGTTGCGGATGGCGTCTTCGATGGAGAGGCGCTCCTCGGGCCACCAGCCGCCCTCGGGCGCGCCGTCCTCCGCGCCCTGGCGCGTGACCGCGGCGTAGAGGCCGAGGTAAGGGTTGATCGGCTCGACCGGCCAGTCGGTGCCGAAGGGGACGTGGACGCCGTGCGCCATGAAGGTGTGCCAACTGTAGGCCCCGAGCACGCGGTACTCGCCCAGGCGATCCTGCGCCCAGCGCTTGTCCGAGATGGCGTGCGAGGGCTGCATCGAGGCGATGACGCCGAGGTCGCGGAAGCGCGCGAAGTCAGTGGGCGCGACCACCTGCGCGTGCTCGACGCGGTGGCGCGGCAGCCCCTTGATTTCGACACAGGCCGGCGCGCCGCAAGGCTCGCCCCTCCGCTGGCGAAGGACTGTCTCGCGGATGTCCAGGTCGGGGGACGGCGTGTTCGGGAGGCCGAGCCGCCGCAGGGTCTCGTCGCGGTTCTGCTTGAGCGCCCTGTTCAGCTCGCTCAGCAATTCTTCGTCGGCGGCGGCGTAGGCGTCGAGCGCCATGCGGTTGGCGCGGTCGCCGATGGCGTGGAAGGTTATCTGAAAGCCCTCCCGCGCGCGCTCGACCGTCATCCGCGTCAGCTGCTCGGGCGACATGCGCGGGATGCCGCTGTTGTGCGGGTCGTCGGCGAAGGGCGCGAGCATGGCCGCCGTGCGCGAGCCGAGCGTCCCATCCACGTAGCCCTTGAGCGCCGTGAGGCGCAGACGCAGGGGCTCGTCCTTCTGCGACGCGAACTCGGCGCGCTCGCGCTTCAGCTCTTCGACCGTGCGGTCGAACTGCTGCCACTCGGCGACGCGCACGGTGAGCTTGTCGGCTTTGAGCAGCTCGCGGTAGAGCGGCGTCGCCTCGAAGCTGGGCACGTCGTTGGTCTGAATCGAGGTCAGTCCGTAGCGCCGCGCCTCGGCGAGCGCGCGGCTCAAGGCCTCCAACATCTCTTCGCGCGTCGCCGCGGGCACGACGTTGGCGACGAGGTTGCCGGCCGTCTCCTTCAGGATGCCGGTCGGCTCGCCGCCCGCGTCGCGGAGGATTTCGCCGCCCTGCGGGTCGCGGGTCTCGCGCGTGACGTTCCCCTTCTGCAGGGCGAGCGAGTTGACCCAGGAGACGTGCCCGTCCACGCGCTGGAGGATGACGGGGTTGTCGGGCGCGACTTCGTCGAGGTCTCTCTTCGTCGGCCACTGGCCGCCCCAGAGCGTGTGATCCCAGCCGCGCCCGGTGACCCACGCGCCCGCGGGCAGCTCTTTGACGCGCGCCGCGACGCGCGCCTTCGCCTCGGCCAGAGTCTGCGCGCCGATGAGGTTCACGCGAAGAAGTGAAAGGCCGCCGCCGAGGAAGTGTATGTGCGCGTCGTTGAAGCCGGGCGTGACGAGCCGGCCTTTGAGGTCGATGGTACGCGCGGCCGTGTAGCGCGCGGCGATCTCGCGCGAGGTGCCGACGGCGACGATGCGTTCGCCCTGGACGGCGACGGCCTCGGCCAGCGTGCCGCGCGCGTCCGCGGTGAAGACCTTGCCGTTGGTGAGTATCAGGCTGACCTTCTGCTTCGACTGGCGCGCGGCGCGGGCGGGGGCGAGCGCCGCCGCCGCGCAGATTGTCGCCAGCAGCAGGGTCAGTGCGAGCCTTGTGCGCAGAAACATCTCTTTGGACTCTTGCGGGACGGGATGAGCCGAGACGCGCTTTTTATACCACCTTATAACTCTTACCGAAAGCGATTCACCACAGAGACACAGAGGCACAGCTCGAAGTTATAAGTCTTCGAGCTGTGCCTCTGTGTCTCTGTGTCTCTGTGTTAATTTCTAGCTCATGCACGCCACGGCGAAAGCGGAAGGTCAGGTGGACGAGCGCGTCGGGCGCGCGTACCGCTTCGCCGACCTCTCCGGCTACACCTTCAGGCAGCGCCTCGCCATCCGCGCCGCCGGGCTGGTCTTCCCCGTGCTCATCCGCGCCGTAGGCTGTACGCTCCGCTTCGAGGTCGAAGGTCAAGAGCACTGGGACGAGGCCGCGCGCGCGGGCGGTCTTCCCATCTACACCTTCTGGCACGACCGCATCTTCGCCGGCACCTACTTCTTCCGCGGCCGCCGCATCGTCATCATGACCTCGCAGAGCTTCGACGGCGAGTACATCGCGCGCTTCATCCAGCGTCTCGGCTACGGCGCCGTCCGCGGCTCCTCCACCCGCGGCGGCGTCGGCGCGCTCGTCGAATTGACCAGGCTCGTCCGGAGGGGCTGCCCGGCCGGCTTCTCCATCGACGGCCCGCGCGGCCCGCGCCACGTCGCCAAGATGGGCGCGGTGCTGCTCGCCAAGAAGACCGGCCAGGCCGTCCTCCCCTTCGGCGTCAACGCCGAGCGCTTCTGGTCTCTGGGGAGCTGGGATCGGATGCAGATTCCGAAACCCTTCTCGCGCGTCCGCGTCCGCTTCGCCCCGCCTCTCCGCGTCCCCGCAGACGCCGACGAAGAGACTCTCAACGCCGTGCGCGACGAGCTGCAACGCGCGCTCGACGGCGTCAGCCCTTAACTCACGGCCGCGGCGTGGCGCGCCGCCGCGCACGTGTAGTAGGATTGCCGCACACCCCGCAGTTCCCTTGAGAAGCTCTACACGTTCGAAGGCACGGAAACCTTTCTCCCGAGGAGACTCGCAATGATAAATGAGGAGCGCATCAAGAACCTTCTGCTCGAACTCGTCCAGATCGACTCCATCTCGCGCGAGGAGCGCGACGTGGCCCAGCGCATCAAGCAGTATTGCGAGGAGCTGGGCGCCGAAGTCTTCATCGACGACGCGGGGGAGAAGGTCGGCGGCAACACCGGCAACGTCATCGCGCGCTTCCCCGGCACCGTCACCGCGGCCGAGCCGATCATGATGAGCGCGCACATGGACACGGTCGTCCCCGGCCGCGGGGTCAAGCCGATAATCGAGGGCGACATCATCCGCACCGACGGCTCGACCGTCCTGGGCGGCGACGACAAGTCGGGCTGCGCCGTCATCATCGAGACCATCCGCTGCCTGCAGGAGCAGGCGATCCCGCACGCGCCCATCGACGCCGTCTTCTCCATCTGCGAGGAGGTCGGCCTGCTCGGCGCCAAGCACCTCGACCTGTCGAAGGTGCGCGCCCGCTACGGGCTGGTCTTCGACTCCGACGACCCCGGCTTCCTCTTCACCAAGGGGCCTTCGGCCGACCACTTCGAGGTCAAGATTTACGGCCTCGAAGCGCACGCGGGCGTCGCGCCCGAAGAGGGCATCTCCGCCATCCGCGTCGCCGCCGAGGCCATCAGCGCCATGAAGCTCTTCCGCATCGACGAGGAGACGACCGCCAACATCGGCACCATCCGCGGCGGCGAGGCGACGAACATCATCACCAACCTCGTCACGATCACGGGCGAGGCGCGCAGCCTGGACGACGCCAAGCTCGACGCGCAGACCGCGCACATCCTCAAGTGCTTCGAGGAGGCCGCCGCCAGGTTCGAGGTGACGGTGGACGGCGTCACGACGAAGGCGCGCGTCGAGCACCACGTCTCGCGCGAGTACCACGCGATGGACGTGTCGGACGACTCGCGCGTCGTCCGGCTCGTGAAGGAGGCGGCCGCGCGCATGGGGCTCGACGTCAAGACGCTCGCCTCGGGCGGCGGCTGCGACGCCAACATCTTCAACAAGCGCGGCATCGAGTGCGCCAACCTCGGCACAGGGATGCGCCAGATTCACACCGTCAAGGAGTGGCTCAACGTCAAGGACATGTACGCCTCCGCCAACATGACCCTGGAGATCATGCGCCTCAACGGCGAGGCCGCCCTGAAATAAAAACGAAGTGAAAGCTGGGAGCGCGGGCATCCCTGCCCGCCATGAGCGCGAGAGCGCGAAAGCTATGAGACTTGATACCGCAACGTTGAGGTAAGAAGTAGGACGGTCAGCGCGCTGGCGCGCGGTTGCGGGCAGGGATGCCCGCGCTCCCAGCGTTAAGGCTCGACCCTTCGGATGGAGAGACAGATGAAACTCGCTCAGCACACGAAGCTGTTCCTCGCCGCCGCGGTACTTCTGTCAACCTTACCAATCGGGACATCCGCGCAGCGCAGGCCGCAGCGCGCGCCGTCGAGACGCGCGGCGCAGGACGACGTGGAGCGGAAGGTCGAGGCGCTGCTCGCGCGGATGACGCTCGAAGAGAAGCTGGGGCAGTTGCAGCAGTCGGGCGGCGACAACAACGGGAAGGCGAATCCCGACCTCTTCGAGGCGGCGCGCGCCGGGCGTCTGGGTTCGACGCTGGGCGTCCGCGGCGCGAAGAACGCGAACGAGTTGCAGCGGGCGGCGGTCGAGGAGTCGCGCCTGAAGATTCCGCTCATCTTCGGGTTCGACGTGATCCACGGCTACCGGACGATCTTCCCTATCCCGTTAGGTGAAGCAGCGAGCTTCGACCCTTCGGTCGCGGAGCGCTCGGCTTACGTCGCGGCGACGGAGGCGAAGGCGGCGGGCCTGCACTGGACGTTCGCGCCGATGGTGGACGTGGCGCGCGACGCGCGCTGGGGCCGCATCACGGAGGGCGCGGGCGAGGACACGTACCTCGGCTCCGCGTTCGCGCGCGCGCGCGTGCGCGGCTTCCAGGGGCCGGACTACTCCGCGCCCGACCGCGTCGTCGCCTGCGCCAAGCACTACGTCGCCTACGGCGCGGCCGAGGCGGGCCGAGACTACAACACGACCGACATGAGCGAGCAGCGCCTGCGCGACGTCTACCTGCCGCCGTTCCACGCGGCGGTGGAGGCGGGCGTCGGCACCCTGATGAGCGCCTTCAACGACATCAACGGCGTGCCCGCTTCGGGGAACCGCTTCACCCTGACGAAGGTCTTGCGCGGCGAGTGGGGCTTCGACGGTTTCGTCGTGAGCGACTACACCTCTGTGACGGAGATGATCGCGCACGGCTACGCGGCCGACGGCGCGGACGCGGCGCGCCTCGCCCTGACGGCGGGCGTCGACATGGAGATGGTCGGCCGCCTCTACAACCAGAACGGCGCGGAGTTATTACGGCAGGGCAGACTCCGGATGGCGGACGTCGACGAGGCCGTCCGACGCATCCTCCGCGTGAAGTTCCGCGCGGGCCTCTTCGACAGGCCCTACGTGGACGAGTCGCGCGAGTCACTCCTCTTAAGCGCGGAGCACCTGCGGGCGGCGCGCGAGGTGGCCCAGCGCTCGCTCGTGCTTTTGAAGAACGAGCGCGGGACGCTCCCGTTCAGGAAGGACGTGCGCACCGTCGCCGTCGTCGGCCCGCTCGCGGACGACCCGCGCGCCATCATCGGCTCCTGGTCGGGCGACGGCCGCCCGCAGGACTCTTTCACGCTGCTGCAGGGTATCAAGGCGAAGGTCTCGCCGCGGACGCGCGTGCTCTACGAGAAGGGCGTGGCCGTCGAGGGGCGCGGCATCATGGGTAACTACGACGCGCCGCCGCCGAACCCGTCCGCGGCGGGCGGGACGAACGTCGCCTCCGCGGGCGGCATAGACCCCGCGCGCTTAGCCACGACGCCGACGACCTCGGACTCCATCGCCGACGCCGTGCGCGCCGCGCGCGACGCGGACGTCGTCGTCGTCGCCGTCGGCGAGACGGCCGACATGAGCGGCGAGGCCGCTTCAAGAACTTCTCTGGATTTGCCTGGCAGGCAGTTGGAGTTGCTGCAGGCCATCCACCAGACGGGCAAGCCCTACGCCGTCGTCCTGATGAACGGCCGGCCCCTCTCGATCAACTGGGTCGCGGAGAACTCGCCCGCCGTCCTCGAAGCGTGGTTCCCGGGCACGCGCGGCGGCGAGGCCATCGCCGACGCCCTCTTCGGCGACTACAACCCCGGCGGCAAGCTCCCCGTCACCTTCCCGCGCAACGCCGGGCAGGAGCCGCTCTACTACAACCAGACGCCGACGGGCCGGCCGCCCACGAACGAGAAGTACACCTCGAAATACCTCGACGTGCCCGTCGGGCCGCTCTACCCCTTCGGCTACGGGCTTTCGTATACGACCTTCCGTCTGTCGAACCTGCGCACGAGCGCGCCGCGCATCCCCGTTTCGGGCAGCGTCGACGTCAACGTCGACGTCGAGAACACGGGCCAGCGCGCGGGCGACGAGGTCGTCCAACTCTACCTCCGCGACGTGGCCGCCTCTCGCGTCCGGCCCGTCAAAGAGTTGAAAGGCTTCAGGCGCGTCACGCTCCAACCCGGCGAGCGCCGCACGCTCACCTTCAGACTCACGCCGGCCGAACTCGGCTTCTACAACCAGGACGTGCGCTACACGGTCGAGCCCGGCGCCTTCAAGGTCATGGCCGGCCGCAGCTCCGCCGACCCAGAGATGCTTGAGGCCAACTTCGAGGTGGTAAGATAGCCGCATGATGACCAAAGAGGAGGCCGAGCGGTTCAAGGCGAGTTGGAGACTCGTCAACGACTTTACCGACGAAGAGGCCCGCCGCGCCCCGCCCGAGGTCAAGCTTCGTCAGACGGCTCTTCTCTACGAGGCGGCACAGACCTTCGGCTGGTCGGAAGCGCTCCGCGAAGGCGAAGACGAGGTTCGCGAGCGCTGGCGCAGGCTGAAGGAGATATACGGCGTCTGAAATGCGGAGCCTGCCGAGCTCATTCGAGGAAGCCTTACGCGCGCTGGCGCTTTGGTTCGAGTCTGACAACGTGCCGTATACGACGGTGGGCGGCTTGGCCGTTTCGTTGTTAGGCCGCCCCCGCGCTACACAAGACATCGACGTGGTCATCTGGCTCGGAGAACGTTCCTGGGAGGCGTTTCTCAGAGCGGGCGAAGATTTCGGGTTCGAGGGGCGAATCGCGGACGTGCTCGAATTCGCCGAGCGCTCCCGCGTCATCCTGCTCAGACACGCCGCGAGTGGCATCAGCGTGGACATCTCCTGTGGCGCATTACCCTTCGAGTCGGAGATGATAGAGCGCGCACAGATGTTGGAGGCTGGCGGTGTCCGTGTGAAGGTTCCAACCCCCGAAGATCTCATAGTGATGAAAGCAGTGGCGCGGAGGTCCAAAGACCTTGACGACATTGAAGCGCTTCTTCGCGCTCATCAAGCCCTAGACCTTGACAGAGTCAGATACTGGGTCGGCGAGTTCGCCGCCGCGCTGGAGACGCCCGAGATTCTTGACGGTCTGGAACGTCTACTAGCGCGGCGGACGGGAAGTTGAAAGTTTCTATAGCCAGAAGACAGCAGGGTGTTAATGGGGGAGGAGACAAGTAACGCGCCGGGGCGCGAGGGGTTCCGCAGCGGCTACGTGGCGCTGGTCGGAAGGCCGAACGCGGGGAAGTCCACGCTGCTGAACCGTCTGGTGGGCGAGAAGATCGCGGCCGTGTCGAACAAGCCCCAGACGACGCGCCACCAGATTCGCGGCGTGATCACGAGGCCCGAGGGGCAGGTCGTGCTGGTGGACACGCCGGGCGTGCACCAGCCGGGCTACCTCCTGAACCGAAGGATGATGGCCGCCGTCCACGACGCGCTCGAAGGCGTTGACCTGGTCTGCCTCATCCGCGACGCCAGCGTCCCGACCGGCAACGGCGACCGCTTCGTCTTAGACATGGTGAAGCGCGCGGGGAAGCCGGCGCTGCTCCTGCTCAACAAGACCGACCGCGTGGACGACAAGCGCCGGCTCCTCCCGCTCATCGAGGGGTACTCGCAGGCGCACGAGTGGCGCGGCGTCGTCCCGCTCTCGGCCCGCACGGGCGACCAGCTCGAAGACCTCATCAAAGAGTTCATCCAGAACTTGCCCGCGGGCGAGCCCATCTTCGAAGAGGACGAGCTGACCGACCAGCCGATGCGCGCGCTCGTCGCCGAGATGGTGCGCGAGAAGATTCTGCACGTCACCGGCGAGGAGATTCCGTACGTGACGGCGGTCGTCACCGAGCGCTACGAAGAGGTCTCGGACGAACTCGCGCGCGTCTACTGCGCCGTCTACGTCGAGCGCCCCTCGCAGAAGAGCATCATCATCGGCAAGGGCGGCGCGCGCCTCAAACAGATCGGCACCGAGGCGCGCCGCGACATCGAACGCCTCCTCGGCCACAAGGTCTACCTCGAACTCTTCGTCAAGGTCGAGGAGGGCTGGCGCGACTCGCCCCGCGCGCTGAGCGAGATGGGAATCGAAGGAGGTGAACAGTGAGTAGTAAATGGTAAATAGTTAAGGCAGATTTCTTACCATTCACTATTTACTATTCACCATTCACCGCCCTTATGTGGTACGCGCTTGAGTTGAGCTGCACGGCGGGGGCGGAGGAGGCCGCCGAGTACGCGCTGATGGAGGCGGGGGCGCTCGGGACGGAGGCCGAAACCTCCGCGGGGCCGGGCGGTTTAATCCGAGTCACCGCCTACTTCGAGGAGCCGCCGGAGGTGGAGCGCGTGCGCGGCGCGTTGAGTGAGGCGCTGCGCGTCTACGGGCTCGGTTCGGCGGACGTGCGCGAGATGAAGTTCCGCGAGGTCGAGGGGCGCGACTGGCTGGCGGAGTGGAAGAAGGGGTGGCGACCCGTAGAGGTCGGACGCTTCGTCGTCGCGCCGCCGTGGAGCGAGGTCGAAGGCGGCGACAGAATCGTCATCCGCGTCGAGCCGGGCATGGCTTTCGGCACGGGCACGCACGAGACGACGCGGCTCTGCCTCGCGGCCATCGAGAAGCACTTCCGCGGCCGGAGCTTCCTCGACGTCGGCACGGGCACGGGCGTGCTCGCCATCGCCGCCGCGAAGCTCAACCCTTCGGCCCGCGTCGAGGCGTGCGACACAGACCCCCTGGCCGTCTCGGTCGCCTCGGAGAACGCACATCTAAACGGCGTGGGCGGACGCGTCGAGTTCCGCGTCGGCACCGTGGACGAGACGACCGCGTCGGCCGACCTGGTGTGCGCCAACCTGACGGCGGACGTGATCCTGCCGCTGCTGCCCGCGCTCCTCGGCGCCACCTGCGGCCGCCTCGTCCTCTCCGGCATCCTCACGACGCAAGCCGAGCAGGTCGCCGCGCGCCTGCTGGAACTCGGCGCCGGCGAGTACGAGATTGAGAGGGACGGCGAGTGGGTCGCGTTGATAATCTAATGATGAATGGTCAGTGATGAATGATGAATGGGGGCGGCGTATCTCTCATTCATCATTCATCATTCACCATTCATCATTCCGTTCCGATGAGCCTCAGAAGATTCTACGCAAGCCCCGACGCCTTCCGGCCCGAGCCGGGCCGGGTGACCCTGTCCGAGGAGGAGTCGCGCCACCTGCGCGACGTGCTGCGCCTGCGCGCGGGCGACGAGGCGCGCGTCTTCGACGGCGGGGGCCACGAGTTCGCCTGCGTCGTGCGTGAGGTCGGCGGGCGTAAGGGCAGGGCGACGCTCGAGGTGCGCGGCGAGGCCGAGCCCCCCAGCCCGGAGCCGCCCGTCTCCATCCGGCTCGCCGTCGCGCTCCTGAAGGGCGAGAAGTTCGACCTCGTCGTGCAGAAGGCGGTCGAGTTGGGCGTCGGCCTCATCAAGCCCGTCATCACGAAGAGGACGGACGTGCGTCTGCACGACGAGCGCGACGCCGCGAAGCGTGTCGAGCGTTGGCAGCGGCTCGCGCTCGAAGCCGCGAAGCAGTGCGGGCGGGCGTGGGTTCCCGACGTCACGCCGCCGCGGGCGTTCGAGACGTTCGCCGCCGCCGACCCCGGACTCGACTTCCTCCGGTTGATGTTCGCGGAGCGCGGCGGCGTTAGCCTAAACGAGTTACCGCATCAGGATGCGCCGCCCTCTCACGTCACCGCGCTCGTCGGCCCCGAGGGCGGCTGGGAGGACGAAGAGATCGAACTCGCACGCGCGCACGGCTGGTCAATCATCACCCTGGGCGGCCGCACGCTGCGCGCCGAGACCGCCGCCATCACAGTCTGCGCCCTGCTCCAGAACCTCTACGGCGACCTGAGGTGAAGGGCACGGGGCGGGCGGCGCACCCGCGGAGGAAGCGTATCGCGTTGACAAAGGGCGGGGCCGTTGTTAGCATCCTCGCGCTAAGTTAGTCCGGAGCCGTCACGTGATGCCCGCTCACTCCGCTGGCCTCACTCACCGCTGAAAATTCTCGCCGCCTTCGCAGCCGCCACGCTGTGCCGAAATCCCCACGGCGCGCGCGAGTTCACCCGGACCACCTCTAACCGCAACGACTTTCTCTCGTCACGCGACCGGAGACTTCACACCTCCCTACAACCCCCGACCCCAACGAGTCAAAGGAATCACATGAAAAGACCCATTCGCCCCCTCGCGTATACTCTCCCGGCCCTTCTGATTCTTGTCGCGCTCTCGCTGCCGGCGCTGATCCGCACCGCGCTCGCGGCAGACCCCATCACGCTGCAACAGCCGGCCGCCGTCGTGCAGCCGGGCGACGTCCTGACGCTGACCGGCAAGCAGCGCTTCAACGACGGCCAGTTCCGCAACCAGCTCTTCTACGTCGGCCCCGAGCAGGTGCGGGCGCAGCGCGTCGACGCGAGTGCCGTCAGCCTCGCCGTCCCGCAGCTCGCCCCCGGCACCTACGCCGTGCGCGTCGTCAAGCAGGCCGGCAACTCCCCGGCCCAGACCCTCTTCTCGCAGGACGTAGAGGTCGGCGGCGGCGACCAGGTCATCGCCGCCGCGGGCGGGGTCGTCTCGCCGGGCGGCGGGCGCGTCGAGCTGCCCGGCGTGGCGCGCATCGAGCTGACCGAGGACATCTCGCGCCCCTCGACGAAATTCACCGTCGAGCACGTCTCGTCGCCGGTCTACGCGCAGTATTTCCTCGAATACATGAGACAGGGCGTGAGCATGGCGGGCGAGGACCTGCCGCAGGTCGCCGCCGAGAACTTCGTCCGCATCAGGGCCGACCAGCCGGTCTCCGGCGACATGGGCCTCAAGATGCGCGTCCCCGCGGAGGTGCTCGCCCGGCTGACGCCCGAGTTCGAGCCGGAGATGTACGCCGAGTTCGTCAACGTCGGGGCCGACGACGAGGAGTTCGTCGAGATGGTGCCGCTGCACGCCGAGTTCGACCCGGCCACGGGCGACGTGAGCGCCCCGCTCCCCGCGCAGTTCTTCTCGGCCGTCCCCCAGCCGGCCGCGCCGCAGCAGCCGGGCTTCGCCGCCGCCGCCGCCCCGCCGCTGGCCGTCGAGGCCATCATCCGCGTCGCCGTGCGCCGCTACAACGCGGAGCGCGACCTGACGGTGAAGGGCACCATCACCACGCCCGCCACCGAGACGTTCGAGGCCGGCGCGCGCGAGACGATCAACCTCGCCGGCACCTTCAACACGGTCGTCCCGCGCGTGCTCAAGAACCCGACGGTCTACGAGCCGTTCGTCGTCCGCAGCCCCAAGAGCGCCACCCACGGCGGCGTGGACTTGCGGTCGGCCGACGGCGACGCCATCTCGGCCTGCGCCGACGGCGTCGTGACCGCCGCCCAGCTCGACCCCTACCGGCGGCTGCCCAACGGCCAGCTCAAGCTGAACCGCTTCGGCCAGCCGCAGAGCGGCGGCTTCTACGTCCGCATCCGCCACGACGACGGCAACTCGACCGCCTACCTCCACCTGATTCAGAACAGCAACCTCGTCAACGTCGGGGCGCGGGTCAGCACCGGGCAGCAGATCGCCCGCGCCGACTCGACCGGCGGCGTCACGGGGCCGCACCTGCACCTCAACTACACGCTCAACGGCACGAAGGTGGACGCCGTGCCCTACCTGCGCGTCGGCGAGCCGGACGACTACCTCCGGCAGGTCTCCATCGTCGCCACCGTCAACGGGACGCCGGTGCGCGCCACCCAGCAGCGGATCACGCAGACGCGCGACTTCGAGTACCGCGCGCCGCTCGACCTGAGCCTGCTCGACCTCCAGCCGAACAAGACCTACCCGATGACGATCAGCCTGATGAACACGACCGACAACACCTACGTCCCGCTCCAGCGCTTCAACCTGAAGGTCAAGCCGGCGGGGCTGCGCGTCGTGCTCACCTGGGACAAGGCCGACACCGACGTCGACCTCCACGTCCAGGACTCGAAGGGGCAGCACGCCTGGTACGTGGACTACAACGGCATCCCCAACGGCGCGCTCGACCACGACGACACGGACGGCTTCGGCCCCGAGGTCTTCACGCTCTCGCAGATGGAGGCGGGCGTCACCTACGACGTCTACATCCATTACTACTCCGACCACGGCAACGGTGACACGAACGCGAAGGTGGTGGTCTACGTGGACAGCGAGCCGGTCACGGAGTTCACGGCCCTGCTCCCGGGGGCCGACCGCAGCTACCACGTCGTCGGCACGTACCCCGAGCAGCCCGAGCCGACGCCGACGCCCGCCGGCCCGCAGCAGCCGGGCTTCGCGGCGGCCTCGGCGCCCGCGCCGGCCAGGGGGCAGACCGTCCCGCTCCGCTACATCTCGCCGGACGTGGTGGAGTACACCCTTCCCAGCCAGCCGGGCGTGAAGCTATACTTGCACCTGGCTCCGAAGGGCGTTCAGAAGTGAACCCCCCTTCGGTTTGAACCCTTCACGGCCGCGCGGCCGGACTTAACGACGCGAGGGGGGCGGGGCCGAACGAGCCCCGCCCCCCTCGCCCCGTCTCAACGCCACTCCGGACTCACACTTATGCGACTCAACCAGAGTTTCTTATGCGTCGCCGCCCTCCTGCTCGTCTGCGCGCAGGCCGGCCCGACGGCCGCGCTCGGGCGGAAGTGCGCGGACTCACCGCTGAAGGAGGGGGCGGTCGCCGGCCGCGATGATCTGCGGCTCGGGCCGCCCGTCGTGTTCGACGACGGCGTGGGCATCACGACCGGGCGCTGCCACCAGCTCTCGGCGGGCGGGAGGGCGCTGGCGTGGGTGATCGACGTGCGCGAGGCGGCCGGGCGGCTGCTCGTGTGGCGCTGCGTGGAAGACCCGGCCGTCACAGACGTTGAGCCGGGCGCGCGCGGCGGCTACTTCGCCGAAGGCTATGAGGAGCTGACGTCCTCCGGCGGGACGTACTCCTTCAAAGAGGTGAGGCTCCCGCTCTGGGGCCACTTCTCCAATCCCTCCTTCTGCGGCGCGGGGCTCGCCTACTGGGGGACGGAGCCCGCGCGGGGTGGGAAGGTCAGGGCCTACGCGATGCTCTTCGACCTCGGCCCGATGAGGCTCACCGGCAAGCGGCTCGCCGGCACACTCGCCATCGAGTCGGACAGCCCGGACTTCTTCCCGCCGCCGCGCTGGAGCGCCACCGGCGCGGCCGTCACGTTCGACGCGGGGGCCACGCCCGACCCCTCCGCCCCGCGGCGCGCGCTGAGGCGCATCACCCTCCGGCCGGCGCGCTGAACGCCAGACCTCACGTCGCTCACTCTTTCATCGCTAAATCCCGCTCGAGCGCGAGGGCGCGCAGCGCGGCGTCGAGTTGTGCCTGGAGGCGTGCGCGCTCGTCCGTGGCGGCCTGCTTGTCGCGCGCGAGCTGTTCGAGGCGCGTCTCCTGCTGGTCGGCCTTCTGGACGTAGCGGGCGATGAGCTGGCGCGCCTCGGCCGTCTTGGTGAGCGCCTCGATGTTGTCGCGCAGTCGCTTCTGGTCGGCGCCGATCTCGGCGATCTCGCGTTCGATGTCGGAGACGCGCGACTCCGCCGCGGCCAGGCGCGCCTTCAGGTCGAGGATGTTCTGGAGCGCCACGCGGGTCGCCTCGTCGATGTAGCGTTGCGAGAAGAAGAGCCGTATCTGGTCGGGCGTGACGTTCGAGAGCGCGTAGGCCTGCGTGCCCTGCTCGCGCTCGGCGACGACGAGGTCGCGCACCTCGCCCGCCGCCAACTCCACCTTGAAGCGGTAGAAGCGCTGGCTCTTGCCCTCCGGCTTCGGGGTGAGCTTGTCGTCCAGCTCCCAGGCCTCGCGGACGGGGTGCTCGACGTAGACAGTGCGCGGGTGCGGCGTCTGGTTGCGGAGCGTGTAGACCTTCTTCTCGCGGTGGTGGCGCGTCGCGTAGAGCGTGCCGTTGACGATGCGCGTGTAGAAGACGGGCGAGTCGTCCTCCTCTTCGCGCACGGTGACGAGCGTGCCGAGGTCGAGCGCGAACGAGACGAGCCGCTTCTCCTCCGGCTTGAGGCGTTCGAGCAGAGCCTCGCCCGCGTACGCGTCGCCGTCGATGACGGTGACGGCGCCGCCTTCGAGCGTGAGCGGCGAGGTGTTCTTCAGCAGCAGCCCCGACATCGGGCGGCTGCGGCCCGCCGACTGGTTGAAGACGGAGACGCGCGCGCCCTCCATCCGCGTCTGGAGGATCGGGATGAGCGCCGAGCGGTCGCGGCGGACGGTGACGGGCTGCTCGATCTTGTACTCGAAGAGGTCGCCGACCTCGCCGCCCTCGGCCGCGGCCACGACGCCGGAGTCAGCGCTCGACAGGCGCGCGCCCAGCGAAGGCTCGGGCCTGTTCGCGAACTGCTCGTTCTTCTCCTTGTCCGCGCCGTCGGCCGCGAAGTTGTTATAGCGGCGGCCGTTGACGGGCAAGTCCATGAAGTTGTTGACGCGCGCCCGCGGCAGTTCGCCGGCCGTGACGGTGACGTTCTCCTGCGCGCCCGCGGGGTAGATCGAGATGCCGATGCTCGCGGCGCGCTCCGGGCCGACGCGCACGTTGTTAACCTCTGAGCGCGCGAAGCCCGAGGATTCGACCCTCACCGTGTAGAGTCCCGCGGCCAACCCCTGCGCGCGGAAGACGCCCTCGGAGTCGGTGCGCGCCGTGTAGCTCTGGCCGGTCGCCGAGTTGGTGATGGTCACGTTCGCGCCAGCCACCATGGCCCCCTGCGGGTCTTCGACCGAGCCGACGATGCGGTTGCCGCCGCCGACCTCGCCCGTGTCCGGCTCGTAGACCTGAGGCGCCAGGCGCAGGTCGTCGGGCACAGGGACAACCGGTCGGTAGCGGTAGAAGGGTTTCTGGATCGGCTGGATGAAAGAGACGGGCGTGCCCGAGATGAGTGAGAGGCGCACGTCCGTCCAGTCCTCCTCGCTCACGTTGTCCACGATGGCCCAGCCCTGGAAGAAGGGCTTGCCCTCGGCGTCGAGGACGACGCGGTAGGTCGTCTTCCAGATGGGCGCGGCCACCGTGTAGCTGACGAGCATCTCGCGCGGGCCGTCGCCGTCGGAGGTGACGGTGATGGTCTTCGCGTCGCGGCGGCGCGCGCTCGCGCTGGCCTCGGCGAACTCGCCCACGTCGCGCCGCGTGCCCGCGTCGAGGAGTTTGACGGCGCGCACTTCCGCGAGGTCGAAGCTCTGCAACTCGCCGCCTTCGGAGGCGATGACGAGCGCGTAAGAGGTGGCGGCGGGCTTCGGCGGGTCGGGCTGCGTGCGGCGCTCCTCGACCGTGAGGACGGAGCCGCTGGCCGTGCGGCCCGCGGAGGTCGTGACCGAGACGCGCGCGCCCTGCAACTGCGAGAGCACGCCCGCGAGGCCGCCCGAGGCGCCGCCCGTCGAGGGCGAGATGGAGAAGGGGATGTCGGCCATGCGCGCCGCGGGCGGGGCGCTGGAGTTGTAGCTCACGGCGCCGACTCGGCCGCGCCCGAGGTCGAGGACGACCATCGACTTGAGCACGTCGTCCACCTGCGACTGCTTGAAGGAGAGGTCGATCTCGGCGTGGCCCGTGACGGTGCCGCGCCGCTCGATGTACGCGACGCCGTTGCTGTAGAGGATGACGCGCCGGATGGGGAGCGTCTGCGCGTTGCGCGGGGCGCTCGCGTTCGCCGCCGTTCTTTCGACCGTTTCGGCGGCGGCCGTCTTCACGGCGGCGCGCCGCTGCGCGTGCGCGGGCGTCGCGCTCAGGCCGAGCGCGAGCAGCGCGAGCGTTAAGAGCCTGACTTTTACAGTGGGCATGGTGGACATCGTGGGCCTCCGAAACTAAAGAGAGAGTCTTACGGGCACACGCCCGCCCTCATTGTTCGGCTGCGTCGGGGCGTGTGCGGGTGTGCAAAGGCCGCCGTCCAGAAGGGCCGGCGCATCAGCAGAACGTTCGGCGTGACGATTTGTTGATGCGGATTTTCGTGCGGAGGGTTGGACGGTGAGGGGGAAGCAGGCAGTAGGCAGGAAGAAGGTGTTGGGTGCTGGGTGCTGGGTGCTGGGGAAGACGGGCTGCTCTGACCCAGCACCCTCTTCACTGCCGTCTGCCTACTGCCTACTTTCTTTTTTTCCGCCGCGGGCGCAGAATACTCGGGCGCCTCAAAGGAGAAACGCGAGCGCGTCGGAGGGCGTAATAGGTTTCGGGTCGGACAACCTGCGGCGGGAGATTCTGAAACGAATGGCTAACGGCAATGACGAGGCGGTCGGGCGCGCGCGCGCAGACCTGGCGAGCCGGCTCGGCCTCTCCGAAGATGAGATCGGCGAGGCTTCGGTCGAAGAGGCAGACTTCCCCAACACCGCGCTCGGCGCGCCCGTGCACGACGAGATGAGCGGGATGATGATGACCTCTGGCTGGCGCATACGCCTCGCCGCCCGCGGCAAGACCTACGAGTACCGCGCCGACCGCGACCAGCTCCGCCTGTACGACTTCAAAGGGAAGAACTACAAGATTTGAGAGGGAGGTGTTGGGTGCTGGGTGTTAGGTAGGGCGTCTGCTTTTACCTAACACCCAGCACCCAGCACCCAACACCCCCTCCGAGGAGTGAGCGATGAACCGGAAAAACTACACCCTTCACTTCGCTTTGGCCGGGGCGCTCGTCTTGCTGGCGGCCGCGGCCGGCCGGATCGAGCGTTGGGAGGTGGAGCGGCGGCAGCCGTTTGTGCTCCGCCCGGCTCCGCAGGAGTCCGCGCCGGCCGCCTACCCGCCGGCGGTCGTCGGCGACGGCGAGGAGCGCGAGGCCGAGGTGCTCGTGCGCTTCAAGCCCGGCGTCTCCGAGGAGCGCATCAAGGAGATCGCCGCCTCGCACCACGACCGCGTCGAGGACGAGATCGAGTCGGTCGAAGGTCTCGCGGCCATCGACGACCTCGACGACCACGCGGCCGCGAGCGTGGCCGAGGAATACGCCTCGCTCCCGGAGGTCGAGTACGCCGAGCCGAACTTCCGGATCGAGGCCGACCCCGCCGAGGCGGCCGGCGGCGAGAGTGACCTCGGGCCGGTCGCACTCGCCGGCCCCAACGACCCGCGCTTCTCCGACCAGTGGGGCCTCCTCAACACGGGCCAGTCCGGCGGCCGCGCCGAGGCCGACATCAGCGCGCTCAGCGCCTGGGAGAAGACGCAGGGGAGTAAGAAGGTCGTCGTCGCCGTCCTCGACAGCGGCGTCGACTACACGCACCCCGACCTCGTCGGCAACATGTGGCACCGCCCGGCCGACGTCGAGATGTACCGCGACGACCAGCTCGGCACCGTCGACGACGAGGACGGCTTCAGCGCCGTCGAGGCGGAGCGCGACCCGATGGACGAGAACGGCCACGGGACGCACTGCGCCGGCATCATCGGCGCCGAGGGCGACAACGGCATCGGCATCACCGGCGTCAACTGGCGCGTCGAGATCATGCCCCTCAAGTTCATGGGGCGCGGCGGCTTCGGCTCGACGAAGGACGCCATCGAGGCCATCAACTACGTCATCGCGCGCAAGAAGGACGGCGTCAACGTCCGCGTCATCAGCGCGAGCTGGGGCTCGACCTCGCGCTCGAAGGCGCTCGAGGACGTGATCCGCAAGGCGGGCGAGGCCGACATCCTCTTCGTCGCCGCCGCGGGCAACGACAACACGGACAACGACCGAAGGCCGCACTACCCTTCGAACTACAACCTGCCGAACGTGCTCTCGGTCGCCGCGCTCGACCGCAAAGACGAGCGCGCCTCGTTCTCGAACTTCGGCGCGAAGACGGTGCACGTCGCCGCGCCGGGCAAGGACATCCTCTCGACGTGGCTGGGCGGCGATTACCGCAACGCCTCGGGCACCTCGATGGCGACGCCGTTCGTCGCGGGCGTCGCAGGGTTAGTGCTCTCGGTCGAGCCGAACCTCTCGGTCAAGGAGCTGCGCGAGCGGCTCCTCAACACCGTAGACAAGCTCGACTCCCTGAAGGGCAAGGTCTCCTCCGGCGGGCGCGTCAACGCCGCGCGCGCCGTCGGGGCGGTGCAGATTAAGTAGGCGGAAGCCCGACCGTGAGGGAGGGCGTCGGTCTGACAAAGTACGAGGGGGGACGAGAGACATGCGGTCTCTCGTCCCCCCTCGTTTTGCGTCTCACGTGCGCCCTCCCTCACGGTCGGGCTTCCGCCTCAACCCGCTCTTAGGTATGATGTCCCCCACCGGAAATCCAAAACTGAATAGAAGGCAGGGGGACGAAAGATGAGCGCGTCAACGCCGACCAGAGACACGAGCGCCGACCTCGACCAACTTTGCATCAACACCATCCGCGCACTCTCCATCGACGCCGTGCAGCGCGCGGAGTCCGGCCACCCCGGCCTGCCGTTGGGCTGCGCGCCGATGGCCTACCTTCTCTGGACGCGCTTCATGCGCCACAACCCGAAGAACCCGAAGTGGAAGGGGCGTGACCGCTTCCTCCTGAGCGCCGGCCACGGCTCGATGCTGCTCTACTCGCTGCTCCACCTGACCGGCTACGACCTCCCGCTCGAAGAGCTGAAGCACTTCCGCCAGTGGGGCTCGAAGACGCCGGGCCACCCCGAGAACATCCTGACGCCGGGCGTCGAGATCACGACCGGCCCCCTGGGGCAGGGCTTCGCCAACGGCGTCGGGATGGCGATGGGCGCCGCGCACCTCGCCGCGAAGTTCAACCGCGAAGGCTTCCCCGTCGTCGACAACTACGTCTACGCCATCGTCTCCGACGGCGACCTGATGGAGGGCGTCGCGGCCGAGGCCGCCTCGCTCGCGGGACACCTGAAACTCGGCAAGCTCATCTACCTCTACGACGACAACCACGTCACCATCGAGGGCTTCACCTCGCTCGCCTACTCGGACGACGTGCCCAAGCGCTTCGACGCCTACGGCTGGCACACCTCGACCGTGAAGGACGGCAACGACCTCGACGCGCTTGAGCAGGCGATCCGCGAAGCGCAGGCCGTCACCGACAAGCCCTCGCTCATCTCGGTCAAGACCGTCATCGGTTTCGGCATGCCGACCGCCGGCACGCGCAAGGCGCACTCCGACGCGCCCGGCGCGGAGGCCGTGAAGGAGACGAAGCGCGCCCTGGGCTGGCCCGAGGACGAAGAGTTCTACATCCCCGAAGAGGCGCTCGCCGAGTTCCGCAAGTGCGTCGAGCGCGGCGGGCGGCAGGAGCAGGAGTGGAACTCTCTGGTCGAGCGCTACACGAGCGAGTTCGCCGAGCAGGGCGAGGCGTGGCGCGTGACGATGAGCGGCGACCTGCCCGCGGACTGGGAGTCGCACCTGCCCACGTTCGCGGACGCCAAGTCGATGGCGACCCGCCAGGCGAGCGGCGAGGTCATCAACGCGCTCGCGCCTTACCTCCCGACTCTCATCGGCGGCTCGGCCGACCTCGGCCCCTCGACCAACACCGACATCAAGGACGGCGGCAGCTTCCAGTTCGGTAGTTATGAGGGGCGCACGATCCACTTCGGCATCCGCGAGCACGGCATGGGCGCGGCCTTGACGGGCATGAGCCTCAACGGCGGACTCATCCCTTACGGCGCGACCTTCATGTGCTTCTCAGACTACATGAAGCCCGCCATCCGCCTCGCCGCGCTCTCGCACGTGCAGGTCGTCTACGTCTTCACGCACGACTCCATCGGCCTCGGTGAAGACGGCCCGACGCACCAGCCGGTCGAGCAGCTCGCGGGCCTGCGCGCCATCCCGAACCTCTTCGTCATCCGCCCGGCCGACGTGCACGAGACGCGCGAGGCGTGGCGGCTCGCGATACTGCGTCAACACGCGCCGACCGCGCTCGTCCTCACGCGCCAGAAGCTCCCGCTCATCGACCGCACGGGCAAGTACGCCTCGGCCGAGGGCGCGCGCCGCGGCGCGTACGTGCTGGCGGATGCGACGGACGCGGAAGGCAAGGCCGTGACGCCGAAACTCATCCTGCTCTCGACCGGCTCCGAGGTCTCGCTCTGCCTCGAAGCGCGCGACCGCTTGCAGCAGGAGGGCACGCCGACGCGCGTCGTCTCGATGCCCTGCTGGGACTTGTTCGAGGAGCAGGACGCGGAGTACCGCGAGAGCGTCATCCCTTCGGCGGTCAAGGCGCGCCTCGGCGTCGAGGCCGCGGCCAGCCTCGGCTGGCACCGCTGGGTCGGAGACTCCGGCGGCGTGCTCTGCCTCGACCGCTTCGGCGCCTCGGCCCCCGGCCCGACTGCTTTGAAGGAACTCGGCTTCAACGTCGATAACGTCCTCTCGCAGGCCCGCGCTCTGCTCGGAAGCTGAAACCAGAGTCAGGAACAATTAACCACAGAGACACAGAGACACGGCTTGAAGCACATAAGTCTTCAAGCCGTGTCTCTGTGGTGAAAAACTTTTCCCATCGTATTCAAGTCAGCACACAACCCGCAGCGCCGCAGGCATGACGCGGAAGTCTGCGGGCGTGTGGCCGCGTGGGTCGCCGTCGGCTTCGACGCCGAGTGAGTCCGAAGGGTCTAAAGTCTCGATGCGGACGTGTGCGGCGCGCGTGAGTTTGACGTGGGGGCTCTTGACGTGGCCGCCGGTGTGGACGCGCGCGAGTTCGCGCAGCAGCGCGGGGCGCGAGATGTCCGCGACGGCGAGCACGTCGAGGAGGCCGTCGTCGAGGCGCGCTCCGGGCGAGAAGTTCATGCCGCCGCCCGCGTAGGTGCCGTTGGCGACGGCGAGCAGGTTTGTGCCGCACTCCTCCCAGACGCGCCCGTCCGCGATGACGCGCACGCGCCGGTCGCGCCAGGCGACGAGACGCGGCAGCGCCGCGAGCGCGAAGCGAGCCTCGCCCGGCAGACGTCTGACCGCGCCGCCCTGCGCCGCCACGCGCTCGGCCACCTCCGCGCCGATGCCGAGCGTCGCCGCGTTGAGGCAGACGAAACGTCTCGCCCCTCCGCCCGCGCTCCCGAGCATCAGGTCAATGCGCTTCGCCGTCTCTTCCTGAAAACGGCCGCGGCGGCAGTGGCGGACGAGTCGTGCGACCCACGCGTCGAGCGTCTCGCGGCGACCGCCGGAGAGGCCGCGCGCGAAGTCGTCGCCCGTGCCCGCGGGCAGCGGCGCGAGCGCCGCCTCGGGGTTGACGGCGCGCGGGAGCGAGCCTTCGGAGAGTTCGGAGAGTTCGGCGCACGTCCGGAAGAAGCCGTTGGCGGCGGCGCTCAGCGTGCCGTCGCCCCCGACGGCGGCGACGGTTCCGAAGCCGCCGTCGAGCGCCGCGCGCGTGCGCTCTTCGGTCTCGCCCTGACGCGTCGACTCGTGCGCCTCGAACGCGACCCCCGCGCCCTCTAAAGCCTCGCGCACGCGCGGCCACGCTTTGCGCGCGCGCGCGGCCGTGTGGTTGATGATGACGAACAGCCCGGCTCCGCTCATTCGTCACAACTTTAACACGCGCGCCGTTCGCCGGGTTTGGTGTTAAGCTCTCGGCATGAGTGAAGAGAAGATGCAGGCGGTGAGGATCGTCTCGCACGAGGGGGCGGGGAGGCTCGAGGTGTCGGAGGTCGCGCGGCCCACGGCGCGTGCCGACCGCGTGAGGGTGCGCGTGCGTGCGGCGGGCCTGAACCGCGCGGACGTTCTACAGAAGCGCGGCCGCTACCCGGCGCCGCCCGGCGCGCCCGCGGACATCCCCGGCCTCGAGTTCGCGGGCGAGGTCGATCAGGTGGGCGAAGAGGGGAGCATGTGGCGCTTCGGCCAGCGCGTCTTCGGCATCACGGCGGGCGGCGCGCAGGCGGAGTACGTGGTCGTGCCCGAGAGCCACCTCGCGGAGATACCGCAAGGCTTGTCGTTCGAAGAGGCGGCGGCCGTGCCCGAAGTCTTCATCACGGCGCACGACGCGCTCTTCACGCAGGCGGGCCTGCGCACGGGCGAGAGCGTGCTGATTCACGCGGTCGGCTCGGGCGTCGGCACGGCGGCGGCGCAGCTCGCGCGCGCGGCCGGCGCGGGCGCGGTCTACGGCACGGCGCGGACGAAGGAGAAGGTGGAGCGCGCGAAAGAGTTCGGGATGGACAAGGGCTTCGTCGTCGCCGACGACCCGCGCGCGTTCGCGCTGGCCGTCAACGGCTGGACGAAGGGCGAGGGCGTGAACGTCGTGCTCGACCTCGTCGGCTCCTCCTACCTCGAAGCGAACCTCGAAGCGCTGGCGTTGCACGGGCGGCTCCTGCTCGTCGGGACGCTCGGCGGGTCGTCGGCGCCGCTCAGCTTCCGGCACGTGATGGGGAAGCGCCTGCAGGTCATCGGCACGGTGCTGCGCGCGCGCTCGGTCGAGGAGAAGTCGGCGGCCGTCCGCCGCTTCGCCGCGGAGGTCGTCCCGCTCTTCGCGCGCGGCCTCGTGCGCACCGTCATCGACCGCACCTTCGACCTCAAAGACGTGGCCGCGGCCTATGACCACCTCGAATCGAACGAGACGTTCGGCAAGGTGGTTCTGAGGGTGCTGGGTGCTGGGCGCTAGGTGCTGGGTTTGGGGTGTTAGGTTCCGGGTGCTGGTTAGAACTAAGTTTTTAACCAGCACCCAGCACCCAGCACCCAACACCTCCCCAACTTGTCTCCCGCCCGGGCATCTGAGAAAATGAGTTTTTCATAAACGGGGCGTGAACGCGGCGCCGCTTTACCGTCGGTTTTAAAGAGGAGATAAGAGCATTGAAAGCGGAATTGGAGCAGTTGGTCGCCCTGCAAAATGTCGACACGGGCATCCGCAGGCTACAGTCCGACCTGGAGTCAATCCCCAGAAGGCGCGCCGAGATCGAAAGCGAGTTCGATCAGCGCGCCTTTGAATTTAAGGCGCTCCAGCAGGCGGGCGAGACCGCGCGCGAGACCCGCGCCGCCTTAGACAAGGAGCTGGCCGAGCAGCGCGTTCGGCTGGAGAAGGCCGAGCGTGACCTGATGGCCTCGAACAACTCGAAGGTCTACGAGGCGGCCATCCGCGAGCGTGACGCCGCGAAGAAGCACATCGGCGAGCTGGAGACGAAAGTCCTCGAACAGATGGAGGCCGCCGAGACGGCCGAGAAGCAGCTGGCCGAGCGCGAGCCCGAGTTCGCGCGCCTGCGCGCGGAGCACGAGGAGCGCCTGCGCGCCTTCGAGGAGCAGACGCGCTCCTGGTCGGCGGAGATCGAAGAGCGTCGGCGCGAGCGGGAGCGCCGCTTCGCGGAACTCCCGCCCGGAATCAAGGCCACGTACCAGCGCATCGTCGGGCGCATCCGCGACGGCGTGGCCCTGGCCGAGGCGCGCAACGGCGCCTGCTCCGCCTGCCGCATGACGCTCCGGCCGCAGTTGATGGCCGAGATTCGCCGCGGCGACGACATCATCACCTGCGACAACTGCAACCGCATCCTCTACTACCAGCCGGCCTCGCAGCAGACGCCGCAAGGGACGACCGTCTCGGCCACCTGACACAGATTTAACCACAGAGACACAGAGGCACGGCTTGAAGCAATAAGTCTCCAAGCCGTGCCTCTGTGTCTCTGTGGTTAAATCTTGTACGAGGCGTGGCCCGCGGTTTGAAAGGACATCCGCACTTTCTCGCGGCATGGGTGGTAAAGGGGGCTTTCAGCGGATGGCGAGCGCCGGGCATGCAGTCCAACAGAACATCGCGGCCGGCCTTTTGGCCGGAAGCGTTACACGCGACCGGCGCGCGAAGTGGTGGCGCCGGACGGGCTCGAAGTCGCGCGGCTTCCGCTACGAGACGGCCGACGGGCGGCGCATCGAAGACGAGGCCGCTTTGGAGCGCATCCGCTCGCTCGTCATCCCGCCCGCGTGGGGCGACGTGCGCATCGCGCCCTCGCCGCGCAGCTCCCTGCAGGCGGTCGGCCTCGACAAGATGGGGCGCGTCCAGCGCATCTACCACCCCTCTTTCGTCGCGAGCCGCGCCCGCCGCAAGTACAAAAAGATCGAGCGCTTCGGCGAGGCGCTGCCCCTCCTGCGCCGGAAGGCCAACGAGGACATCGCGCGCGAGGGGCTGGGCAAGGAGCGCGTACTCGCCGTCGTCGTCCGTCTGATTAACGACCTCTACTTCCGCGTCGGCTCCGAGGAGAGCGTGAAGCGTTACCGCACCTACGGCGTGACGACGCTCCGCAACCGGCACCTCGAGATCAAAAGGGGCGGCCGGCTGGAGTTTAGCTTCGTCGGCAAGCACCACATCAAGCACCGGCGCATCCTGGTCGACGAAGAGCTCGCCGCGCTCGTCCGCGACATCAAGGCCATCGGCGGCCCGCGCCTCTTCGAGTACGTCGGCGAGGACGGGCGGGTGCGCGCCGTCACCCCGCGCGACGTGAACGACTACATCAAGGCCGCGGCCGGCGCGGAGTTCTCGGCCAAAGATTTTCGGACGTGGGGCGGGACGCTTTTGGCGGCCGTCGAGCTGGGCGAGCTCGGCTGCTGCGAAGACCCGAAGGCCGTGAAGAAGAACCTGGTCGCGGCCGTCAGGCGCGTGGCCGAACGCCTGGGGAACACGCCGGGCGTCTGCCGCTCCTGCTACATCCACCCGAAGGTGCTCGAAGCTTACGAGCGCGGCAAGTCACTCGAAGAGTTCCGCCCGCGCCGCGCGCGCCGACTGATACGGCGGCAGCAGCCCGACTACAGCGTCGAAGAGCTAGCGCTGCTCGAGCTGCTGCGCGCGCGCAGGAGCGGCTCATAAGACCTGCCAGCGGACGGTGACCGACTCGCCCGGCACGTACGCGACGACCTTCAGCTTGGCGAGGAGCTGGAAGTCCTTGTGGTGCCGGTCGGTGAGGCGGACGAGGTAGATGTATCCGACCTTGATGGGCGCGCTCGCCACGGACTTGCCTTCGGCGAAGAGCTGCCCCGACTCCTGCAACTCCTGAAACGTCTGCGGCCGGCGCTCCTTGAGGACGAAGACCTTGTCGCCCTCGGCGTGGAGCGAGGCGAAGCCCTGCGACATCCCGACCGTCTCCTCGAAGCCGTAGCGCTTCTTCAACTCGGCCGCGTCGCCGAGGTCGAGGATGACGCCGACGCGCCCGCCCTCGATGCCGACCGAGAAGTTGTCGGCGTAGTAGCTGCCGAAGTCGAGGTCGCTGCAGCGGTTCTTCGTCTCGTTCTCCTGGAAGATGCGCCCGTACTTCCCGTCGGCGAGGCAGAGCGAACTCGAAAGGGGGTCGAGCGTGTAGAGCGTCGTGACGTTGCCCGCGTCACGCGCCTCCTCGCGCGGGGCGCCGAGCCCGCCCGCCCCGTTCGCCCCGTTCATCCCCGACTGCGCCCGCGCCTGCGCGCACACAAACAGACAGAAGAGGCAGGGCGTCAGGGCGAAGAGCAACCTTCTCACAGACATGGTTCACCTCCATTCGGCGGCCGACTCGGAAAGGGAAGGGAGACGTTCGAGCCCGAGGGCTCTTAACAGAAACTTACACGCACGGGCCGGGCGCGTCGGCAAAGTTTTTGAGGAAGAGTGTTGGGTACTGGGTGCTGGGTGCTGGGTAGAACCAGCTTTTACCCAACACCCAGCACCCAGCACCCAGCACCCTCAGTAGTGCTCGCTCGTCTTCTTGCCCTCGCCGCGGCCGCCCTTGCGTTCGGGCCTGCCTTTACCTTTACGCCGCTTCAGCTCGTCCACGCCCTTGAGCGAGGCGAGCGGCCAGAGGCTGTGCTCGATCTCCGCCAGCCCCGCGCCGACGACGGCCGCGACCACATCCTCCGAAGGCTTGTAGCAGGGCGCCGCCTCGTCCAGGGGCACGCGGCCGTCCGCGTTGACGACGATGCCGGCCTCGCGGTACTCGTCGTCCATCTTGCGCTGGTTGAGCGTGCGGTTGGCCTCGCCGCGCGAGATGCGACGGCCCGCGCCGTGGTTGACCGAGAAGCCACTCCGCTCCGCGCCCGCGAGGGGACGGAGGATGTAGCTCCAGTCCTTGTTGCTGCCGGGGATGAGCACGGGGTGGCCCTTCTCCTCCCAGACGGTGCCTTTCAGGAACGGGTGCCCCGCGGGGAAGGCGCGCGTCGCGCCCTTGCGGTGCACCCACACGTCTCCGAACTCCGGGTGCCACTCCTTCTGCACGAGGTTGTGGCTGATCTCGTAGACGAGTTCGAGCTCCTCCCCGAACACTTCGCGGAACGCCTCCGACACCTGCTCGAAGATGACGAGCCGGTTCAGGATGGCGTAGTTGCCGCCCGCCGCGACCGCGTTCAGGTAGTCGCGGTAGTGCTTCGAGTCCGGCGTGAAGTAGCCGAGGTCGATGTCCTTCAGCAGCTCAGGGTGCTCCTCGCGCGCCAGCTCGAAGTAGTTCGTCGCGAGCCCGTGCCCGAACCCGCGCGAGCCTGTGTGCACCTGCACGAAGAGCGTCCCCGTCTGGCTGCTGCGCTGCAACTCGATGAAGTGGTTGCCGCCGCCGAGGCTCCCCATCTGGTCGCGCCCGCGCTCGGGCCGCCCCTTGCCGCCGTATGGAATCTGCCAGTCGTCGTCGACGGGGATGCGGTGGCGCTCCGCGTGGCTGCGGTCGAACGTCGCCCCGTACTTCTCGACGTAATACTCCGCGCCCCCGCGCACGAGGTTCTGGAACTCCTCGTCCGACAGACGCCCGAGCTTCAAGCTCTTCCCGCCGAACCCCATGTTCACGCGCCCCATCACCGCCCGGTTGAACTCCAACCGCCTCTCCGGCGTCGCCGCCTCCGCCTCGACATTTGACCGCGCCGACATCATCCCGCAGTTGTGCACGAACACACCCGCGTCCAAAGCGAAGTTCCCGTACCCCGGCACCGTCAGACAGTAAACATCCGCCCTCTGTGCGAGAGGCTCAACCGAGACGACCTTGTGGTTGTAGCCGTGACGCCAGCGGCGGTGATTATGAATCCCGAAGCCGCCCGTTAACGTCTCGCCGCAGGTCTCGCAAACGTGCTGACGGTGCGCGACCTCGGACGATTTGCGACGCCCTTCGGGACTCGTGTTGTATGCAACCAGGTAAGTCTTCCCGCGCTCGCCGTTGCCAGCGACCGATGCGCGAAAGTGTTCGGGCTTTTCCGCCATATAGGCGAGGATGTTCTTCGTCCCGCGCTCCGCGAAGTAAGCATGGCCCTCAGCCGTCTGCGCTTTCGCCGCGAGCGCACGCACCCTGCGTTCCTCGAATTCCGCCGACTGGAAGTGTGTAAACTTCTCCGCGTGCGAGCGGTGGTAGCGCATGTGGTCGCGGTCGCCCATGAACTGTAAGTTCTCCGGGCGATTGTCCGAGGGGGTGAAGTTCAGGTGATGAATCACCGTCTTCTGACCCTCGAAGCGGGGAACCACGCCGAGCAATCCACCGCGCGCCATGAGCCAATGGACGCGCTGAGTTGTTCCCGTGGCTGGGTGCTGCACGAACCTGTAACCGTCCCTGTCGGCGTGCAGGTGAAACGGCATCAAGGAAGTCTCGGGTTCAAGCTCGCACGCCTGACGGTAGCTGCCGTCGCGGAGCATGAACTCGTGGTCGGGCGTGCAGGTAATTTCGCGGCCGTTGTCGAGTGTGACTTTGACGAGCGGCGCGTCGGTGCGCGTCCTTTTAGCCGTCGCTCTGGCGACGACAACCTTGTGCTCGGCCGAGAGCGCGTAGACGAGAATCTCGCCGCCGGTCTCGGCGAGTTCGCCGATGGGGCGCGAGTTTCCGTCAACGACGGGGACGAGTGTGTCGGCTGTGAAGCAGCCGATGTCGTAGCCCACAGGCCCCATGGCGACGGCGCCTTCGGCGGCGTCGGTGATGAGGACGCAGCCGACGGGGACGCCGTAGCCGTAGTGCGCGTCGGGCGTAATCACCACCATGCGCACGCCGGGGAAGCGCGTGGCGTTGACGATCTGTCGGTAGAGAATCTCCTCGGCCGCCTCCAACAGTTGAGGCGTGAAGAAGAGGCGGACGCGGCAGTCGCCCGTGTCCTCGGTCTTCAGCTCATAAAACCCCTCGCCGTTCCAGCGCGCGAGGTGCTTCCAGTTCGAAGCGTTGACTAACTTCTCGGCCGGTTTCAAAGCCTTCGAGTCGTTGCTCTGCTTGCTCATGTAACTCCTACGTCAGTCCCTTTCGGACTCAGTTCGGCGACCGCTCGCGGGTCGCACGTTCCAACAGGCGGAAGGCGGCAAAGCGGCATCCCCTTCCTTTCAACGAAGGTCTTTCGGGGGACGTGTCCGCCCCCGCCCCACACCTTTCTCCGCCACAGAAATAGATGTTAGTTGCCCGAGAGCATAACACCGGCGCCCGCCCTCGGGCCATTACCACTTGCGGGGCCGTCTGGTAGAATGGCGCCAAATCGTACCCGACATTCGTTGCCAGGAGGAGAGCTTGTATGAAGAGATTCGCTTGCGTAGCTTTACTCGCTTCCGCTTTCGCCGTCCCGGCCGTCGCGCAGGAGTCCGGCTCGGCCAAGGCGCAGAAGGAGAGCGTTCAAGCCGCGGAGAAGGCGGCGAAGCAGAAGGTTAAGGAAGGGCAGGACTGCGACCCGAACAGGGCCGGCGTCAGGTGCAGCCGCCCGAAGCCGAAGAAGGTCTGGTTCTTCGGGAAAGCTTAGGGCCTCCATACACGTCTGTAATCCGGGAACAGACAATTCACCACAGAGACACAGGGGCACAGCTTTGAAGGCATAACGCTTCAAGCTGTGCCTCTGTGTCTCTGTGGTGAACCTTATCCCCTATATAACTCAAGGGTGATTCGAACTAGCCCTAAGCTCCATCAAGCGCCGCGACTACCTCGGCGGCAAGCTCTTCGGCACCTGCTTCGGGCGCGACCGTAACGCGGAGGTCTGCTTGACGGTAGGCCGCGAGCCTCTCTTCGTAGAGGCTCGCGGCGCGTTCGGTGTCGCGCGCGAAGGGGCGCGAGTCGCGGTCGCCTTCCCGGTCGATGCGCCGGAGGCAGAGTTCGAACGGCGCGTCGAGCCAGACCGAGAGGCAGCCGTGCTCCGCGACGAGCGAGCGGTTGCGCGCGAGCGTCCAGGCTCCGCCGCCGGTGGCGACCACGCGCGCTTCACCTTTTTCAAGAACATGACTGAGGGCGCGCGTCTCCGCCTCGCGGAAATATTCTTCGCCCTCTTCGTCAATCAACTCGCGCGGGCCGCGGCCTTCGAGTTCACGCACCGCGTCGTCGAGGTCGACGAAGGGCGCGCCCAAAATATCCGCGAGCGCGCGGCCGACCGTCGTCTTGCCCGCGCCCATGAAGCCCGTGATGACGACCACGCGGCGGCTCATCTCTCCGTCAGAGATTCGAGCAGGGGGAAGAACTCCGGGAAGGAGACGGCGACGCACTCCTCCGCGCCCTCGATCTCGGTCTCGCCTTCGGCCGCGAGCCCCGCGACGGCGAAGGCCATCGCGATGCGGTGGTCGCCGTAGGACTCGACGCGCGCGCCGCGCAGTCGGACGGGGCCGTCGACCCGCAGGCCGTCTTCGAACTCCTCGACCTCGGCCCCCATCGCGCGCAGGTTCGTGACGGTGGCGCTGATGCGGTCTGACTCCTTCACGCGCAGTTCGCGCGCGTCGCGTATCTCCAGCCCGCCCTCGACGGCCGTGCCGACGACGGCCAGGACGGGAAGCTCGTCGATGAGTTGCGGGACGAGCGGGCCGCGGATGACGTTCGCGCCGTGCGCCGAGGACTTAAGGCCGTCGCCGCCGCGCACTCGTATGAGGCCGGTCGGCTCGTTCGAAGTCTCCCTCTCGTCTTCGACCGAGAGTTCGAGGCCGAGTCCGCGCAGCGCGTCGAGCACGGCCGCGCGCGTGGGGTTGAGGCCGACGCCTTCCAGCTCAAGCTCCGAGCCGGGCAGCAGCGCGGCCGCCGCCAGGGGAAACGCCGCCGAGGAGATGTCGCCCGGCACCACAAGGTCGCGCGCCGTCAGACGCGAGCCGCCTTCGACCGAGACGCAGACGCGCCCGGCCTCGTCTGACATCTCTTTGGTTCTGACTTCGACGCCGAACCAGCGGAGCATGCGCTCCGTGTGGTCGCGCGTCTGCGCGGCGGGTTCGAAGACCTCCGTGCGCCCTTCGGCGCCGAGCCCCGCGAGCAGGACGCAGGACTTGACCTGCGCGCTGGCGACGGGCATCTCGTAGCGCACCGGGCGCAGAGGGCACCGGCCCTCGACCGTCAGAGGCGCGTGGCCGTCCACGGCCGAAAGGCGCGCGCCCATCTGCCCCAGGGGCTCCATCACGCGTCCCATCGGCCGCCGGCTCAGAGACTCGTCGCCCGTGAGCACGGAGGTGAAAGGCTGCGCCGCGAGCACGCCGGCCATCAGGCGCATCGTCGTCCCCGAATTGCCGCAGTCGAGCCCGGTCGAGGGTTGACGAAAGCGCCGCCCGCCTTCGTCCGCGCCGACGCCCTCGACGCGCACGGTCGAGCCTTCGCGCCCGACGGGGACGCCGAGGCGGCGCAGGACTTCGAGCGTCGAACTACAGTCGGCGCTCGAAGAGAAGTTCGTGATGGTGGTGCGCCCGCGGGCGAGCGCCGCCAGCATCGCCGCGCGGTGCGAGACGGACTTGTCGCCGGGGACGCGTAAGCGGCCGCGCAGCCGCCTTGCGGGTCGAATCAGCATGGGGCAATGTTAGCAGAATCAGTAAGCGGTAGGCAGATGGCAGTAAGAGGGTGCTGGGTGTTAGGTGCTGGGTGCTGGTTTTACCCAACACCCAGAACCCAGCACCCTCCCTACTGCCTACTTTCTTGACAGTCGTGCGGCGGGCGTGTTAAACCGTGCAGGCTTCCTGTCGAGTTTCAAGTATTGAGCCTGTGACCGAAGAGACCGTCGAACTCAAGCTGCCGAGCCGCATCGAGGCCATCGGCGAGGCGGCGGCGTCCGTCGCGGACGCCGCGCGCAGGCTGGGCTTCGCCGAAGACGCGCTCTTCGGCATCGACCTCGCCGTGCGCGAGGCCGTGACCAACGCCGTCCTGCACGGCAACCGGCAGGACGAGAACGTCCCCGTGGAGATTGGCATGTCGGGCACCGACGAAGGACTCACGGTGACCGTGCGCGACCGCGGCGAGGGCTTCGACTTGTCGCACCTCCCAGACCCGACGGCCGAGGAGAACATCCTCAAAGCCTCCGGGCGTGGTATCCTCTTCATGCGCACCTTCATGGACGAAGTCGCCTGGGAGCGCCCCGCCGGGGGCGGGACTCTCGTCCGCATGACCAAGAAGAAGTAATAAATAATTTTAGATTTTTGATTTTAGAATTTTCGATTCAGGGCGTCGCCGGTAAAATCGGAAATCAAAAATCTAAAATCAAAAATTCACACAGGAGATTTCCCGCAATGGCTGAACTGAACATCCGCGAGCGCCAGGCAGGGGACGTGACGATCCTCGACCTCGAAGGAAAGATCACCATCGGCGAGGGCAACGTCGCCCTGCGCAGCGCCATCCGCCGCCTCGTCAGCGAGGGGAAGAAGAAGGTGCTGCTCAACCTGTCGGGCGTCAGCTACATGGATTCGAGCGGCATCGGCGAGCTGGTCTCCAGCCACACCACCATCAGCCGCGAGAAGGGCCAGCTCAAGATGCTCGGCCTCGGCGAGAAGATCAAGGAGCTGCTCGTCATCACCAAGCTCCTCACGGTCTTCGACACCTACTCGGACGAACCCTCGGCGCTCAACAGCTTCCAATAGTGATAAGTGATGAGTGACAAGTGATGAGTGAGGGCGGGAACTTCTTCGGTTCCTTCTTATCACTCATCACT